>Ga0265338_10000266_pt1 | contig 95213 bp, 94 predicted proteins | sample 42126metaG_FD_193579 | JGI IMG/M metagenome (GOLD analysis project Ga0265338, IMG submission 193579) | Rhizosphere microbial communities from Carex aquatilis grown in University of Washington, Seatle, WA, United States - 4-21-26 metaG | ecosystem: Host-associated > Plants > Roots > Rhizosphere...
CTCACGGGTGTTCGAGGGCCGTAGCTCGTAGCCGCATGAACATCGACAGGCGCAGAGCCGGAGGCCCGGACCGTCGAGCGAAGCCTCACGGGTGTTCGAGGGCCGTAGCTCGTAGCCGCATGAACAGGCGCGATGCACTAACGGGAGCGTTCCAACACCAGCACGTACATCCCGTCGGTGCGCGCGGCCGACGGCACGAGCAGCGCACCGCGGCCGTGACGGCGCCACGGCGCGCCCGGCGGGGGCTGGGCGACGAACTCGGGGAGCTCGGAAGCTGCGAACGCGTCGACCGCGAGCGTCTCGATCCGCGTGAGCGTGCACACGGAATAGACGAGCCGGCCGCCGGGGCGCACGGCCCGCGCCGCGCTCACGAGGAGCGCGCGCTGGAGGTCGGCGAGTTGCGCGGCGTCGCGCGGTTGGACGCGCCAGCGCGCGTCGGGACGGCGGCGGAGCACACCGAGCCCGGTGCACGGCGCGTCGAGCAGCACCCGGTCGAAGGCCGCGTCGGGCGCCGGGATGGCGCGCCCGTCGGCGACGACCGGCACGACCGCCGTGAGACCGCAGCGTTCGACGGTGCGCAGGACCGTGCGCACGCGCGCGGGATGCACGTCGGCCGCCACGACGAGACCGTTGTCGCGCATGCGCTCGGCGGCGCCGGTGGCCTTGCCGCCGGGTGCGGAGGCGACGTCGAGCACGCGGTCGCCGGGCTGCGGGTCGAGCGCAACCACGATCGCCTGGCTGGCCTGATCCTGCGGTGTGACGCGGCCTGCTCGGAGCGCGTCGAGCGTTCCGAGATCGCCCGTGTGGCGCACGAGCAGCGCGTCGGGAACGAGCGAGCCGGGCTCGACGTCGATGCCGAGCGCACGCAGCTCCTCGGCGACCGCCTCGGTGGTCGCGCGCGTCTGATTCACGCGCAGGGTGACCGTCGGCGGTTCGTTGTCGAGCTCGAGGGTCGCGAGCGCATCGGCGAGACCGAGCTCCGCGACGAACTGCTCGACCAGCCAGTCGGGATGCGACGTGCGCGTCCCGATGGATCCGACGTCGTCGCCGGACGGAAGGGGCCACGGCGGCCCGGAGCGCGCGAGCGAGCGCAACACACCGTTCGCAAAGCCCCGGGCCCGTTCGGAGACCACGCCGACCGTCTCCCCCACGGCGGCGTGCGCCGACACGCCCGTGAAGAGCTGAAAGGCGCCCAACCGGAGCGCGGCGCGCACGTCGGGGTCGAGCTTGTCGAGCGGGCGCGACGCGACCCGCGCGAGCAGGAAGTCGAGTGTGCGCCGCATGCGCACCGTGCCGTATACGAGCTCGGTCACGAACGCGCGATCACGGGCATCGAGCGGAGCCTGGTCGGACGCGTGCTGGCGCAGGAGCTCGGGCACGAGAATGTGCGCGTACGCGCCGTCGTCGATACGCACCAGCGCCTCGAGCGCGATCGCGCGCGTACTGCGGGCCTCGGTCATGCGTGCTCGACGCGCGCGTCGGCGCGCACGCCCGCGCGCCAGGCCGGCGCCGGCATCGCGCGCTTGCCCTCGGGTTGCACTTCTTCGAGCACGAGCAGCCCGCCGCTCGTGACGAGCTCCGCGGCCGGTGTGACCGTTCCCGGCTCGACGCCCTCGCCGCCCGGTGCGTGATACGCGCGCAACACCTTGACCCGCCGCCCGCCGATCTGCATCCACGCGCCCGGCCGCGGATTGCCGCCGCGCACGACGCGGTCGAGCTCGACCGCCGGGTGCGCCGGATCGATCCGGAACTCCTCCACGGTGAGCTTCTCGGCGTAGGTGGGCTCGCCGACCTGCGGCGCCGGTGTCGCCGTCTCGATCTGCGGGACCTGCTCCACGAGCAGCTGCGTGCCGACCTCGACCAAGCGGCCGCGCAACTCGCCGGCGGTTTCGCGCGGCCCGATGGCGACGCGGCGCGACGCGTACACCGGGCCGGTGTCGAGACCGGCCTCGAGCTGCATCACACAGACGCCCGTCTCGTGGTCGCCCGCGAGGATCGCCCGCTCGACCGGCGCCGCGCCGCGCCAGCGCGGCAGCAGGGAGAAGTGGACGTTCACGAAACCGGCCGGCAACGCTTCGAGCAACGCGACCGGCAACAGTTGACCGAAGGCGACGACGACCCCGAGCGTGGCGCCCGAGGCGCGCACGTCGTCGACGACTTCGCGCGCCTTCACGGGGGTGCGGACCGCGAGCCCGAGCTCCTCGGCGGCGACGCGCACCGGAGACGGACCGCTTCCACCGCCGCGCGACCGCCGGCGGTCCGGCTGGGTCACGACCAGCTCGACTTCGTGGCCGGCATCCACGAGCGCACGCAGAGGTGGGACCGCGTCGGCCGGCGTGCCCAGGTAGACGAGACGCACCGCGCCGGTCACCGCCGCCCGATCACGACGGCAGGATCACAGCGCGTGCTGCGGCCCGCCCGGCGTCGGGCCTCGCATCCCCTGCTCGCGCAGCTCGCGCATCGCCTCCTTGCGTTGCGCGCGATCGAGGCGTTCGAGCATGAGCACACCGTCGAGGTGGTCGGTCTCGTGCAGGAACACCCGACCGAGAAGCTCGTCGCCCTCGATCACCAGCTCGTTGCCGTCGAGGTCGACACCCTGCACGGTCACGACCTTCGGGCGCACGATCTCGAACGCCAGGCCCGGCAGCGACAGGCACCCTTCCTCGTACGTCCACTCCCCCTCCGTGGCGACGATCTCGGGATTGAGCATCACGTGGGGGCCGGTGTCGTCGTTGATGTCGTAGACGAAGAACCGCTGCTGCACACCGACCTGGTTCGCGGCCAGGCCCGCACCGTGCGCCTCGTACATCGTCTCGTACATCGCGTCGACGAGTTTCACGAGCGCGCCGTCGAGCTCGACGACGGGCGCGACCGGTCGCTTCAAGACCGGGTCGCCGAACAGCCGGATCGCATGCGTCGCCACCGGGTCATCGTAGTGACTCGCGCAGTCGGTTCAGACCCTCGGAGGGTCGACCACGACGCGAACGCGCCCTGTCGCTCGGGCCGCGGCGTGCACGAGTCGGAGCGCGTCGGCAAGCACATCGGGCGTGGGGGCAACCACGAGCGCGCGGCCGTCGGTGGGCCCGAGGACCCGAACCGTCGCGGCCGCGGGGTCGAGACCGCGCAGCGGCTCGAGCGACGCGAGCACCGCGTCGTCGTCGCCGGAGATCTCCGCGAGCGCACCGAACGGCGGGAATTCGAGCGCGGCGCGGCGCGCCGACTCCGCGTCGGCGACGATGCCCGGGTGCCCCTTCACGAGCGCGCGAACGACCTCGTGATCAGGTTGGCGGGTCTGCACGACCAGCCGGGTCTCGTCGCGGGGCCGGCTCGCGAGCAGCTGGGCGCCGCGGGTGGTCAGCCAATGCGCCTGCGCCGCGGCCCGGTAGCGCGGCGCGAGCAGCTCCTGGTCGAGATCCAGGAACGCGACGAGCGCCGGCCGGCGGCGGCGGATCTCGGGCCGGTGCAACGCCGACTCCGTCCCGATCACGATGTCGGCGTCGGCGACTTCTTCGGTCGCGGCGTCGACGTCGACCACTCGTTGGCGCGGGAACAGCGCGGCCATCTCCTCGCGGACGCGCGTGACACCCGCCCGCAGCACGCGCAAGCGCGTCGCGCCGCACTCGTCGCAGATCATCGGGCGCTCGACCGCGCGGTCCCAGCGGAGCAACGCGTGGCACGCGTCGCACGCCAACACGCGGAAGCGCCCCCGGCGATTGAGCACGCACACAGCCGGACCGCCGGCTTCGCGGAGCGCGACGACGAGCGACTCGGTGAGCAGCCCGGCGCCGGGCGGCTCCTCGCGCCGGTCGACGACGAGCGGCCGCGGCCAGCCCCGGGTCTCGACGTCGGGCGGGAGCGCATCGAGGTGGCCCGGCGCGAGGGCGAGCGCCTCCACCGTCGGGGCAGGCGACACCACCGACCACGGCGCCCCGGCGCGTGCCGCGCGCTCGTAGAGCACGTCGCGCGCGTGCCACGTGGGCGAACGCTCCTCCTGCAGCGACTCGTCGGCGTCGTCCACCACGATCGCGGCCGCGAGATCGGGCACCGGCGCGAGTGCGGCCGTGCGCCCGCCCACCACCACGCACCCACCCCGCGCCGCGCGGCGCCAGGCCTCGGTGCGCGCCGCGTCGGACTCGTCGGAGTGCACGAACGCGACGACGCGCCCGGCCTTGCGGAGATAGGCCGACAACGAACGCGCCCGCGACCCATCGGACACCGCCACGAGCGTCGACCCGTCGGCCGCACACATCGACGCGACCAACTCCCGCCGGTCGAACAACGGCGGCCTGCGAACCACCATCACCCGACGAACCGGCGTCAGTTTGGCATCCATGGGCCGCCAAACTGACGCCAGTTCGCTTGGGGTGGCGCTTGGGGTGGGGGTGGGGGCGACGCGGTTGGGGGCCGACGCCGAGCGCAGCACCGCGATGCGGGGACCGGCCCAACGCCACGCGACCCAGCCGGCCAGGTCGACGACTCCGGCCGGCGGTCCGTCGGAAGCGACCGCGGCGATCTCGAGCAGCCGCTCGTGCGTGTCGGCGCGCACGTCGTCTTCGACGACCCATCCCCGCACGCGCCGGCCGTGCAGCGGAACGCGCACGATCGCGCCGACGCGCACCAGCGCGGCCAACGCATCGGGCACGAGATAGTCGAAGACGCGCTCGACCGCGGTGACGTCGGGTGCTACTCGACAGATCCGGGGCACGCGCCCCCGCGCCTACGCGCCCGCGGCGCGGCGCAACTCCGCGGCGTACGGCTCCACCTGCTCCCAGGTGAATCCGACGCCGTCAGTGCGACCGAAGTGACCGTAGGCGGCGGTGCGCCGGTAGATCGGGCGGCGCAGGTCGAGACGCTCCATGATCGCGGCGGGCCGCATGTCGAACACGTCGCGCACCATCGCCTCGATCTTGTCGGGCTCGATCTCCGAGGTGCCGAACGTGTCGACCATGATCGACATCGGGTGCGCGACACCGATCGCGTACGCGACCTGGGCCTCACAACGCTTGGCGAGACCGGCGGCCACGACCGCCTTGGCGATCTGGCGCACGGCGTACGCGGCCGAACGGTCGACCTTCGTCGGGTCCTTGCCCGAGAAGGCGCCGCCGCCGTGGCGCGCCATGCCGCCGTACGTGTCGACGATGATCTTGCGCCCGGTGAGACCGCTGTCGGCGTGGGGACCACCGAGCTCGAACTGACCGGTCGGGTTGATGAAGATCTGGAAGTCGTCGTCGGCGAACTGGGGCGGCAACGACGGACGGATCACGTGCTCGATGAGCGCGGGCCTGATGTCGCGCTCGATACTGACGCCCGGACCGTGCTGGGTGGAGATCAGCACGGTGTCGAGCCTCACGGGCACACCGTTCTCGTACTCGACCGACACCTGGGTCTTGCCGTCGGGACGCAGGAAATCGACGATCTTCTCCTTGCGGACCTGCGCGAGCTTCTCGGCCATCCGGTGCGCGAGCCAGATCGGCATCGGCATCAGCGCGTCGGTCTCGTCGCACGCGTAGCCGAACATCATGCCCTGGTCGCCGGCGCCGACCTCGTCGAACGGGTCGCCGCTGTCGGCCTTCTGCTCCATGGCCTTGTCGACACCCATCGCGATGTCGGCCGACTGCTCGTCGACGGAGATGATCACGCCGCACGTCTTGCCGTCGATGCCGAACGCGGCGTCGGTGTAGCCGATGCTCAGGATCGCGTCGCGTGCGATGCGCGCGATGTCGACGTGCGCCTTCGTGCTGATCTCACCGGCGACCACGCACAGCCCGGTGGTCACGAGCGTCTCGCACGCCACCCGCCCGTAGGGATCTTCGGTGAGCACCGCGTCGAGGACGCTGTCGCTGATCGCGTCGGCCATCTTGTCGGGGTGGCCTTCGGTCACCGACTCGGACGTGAACGTGTGCTTGCTCAACTCGGCTCTCCCCTAGGCACGATCGGCATCTCCGCCCTGCGTGGGCGAGATGTTAGGCGGACGGCTCGCGATTCGTACCAAGCGCGATCGCAACCCGCTCGACGAGCCAGTTCGCGAGGGCGTCCTTGGTCAGCAACGGCAGGGTCTCGACCCCTCCGACGGCGTCGAGCACGAGGGCACGGTTGGTGTCGACCTCGAACCCGGAATCCTCCGCGCTCACGTCGTTGGCGACGAGCAGATCGACCTTCTTGGCCGCGAGCTTCGCCGCCGCGTGCTCCCGGAGGCGCTCGGTCTCGGCTGCGAAGCCCACGACGACCTGGCCCGCCCGCTTGCGCGCGCCGAGCTCGGCGAGGATGTCGGCGGTCGGCTCGAGCACGATCTCGGGCACGCCCTCGCCCTTTTTGATCTTCTCGGGCGAGATGGCCTTCGGGCGGAAGTCGGCGACTGCGGCGGCCATGATCACGACGTCGCTGGCGCCGGCGCGTTCGAGCACCGCGTCGCGCATCTGGTCGGCGGTCTCGACGTTGACGATCTCGACGCCGGGAGCGGCCGGTCGCGCGACGGTCGTGACGAGCACGACGCGCGCGCCGTGGCGGCGGGCCGCGTCGGCGATCGCGTGGCCCATCTTCCCCGATGAGCGGTTGCCGACGTAACGAACCGGGTCGATGGGCTCACGGGTCCCGCCCGCGGTCACGAGCACCTGCCGCCCCGAGAGCGAGCCGCCGGTCGGGCCGGAGTCGGGCCGGGCCAGGATCTCGAGCGCGCGGGCGACGATGCGGGCGGGATCGGCCAGCCGGCCGCTTCCGACGTCGCCGCCGGCCAGTCGGCCGGCCTCGGGCTCCAGCACGAACACACCGCGCCGCGTGAGCGTGGCAAGGTTGTCCTGCACCGCGGGGTGCTCCCACATCTCGGTGTGCATCGCGGGGCACACGAGCACGGGCGCGCGCGTCGCGAGCAGTGTCGCGGTGAGGAGGTCGTCGGAGATTCCGGCCGCGTACTTGCCGATGAGCTTGGCCGTCGCGGGCGCGACGATCACGAGGTCAGCCTGTTGACCGAGACGCGTGTGCGGGATCGGCTCGGGTCCGCCGAACAGCGACGTGCGGGCCGGCTCCGACGCCAACGCCGAGAACGTGAGCGCGCCGACGAACCGCTGCGCGTCGTCGGTGAGCACCGGCATCACGTGCACACCCTCGTCGACGAGGCGCCGGCAGACCTCGACCGCCTTGTACGCGGCGATACCGCCCGCGACCCCGAGAACGACGCGACGGCTCACTCGACCGGAATCGACTCGACCGGCTCCGACGCGCCGCGACTCAGGCCGGAGTGTCGCCCGACGAGGCGTCGGCCGCGATCTCGACGACCACCTCGGTGGGCGCGTCCTCTTCTTCGGGATCGATGCGCTCGTACGTGATCTTGTTCGCGGCGATCTCTTCCATCGCGATCGACAACGGCTTGCGCGACACCGACGTGACCTGCGGGGGCACGATCCGGCCGAGCCCTTCACCGAGCTGGTTGTAGTAGTCGTTGATCTCGCGGGCACGCATCGACGACAGCGTCACCAAGGTGAACTTGGAGTCGACCTTCCCCATCAGCTGCTCGATACGGGGGTCCATCAGCGACGCGCGGCGTTCGGCCATTGATTCTCCTGGGAAGTAGCTCGTACGAGCGCCAACAGTGCCGACCGTATGCGCCGGAACCGGCGAGACGAGCTGGCACTGCGTGATTCGCGCCCTAGAGGGCGCTCTTGCGGCGGGACTCCAAGATAGCAGTGAGCTCGGCCGCGGCCCGGTCAACGTCGTCGTTGACGATCACTGCGTCGAATCGCTCGCGGGCGACCTGCTCCTCGGCCTCGGCCCGGGCCAGTCGGCGCTCGATGGCGTCGGGATCGTCGGCCGCCCGGTCCTCCAGCCGCCGGCGCTGCTCGTCTCGCGAGGGCGCCCGGACGAACACGAGGAGGGCGTCGGGGATCTTCTCCCGCACCGCGAGGGCGCCGTTGACGTCGAGCTCGAGCATCACGTCGTGGCCCTGTGCCAGCGCCTCGTCGACGAACTGGCGGGGCGTGCCCTTGAGGTCGCCGTAGACCTCGAAGCACTCGAGGAAGCCGCCGGCGTCGCGCAGGGCCTCGAACTCCTCCCGGCTGACGAAGTGGTAATCGAGTCCGGGAATCTCTCCGGGCCGGGCCGGACGCGTCGTCCACGACACGGACCAGCCCAGGCTCGGGTCCTGCGCGCGCAGCAGCCGGCCCAGTGTTCCCTTTCCCGCGCCCGACGTTCCGGCCAGCACGAGCAGGACGCCGCGGCTCACCGCGCGGAGCCGGGCGTCACGCGGCTCTCACCGCGCGGTCGACTCCTCCGACCGGCGCGCCTCGGCCAGGATCTCCCGCCGGTACTCGAGATCGTCGACGACGCGCAGCAGGCGCTCGCGCTGCTTGTCACCGACGCCACCGAGCCGCCGGCCGTCGGAGATGTCGAGGCCCTTGAGCAGACGCTTGGCGTTGACCTTGCCGACGCCGGGAAGCGACTCGAGCACGCTCACGACCTTCAGCTTGGCAAGCATGTTGCCGCTCTCGTCGCCGCGGTCGGTTGCCTCGAAGAGCTCACCGAGACTCAACGATCCGATCTTCAGCTTGTCCTTCACTTCGGCGCGTTGACGCCGCGCGGCTCCAGCCTTTTCGAGCGCGCGCTGACGCTGCTCCGGCGTGAGCGAGGGCGGGTTGGCCATGGGCTCCTCCAAGATCAACCGAGCAACTGCGATCGAGCAGCAGCGCCGTATCCATCCGATCGCACGATTCGATCGGACATCCGACCGAAACCATCCGTCAGCCGTCACTCCGCGGACGGCAGCGAGCCAGCATACCGATCCCGCGCCGCGCCGCAACTGGGCATCGGCTTGCATGGCGTGGCGTTGCGCGCTACACGCCCCGGTTGCCGAGTGCGTCGGAAACTGCCTGATGCACGTGAAGTGCGGCCGCGCGCCGGTCATCCGCAGCGCTGACTGCGCGTCCGACGACCAGCACGTCGGCACCCGCAGCCGCGACTTGCGTAGGTGTACCGACGCGCGCTTGATCGTGACGATCACCGTCGTCGAGTCGGACGCCGGGAACGACAGTTACGAAATCCTGACGCGCGCGTTTCACGCGTTCGATCTCCTGGACGGAGCAGACCACGCCCCCGCATCCCGCTTCGATCGCGAACGCGAGTCGCGCGTCGAACGCCGACGCGTCGGCGTCGCTCGTCAACACGGTCACCGCGAGCGGCACCGCCGCGGCACACCCGGCGTCGCGCGCGCCGTCGAGCACGCCTTCCACTCCGGCGCGCAGCATGTCGACGCCACCCGCCGCGTGGAAGTTGAGATAGCTCACTCCGAGGCGTCCGAGCACGCGAGACGCGCGGCCGACCGTGGTCGGGATGTCGTGCAACTTCAGGTCGCAGAACACGCGAAACCCGAGGTCACGCAATGCTTCGACCGCCGCCGGACCCGCGGCGGAATAGAGCTCCAACCCGACCTTGGCCACACCCATCCACGGCGCGACCTCGCGGGCGAGATCGAGCGCCTCATCGAGGCTCGGAACGTCGAGACTCATCGCGAGATGGTCGCGCGCCGCGATGTCGATGTCGGTTGTCACTTGACCGTTCATTGCAGTCCTCCGATCAGGTCGCGCACGCGCCGAACGCGGTTCGCCGCGCACCACTTCTCCATCTCGCGCACGATCCGCAGCGTCGCGCGCGGATCGGCGAACGTCGCGGTCCCGACCCCGACCGCGCTCGCGCCGGCGAGCATCATCTCGATCGCATCGACTCCGCTGCTGACGCCCCCGGTGCCGATGATCGGCACACCCGGCAGCTCGCGCGCGACGTCCCATACCGCGCGCAGCGCGATCGACTTGATCGGCGTGCCGGTGAGACCGCCGCCGCCCGCACCCAAGCGCGGCCGGCGGGCGGCCGCGTCGACGAGCAGGCCCATCACCGAGTTGACGAGTGTGAACCCGGTCGCACCCGCGTCCAACGCGGCGCGCGCAATGTCGACGATATCGGTGACGTTGGGAGAGAGCTTGGCGAACGTCGGTGCGGTGTCACCCACCGACTCGACGACTTCGCGCATTGCCGCGCGCGTCGAATCCGCGGAGTGGGCGAATACGTTGCCGCGCGCCTCGACGTTGGGACACGAGAGGTTGACCTCGATCGCGACGAGACGATGCGCGACGGCCTTGAGTGGACGCGCCGCGGCTGCGTACTCCTCGGCACTGCGTCCCCAGATCGACGCGATCACGCGCGCGCCGCGCGCTTCGAGCGCGGGGAGATCGCGTTCGATCCACGCGTCGATGCCCGGACCGGGAAGACCGACCGAGTTCAGCATCCCGCCGCCCGGCGCCTCGGTGACGCGCAGCGGCGGGTTCCCCGACCACGCGAATGCGGCAACCGACTTCACCGTGACGGCTCCGAGGCCCTGCGGGTCGCAGAGCGCGGCGACCTCGGCGCCGTGGCCGAACGTTCCCGACGCGGCCACGACCGGATTGGGGAGCATGACCGGGCCGAGCTCCACGCTCAGGTCGACGGGCCCGGCCCGCCTCGCGCGCCTCATCGGCCCGGCATCAGAGGTCGAGCCTCAGCTGGCTGTCACGGTGGTACTCCTGGAGCGAGCGCACCTCGGGCTCGCGGCGGGACTCCTCGGCGATCCCCGACGACGCCGCCAGCGCGGCGGCGACGGTCGTGACGCACGCGACACCGTGGGCGATCGCCGCGCGCCGGATGTGCATGCCGTCGGTGCGGGGCCCGCGACCGCGGGGCGTGTTGACCACGAGGTCGACCTTGCCGGAGGAGATCAGGTCGACCGCATCGACACCGACCTGCTCGCCGACCTTGGCGACGACGGTGTCGACCACGAGGCCGGCGCGTTCGAGCATGTCGGCGGTTCCGGCCGTCGCCGCGATCGCAAACCCCAACTCCGCGAACCGCCGCGCCGCGACGAGCCCGTTCTCCTTGTCGCGGTCGGCGAGCGACAAGAAGACGGTGCCCTGGCTGGGCAGCGTGTTGCCCGCGCCGGCCTGACTCTTCGCGAATGCCATCCCGAAGGTGCGGTCGATCCCCATGACCTCACCGGTGGAACGCATCTCGGGGCCGAGCACGGTGTCGACGTCGGGGAACCGGTTGAACGGGAGCACCGCCTCCTTCACGGAGACGTGACCACCCTCGGCCGGCGGATGCAGCAGACCCTCGGTGCGCAACTCGGTGAGCGTCGCGCCGAGCATCACCCGCGCCGCGACCTTGGCGAGGGGAACTCCGGTCGCCTTGCTCACGAACGGCACGGTTCGGCTCGCGCGCGGGTTCGCCTCGATCACGAAGACCGTGCCGTCCTTCACCGCGTACTGCACGTTCAGCAACCCGACGACTTCGAGCGCGTCGGCGAGCAACCGCGTGTGCTCGTGAATCTGTTGCAGGACGGCGCCCGTCAGCGTGGGCGGCGGGATCGCGCACGCGGAGTCGCCGGAGTGGACGCCCGCTTGCTCGATGTGCTCCATCACCGCGCCGATCACGATGTCACCGGTGCGGTCGCGGATCGCGTCGACGTCGACCTCCACCGCGTCCTCGAGGAACCGGTCGACGAGCGCGGGCCGCTCCGCCGACAGGCCGCCTTCCCGGCCGAGCGAGCCGGTGTGCGCGAGCTCGGCCATCGCGCGCCGCAGGTCGTTGTCGTCGTAGACGATCTCCATCGCGCGGCCACCGAGCACGTACGACGGTCGGACGAGCACGGGGTAGCCGATGCGCGCCGCCACCGCGACCGCGTCGTCGACCGTGCTCGCGATTCCACCTTCGGGTTGCGGGATCGCCAGCCGATCGCAGAGCGCGTTGAACTGCTCGCGATCCTCGGCCGCGTCGATCGACCGGGGGCTCGTACCGAGGATCGGCACTCCGGCCCGTTCGAGGATGTGGGCCAGCTTCAGCGGCGTCTGGCCGCCGAGCCCCACGATCACACCGACGAGGCGACCGCCGTCGACCGCGGCGCGCTGGAGCCGGTGACAGACGTTGAGCACGTCTTCCTCGGTCAGCGGCTCGAAGAACAGCCGGTCACTCGTGTCGTAGTCGGTCGAGACGGTCTCCGGGTTGCAGTTGACCATCACGGTCTCGAAACCGGCATCGTGCAACGCGAACGCCGCATGCACGCAGCAGTAGTCGAACTCGACACCTTGACCGATGCGATTCGGGCCGCTCCCGAGGATCACCACCGCCGGGCGGGTGAGCGGCGCGAGCTCGTCCTCGTCCTCGTAGGTGCCGTAGTGGTACGGCGTGTGCGCGTCGAACTCGGCCGCGCACGTGTCGACGGTCTTGTACGTGACCTCCACGCCCGCCGCGAGCCGCGCCGCGCGCACCGCGGCGGCGTCGACGCTCCAGAGGAACCCCAGCTGCGCGTCGGAGAAGCCGAGCTGCTTCGCGTGGCGCCAGTCGGCGCGCGTCATTGCGACGAAACCGACCTCCGCGAGTCGCTCCCGTTCCTCGACGATCTGCAGGATCTGGTCGCAGAACCACGGGTCGACGCCCGTCGCCTCGTGCACGCGCTCGATGGAGACGAACCGGCGCAACGCGGTCTCGATCTGGAAGACGCGCTCCGGCGTGGGAACGGCCGCGGCGCGCACGAGCTCGTCGTCGGTGTAGTCGTCGAGCTCGTGCTCCGCCGGGTCGCAGTTGAGCCCGAGCCGGCCCGTCTCGAGTGAACGCAGCGCCTTCTGCAGCGACTCGCCGAACGTGCGGCCGATCGCCATGACCTCGCCGACCGACTGCATCTGCGTACCGAGCACGGGCACCGATCCCGGGAGCTTCTCGAACGCCCAGCGCGGAATCTTGGTGACGACGTAGTCGATGGTCGGCTCGAACGAAGCCGGCGTCTCGCGCGTGATGTCGTTGCGCACCTCGTCGAGGCGATAGCCCACCGCGAGCTTCGCCGCGATCTTCGCGATCGGGAAACCGGTGGCCTTGCTCGCGAGCGCGCTCGACCTCGACACGCGCGGGTTCATCTCGATGATGACCTGCTCGCCGGTGCGCGGATCCACGGCGAACTGCACGTTGGAACCGCCGGTCTCGACGCCGATGCGGCGGATGCAGGCGAACGCGGCGTCGCGCATGCGCTGGTACTCGACGTCGGTGAGCGTCTGCGCGGGCGCGACCGTGATCGACTCGCCGGTGTGCACACCCATCGCGTCGACGTTCTCGATCGAGCAGATGACCACGACGTTGTCCGCGTGGTCGCGCATGACCTCGAGCTCGTATTCCTTCCAGCCCACGACACTGCGCTCGATGAGGATCTCCGAGATCGGGCTCGCGGCGAGCCCGCGTTCGGCCACGCGCTGCATCTCGTGGTGGTCGTGCGCGATTCCGGTGCCCCCGCCGCCGAGGATGTACGCGGGCCGGACGATGACCGGGTAGCCGACCTCGGCCGCGACCGCGAGCGCCTCGTCGATCGCGTACGCGACTCCCGACGGCGGGACGCGCAGGCCGATCTCGCTCATCGCGACCTTGAATCGCTGACGGTCCTCGGCGGTGCGGATCGCCTCGATGCTGGCGCCGATCATCTCGACGTTGAAGGCGTCGAGCACGCCGGCCTCGTCGAGCGCGATCGCAAGATTCAGCCCGGTCTGGCCGCCGAGCGTCGGTAAGAGCGCGTCGGGCCGCTCGCGCTCGATGATGCGCTCGAGCGACGCGACGTTGAGCGGCTCGACGTAGGTCGCGTCGGCGAACTCCGGATCGGTCATGATCGTCGCCGGGTTCGAGTTCACGAGCACGACGCGGAAGCCTTCTTCGCGCAGCACGCGGCACGCCTGCGTTCCGGAGTAGTCGAACTCGCACGCTTGGCCGATGACGATCGGTCCGCTGCCGATGAGCAGGATCGTCTCGAGGTCGGAACGGCGCGGCATGGATCAGACCGCCCGCATGAGATCGGTGAACTCGTCGAAGAGATAACGCGCGTCGTGCGGACCGGGGCCGGCCTCCGGGTGGTATTGCACGCTGAACGCGCGCAGGTGGTCGGCGCGCATGCCTTCGACGTCGCCGTCGTTGAGGTTGAGGTGCGTCACGACCGCGCCTTCCGGGAGCGACTCCGCGTCCACTGCGTAGTTGTGGTTCTGACTCGTGATCTCCACCCGCCCGGTCGCGAGGTTGCGGACGGGATGGTTCCCGCCGTGATGCCCGAAGGGCAGCTTGAACGTCGACGCGCCGAGCGCGAGCGACATGATCTGGTGACCGAGGCAGATGCCGAACACCGGCAGCTTCCCCAGGAGCGCGCTGATGTTGTCGCGCGCGTAGCCGACCGCGGCCGGATCGCCGGGACCGTTGGAGAGGAACACGCCGTCGGGTTCACGCGCCAGCACCTCGGCCGCCGGAGTGGAAGCGGGCACGACCTCGACCTGGCAGCCCGCGTGCACGAGATGCTCCACGATCGACTGCTTGATCCCGAAGTCGTAGGCGACCACGAGCAGGCTCGCGTCGTCGGGACCCACGATGTAGGGACTCGTCGCGGTCACCTCGCCCACGAGATCGCGCCCGTCGGTGCCACCGTCGGCCTGGGCGGCCGCGAGCAGCACGTCACGGTCGGCGACACCGAACGCGCCGGGCATCGCGCCGGCCGAGCGGATGTGCCGCGTCAGGCGCCGCGTGTCGATCCCCGCGATGCCGGCGACGTAGTGGCGTTCGAGATACCCGCGCAGATCCTCGGTCGCGCGCCAGTTGGAGGCGCGGCGCGCGAGGTCACGCACGATCACTCCCCGGCAGTGCGGTGCGCGGGCCTCGTCGTCGTCGACGTTGACGCCGTAGTTGCCGATGTGCGGATACGTGAAGGTGATGATCTGCCCCGCGTAGGAGGGATCGGTGATGATCTCCTGGTAGCCGCTGAGCGCGGTGTTGAACACGACCTCGCCCGTGACCACCCCCGAGTCGGGACGGTGCCCGACGGCGTGCCCCTCGAACGTCGTGCCGTCCGCGAGCACCAACAACGCCGAGTTATCCACAGCCCCTCCCCAGCTCGCGTCGCCGACGACTCCATCTGATGAAGCGGTTGGGGTGCCTATACGGGGCTCGATGACTCCATCTGATGAAGCGATTGGTCATTGGGTGGGGGCTCCGTCACGGACAGTGGGGGTTCCGGCGAGGATCGTATGGCGGACCTTGCCGGTCAGCTTGCAGCCGTGCCAGGGCGAGTTGGTCGCCCGGCTGGCCAGGGTGGCGGCGTCGACGACCCAGCGGGCGGCGGGGTCGATGACGCAGAGGTTCGCGGGGCGGCCGGCGGCGACGGGGCCGCCGTGACCGTGCGCGTCGAGACCGGAGAGACGGGCCGGTCGCCACGACAGCGCACCGAGCGCGGTCGCGAGCGGCACGATGCCCGGCTCGACCAACGTCGTGAGCACGACCGCGAGCGCGGTCTCGACACCGAGCATCCCCGGCGGCGCCTCTTCGAACGGCGCGGCCTTGGTCTCGGGCGCGTGCGGCGCGTGATCGGTCGCGATCGCGTCGATCGTGCCGTCGAGCAGACCGTCGCGCAACGCGTCGACGTCGGACTGCTCGCGCAGCGGCGGGTTCATCTTGAACACCGGGTCGAAGCCGGCGCACGCGGCGTCGGTGAGCACGAGGTGCTGCGGCGTGCACTCGGCGCTGACGCGCAACCCTTCGGCCTTGGCGGCGCGCACCAACTCGACGGTGAGGCCGCTCGAGACGTGGAGCACGTGATAGCGGCCGCCCGTGAGCTTGGCCAGCGCGATGTCGCGAGCGACGATCGAAGACTCCGCGATCGCGGGCCGGCCGGGAATGCCGAGCCGCGCCGACCACGCACCTTCGTGCATGTGGCCGCCACGGACGAGCGCGGGGTCCTCGGCGTGTTGGGAGAGCACCGAACCGGGCAGCGCGGCGAGATATTCGAACGCGCCGCGCATCACGCTCGCGTCGGCCACGCAATCGCCGTCGTCGGTGAACATGCGCACGCCGAGGTCGTAGAGCTCCCCCATCGGCGCGAGCTGCTCGCCCTTGCGGCCCTTCGTGATGCAACCCGCGACGTGCACCGCGCACGCGGCGTTGCGGCCGCGTTCGAGCACGGACCGGACCACGCCCGCGTCGTCGAGCGGCGGTTCGGTGTTCGGCATGCAGACGACGGCGGTGCACCCGCCGAGCGCGGCCGCCCGCGCACCGGTCTCGATCGTCTCGGCGTCCTCGCGGCCGGGATCGCGGAAGTGCACCTGGATGTCGACGAGGCCCGGTGCGACCACACAGCCCTCGGCATCGAGCACGAGCGCGCCGGCCGCGGGCGCGAGGCCGGGCCCGACTTCGGCGACCACGCCGTCGACCACCCGCACGTCGGCAACCCGCTCGCCCGTCTCGTCGACGACGCGACCGCCCGCAAGGAGGAGCTCAGACAACCGGACCTCCCGATCCCACCAGCGACCAGAGCACGGCCATGCGCACCGCGACCCCGTTGGCGACCTGTTCGGTCACGAGCGAGCGGGTGGAATCCGCGACCTCGGCCGCGATCTCGACGCCACGATTCATCGGCCCGGGATGCATCACCAGCGTGTCGGGCTTGAGCCGGGCGGCGCGCTCGGCCGTGAGACCCCAGCGCGACGAGTATTCGCGCAGGGTCGGGAAGCGCACGTCGCCGACGCCGCCCGCGACCCGCTCGAGCTGGATGCGCAGCAGATACACGACGTCGACGTCGGGCAGGACGTCGTCGAGGTCGTAGGAGACCGTGACCGGCCAGCCATCGAGCCTCGAGGGCATGAGCGTGGGCGGACCGACCAGCGTGACGTCGCAACCCAATGCTCGCAGCGCCAGCACGTTGCTCCGCGCGACGCGCGAGTTGGCGATGTCGCCGACGATCGCGACGCGACAACCGTCGAGCGACGGGCCGCGGTGGCGCCGCAGCGTGAACGCGTCGAGGAGCGCCTGGGTGGGGTGCTCGTGGCGGCCGTCGCCGCCGTTGATCACGCTCGCCGAGGTCCACGACGCGACGCGGCACGCGGCCCCGGCCGCCGAGTGCCGCACGACGATCGCGTGCACGCCCATGGCCTCGATCGTCTGCACCGTGTCGAGCAGGCTTTCGCCTTTCTTGACGGAAGATGTCCCGACCGAGAAGGTCATGGTGTCGGCGCCCAGGCGCTTCGCGGCGGTCTCGAACGAAAGGCGCGTGCGCGTGGAGTCCTCGTAGAAGAGCGACACGACGGTCTTGCCGCGCAGCGCGGGAACCTTCGGGATGTCGCGCTGGTTCACCTCGACGAACGACGCGGTGAGGTCGAGCATCGACTCGATCCCGGCACGGAGGTCGGGTTCGCGGCCGGCGCCGCTCCCGGCCGGATCGAGCGCCGCGAGGTCTTCGACCGCCAGCAGGTGCTTCATGCTGCTCCTTCCGGAGGGCCCCAGAGCTCGACGGCATCGTCGCCGGAGTCGACTTCCGACAGGCGCACGCGCACGTCCTCGGCGACGCGGGTCGGGAGGTTCTTGCCGACGAAGTCGGCGCGCATCGGGAGCTCGCGATGACCGCGATCCACCAGGACTGCGAGCTGCACGGCGCGGGGCCGGCCCAGCTCCAGCAACGCGTCGAGCGCGGCGCGCACCGTGCGGCCGGTGAAGAGGACGTCGTCGACCAGCACGACCACCATCCCGCTGATGTCGGGAACCTCGGTGGGACCGAGCGGCGCGACGGGCCGCAAGCCGATGTCGTCGCGGTAGAACGACACGTCGAGCGCACCGAGGGGCACGTCGACGCCCTCGAACGACGCAATCGTGGCGCCGAGGCGCTGCGAGAGCGCGACACCCCGCGTGTACATCCCGACGAGCACGACGTTCGTGGCGCCGTGGTTGCGCTCGACGATCTCGTGCGCGATGCGGGTCACCGCCCGCCGGAGGTCGGCGGCGTCGAACACACTCGTCCGCAGGACGAGGTCGGCGCCGCTACCGGCATCGGACGCGAAACGACCCTCGCCACCCGGGCCAGGGTCGTCGATCTCAGCCGCGTTCTCGCGCGCGTGCATACGTATGCCTCCGTGGGGACCTCACGGGATCCCCTTCACGGTCAGAGCGAGGATAGCACCGCGTCGGCGGCGGCGCGCGCGGATGCCGACAGGCCGGTTCGGGAGAAGCCGTCGGCGTCGAGCGCGTCACCCACGGCACGGAGGCGCGCGTCGTCGAGGTGGGCGGCCAGCGCGGCCGCGTACTCGCGCGGCGTCTCGGCCGGCGCGCGTGCCCGGCCTGCCCGCCGGCCGGCGCGTTCCAGACGAGCGAGCCCGTGCGCAGCCCAGCCCGCGCGGCGGCGCGCGCGACGACGGCGCAACCAGCCGAGCGCGTCGGGTGCGCCGATCACCGCCACGACGAGCGCGAGGGCGAGCAGCCCGAACTCGATCGCGTGGTGCCGGGCCGCCTGCAACCACGAACCCCCCGAGGTCGCGTCGCCTGCGAGCGGAACCGACGCGGTCGGGTCGAACTGCTGCCAGCCGACGCCCGGGAAGTAGATCTCCGTCCAGGCGTGCGCGTCGCGCTCGCGCACGATGAACTGGCCGGTGAGCGGGTCGCGGCTTCCGGGCACGAACCCGGTTGCGAGCCGGGCCGGGATCCCGACGCTGCGCGCCATCACGACGAGGCTGCTCGCGACCTGCTCGCACCACCCGAGGCGGGAACGGAACAGGAAGTCGTCGACGACGTCGACGCCCTTCGGGGCGACGGGCGCGGTGATCGAGTACCGGACGTGCGCGCCGAGCCACGCCTCCAGCGCGAGGATCTTGTCGTAGGTCGTCGGTGCCGACGCGGTGACGGACCGGGCGAGCGCCCGGACGCGGGGCGTCGTCTGCGGCGGCTGCGCGAAACGCTCGAGCACCGACGACGGGTCCGGTTGGGCGTCGGCCGCGCGCAGCGTTGCCGCCGTGGCCAGCACGCTGCGGCTGGTCACGGTGTACGCCGCGCCGCTCCCGAAGGCGTCACCCACGCTCAGGGTGCCGTCGTATCGCTCGTCGACCTCGCGATCGGTCTCGACCGACACCGGGCTCGGCGCCGCGAACACGATGTTCGAGTAGCCGCTCTCGAAGTGGAACGTCTGGCGCATCGTCTGGCCTTCGGTGGCGCCGATGTCGTCGGTGGCCGGGAAGAGTTGCGACGTGTCGCCGTCGTGTGCGAGCGCGGCGGGATCCGGCCCCGACCGCGACCACGCGTGGCCGTTCCACACGTCGAAGACCTCGCCGCGCCAGAAGGAGGCACGCGGCGCATCGACCGCGAACACGACCCGATCGGAGAGACGCGGCTGTTGCGTCATGTCGAGCGAGTTCGTGGCCATGAGCGACGACGGCGCGTTCACCTGATCGCCGGTCGACGGATCGAGGCCCGGCCACACGTGGCGGCCGAGATGATCGGTGAGCGTGGGCCCGAGCGCAACGACCGCGACGGCAACCATCACGGTGGTGGCCACCGCCAAGCGCGCGATCTCGCCGGTGCGACCGGCGAGCGGTGTGCCGCGCGGGAGCGGCTGCACCTCCTCCGCGCCGGTGCGGTCGACGAGCAGCAACGCGACGAGTGTGGCGAGCGCCCAGCACACGAGGAGCAAGCTGGTGTCGGACGCGACGAACGACGCGTGGCGCAACGCGCCGAGCCCACCCAGCCCGAGCAACACCACCACGACCCGGCGCGTCGACAGCGACGGCAAGGCGAACACGCCGAGCAACGCGGCGGTGGCCCCGGCCAGCGCGCCGAGCGCCATCGGTATCTGCGCTCGACGCGCGGCGATCGCGCCTACTGCGCCGAGCGCGACCGCGACGGGGACGGCGACGACGCGCCAGGGCGACCCCGACTCCCAGGGCTTCACGCGTGCACCGCCACGACCGGCCAGCCCGGCGGCGGAGTGCCGACCGGCCCGGCGCCCGCGCGCGCGAGGCGGCGACCCAGCTCGCGTTGATCCACGACACGCGCGGAGATGGGGCGGCCCGCTTCACAGGTGCAGCACCACACCGCGCCGCCCGCTGCGAGCGTCGCCCGCCCGAGGCCGGCCGCGCGGCTCGCGATCAACTCCGCCTCGTCGGCCGTGCCGTCGAGGTCGACGACCAGGGCCACGCCGACGACGACGGGCGGCTCGTGCTCGCGCACCACGAGCGTCCCCCGCCGCGCGCTCGTGGGCCAGTGCACCAGCCGTGCCGAGTCGCCGGGGAGATACGGCCGGACCGCACGCACCGAGTCGCCCGGGCCCGTGTTCGGCGCCGCCGACAACGAGCCGTCGAGCGGCAGCTCGTGTAGGCGCGGCGCGTTCGCGCTCGAGAACGCCTCGGTCGCCACCGGGCGGGGTGCGACCGAGAGCTCGGTTCGCAGCGCGACACGGAGCGTACGGACACGGACGAACACTCCGAGCGGGGCCGACGTGCGCAGCTCGATCCGGATGGTCGAAAAGACGCCGCGACGCGCGGCGACACGAGTGATCACGCCGTCGGCGGGTGATGCGGTCACCCACCAGGGGCCGACGGGATCGAGCAGCCGCAGCTCGACGCGCGCGACGCGACCGTGCAGCCGCACGTGCACGTCGTGATGCTCCCCGACTGTCGCGTCGGCGGGCGCCCACGCCTCGACCGTCACACCCGAGAGCATCACGATCGGCCAGATGATGCCCAGCACGAACAACGCGAACGCAAACACGCCGACGGCGACGACGCTCTGCTCGCCCGACGCGGCGCCCGCCGCGATGCCGTAGGCGCCGAGCGTGAACAACACGATCGACGTGAGCGTGAGCTCGCCGGGCCCGCTCACGGCACGCTCACTTCAACAGCCGGCTCAAGGACGGGGCGACTCGACCGCGCCGACGATCTCGCCGACCGCCAGCCAGCCCCCGTGCACGTCGACGCCGTTGACCAACACGATGCGGTGCGCCAACGCGGCGGGCGCGACCTGCTTCACGTCGTCGGGTGAGACGAAGTCGCGACCCATGACCGTCGCGTGCGCCTGCGCCGCGCGCAGCAGACCGAGACTCGCGCGCGGCGACGCGCCGAGCACGATCCCGGGATGGTTTCGCGTCGCGTCGGCCACGTCGAGCACGTAGTCGCGAACTGTGTGCGCACAGTGCACACCGCGTACCGCGACGATCGTCGCCGCGAGCTCGGCCGGAACCGTGACCGGCGTGAGCGCGTCGAGCGCGTCGATCCCACCTTCGCCGTCGAGTATCTCTCGCTCCGCGACGCGGCCCGGCAGGCCGAGCGTGCACACGAGCGCGAAGCGGTCGAGCTGGCTCTCGGGCAGCGGGAAGGTGCCGGCGCTCCCGAACGGATTCTGGGTGGCGACGACGAAGAACGGATCGGGAAGCTGGTGGGTCGCGCCGTCGACGGTGACCTGGCGCTCCTCCATCGGCTCGAGGAGCGCGGCCTGGGTGCGCGGCGACGTGCGGTTCACCTCGTCGACGAGCAAGACGTTGGCGAACACGGGGCCCGGACGGAAGTCCCACACGCCGCTCACCGGGCCGTACACCGAGGTGCCGGTCACGTCGGCCGGCAGCAGGTCGGGCGTGCACTGCACCCGCCCGTAGCGGCCGCCGATCGCGGCGGCCATCGACTTGGCCAGCAGCGTCTTGCCCGTGCCCGGCATCCCCTCGACGAGGAGGTGCCCGCCCGACAGCAGCGCGACGAGCGCGAGACGAACGGTGTCGGGCGCACCTCGCACGGCGCTCCCGATCGCGTCGAACAAGTCGGCCGCCACCGCGCGGGGATCGCGCGCCACAGCCGTTTCCGGCGGTCTGGGAAGTTGCATGCCGTATCCAGGCTAGATGACCCCACAACCCTGTCGAACCGCGCGGCTCGGGTCAACCCGCGGCCGCGCCGAGCAACGCGCCGAGCAGCTCGGTCATCCAGGCGTACAGCGCGTGCAACTCGTAGCCGGGGTCGTCCGGGTCGAGCGATTGGAAGTCCCAGTCGGCGGTGACGTTCAAGGCGGTCCCGACCGCGAGGCGGGCGTCGTTGAGCACGCTGATCCAGTGCGCCGCGAGCTCCTCGCCCAGCACCATCTCGCGCGCTTCCTTCATGCCGCGCACCCGGGCCCCGGCATCGAGGCTCCGGACGACGTCGGTCATCGCCTCGAGCCGGATCTCCACCAGGTCGTCGTGCACGAGGTCCTGCCACTGGTGCTCGGCCGCCTCCTCGGTGGGATCGAGGTACGCACGGGGGAACAACCGCTGCGTGACGACGTCGACGCTCGAGCCGTCGCTCAGCATGCGCCCCAGATCGTTGAAGACCCAGAGCAGCACCTGGATCTCGCGCTCGTGGAGCGTCAGGACGATGGCTCCGTCGCGCCGGGCGACGGTCGGTCGGTCGGCCACGTCAGTGGTCGTGCTGCATCGTGGCCCAGAGCCCGTGGGCGTGCAGGCGGGCGACGTCATTCTCGCACCGCTCGCGTGTGCCGCTCACCACGACGGCTTTGCCTTCGTTGTGCACCTGCAACATCAGGCGCCGGGCCTTCGCACGGGGATACCCGAACAGCTTCTGGAACACGTAGGTCACATAGTCCATCAAGTTGATCGGATCGTCCCAGACGATCACCACCCACGGAACGTCGAGCCGGGTGTCGGTGTTGCCGAGCAGCTCCTCGACGGTGTCGGGAACGACGATCTCCTCGGTCCCGATCTCGGCGGCAACCCGGCGGGACGCGAGCCGGGCGGTCACGACTCGGGGCGAACTTCGGCCGCGATGCGCGAGAGCAACCCGTTCACGAAACGCCCGGAGTCCTTGGTCGAGTACTGCTTCGCGAGCTCGACCGCCTCGGTGATCGCAACCGCGGTCGGAACCTCGGGCCGCCAGGCGAGCTCGTACGTGCCGATGCGCAAGAGCGCGCGGTCGACCACCGGCATCCGTTCGAGCGACCAGTGCTCCGAGAACTTCGCGATGATCGTGTCGATCTCTTCGTGGTGCTCGTCGACACCCAGCACCAGACATTGCGCGTACTCGTCGGGCGGTACCGGCAGACCTTCGAGCAGTGTCGGGCCGCTCACGTCTCGTTGCTCGCACTCGTACGCGAGTCCGAGCGCCCGCTCCCGCGCTGATCGCCGCGTCGGCATCAGCTCGACCCCGCGACTCGCGTCAAGCTCGCGACAGGTAGTCGCTGGAGCGCGTGTCGACCTTCACCCGGTCGCCGACGTTCACGAACAGCGGGACCTGCACCACGAGGCCGGTCTCGAGTGTGGCGGCCTTGCGCGCCCCCGACACCCGATCGCCCTGCATGCCGGGCTCGGTATCGGTCACGGTGAGCTCGACGGCCGCCGGGAGCTCGACACCGACGATCTCGTCCTTGTACATCGGCAACACCGCCGTGTCGCCTTCCTTGAGGAAGTTGACGGCGTCGCCGATGCTCGCGGGCGGAACGTGGAGCTGGTCGTAGCTCTCGTTGTCCATGAACACGTAGTCGGCGCCCTCTCGGTAGAGGAACTGCATCTCGCGCTTGTCGATCATCGCGAGCACGACCTTCTCGTCGGCTCGGAACGTGCGGTCGATCACTGCGCCGGTGCGGACGTTCTTCAGCTTGGTGCGCACGAACGCGCCACCCTTGCCCGGCTTCACGTGCTGGAACTCGACGACGTTGACCAAACCCTCGGGCAGGTCGAGGGCCATGCCGTTCTTCAGATCGTTGGTAGAGATGCTCACAGCACGAGATCCTTCGGAGTGAGGGTCAGCGGCTCGAAACCTGCGGCGGCCACGACGACCGTGTCTTCGATGCGCACGCCGCCGATGCCGGGAAGATATACACCCGGCTCGACCGTCACGACGTCGCCGACGACCAAGGTATCACGGCCGGTTGCGGCCACCCGGGGCGCTTCGTGGATCTCGAGACCCACACCGTGACCGGTCGAGTGCGAGAACGCTTCGGCCCAACCGGCGTCGGCGATCACGTCGCGCGACGCGCGGTCGATGTCGGCGCAGGCCACCTCGGCCGCGACGAGCGCGCGCCCGGCCTGTTGGCTCGCGAGCACGACGCTGTAGAGATGGCGCGCGTCAGGCCCCGGATCGCCGAGCGAAACCGTGCGGGTCATGTCGGAGCAGTATCCGTCGACGATGCAGCCGAAGTCGCACACCACCAGCTCGTTGCGACCGATGACGCGATCCGACGGACGCGCGTGCGGCTTCGCACCGTTGGGACCGGCCGCGATGATCGGATCGAAGCTGTTGCCGCTCGCGCCGCGCTCGCGCATCGCGAACTCGAGCTCGAGCGCGAACTGGCGCTCCGTGACGCCGTCGGCGAGCCGGGGCAACAGCGCCTGGAACGCGTCGTCGGCGATCGCGCACGCCCGGCGGATCCGGTCGACCTCCCCCGGGTCCTTCACGCGGCGGAGGTCTTCCACCAGCGCGCCGGCCGGCACGAGCTCCACCCCCTCGAACACGGTGACGAAGCCGCGGTGATCGGCCCAGGTGACGCTGTGGTCCTCGAGGCCGAGCCGGGCGCCGGGGGCCACCATCGCCGCGAGCGCGGCGTGCTGCGCGGCGGCGGTGAGGCCGATCTCGATGCGGACCGCCGGCGCGACACCGGCCGCGGCGAGCTGCTCGGCTGCCTGCTCGGTGTAGCGGCCGTCGGTGACGAAGAGCGCGTCGTCGGGCGCAACGAGGAGCATGCCGGCCGAGCCCGTGAACCCGGTGAGGTACCGCACGTTCGCCAGCTTGGTGACGAGCAGGGCGTCGAGACCGTCGGCCGCGAGCCGCGCGCGCAGGCGAGGCAGCCTCGGCCCGATCTCGAGCGGCGCGAGCGCCACCGCGGTCACGAGGCCGCCCCGCCGCCGGCGAGCCGGGCGGCAACTGCCTCGATCGCGAGCCGGTAACCGTCGGCGCGCAAACCGGTGATGGTGCCGTCGACGACCGGGGACACGACCGACCGGTGCCGCCACCGCTCACGCGCGTACGGATTCGAGAGGTGCACTTCGATCTTCGCGCCGTCGAACATCGCGAGCGCGTCGGTGATGGCGAACGCGTAGTGCGAGAACGCACCGGCGTTGATGACGATGGCGCCGCACCGACCCCGCGCGTCGTGAATCGCGTCGATCAAGGCTCCCTCGTGGTTCGACTGCACGTGCTCGACGTCGTGACCGAGCTTCGCCGCGGTCTCGCTCGCCAGCGCGACCAGCTCCGCGAGCGTCGTGGTGCCGTAGTGCTCCGGCTCCCGCTCCCCCAGCAGGTTCAGGTTGGGCCCCGAGAGCAACAGGATCTTCGCCATCATGCCTCCACTCGAATTGCCACGAACGCCTTGCGCACCGCCGCGGGATCGGGATCGACGACTCGCTCGATCCCGTCGGGGCCGTCGAGCACGAAGGTGAGCCCGCCACCCGACTTCTTGTCACGTTCCATGATCTCGATCAGGTCGTGGGCACGCAGGCCCGCAGGCGCTTCCGACGGCAGACCCAGCGCCCGGATCAGATGCTCGGTCCTCGGCACCAGATCGGTCGGGACCCGCTCGAGCGTCGTGGCGAGATGCGCCGCGAACACGAGGCCGACCGCGACCGCCTCGCCGTGCAGCAGCGCATGGCCGGTGGCGGTCTCGAGCGCGTGCGCAACGGTGTGGCCGTAGTTGAGCACCGCCCGCGCACCCGACCGTTCGTACTCGTCGGCCGTGACCACCCCGGCCTTGATCTCGACGCACCGGGCGATCACGTCGACCAGCACGTCGGGATCGCGGTCGACCAACGCGCCGATGCACGGCGTCACGAAGTCGTCGCCCATCAACGCGTACTTCGCGATCTCGCCGAGACCGCAGCGGTACTCACGGTCGGGCAGGCTCGCCAATACGCACGGGTTCACGAACACGGCGCGCGGTTGGTGGAACGCACCCACGAGATTCTTGCCCTCGGGCAGGTTCACGCCGGTCTTGCCGCCGATCGCGCTGTCGACCATCGCGAGCAGCGTCGTGGGCACCTGCACGACATCGATCCCGCGGTAGTACACGGCCGCCGCGAAGCCCGCGGTGTCGCCGACCACTCCCCCGCCGACCGCGAGCACGAGATCGCCGCGCAGCAGTCCCCACTGCGCGAACCGCCGGCCGAGATCCTCGATCGTCGCGAGCGACTTGGCGTCCTCGCCGTCGTCCATGAAGAACGTCTCGGACCTCACCTGGGCGCGCTCGATCACCGCGCGCACGAGCGGCCCGACGTGTTCGTCGACGTTCGGTTGGGTGACCACCGCGACCCGCAGCACCCGCTCGACAACCGAATGCAGCTGCTCGTACGAATCGTCGATCACGACGTCGTAGCTGCGCTCGCCGAGCTCGACCGCGACCCGCTCGCTCACGACACCATCTCCGCGTAGACCGCGAGCACGGCATCGGTCACGTCGTCGACCTCGCGGCCGTCGGTCTCGACGACGGAGTCGGCCGCGGCGGTATAGGCGTCGGCGCGCAACGCGGAAAGCCGCGCGAGCGCGCCCGCCGGGTCGCCGGCGAGCAGTGGTCGGCTCTCGTCGTTCCCGACCCGTGCGGCCAACACCGCGGTCGGCGCCTGGAGCCACACCACCACACCCGCCGCGCGCAGCCGCCGCCGGTTGTCGGCGTCGACCACGGTCCCACCCCCGCACGCGATCACCAACGGCTGCGGCGACGCGCACACCTCCACGACCACCTCGCGCTCCGACTCGCGAAAGCGATCCTCGCCGCCGGTCCGCCACAGCTCCTCGAACGGCATCGCGGCGCGGGTCACGATCAACTCGTCGGTGTCGACGAACGGCCGCCCGAGCCGCTCCGCACACCGCCGGCCCACCGTCGTCTTGCCCGCGCCCATCAAGCCGACGAGTACGAGATGCCGTCGTTCGCTCATCGCTTGCTCATGGCGGCTCGCGGGCTCGCTCATCGCAGCGAAGCGCGGTACGCGTCGTGATTGCGCACGAACTCGGTCACGGAGTCGCCGCCGAACTTGCGCAACGCCTCCGACGCGAGCACCAGCGCCGTCATCGTCTCCGCGACCACACCCGCGGCGGGGACCGCAGTGACGTCGGTGCGCTCCTTGAACGACACCACTTCCTGCTTGGTCTCCGTGTCGACCGTCTTCAGCACCGGCCGGTTCAGCGTGGCGAGCGGCTTCATCGAGACGCGCGCGACGAGCAGGTCGCCGGTGGTCATGCCGCCCTCGATCCCGCCCGCTCGCGACGACTCGCGGCGGTACTCGCGCGCTTCGGCGTCCCAGGCGATCGCATCGTGCGCGACGCTGCCCCGGCTCGCCGCCACCGTGAGACCCTCGCCGATCTCGACCGCCTTCATCGCCTGGATGCTCATCAACGCCTGCGCGAGGAGCCCGTCGATACGGCGGTCCCAGTGCACGTGCGAGCCGAGACCGGGCGGGATGCCGAACCCGAGCACCTCCACCACTCCACCGAGCGAGTCGCCGGCCTTCGCGGCCTCCTTGATCTCGCGGATCATCTCGGCCTCGGCGTCGGGGTCGCAGCAGCGAACCTCGGAGCTGTCGATCGACTCGAGGTCGCCGGGACCGGGCCGCCGATCGGGAGACGCGCCGGCCGCGCCCAGTTGCACGACGTGGCTCAGCACCGAGATCCCGAGCTGACCGATCAGCACCTTCGCGAGCGCGCCCGCCGCGACTCGCGCCGCCGTCTCGCGCGCGCTCGCGCGCTCGAGCACGTCACGCGCGTCGGTGAACCCGTACTTCTGCATGCCCGCGAGGTCGGCGTGGCCGGGCCGCGGCTGGGTGAGCGGTTGCGCCGTCGCGCCGGGCGCCGCCGACATCTCTTCCGCCCACTTGCCGGTGGTCCACTCGCTGTTCCGGATGAGGATCGCGATCGGTGACCCGAGCGTGCGGCCGTGCCGGATACCGCCGAGCAGCTCCAGCTCGTCCTGCTCGAAGCGCATGCGAGGTCCGCGCCCGTACCCGAGGCGGCGCCGGGCGAGCTCACTCGCAATGTCGTCGATGAGGATCGGAAGGCCGGCGGGCATCCCCTCGACCGTGACCACCAGGGCCGGCCCGTGGGACTCGCCCGCCGTCAAGAAGCGCAGCACGGCGTGCTCCGGTCGGATGGGGGCTGGTCAACGACCCGCAATCGTACGGCACCCGGCCGATATCCACGCGGCTGTATCCGGACGACGACGAGCCCGACCCGCGATCGACGCGCTTCGCCGCCCGGGAGGTCCGGCTAGCTGTTGTTCAGCGTCGACGTCCCGCCGGGAGTCGCCGGCGTCGCTCCGGTCGACGCGGCTCCGGTGGCCGTCGCGCCGGATCCGGCCACGGTCACCGCCGCGCTCGGGGTCTCGAACATGCGGGCACCGATCGTCGCCGACAGGCTCGTCGCGCCACTGAACGGTCCGGTCGAACCGCCGGTGGTGACGGCGCCGTTCGTGCCGGTGGAGGCCGCCGCGGCGTTGAACTGGACGCTGTCGACCACGACCAGCCGCTGGAGCTGGTCGAGCCGGCTCAGGTAGTCCATGACCTGCTCGTAGGTGCCCTTCACCGTGATCCCGAGCGTGATCGACATCACACCCGCGACGCCCTCGGTCGGCGTCGAGTGCGACACCGACTGCCACGTCACGCCCGAGGCTTCCGCGATGCCGTTGGCATCCCGGATGAACGCCGACAACGCCGGAGAGTCCGGCATCGCCAGCTGCAGCGACTGCAACTCGGCCTTGAACGACGCGGCGTGCGCAGCGTCGCGCTGCGCCTTCGACAACTGGGCCTGCAGCGGCTCGAGCTTGGAGCGCTCGTCGGCCGTGTCCGCCTTCACCTTCGATGCCTGCGATCGGATCGGCTTCAAGAGGAACGAGTACCACAGCGCGGTGATGAGCACCGCGGCAAGAATGCTGACCGCGAGGTTCTTGGTCTTCATGGTGCCGCCTTCACGAGCTGGTTCAGTCGGGGGCTCTGCGCCGCCGGCGTCGGGACCGCGGTCGCCGAGAAGGTGATCCCGCCGGCGGTACCAGTCGTCGCCGCGACCCTCTGTGCGTTCGTGACGTAGACGCTGCCGATCTCGGGCACCTTGCCCATCGCGTCGATCCAGCTCGCGAGCGTCGGATAGTCCTTGGCCGTGCCGGAGAAGGTGACCGAGCCGGTGATCGTCGGCGCCGGCGGCGGAGGTGGCGTCGTCGTGCTCGTCGTCGTCCCCGAAGACGAGCCGCTCCCCGTCGGCGGCGTCGTGACCGCGGGCGCGACCACGGGGGCCGGCACGGGTGGCGTCACCTGACCGGAGAACGTGCTGAGCGTGATGCCGGCCGGGAGATTCGCGGTGATGCGGGCCATCATCGTGTTCCACGACACGTCGGTCGTGAGCAACGTCTGCAGGCTCGACTGGATCTCCTCGATCTGGGCCTCGCGGTTGAGCACCGGTTGCAGGGTGGCGAGCTGCGCGCTGACGTCGGTGACCTGTTGGGTGACCGCGGCGCGTTGCGACTTCGCGCTCGAGACGCTCTGGTGCGAGAGATACGTGACCCCGCCGAGCAACACGGCGAACGCGGCCGCGCCGGCGAGAATGCCGGGCGACACTTGCGGGCGCCGGGCCCGCGCGGCGCTGTGACGCGCGCGGGGCAGCAGGTCGATGACGGTGCCGACTCCGGCGCCGCCCAGCGCGAGGCCGACGGCCGCCGGAAGATAGGGGTCGAGACGCGGCAGCTCTTCTTCGGTGAAGCCGATGTCGCCGAGGGCGACGAGCTCGCGCGGCCGCGCCGGCTCGACGGGCACGCCGACGAGCGCCGACAGTCGCTCGGTCAGGCCCGGGAGCTGGGCCGCGCCGCCGGTGGTGACGATCCGGAGCAACGGCGACGAGTCGGGTTGATTGCGGTAGTAGTCGATCGAGCTGCGGACTTCGTCGAGGAGCACCGACAACGGGCGTTCGATCGACTGCCGGGCGCGGGCGACGAGCTCGTCGTGCCCGGTCGCACCGAGTTGGCGCTTCAGCGCCTCCGCCGTCTCCGGCGGGAGGTCGAGCTCGGTCGCGATCGCGTCGGTCAACTCGCGACCGCCGGTGCCGAGCACGCGCACGAAACGGGGAACACCGACCTCGTGCACCGCGATCGCAGTGACACCGCCGCCGAACGAGACGATGCCCTCGGCCCCCGGCGCGTGCTCCGCGAGCGCCACGCCGCCGCCGTGCTCGGACGCGCTCGGGTCTCCTCCGACGCCGGCGCCGATGAGTGCGAGATCGCGTGCAGTCCGCGCGAGCGGACGGATCAGCGCGAGCGGTACTAGGTCCACCGCCGACACCTGCAGCCCACCGGCCTCGACCGCCGCGACGAGCCGCAGCACCGTGGCTTCCTGCACTGCCGCGAGCAGCACGTGCATGCGGGGCTCGCCGCTGTCGCCGGGGCTCGCGGGCCCCAGGATCGCGAAGTCGAGCACCGCGTCTTCGAGCGGGATCGGAATGAGCTCAGCGGCCTGGAACTGCAGCGCGCTCGCGAGCTCGTCGCGTGACATCTGCGGCATCTCGATCTGACGTACGACGACGCGTGGGCTCGCGAGACCGAGGCGCACGGCCGCGCGCTTGAGGCCGACCTCCTCGCGCAGGCGTCCGACGGCCTCGGTCACCGCCGCGTCGTCGGCGACCTCGCCTTCGCGCATGGTCTCGCGACCCAACGCGACCTGACCGAACATCACGAGGCGCGGCGGATCTCCCGCTCGCACCTCCGCCACGGTCACGGCGTTGGTGCCGATGTCGAGTCCGATCAGGCGGCGGGCCATGCGTCGCCTCCTCGAGTGCTCTGGGACTCGAGGTAGCCCTCGAGGTCGCGGGTTGGGATACGGAAGTGCTTGCCGACCCGCGTCGCGGGCAGCTCGCCGCCCCGGATGAGGCGGTAAACGGTCATGGTCGACACCCTCATGACGTCGGCCACTTCTCGTACCGTGAGGAGTCGGTACCCCTCGTCCACGGCGTCACCTCTGGTTGCAGGAAGATGCACCAGCAACAATCGACAGATCCCGCCCCAGGCTGAAGCCTTGGGCGACACCTTCCCCAAATCCGCCGTTCCGGTACCGACGAAACGGACACTCGGCCGGCAGTGGCGGCCGTCGGGTGCGCTCAGTGGCCGAAACCGCGCCACCAGCTGACGAGATGGTCCCCGGCAAGCACGAATGTCATCGTGCCGGCGGCCAGATACGGCCCGAACGGGATGTGTTGACTCCGCGCGCGACCGCCGAACGCGATCAGCGCGAGGCCGACGACGGCGCCGAACAGGAAGCCCGCGAAGAGACCGCCGAGCAGCTCCGGCCAGCCGAGCCACCCGAGAAAGAGGCCGAGCACGAAGGAGAGCCGCACGTCGCCGAACCCCATCCCCCGGGGCGACACGAGATGCAGCACGAAGAAGAACGCGAACGCGCAGCACGCGCCCAGCAGTGAGCGTCCGAACGCACCCCAGTGGTGCTGGATGAGCGCGGCCAGCGCGAGCAGGATGACACTCGCGAACCCGACCGGGTACACGATGCGGTTCGGGATGATGAAGTGCTCGAGGTCGATCACCGAGATCGCGATCAACGCGCCAGTGAGCACCAGGAACGCGGGTAGCGCCCACGAGTGCGCGAACCGCGCACCCACTGCCGCGAACAACACGCCGGTGAACAGCTCCACCAAGGGGTAACGAACCGAGATCGGGTTCGCGCAGTGCCGGCAACGGCCGCGCAACACGAGCCACGAGACGAGCGGGATGTTGTCGGCGGTCGACAGCTGCGTATCGCAGTTCGGGCAGTGCGACCGCGGCTTCACGACCGACTCGTGACGCGGTATCCGCCAGATCACGACGTTGAGGAACGAGCCGAGCACCAGCCCGTACACGCCCGCAACCACTGCGATGAACACCGTCACGACGAACAAATGTAGGCCCCTTCGTGAGTGCTGCTGGACGATGCTGCCCTCGCGCCTTTGCGAGAGCAGCACCCCCCAACTCCTCCATCGGCGCCTCGATTGTGTTGGACAGTTCTACCAAGTGGAGCCCCAACTCGGGTTGCCGGCTGCCGGCGCCGCGTTCGCATTGCACGTGCCGCTCGAGGCATTGGCATACTGCACGCCGCCGCCCGTCGAGCTCTCGTCGTCAGACAGGAAGAAGCAGTGCCCCGAGAGGGACTGCCCGGCGATGACGATGTAGTTCGTGCTCACCGGGTTGACCGAAACCGTGTTCGGGCCGGGCGCAGCCACATTCGCCGCGACGAACGTCAATCCGGGCTCGACGGTAGCGAGCCCGGCTGTGGTCGCCTCGGTGTAGTCACCGTGATCGCTGAAAATGACCTTCGCGGCACTGAACGCATTACGAACGCTCGACTGCATGGCTCGGTCTTGGGCTCGAGTTTTGGCACCCGCGAATGTCGGCATCAAGACGGCGATCAGAATGGCAATGATGAGGACCACCGTCATGAGCTCGATAAGCGTGAATCCCGCTTCGGGCTCCTCTGTGCGACTCACGGCGTGCGGATGTTGCATAGGACTCCCCTCACCTGACCTGCGTCCAGTCGACGTGGGGAGCACGCCGCCCCCACGGCACTCTCGAACGCAGGCGATTCATTTACATGTTTTCGAAGCAGTTGTTCGAAGTGGGCCCGGGATCACTCCCGGGCCCACTCGAATTCGCTGCTATTACTCGTTCGGATCGACTACCAGCTGCCGGTGAAACCGGTCGTGACCGTGTTGTTGGCCGGCGTTCCGCAGGCCACCTTCCCGTAATACGTCCCGGCGTTCGAGCCCTGCGAGATGTCGAGGAGCCCGAAGATCGTTCCCGACTTCGAGGTCTCCTGGAGGCATACCGACAACGTGTCGGGGCTGACCGTTACCGTCGTCGTCGTTCCCCACTTGATCGCCGGCTCGATCGCCGCAAGCGTCGCGGTCGTCGTGGTGTAGGTCTGGGTGTCGGTGTAGGAGGTCTTCTCCGCCGTCAACGCGTTGCGAAGGTCAGACTTCGCGGCGGTGTCCTGCGCGCGCGAACGTGCACCCAGAAACTGCGGGATGGCGATCGCGATCAAAATGGCAATGATCAGCACGACCACCATCAACTCAATAAGGGTGAAACCTTCCTCGGCGTCACGACGCCGGGAAATGAAAGAACGAATGGACTGCACTGGGGTGGCCCCTTCCTTGTTATTGGGGCGACCGCTCATTGCGGCCCCCCGCCATTTACAGATATCGGTAACCACGCTTCGTGACTTGAGTCGCCATGAGGCCTTGGTGTGGTCACAATCCGATCGGCACCGAACGCCCCCCGAGGAGGAACCGGGAGAAAGCAGCGGGCCCGGAAAAGATGAATGCCCCGGCCCGCAATACGGCTTGTGCCGGACTTACCAGCTCGCGGTGTAACCGGTCGTGACGGTGTGGTTGGCCGTCGTGGTATAGGTATGGGCGTCGGTGTAAGAGGTCTTCTCCGCCGTCAACGCGTTGCGAAGGTCAGACTTCGCGGCGGTGTCCTGCGCGCTCACCTGAGGTCCGATGACGCGTTCACAGTGAGTGAACGCCGATCAGCCGCTCGTATCGGAACCAGGAAACAGCCCTGAAAAGGCAAGGCTTTCTCTACCTTTTGATGTGTGAACAATAGGCAGGGCTACTTGATCAGGTTGATGACGTCGAACATCGGCAGGTAGAGCGAGATGATCATTCCGCCGATGACGATACCCATGACCACGATCAGTATCGGCTCGATCAGAGAGGTGAGCGCGTTGACCGTCGCCTCGACCTCTTGGTCGTAGAAGTCGGCGATCTTGTCGAGCATCTCGTCGAGCGCACCGGTCTCCTCACCGACCGCCATCATCTGCACGACCATCGGCGGGAACACCGCGTGTTCCTCCAGCCGGCGGGAGAGGGGCTCGCCCCGCTTCACCTGCTGTTGGGTGTCGCGCACGGCTTCGGAGACCACGTAGTTGCCGGAGGTCTCGCACACGATGTCGAGCGACTCCAGGATCGGCACGCCGGAACGCACCAGGGCCGACAGCGTGCGCCCGAACCGCGCGAGCGCGGTCTTGCGGGCGAGGCCACCGAAGACCGGCATCTTCAGCTTGATCGCGTCCCATCGCTTGCGTCCCTCTTCGGAGTTGATCCACTTGCGAAAGCCCCACGCGGCCGCGATCTCGCCGCCGAACACGACGTACCAGAGCTTGCGCACGACGTTCGACACGTCGATGAGGATCTGGGTCGGCGGCGGCAAGGTCCCGCCGAGCTGCTTGTAGATGCTCTGGAACATCGGGATCACGAACACGAGCATCGCGGTGACCAGCAACAACACCAGGCACGACACCACGACCGGATAGGTCATGGCCGACTTGACCTTGCGGCGCAGCTCCACCTGCTTCTCGATGGTGGTCGCGAGCCGTTGGAGCACGCTGTCGAGCACACCGCCGGCCTCGCCCGCGCGGACCATCGCGACGTAGAGACGGTTGAAGGCCTTCGGGTGCTTCGCCAACGCGGCCGACAGTGATGCACCCCGCTCGACGTCGAGGCGCACCTGGTTGACGATCTCGGCGAGCGGCTTGCTCTCGGTCTGCTCGGCGAGGATGTAGAGCGAGCGCAGCATCGACAGGCCCGAGTTGATCATCGTCGCGAACTGGCGCGAGAAGACCGAGACGTCCTTCAGCTTGATGCGGTCGGAGAAGAACGGGATCTTCAGATCGCGGCTCAGGGTGTTGCCACCCTGCTGCTCGATCTCGATGGGCACGTACCCCATCGAGCGCAGCTTGCTCACGACGAGCTGGACGTTTTCGGCCTCGAGCTGACCTTCGACGAGCTTCCCCGTCTTGTCGCGGACCTTGTAGCTGAAGGTTTCGGGCATATCGGATCAGCCGTTCATCAGTCGGCGAAGGTCTTCTTCGTTCGCACAGCGTTCGAGCGCGATGTCGAGCGAGATCCGACCGCTGCGCACGAGCTGCACGAGCGACATGTCCATCGTGACCATGCCGTAGCGACCACCCGCCTGGAGCACCGAGTAGATCTGGTGGGTCTTGCCTTCACGGATGAGGTTCCGCACCGCGGGGGTCGCGACCATGACCTCGCACGCGATCGCGCGGCTCTGGCCGTCGCGAGTGGGCAGGAGCTGCTGGGTGCAGATGCCCTGGAGGGCCGAGGCCAGCTGCACCCGGACCTGCTGCTGCTGGTGCGCCGGGAACACGTCGATGATGCGGTCGATCGACTGCGGCGCGTCCTGGGTGTGGAGCGTCGCGAACACGAGATGGCCGGTCTCTGCCGCGGTCAACGCGGTCGAGATCGTCTCGAGGTCACGCATCTCGCCGACGAGGATCACGTCGGGGTCCTGGCGCAGCACGTGCTTCAGTGCGGCCGCGAAGGAGTGCGTGTCCTCGCCGACTTCACGCTGGTTGATGAGTGAACGCTTGTGGTCGTGCAGGAATTCGATCGGGTCCTCGACCGTCATGATGTGCACGGAGCGCTCGCGGTTCACGATGTCGATCAGCGACGCGAGCGTGGTCGACTTACCCGAGCCGGTCGGCCCGGTGATCAGGACGAGCCCGCGGGGCAGGAACGCCCACGTCTTCACCGCGGCCGGCACACCCAACGCGTCGAAGTCGACGACGTTGTAGGGAATCGCCCGCATCACGCAGCCGACGGAGTCGCGCTGCAGGAACACGTTGACGCGGAACCGTCCCTGACCGGGCAGCGCGTACGAGGTGTCGAGCTCCAGCTCGTTCTCGAACTTCTCGCGTTGCTTCTGGGTGAGGATCGAGTACACCATCTGGCGGATCTGCGATCCGTTGAGCAGCGGGAGCTCCGGAATCGGCCGGAGATCGCCGTTGACGCGCACGACGGGCGGCGAGCCGGCCGTGAGGTGCAGGTCCGAGCCCCGCCACTTGATGACGAGTGACAGCAAGTCGTTGATGTGGAGGTCGTCCGGCCGCGGGCCGCCGTCGCGCCCGGCACCGACCGCGGCCGGCCCCGCGCTCGCCGACTCCGCGGGCGGGCCGTAGATCATGTTGATCGCGCTCACGAGCTCGTCGCGGTCGGCGACCGCGGCGATGATCTCGTACGTGGTCGCGGCGCCCACCGCGGCGACGGCCCGGTCGTCGGCCGGCTCGGCGAACGCGACGAGCAGCTTGTGGTCCTCGAAGTCGACGGGCAGCGCGAGCCACTTCCGCGCGACCTCGGCGGTCAGCAACGTCGGCGCTTCTTGGTGAATGGGAGTCTCGAGAAAGTCGACGAAGGGAACGCCGAGTTGCTCGGCGAGGGCCGCCGTCAGGTCCTTGGAGCCGACGAGACCGAGTTGGAGCAGGACCGCGGGCAAAGGCTGCCTCGTCCGTTCCGACTCTTCGATCGCGTGCTCGAGGCTGTCACGCGACAGCACGTGACGCTCCACGAGCGCCTCCCCGAAGCGACGAACCTGGTTCACCAGCACGCAAAACCCCCGTGGGCCGAAGTACAAACTCTGAGCAATATCGGCCGGATCCGGCTTCCCCTGAACTGTCGTGACCAGGTCCTAGATGACCACCCGGAAGATCTCCTCCAGCGACGTGAATCCCATCCCGACCTTGCGCAGGCCGTCGCTCTTGAGCGTCAACATCCCCTGCATCTCGGCCACTTTCTGCATGTCCTCGGTCGATCGGCGCTCGATGATGAGCCGCTCGATCTCCTCCGAGAGCAACATGACCTCGTGGAGCGCGAACCGGCCCTTGTAGCCGGTTCGCCCGCACGTCGTGCAGCCCACCGCGCGGTGGAGGGTCGGCCACTCCACCTCGACATCCTGCATCGGCCAACCCACCTCGAGCAGCTCCGATTCGGTCGGCTGGTACGCCTCCTTGCACTTGTCGCAGAGGCGCCGGGCCAGTCGTTGCGCGACGACGCAGTCGAGCGCGCTCGTGACGAGGAACGGCTCGACACCCATCTCGACCAACCGCAGCGGAGTCGACGCCGCGTCGTTGGTGTGGAGGGTCGAGAGCACGAGGTGGCCCGTGAGCGCCGCCTCCACCGCGATGACCGCGGTCTCGCGGTCACGGATCTCGCCGACGAGCACGATGTCGGGGTCGGAGCGCAGGATCGACCGCAACGCCGACGCGAAGGTCAGCCCGGCCTTGGGGTTGATCTGCACCTGGTTGATCCCCTGCATCCGGTACTCGACCGGATCCTCGACCGTGATGATGTTGCGGTCGGGCTTGTTGAGCGTGTTCAACGCGGCGTAGAGCGTCGTCGACTTCCCCGAGCCGGTCGGCCCGGTCGCGAGGATCGTGCCGTACGGCTTGTGACACGCGCTGTTGAAACGGTCCTCCGTCTCGCGAAGGAAGCCCAGCTCGTCGAGGCGCAGGACGGCCTGGCCCTTGTCGAGGATTCGCATGACGACTTTTTCGCCGTACACCGTGGGCAGTGTCGCAACTCGCAAGTCGATGCCGCGCCCGCCGACCTTCATGCTGATGCGGCCGTCCTGCGGGATGCGCCGCTCGGCGATGTTGATGTCGGCCATGACCTTCAAGCGGCTGATCACGCCGGCCTGAATGCTGCGCGGCGATCGCATCACCTCGTGGAGCACGCCGTCGATGCGGAACCGGATGCGCAGGTCGTGCTCGGCCGGTTCCACGTGGATGTCGGAGGCGCGATCGTTCACGGCCTGGGTCACGAGCAGGTTGACGAACTTGACGATCGGCGCGTCCTCGACGAGCTCGGAGACGTTCGCGAGATCGGCGGCGTCGTCGCTCGCGTCCTCGGTGGCCGCTTGGACGACCGCGTCGACGTCGGTGTCCATCCGGTAGAAGCGCTCGATGGTCTCGTTGATCTGCGAGGCGGTCGCCACGACGGTGCGCACCTCGGCGCCCGCGATCGCCCGGATGTCGTCGACCGCGAACACGTTCGACGGGTCGGCCATCGCCACGACGAGGCGACCGTCTTCCCATCCGATCGGGATCGCCTGGTAGCGCCGCGCCAACGACTCGCTGACGAGCGCCGCGACCGACCCGTCGACCGCCCGGTCGTTCAGGTCGACGAACTCGAGCCCGACCTGGCGGGCGAGTGTCCGCACGAGCTCGGCCTCGGAGATGGTCCCGGATTCGATCAGCAGTCGCCCGAGCGGCTTGCCACTGCGAGTCTGTTCCGCCAACGCCGCGTCGAGCTGGGCGTCGGTCAGAAGTCCTTCGTCTATGAGCAAGGCGCCCAGCGGCGTCGCATCGCCCACTGGCTGTCCCTTTCCCGTCCATGGTCCGAAATCGCACTTCTTGGCGAGTTCGCCGCGCGGCGGGCGGCCGCCGCGGCCGTTACCGGCAGCGACGGGCTCGGTCTCCCCCGTGGCGATCGTGACCTATATCGACGCTGCGCGCGCGTGGCTGTATGGGGATCTCACTCTCCGTGACATCACCCGACCTCGGGGCCGAGGGTCACGAGTCGCGCAGGCCCGAGAACAGTCGGAGGAACGCACCCTTGTCGGCCGGCTCGTGCCCGTTGCCGGCCGGCTCGGTCTCCGGCTCCACGGCCGGGGGCGGCTCGACGGCCGCGGGTGCAGCCGGCGGCTCGGAAACCGGCGCTTCCGGCTCGGCGGCGGTTTCCGGCGCGATCGTGACGACCACCGGCGGCGCCGGCTCGGTCGGCGGCGCCGCCGGCTCCGCCACCACAACCGCGGGTTCCGCGACGGCATCGGCCGGCTCCGGCGCGACAACTGCAGGCTCCGGCGCGGCAACCGCGGCCTCGGCCATCGTGACGGGCTCCGCCGGCGCGAGGTCAGCGGACACGGCGTCATCCGCACGGGCCGCCGCGGGATCGATCACGCCGATCGCGCCGGCGTCGATCAACTCGAGCAACGACTGGCACAGCTCGATCATCGGGCGGTTCGTGCGCTGCACGAGCTCGCGCACCGTTCGCCGGCCGTCGACGGCCACGAGCAACGTCCACCGTTCGCGGTCGATCACGAGCTCGTCGACCTCGAGCGCGTCGAGCAGTTGGGGCCGGCACTCGAGTGACGGGATCACGCGCAGGATCTCGCGCCACTGCTTGAGCAGGCGATCGACCTCGACCAGCGCGTCGCTGAGCTCGACCGGTTCGGCGCACGTCCACGGCGCCGGGTCGTCGGCCGCGAAGCGGAACGAGCCGGACTCCTGGCACATCACCGCGAAGCACATGTCGACGAGGCGGCTGAGCAGCGCCGGCGCGCCGTCGACCTGCCCTCGTTGCTCCGCGGTCTCGGCGCCGTGGCAGTGGCCGTCCTCGAGGTGCACGACGCCCGAGATCGGTCCCGCGTCGAGCCAGAGCGCGCCGCTCTTCCGGGCGCTCGCCAACAGGCCGAGCACCTCGGGCAGCGACAGCGTCTCGAACGTTCCTTGCAGCACCGATTTCCCCCCACGGGACGAACGCGAGGCTTCCGATGTCCAACATCGACGGGCCGCAGATGCTGCTTGAGAGCCCTTCAGGCCCGAGCCACCGCAGCCCGCATGGCGTCGAGCGGCGCGGGCCGTCCGCTCCACAGCTCCACCTGCCGAGCCGCCTGGTGCACCAGCATGCCGAGCCCCGGAACCACCCGGGCGCCCCGCGACCGGGCCGCCGCGAGCAGGGGCGTCTCACGGGGCTCGTACACGAGGTCGGCCACCACGAGACCCGCCCGCAGCACGCCCTCCGGCAGCGGCAGGGACGCATCGCCGGCCATGCCCACCGGAGTCGCGTTCACCACGATGTCGGCAGCCGACACGGCGTCGGCCCGGCCGGCCCACTCGACCGCGACACCGCTGGCGAGCGCAGCCGCCGCGGCGGCCGCGTCCGCCTTCCGGGCGGCAACCTCCACCCGGGCCCCGGCGCCCGCGAGCGCGCGTGCCACGGCTCGGGCCGCACCGCCGCCGCCGAGCACGACCGCGGCGGTCCCCTTCACTTCCACGCCCGCCTCGGCCAACGACCGCAGGAAGCCGTCGCCGTCGGTCGAGTCGCCCGCGCAACTGCCGTCGGCGCGCACCGTCACCGTGTTGACGCTGCGCAGATCGGCCGCGCCGGGCGAGAGCTCGTCGCAGAGCCCGGCCATCGCGGTCTTGTGCGGCATCGTGACCGACAGGCCGACGAAGCCGAGCACACGAGCAGCGTTGAGCGCGGCCGCGGCCCCTCCGTCGGGAACCTCGAACGCGGCGAACAGCCAGTCGAGATCGAGCGCGCGGTACGCCGCGTTGTGCAGCCGGGGCGACAACGAGTGGCGCACCGGATCGCCGATCACGCCGGCGACCCGCGTCGCGCCCGTGATCACAGCAGGCCGGCCTTCTTGGCCTGGTCGATGTTCTGCTGCTGTTGCGCCAGCGTCGACGCGAACGCGTGGTGGCCGTCCTTGCCGGCCAGCACGTAATAGAGGTAGGTCGTGTGCGCGGGGTTCATCGCGGCGAGCAGCGACGCGTCACTCACCGACCCGATGGGCGTGGGCGGCAGGCCCGCGTGGAGGTAGGTGTTGTACGGGGAAGCGATCGACTGGAGGTCGTTCGGAGTGAGCTTGCGGTCGGCGGGCTTGCCGCGCGCGTAGATCACCGTGGAATCGATCTGCAGCTTCATGTTCTGGCGGAGCCGGTTGTAGATCACCGAGGCGATGAGCGGCCGGTCCTGCGGGACCTTGGCTTCCGCCTCGATCATCGACGCCACGACGACGATCTGGTACGCGGTGTAGCCGTCGACGTTCGCGGTCGCGAGGCCCAATCGCTTCGCCCGCGTGTCGAAGGTGTGCACCATCGTCTGCAGGATCGAGATCTCGTCCTGCGAGTTCGAGATCTTGTACGTGTCGGGCCGCACGAGCCCCTCGAGGTTGGTCACGCCCGCGGGCTCGAAGTCGGATCGCACCGCGTTGTTGCGGGCCGCCTGCATGAACACGGTCGCGCTGCGCGTCGGCAACTTGCCGACCCGGGCCGCGATCTGCTGGAGCCAGAGGCCGGGAGTGATCTTCAGCACCTGGTAGTTGATCCGCGGGCCGCGCTTCAGCGCGGTCACGGCGTCGCGGACGCCGAGCTTGGTGTGGAGGTCGTAGGTGCCGGCCTGGAAGGAGTTGTCGCCGTTGAAGCGGGCGTAAATGTTGAACACCAGCGACGAGCCGATGATGTGGTCCTTCGTCAGCTCCTCGCCGATGCGGGGCACTCCCCACCCGGGCAGGATCTTCACCTGGACCTCGGCGCCGGGCGTGCCGTGCGTGTCGAGCTCCCAGAGGAACCACGTGACGCCGGTGCCGAGCACGAGGAACGGGACGAGCACGACCCCGACGATGACGGCCGTGAACCGGCCCCGGCGGCGGGCGCGGCGGACCCGCCGGCGCCGGTTGCTCCGGCCCTCGCTCTGTGCGACGTCCTCTCCGGTGATCATCGACTCGTTGCCCGCGGGAAGGACTCCAGCCACGACTGCAGCATCACCGCGGCCGCGATCTTGTCGACGACCGCGGCGCGATCGGCGCGGCGGACGCGCGCCTCGTCGAGGCTGCGCTCGGCGGTGACCGTCGTGAGGCGCTCGTCGTGCGCGACGACGTCGACACCCGCACCCACGACTTCCTTCAACTCCTCGATCTCGGCAATGGCGGCACGCGCGGCCGGGCCCTTGGCTCCCGAGAGCGAGAGCGGGAGGCCGACGACGATCGTCGTCACCTCTTGCTCGCCCGCGATCTTCGCGATCGCCCGGTGATCCGCGCGGTGGTCACGACTCCGCGCCAACACCGAGTACGGCGACGCCACCGTTCGTGTCGGGTCCGAGAGTGCGAGCCCGATGCGCACCGAGCCGAGATCGACACCGAGCACCCGGCCCGCGAGCGCGCCGACCGACCCGCCGCCAGTGGGTGCGCTGCCCATCGCGACGCTCATTGCCCCCACGTCGGGGACTGCTCGCGCACGAGTCGCAGCGCTTCGTCGAGACCGTCGGCGTTCCCGCCGCCGCCGACGACCGCATCGCTGCCCTTGCCCACGCCGCCGCCGAGCGCGCGCGCCGCGGGCCGCGCGATCGCGTCGGCCGAGATGCCGCGTTCGTTGAGGTCCTTGCTCACCGCCACCGCGATCCCGGCCTTGACGCCGTCGGGACCGGTCCCGGCGAGCGCGACGACACCCGAGCCCAACACCCGGACCGTCTCTTGCGCGAGCCGCCGGAGGTCGACGTTGTCGAGGCCGTCGCGGCGCGCGATCACCGCGCCGTCGACCGCCTGCGCCGCGAGCGCCGCTGCTTCGCCCTGCGCGTCCTTGGCCTTGAATCGCTGCAATTCGTCCTGGAGCGTGCGGACCTGCTCCGACAGTCGCTCGATCTTGTCGGGGATCTCCTTGGGCGACGCGCGCAACAGCGCAGCGGCCCGTCGCAACAATGCCTCTTCCTGCTCCACGTAGGAGAGCGCGCCGTCGCCCGTGACGGCTTCGATCCGGCGCAGGTTCGAGCCGATCGAGCTCTCGCTCACGATCTTGATCGGTCCGATGAAGCCCAGCGCGTACACGTGCGTGCCGCCGCAGAGCTCGGTCGACGGGCCGGCTTCGAGCACCCGCACGATCTCGCCGTACTTCTCGCCGAAGAAGGCGATCGCACCGATGCGCTCGGCCTCGGCCTTCGTCGTCTCGTAATGGCGAACCGGCGCGTCGGAGATCACCTGCTCGTTGGCGAGGCGCTCCACCTGCGCGAGCTGTTCGGGCGTGACGGCGTCGTGGTGACTGAAGTCGAAGCGCAACCGGTCGGGGGAGACCATCGAACCGGCCTGTTGCACGTGCATGCCGAGCACCTCGCGCAACGCCCAGTGGAGGATGTGCGTCGCGGTGTGATTCCGGCGGATCCGGTCGCGGCGCACGGCATCGATCGCGGCCACGGTCTCGTCGCCGTCGTGGACGACGCCGCTTCGCACGACGCATTCGTGGACGACCAGTGCACCGGCCACTCCGTAGCGGGTGTCGCGAACGTCGATCAGCGATTCGGCCCCGCCCGCGCCCGCGACGACGGAGATCGTGCCGGTGTCGCCGACCTGGCCGCCCGACTCCGCGTAGAACGGCGTGCGGTCGAGCACGACCTCGACCGTGGTGCCCTCCCCCGCCTCGTCGGCCCGTACGCCGTCGACGAGCAGGGCGACGACGTTGGCCTTGCTGACGAGCTCCTGGCGCCCGGTGAACTCGGTCGCGCCGAACTCCTCGAGCAGCTCGCGCCACACTGGGTTGTCGCCCGCGGCCGCGCCGGCTTCGTCGGCCGCGGCGCGGGCCCGCGCCCGCTGTTGGGCCATGCGCTGCTCGAAGTCGTCGAGGTCGACCGCACGCTCTCGCTCACCGGCGATCTCGCGCGTGAGATCGATCGGGAACCCCAACGTGTCGTGCAGGAAGAACGCGTCGGCGCCGCTCACGTCGCCCCGTTCGAGGATCTCGCCGAGCATGTCGACCCCGCGTTGCAACGTCGTGCGGAACGCCTGCTCCTCGCGACCGACCACCTTCTCGATGGTCTCGCGGCTCGCGACGAGCTCGGGGTACGCCGCGCCCATCACGTCGATCCCGACGTCGACCATGGCCGGGAGCACGAGATCGCGCGCGCCCAGGAGATACGCGTGGAGCACCGCCCGGCGGATGATGCGCCGGAGCACGTAGCCCCGCTCGTTGTTCGACGGCCGCACCCCGTCGGCGATGATGAACGCCATCGCGCGGGAGTGCTCGGCGATGATGCGCAACGCGACGTCGGTCCGTTCGGTTTCGCCGTAGCGGGCACCGGTGCCGCGCTCGGCCTGCGCGATGAGCGGCCGGAACACGTCGATGTCCCAGATCGAGGTCTTGCCCTGCACGACCATCAGGAAACGCTCGAGACCGGCGCCCGTGTCGATGCTGGGCTTGGGCAGCGGGACGCGCGTTCCGTCGGCGCGCTGGTCGTACTGCATGAACACGAGGTTCCAGAACTCGATGTAGCGGTCGTGGCCGGTGGCCGGACCACCTTCCGGGCCGTGCTCCGGGCCGAGATCCCAGAAGATCTCCGACGACGGCCCGCACGGGCCGGTGTCGCCCATGCTCCACCAGTTGTCGCTGCCGAGCCGTTGGATCCGGTCGGCCGGGAAGCCGATGTCGTCGCGCCAGAGGCGCTCCGCCTCGTCGTCGCCCTCGTGCACCGTCACCCAGAGCCGGCTCGTGTCGAGTCCGAGCACGTCGGTGCACAACTCCCACGCCCACGCGATCGCCTCGGCCTTGAAGTAGTCGCCGAAGCTGAAATTGCCGAGCATCTCGAAGAAGGAGAAGTGCCGGTTGGTCCGTCCGATGTCGTCGAGATCGTTGTGCTTGCCACCCGCGCGCACGCACTTCTGCGACGATGTCGCGCGCTTGTACGGTGGCGTCTCCTCGCCCACGAAGTAGCTCTTGAACGGGATCATCCCGGCGATGGTGAACATCACCGACTTGTCGACCGGGATTACGCTGGTCGACGCAACCTCCGTGTGACCGCGCGCGACGAAGAAATCGATGAACGCGCGCCGGAACGCGTCCGCAGTTGTCGGGCGGTCGGACATCGCGACGAGGTTAGTGCCCGTTTGCGCGGTCGAAGCCGGAGTTCAACTCGACCTCCCTCGTGCGCATCGCGGTGCGGCCCTCGGACACGGCCGATCGCACGTTGTCGCTCCAACGATCCACGACGTCGGCCGGCGCCAGGCGTTGCACGATCCGGCGGACGCGGCGCGTCACCGCCCACGACGAACCGATGCCGAGCGCGAACCCGACGACCAGCCAGAACAGCCGCTTGAACACTCAGGACGCCCTGGTCTTGGCCGCCACCAGGTCGGGCGTCGCGAGGTCGGTCTTCGCCCGGCTGCGACGCCGCACTCGCCGCCGACGGGCCGGCGGCACGGGCGTCTCGCCCTCCTTCAACCGTTGCGCGGCACGCGAGACACCGGTGCCGAACGCCATCGCCTTCACCACCGGCGATCGCAGCGTGCGCGCCGCGATCCGGGAGGCGCCGTCGACTGCACCGCTCAGCCGTTCGGCCGAGGTCACGAGCCGCTCGACCCGGTCGACCTCGATCGCGGCATCGCACACCGCGTCGCGCGCGGCTTCCAAGAGGGGAATCGCCTCGTCGTGCAGCGCGGTCGCGGTGTCGCGCAGATCGCGCAGCGTGCGCGCGAGCGCGACAAGTGTGATCGCGAGCACTGCGACCAACATCGTCATGACCGTCGCGCCGACTACCGCGAGCACGTCACCTGCCGACATCGTCACCCACTTCCTCTGCTGGTTTCCTCTGCTGGTCTTCGTCGTCGGGGCCGAGCCGGCGCCGGGCCTCCAATGCTGCGAACATCCCGGGCTCCGCGCCGTGCGAGCTCGGCTGGTAGAACCGTTCGCCGGCGACCTCGGCCGGCATGTGATCCTGCGGAACCCAACCCTGCGGCGCATCGTGAGGATAGACGTACCCGGCGCCGTGACCGAGTTGTTGCGCGCCCCGGTAGTGGGAGTCCCGGAGGTGCATCGGTACCGGGCCGGATCGCCGGTCGCGCACCGCTGCCGTGGCCGCGCCGAGCGCGCTCACCACGCTGTTCGACTTCGGAGCGAGCGCGAGGTGGAGCACGGCGTGCGTGAGGTTCAGCGCGGCCTCGGGCAGGCCGACGTACTCCACCGCGTGCGCCGCGGCGTTGGCCACGAGGATCGACTGGGGATCCGCCAGACCGATGTCCTCGGACGCGAGAATGACGAGTCGTCGTGCGATGAATCGCGCGTCCTCGCCGGCTTCGATCATGCGCGCGAGCCAGTAGACACCGGCATCGGGATCCGAGCCCCGGATCGACTTGATGAACGCCGAGACGATGTCGTAGTGCTCGTCGTCGCCGTAGTTGACCGATCGCAACGCGAGCGCGGCTTCCGCGTCTTCCAACGCGATGTGTCCGGTGCCGCGTTCGACCGCGAGCGCGTGCGCGACCTCGAGGACCGTGAGCAGGTGGCGCGCGTCGCCCTCACTCTTGTCGACGAGATGCTCGAGCGCGTCGGCATCGATCTCCGTTGCTTCGTCGCCGAGACCGCGCTCACGGTCGACGAGCGCGCGTTGCGCGAGCTCGCGCAGATCAGCGTCGGCGAGCGGTTCGAGCCGGAACAGCGTGCTGCGCGACAGCAGCGGACCGGTGAGCGAGAAGAACGGGTTCTCGGTGGTCGCGCCGACGAGCACGAGCAACCCCTCCTCCACGAACGGGAGCAAGACGTCTTGCTGCGCGCGCGAGAAGCGGTGCACCTCGTCGAGGAACAGGATCGTCCCCTGGCCGCGCTCGCCGAGCCGGGCCCGCGCCCGCTCCGCGACCTCGCGCACGTCCTTCACGCCCGCACTCACCGCCGAGAGGGTCTCGAACGCCTTGGCGCTCACCCCGGCCACGAGCCGGGCGATCGTGGTCTTGCCCGTCCCGGGCGGCCCCCAGAGCACGACCGACGACAGCCGGTCCGACTCGATGAGCACCCGGAGCGATTTACCGCGCCCCAGCAGGTGCTTCTGCCCGACGACCTCGTCGAGCGACCGGGGCCGCAACCGCGCCGCCAGCGGCGCCCGGCTCGCCAGCCGCTCCTCGACCGCGGCGGCGAACAGGTCCGGCCCCGGCGACATCCCGCCAGGCTACGTCCCCGGGTGCACCATCAGATGGTGCACCTGGGATCGCTCAGGCGACCTCCAGCGCACCATCAAATGGTGCCATCCGCAACGCGTTGGCCACTTCCCGGACCATCTGCTGATCAGAGGTGTCGTCGGTGAAGACGAGCGGGCGCCAACCAGCTCCGACGAGCGCCCTCAGGCGTTCGTTGTCGTGGGCCACTGCACTGGCGCCGGAGTGCACGGCCAGGCCGTAGTACTCGACCAGGAGACGACGGTCAGGCCACGCGAAGTCGAGAACGTAAGAACGATCCCCGACTTGGACGCGATATTGCTGCATGGGCGCGGGCAGCCCGGCGTCCCGGATCACTTGCAGCACGTGGAGCTCAGACGCGCTCCCACCGGGATCGAACGAGGCGTCGCGCGCGGCAAGGAGGCCCTTCACCACACCGAGCCGACGCTTGGGGCCCGAGTCGAGTCGGGCCGCGCACCTCTGCAGCCGGTTCAGGGATGCCTCCCCCCGCCGCAGTCCATCGTCCAGCACGCGGCCGAGTTGAAACGGCGAGAGCAGCGTCGTGCAGTCGCAAAGCGTGCGCTCGAAGCTCGTGCAGGGAATGCCGGAGCGCACGGAAACGTCCTCGTCGGGAAGGATCGTCGTGCGGTGCACGCCTCGCCGGCGGCTGGCGAAGTCACTCCTTCTAAGAACATCGACCCGGTCCTCGGGTCTGTGGACGTAGGCCCAAAGTCGCGCCGCTGCGGCGTGCGACGCCACCGCGCCTTCGCCGGCTACCAGCACCGAGGCCATCAGCTCCTGTTGCCAATCGCGTATCGACCCGACCGTGGCGTAAACCCTTGGCTGCACCGGTCGGAGAGCCCGGGAGCGCAAGAGCGACGCGACACTCGAGGGAGTGAATCCCGCGTCGAAAAGTTGTTGTCGCGTCACCAGCGATAGCTGCACACGCGCGAGATCATCGATTGAAGTGAGCGTCCGTGCCATGGCGCGCACGATACGTGTCGCCTGCGACACCAACTGATGGTGCTGTTCGCGTCGCTATGACACCCCCGACTGCACCAACTGATGGCGCAGTTGGCGACGCGGCGCTACTTGTCGGGGATGACGCGGAGGCCGAGCTCTTTGAGCTGTCGTTCGTCGATCGGCAGGGGGGCGTTGGTGAGGGGGTCGACGCCCGACTGCGTCTTCGGGAACGCGATCACCTCGCGGATGTTCTCCTCGCGGGCGAGGATCGCGGCGAGACGGTCGATGCCGACCGCGAAGCCGGCGTGGGGCGGGGCGCCGAAGCGGAACGCGTCGAGCAGGAAGCCGAATCGCTTCTGCGCTTCGTCGGGCGCGATGCCGAGGAGCGAGAAGATCCGCTGTTGCATGTCGGGCCGGTGGATTCGCACGCTGCCCGAACCGAGCTCCCACCCGTTGAGCACGAGATCGTAGGAACGCGAACGGACCGAGAGCGGGTCGGACTCGAGCCGGTCGACATCCTCGGGGTGCGGCGCGGTGAACGCGTGGTGCGCGGGCATCGGCCGGCCGTCGTCGTCGAGCCCTTCGAACAAGGGAAAATCGACGATCCAGGAGAACACGAGCCCTTCCGACACGGGCGGGCGGCCGAGGTCGAGTCGGAGCTGGCCGAGCACGTGACGAGCCATCGCCCGCTCACCGGCCGCCAAGAGCACCAGATCGCCCGGCCGGGCAGCCAGCGCGTCGACGATGCCGAGCTGCTCCGCCTCCGACAGGAACTTCACCACCGGCGACTCGAGCGCACTCCCCTCCCGCACGCGCATCCAGACCAGGCCCGGCGCGCCCAACGATTTCGCGCGTTCGGTCAGCGCGTCGAGCTTCGAGCGACCGATGTCGCCTTCGCCGCCCACGCAGATCCCCTTGACCGCTTCCGCGCCCGCGAACGCGCGGAACTCGGTCGCTTCGAACACCTCGGTCAACTCCACCAGCTCCATGCCGAAACGGGTGTCGGGCTTGTCGGAGCCGTATCGCTCCATCGCGTCGATCCACGTCATGCGCGACACCGAGGTCGGCGCGTCGTCGGGCCGCACCGCGGAAGCCGCGGCCAACACCGCGTCGGACACGGCGGCGAGCACGTCTTCCTGGTCGGCGAAGCTCATCTCGACGTCGAGCTGCATGAACTCGAACTGGCGGTCGGCGCGCAGGTCTTCGTCTCGGAGGCACCGGGCGATCTGGAAGTACCGGTCGAGTCCACCGACCATGAGGAGCTGCTTGAACAGCTGCGGACTCTGGGGCAACGCGTAGAACGACCCGGGACGCAGTCGCGAAGGCACCACGAAGTCGCGCGCACCCTCGGGAGTCGACGCGATGAGCATCGGCGTCTCGATCTCGACGAAGTCTTGCGCGCGCATCGCCTCCCGCAACGCGCGGTTGACGTCGGCGCGCACGCGGAGGTTGCGCTGCATGGGCGCGCGGCGGAGGTCGAGGTACCGGTGACGGAGCCGGAGCACTTCGTCGATGTCGGCGCGCTCGTCGAGGGGGAACGGCGGCGGTTCGGCCTCGTTGAGCACGTCGACCGAAGTCGCGGCCACTTCGATCTCTCCGGTCGGGAGGTCGGCGTTGACGGTGCCGTCGGGTCGGGGCCGAACCGTGCCCTCGACCCGCAGCACCCACTCGTTGCGCACGCGGTGCGCGGCCTCGCATCCCGCCTGCTCGGGATCGACCACGATCTGCACGAGGCCGGCCGCGTCGCGCACGTCGAGGAACACGACTCCACCGTGATCGCGACGATGCGCGACCCAGCCGCACACCACGACGTCGGTGCCGACATGCTCGGCGCGCAGATCACCCGCTCGATGCGTACGCATCATGTTGAGGTCGCGTCCTCTCTCGTTCGTAGCCACGCCGCGACCTCGTCGCGCCTCACGTCGGCTTGCTCACCACTCTGGAGATCCTTCACCACGACGTTGCCTTCGGCGCTCTCACGGGGCGCGAGCATCACGCCCCAGCGCGCCCCCACCCGATCGGCCGCGCCCCACTGCTTCTTCATCGATCGGTTGCCGTACGCGCGATCTGCGGACAATCCGGCCGCTCGCAACTCGGCGAGCAGCGGCAAGCTCGCGAGCCCGCCGACGGTGTCGATGACGAACACGTCGACCGACGACGCGGGCGCACCGAACACGCCCTCTTCCTCGCACACGATCAGCACCCGTTCGATCCCGATCCCGAAGCCGATCCCGGGGGTCGGCTTGCCGCCCATCTGCTCGACGAGACCGTCGTAACGGCCGCCGCCGCCGATCGCGTTCTGGGCGGCGTCGAGCGCGTCGCTCTGGAATTCGAACGTCGTGCCGGTGTAGTAGTCGAGCCCGCGCACCAGGCGCGGCGCGATCTCGAAGTCGATCCCGAGCGCGCGCAAGCCTCCCTGCACGGTCTCGAAGTCGGCCGCCGACGCGTCGGTGAGGTAGTCGGCGATCTGGGGCGCGGTCGCGATCATCTCCTGCCAGTCGTCACGCTTGGAATCGAGGATCCGCAGCGGATTCGCCTCGGCCCGCGCGATCTCGTCGCCCAAGAGGTCGGCGTGCTTGCGCCAGTGGGCCAGGAGCACCTCGCGGTAGCGACTCCGCGTCTCGGCATCGCCCATCGAGTTGATCAGCAGCCGCAGCCGGCGAAGACCGAGATCCTGCCGGTAGAAGTCGTGCGCGAGCGCCATGACCTCGACGTCGACCGTCGCGTCGTCGACACCCAGCACCTCGACGCCCACCTGCCAGTGCTGGCGGTATCGGCCCTTCTGCGGTCGCTCGTAACGGAAGTTCGGCGCGACGTACCAGACCTTCCACGGCGTCACCGGTTGGTGTTGCGCGAACGCGCGAGCGACCGACGCGGTGCCGTCAGCGCGGAGCGCGAGCTGCCGGCCACCCTTGTCGGGGAAGTCGTACATCTCCTTGCGCACGGCGTCGGTGGTGCTGCCGAGCTTCTGCACCACCTCGACGTGCTCGAAGATCGGCGTCACGAGCAGGCCGAAACCCGCCCGCCGGGCCCGCACGGCAAACGCGGCCACGAACGCCTGCCAGCGATCGGACTCCGGCGGGAGCACGTCGTGGGTGCCGTTCGGCGCGCGAAAGACGTCTCGGTCGCCGGGCATGCGCGGTCATGCTAGCGAGCAGACCCCCGGAAACCGCCGATCATTAGGTGCCCGATCCGGGGCGCTCAGGGCGTCGCGGTGGGGAGGATCTCCGCGTACGAGACGCGCTGCCATGCCGACAACGTCGGGCTGAGGAAGTACGGCGGACTGAGATACTTCAACCTCGTGTCGTACGTGTAGTTCTTGTTGTAGCCGGTCGCGATGGTCGGCGGCGTGCCCGAGAACGTACCGACCGCACCGCGGAACTCCTGAGAGATCACGCCGTTGATAGTGAGGTTGCCGAGGGGGGCGCCGATGTTCCAGTTCTGGACGTAGAACGAGTGGCTGAGTGCCAGGATCGCCGCGTCGACCACGGGGTTGGTGAGCGACCCCGCGCTGTTCGTTCCCGCGTTCTTGTTGACCGGGTGGTAGATGTCGACGTCGTTGTCTGCGATCAGTCCGAGCACATCGGTTCCACTCGGGTACTGGTGATAGACGAGGTTGTTGTTGATGATGATGTCGTTCTGGGAAGCGATCGTGAGTTGGCCGGCCAACGTTCCGTTCACGGTCGCGTCGCCGTTGCACCCAGCGCCGACACACGCCGAGTAGTTCGGATCCGAGCTAGAGCTCGGAACCGTCTGGACGTAGATCACACCGTTCGCGGGCAGACTCAGGTTGGTGCCCGGCCCGCAGCCGGGATTGGTCGACTTGGTTGCCGGGCTCGTCACGTCCATGAAGCCGACGTTGCCGGTGTTGTGGAGCACGATCGTGGTGGGCCCGGTGTACAAGCACCCAGTGCCGCCGACCGCGCCGTCGGCTTGCGTACGAATCGCGGTGTTGGCCGGCGGGAACGGGAGGTCGGCGCCGGAGGCCGGGTCACCCAGCCGCTGGAACACCGGCGCGTTGGTGCAGCCCAACGGGTTGAGCACAACGCCGGACCCGGCGAACTTCGTACTCCCGGCCACATTCTGACTCGTCGGCGAGTTGTAGTACGTATCCGTGTTGCCATTGAACTGCGGAGCGCCACACACGTAGAGACCGTCGTTCGTGTGGACCGGCCCGTTGAGCACTGCACTATCGGTCCAGTACACGACGCTGCAGTTGTTGGTGTCAGGACCGTAGTTCGAGATATTGGGGTTCCACTGCCACGCGCGGTACTCACACGTGGTCGGGTTGCCCGAGAGAGCCGGATCGACGATCTCGTAGTCGGTCAGGTACAAGAAGTCGAGAAAACCCTGGCGGCGGACGCCGACCTTCACGGTACGGATGACGCTACGCGACTGCCCCGACGACGTGAGATAGATCGTGCCCGTCACCGCAGTTTGCGCCGTGTTGACGTCGTACCGGAACGTCTCGTTGTTATCGGCCGGTCCGGGCACCGCGACCCAGCTGCTGAAGGCCTGGTTGCCGTCGGGCGGCGGATTGGCAGCGTTGTAGGTCCAGTAGTTGCTGTTCTGGTTCAGGTGGTTGAGGTAGTCGTCGACGCCGGCCTCCGCGGCAGCGAGCGCGGACTCGTGGTCCTGGTCGTGCCTCGCCAACGGCAACTGCTGCAGAGCTTGAGAGAAGATGGCGATCGTGGTGAAGGTGAGGATCATCACGACAGCCATCACAACGATCATCGCAATGCCCGACTCGTCGCGGACGACCCGGGTCGACCCCTTCGATTCAGTGAGCAATGACGAGCGGCGAGCCATGTTCTTGACCATTCGCGTCAGTCGTTCGGGTTGTAGTCGGTGTTCCGGATGTGCACAGTCGTGTCGATCTCCACGACCGGCGCCGTCGGCGTGACGCGCACACGAAGTTTGATTGCGACACTGTCGATGCTTCGAAGGCCGGCAACTGTCGTGATCGGTGTAGGGATAGGAGCACCACTCAAGTCGAAGTAGGAGAAGATCGGTTGGGTCGTGTCGATGTACTTTCCGTCGATTCGAGAGATCGATGCGCCCGTATAGGTGTAGTTGCCAACGCTGCCGCCGGCGTTCGGCGCGGTCGAGTCCTCGTGGAACAGGTAGACGTTTGTTCCGCCCTGCAGCGTGAGGTATGCGTGCAACTTGTCCGGACCGAGCGGGTCGGCGAGATTGGCGTAGAACGTCACGTCGTTCACATCGGCCGACACGAACGCCGCGCCAGTTGCCGACGTGGCCACCGCCGTGCGTAGGTCCTTGGTGATGCGGTCGGCGATCGTCTGCGCCTCACCTTCAGCGGTGAAGCGATTCGTCGTGATCACGGCTGCCCCCTGCATCGACGACAGCACGCCGAATGCGGCCGCGAGCGCGACCGACAACAACATCACCGCGATCATCATTTCGATGAGCGTGAAGCCGGCCTCCGAATCGGATCGGGCGCGAGCAGGGGCCGAAGCAATCAACTGACCGGCACCGTGACCGTTGCCAGCGCACTTCCCGTCGACGCTCCCGCGCCCGTCACGTTGAACACGCCCGTGACCCTGCGCCAGACGTTGACGCTCCCGTGCTTGGCGCCCAGCGTCGCTTTGATCGTCCAGTGGCCGAGCGGCACGGCCGTCGTGCTCGTGCCGCCAGCTGTGGTCGTGACGAGCCCGAGCGTCGGCGCGCTCCCGGAACCTTCGCCGCTGGTGCACACCGCGTTGTACGGCGTCGAGAACGTAGTGGTCTCCGTGGCGGTCAACGTGGCCGGGCCCGTCGGAACACCGGCCACGGTCACCGTCACGGGCATGTCATAGAGCGGCGCCGTGGCAGTCGAGGTCCCGCCGGGCGACACGCTCGTGGTCACCGTCCCCGGGTTGTTATAGAAACGATTGTGCGAGGTGTCGAGTCCGTTCGGGTTGTTGTCGGTGCAGTTCCCCGCGAACACGGTGTATCCCGACGGATAGGGGAAGATCGGCGTCAGCGTTGTCGTTCCCGCCGCGTACGAGTACTGGCCGTACGGCTGCAATCCGGTGTTCCCGAGCCCGATCGGGATGTTCGTCGCCGGCACCGCTACGGATGGCCCCGCCCATCCCGTGATAGAGATGTTCGCGGCGGTGTCGTAGTTGAACGTCAGCGACGACGTCTGGCCTACGGTGACAGACGTCGACTGACTCGGGATCAGCACCTCTTGGTCACTGACACCTGTGCCGGCAGTGACCGACACGGTGTACGAACCCGGCGTCAGGTACGCGAAGAACGCGCACCCTTCGGCCGTCGTGTTCTGCGACTGCGCGCTCGGGCCCGAGATCGACACCGAAGCACTGGTCACGGGAAGGCCGGCGGCGTTGAGTATCTGGGCGGCGATCGAGCCGGTCGCGGCCGAGTAGGCGCCGGCTGGTGGCGACAAGACCGTCGTCGATTCAACCGGCGCGGTCGCGCCGGCACCGGGCCACGTGACCGATTCGGTGAGCTGCAAGATCGCGTTGGAGCCGCCGGCGCCACCGCTCTGGCACGAGCTCGTAGTGGCCGTTTGGTTGACCCACTGCTCGTCCTGGGTGACGGTGAACTTCAGCCCGTTCACCGTCTGGGTCGTGATCGTCTCTCCCGGGACGACGGTGGAAGTGAACAGCGCCGGATCGGCAGCCGGACCGCGGATCTTCTCGATCGCCGCGGACGCGAGCTGAGCCGCGACCACCCGCTGGCGAGTGTCGCCGGAGACGTGCGTGCCTTCCTCATAGAGGCCGGCTGCTCCGAGGAATGCGAACAGGAGGAGGGTCGACGCCACGACGACTTCGATGATGGTGAACCCCGCGTCCGCGTCGAACCCGTCCCCCCGCTGGTAGCGAGAGACCCGGGCTCGGCGCGTGGGTCGCGTCCGAGCAGGCCGCTGCATGCCCTAGAAATCGGCGTTCCGGCCCCGGTTCTGAAGCGCCCGGGCCGGGAAGTCCGGGATATCTCGCGGCGCGAGACGTCGACCGGGCCGAGAAGTCAGGTGCGCGCCCCGGGCAACACCCTCGTCGCGTCGTAGACCGAGCCGACGCGCTTCACGGCCAGGAGTATCGAGTGCAGGTGCCCGGGATCGGCGAGCTCGAAGTCGAACCGGAGCCGCGCGATCCGGTCTGCCTGGGTCTGGGAGGTGCACGCGATGATGTTGACGTGGTGCTCCGACAGCACGTCGGCGACGTCGCGCAGCAGCCGCGAACGGTCGAGCGCCTCGACCTCCACCGACACCACGTAGTTGCCCGGCGCGTCGTTGTCCCACTCGACGTCGATGACGCGGTCACTCTGCGTGCGCAAGCTCAACGCGTTGGCACAGTCGGTGCGGTGCACCGAAACGCCCCGGCCCCGGGTGACGAACCCCATGATCTCGTCGCCCGGCACCGGCGTGCAGCACCGCGACAAGCGCACCATGACGTCGTCGAGCCCCTCGACGTGCACGCCGACGTCGCCGTGCCCGCGCGTCCGGCCCGGCGCCCGCGGCGGCCGGGCGACGGTGACCGGCAGTTGCTCCTCGCCGCCCCGCAAGTCGCGCTGCACTCGCTGCACGACCGCCTTCGCCGACAGGTGATGCTCGCCGATCGCCGCGTACAGCGTGTCGAGGTCGGCGTAGTTGAGCTGCGTGGCGACCTTCGTCATCGCCGTCGAGGAGGCAAGCTTCTGCACCGGCATGCCCTCTCGGCGCAACGCCTTCACCAACTCGTCGCGGCCGGCGTCGATCGCGTCGACGCGACGCTCGCGTGAGAACCACTGCCGGATCTTCGAGCGCGCACGCGGTGTGTGCACGAACTGGAGCCAGTCGCGGCTCGGTCCCGCGCCTTCGACCTTGCTCGTGAAGATCTCGCACGTCTCACCCGACTGCATCGCCGAGTCGAGCGGAACGAGCCGGCCGTTCACCCGGGCGCCGATGCACCGGTGACCGACCTCGGTGTGGATCGCGTACGCGAAGTCGACCGGAGTCGCGCCGGTGGGGAGCGTGATCACGCGTCCCTTGGGCGTGAACACGAAGACCTCGTCCTGCTCGAGGTCGATCTTCAAGCTCTGCATGAACTCGCCGGGGTCGGTCGTGTCCTGCTGCCAGTCGACGATGCGCTGCAGCCACACGAGATCCTCGGTGGGGTTGCGATGCTCCTTGTAACCGAAGTGCGCAGCGACGCCGTATTCCGCGCGGCGGTGCATCTCACTGGTGCGGATCTGGAACTCGACCGCCCGCCCCTCGGGCCCGACCACCGTCGTGTGCAACGACTGGTAGAGGTTGAACTTGGGCATCGCGACGTAATCCTTGAAGCGGCCCTGGACCGGTCGCCACAGCGCGTGGATCGAGCCCAACGCGCCGTAGCAGTCCTTGACCGACTCGACGATCACGCGTACGCCGACGAGATCGTTGATCTCGTCGAACTCCTTGCCGCGAACGACCATCTTCTCGTAGATCGACCAGTAGTGCTTCGGCCGGCCGCGCACCTCGGCGTGGATGTGCAACTGGTCGAGCCGGGCGCGCACCGCCTCCAGCACGTCTTCGATGTACTGCTCGCGCTCCCCCGCAGCCGAGAGCACCATCGCCTCGATCTCGACGTACCGCTTCGGGTACAGCACCGCGAACGCGAGGTCTTCCAGTTGCCACTTCACCTCCTGCACGCCGAGCCGGTGTGCGAGGGGCGCGTAGATGTCGAGCGTCTCCTGCGCGATGCGGCGCTGCTTCGCCTCGGGCAGCGAGGCGATCGTGCGCATGTTGTGCAGGCGGTCGGCGAGCTTGATGAGCAGGACCCGTACGTCCTTGGCCATCGCGACGAGCATCTTGCGCATCGTCGCGGCCTGCTGTGCCTCCTTGGAGTCGAACTCGAGCCGGTCGAGCTTGGTGACGCCGTCGACGATCGCGCCGACGTCGTCGCCGAACTGGCCGACGAGGTCTTCGAGCGTGAGCGCGGTGTCTTCGACCGCGTCGTGGAGCAGGGCACCGGCCAGGGTGATGTCGTCGAGGCCGAGGTCGGCGAGGATCATCGCGACGCCCAACGGATGCGCGATGTACGGGTCGCCGGAGCGGCGCATCTGGTCGCGGTGCGCGTCGCGGGCCACTACGTACGCCCGATCTATCAGCGCGACGTCGGCATCGGGCCGGCGCGCCAGGACCCGATCGATCAGGGGGCGGACGGCCCGATCGACGGTCGCGGTGTCGGTGCTACTCATACCGGAGCACTGCGTGCACTCTCCGGCCATCGAGTTGCGCGCGGCCCCCGAGATCGACCAGCTCGAGCAGAAACGTGAAGCCGGCCACGACGCCGCCGAGGCGCTCGACGAGCCGGGCGGTCGCGGCGGCGGTGCCGCCCGTCGCGATCACGTCGTCGACGATGAGCACGTGCTCGCCCGGGTGGACGGCGTCGCGATGGAGCTCCAGCAGGTCGGTGCCGTACTCGAGGGCGTACTCCTCGCGCTCGATCTCCCACGGCAGCTTGCCGGCCTTGCGCACGGGAACGAATCCCGCGCCCCGCCGGTAGGCCACCGGCGCCGCGAACACGAAGCCCCGCGCCTCGATGCCGATCACCTTGTCGATCGGCTCGTCGGCGTACGGCGCGGCCAGCTCGTCGACCGTCAGCGCGAACGCGTCGGGCGCCGCCAGCAGCGGCGTGATGTCGCGAAAGACGATCCCCGGCTGGGGCCAGTCGGGGATGTCGCGTACCAACGCCCGCAACGCCGAAGTGTCAGCCACGCCTCAAGGGTACCGCTGTCCCTGCGCGCCTTCGACCTGTGGACCCGTGGCGCCTTACTTGCGTTTGCGGCGGCGCTGCTGGCGCGCCCGCGGCTGGATCGTTCGTCCGACCGCGGGCGGGCCGGCGACTCCGAGCCCGCGCCGTGCGACTTCGTCGACCTCGCCGGCGTCGGCGGCGGCCGCGGCGTCGGACACAGCGCCGACCGGCGCCAACGGCTCGGGCTCCGGGCGCACCGGGGCCTTGCGCGCCGGCGCCGGCGCGGGCGCCGCACCCCCGCGCGCGCGACGTTCCGCGAGCGCCTGGTACTGCGGCTCGCGCTCCTTCCACCACGCCAGGATCGGAGCGGCGACGAAGATCGACGAGTACGAGCCGATGAACAGTCCCGCGGCGAGCGCCAGCGCGAATTCTTCCAGTGACTTCGCTCCGAAGATCCCCGAGCCAACGATGAGGAGCGACAGCACCGGCATCAAGGCGACGAACGACGTCGACAGCGACCGCATCAGCACCTGGTTGAGCGACCGGTTCACCATCTCGCTGTAGGTGGTCCGGCCGGTGGCGGTGAGCACCCGCTGGTTCTCCCGCACCTTGTCGAACACGACCACGGTGTCGTAGAGAGAGAACCCGAGAATGGTCAGGAACGCCGTGATCGTCGCGGGCGTCACCGGGAAGTGGAACAGCGCGTAGACCCCCACCGTGAAGATGATGTCGTGGATCACCGCGATGATCGCGGCCGCCGACATCTTGGCTTCGAAGCGGATCGAGAGATACAGCGCGAGCAGGATGAAGAAATAGACGAGCGCCTGCTCGGCCTTGTGACTCACGGTGTGGCCCCACGTGGGGCCGACGGTCGAGATGCTCACCGCCTGTGAGTTGGTGCCGGCGTACCGGGCGAGGGTGTCGGCGACTTTCTCCGTCGGGCTCACGGGCAGCGTCTTGGCCGTGACCGTCACGTCTCGCCCGGAGACCTTCACTGTCTGGCCCCGCAACTCGGTCTTGGTGAGGGCGGCGTTGACACCGGTCTCGGTCGGCTTGACCTTCGACGCGGTCGTGAGGGTGAACGTGCCGCCCACCTTGGCGGGCTGGAAGAGCACGTCGGCTTCGGTGACACCGCCGTAGAGGGCGAGCGCGTCGTCGATGGCCTTGATCGGGTCGGCGACGAGATGCGCCTGCACGTTGACGCTGCGGCCACTCGCGCCCGAAAGAATGCTGACCGTCGCGTTCGAGAAACCAAGCGGCCCCAGCAGGTTGCGCACGTCGGCCACGTGCGCGGCGCGGCCGTGCGCCATCTGCACCTGCCACGACGTGCCGCCCTCGAAGTCGATGCCGAAGTTGAGGCCGCGAGCGAACAGCGCCACGATGCTGAGAACGAGCAGGGTGCCCGACAGGATCGCCCAGCGCCGCGTGTGCTTGATGAACTGGAAGTTGGTGCGCTCGTGGTAGAAGTCGGAGGGGCGGTGGCGGCGGTCGACACCGGGCACCGATTCAGGTGCCGCGGACGCGGTCCGGGGCGTGGTGGTCGCGGTCACGCGGTCGCCCCGGCGACGTCGAGTGCGGCCGCGATCCCGACTCCCGGCATACGCACGAGCGCCGGCCTCCGGGAGAGCACTGAGACCATCGGGTGCATGAAGAAGTAGGCGAGCAACAGGTCCATCGCTGTCGACAGCCCGAGGAAGAACGCGAAGCCTCGCACCGAGCTGGTCGCGAATACGTAGAGCACGCCGGCGCCGATGAGCGACACGAGGTCGGCCGCGACGATCGTGCGCCACGACCGCACGAAGCCGGGCTCGAGCGAGGAGCGCACGGTCTTGCCCGTGCGGACCTCATCTTTCAGTCTCTCGAAGTACACGACGTACGAGTCGACGGTCACACCGACCGACACGATGATGCCCGTCACCCCGGCCAGCGACAGCGTGAGGCCGTGCGCGCTCGACAGGTACGACACCGCGGCGAAGAACAGCATCCCGGTGAGCCCGAGACCGACGATCACGACGAGCCCGAGCAGGCGGTAGAAGAGCAACATGTAGAGCGCGACGAGCGCCAGGCCGATGAGGCCCGACACGATGCCGGCCGTGAGCTGGTCGCGTCCGAGGGTCGGCGACACGCTCTGCACGGTCTGTTTGTTGGGATCGAACTGCACGGGCAGCGCGCCGTACTTCAGCACCAGCGACAGCTGGTTCGCCTGGCTCTGCGTGAAGTTGCCCGTGATCTCCACATCGCGACCGGTGATGCCGGGGTCGATCGTCGGCGCCGACTGCACCACCCCGTCGAGCTCGATGGCCACCTGCTTCTGGACGTACGGGCCGGCGATCTTCGTGAGGAAGTCGTTGTTCTTGAAGTGCACGTTGCTCGACCACTGCCCCTGCGTGGAGTCGTACAGCGTGCTCGCCGAGCTGATGCTCTTACCGGTCACGATCGCCGGTCCGAGCACGTAGCACGACGTGTGCTGGCGGTCGGGAAGCACGACCTCCTGGGCCGCGTCGGTGTCCTTCGGGCTTTGCTTGATGAGCGCGGCGCAGCCGGGGAACGTGGCCGGAACGGTCGTGGTCGTCTTCGGGATCGTGGTGGGCGTGATCCCCGCCGCGGTTGTCGGTGTGGTCGCGGCCGCAGTTGGCGTGGTCGCCGCCGCGGTCGGGGTCGTCGCGGCCGCGGTCGGGGTGGTCGCCGCGAAGCGGGCCACGATCGGCGCGGTGTCGATCGTCCGGACGCCCGCTGCGTGACCGGTGGTCGACGACTTCGGCCCCGACGTCGACGACGCGGTCGGGTTCCCGGCCTTCGCGCCGGTCGTGGTCGTGGCGCCCTTACCCGTCGTGGTCGACGCGCCCGCGCCGCTCGTGGTGGTCGCGCCCTTGGCGGTCGTGGTCGTCGCGCCCTTCACCGTGGTCGAGGTCGCGGTCGACGTGAACGGGAAGATCAACGGATTGGAGCCGGAGTACTGGACCGGTCGGAACCGCAGCTCAGCCGTCTCCCCCACGAGGCTTTCGGCCTTCGCCCGGTCTTTGACGCCCGGGAGGTTCACGACGATCGTGCCGCCTTGGCGTTGCACGTCGGGCTCCGCGATACCGAGACCGTCGATGCGGTTGCGGATCACGTCGACGGCGGTGTTCAGCGAGTTGAGGTCGGAGCCCTTCACCGGGAAGAGCACGATCGAGATTCCGCCCTGGAGGTCGAGGCCGAGCACGGGACGGCTGCTCGAGAGAACGGTCGCCACGAACACGCCCAAGATCGCGACGACGATGAGAATCAGCCCTATGACACGGCGGCGCACGGTTCAGCCGGCCTCCGTGGCCTCGCCGTGGGCGTCGAGGCTGGCGTCCGGCTCGGTCATCACTTGGCCGATCGCTCCCCGCGCGACGCGGATGACGGTGCCCGGCGCGATCTCGAGCTCGGCGTCGAACTCGCCCAGGCTCGTGATCCGCCCGTAGATCCCGCTCGTGGTGAGGATCTCGTCACCGACCTGCACCTGGCTCTGGAGATCGCGCACCATCGCGATCCGACGCTGCTGGGGACGCCAGAGCAACATGTAAAAGGCCCCCACCATGAGGACCAGCCAGACGATACCGAGCGGTAACAACGTTCCCTCAGAGTGGCCGGAGGCCCGATACGACAAGGCCCGACGAGTGGCGAAGCGGAGGAGACGCTACCACCCCTGACCAGCGGTTCCCTGTCACGCGGGCACGTCGAAGGTCCGCCCGCGGTCGGCTGCGATCGCGTCGGCGAGGCGTCCGAGCACGTCACCACGGTTCATGCGCACCTGCCCCCGGTACGCGGCCCGGGGCAGCTCGGCCCAACGCCGGGCCTCCTCGGCCGCGCTCGTGTCGAGGGCATCGGGCTCGACGACCCCGTCGAGGAAGCCCACCGCCACCGCACCGTCGGGGTCGTACATCTGGGCGCCGACGGTCGCGAACTGGAACTGGCGGGGCGACAGGCGCTCCCGCGACAGCTCTACCGCCCACCGCGGCAGCACCAGACCGATCTGCGTCTCGATCAGCCCGATGCGGAACGCGCCCCGGGCGCCGATACGGGCGTCGGCGCCCAACAACAGCAGCGCCCCCGCCGCGACCGCGTGCCCCGAACACGCGATGACCACCGGGACCTCCGAGCCGAACAGCCGCGTGATCAAGGCGCCGCCGTCGGTCACGAGCTTGCCCGCCGCCGCCGCGCTCGACCGCATCACCGCCAGGTCGAAGCCCCCCGACAGCATCCCCGGCGCACCGGCGATCAGCAACGCGCCCACCTGCTCCTCGCCCGCGTCCTCGGCACGGGTCAGGGCCGCCTCGAGCCCGGCGATCACCGCCGGAGACAGGGCGTTGGCCTTGCCGTTCGCGATCGTCACGTGCGCGACACGATCGCGCACCTCGTAGCGGACGACTTCCTCGGCAGCACTCGCGTCCGGCATCTCGTTCCTCGGGTCGTCGGGTCGCCACGAGAGACGTCGTGCGCGATCAGAACAGGTTGGGAGCCTCGCCCGGCGCCGGCGGATCGTGCAACCCGAGGTGCTCGAACGCCGACGCCGTCGCCATCCGGCCTCTCGGCGTGCGCTCCAGGAGACCACACTGGAGCAGGAACGGCTCGTACACGTCCTCGACCGTCTCCGGCGCCTCCCCGACCGCCACCGCCAGGGTTCCCAGACCCACCGCGCGCCCCGCGAACGTCTTGCAGAGCGCCACCAGGATCGCCCGGTCGACCTTGTCGAGCCCGAGCTCGTCGACCTCGAACAACGCCAACGCGTCGCGAGCCGTCTCGAGCGTCACCCGCCCGTCGGCACGAACCTCCGCGTAGTCGCGGACCCGCTTCAACAGCCGGTTCGCGATCCGGGGAGTGCCCCGGCTCCGCGAGGCGATCTCGCACGCACCCTCGGGATCGAGCTCGACACCGAGGATCTGCGCCACGCGGGAGACGATGGTCGTGAGCTCGGCGACGTCGTAGTAGTCGAGCCGGGCGACGAAGCCGAACCGGTCTCGCAACGGGCCGGTGATGAGCCCCGTGCGCGTCGTGGCGCCCACGAGCGTGAAACGCGGCAGATCGAGCCGGATGGTGCGCGCCGACGGGCCCTTCCCGATCACGATGTCGAGCTGGAAGTCCTCCATCGCCGGGTACAGCACTTCCTCGACCGCGCGCGGAAGGCCGTGGATCTCGTCGATGAAGAGCACCCCGCCATCGTCGAGGTTCGTCAGGATCGCCGCGAGGTCGCCGGCCCGCTCGAGCGCGGGCCCACTCGTGGGCTGCATCCGCGCGCCCATCTCCGTCGCGATGATGCCCGCCAGCGTCGTCTTGCCCAGACCCGGCGGCCCCGCGAACAACACGTGATCGACCGCCTGGCCCCGCCGGCGCGAAGCCGTGAGCATGATCTCCAGGTGCTCGCGCAGGCGCGGCTGACCCACGAACTCGGAGAGCCGGCGCGGCCGCAACGTCGTCTCCTCGGCCGCCTCCGCCGGATCCGCGGTCGGCGAGAGCAGCTCCTCCCTCATGCTCCGCCCACCCGCCCGCTCATGATCATTCCGCCCACCCGCCCGCTCATCGAGCGCCCGCCAGCACCTTCAGCGCGTCGCGCAGCAGGTCTTCGACCGTGCCGTCGTCGGCGAGCTGGCCGATCACCGTTCGCACCTCTTCGTGCGAGTAACCCAGGCCGACGAGCGCGTCGCGCACCTCGCCCCGGGGCGACGCCGGACCGCCGGTCGCCTCGACCAGATCGAGGTCGGGGACCTCGAGGCGGACCTTCAGGTCGACGAGCAGGCGCTGCGCCGTGCGCTTGCCGACCCCGGGCACCAACATCAGCGCGTCGAGATCGTCGTCGGCCAATCCCCGCCGCAACGTGTTCGGCGTGTGCACCGACAAGATCGCGAGCGCCAACTTCGGACCGACACCGGACGCGCCGATCAGCGCCTCGAACGTGTCGCGCTCGTCGCGACTCGGGAACCCGAAGAGCGTCATCGCGTCTTCGCGCACGTGCAGATGCGTGAACAAGAACGTGTTCGCGCCCGGATCGAGCGACGGGATCACCCGCAGCGGAACATTGAGGCGATACCCCACCCCGCCGACCTCGACCAGCACTTCGCCGCTCGTCGTGCGTTCGACGACCGTCCCCCGCACCGAGCCGATCATCTTGTCCCCACCCGCCCGCCGATGTTGTCCCCCACCCGCCCGCCGATGTTGTCCCCCACCTGGGCGGCGAGCGGGGCGCGCCACAGATGACAGCACGCGAGCGCGAGCGCGTCGGCCGCGTCGGCCGGCTTCGGCACTCCGGGCAGGTCCAGCAGCCGCGCGACCATCATCTGCACCGCGGCCTTGTCGGCGCGGCCGTTGCCGGTCACCGCGAGCTTCACCTCGTTCGGGCTGTAGAGCACCACCGGGATCCCGAGGCGCGCCGCGGCCACGAGCGCGAGACCACTCGCCTGACCCACCGAGATCGCGGTACGGGCATTCGACTGGAAGAGCACGCGCTCCACCGCGACCGCCGACGGCCGGGTCTGGGCCATGAGCAGGCGGAGCTCGTCGTCGAGCTCGAGGAGACGCTCGGGCAGCGCCGCGTCGGGGGGCGTCGTGATGACCCCGTAGCCGATCGCCCGGGGGCGATTGCGCTCCGAGGCGACGACGCCGTAGCCGCAGCGCGACAGCCCGGGGTCGATACCGAGCACGGGACCCGCGGGATCGAACGGAGCCGGATCGAACACGAGTTCGATGCTAGAGGCTGGCCGGCTCCGGCGCGGGGATCACGCCCGCCGGCGGACCAACCGCCACAGCACGAACAGCACCAGGAGCCCGATCCCCACCGGCACCAGGCGCCGGGCCGCCGACTCGCCGGCCACGTCGAGCAGATCGATCGGCTCGACCTCCCTCGACTCGATGCGCCGGGGCCCGGTCGGGGCCGACGAAGACCCGTTCGAGGTCGAGCCGGCGGCGCCGACCGCCGACGGCGCTGCTGCCGTGGAGCCGCTCGCGGTGCCGGCCGTCGTGGTCTTCGGGCCCGAAGTGCTCGAGAGCACGTCGCGCTCCAGGTTCTCCACGAACTGGCGCAACAGCTTCGCCGACACGTCGTCGAGCACGCCCCGCCCGAACTGCGCGACCTTGCCGGTGATGGCGAGATCGGTCACGACGTCGACGCGGGTCCCGTCACCGTCTTCGATCATCGTGACCTCGATCGAGGCCGTCGCGTTGCCCTGCCCCCGCGTGTCGCGCCCGGCCGCCTCGATGAGGATGCGCCGGCCGGCTTCGTCGACCTCGACGAGCGTGGCGGTGCCCTTGTACTGCGCGGTGATCGGCCCGACCTTGACCTTCACGACGCCGCGGTACTCGTCGCCGTCGACCTCTTGCAGCTGCGCTCCGGGGAGGCACGGCGCGATGCCCTCGATGTCGAGCAACACGTTCCACGTGTCGCGGATCGGGGTGCTCACTCGGAAGGTGTCTTCGATCTCCATCAATGCTCCAGTAGGCGGTGCTCGAGCGCGGCAAGGTCTTCCGGCGTGTCGACATCGGTCGCCTCGCCCGTTCCGTCGCACGGTACCTCGACCCCGCCGTGGAGCCGGAGGAGCATGCGCGCGCCGTTGTCGCCTCGCAATTCGAGCGCCTCGGCCCAGTGCTCGCGCCCGACGAGCACCGGGTTGCCGCGCACGCCGCCGTAGGTCGCGACGGCGAGCCGGGCGCCGTCGTCGAACGCCGACGCGAGCCGCCGGTAGGCATCGGCGCCCACGAGCGGCTGGTCGGCCAGCCCGATCACCGCCCCGTCGATGTCGGCGTCGGACTCGAGAGCGCGCAGGCCGGCGTGCAGGCTCGACGAGATCCCGGCCTCCGGAGCGGCGTTGCGCGCGACCTGCACCGTGGCCGGCAGCGCTCGCTCGACGCGGTCGTCGGAGACCACGACCACGACTGGCGTGAGCCCGCTCGCGACCGCCGAGCGCAGGGCGTGCAAGACCAGCGCGCGACCGCCCAACTCCAGCAGCGGCTTCGGGGTGTCGCCACCGAAGCGAAGACCCCGCCCCGCCGCGAGCACCACCGCGGCGCGATGCCGACTCAGATCGCCTCGAGCGCGCGCCGCACGAGCACGCGAGCGAGGTGCTCGCGGTACTCGACCGACGCATTCAGGTCGGCGCTCGGCTCGGTTCCCTCGGCGGCGTGCGACGCGGCATCGGCCGCCGACGCACCCTGTGCGAGCGCCTGCTCGACCGCCGTCGCGCGCAACGGCGTGGATCCCATGTTGATCAGCCCGACGCGAGTGGCGCCGCCGAGACTCGCGGCGACGACGCCCACGGTCGCAAAGTCCTGCGCGCGCCGGTTGAACTTCTCGAACGCGAAGCCGTTGGCTCCGGTCTTCGGCACGCGGATCTCGCACAGCAGCTCGTCGGGCGCGAGCGCGGTCTCGAGGAATCCCTGGAAGAAGTCGGCCGCCGCGATCTCACGGGTCCCACCCGGGCCCTGGGCGACGAACGTCGCATCGAGCGCGAGCAACGCGGCCGGGAGATCGGAAGCCGGGTCGCCGTGCGCGACCGATCCGCCGATCGTGCCGCGGTGGCGCACCTGGTTGTCACCGACTTGTGCGGCGACCGCCCGCAGCACGCCGCACTCACGGGCGAGCACGTCGTCGGTCTCGACGTCGCGGTGCCGCGTGAGCGCGCCGATCGCGACGTGATCGCCGACGTCGCGAACGTAGGAGAGCTCACGGATCCGGCCGACGTCGACGAGCACCGACGGTGTCGCGAGGCGAAGCTTCATCAACGGAAGGAGCGACATGCCCCCGGCCAGCAGCTTGGCGTCCTCGCCGTACTCGGCCAGCGCGGCGAGCGCAGCGTCGGCCGAGTCGGCACGCACGTAGTCGAACGCGGCGGGAATCATTTGGCCTGCGTCCGCATCTGCTCGGCGGCCGCGAGCACCGACTCGACGATGTTGTGGTAGCCGGTGCACCGGCAGAGGTTGCCCTCGATGCCGATGCGGACGTCACGCTCGCTCGGATTCGGGATCTCGTCGAGCAGCGACACCGCGGCCATCACCATGCCCGCAGTGCAATAGCCGCACTGGAGCCCGTGGTGCTCGTGGAACGCCTGTTGCACCGGATGCCAGGCGTCGCCGTCGGCGAGGCCCTCGATCGTGGTGACCGCAGAACCGTCGGCCTGGGCGGCAAGCATCGTGCACGACTTCACCGACTCGCCGTCGACCAGCACGGTGCACGCACCGCACGACGACGTGTCGCAACCGACTTTCGTGCCGGTGAGGCCGCACGCCTCGCGCAAGTAGTGGACCAGCAGGGTGCGCGGCTCGACGTCGTGCGCCTGGGCCATGCCGTTTACGGTGAGTCCGATGTTCACGCGGGGGAATCTAGCCCGCCACGTTGGGGCCCGCGCGGGTCACCGTGATCCGCACCAGGACCCGGCGGTCGCGCACCATGGCGGCGCGGTAGTCGTCCCAGTCGGGGTGCTCGCCCGAGACCCTCCGGTAGTAGTCGACGAGGCCGTCCATCGCCTCCGGCAGGCGCACGATCTCGGCCGTGCCCTCCACCTGCGCCCACTGTCCGAAGAACCCGTCGTTGAGCACGCAGATCGCCACACGCGGGTCGCGCTCGATGTGCTTCACCTTCATCGCCGTCTCGCGGGTGCTCACGACCACCCGGCCGTCGTCGTCCACGTCGCAGGCGATCGGTGACATGGCCGGCTGGCCGTCGGCGCGCCGGGTCGCCATCACCCCGTGGTGATTCGAGCGGATGAACTCGAGCGCGTCGGCGACGTTCACCCGGCGCCCCTACAGGGTCGCCAGCACGGGCGCGAGCTTGTCGGCCGACACGAACGTCGCGCCGACCACCTTGCGGTCCACGAACGCCACGACCCCGTCGGGACCGATCACGAACACCGACCGCTTCACCGCGATCAGCTTCCCGCCCCGCACGCCGTAGAGGTCGATCACCTTTTTCTCCGTGTCGGCGAGCAGCGGGAAGTGGAAGCCCCGCTTCGCCGCCCACGCCTCGTGGCTGTCGACGTCTTGGGGCGAGATCCCCAACAGCACCGCGCCGGTCTCCTCGAACTTGGAGAAGTCGTCGCGGTAGGAGCACATCTGGCGTGTGCATCCCGGGGTGTTGTCGCCCGGGTAGAACGCGAGCACGACCTTGCGCCCGCGGTACTCCGAGAGCGTGTAGTCACGACGCTCGCCGTCGCAGACGCCGGGCAACGTGAAGTCGGGTGCGGCCTGTCCTACCTCGACCATGCGATTTCCTCTCGGAAGAACTAGGCGCTGACCGCTTCGAGCACGGCGTCGGGGATGTCGAAGTTGGCGTAGACCGCCTCGACGTCGTCGTGATCCTCGAGCGCATCCATCAGCCGCAGCACCGACTTGGCCTTGTCCTCCTGGTCGAGGGCAACGCTCGTGGTCGGGATCATCGTGAGGTCCGACGACTTCACCTTGATCCCGGCCTCCTCGATCGCGGTGCGCACCGCGTGCAACTCCGTGGGCGGCGTCGTGACCTGCCAGTGATCGCCCAGGTCTTCGATGTCCTCGGCGCCCGCGTCGGCCGCGGCCAGCATCAGCTCGTCCTCGTCGACCGCGCGGTCGACCTGGACGATCCCCTTGCGCTCGAACTGCCACGAGACCGCGCCCGGCTCGGCGAACGATCCGCCGTTCCGGCTGAAGATGTTCTTGATCTCCGCCGACGTGCGGTTGCGGTTGTCGGTGAGCGCCTGCACGATCACGGCAACACCGCTCGCCGCGTAGCCCTCGTAGGAGACCTGCTCGTAGACGACACCCTCTTCTTCGCCGCTCCCCCGCTTGATCGCGCGTTGGATGGTGTCGACCGGCAAGGAGTTGTCGCGCGCCTTCTGCACCATGCTGCGCAACGTCGCGTTCGACGCGGGATCGCCGCCGCCCGTACGCGCCGCGATCTCGATCTGGCGGATGAGGACCGCGAAGAGCTTGCCGCGCGCGGCGTCGGCCGCACCCTTCTTGTGCTTGATCGAGTGCCACTTCGAGTGACCGGACATCTAGCTCACCTCGAGTCGAGGAACAGCTGGTGGACGCGGAGGTCGCCGGCCAGCTCCGGATGAAACGTAGCGAACAGGACCGTGCCGTCGCGGCCCAGCACCGGCGTACCGTCGTATTCCGCGAGCACCTCGACGCCCGGACCCACCCGTTCGACCACGGGCGCCCGGATGAAGATGCCCGGGAACGCCTCGCCCGCGAGCCCGCGAACGGCCAGGTCGGCCTCGAACGACTCCCGCTGGCGGCCGTACCCGTTGCGGCGAACGGTGACGTCGATCGCGCCGAGCGGCTGCTGGTCGGCGCGGCCGTCGACGACCTCGCCCGCGAGCACGATCAGGCCCGCGCACACGGCGAGGGCGGGCATGCCGTCACGGAGGGCCTCGCGCAGCGGGGCGCGCAGGCCCGAAGAGTCCAGCAGCTTGTCGACCGTGGTCGACTCCCCGCCGGGAAGCACGATGCCGTCGATGCCCGACAGCTGCTGCGGCGTCTTCACGAGCGCGGTGTCGGCGCCGAGCGCCTCGAGCGTCTCAACCTGCTCGCGAAACGCCCCCTGTAGCGCCAGTACCCCGATCTTCATCCCCACCCCGTCGCTCCGGCGTGAGGCCTACGGCGCGAGGGCCTCCGCTCCTTCCCACCGATCTTCGCCACCGGCTGGAGGCCTCGTCGTGCGCATGGCTGTTACCAGCCGCGCTCGGCGAGCTTCACGTCGAGCTTGCCGATCTCCTCGCCGGGCATCGCCTCGCCGAGCCCGCGCGAGACCTTGGCCACGATGTCGGCGTCGGTGTAATGCGTGGTGGCCTCGACGATGGCGCGGGCGCGCTTCGCCGGATCCGACGACTTGAAGATCCCGCTCCCGACGAACACCGACTGCGCGCCGAGTTGCATCACGAGCGCGGCATCGGCCGGCGTGGCGATGCCGCCCGCGCAGAACAACGGCACCGGGAGCTCGCCGCGCTCGGCGACCTCCTGCACGAGATCGAGCGGCGCGCTCAGCTCCTTGGCCCAGCGGTAGAGCTCCTCGGGCCCGGCGGTCGACAACGTGTTGATGTCGCCGAGGATCGAGCGGAGGTGACGTACGGCCTCGACGATGTTGCCGGTGCCGGCCTCGCCCTTCGAGCGGATGAGCGCCGCACCTTCGCCGAGCCGGCGCAGGGCCTCGCCGAGGTTCGTCGCGCCGCACACGAACGGCACGGTGAACGCCCACTTGTCGACGTGGTGCGCTTCGTCGGCCGGGGTGAGCACCTCCGACTCGTCGACGTAGTCGACACCGAGCGACTGCAGCACCTGCGCCTCGGCGAAGTGACCGATGCGGCACTTGGCCATCACCGGAATGGTGACGACCTTCTGGATGCCCTCGATCATCGAGGGATCACTCATGCGCGCCACGCCACCGTCGCGGCGGATGTCGGACGGGACGCGCTCTAGCGCCATCACGGCCGACGCGCCCGCGTCCTCGGCGATCTTGGCCTGCTCGGCGTCGACGACATCCATGATCACGCCGCCGCGCAGCATCTCTGCGAGGCCGCGCTTCACGCGTGCAGTTCCGGTCGTGCGCTCAGTAACCATGGTTCGAGTCTACCGAGGAGGTCGCGGCCTCCCGCATGCGGTTTTAGGGCAGCACCTGCACCGGATACGACACGTCGGGGAGCTCGACCCACGTCTGACCCGGGGTGAGACGGATCGCGCCGCCCGTGGAGTTCAGGAGTCGCGCGGGCTTCGCCTTGTCGGGCCGGCTCCACGTGCCCTTGATCTCCTTGCCGTCGGTGAACACCATCAACGGGCCGCTCCCGGTGAGCTCGGCTTCCGACTGCTCCACGCCCGCGCCGCCGAGGTACTTCACGACCATCACCACCACGTTCCTGGGCGCGATCCGAACGTTCTCCGCGTCGATGTCGTTCGCGCCGTACTTCCCGGCGGTCCGCAACCACGTGCCGCTCTTCGTGTCCCACGTCCACAGCGTGTTGAAGCCGGCCGCGAAGCCGACACTGACCGCCACCGCCTTCGTGCCCCCGGCCGGCGCGCCCGCCTTGCGGTACACGAAGATCGGCGGCGGCGGGATCGGCTTGCCGCCCGCTTTGAACATCTGGTCGACGTGCGCCCACAGGTTGTACGGCTCGTACCGCGAGTTGTCAGGGTCGCGGAACATCATCGAACCGGCACGGGTCTCGTCGAGCTGGGTCACGGGCGCGGTGTCGATGCTCTGGATCGCGTAGGCAGCGCCGCCCGAATAGGCGAAGATGCCGCCGATCGGCCACACGATGCTCTGGTCGGTCTTGCGGACCGAGCGCACCGGGCCGACCCGGTCGGGGGCCTGCGAGTTGAAGATCGCAGCCAGGCGCGTGATGCCGCCCTCCACGACCTCCTCGTACACGACGTCGGCCTGGTCGATGCCGGACTGGACCGCGGCGTCGGTGTTGTTGATCTTCACCGTGATGGCCGGGCGCTTCCGGGCGACGTCCTTGGGATCGGGCAGCCCGGTGAGCGGCGCGACCGGCACCGCCGCCGCGGCGCGGGCTCTGGCCGCCACTTTGCTGGGGACCCGCGGCTGTTTCGCGACCGTTTTGTGCGATCCGCCGCCGCACGCCGCCAGGATCACCGCGAGCGCGAGCGGCAAACAGAGCGCGCGAAAGACACGCTTGCGTTGTTTGGGCATCAGGGAATTAAAGCCTCACATCGCCTGCAACGCGCGGATGCGGTCGTCGAGCGGCGGGTGGGTGTCGAACAGGTGGTTCAGCCGGGTGTGGCCCTTGTTCGACTCCTTGTCGAGCGGCTCCTCGATCCAGAGGTGCGCGGTGGCCTTCGAGGCCGAATGGATCGCCGTGTGGTCGTCCTTGAGCTTCTCGAGCGCGGAGATCAACCCCGGCGGATACCGCGTGAGCTGCACGCCCGAAGCGTCGGCGAGGTACTCGCGCTTGCGGCTCACGGCGAACTGCATGATGTAGGCGATGATCGGGGCGAAGATCAACAAGACGAACCCGAAGATCATGAACACCGCGGCGAGCGGGTTGTTCTGGTCGTTGTTGCTGCGCCCGGCGCGCCCGCCGCTGAAGAACATGAAGCGCAAGAAGAAGTCGGAGAGGAGCGCGATCATCCCGACCATCGTGACGGTGAGGGTCATCACGAGGATGTCGTAGTTGCGGATGTGGCTCAGCTCGTGCGCGAGCACCGCTTCGAGCTCCACGCGGTTCATCTTCGCCAGCAACCCGGTGGTCACCGCCACGGCCGCGTGCTTCGGGTTGCGACCGGTCGAGAACGCGTTCGGCGCGTCGTCCTCGATGATGTAGAGGCGGGGCTTCGGCAGCCCGCTCGCGATGCACAGCCCCTCCACGAGGTTATAGAGACGCGCGTACTGCTGCGGGTCGGCCGGCTTCGCGTGTGAGATCGCGAGCGCGGCCTTGTCGCTGTTGTAGTACGACGCGACCGACGACACGATCACGATCAGCGCGACGATCACGATCCCGACCACGCCGCCGCGCAGCAACAGGTCGAACGCGGCACCGACCAGCGACAGCAGCAGCACGAAACCGAAGATCAAGAAGAAGGTCTTGCGCTTGTTCGCGGCGATCTGTTCGTACAACGAGAACCTCGGAATCGAATCTCAGCGTGGGGGCATGGGCGGCGAGCCGACCGCAGCCGCGTCGTGCGCGAACCGCCGACGACGACCGGCGAGCAGGCGTCAGAACTGAACTTTGGGCACCTCGGTCGCACCCTGTTCGGCCTGGAAGTACTCGCGCGACTTGAACCCGAACATGCCGGCGATGATGTTCGACGGGATCGACTGGATCTTGTTGTCGTACTTCATCACGCTGTCGTTGTAGAACTGCCGGGCGTACGCGATCCGGTCTTCGGTCGCGGTGAGCTCCTCTTGCAGGGACAAGAAGCTCTGGTTCGCCTTCAGGTCGGGGTACGCCTCGGCGAGCGCGAACAGCGACTTCAACGCGCCGGTGAGCACGTTCTCGGCCTGGGCCTGTTGCTCGGGCCCGGAGTTCTTCGCCTGGATCGCCGCGTTGCGCGCCTCCACGACACCTTCGAGTGTCGACTTCTCGTGGGCGGCGTAACCCTTGACGGTCTCGATGAGGTTCGGGATCAGATCGTGACGGCGTTCGAGCTGAACGCCGATCTGGGACCACGCCGAGTCGATCCGATTGCGGAGCCGGACGAGGCCGTTGTAGCCCGCGACGAACACGAGCGCGATCAAGACCACGATCACGATGACGATGATTGCTGCCACGTCGATGCTCCCGTTGGTCGGCCGGCCGCAACTGCGGCCGCGCGGTCAGTGTACGGCGCGCCCACTCCCCCGGAGGCTCCACAGGCGGGTCGAGCCCGTGGGGGCGCTTTCTGTGAGCGGCACCAGCGCCTGCTCGTACAGCTCGAGGTATCGCTCGGCCAGACGGCGCATGGAGAACTCGTCGGCGCGCTGCCTTCCCGCGGCGACGAGCCGGTCGCGGAGCGCGCCGTCGTCGAAGACCCGACGCAGCGCGTCGCGGAGCGCCTTCACGTCGCCGGGCGGCACGAGCAGCGCGTCGCGGCCCGCACGGGCGACGTTCTGGTAGCCCTCGATCGCCGACGCGACGACCGGCGTGCCCGCCGCCATCCCTTCGAGCAGCACGACACCGAACGACTCACCGTGCAGCGACGGCGCGCAGAGCACCGTCGCGCCGCGCAGCCGGGCGTTGCGCTCGGCATCGGTGATCGCGCCGAGCCATTCCACGTCGGGTCCCGTCGTGGCGCGCAGCGCGTCGGTCTCGAGCCCGGTGCCGCCGACCCACAACACCGCGTCGCGGTCGAGCGAACGCCAGGCGTCGAGCAGCACCGCGAGCCCCTTGCGCGGCTCGTGCCGGCCGACGAAGAACGCGGCCGGTCGTTCGGTGGGCGTCGGCGTCGCCGACGCGTAGCGGTCCACTTCGATGCCGTTCCAGAGCACGACGTATTCGGCGTCGTACCAATTCGCGCGCGCGGTCTCGAGCGCCGACTCCGACACCACCACCCGCACGCTCAGACGCGCCATCTGCGAACGCAACGCCGGGCGCGTCCACATGTGGAGCAACTCGCCCGAAGCGTGGAAGGTACCGACCATCGGACCGTTGAAGCCGATCAACGCGCTGAGGCACGGTCCGGGTACCGCGGGCTCGTGCAGGTGCACCAGATCGGGCTCGATGCTCCGCATCACCTCGGCCGTGCGGCGCGCCGTCGCGCGACCGGGCGAGATCGGCGCGACCGAACCGTTGGAATTCCACTCGACGCTCGGGCCGACCGACACCACGCCCGGTTCCGGTGGCGGCCCGTCGCACGGGCCGATGACCCGCACGTCGACACCGAGCTTGCGCAGCTCCCGCGCGAGGCCGAGCACCTGGCCCTGCACGCCACCGGGACGCGACAGGGAGTACGGCGAGGTCATCACGACGCGCACGACATCACCTCCCGCACACGCGCCCCGTTCACTTCGTACTCCCGTTTCCGTCGCGATCGCTCGGCCAGTTCGGCTGCAACAAGTGCCACTGGTCGGGAGCTGCTCGGATCAGCACCTCCAACTCGCGTGCGAGCTGCTGGGTGATCCGCGCGATGTCGTCGCGCAAACGACCCGACCTCTCGACCTCTATCGCCGGCCGCACCACCCCACGGTGGCCGCGGCCGGGGCGAAAGTAGACCGCGGCGGGCACCAATGTCGCCCCGGTACGGAGCGCGAGCGTCGCCGGCCCGCCCGGCAGGGTGGTGCGCTCGCCGAAGAACTCGACCTCCACCCCGTCACCCTCGATGTCGCGGTCACAGAGCAGGCACACGATGCGGTTGTCGCGCAACGCGCGCAACACCTCGCGCGACACGTCGGGCCCGAGGGGCACGACGTCGATCCCGATCGCGGCGCGCTGCTCCGCGAACCACGTCAGGAGCTCCGGCGGCTCGATGCGCTCCACGACGGCCATCAAGCGATGACCACGGAGCGCCATCCACGCGCCGCCCCACTCCCATCCGCCGAGATGCGGCAACGCGAGGATGACTCCCTTGCCGCAGGCCAACCCCGCTTCGATGTGCTCGAAGCCCTCGATGTCGAAGTTCGAGGCCACCGCGCCCGAACGCACCTCCGCCGGCAGCCGCAGCATCTCGAGCCAGTACCGGCCGTACGAGTCGAAGACGCCGTCGACACCGTGGGCGGCGTGATCGTCGGGAACCGCGCGCCGTTGATGGCGCGCCGCCATCCGTCGCTGCGCGGGCATGAGCTGAGCCGACGCCCGGCCGATCGCGCGGGCGAGCGGCGTCGCGACCGACGCCGGAACGAGCTGCGCGGCGGTGGCGCCGGCGCGATACGCGAGTGCGGTGACCTGCCCGGGAAGCTCGGGCACGGTTCAGGGGCGCGAGTTGCGGCGCACCGAAGGGTGACGGCGACGGGTCCGGTCACCCTCGACCCGCCGGCTCGACCACCACGTGCGCAGCGGTGCCGGCCGCCGCGGATCGGCGAGTGTCTCCTCGCGCGGGAGCACGCGCCGCTCGCGGCGGGTGTGCACCCGCGGCGGGTGCGCGGCCTGGCGGTACACGAACACGAACCGGTAGACCGCGGTTGCCGCCGTCAGCACGAGCATGACCCACAACACGGGCACAACGATGTCGAACGCGAGCGCGACGCCGAGGAACACGAACCGCTCGGCCCGCTCCATCAGGCCGCCGCGGGCGTTGAGCCCCAGCGACTCCGCGCGCGCCCGCTCGTACGACACGAGCATCGAGGAGGCGGCGACCGCGAAGGCGAGCACCGACTCGTACGGCGAACGTCCGGCGAGGTACCACGCGACCCCGCCGAGCAACAGCGCATCGGACACGCGATCGGTGACGGAGTCGAAGAACGCACCGCGCGGGCTGGCCTGGCCGCTGCCGCGGGCGATCGCGCCGTCGAGGAGGTCGCTGACGCCGGCCACGATCACGCCGACCACCGCCCACGCGAGGTGGCCCGACCCGATCAGGAACGCCGTCGCGACGGAGGCGAGCAGGCCGAACACCGTGAGCGCGTCGGCCGGGACACCGATGCGGCGCAGGCCCCGGCCGAGCGGGCCGAGGCCCCGCTCGACGCCGTGCCGCCAGCGTCGGTCGAGCATGTGGGGACTCCTTTTGGCTGCCGTGCCCCGAGGCTGGTCGGGTGCAGCACACGCGTGCTCGCGCCCGCGAGCACTTTGAGGGTACCACTGGTCCCTACGGACCCGGGGCACGGCGGGCCGCCGGCCAAAGACTCCCGGAGCCCTCGCCGACCGCACCATCAGATGAAGCCGCTGGGCAGCGCAGGTGAGCCCGAACGCTTCATCAGATGAAGCGGTTGGGTTGCGGCACTGGTGGAGCCCAGGCGAGGTTCGTACAATCGCCCGACCACGCGACGCGAACCCGGGGGTACTGGGTGAAGACGTTCCCGACGGCCAACATCCGCAACGTTGCCCTCGTAGGCCACGGTGGCGCCGGAAAGACGTCGCTGGCCGAGGCGCTCCTGCTCTGCGCCGGGGCGATCCCCCGCCTGGGCAAGGTCGAGGACGGCACGACGGTCTGCGACTTCGACCCCGAAGAGCAGCGCCGCCGGATCTCCGTGTCGCTCGCGCTGGCCCCGTTCGAGCTCGAGGGCACCAAGGTCAACGTGCTCGACACGCCGGGCTACGCCGATTTCGTCGGCGACGTCGGCGCCGCGCTCCAGGCCGCCGACCTCGCACTGTTCGTCGTGTCGGCCGTCGAGGGCGTCGAGGTCCAGACCGAGATCGCGTGGAAGCTCGCCGAGGCACGCGGCATCCCCCGCGCCATCTTCGTCAACAAGCTCGACCGCGAGCGCGCGTCGTTCTCCCGCACGCTCGATCAGCTCAAGGAACGATTCGGCGCCGGCGTCGCGCCGCTGCACCTCCCGATCGGCGAGGAAGCCGAGTTCCGCGGCGTCGTCGAGCTGCTCAACGACGTCGCCGTCACCTATGCCGACGGGTCGCCGAGCGGCGCCGAGGGTGCGATCCCGGCCGAGATGGAGATGGAGGAGCACACGATCCACGACTCGCTCGTGGAAGGCATCGTCGTCGGCGACGACGACCTGATGGAGCGGTACCTCGGCGACGAGTCGATCGAGATCTCCGAGCTCGCGGGCGCGCTGGCCAACGGCATCGCGACCGGCTCGGTGTTCCCCGTGCTGTGCGGCAGCGCGACGAAGCTGATCGGCATCGACCGGCTCGCGAAGTTCCTCGTCGAGGAAGCACCGGCGCCGGCCGTCTCCGAAGGCGCTCCGGCCGCCGTCGTGTTCAAGACGATCGTCGACTCCTATGTGGGGCGCGTGAACTTCTTCAAGGTCCTCCAGGGCACCGTGAAGCACGACGACGTGCTCGCGAACAACCGCACCCACGCCGACGAACGCGTACACCAGCTCTTCACGATGCGGGGCAAGGAGCAGGACACGGTCACCGAGGTCGCGGCCGGCGACATCGCGGCCGTGGCCAAGCTCGCCGACACCAGCACCGGCGACGTGCTCGCGACCAAGGGCTCCGACGTCGAGCTCGAGATCGTCGACCCGCCGGTGCCGGTGCTCGCCGTCGCGATCAAGGCCCGCTCGAAAGGCGACGAGGACAAGCTCGCCAACGCGCTGCACCGTCTGCAAGAAGAGGACCTCGTGTTGCGCATCGAACGCAACCCCGAGACCCACCAGACGGTGCTGCGCGGCATGGGCGAGACACACCTTTCGATCGCGCTCGAGAAGCTGGCCCGAAAGTTCGGCGTGGAAGTCGACACCGAAGAGGTGCGCGTTGCGTACCGCGAGACGATCGCCGGCACCGCCGAGGCCGAAGGGAAGCTGAAGAAGCAGACGGGCGGGCACGGTCAGTTCGCGGTCGCCTGGCTCCGGGTCGAGCCGCAACCGCGCGGCGCCGGCAACGAATTCGTCGACGCGATCGTCGGTGGCGTGATCCCGAAGAACTTCCTGCCCGCCGTCGAGAAGGGAGTGGCCGAGGCCGAAGAGCACGGCGGCGCACTCGGGTTCCCGGTCGTCGACGTGAAGATCACCTGCTTCGACGGCAAGCACCATCCGGTCGACAGCTCCGAGATGGCGTTCAAGACCGCGGCGTCGATGGGCCTGCGCGACGCGCTGGCCAAGGCGAACCCGATCCTCCTCGAGCCGATCAGCGAGCTCGTGGTGACGGTGCCCGAGGCCAACCAGGGCGACATCATGGGCGACCTCAACGGCAAGCGGGGCCGGATCCAGGGCTCGGCGTCGATCGGCGGCGGCGAGGTCGAGATCGTCGCCAACGTGCCGGCCTCGGAGATCTTGCGCTACGCCATCGACCTCCGCTCGATGACCGGCGGCCGCGGTCGCTTCACCGCCCAGCCCTCGCACTACGACCCGGTCCCGTCCCACCTCGTCGACAAGATCGTGTCGTCGACGAAGGAGACCGAAAAGGTTCACTAGTACTCGGCTGCGACCTCCGGCCCTCGACCGCACGTGCGACCTCACGCGACGGACCGGGCCTCCGGATCTGCGCCTGGCCGACCACTCGGCGGCGACCTCCGGCCCTCGACCGCCCGTGCGACCTCACGCGACGGACCGGGCCTCCGGATCTGCGCCTGGCCGACTAAGGGAAACCCGGCCGTCGTGACTTTGACGGAGTGATGATCGAGCTCGAGGTACCGGTGGAGCCGGACGCTGTCGAGGCGGTGCCCGTGGTCGACGACGACACCACGTTCGCGACGTGGTACCGGGTCGAGCACCCCCGGCTCCTCGCGGCCCTGACGATCGTCACGCGCGACCTGCACACTGCTCAGGACGTCACGTCGGAGGCGTTCGCCCGGGCGCTGGCCGCGTGGGCGCGAGTGGGCGCGATGGACTCCCCGACCGGCTGGACGTACCGCGTCGCGCTCAACCTCGCCCGCCGCCGGGCTCGGCGCTCGCAGCTCGAACAGCGACTGCTGCGCCGCATGACCCCGCCCGAAACCGGCTTGCCGCCCGAGCGCGCCATCGAGCTGTGGGACGCGGTGAGCGCGCTGCCGCCGCGTGCGCGAACCGCCATCGCGCTGCGGTACGCGGCCGGCCTGTCGGAAGCCGAGGTCGCGCAGGCGATGCACGTGGCCGTCGGTACCGCGTCGTCCACCCTCGCCGCCGCACGCCGCGCACTCGCGATCGCCTTGACCGACGCGCACGAAGAGGAGTCCCACGATGGATGAGCTGGAGTCCCGCCTCGACCACGAGCTGGCCGGACTCGGCCGCGTGCCGCTCGCCGAGCCCGAACCCGTCGACCGGTTGCGCCGGCGCGCGCGCCGCGTGCGCGTCGGTCGCGCGGTCACGAGCATCGTGGGCGCGGGCGTCGCGGTCGCTGTGATCGCCGCGGGTGTGGTCGCGACCAGAGGCGGCTCGAGCTCCCCGGCCCCACGGAAGGTGCGGGTCGCAGCGCCGAGCTTCGTGCTCGGCGACATCGACGCGGTCGTGCTCTCCTCCACGTTCGATCCGGACGGCGCGCGCGAGTCGTTCTCGCCGGCCGTGGCCGCGACCGTCGCGCGGGTACCCGGGGTACAGAGCGTCAGCGGCGTCGTCGACACGTTCGCCGCGCTGAGCAAGGACGGCCTCGGGTACAACACCGGCTCGATGCGCCTCGCACAAGCGGCTCCCCCGCGCACGCCCATCCTCTTCTCCTTCCACGAGCCCGACGAGGTCGATCTGCTCGGCGGGCGTCTCCCCACCGCGCCCGACGAGGTGGTGGTCGACCCCGATCTGCTTTCGCGCTACCAGCTCGCGCTCGGTGACACCGTCTCGTTCCAAACGGGCGGGCTCGCCGGTCAAGGCCTCCCCCTCCACATCGTCGGGACCTTCGACCTGCCGGGCGTCGACCTCACCGGGATACCGCTGGCCGCGATCCCCGCTGCGCACCAATCGCCGCAACTCGCGTTCGATCGCCTCGACGTGAAGTTGGCTCCCGGCGCGGAACAGGCGAACGTGCGCGACGCAATCGCGACCGCGGTCGGCAACGGATTCACGGTCGCGCAGCCGTCGGTGATCAGCTTCCCCGACCAGCGCGTCGCGCAACTCGAGATCCAGCACGCCTATTGGGCGCTGTTGAGCCCGGACCCGACCGAGCGTTCCACCGCGGTCGCGGCGCCCGCGAACCCGAACGGCAACGCCGCGTACCAGGAACACGCGGCCGAAGCTGCGAACGCCGAGTTGCGCGTCGAGAACGTCACGTTCGTCTCGCCCGACGCCGCGACGCTCACCTACCGCGTGTTCTACGGCGGACAGCCTTCGCCGATCGTCAACGCGCCCCAGTCGGGAGCGGCGACCCGCGTCGACGGCGTGTGGAAGCTCACGAAGGACACCGTGTGCAACCTCGCGGCGGCCGATCATCTTGCGTGCTCGGGCTTCCAAGCGGGCGCGCCGGCGCCGCCGGGCGGGTACGAACCCGAGGGCACGCTCGCGCCCGCCGTCGATCACGCGTTCAAGACACTCGCCGATCCCGGCGCGACCGTCGACGACCGGATCGGCGCGGTGTGGGCCGGCACCACGCTCCGGGCCGAGATCGCAGCCGGCGTCGCGGCCGATCGGAGTTATGCTGGCAAGAGCACCCTGTCGATCCTCGGATGGCGCACCGACGGACCCGACAAGATCGACGTGATGTACACCTTGGTGTCCACCAACGGCCCCTCGACACCGTGGCCCAGTGTGGCGACCGCAGACCAAGCCGCCGACGGTCGTTGGTACGCCGATGCGCAGTACGCCTGCGGCATCACCGGGCTCACGCTCGGCTCGTGCGCGTCGATGGCTACGGCCGCGCCGGGCGTTGTAGGGAGTCCCTGATCTCGGTCAGCAGCTCTTCGCTCCGCGTGAGCGGCTCCGGCTCGGGCTCCTCCGCCGCGCGCAGGCTCTGCAGCTTCTCGAACGTCTTGATCACCACGAACACCGCGGCCGCGACGATCAGGAAGTTCACGAGGTGCGTGAGGAACGCGCCGTAGGCGACGGTGCCGTTGCACACGCGTCCGCCGGACTTCACGGTGTGGCAGCCGCGCAGGTTCAACGCGAGGTTGCTGAAGTTCGGCTTCCCGAAGATCGCGCCGACGAAGCCCATGAGCACGTCGTTCGCGAACGACTGCACGACGGTGTTGAACGCGGCGCCGACGACCACCGCGACCGCGAGGTCGAGGGCGTTGCCCCGGAGAATGAACTTCTTGAAGTCTTGGACCAGTTGCTTCACGCCGCGCTCCTGAGGTGATCGGGAGCGCGCAGATTACGGCGACGATCCGTGCCGCTCGCGGCCTACGAGACGCCGAACTTCGACCAGTCCTCGGGGTTGTGCTCGGTGTAGTCGCCGAGCACGCGACCGTCGACCGCGTCGAGCTCCACGAGCCCGCGAATGCTCGGCGGCTCGTCGGCGCTGTACACGAGGATCCGCCAAGCGGGCCGGCTGAGCAGCCCGCGCCAGCCGAGCTGCGCGGAAGCGTGGCCAACCGGAAAGCCCACCGTGCGGCTCGCCACTGCCAACGCCTCGGTCTGGTCGATGCGCAAATGCCACGCCGCGACGAAGTGATAGGCCGCGATGACGAGCAACAGCACACCGCCGAGCGTGAGCCCGCGATTGCCGGCGGCGAGCCCGCCCCACAACGAGACCGCGCCGATCACCACGTAGCACGCGCCCGCGATCCGGCGCCGCCGGATGTCGGGGAAGACGTACGGACCGACGTAAGCCGTGACGTCGAGGTCCTCGGGGAGCGAATCGCCCTCCTCCGGACCGGGAACCGTCTCGTCGGGCACGACTTGAACCTATCCCGGCCAGGCCGCGCGGAGCTTGTCGTAGCCGGTGCGCAGGTCCTCGGACATCACCCGCACGCCGGCGATCGTCGTGGTGAAGTTGGTGTCGCCGCTCCAGCGAGGGAGCACGTGCACGTGCAAGTGGGTGGGCACGCCCGCGCCCGCCGCCCGCCCGATGTTGGCGCCGAGGTTGATGCCGTCGGGCGTGTACGCGGCGCGAACGGCGCGCACCGCTCGCACTTGCGCGCGCGAAAGCGCGACGAGCTCGTCGTCGGCGAGGTCTTCGAGGCTGGCGACGTGACGCGTGGGCGCGACCATCAGGTGGCCGGAGCCGTACGGATACAGGTTCATCACGACGATCGTCTCCGGGGTGCGCTCCAACACGAGCGCCTCCGCGTCGTCGGTGGCCGCCACCAGGTTGCACAACACGCACGACGTGTCGGTTCGCCCGGTACTCGGATCGGAGACGTACGCGGAGCGCCACCCCGCCCACAGCCGCTCGAGACCTCCGTTCATGCGGCTACGACCTCCGGCCCTCGAACGCCCGCGCGACCTCACCCAACCGTCCGGGCCTCCGGATCTGCGCCTGGCTGTTCATGCGGCTACGACCTCCGGCCCTCGAACGCCCGCGCGACCTCACCCAACCGTCCGGGCCTCCGGATCTGCGCCTGATTCACGCGTGGGCGATGACTTCGGCGGAGAGTTGCGCCTGGAACTCCTCCACGGGCACGTCGCGCTCGGCCCGCTCGCTCCCCCGCCGGTTCACGCCGATGGTGCCGTGCTCGACGTCGGTGTCACCCACAACCAGCACGTAGGGCACCTTCTCGGTCTTGGCCCGGCGGATCCGCGCGTTCAGCGCGCCCTGCACGCCGTCGACGACGTCGGCCCGGAACCCGTCGGCGCGCAATCGGTCGGCGACGTCGTAGGCGTACGCGTCGTGACGGTCGGCGACCGGCAGCACCGACACCTGCACCGGCGCGAGCCATGCCGGGAACGCGCCCGCGTAGTGCTCCACGAGGATCGCGAAGAACCGCTCGATCGAGCCGAACAACGCACGGTGGATCATGATCGGCTGGTGCCGTTCGTTGTCGGCGCCGACGTAGTACATGTCGAATCGTTGGGGCATCTGGAAGTCGAGCTGGATCGTCGACATCTGCCACGTGCGACCGATCGCGTCGCGGGTCTGCACCGAGATCTTCGGGCCGTAGAACGCGCCGCCGCCCTCGTCCATCACCAGGTCGAGGCCCTTGCCCGCGGCCGCGACCCGCAACGTCTCGGTGGCCTCTTCCCACTCCGCGTCGGTGCCGACGGCCTTGCCCGGCGGCTTCGTCGACAACTCCAGGTAGAAGTCGTCGAGGCCGTAGTCGCGCAGGAGATCGAGCACGAAGTCGAGGGTCGACGACAGCTCGCCGGCCATCTGCTCCTTCGTGCAGAAGATGTGCGCATCGTCTTGCGTCATGCCGCGCACCCGGGTGAGGCCGTGCACGACACCCGACTTCTCGTAGCGGTAGACCGTGCCGAACTCGAACAACCGCATCGGCAGCTCGCGGTACGAACGCGTGCGGTGCTTGAAGATCAGGATGTGGAACGGGCAGTTCATCGGCTTGAGGTAGTAGGTCGTGCCGTCGCCCGCGCCCTCGTCGAGGTGCATGGGCGGGAACATGCCGTCGGCGAACCAGTCGAGATGGCCCGACGTCTCGAACAATCCCGACTTCGTGATGTGAGGCGTGTTCGCGAACAGGTATCCCGACAACTCGTGCCGCTGGCGGGAGTACTCCTCCATGATGCGGCGCACGAGCGCGCCCTTCGGGTGGAACACCGCGAGCCCCGAGCCGATCTCCTCGGGGAACGAGAACAGGTCGAGCTCGACGCCCAGCTTGCGGTGATCGCGCCGCTCGGCCTCCTCGAGGCGGTGCAGGTGCTCGGCGAGCGCCTCCTTCGACTCCCAGGCGGTGCCGTAGATGCGCTGGAGCATCGGGCCCTTCTCATTGCCCCGCCAGTACGCGCCCGCGACCTTGGTGAGCTTGAACACGCCCAGGCGCTTCGTCGAAGGTACGTGCGGACCGCGGCACAGATCGACGAAGCACACCGCACCGTCGGCGGTGTTCCGGTACACCGACACCCCACCGCCCTCGGCCCCGGCTTCGCCCGCGTCCTCGCTCGACGCGTCGCCGGCGCGGACCTTCTCGATGATCTCGCGCTTGTAGGGCTGCTCGGCGAACACCGCGAGCGCGTCGTCGTACGACAGCTCCTCGCGCACGAATCGCTCGTCGCGCTTCACGATGTCGCGCATCGCCTGCTCGATGCTGGCGAGATCGTCGTCGCTGAACGTCTGGCCGCCGGGCAGCTCGAAGTCGTAGTAGAAGCCGTCGGCGATGGCGGGGCCGATCGCGTACTTGGCGCCCGGGAATAGGCCCGTCACCGCCTCGGCGAGCACGTGCGCCGTCGAGTGCCGCAACACCTCTCGCCCGTCGGCGCTGTCGGGAACGATGATCGCGAGCTCGACGTCGCGATCGAGCGGCCGGTCGAGGTCGATCCAGTCGCCGTCGGCCTTGGCCGCGACCGCGGCCTTGGCGAGCCGCGGGCCGATCGCCGTGGCGACGTCGGCGGGCGTCGTGCCCGCGGGCACCTCGCGCTGCGAACCGTCGGGCAACGTGACCGTGATCTGCTCGCTCATGGGTATTTCTGTCTCTGGTAGGCGGCCGGCAGTCCGTCGAGGCTAGCGCCCGTGTCGCGCGGTCCCGTGCCGAATTCCCGGGTCAGCCCGCGCCGATCGGGCGCGTCAGATCCACGCCGAGGAGGTGGCCCAACTCCCGCAACACGGCCGGCGCGGTCGGGTCGGATCCGCCCGACAAGATGGCGCTCGCGAGATCGTCGAGCGCCTCGAGCGCGTGCGGCGCGTCGAGGTCGTCGTCGAGCGCGTCGCGCACCCGCTGCGCGAACGGCGCCGGATCGGGGCCGGTGTCCCGCTCGGCCGCGGCGAGCAGCCGGTGCAGCAACGCGACCGACTCGTCGAGATCGGTGTCGTACCACTCGAACCCGGCCCGGTAATGGTGACGGGTGAGCGCGAGCCGGATCGCGCGCGCGTCGGTGGTCTTCAGGAGATCGCTCACGAACACGAGGTTGCCGAGCGACTTCGACATCTTCTCGCCCTCGTAGCTCACCATCGCCGAGTGCAGCCAGTGGCGCGCGAGCGGCTGGCCGGTGAGCGACTCGCTCTGCGCGATCTCGCATTCGTGGTGCGGGAACACGAGATCGGTGCCGCCGCCGTGCAGGTCGACGGTCGGCCCGTGCTCGTGCATGACCATCGCCGAGCACTCGATGTGCCAGCCCGGCCGGCCCGTGCCGAACGGCGCGCGCCAAGCGGGCTCGTCGGGCAGCGAGGGCTGCCAGAGCACGAAGTCGAGGGGCGCACGCCGATGCGGGTCGTCGGGATTGCCGCCGCGCGCCCGCGCGAGCTTGATCATGCGGTCTTCCGAGTAGTGCGAGAGCTTGCCGAAGTCGGGGAACGTCGAAACGTCGAAGTAGACCGATCCGCCGCTCATGTACGCGTGGCCGGAGTCGAGCAGCCGGCCGACGAGCTCGATGATCCGCGGCACCGACTCCGTCGCGCGCGGCTCCGCAACCGGCGGGCGCATCTCGAGCGCGGCCATGTCGCTGTGGAAGCGTGCGGTCTCGGCCGCGGCCAGCTCGAGGTAGGGCACACCGAGCTCCCGGGCCTTGGGCAGAATCGAGTCGTCGACGTCGGTGATGTTGCGCACCATGCGCACCTCGTGACCGAGGTCCTCGAGGCGACGGATGAGCAGGTCGTAGGTGAGGAACTGGGCCGCGTGCCCGAGGTGCGTCGAGTCGTAGGGCGTGATGCCGCACACGTAGATCCGCACGGTGTGCGGAGGCTCGAACGGAACGATCTCGCGCCGCGCAGTGTCGTAGAGACGAAGGCCCACGGCGGAGACCCTAATGGCGCCCGATCATTCCCAGGAGCGGCCGAAGCCGGCGACGTCGAGAATCCGGCCGGTGAACGCTCCTCCGGCATGCGCGGCCAACGCCGCGACCGGCGGGACGACCGAATCGGGGGTCGCCCAGCCACTCCAGTCGGCGTCGGGCCCGAACTCGATCGCGGTCATCTCCGTCTTCACGGCTCCCGGCCGCAACGCGTTGATGGAGATACCGAGCGGCGCCAACTCGGGCGCCGCCGCGCTGGTGAATCGCTCGAGCGCCGCCTTGGCAACGGAGTACACGAGGTAGCCGGGCGGCATGAACGGCGTCGTCTCGTGCGCGGCGCCGTGCGACGAGATGTTCACGATGCTGCCGGCGCCGGCCGCGACCATGTGCGGCGTCACGGCTCGCGTCAACACGTAGAGACTGCGAACGTTGACGCGCATCGACTCGTCCCACTCCTCGACGGTCGAATCGGCGAGCAGCGCCTGGGTGGGCGACATCGCGTTGTTCACGAGCACGTCGAGCCGGCCGAAACGCGAGATCGTCGTGTCGACGAGGTGCTGGATGTCGCGGTCGTCGCCGATGTCGCAACGGACCGCGAGGGCCGCTCCGCCCGCGGCCTCGATCTCACGCGCGGTGTCGTGGATCGTGCCCGGCAACCCGCCCGGCTTCTCGACCTCCGACCTCGCGGCGCACACCACCGACGCGCCGAGGCCGGCCAAGCCGATCGCCAGGCCCTTGCCGATCCCGCGAGACGCGCCGGTCACGACGACCACCCGGCCGGTCAGGTCGACAGCCACCGTGGCCGTCAGACCGTCGTGAGCCGCAGGCTCGCCCGCATGTGGTGGCGGATGTTGACGGTGAGCAACACCGCCGCGAACGTCTCCATGCCGACCGCGTTGCGCAGCGATCCACCGTCGAGCGGACGCAGGTTCGGGATGCTCGACGTGATCTCCATCAGCACGGTCTTGGCGTCGTCCTGGTCGCCGAGCACCACGACGTCGCTTTGCATGATGTGGTCGAGGTCGGCGAACTCGGCCGCCGGCACGAGGTGGAACGCGGTGCACACGTGCGACCGCCACAGGAGCGCCTGGATCTCCGCGGCGACCGAGCCGTGCGGCGGCAACACCGCGTTGAACTCGTTGCCGTGCTTCACGAGGTTGTTCGCCATCGACACGACGATCTTGCCCTGCAGCCGTTCGGCGTGCTCGTGCACCGTCGGGATCGCGGAATCGGCGTTGACCGCGAGGATCACCACCGGCGCATCGCACGCCCACGCGTTGTCGCACGGATGCAGGTTCGCGACGCGCTCGCCCCATCGAGTGTTGAGCTCCGCGACGCTCTGCTTCGCCTTGTCGACGGCACGAGAGCCGTACAGCACCTCGTGACCCGCTTCCGCGAGCCGTGCCGCCAGCCCGCTCCCCGCCGGACCTGTCGCCCCCAAGATCCCAATGCGCATCGGGAGATCGTATATGGCGAGCCAACGACCCGAACCGGCGTGACCGACCCTGTCCATACGACCCTGTCCATTCGACCCCTGCTCACGCCGGTTGGGGTCGGGGGCGGGGTCAGGCGATGCAGTCGCCGCCGAAGAGGACGCGGAGCTCGGCGTAGAGGCCGTTGCGCGCCTCGCAACGGAACTCGTCGCCGAGCCGGAGCACGGTCTCCTTCTCGGGGCCGACCACGCGTACGAACACGGGGCTCTCGCCCGGATGCGAACGGAGGAGCTCGCGGAGCTGCCCGACCCGCTCGTCGGTGAGCACGGTCGCCTTGACCTTCAGCGTCAGCGGCTGCACACCGTCGAGGTTGATCTCGGGCCGGCCGATCTCCATCGCCATGAGCTTCGGCGTGTCGTCTCGACCGTCGACCCGCGCCTTCATGACGACGATCGCGTCGGCGTCGAGGAGCTCGCCGTACTGGAGCATCGTCTTGGGGAAGACCATCACCTCGATGGCCGCACCGAGATCCTCGAGCACGAAGGTTCCCATGAGGTCGCCGCGCTTGGTGTACTTGCGCTGCAGTCCGGTGACGACACCGGCCACCGTGCGCACCGAGCCGTCGTCGAGGTCCTTCACCTCGGCGATCGAGCACTCGATGAAGCGCCGCAGCACCGACTCGGCGCCCATGAGCGGATGGTCGCTCACGTACAGGCCGAGCATCTCCTTCTCGGCGCGGAGTCGCTCCGACTTCTCGAACTCCACCGCCGGGATCGGCATCCGGTCGTCGAACACCGGGCTGTCGGCGGCGTCGCTGTCGCCGAGATCGAACAGGCTCATCGTTCCCTGGTCGCGTTCACGGCGGCGGCGCAGCGTCGCGTCGACGATCGGCTCGAACGCCTGCAGCAGACCCTTGCGCGGGTGCCCGAGCGAATCGAACCCGCCGGCCTTGACCAGCGACTCGATCGCGCGTTTGTTGAGCACACTGGGGTCGACCCGCTCGCAGAAGTCGTAGAAGTCGACGAAGGGCCCGTCGGCGCGCGCCTCGATGATCAGCTCCGACACACCTTCGCCGACGTTGCGGACTGCCGACAGACCGAAACGGATCGCGTCCTTCTCGCCCTCGACCGCGGCCAGCTCGCACGCGAAGTCGCTGGCCGACGCGTTGACGTCGGGGACGAGCACCGCGATCTTCCGCTGCCGGCAGTCGTTGAGGTAGACCGCGGCCTTGTCGAGGTTGCTCTTCACGCTCGTGAGCAACGCCGCGAGGTACGGGACCGGGTGGTTCGCCTTCAACCAGGCCGTTTGGTAGGTGATGTACCCGTACCCGACGCTGTGCGACTTGTTGAACGAGTAGTCGGCGAAGGGCTCGATCGTGTCGAAGTAACGCTCGGCGAACTCGGCGGTGTGCCCGTTGGCCACGCAGCCTTCTACGAACTTGCCCCGCTCCTTCGCGATGAGCTCGCGCACCTTCTTGCCGGTCGCCTTGCGCAGGTTGTCGGCTTCTTCCAGCGAGTAGCCCGCCAGTTTTTGTGACGCGCGCATCAGCTGCTCTTGGTAGATCATCAGCCCGTAGGTGGGCCCCAGGATCTCCTCGAGGTCGGGGTGGTCGAAGGTGATCGGCTTGCGGCCGTTCTTGCGGTCGGCGTACTCGTTGTGCCAGTTCTGGGCCATCGGGCCCGGCCGGTACAGCGCGATGACGGCGGCAACGTCTTCGAAGGTGGTCGGGTGCAACGACCGCAACAGCGCGCGCATGGGCGTGCCCTCGAGCTGGAACACCCCCATCGTGTCGGCGTTCTGCAACAACGCGAACGTCTTGGCATCGTCGAGCGGGAGGTCGTCGATGTCGGGGCGGGTGCCGGTGGAACGCTCGATGAGATCGAGCGCGATCTCCATGACGTCGAGGTTGCGCAGGCCGAGGAAGTCCATCTTCAACAGGCCGAGGTCTTCCACGCCGTGCATCTCGTACTGCGTGACCATCGGCGCGTCCTCGATGGCCGTGCCGGGCTCGGGCTTGCGCTGGATCGGGAGGTACTCGGTGAGCGGCTCGCGCGTGATCACCACTGCCGCCGCGTGGATGCCGTCCTGGCGGCGCAGACCCTCGAGACCGAGCGCGACGTCGACGACGCGGCGCGCGTCGGGATCCTCCTCGTAGAGCCCGCGCAGCTCGGTGGCCATCTTGAAGCCGTCGGCGTACTTCTCGCTCGCCTCGAAGCACGCGTGCAGCGGCGTGTCGCGACCCATGATCAGCGGTGGCATCAGCTTCGCGATCTTGTCGCCGACGACGTAGGGGTAGCCGAGCACCCGCGCCGCGTCGCGCACGGCCGCCCGCGCCTTGATCGTGGAGAACGTGATGACCTGCGCGACATGGTCGTCGCCGTACTTCTGGGCCGCGTACTTGATCATCTCGCCGCGGTAGCGGGAGTCGAAGTCCATGTCGATGTCGGGCATCTGCTGGCGGCCCGGGTTGAGCATGCGCTCGAAGAGCAGGTCGTACTTGATCGGGTCGACGTCGACGATGCGCAGGCAGTAGGCGACGCACGAGCCGGCCGCGCTCCCCCGCCCGGGACCCACCCGGATCCCGCGCGACTTCGCGTAGTGCACGAGGTCCCAGACCACGAGGAAGTACGCCGAGAAGCCCATGGCCTTGATCACGTCGAGCTCGTGCTCGATGCGCTCGATCACGTGCAGCGCCGGCGCGGCGCCGTAGCGATCACGGGCGCCGATCATCGTGAGCTCGCGCAGGTAGGAGTTCTCGTCGTGGCCCTCGGGCACCGGGAACGACGGCAGGATCGTCTGCCCGAACTCGATCTCGACGTCGGTGCGCTCGGCGATCAGGAGCGTGTTGTCGCACGCGTCGGGTAGCTCGCGGAACAGGTCGCGCATCTCGGCGGCCGACTTGATGTAGAAGTCGTCGCCGTCGAACTTGAACCGCTTCGCGTCACTCTTGAGCGCGCCGGTCTGGACACAGAGCAGCGCGTCGTGCGACTCGGCGTCTTCCTTGTGCGTGTAGTGACTGTCGTTCGTCGCGAGCAACGGGGCCTGGAGCTTGCGCGCGATGTCGAGGAGCGGGCGGAACACGCGCGCGTCGTCTTCGATGTTGTGGTCCTGCAACTCGATGAAGAAGTGGTCGCGGCCGAAGATGTCCTGGAAGCGTGCGGCTGCCTCGAGCGCGGCCTTCTCCTCGCCGGCGAGGATCAGCTGGGAGACGAGGCCGCCCAGGCATCCACTCGTCGCGGTAATGCCGTCGTGGTGGCGCTCGAGCAGGTCCCAGTCGGTGCGCGGCTTGTAGTAGTAGCCGTCGAGGTACGCGCTGCTCGTGACCTTGATGAGGTTGCGGTAGCCCTCGTTGGTCTCGGCGAGCATCGTGAGATGGAAGATCTCGTGCTCGGATCGCTTCGGGCGCTCGAAGCGCGACGTGTTGGTGAAGTAGCCCTCCATGCCGAGCACGGGCTTGACGTCGGCCTCGCGCGCGGCGGTGTACATCGGCAGCGCGCCGTACATGTTCCCGTGGTCGGTGATCCCGACTGCGGGCTGCCCGTCGGCGGCAACCGCCGCGACGACATCGCCGACACGCGACGCGCCGTCGAGCATCGAGTACTCGGTGTGGAGATGCAGATGGACGAACGAATCGCGCTGGCTCAGGACGGGCTCCGCTTCCCGTTATCCACAGCGCCTGTGCATCAGGCTGTGGATAATTACACGGCTGTCATTCGCCCAACTTACGCCGAGAACCGCTCCGGTGTCGACCGGTGCAAGGATGCCTTCGTGGATTCCGCCGACCCCGCCGCGCTCGGTCTGGCCGCCCTCTTGGGATTCGCCGGGATCGCGCACTTCGTGAACCCCGGCTTCTTCGACGAGATCGTGCCGCACGCGCTCCCGATGTCGCCGCGCCGCTGGACCTACCTCAGCGGCGCCGCCGAGCTCGCGTGCTCGGTCGCGGTCGCCCGGCCGGCCACCCGCCGCGCCGGGGGCCTGGCCGCCGCCGTGCTGTTCGTCGCCGTGTTCCCGGCCAACGTGCAGATGGCCGTCGACTGGCGCGACCGCCCCGCGCTCGAACGGGCGGGCGCGTACGGGAGACTGCCGCTCCAGATCCCGCTGGTGCTCTGGGCGCTGCGGGTCAATCGCAACGCGCGGCCGGGCGGAAGGAGCACAACCCGAGATGGCTGAGTCGTGGCTCAAGGTCACCGTCGCCGACGTGCGCCCCGGCGATCGGGTTCGCCATGCTGCGCGCGAGTTCGACGTCGCTCAGATCCAGTCGCCGTTCCTCGGCCAGACCGCGCTGGTGTGCCTCATCGAGGACACGCCGGCCCGCTGGCACGCCTATCCGGTCGGCGTCACGCTCGAGATCGAGGTCCTCAGGAACGCCTAGCGCCGCGCGCGCCGAGCAGCGGCACGTACATCTCGTCGGGGGTGAGGCTCCCGTGACCCGATCGCAGCGTCCGCTCGTTGGGCAACGCGGGATCGACGAACGCCACCGGCTCGCGTGCGGCGAGCACGACGCTGCCGATGCGGCCGGGCACCGTCCCCGTCGCACCTTGGCCGAACATGCCCATCTCGAGCACCTCGGCGCGCGACCACACCCAGGCCCGATCCGACAGTTGCTCGCGGGCGCGGCCCAGCAGCTCCTTGCGGCTCTGCCCGTGGGCGTACAGGTACCGGAAGCGGCCGTCGCCCGCGACCGCAGTGGTCAACGCGAGCAGGTCGGGGATCTCGACCCACGACTCGGCTTCGAGGTGCACCTGACCGTGATCCGAGGTCACGAGCAGCGCGGCGCGCTCGGGCAGCGAGTCGATCAGCTCCGCGACCAGGCGGTCGACGAATCCGAGCTCACGCGCGAACGCGCCGTCGTGCAAGCCGTACTCGTGCGCGATCGTGTCGACACCCGGGTAGTACGCGTACACGAACCGCTCGCCCGCGTCGACAGCACGCACGCACTGCTCGATCAGGCCGGCCACGGTGTGCCAACCGGCCAGGCGGGTACCTCGGAGGTGCGCCTGCGTGAAGCCCGTATCGCGGAACTCCGATCGCGTCACGACCGGTATCTCGCGATCGAGGAACGGCGGATGCCGCTGCACCGCGAACGGGTCGGGCGGGCGACCGCGGTTGGGCACGGTCCATCGCAAGACGTTCAGCACGTCGTTGTCGACGAGCATCCGGTAGCCGACGATGCCGTGCAACGCGGGCGGGAGCCCGGTCGAGATCGACGTGAGCGCGGTCGCGGTCGTGGACGGCACGACGGTCGTGATCGCGCCGCCCTCGAGTTGCGAGACACACGCGAGCTCGCGCGCGTGGTCCTGGATCGCGCTCCAGCCGAGACCGTCGAGCACGAGCAGTACCACCGAGCTCGCGGCGCGGGCCGGCTCGGGAATCCAGCCGTTGTCGACCCGGCCGAACATCGCCGGCACTATCCCGGCCACCGACGCGCCGGCGAACTCGGGCAGCACGGGATCCACGAACGGCGAGCGTAGAGCGTGGCGCGCACCCCTCCGTGCCAGCGGGCTCGGGTCCGACGCGCGAGCATGGAGGGGTGAAGGTCTCGACGCGCGGCGACTATGCGGCCCGCGCCCTCCTCTCGCTCGCGCTCCGCGGCAGCGACCGGCCGACGTCGGTGAAGGAGATCGCCGAGCGGACCTCCTTGCCGCAGCCCTATCTCGAGCAGATCCTGCTCTCGGTGAAGGGGGCCGGACTCGTCCGTTCCAAGCGCGGCGTCGGCGGCGGCTACGTGCTCGCGTACGCACCCGAGGAGATCACCCTCGCCGACATCGTCGCCGCGGTGGAGGGCCCTCAGCTCCCGCTCTCGGAGCACCCCGACCACTGCGAGGGCCACTGCGTGCTCCAGGAAGTGTGGGTCGGCGTCGACGAGGAGAGCCGCCACGTGCTCGAGCGCGTCACGCTCGCCGAGCTCGTCGAGCGCACCCGGGTGGGTCACGCCGCCGGCAAGCCCTGACTCCCGAACGTTGCGCGTTTGCCTCCGAATTTCGACGGCAAACGCGATCAGTTCGAGTGCCGGCCGGTCACGCGTTGGGGCGGAACACGACTTTGATCGCGTGCGCGTCACGCTTGTCGGTCGCGGTCGCGATCGCTTCCCGCAGCTGCTCGAGCGCGAACGTGTGGGTGACCACCGACTCCGGGAGCCCACCGCCGGCGAGCACGCCGAGCGCGAGATCGATCGAGTGGTGCGTTCCCCGGGTGGGGTGCACACCGGCCGAGTGGTTCCACGCGCCCACGAGCTCGGCTTCCTTGAACCAGAGCGCGCTCAGGTCGACCTCGCCCATTCCGCCCGCGCCGATGAACAGCACGGTCCCCCAGTTGTCGACGAGCCGGATCGACTCCGTGACCGACTCGAGGCCGCCGACCGCTTCGATCACGTACGGGAACCCGCCGAGCAGCATCTGTCCGCGACCCCGTCCGCTCACTTTCGCGCCCGAGAGCGATGCCAGCTCCTCGAAGTGCGCGTACCGGTCTTGCGCGTGCACGACGTGATGCGCGCCGGCGGCGCGCGCGGCTGCCGCTTGATGCTCGTGGCGCGCGGTCACGGTCACCTCGCACGCGGGGAACAGCGCCCGCACCGCCGCCACGGCGGCGAGACCGATGATGCCGGCGCCGACCACGAGCACGGGGTCGCCGTCGCGCGGCGGTTTGCGAAGGAGCCCGTGCACTCCGATCGACACCGGCTCGTGCAGGCTCGCGATCGCGTCGGGCACGGTGTCGGGAATCGCGTGCAGCATCGAGCGGTGCGCGAGGACCTGCTCCGCCCAACCCCCGCCCAGGCCCACGGTGTAGCCGAGCGACATGCCCGGCGTCGTGATCCCGCTCCCGAGCTCGAGGCAGCACGACGCGTGGCCGGCGGCGCACATGCGGCACTCGGGCACGATGCCGCGCGCCGCGCACGGGATCGCGGGATCGATCGCGACGCGGGCGCCCACCGGCGCGGTGCACCTCGCACCCGATTCGACGATCGTTCCCGCGATCTCGTGGCCGAGGAGGAACGGGAACGTCCAGAACCCACCGAGCGCCGACGCCCGGAGCGCCGGGCCGCCGAAGAGGTGAAGGTCGCTGCCGCAGATCCCGCCGACGGTCACGGCGACGCGCGCCCATTCGTCGTTGGGGAGCACCGGCTCGTCGACCTCGACCAGCTCGGCGCCGAACTCCGGGTCGTGCAAGTTGAACTCGACCGCGCGCATGCAAGACCTTATTGCGCCAGTTGCTCGAGCACCTCGGTCAGCTCCGCGGGGAGCGGCTCCTCGAACTGGAGGCGTTCGCCGGTGGCCGGCTGGTCGAACGCGAGCCGGGCCGCGTGCAGGAACGGCCGGTCGAGCTCGATGGTCTCGCGGGCGCCGCCATAGGTCGCGTCGCCCACGATCGGGTGGCCGATCGCGCTGAGGTGCACGCGGATCTGATGCGTGCGGCCGGTCTCGAGCCGGCAGTCGAGCAACGCGCACACGGGCGCGTCGAAGGTCGTGCGCACTTCGTACTCGGTGCGCGCCTCCTTTCCCGACTCCCGCACGGCCATGCGCGTCCGCCGTGACGTAGACCGGCCGATCGGCGCGTCGATCACACCGCGGGGCGAGCTGAGCGCACCCCACACGAGCGCGACGTACCGCCGGTCGACCGTGCGCGTCGAGATCTGCCGCACGAGACTCTCGTAGCCCCGCGCGCTGCGCGCCGCGACCAGGAGACCGCTCGTGTCGCGGTCGAGGCGGTGCACGATGCCGGGGCGCGGCGCGTCACCGACCGCCGCCATCTCCGGAAAGCGCGCGAGCAGACCGTTCACGAGGGTGCCCTCGGTGTGACCGGCACCGGAGTGCACGACGAGCCCGGCCGGCTTCGCGATCACCACCACGTCGTCGTCGGCGTAGCGCACGTCGACGGCGACGCCGGCGTCGGCGACGGGCAGCGCGGCGACCGCCGGACCGTCGAGGACCTCGATGACCGTCCCGACCACGAGTCGGTGGCTCTTCCCGACCGGCCGGCCGTCGACCACGATCGCGTCGCGGGCGAGGAGCACCTGCACGTCGGCGCGGCTCCAACCGGTGAGCAACGCGACGGCCCGGTCGATGCGCTCGCCTTCGAGGGCGGCGGGCACCTCGATGGGCTCGTTCACCGGGGAACCGACGGCGGCGCGCGCAGCGAACGCAAGACGAGCAGGATCGCGCCGATCGTCACGCAGGAGTCGGCCACGTTGAACACCGGCCACCACCCGACCGCCACGAAATCGACGACGTGGCCCCGCATGAACCCGGGGGCGCGAAAGAAGCGGTCGCTCAGGTTCCCCAACGCACCGCCGAGCACCAGGGACAACGCGATCACGAGCACCCGGTCGGTCGTGCCGCGCAGCACGCGGACCAGCACGAGCGTGACGATGATCGCCCCCACCGCCAGTACCGGCGTCATCCCCTGGAACCGGCTGAACGCGCTGCCGCCGTTGCGAGTGAGGCTCAGCTCGACGGTATCGCCGATCACGTGCTTCGGACCGTCGGCGAGGTTCGCGACGGCCCACGCCTTGGTGAGCTGATCGATCACGACGATCGCCGCGATCCCGCCTACCACCCAGCCGGTTCGGCCGGCGCCCTTGGTCGGCACGTTCGAGTGGGGGCCTCGAACGCCTTCGCTCAACGGCGCCGCTCGCCCCGAGCCTTGCACTTCACGCACTGCACCGCCCACGGGAGCACCTCGAGGCGCGCGAGTGGGATGCGATCGCCGCAGGTGATGCACAGACCGAACGTGTTCTCCGACATCTGCCGCAGTGCGCGCTCGATGTCCTCGACCGTTTGGCGAGCCGTCGCCGACAGCGCGAGGTCGCGTTCGCGCTCGACGTTGACGGTGTCGCCCTCGCCCGACTCCTCGTCGAACTGGGTGTCACCCTGCTCGCGCTCGCTGGCGAGGAGATCGGCCTCGGCCGCGAGCTCGTCGGCCTGACGCAGGTGCCGGGCGCGCTCGGTCTCGAGTCGCTCCCGGAGCTTTTGGAGCGTGCTCGGCGCCAGCGGCGGCGGCAGCTTCTTCTTGGGCGGCGGCTTCGGCGCGGGTGGCGCCTTCACGGGCGCGGCTTTGACCGGCGCGGCTTTGACCGGCGCGGCCTTCGCCGGGGCCGCCTTCGCCGGGGCCGCCTTCACCGCAGCCGCCTTCACCGCAGCCGCCTTGGCCGGCGCGGCCTTCTTCGCGGCCGGCTTGGCCGCGGCCTTCGCCGCCACGGGCTTCTTGGGGGGAGACTGCTTCACTGCCGGCTTCGCTGCTTTCTTTCCG
>Ga0265338_10000267_pt1 | contig 95163 bp, 91 predicted proteins | sample 42126metaG_FD_193579 | JGI IMG/M metagenome (GOLD analysis project Ga0265338, IMG submission 193579) | Rhizosphere microbial communities from Carex aquatilis grown in University of Washington, Seatle, WA, United States - 4-21-26 metaG | ecosystem: Host-associated > Plants > Roots > Rhizosphere...
GATCGGCGCCGGCGCCGATCTCGTCGCGATCTCGGCGCACAAGGTCGGTGGCCCGAAGGGAGTCGGTGCGCTGGTGGTGCGCGGCGGCGTGCCCCTCGTGCCCCTCGTCGACGGCGGTGGGCAAGAGGGCGAGTTGCGCGCCGGCACCCAGAACGTGGCCGGCATCGTCGGCCTGGCCGCCGCCGCGCTCGCCGCGCACCGTGAGCGCGTCGTCGACAGCACGCGGATCGGCGCGTTGCGCGACCGGCTCCACGACGGGCTCGCACGCGCGATCCCGGCGCTGGCGGTCAACGGCGACCCGAGCCGGCGCGTCCCCGGGATCCTCAATTGCGCGTTCCCCGGCGTCGAGGCCGAGAGCCTGCTCGTCGCGCTCGATCAGCGGGCTGTGTACGCGTCGTCGGGGTCGGCGTGCGCCTCGGGCGCGATCGATCCGTCGCACGTGTTGCTCGCGATGGGACTCACTCCCGACCGCGCTCGGGCGTCGGTGCGATTCAGCCTCGGTCGCACCACCACCGTCGACGACATCGACGTCGCGCTCGGTGCGGTGCCGAGCGCCGTGCGGCAACTGCTGGGAGCGGCCGCGTGAGTCGCGTGATGGTGATGATGAGCGGGGGTGTCGACTCGTCGGTCGCCGCCGCGACGTTGCGCGACGAAGGCCACGACGTGACCGGCGTGACGCTCAAGCTCTGGGGCGGCGAGAGCGACTCCGGTTGCTGCAGCGCCGCCGACGTCGAGGACGCCCGCCGCGTCGCCGCGCAGCTCGGTATCCCGCACTACGTGTTCAACTTCACCGACGACTTCGACGCGCACGTGGTCGCGCCCTACGTCGAGGCGTACGCGTCCGGCGAGACTCCCAACCCTTGTGTCGAGTGCAACCGGACGATGAAGTTCGGTCGCGTGCTCGAGCGGGCCGGGCAACTCGGCTTCGAAGAGGTCGCGACCGGTCACCACGCACGCGTCGTGACCCGTCCGCACGGCGCGGCGATCGCGCGCGGCGTCGACGCCGCGAAGGACCAGTCGTACGTGCTGTACATGCTCGGCCCGAGTGAGATCGCGCGTACGCGGCTCCCGATCGGCGAGATGACGAAGGTCGAGGTGCGCGAGCGGGCGCACGCGCTCGGGCTGCGAACGGCCGACAAGCGCGAGAGCATGGATGTCTGCTTCATCACGCATGGCGGGCGCGCCGCGTTCCTCGGGAACCGCATCGGTCGGAGGCCGGGTGCGATCGTCGACACCTCGGGCGCCGAGGTGGGAACGCACGACAGCGTGTCGAAGTTCACGATCGGTCAGCGGCGTGGCACCGGCGTGGCCGTGGGGGAGCGCACGTACGTCGTCGACATCGAGCCCGACACCGCGACGATCACGGTCGGCCCGCGCGAGGCGTTGCTCCGCGACCACGTTCGGCTCCGCGATGTCGTGTTCGCGCGGACGCCGCCGGACGAGGTGATCGTGCAGACCCGCGCGCACGGCCAGCCGTTCCCCGCCCGGCTCGCAAATGACAACACGTTGTTGTTCGACACTCCGCAGTCGCGCGTGGCGCCCGGACAGATCGTCGTCTGCTACGACGGCGACGTCGTTCTCGGCGGCGGGATCGCCACATAGCCGGCGATCAGGCGATCGCGATGCGGCGGTCGTTCGCCGCGCGCACCAGCGCGTCGGCGCTCACCGTCGACACGAGCACGACGTCTGCTTCCCGCAGCTCGGAGTCGCGGCGGCCGCGCCGGCGGGCGAATGATTGCGGCTCGCGCAGCGTCAGCTCGATCGTGCCCGGGAGCGTGCCGAGCCGGAGATCGAGACCACCGGGGCCGGTGCCGGCACCGGTATCGCGTGAGCGACGGATGCCGGCGATGTGCTCGCGTCGCATCAACACCGGATCAATGAGCGAGAGCGGGTCGACCACGACGAGTCCAGCCGGAACGAGCACGACCCAGCGCCCGGCCAGCGAGTGCAGCGACCGGAAGAGCGCGATGGCGACCGCGATGCCGGCAACGGTCACGACGACACCTGCGATGTAGTGGCGATCGGCGAGCAGCAACGGCCCGACGCTCACTCCGGCGCCGATCAGCGCGACGGCGAGCGGCACGGGCCCGAGGAACAACGACAGCGGGATCCGCAACGGGAACCGCACCTCGTCGCCGTAGGCCAAAGCGTTGCCGGCTGCCTGCGCGACCGGCGACGACAGGGCGAAGGCGGCGGCGACCACGGCCGACGTGACCGCGAGCGCCCCGACTCCGGCTCCGGTGCTGCCGAGCGAGAGGAGCGTCACGACGACCGTGGCGGGCGCGACGACCCGCAACGCGGTCAGTCCCCACGGTCTCGGTGCGAGCAACGCCACGAGACCCACGGTCCAGGCCGTCCACAACAGTACGGCCGCGACGCGCGCCGGCGCGTCGGACCATCCGTTGAGCGCGTCGCCGAGTGCGGATCCGGCGGACACCGGAAGCAGCACCCATGTGAGACGCGCGCACCACAATGACACCACCGCGCGCTCCGCTTCGATCGACATGCGAACGGAGCCCTATCCTACGAGGCTCATGCCCGACTCTGTTTTCGTGCCCGGTATGGCGACGGCGATCGGCAGTCTCCCGCATCGCGACGCAGGCGCCGCGGCCGCGCTCGTGCTGCGATGCCTGCCGGACTTCCCGGCTGCGCCGCAACTGCCGATCCGCACCCCGCTCGAAGGTTTCATCGCACAGTGGGCGCGCGCGATCGACGGGCTGCACGTGGAGGCCGACGGCTCGCTGACGGTCTCGGCGAACCTCGACGCCCGAGCCGAGATCACACCCTTGTTCGATCCGCTCGCGCACGGCGGCCTCCTCGCGTTCCTCGACGCGGCGGAAGCCATGCCGATGCCACCGCGACGGGTGAAGGTGCAATGCGCGGGGCCGCTCACGCTCGGCGTGGCTTTGGTCGAGGCCGGCGTGGGCGTCGAGGCCGCGTTCGCGCTCGGCGCGCGCACCGCGCGTGCGTGGTCGAGAGCGCTCGAATCGCTCGTCGCGACGCGCCTCCCGAAGGCCGCGCTCGTCCTGTGCTTCGACGAACCCGCGCTCGCCTACACGGGCGGCCGCCTCGACCCGGTGGTGTGCGACCTCGTCGACCGTGAGTACGCGACCGACGTGCTCTCCACCGCGCTGGCCGCGCCCACGTGCCTGACCGCAGTGCACGTGTGCGGTCGCGGCGACGTCCGGCTCGCGCTCGACGCCGGTCCACGACTCGTGCATTTCGACTCCGGCGCGCTCGACGTAGACGACGCAGTGATTCTCACGCGGTTCCTCGAGGGCGGCGGTTGGGTGATCTGGGGCGCCATCCCGACGGACCGGCCGGTCGGCGAGCACGCCGCGCCGATCTGGAAGGCACTCCTCGACGTGTGGTGCGAGCTGACCCGACGCGGCTGCGATCCTTCGCGCCTGCGTTCTCAGGCGCTGGTCGCGCCGGCGTGCGGTCTCGCCGGCCACGGGCTGAGCCAAGCGGAGCACACGATGCTCCTCGCCCGCGAGATCGGCGGGCGCGTGCACGATCACGGCGCGGCGACCAAGCTCGCCATCGGGGCGTAACTGTCTCAACTGCTCGGTAGATTGCGCGGCGTGGCTCGCGCGAAGAAGCAGGACCCGAAGGCCGAGGAAGCGACCGCCGATGAACCGGCCGACGCGGCCGACGAGCGCGCTCCGCAGCTTCGCGTCGAGCAACTGCGGGAGCTGATCGAGTACCACAACGAGCAGTACTTCGTGTTCGACGCGCCCGAGGTGCCCGACGCGGAGTTCGACGCGCTCGTGCGCGAGCTGCGCGCGCTCGAGCACGCGCACCCCGAGCTCGTCACCGCCGACTCGCCGACGCAGCGGCCCGGCGGCCGCCCGGTGTCGACGTTCGCGCCGGTCGATCACCGCGTGCGGATGCTCTCGCTCGACAACGCGTTCTCGCGCGACGAGCTCGCGGCATGGGCCGTGCGGATCGAGAAGCTGGTACCCGGCGCCGTGCGGTTCGTCGCCGAACCGAAGCTCGACGGGCTCGCGATCTCGCTGCAATACGAGGCCGGGCGGTTCTCGATCGGCGCGACCCGAGGCGACGGCCGCACCGGCGAGGACGTGACCGAGAACCTCCGCACGATCTCCGCGGTGCCGGACCGGCTGCGCGGGAGCCGGATCCCCGAGGCGATCGAGGTGCGCGGCGAGGTGTTCATGCCCCTCGGCGCCTTCGCCGAGCTCAACCGGCGCCAAGACGCGGCGGGCGACCGGCTGTTCACCAACGCGCGCAACGCGGCCGCGGGCAGCTTGCGCCAAAAGGACGCGCGGGTCACCGCGTCACGCGACCTCACGCTGTTCTGCTACGAAGTGGGCGCGGTCACCGGCGGCCCTCGATTGCGCACGCACGAGGAGACGTTGGCGTGGCTGACCGAGCTCGGCTTCCCGGTGAATCCGGAGATCCGTGCCGTCGACGAGCTCGCCGGCGTCTACGAGCGCTGCGAGCAGATGGAAGCGCAACGCCACGCGCTCGGCTACGACATCGACGGTGTCGTCGTGAAAGTCGACGACCTCGGCCAGCGCGCCGAGATGGGCGTGACGTCACGCGCGCCGCGTTGGGCGATCGCCTACAAGTTCCCTCCCGAGGAGAAGACGACGCTCCTCAGGGACATCATGGTGAGCATCGGGCGCACCGGCCGCGCGACTCCGTTTGCGGTGCTCGAGCCCGTGTTCGTCGGCGGCGCGAACGTCGGGATGGCGACGCTGCACAACGAAGACGACGTCGCCCGCAAGGACGTGCGGCCCGGCGACACCGTGGTGGTGCGGCGCGCGGGCGATGTGATCCCCGAGGTGGTCGGGCCGGTGCTCGCCCAGCGCCCGCCGCGGACGCGGCGTTGGAAGTTCCCGAAGCAGTGCCCCGCGTGCAGTCAGCCGCTGGTGCGCATCGAGGGCGAGGCGAATCACCACTGCGTCAACGTCGACTGCCCGGCGCAGCGCGAGCAGCGGCTCGTGCACTGGGCCGGCCGCGGCGCGATGGACATCGAGGGTCTCGGCGAAGAGCGCGTGCACCAGTTCGTGGAGGCGGGCCTGCTCGAGGACGCCGCCGACGTGTACGCGCTCACGGTCGACGCGCTCGTGCCGCTCGAGCGCATCGGCCAGAAGTCCGCGCAGCTCCTCGTCGACGCGATCGAAGCGTCGAAGCAGCGACCGCTGTGGCGCGCGCTCGTCGGGCTCGGCATCAACCACGTGGGCCCCACTGCGGCGCAGGCCCTCGCCCGCAGCTTCGCCGGCCTCGATGCGATCGCGAGCGCGCCCGAGGATGCGCTCACCGCGATCGACGGTGTGGGCCCGATCATCGCTTTGAGCATCGGCAAGTGGTTCACGATCGATCGCAACCGTCGGCTCGTCGCGCGTCTGCACGAGGCCGGCGTGAACCTGGCCGGCGAGCCCGGGTCGAGCGCGGTGGAGACGATCGACGACTCGTTCGCGGGGCTCACCTTCGTGCTCACCGGTTCGCTCGAGCGTCACACCCGTGACGAAGCGGCGGCGGAGATCGCGGCGCGGGGCGGCAAGGTCACCAACAGCGTCTCGAAGAAGACGAGCTACGTGGTGGTGGGCGAGAGTCCCGGTTCGAAGCTCGCCAAGGCCGAGCAGCTCGGCGTGACCGTGCTCGACGAGGCGGGCTTCGAGAATCTCCTTGCGGGATCTCCGTCGCCCTAGCCGACCTTGAAGTTCCAGGTGTAGGTGCCGAGCTCCTGGCTCGACCGTGCCTTCTCGTACGTCACGGTCTGGGGCCAGTACTCGATCGTGGCCACGTGGGAGCCGGGCGCGAACTTGTGCACGTCGTGCGCCGGCGTGGGTTCGAAGCTCAGCTCGAAGAGGTTTGGGTGGCTGATCTCCACCTGGTCCTGGGGGATCAGGTGACCGTCGAGGGAGAGCTGCCCGGTGTAGGTGGCGCGCAGGTCGACCACGACGGACGTCTGCGGGATCACGTGGTCGCCCTCTTGCGGCGTGAGCTCCACGATCGCGGCCGGCCGTTCGGGCGCGACCGTTCCGCGCACTTCGTTCCTGGTTCCAAAGTAGGCGAGGTTGGCGACGACGATCAGCACCACGGCAACGAGCGCCACTCGTTCGGGATGTTCGGGCCGACGCAACGCCACGCCGCACGGTACCGCCCCGTTCCCGCGTGGTCGGATCGCAAGAACCGTCGTGAACCCGCTCCGTGGCGGCCCTGACACGGGGCCGTCGGCCGTTGACAGTACGGTTGACGGGATGTCTGGGAGCCTTTCGAGCGATCTCCTCCCGGGCCGGGTGTTGTCCGGTCGCTACCTGCTCCACGGCGCGATCGGCACCGGTGCGAGCGGTCGCGTCTACGTTGCCGACGATCAGCGCCTGCGGCGGAAGGTCGCGGTCAAGGTGCTGCACGCGGCCCTGGCCGACGACGCGGCCTTTTTGCGCCGGTTCCGGGCCGAGGCCCAGCTCGCGGCGTCGCTCCGGCACGCCAACATCGTCACCGTCTACGACTGGGGCGACGACGAGGTGCCGTTCATGGTCCTCGAGCTCCTGGAAGGCGGAAGCCTCCGGTCGATGCTCGACCAGGGAACGTTGCTCACCCTGCCCCAGGCGGCCCGGATCGGGCGCGACGTCGCTTCGGCGCTCGAGTACGCGCACGCGCGCGACGTGCTCCACCGCGACGTGAAGCCGGCCAACCTGCTGTTCGACGAGCACGGCGTGGTGCGCGTCGCCGACTTCGGGCTGGCACGCGCGCTCGCCGAGGCGAGCTGGACCGAGCCGGCCGGCGGGATGCTCGGCACCGCGCGCTACGCCTCGCCCGAGCAGGCCACCGGTGTGCAGCTCGACGCGCGCTCCGACCTGTACTCGTTGGCGTTGGTGCTCGTCGAGTCGGTCACCGGCCGGGTTCCCTTCGCCGCGGACACGACGATCGGCATGCTGACGGCTCGGACGCAACGTTCGTTGATCGCGCCGGAGGAGCTCGGCCCGCTGGCCGCGGTGATCGATCGCGCCGGCCGGCTGGCACCCGACGATCGCTACCCCGACGCGGGCACGATGCGCCAGGCGCTGGCCGACGTGTGCGATGCCCTCAACCCGCCCGGTCCGCTGGTGCTCGCGGGGATGATCGACCAGCACGATCCTCATCCCACGCGCGTCGCGGCGCCGGCGAAGCCGCCGCTGTTCGATCAAGACGCGGCGCTCGCGCCGCTCCCGGACCCGCCGGCCGGGCGCGAGAAGACGCGCGCCGCGAAGTCGCGCACCGAGAAGCCGCCCCGCGCGGCCCGCCCCCGCGGGCAGCGCCGCCTGGTGCCGTTCGTCGTCGCGATCGTGCTCCTCGCGACGGTCGCGGTCGCGGCGTCGGCATTCACGCGCGTCAGTGGCGCGAGCACGGTCTCGGTTCCGGGGCTCGTCGGGCTCACGCAGTTGCAGGCGCAGCAGAAGGCGCTGCACGACGGGCTGTCGTACGTCGTGCAGACGCAGGTCTCGCCGGATCCGAAGTCGGTCGTCGTGAGCCAGTCACCCGGTCCCGGCGCGTGGACCGCGTCGCGCCACGTCCGCCTGATCGTGTCGTCGGGTCCGGCGCCGGTAGCGGTTCCCTCGATCAAGGGCGAGCCGTGGCCGGTCGCCCAGAAGCAGCTCGACGCGATCGGCTTCTCCTACGGCACCCCGGCGTCGCAGTACAACACGCGGTTCCCGGCCAACGTCGTGATCGGGGTGAAGGCCGTGTCGGGCAAGCTCTCCTCGCAAGCCCCCGACGCCACCCTCGCGATCGTGCTGTCGAAGGGCCTCGCGCCGGTCTCCGTCCCCGACGTGTCGACCCTCACCTACCCGCAGGCCGTCGCCGCCCTGGCCAAGGACCACCTGACCGCGCAGCGCGGAACCGATGTGTTCTCGAACACCGTGCCGTTGGGTCAGGTGATCTCGACGATCCCCGCCGCCGGTCAGTCGGTGAAACAGGGATCGGTGGTGGAGGTCCACGTGTCGCACGGGCCGATCCTCGTGGAGGTCCCCGACCTGACCGACCTGACCCTCGCGGAGGCGCAGGCCGCGATCCAGCAGACCGGCGGTCTCGGCATGACGATCAGCGGCTCCGAACATCCCGGTGATCTCGTGGTCGACCAGACCCCGAAGCCGCACGCGATGGTTCCGCTCGAGACGACGACGGTCACGCTCTTCTTCGGCCACCACTAGCCGCCGGGCGCCGCTCGGAACGGCTCGGCGCCTACGATTCCCGCCCGGCGAGATCGACCAGGGGAGACGGCCATGGGTGCACTCGAAGGACGCGTCGCGATCATCACCGGAGCCGGCCGAGGTTTGGGCCGTGAGCACGCGCTGCTGTTCGCAGCCGAAGGTGCCAAAGTCGTCGTGAACGATCTCGGCGGAGACATGCACGGCGAGGGCGGCGACCCGAGCTCGGCGATGCAGACCGTCGCCGACATCGAGGCCATGGGTGGCGAGGCGGTCGTCAACGGCGACAACGTCGCCGACTGGGCCGGCGCCGAGCGTTTGGTGCGCCAGGCGGTCGACACGTTCGGCGACCTGCACATCCTGGTGAACAACGCCGGCATCCTGCGCGACCGCGTCGTCATCAACATGACCGAGGCCGAGTGGGACGCGGTGATCGCGGTGCACTTGAAGGGTCACTTCTGCCCGACCCGCCACGCCGCCGCCTACTGGCGCGAGCAGACCAAGGCCGGCGCCACGGTGAACGCCTCGATCGTCCACACCTCGTCGACCTCGGGGCTGTTCTCGAACCCCGGGCAGGCCAACTACGGCGCGGCCAAGTCGGGGATCGCGACCTTCTCGCAGATCTGCGCCAAGGAGCTCTCGCGATACGGCGTGCGCTCCAACGCGATCGCACCGGCGGCCCGCACCCGGCTCACCGAGGCGACGCCGGGCCTGTCGGAAGTGGTGAAGGCCCCCGAAGACGGGTTCGACGTGTGGGACCCGGCGAACGTGTCGCCGTTCGTCGCGTATCTCGCCTCGGCCGAGTGCCCGTTCACCGGCGAGACGTTCATCGTCCAGGGCGGCACCGTGCAGCGGGTCCAGTCGTGGACCACCGCCGAGAAGATCGACAAGGGCGACCGCTGGACGGTCGCCGAGCTTGCTTCCGAAGCCACCAAGCTCGCGCGACCGCCCAAGAGCTGACCGGTCTCATCCCATTTGTCCCGTCTCGCGCCGCGAGACGTGGAACATGTCACATGCACTTGGTGCTTTAGGCTCATTGTTCTGCAACAGGTGGCGGACTTATCGTCCGAAAGAGGTTGTGCGCCGGACAACGACGTGGGGCGCACAACCTGGGAAGACAAGATGTGGGCGGGGCTTTCCGGGGGCGGGTAAGTGACCGGGAGTCGAGATGAGAATCGAGCGGATCTACAGGAGTGAAGGCTGATGCGGCGCGTACCGCACGGCGCATCGACCCGGCCGCCGCTGGCGCGACCGGGGAGTGGATACGGGCGACCCGTGAAGTTGGGCCCGTCGAGTCAACTCCAGGCGTACGCGGTGAAATCGCGGGCCCGGATGCGTGACTTCGGTTGGCTCCTCGCAGTCTCGCTCGAAGACGCCTGAGGGGGGCCGGGCCGGCAGGCCCGGGATCTTGACGTGACCGGCGCCGCGAGACGCGTCGCGCCTATTCGGTGATCGACTGCAGCGCGTCGGTGAGTTGCGTGTTGCCGCCCTGACCGCCGGCCTGCGCCATCATCAATTTCGTCATGTCGCCCTGGATGCGCACCTTGCCGGCCATGAAGGCCTGCATGCCCGCGGCCGGGTTGTTGGCCACGAAGACCTCGCGGGCGGTGTCGATGTCGGTCGCGAGCGTGAGGTCGGCGCTGTCGGTGTGACCCTTGCCGAAGAGCGTTGCTCCGTCCTTGGCGCCCATGTGGAACTCGGTCTTCTTCTCGCCGTCGGAGACCTCGAGGTTCATGACGAGGTTCGGCGCGGGCGGCCCACCGGTGCCGTGCTCGGCGATGAGCTTCGACGCGGCGTCGAACCACTGGTCGGAGAGGAACGCGTATTTGTCGGCCACTCGAATCTCCTCGATCGTGCGCACGCTTCTCGGGCGCCCGATCGTAGGGGAGCCCCGCCGCCGGCGTCGAGCGCAGGTGAGCGCCGGCGAGAGAAGGCTCCATAATGATGTGATGGCCGCCGGGACGAGGTTGGAGCGCATCGAGGCGCACGAGCGCAACCCGAAGTGGAAGAACCCGCCGCTCCGCATCGAGATGTCCGAGTGCATCAACTGCGACGCCTGCCTGCGGCACTGCCCGACCCAGTTCGGCGCGATCTTCAACCACGGCGCCGACGTCGTGATCGTGCCCGAGCTGTGCAGCGGATGCGACAAGTGCCTCCCGGCCTGTCCGGTCAACTGCATCTACCCGGATCCCGACTGGGCGCCCGGACCGGCGGAGTGGTGGTCGCTGCCGCTGAGCAAGCTCGATCCGTACAAGTAGCGTCGGCACCGTGACCGACCACTCCCTCACCCGAGCCGAGGTGGAGCACGTGGCGCGGCTGGCCCGGCTGGCGCTCACCGACGACGAGCTCGACGCCCTCACCCCCGAGCTCGGCGCGATCCTCGAGCACGCGGCCCAGGTGTCCGCGCTCGACACTGCCGGCGTGGAGCCCACTGCGCACCCGCTCCCGCTGGTGAACGTGTTCCGGCCCGACGTCACGCGGCCGAGCCTCGATCGCGACGAGGTGTTGGCCTGCGCTCCGGCGGCCGAGGACGGGAGGTTCCGCGTCCCGCGGATCCTCGGCGAAGCGCCGTGAACGACTCCGCGCTCGAGATCGCAGCCGACGTGCGCGCGGGCCGGCGCAGCGCCCGCGACGTGCTCGAGGAGCATCTCGCGCAGATCGCGGCGCGCGAGGCCGACGTGCACGCGTTCAACCTCGCCACCGCCGACGACGCGCGCAAGCGCGCGGAGGAGATCGACGCAGCAGTCGCGCGCGGCGACGATCCCGGCCCGCTCGCCGGCGTGCCGGTCGCGCTCAAGGACAATCTCTGCACGCGCGGCATCCCCACCACGTGCTCGTCGCGGATACTCGAAGGGTGGCGCCCGCCGTACGACGCGACGGTCGTGCAGCGCGTTCGCGCGGCCGGAGCGATCACGGTCGGCAAGACCAACCTCGACGAGTTCGCGATGGGCAGCTCGACCGAGAACTCCGCGTTCGGGCCGACGCGCAACCCGCGCGACCTCTCGCGCGTTCCCGGCGGCTCGAGCGGCGGCTCGGCGGCTGCGGTCGCGGCCGGCTTCGCGTCGATCGCGCTCGGCTCCGACACCGGCGGCTCGGTGCGGCAGCCGGCCTCGCTGTGCGGGGTCGTCGGCGTGAAGCCGACCTACGGCGCGGTGTCGCGCTACGGCCTCATCGCGTTCGCGTCATCGCTCGATCAAGTCGGTCCGTTTGCGGGCTCGGTCGCCGACGCGGCGTTGCTCCTCGAGGTGATCGGCGGTCACGACCCCTGTGACTCCACGTCGATCGCCGAACCGGCGCCGCCGCTGCTCGCCGACCTCGAGCGCGGAGTCGACGGCCTGCGCATCGGGATCGTGGAGGAGCTGACCGACACCGAGGGCATCCAGCCCGACGTGAAGGCCGCGGTCGAGGCGGCCGCGAGCGCGCTCGCCGATGCCGGCGCCAAGACGGAGCGGGTGTCGGTGGCGTCGACGATGTACGGGCTCTCCGCCTATTACCTCATCGCGCCGGCCGAGGCTTCGTCGAACCTCGCGCGCTACGACGGCGTGCGCTACGGCTTGCGCGTCGACGGCGCCGATGTTGCCGAGATGAACGCGCGCACCCGCGATGCCGGTTTCGGTCGCGAGGTCAAGCGCCGCATCATGCTCGGCACCTACGCGCTCTCTGCCGGCTACTACGACGCGTACTACGGCCAGGCCCAACGGGTGCGCACGTTGATCATCCGCGACTTCGAGCGCGCCTACGAGCAGTTCGACGTACTGCTGTCGCCCACGTCGCCAACGGTCGCGTTCGAGTTGGGTGCCAAGACCGCCGATCCGCTCACGATGTACCTCAACGACATCTGCACGATCCCGTCGAACCTGGCGGGTCACGCGGCGATGTCGGTCCCGTTCGGCGAAGCCCTGCCCGCCGGCGCGCCGAGCGGGACCCCCGCGTTGCCGATCGGAGTACAGGTGCTGGCGCCGGCACGCGGTGAGCAAGTGATGTTCCGTGTCGCGCGCGCGATCGAGATGGCGTCGCCCGGAGGTTCGCGCACATGACCGCCACGACCGCGCGCGCCTGGGAGACGGTGATCGGGCTCGAGGTCCATTGTGAGCTCGCGACCTCCAGCAAGCTCTTCTGCGGATGCGCCAACCAGTTCGGCGACGAGCCGAACACGCACGTGTGCCCCGTTTGCCTCGGGCTCCCCGGATCGCTGCCGGTGCTCAACGAACGGGCGGTCGAGTACGCGTTGCGCGTGGCCGAGGCGTTGCACCTGCGGGTGCCGGAGCGGTCGATCTTCTCCCGCAAGAACTACTTCTATCCCGACATGCCGAAGGACTACCAGACCTCGCAGTACGACGAGCCGATCACCATCGACGGCTGGCTCGACATCGACGGCGTGCGAGTCGGGATCACGCGCGCGCACCTCGAGGAGGACACCGGGAAGTCGTTGCACGTGGGTGGCGGCGGTCGCATCCACGACGCCGACCACTCGCTCGTCGACTACAACCGCGCCGGCGTGCCGTTGCTCGAGATCGTGAGCGAGCCCGACATCCGCTCGGCCGAGCAGGCCAAGCGTTACGTCGAGGAGCTCCGCGCGACGCTCCTCGCGGTCGGCGTGTCCGATGTGAAGATGGAAGAGGGCTCGCTGCGGATCGACGCCAACGTGTCGGTCCGGCCGGCCGGCACCACCGAGTTCGGCACCCGCGCCGAGATCAAGAACCTGAACTCGCTCCGCTCGCTCCTGCGGGCCGTCGACTACGAGACCGCGCGGCAGTCGGCGTTGATCGAAGCCGGCGAGCGGGTCGTGCAGGAGACGCGTCACTGGGACGAAGACGGCGGCCGCACGATCTCCGGGCGTTCGAAAGAGGAAGCGCACGACTACCGCTACTTCCCCGAACCCGATCTCGTGCCCGTCGCGCCCACCGACGAGATGCGCGCGCGGGTTCGGTCGACGATGCCCGAGTTGCCGGCGGCGCGGCGCGCCCGGCTGATCGAGTCGTGGGGCATCAAGGACGAAGACGCCCGTGTGCTCGTCGACGTGCCGGGCCTCGCCGACTACGCCGAGCGGGCGGTAGCCGCGCTGAAGACCGGAACCGCGAGGGACGTCGCCAACTGGGTCCGCCAGGACGTGCTCGCATACCTGAACGATCGTGGGCTCACGGCGGCGGTGCTCGCACCGGAGATGCTGGCCGAGCTGGTCGCGCTGGTCACCGACGGGACCATCTCGCGAGGTCAGGCCAAGGACGTGTTGGCGGAGTCGATGGCCGAGGAGAAGTGGCCGCGAGACATCGTGGGGGAGCGCGGGCTCGCGCAGGTGAGCGACGCCGGCGAGTTGGGCGCCGTGGTCGATGCCGTGCTCGATGCGAACGCGGCCGCCGTCGGCGAGTACCGCACCGCCGAGGACGACAAGGCCCGCCAGAAGAAGCGCGGGTTCCTGATGGGCCAGGTGATGCGCGAGCTCAAGGGCAAGGGCAACGCCCAAGTGGTCAACGAGCTCCTCGACGCCCGCCTGTCATAACCCGCTGTCGCACCTCCCCGTTACCGTTCTCCGCACCTCTTCCCGCGCCGCTTCCCCGAACTTCCCCGTTCTCATTGCGATTGACGTCGATTTTCGGAGGCGTTGGCAATATGAACGTGATGGAAGCCGCGATCGCGAGCATTGCGGAGCAGCAATTCGGAGTGTTCTCCCGCGAGCAGGCGGCCGCCGAGGGCATGTCCGAGGAGTCGATGTCGAGGCGGGTCATGTGCGACGCGTGGGAACGGGTCTTTCCGTCCGTATATCGACTGGCGGGCACGCCGGGAACCGGGCACCAGCGGGCGATGGCCGCGGTCCTCTGGGCCGGCGACGACGCGGCGGTCTCGCACACGACGGCTGCTCGGTTGCTTCGGTTCGACGGGGTTCGAAGGAGCGAATTGCACTTGACGGTGCCGCCTCAGTCGGGGTTTCGCAGGCGCGACTTGATCCTGCACCACTCCTCGTTGGCCGCTCGTGACGTTGTGCTGGTTGACGGGATCCGCTGCACCTCGGCGACTCGGACGATCATCGACTGCGCGGCGTTGCTCGACGACGAATCGCTCGAGTCGGCGTTCGAGCACGCGCGGCGGATGGGACTGACCTCACCCTCGGCGCCGGCGATACGAGCCGAAGAGCTCTGCCGGCGAGGGCGACCGGGTTCGACGCGCGTCGGTCGGTTGCTGTCGGCGCAACGAGTTGGCGAGCGCGCGCTCGAGTTGCCGCTGGAGGTAAAGCTCGCACGACTACTACGAAGAAGCGTCCTGCCGGTGCCCCTGCGCCAGTATCCAGTCGGGCGCTACCGGCTCGACTTCGCGTGGCCGGCGCGGCGCGTCGCGTGCGAGTGCGACGGTTTCGAGCACCACGGCTCCCGGCTGGCGTGGAAGCGTGATCGCGCGCGGCTCGCGGCAGTCGAAAGGGCCGGATGGCGCGTGGTGCAGGTCACCCGGGACGACGTCACCGGCGCGGCCCCGCGGACCCTCGAGCGGCTGACGTTCGCGCTGCGGGACGCGGCGTAGCCCGCGCGGACCAGGAAGGCACTCGGGCTGCGGGCGACGGTGGACGTCTGCTCGTCTCGCCGCGCAAGGCTGCCTAGGCGCGCAGGCCCGCGAGCACCCGCTCCACTCGCGACCGGTCGAGCCGGGCGCTGGTGTCGAACGAGATCCGCTGCACGAGATCGCCGTATCGCTCGCGCACGATCGCGCCGACCGTGTCGGGTGTGCCCTGCACGCTGAACGCGTCGACCATCTCGTCGGTGATCAGGGCGCTCATCGCGGCCCAGTCGCCGGTCTTCGAGAGCCGGTTCAGCTCGGGCTGCAGGCCGCCCCAACCGTGCACGTCGAGGATCACCCGGTAGGCGGGGGTCGAGCCGTAGAACGCGAGGCGCGGGCGCATGGCGTCGCGACCGCGTGCGAGCTCTTCGTCGGTATCGGCGACCACGGCCATGAGCGGGAACGCGACCTCCACGTCGGCAAGTGACCGGCCCGCGCGCGCAGCGCCTCGCTCGACCGCCGGGATCGTGAGCTCGCGCAGTGATCGCTCGGTTCCGAACGGGTGCACGATGAAGCCGTCGGCGACCTCGCCCGCCATCTCGGTCATCCGGGGCCCGACGCCGGCGAGGAAGATGCCCGGCAGGCCGTACGGGCTGGGGCCCGGGTTGAAGAAGGGTGTCATCAGCGTGTGGCGGTAGAACTCGCCGCGGAAGTCGAGGGGCGTGCCTTCGTGCCAGCACGCCCATATCGCGCGTATCGCGAGCACGAGCTCGCGCATGCGTTCGACGGGCTGCGACCACGGCATCGAGAACCGCTTCTCGATGTGGGGCTTGATCTGCGTCCCGAGCCCGAGGCGGAAACGTCCGTGCGACGCCAGCTGGAGGTCGTACGCGGTCTGCGCGAGCGTCATCGGGTTGCGGGCGAACGCGATCGCGACCGCGGTCGTGAGCTGGACGTGTTCGGTGTGCTCGGCGGCGAGGAGGAGCGGAAAGAACGGGTCGTGCTGACCCTCGAAGCTGAAGATGCCGTCATAGCCGGATGCTTCGATCTCGGGCGCAGCGGCGGCCACCGCGTCGAGGTTGGTGATCGTCAACGCGGCGTCAACCTTCATTGCGCTCCTTCGGCGTGGCTCTCGTTCGGAATGGCGAGTCGGCGGCGAATCCACGTGGCGCCGGCGTAGGCGGCGGCACACAGTACGAGCACGATCAGCGCGCCCACCGCGTAGGTGGAATTGCTCGAGGCTTCGCCCGGTGGCGGGGCCGCGGCCGAGAGCTCGCCGTACTGCGCCACGGTCGGCCCGAACACCACGAGGCTGCGCTGTTGGGGGACGGGCTGGAACCCGGTGAACGTGTCGGTGCGGAACGCCTGCAACGTGTCGGGTTGGAACAGTCCGACGGCAGTCGCTTCCGCCGTCGCTCGTTGCAGCATCTCGTGCGCGTCGGCGAGCTGGGTCGTGAGGTCGGTCGTCGTGGAGAATTGACGGAGCTTCGCGGCGCAGATGTCGCACGGGAGTGACGTGAGGGCTTCGGTCGGCGTCGGGTCGATCGTGAGATGCTGCAACGAGAGGTCGGGCGTCGCGTCGTCGGCCGGCGCCGTGCCGACACGGGCGGCTGCGAGCGAACCACGCACGAGCGCCGCGACGCGCGCCCCGGCCGGATCATGCGGAGTCAGAAACGTGAGCGTGCGGGGCTCGGCCGCCGATGCGACGAGCGCTCGGGCCCGGCCGGGTTGCGCATCGAGCGACGCGGTGAGCGACTGCACCGTCGCGTCGTCGAGGTTCCAACTTGCGCCTTGCGCGAGCGCGGAGACGACGCCGGGCGTGCCGACGCCGTTGACCGCCTTCGCCACGAGCTCGGTCCGGTCGATCGCGAGGGAGACGGCCTGCCGGACCCGCAGGTCGGGCACGTGGTCGTAGAGCACGTATTGCGTGCCGTCGCTCGCGTGATCGACGGTGACGTGGGCCAGGGCTTCGAGACGCGCGACGTCGGAGTCGGGGACACCGCTGATGATGTCGGCGCGCTTGTGCGCGAGCGCGCCGATGAGCGCGTCGGTGGTGCCGTACGTCCGGAACTCGATCTGGCGCACTGCGGGCCCCGCGGACTGGCCGGTGGCGTCGAGATCCACGGAGTCGGGGTTCGTCGCCACGACGTGCCAGGCGCCGCTCGCCACTCCGAGTTGGGTCACGTTCGCTTCGAGGTCGGGAGTGTGCTCGAACACGTGCGCCGGCACCACGTGGAGGAGCAGTCCCGGAAACGGATCGCGTGCACGGGCCGACGCCGAGGTCACTTCCACCGAGTGGGAGTTGACCGCACGGGCCGTGAGCCCGTCGAGCATGCCGATCGCGTACGGCCAGTGCTCGTCGCGCGCGTGATCGAGCGAGTAGACGACATCGGACGCGGTGAGGGGTTGCCCGTCGGACCAGGAGAGGCCGGGCCGCAGGTTGTAGATCCAGCCGCGGCCCTTCGGCACCGGCGACCACGTGGCGGCGAGGCCGGGAGTGGGATCGAGCGACTGCGGGTCGAGCGCGGTGAGCGTCGGGTACTGCAGGTTCCAGACTTCGCGCGCGATCGTGCCGTCGCCGTGGCGCGGATCGAGCGAACCGATGTTGCCGAGCGTCGCGACATTGAGGCGAAGCGGGCTCGCGGCGCCGGCGCGGTGCATCGCAGCCGCCGGAACGAGCATCGAACCGAGCACGCCCATCATGACGAGCGCCATGACCGGTTTACGCACGGCGCCACTTCGATCGGGCGCGGTCGCGCACGATCTGGCGGGTCGCGTTGAGCCCCGGGATGCCGGTCACGCCGCCGCCGCCGTGGGTCGCGCTGCTCGCCTGGTACAGCCCGCTGATGGGTGTGCGGAAGTCGGCGTACCCGGGCGCGGGCCGCATGTGGAAGAGCTGGTCGGGTGACAGCTCTCCGTGGAAGATGTTGCCGCCCAACAGACCGTATTCGTGCTCCATCTCGAACGGCCCGATGACCTGGCGGTGCAGGATCGAATCGGTGAAGCCGGGCGCGACCGCGTCGACCCGCGCGATCACTCGGTCGGCATAGCGGTCGAGCTCTTCGGTGTCGGGAGTGCACGACCAGGTGTGCGGGACCCACTGCGTGAACATCGACACGACGTGCCGGCCGGCGGGCGCCAGCGTCGCGTCGAACACCGACGGGATGCAGATGTCGGCGAACGGAAGCGCCGCGGCGCGACCCGCGACGGCGTCCTGGAACGCGCGCTCGACCTGGTCGAGTGATTCGGCGAGCACAATCGTGCCGCCGTGTACTTCGGGATCGAAGCCCGGTTTGGCCGTGAACTCGGGCAGTCGATCGACGGCGACGTTCACTTTGACGGTGCCGCTGCGTGTCTTCCAGCGTTCGATGGCGGCGACGAAGTCGGGGGGGAGCTCGCCGCGCTCGATCTGATCGAGGAAGGTGATCTTCGGGTGCGTCGCGGCGACGACGACATCGGCGCGGAGCTCCTCGCCCGACTCGAGCGTGACGCCCCGAACGCGGCCGCCGCGCACGTCGATGCGCGCGACGGAGGCACTCGTGCGCACGGTTGCGCCGTTCGCGGTGGCTGCGGCGCGGAGCGCGTCGCTGACCGCGCCCATCCCGCCCTCGGGAAAGCCCCACGAGCCGAGCTGGCCCTCACCCGCGTCGCCGATCTTGTGGTGCGCCATCACGTAGGCCGTGCCCGGCGAGCGCGGACCGGCCCAGGTGCCGATGACGCCGCTCACGGCGAGCACTCCTTGCATCTGCGGCGAGGCGAACCACTCGTCGAGGAGATCGGCGATGCTCGCGGTGAACAGCCGGGTCACGTCGGCGACGCCGCCGACACCGAGTCTTCGGAGCGTCCAGACGAGCCGCGCCTGATCGAGGAGGTCGCTCGGGCGCAGCGATCCGATGCGCGGCGGGATCGTCTCGAGGAGCGGTCCGAGGACGTCGGCGAGCCCTCCGAGCCACGCGTCCCATCGCGCGTACGCGTCGGCGTCGGCGCGCGAGAACTGCTCGATCTGCGAGTAGCGACGCTTCGGATCGTTGTCGGGAAGCTGCAACGAGCGGCCGTCGCGGTAGGGGACGAAGTAGCCGTTCTGCGGGTAGATCTTGTAGCCGTGACGCGCGAGGTCGAGCTCGCGGACGATCTCGGGCGGGATGAGGCTCACGACGTAGGAGAGCGCGCTCATCTTGAACGCCGGTCCCCAGGGTTGCTCGGTCGTGGCCGCGCCCCCGACCTTCGATCGGCGCTCGAGCACCGTGACGCGCGCGCCCCGTTTGGCGAGCAGTCCGGCCGCGACCAGGCCGTTGTGCCCGCCTCCGACCACGACGACGTCGAACGGCTCGCTCATGACGCGGCGAGGCTAACGGGCCGCGAGGCCCGAGCGGGGTGCCGCCGGGAGACGCCGGGTGGTGCCGGTCAGGCTCGCGAGAACACGAGCACGCGGTGGGAACGGCGACGCGGACGAGGACGGTCGGGATCGGGCAGCGCGAGCAGGCGATCGATCGTCGGCTGGACCGAGCGGGCCCAGGTCTCGTCGTCGACGTCCCAGAGTCCCGACCACGTCCGCTGTTCGATGCGGGCCGCGTGCTCTCGAGGAGTCTCGGTGTATTCCTCGGGCTCCGTGCGCTCGCGCGCGGCGAGGTCGAAGCCCGCGGCGGCCGCGAGCGCGATCGCTTCATCGGCGCTGGGCCCGCGCACCGCGCGTCCGATGCGCATCTCGAGCGCCACCTCGTCGATGTCGTCGCGTTGCTCCTGCCCGTCGAAGCGCCCGCCGCCTGCGAGCACGACCATCAGGTGACCGCCGGCGCGAACGAGCCGAGCCGCTTCGGCGAGCACGGCGGCCGGATCGCCGACCACGTGGAGGATGCGGGCGGCGACGACCGCGTCGCACGTCGCGGACGCCAGCGGCACCCGGGACGCCTCGGCGATCGCGACCCGAGCCCCGATGCGCTCGCGCGCGAACCGGATCATCTTCGGCGACAGGTCGACGCCGACCACGGTGTGACCGAGCTCGGTCAGCGGCAATGCAACGAGGCCGGTGCCGACGCCGAGCTCGACGATGCGTGATGCAGGCGCGAGATGCGCGTCCATCACGTCGGCGAACTTGCGGCCCACCGACAGACCGCCGCGCGTGCGGTCGTAGTAGTCGACCGCGTCGTCGAAGGACACGGAGTCCTTCACCGCGCGACCTCCAAGAGGATCGTTCGCCACGCGTCGAGACCCGGCACGCGCGCTGTGGGATCCTTGGCGCGCTCGTCGGCGCGGCGCAGATCGAGGATCGCCGCGAGATCGGGATTGTCGGCCAGCGCCGCGAGGTCGGAGCCGGCGAGCGCGTCGCCCTGCACCGCGAGCGTCTCGACGCTCCGCGCGCTGAGGCCTTCGCGGTACGCGGGCTCGGTGGCCACGAGGTAGCGCTTGGCCAGCACGTGGGCGCCGACGAGCTGGGCCACCCGCGCGCCGAGCAGGGGCTCGACCAGCGTCGCACCGCGCCGGTCGTGATCGGTGTGATCGTCGGGGTAGGCGATGTCGGCGATGTCGTGCACGAGCCCGGCGACGGCCAGCTCCGGATCCTCGGGGTGCTCGGCTCGGAGGATGGCGCCGCACTGCAATGCGTGGGCGAGGCCGTCGAGCTCGGGCTCGTCGCGCACGGCCGCGCCCCGTGCGAGCAATGCGAGCAGATCTGTGATCGAGTCGGGCGGCCGCACGCGCACATCTTCGCGGTTGCGTGAGCGGCGCGCCGATCGCGCCCCCGCGCCCGCGCCGGCTACTCCGGATGTCCGGCGGGCGGAGGTCGCTACGCTGGCGCCATGGCCGACAACGAGCAGAACCGCCCCCGCAGTCACGAGGTCACCGACGGCAACACGCGGGCGCCCGCGCGCGCGATGTTGCGTGCGATCGGCATGACCGACAGCGATTTCGGCAAGGCGCAGGTAGGTGTTGCGTCGTCGTGGAACGAAGTGACGCCCTGCAACATGCCGCTCGACCGGCTGGCCAAGCGCGCGAAGGTCGGCGTCCGCGACGCCGGCGGCTTCCCGATCGAGTTCGTGACGATCGCGGTCTCCGACGGGATCTCCATGGGTCACGAAGGGATGCGCGGATCGCTCGTCTCGCGCGAGATCATCACCGACTCCGTCGAGTGCGTGATGCACGCCGAGCGTTTCGACGCTCTCGTCGCCTTCGCCGGTTGCGACAAGAGCCTGCCCGGGATGCTGATGGCGGCGGCGCGCATCAACCTCCCTTCGGTGTTCCTCTACGGCGGTTCGATCCTCCCGGGTCACTACAAGGATCAGGCGCTCGACATCGTGAGCGTCTTCGAGGCGGTCGGTGCGTGCGCGGCCGGCACGATCACCGAGAACGAGCTGGGCGAGATCGAGCGCCGCGCGTGCCCTACGCAGGGGTCGTGCGCCGGCATGTTCACCGCCAACACGATGGCGTCGGTGAGCGAGGCGATCGGGATGGCGCTGCCGGGGAGTGCGAGCGCCCCGGCGGTCGACCGTCGACGCGATGACTTTGCGTACGAGTCGGGTCGGGCCGTGATGCGGCTGCTCGAGCTCGATCTGCGCCCGCGCCAGATCATGACGAAGGCCGCGTTCGAGAACGCGATCGCCGTGGTGATGGCCCTCGGCGGTTCCACCAACGCGGTGCTGCACCTGCTGGCGATCGCGAACGAGGCGCGTGTCGATCTCGAGCTCGACGACTTCAACCGGGTGGGCGCGCGCGTCGGTCACGTGGCCGACATGAAGCCGCACGGCAAGTACCACATGACCGATCTCGACGCGGTCGGGGGGGTGCCCGTGGTGATGCAGCAGCTGCTCGACGCAGGCCTGCTCCACGGCGACTGTCTCACCGTGACGGGCAAGACGGTCGCGGAGAACCTCGCGGATCTCGCACCGCCGGCGCCCGACGGTTCGGTCGTGCACCCGTTGTCGGACCCGATCCACGTGCAGGGTGGCATCGCGATCCTGCGGGGCTCGCTCGCCCCCAACGGCAGCGTCGTGAAGGTCGCCGGGATCGACGTGCCGAAGTTCGACGGCACCGCGCGCGTCTTCGACGGCGAGGACGCGGCGATGGAGCAGATCCTCGCGGGCAAGATCCAGCCCGGCGACGTCGTGGTCATCCGCTACGAGGGCCCGAAGGGTGGGCCCGGTATGCGCGAGATGCTCGCGATCACCGGTGCGATGAAGGGTGCGGGCCGGGGCGACGACGCCGCGCTCGTGACCGACGGCCGGTTCTCGGGTGGCACGCAGGGATTCTGCGTCGGGCACGTCGCGCCCGAAGCGGTCGACGGCGGCCCGATCGCGCTCGTCGCCGACGGCGACCGCATCGTGATCGACGCCGACGCGCACACGATCGACCTGATGGTGACCGACGCCGAGCTCGCCGAGCGCAAGAAGAACTGGAAGCTGCCGGAGCCGCGCTACACGAGCGGCTTCCTCGCGAAGTACGCCAAGCTCGCCCAAGGCGCGGAGACCGGCGCGATCACGAACTTCTAGCAAACGGCTCGGCGTACCGCTCGTGCCCGAAGTACTGGAAGTCGAGGCCGCCCGTGTGGTGCTCGCCGACTGCGCGCTCGGTCGGGAGATCACGCGCGTGCACGCGCCCGACTCGTGGTTCCTCAAGCGGGGAACGACGGCCGCCGCGCTGCGGCACGCGCTTGTCGGCAACCAGTTCGCGCACGCGCGTCGCACCGGTAAGCAGATCGTGCTCGACACCGCTGATCCCGACGTACGGATCGGCGTGCACCTCGGCATGAGCGGCCGGGTGATCGTCGACGGCGAGGAAGCCGGCGATCCGCTCGTGTACGCGAGCAACCGGCCCGTCGCCAAGTGGCATCGCTTCGGCGTGCACTTCGCCGACGGGGGCTCGTTCATGTTGCGCGATCCCCGCCGGCTCGGTGCGGTGGAGCTCGATCCCGACGAGTCGCGCCTCGGTCCCGACGTGCTCGGCCTCACCCTGCGGCAACTCGATCACGCGCTCGGCGCTCGCACCGCGCCGGTGAAGGCCGTGTTGATGGATCAGGCGCGCGTCGCCGGGCTCGGCAACCTTCTCGTCGACGAAGCGCTGTGGCGTGCGGGCATCGATCCGGCCCGCACCGCGGGGTCGCTCGACGCCGAGGAGCGGCGCACATTGCACCGGGCGATCCGCACGACGCTGCGGGTGCTCGATCGCCGGGGAGGATCGCACACCGGCGACATGCCCCGCGACCTCGACACACCGTGCCCGCGCGACGGTGGATCGCTCCTGCGCCGCCGAATCGGCGGCCGCACGACCTACTCCTGCTCGGTTCATCAGCGGTGAATCCGGCCTTGCCCGGCGAACCGCAAACCGTGCTAGGGTGATTTCGATGTCCCTCTCGATCAGCATTCTCGTAGTTATGTAGCGCACGGCCGCCGCTACGCGCCCGTGCGCTCTTCCGCCCCTCGCCAGCAGGCGAGGGGTTTTTCGTGCCCGCTGTTCGTTCGAATGCCGTTTTCCCGAATCCAGCCGAAGAGGAAATCATGAAGCTGACCGGAGCCCAGGCCCTCATCAAGAGTCTCGAGATGGAAGGTGTGGAGGTCATGTTCGGCCTCCCCGGTGGCGCGATCCTTCCGGTGTACGACCCGCTGATCGACTCGTCGATCCGCCACATCCTCGTGCGGCACGAGCAGGGTGCCGGGCACATGGCGTCGGGCTACGCGCACGCCACCGGCCGGCCGGGTGTCGCGATGGTCACCAGCGGTCCCGCCGCCACCAACATCGTCACGCCGCTGTGTGACGCGTACCTCGACTCGATTCCCATCGTCGTGATCACGGGCCAGGTCGCGTACTCGGCGATCGGCACCGACGCGTTCCAGGAGGCCGACACCGTCGGCATCACGATGCCGATCACGAAGCACAACTGGCTCGTGTCGGACGTGAACGACATCCCGCGAGTGATCCGCGAGGCGTTCCACGTCGCGACCACGGGTCGACCGGGCCCGGTGCTCGTCGACTTCCCGAAGGACATCGCGAACCAGACGATGGAGTGGTACTGGCCGGAGAAGGTCGACCTGCCCGGCTACAAGCCCACCGTGAAGGGGCACCCGAAGCAGATCAAGGACGCGGCGCGACTCATCCAGAACGCGACGATGCCGGTGATCCTCGCGGGTGGCGGGATCCTCAAGGCCAACGCCACCAACGAGCTGCGCGAGCTCGCCGAGCTCGGCAACATCCCGGTGGTCACCACGCTGATGGCGCGCGGTGTGATTCCCGACGCGCACCCGCTGTGCCTCGGCATGCCAGGTATGCACGGCAACTACACCGCGGTCACCTCGATGCAGAAGGCCGATCTGCTCATCAACCTCGGCGCCCGTTTCGACGACCGCGTCACCGGCGATCCCAACTGTTTCGCGCAGAACGCCAAGGTGATCCACGTCGACATCGATCCGGCCGAGCTCGGCAAGGTCCGCCGCGCCGAGGTGCCGATCGTCGGCGACGCCAAGAACGTGATCGCCGAGTTGATCAAGGCCGTGAAGGGCGAGCAGAGCAAGCACGGCGCGCCCGACACGTCGGCCTGGATCGCGCAGCTCAACGAGTGGCAGGAGAACTTCCCGCTCAAGTACCAGCAGCTCGACGGCGGCCCACTGAAGCCGCAGTTCGTCGTGGAGGCGCTGCGCGCGAACACGCCCGACGACTGCATCCTGGTGGCCGGTGTCGGCCAGCACCAGATGTGGGCGAGCCAACTCTGGCAGTTCCGCCAGCCGCGCACGTGGGTGAACTCCGGCGGGCTCGGCACGATGGGTTACGCGGTGCCGGCCGCGGTCGGCGCCAAGGTCGGCCGTCCCGACCGCATGGTGTGGGCGATCGACGGCGACGGCTGCTTCCAGATGACCGCGCAGGAATTGGTCACCGCGAGCTCCGAGCGGATCCCCGTGAAGATCGCGATCCTCAACAACGCGTACCTGGGCATGGTGCGCCAGTGGCAGGAGCTCTTCTACGAAGAGCGCTACAGCGAGGTGTACCTGTCGCCCGACCTGCCCGACTACGTGAAGTGGGCCGAGGCGATGGGATGCGTCGGCATGCGCGTCGACAGCGCCGACGACGTGGTCGCGACCATCGAGAAGGCGAACGCCATCGACGACCGGCCGGTCGTGATCGACTTCCGCACCGACTGGCGCGAGAAGGTCTACCCGATGGTGCCCGCCGGCGGATCGAACGACAACATCATCCTCGGTCCCGAGTTCGGCGAAGGGGGCCGGTAGCGATGGCGAGCCGCCCGCACCACATCCTGACCGTCACGGTGGAGAACAAGCCGGGCGTGCTTTCGCGCGTCGCCGGCTTGTTCTCGCGGCGTGCGTTCAACATCTTCTCGCTCGCGGTCAGCCCCACCGACGACGACCGGTTCAGCCGGATGACGATCGTCGTCGACGCCGAGACCGCACCGCTCGAGCAGGTGGTGAAGCAGCTCAACAAGCTGATCCCAGTGATCAAGATCACGGAGATCGCACCCGGCGACGGAGTGGAGCGCGAGCTCATGATGATGACCGTGCAGGCGACCGCGGAGGTGCGGCCGCAGGTGACCGAGCTCGCCTCGATCTTCGACGCCAAGATCGTCGACGTCGGGTTCGAGGCGCTCACGATCATGGTTGCCGGCGAGTCCGACAAGCTCGACGCGTTCAGCGATCTGGCCAAGCCGTTCGGGATCGTGGAGCTCCAACGGACCGGCCGTATCGCGCTGGCCCGGGTCGCCCGCCAGCCCACCCGCCTGCGGGCCGTGAAAGCCGCCCGCGCCTGATTTTTCCCCCCATGCGTCCCTGACCCACAATGTGTGTGGGTCTGAGACGCATCGGGCTCTGCACCCCCTCTGACCTGGGAGAACGTTGAATGGCTGCGACCGTTTACTACGACAACGACGCCGATACCGGCCTGATCGCCGACAAGCGGGTGGCGATCCTCGGCTACGGCTCCCAGGGCCACGCGCACGCGCTCAACCTGAAGGACTCCGGCATCGACGTGATCGTCGGCCTGCGGGAGGGATCCAAGTCGAAGGCGAAGGCCGAGGCCGCCGGCCTGCGCGTGCTCCCGACCGCCGACGCGGTGCGCGAGGCCGACATCATCATGATCCTCCTGCCCGACACCGAGCAGAAGAAGGTCTACGAGGCCGACATCGCTCCCAACCTCGCCGACGGCAAGTCGATCGCGTTCGCGCACGGGTTCAACATTCACTTCAAGCAGATCGCGCCGCCGAAGGGTGTCGACGTGTGGATGATCGCGCCGAAGGGCCCCGGTCACCTCGTGCGCCGCACCTACGACGAAGGCGGCGGTGTGCCGTGCCTCGTCGCGGTCGAGCAGGACGCGACCGGCAAGGCGAAGCAGATCGCGCTCGCCTACGCGAAGGGCATCGGCGGAACGCGGGCCGGCGTGCTCGACACGACCTTCGAGGAGGAGACCGAGACGGATCTCTTCGGCGAGCAAGTGGTGCTGTGCGGCGGGCTCGTCGAGCTCATCCGCAACGGCTTCGACACGCTGGTGGAAGCCGGGTACCAGCCGGAGTCGGCGTACTTCGAGACGTTGCACGAGGTGAAGCTCATCGTCGACCTCATCTACGAAGGTGGGATCGCGGCGATGAACTACTCGATCTCCGACACCGCGGAATACGGCGAGATGTCGCGCGGCCCGCGGGTGGTGACCCCGCAGACCAAGGCCGAGATGAAGAAGATCCTCGGCGAGATCCAGTCGGGCGAGTTCGCGAAGGAATGGATCGCCGAGAACGAGAACGGCCGCCCGAACTTCAACAAGATGCGCGACGCGGCGGCGAAGCACCCGATCGAGAAGGTCGGCGCCGAGCTGCGGGCGATGATGCCGTGGATCGCCGCGGGCAAGCAGCGCGTGCAAGACGTCTCCGGCGGCTAGGCGCAGATCCGGGCTCGCGAGGTTTCGCCGATGCGGACCGACGCACTCGTCTTCAGCGCGCCCGGCACGTGTGAGGTCTCGAGCTACGACTTGCCGGAGGAGCTCGGTCGGGGCGAGGTGCTGCTGCGCAACCGCCTCGGCCTGATCTCGCCCGGCACGGAGCTCGCGATCTTCTGCCGGACGCATCGCGGCTTCGATGTGGCGGGTCACTGGGCCCGGTACCCGTACTACCCGGGCTACTGCTCGGTCGCAGACGTGATCGCGGTCGGCGAGAAGGTCACGACCCTCGCACCCGGCGACCGGGTCGTGCACCAGGGCAACCACGCCACGCATGCACGCCAACCGGCGACTGCCGTGATCAAGATCGGGGGCGGTCTCGCCGACGAGCGCGCGGTGTTCCTCAAGATGCTCGGCATCGCGCTCACTCCGCAGCTGCTCGCGCCGCTCCGATTCGGTGAGTCGGCCGTGGTGTTCGGCCTCGGCATCGTGGGCAATCTCGCGTCGCAACTCTGCCGCGAGGCCGGTGCGTTCCCGATCGTCTCCGTCGACCCGCTTCCGGCACGCGTGGAGATCGCGGGCGCCTGTGGTCTCGATGGCGCGACGACCGACCGAACCGGGTCGACGGCGTCGTACGTCATCGAGGCCGTCGGATTGGCCGCCGCGCTCAGCGACGCGCTTGCGGCGGTCGAGCCCGATGGTCGTGTCATCGTGCTGTCGAGCCCGCGCGAGAAGGTCGAGATCGATCCCTACTTCGACATCCACCATCGCGGCGTGCGGCTGATCGGCGCGCACGAGTGGCGACGGAGCCGTGAGCAGCGCGTGCCCTACGACCCGTTCCTCGAACACCTCTTGACGACGGCTCGCGTGCAGGTCGACCCACTCGTGACCCACCGGGTCGCGTTCGCCGACGCGCAGCGCGCCTACGAGGGGCTCCGGGACGACCCGTGGGCGTGGCTCGGCGTGTTGCTGGAGTATCCATGACGATCCGGACCGTGCACGTCGGCGCGCGCGGCCGCGGCACCTGGCCGTTGCACTTGATGCGCGCCGACGCCGACTTCGAGCCGGTGGGGATCGTCACGCGCGACCCGGCGTCGCTCGCGGAGGACGAAGAAGCGGTCTTCGTCGATCTCAGCGCCGCGCTCGATGCGGTCGATTGTGACGCGGTGGTGGTGTGCACTCCGGTGGAGCTGCACGCGCGCGACCTGCGTACCGCGTTCGCGACGGGGAAGCACGTGTTGGTCGAGAAGTGCCTCTCGAACTCGTGGCCCGAGGCGTGCGCACTCGTGGCCGAAGCCGAGGCCGCGGGAGTGGAGCTCGTCGTTGCCCAGAACTACCGCTACGCCGCGTCGACGCAGACGCTGCACGCGGCGGTGACGGCGGGCGACTTCGGCACCGCGGCGCTCGTTGATCTGGGCCTGCACAAGTACCGGCCGGCGCCCCGCCAGCAGGACTATCCGTACGCGATGTTCTGGGACCAGGGTTGCCACCACGCCGACGACTTGCAGTGGTGTTTCGGCCCGATCGCGGCCGTGCGCGCGCACCCGTTCAGCGCGCCGTGGTCGCGTTATCGCGACGATGCCGCGATCCAGGCCGAGTTCACGTTCGATTCGGGAGCAACGTGCACCTACCTGCTCAGCAACGTTTCACGCGTGAACGAGCTTCGCTTCTCGGTGCATACTGATCGCGGCGCGCTGCAGTGGTGCGGTGACCACTGGGAGTTCTCCGAGGCAATCGCGCCCGACGACGCGCCGTTCGGCTGGAGCGCGCCGCCCGTGCGCGTGGAGCCGCCACCCGGCATGCCGGCGAGCGGCGAGCACGGCGTGCTCGACGCGTTTCGTCGCGCGGTCACGGAGCGGGCGCCGACGGAGATCAGCGGGCGCGCGAACTTGGAGACGCTGCGGGTGTGCGAGATGGTGCAACGTGCGGGCACGACCGGTGAGGTCGTTCATCGCTCCGATGTGCCTGATCTCGTGTAGGTGGCCAGGCCCTACGGCTCTTCGCCGAAGCGAATGCGACGGTCGAGCACACCCTCGGCGATCTGATCCAGGGTCTGACCCTGCACCGTGGCCCGGTCGCGCATCAGCGCGAGTGCCTCGTCGACCGAGCATCCGGCTTGCACGGACACCATGCCGGACGCCTGAGTCACCTTGACGCTGTGAGCGAACCCCGACCCGTTTCCCATCAGTAGATGATCGGGTCGAAGTCTCCGGGTAAATAGGGCCGAAGGTCCCTCCCAAGGTGAAGAGAGGACGCCATGCGACAGGTTTGTAACGTGCCTCGGATGGGTATCAGCCGCGCATCTTCTTCGCGTCGAGCATCTCGCGCGTCGCGTCGGCGTGGCCGGCGTGGTGCGCGGTTTCCTCGATCAAGTGGAGCAGCACCCAGCGCAGGGTGAGCGGCTCGTCGAATCCGAGGAGCACGTGCGCGGGACCGGTTCCACCTTCTTCGCCGAGGCACAGAGCCTCGAGGTTCGGCGCGGCGCGCACGATCCGCTCGGTGCGTTGCGCCTGTTCCCAATAGGCCGCGATGACCTGTTCGCCGGTGACGTCGCGCTCGAGGGTGAACTCCTCCTCGCGGACCGGGAACTCCGACCCGAGGTAACGACCCTCCACCCAGCGCCACTCCATGCGCGCGAGATGGTTGATCACACCGATGATCGGCAGGAGTCGACCGTCGGGCGTCCAGCGCAGTTGCTCTTCGGTCAGTCCGGCGGTGGTGGCGACTGCCTGCTCCCGTTGCCAGCGAACGAATCCGAGGAGCAGCTCGGTCTCGCTCGGCGTCGGCGCCGGGGAGCGCGGCGGGCTGAATCCCACGACGGTCGGCGCCCGGTCAGATGATCTTGAACACGTCGAGGACCCGCGCGGCGTAGGCCGCGTCGCCGTCGACGGTCGTGAGAGTCTTCCACGGGCGGCGTTGCGTGCCCCACACCACGAAATCGTGCGAGTCGGAGGTGACCGTTGCGACCGAGCCCGACGCGGCGCCTTCGCTCACGAGCACGCGACCGTCGTCGCCGCCCGGACCGATCGACCAGGTGCCGCCACCGGCGCCGGTCAGTGTGAGGGTGATCGGCCGGTCGACGAAAGTGAGCTTCTCGGCGCACATCCACGGCAACCCGGCGAGCATCCACTCGATCGTCGGCGCGAGGCGCATGTCGTCGCGCGGCGGCTGCGGACGGTCGATCGGCCCGTTCGGCTCGAGAATGTCGTTGCGCAGGTGGCAGTAATTGTCGAACAAGAAGGTGCACGGCATGATCGCCATCGGGTGGGTCCCGAGGTCGCCCATCGGGAGCATCGCCTCCGACATCGGTGGATCCTGGAGTGTCGCGGCGAGGTCGGCGACCTGCCCGCTGTAGGTCTCGTACTCGGCAAGCACGTCGTCGACCGTCCAGCTGCGGCGCTCGGCGACCGGCGCCTCCATCCCGTCTTCGGTGCCGCCGCTGAGGTCGGGCATCATCGAGGGATCGACCACGCCGTGCAGGACGCTCGCCATGTGCGCGACGACGTCGCGCACGGCCCACCCCGCGCAGTCGGACGGCGCGTTCCACTCGTCGTCGGTCAGGCTCTTCGCGATCGCGAGGGTCGTGTCGCGCTCGGCGCGCAGCCCCTCGACTCCGAGTGTGCTCATCGTGTGCCCCCCTGGTCCTTGTCGGTCAGCTTCTCGGCACCTGCGACCACGGCAGGTCTCGGTCGACTCTCGGTTCGCCCGGAAGCCCGAGCATGCGTTCGCCCAGGATGTTGCGCATGATCTCCGACGTCCCGCCTTCGATCGAGTTCGCACGCGAGCGCAGGAACAGCTTGCGCGCGGAGCCGGGTGCGCCGTCGAGCAGCGCTTCGCTCGGCCGGCGGAACGTGTAGTCGTAGTCGACGATGCCCGCGGCGCCGAGGATGTCGATGCACCACTCGTACACCGACTTGTTGAGGTTGGCGAACGCGAGCTTCGCGATCGATCCCTCCGGGCCCGGGTTACCGGCGCGTGCCTTTTGCGCGGCGCGCATGTTCGTGAGCCGCAGGACCTCCGCGTCGCACCACAATTTCATGAGCTGCTCGCGCCGGGCGGGCGAGTGGTCGGTCGTGTGCTCCCAGGTGTAGATCGCCTCCGCGATGGAGCCGCCACCCCGCTTCGGGCCGCCGACCCCGGCGCCGATCGTGGTGCGTTCGTTCATCAGCGTGGTCATCGACACGCGCCATCCGTCACCGATGTCGCCGATGCGATCCGCGTCGGCGACGCGGACGTCGGTGAGGTACACCTCGTTGAACTCGGCCTCACCGGTGATCTGACGAAGCGGCCGCACCTCCACGCCGGGTGCGTGCATGTCGACCATGAAGTAGGTGAGGCCCTTGTGCTTCGGCAGCTCGGGATCCGTACGCGCGACGAGCATGCCCTTGCCCGCGAGGTGCGCGAGCGTGTTCCAGACCTTCTGGCCGTTGACCACCCACTCGTCGCCGTCGCGAACCGCACGGGTCGAGAGGCCGGCGAGGTCGGAGCCCGAGCCCGGCTCGGAGAACAGCTGACACCACACGTCTTCGCCGGTGAACATCGGCCGGAGGGCGCGGTTGCGAAGCTCGTCGCTCCCGTGGGTCACCATGGTCGGGCCGGCGAGGTAGAGGTTGAAGAAGAGCATGCTCTGCGGCGGCTGCGCGCCGGCCTCGCGCAAGCGGGTCTCGATGTGCCGCTGGATCCGGGGCTCGAGCCCCAGCCCGCCGAAGCCCTCGGGAAAGTGCACCCACGCCAGGCCCCGGTCGTATTGCGCACCGCGGAACGTCACCGGGTCGGTGGTGCGGGGGTCGTGCGCCGCGAGCAAGTCGTCGATCACGAGGTCGACGCGTGAAGCGGAATCCGTCATGTTGGTGAGCCTATTCTCACGGCGTGACGGGCGTCGTGGGTACGGTGCAGCCCGACCTCTTCTACGCGCGCCAGCAGATGGCGCTGTCGCTCGGGTTCCACATCGTGATCGCGTGCCTCGGGATGGCGTTCCCGTTCATCGTGGTGCTCGCAGAGTGGCGCGGCGCGCGCACGGGCGACCCGGTGTACACGGCGCTCGCCCGGCGGTGGGCGAAGGCGATGGGCGTGCTCTTCGCGGTCGGCGCGGTCTCCGGCACGATCCTGTCGTTCGAGTTCGGGATCCTCTGGCCGCGCTGGATGGGGCGATTCGGCGCGGTGATGGGACTCCCGTTCGCGATCGAGGGCTTCGCGTTCTTTCTCGAGGCGATCTTCATCGGCATCTACCTCTACGGCTGGGACCGTGTGAGCGCGCGCGCTCACCAGCGCGTCGGCATCGCCATCGGGATCGCGGGGGTCGCGTCGGCGTTCTTCGTGGTCGCCGCCAACGGCTGGATGAACGAGCCCACGGGCTTCCACGTCGTGAGCGGCAAGGTCGTCGACGTGAAGCCCTGGGCCGCGCTGTTCAACTCCGCGTTGTGGCCCGAGGCGACCCACATGATCCTCGGTGCGTTCATCGTCGCCGGATGTCTCGTTGCGACGCCGCACGCGTGGGCGTTGCTGCGCGGCCGGGGCACCCGATATCACCGCGCCGGCTTGGCGTTGTCGCTGACGGTCGCCATGATCGCGGCGCCGGTGCAGATCGTCGCCGGTGATTGGGCGGCGCGCCACGTTGCCGCGAAGCAACCGACGAAGCTCGCCGCGATCGAGGGCGTGACGCACACCGAGAAGGGCGCCCCCCTGCACATCGGCGGCATCTATGTCGACGGCGAGGTCAAGGGCGCGATCCGGATCCCCGATCTCCTCTCGTTGCTCGCGTACGACGATCCGCACGCGACCGTGCGGGGCCTCGACGCCGTGGCGAGCGCCGATCGCCCGCCCGTGAACGTGGTGCGCACGGCGTTCCAGGTCATGGTCGCGATCGGCTTCGGGCTCGTGGCGCTCGGCGCCTGGCTCGCGTTGGCGTGGCGCCGGCGGCGCGCGCTCCCGGTGTCGCGGTGGTTCCTGCGAGCGGCGATCGCGGCCGGGCCCGCGGCGGTGCTCGCGTTGGAATGCGGCTGGGTCGTGACCGAAGTCGGGCGCCAACCTTGGATCGTGTACCAGGTCATGCGCACCCGCGACGCGGTGAGTGACGCCTCCGGCTTGCGCTACGGCTACTTCTTGCTGCTCGTCGTGTACACGCTCCTCGCGGGCGCGACGTTCACGGTGCTCCGGCGTCTGGCGAGAACGCCCCTCCCGGAGGTCGGGGAGTGACGCTGGGCAACGCGGTCGCGACCGCGATGTTCGGCGGGGTCACGCTCTACGCGCTCTTCGCCGGCGCCGACTTCGGAGCGGGCTTCTGGGACCTCTTCGCCGGCGATGCGGAGCGCGGCGCGCCGACGCGCGAGTTGATCGAGGAGTCGATCGGCCCGGTGTGGGAGGCCAACCACGTGTGGTTGATCTTCGTGCTCGTCACGCTGTGGACGGGTTTCCCCAGCGCGTTCGCGCCGATCATGTCGACGTTGTACGTGCCGCTCACGTTCGCCGCAGTCGGCATCATCCTGCGCGGATCGGCCTTCGCGTTCCGCAAGGCGTCGCGCACGGTGAGCCAGCGCCGCGCGTTCGGCGCCGCGTTCGCGTCGTCATCGGTGATCACGCCGTACTTTCTCGGATCCGTCGTGGGCGGCGTGGCGTCGGGTCGGGTGCCCGCCGGCACCCGGACGGGCAACGTGCTCACGAGCTGGTGGAACCCCACGTCGGTGCTCGGTGGGGTCATGGCGGTCGTCGTGTGCGCGTTCCTGGCCGCGGTCTATCTCGCCGCCGACGCCGACCGGCGGGGCCGCGCCGCCCTCGTCGAGAGCTTCCGCCGGCGGGCATTCGGCGCCGGGATTGCCGGCGGTGTCGTTTCAGCTGCAGGCGTGATCGTGCTGCACGGGGACGCGCCCGACCTGTTCCACGGGCTCACGCATCGCGGCGCGCCGTTGATCGTCGTGTCGGCGGTCGCGGGCGCGGCCGCGCTCGCGCTGCTCGGCCGCCGGCGATTCCAGGTCGCGCGTTATCTCGCGGCGCTCGCCGTCGTTGCGGTGTTGGCGGGCTGGGCGACCGGCCAGTACCCGTGGATGCTCGAGCACCAACTCACGATCTCCGACGCGGCGGCGCCGCACGCGACCTTGGTCGCGGGCCTCGTGGCGCTCGGCGCCGGCTCACTGTTGCTCGTGCCCGCGCTCGCGTGGCTCCTCGTGTTGGTACAGCGCGGCGACCTCGCCGCCGACCACTGATTGCTACTTCGTCGTGGCGATCCCGCCGTCGACCGGGAGCACGGCGCCGGTCACGTACGCGCCCGCGCGGCTCGCGAGGAAGATCGCCGCGCCCGCCATGTCGTCGGGCCGGCCGATCCGTCCCAACGGCGACGACTTGGCGATGCTGTCGCCGAAGTCGCGCAGGGTCGCAGCCATCATCTTCGACTCGAACGGTCCGGGCGCGATCGCGTTGACCGTGATGTGCTTGCGCCCGAGATTGCGCGCGAGGTGCCGCGTCAGCTGATGGAGCGCGGCCTTGCTCGAGGAGTAGGAGTAGGTCTCGAGCATCGGTACCTGGATGGCATCGATCGAGCCGATGTTGATCACGCGAGCAGGGTCGTCGGCGGTCGCAGCCGCCTCGAGCTGGGGGAGGAGCGCCCGGGTGAGGAAGAACGGCGACTTCACGTTGAGGTCGAGCACCTTGTCCCACGCGTCGGCGGGAAACTCGGCGAGCGGAGCGCCCCACGTCGCGCCCGCGTTGTTGACCAGGATGTGCAGGCGGCTCTCACGAGACGCGATCTCGGCCGCGAGGTCGATGCAGGCCGCTTCGGTGGCGAGGTCGGCGGGCAGGCTCACGCAGGTGCCGAGCTTGGAGAGCTCGGCGGCCATCTCGTCGCAGACGTCCTTCTTGCGCGAGGAGATGTAGACGGTCGCCCCGGCCTCCACGAAGCCGCGGGCGATCATCGCCCCGATCCCGCGGCTGCCGCCCGTCACGAGCGCCGTCTTCCCCTCGATGCTGAACAGATCCGACACGCGTTCCCCCTGGTGGTGAGCGAATTGGCCCCGACGGCCGTCGGATCGAAACGTAGCCGCGCGAAGGCCGGGCGCAGCTCGTCGCCGCATAATGGCCAGGCGCAGCGTGGAGGCCCGGTCGGTGTGCGAGATTCGACTCCGTGATGGAGGGCCGGAGCTCGTAGCCGCATAATGGCCAGGCGCAGCGTGGAGGCCCGGTCGGTGTGCGAGATTCGACTCCGTGATGGAGGGCCGGAGCTCGTAGCCGCATAATGATGTGATCCGGGGGCGGGGCCGTGACGAACAAGACCCGATGACCGAGACTCCGATGGTCGAGACGGCGAGTGGAGCGTGGGAGCTGGCGTTGCGTGACCGCCTCGCCGCGCGCGACGAGACTGCGCTGTCCGACCTCTACGACCAGTTCGGCTCCTACGTGTTCGGGCTCGCGGCCCGCGTGATCGGCGACCGGCACGCCGCCGAGGACGTCACCCAAGAGGTGTTCCTCTCGATCTGGGAGCGGCCCGAGGCCTTCGATCCGGCTCGGGGCCGCCTACGGACGTTCCTGGGCACGTTGGCGCACCGGCGGGCGGTCGACGTCGTGCGCCGCGAGGAAGCCCGCCGTCGCCGGGCCGCACGCGAGGCCGCGACGGTGATCCCCGTGCCCGACGTGGGCGAGTTGGCGATGGCGATCGTCACCGCCGAGCACGTGCGCGCCGAGGTCGACCGGCTGCCGCGCGAACAGCGTGAGGCGATCGAGTTGGCGTATTTCGGCGGTCGGACGTACCGACAAGTGGCTGAGGAGCTCGGCATCCCCGAAGGCACCGCGAAGTCGCGGATGCGGCTCGGCTTGAGCCGCATCGCGCAGGCACTGGAAGCACAGGGAGTTGATCTCGCATGGACGTGACGCGCAGCGAGTTCGAAGATCTCGTCGGCGCCTATGCCCTCGATGCGTGCGACTCCGAGGAGGCCGCCGCGATCGACGCGTACATCGCCGAGCACGCCGACGCGGCCAAGGAGGCCGAACGCCTCCGCGACGCGGCAGCGTGGCTCGGCGCCGTCGGTGCGCTGAACCCGCCGAGCGACCTGCGAAGCCGCCTGCTCGCGGCTGCAGCCGAGCGGCCCAGCCCGCTCCCGCCGGTGGATGCGCTTCGTAGTGAGTCGGAACGTTTCGAGGCTCTGCTCGGCTCGCTCGAGCCGGCCGACCTCGGCGTCGAGACCTACAACGGTCTGACCGTGCGCGATCTCGTGACGCACGTCGCGATCGTCGACGAAGCGTTCGTCGAGGCCGCGTTCGCGATCGAGACCGGCGCGCCCACTTGGTCGTTCATCGGGGCCGATGCCGTTGCCGAGATGACCGAGGCGCAGCTCCCCGAGACGGCCGCGTGGTCGTTCGAGGAGATCCGCGACCGCTGCCGTCGCGCGCGCCGCGCCCTGATCGAGCTCGACGCGACCTTGCCGGCCGACGCGAGGTTCGGTGGATACTCGTTGCGGTCGGTGCTCGTGATCCGCGCGTTCGAGACGTGGACGCACCACCACGACATCACCTCGGCGCTCGGGCGCGCGGAGGCGCCGGTTGCCGCGCCCGTCCTGCGCGCGATGGCCGACCTCGCGATCCAGACGCTCCCGATCGCGTTGGCCGCCCGCGGCTACGACTATCCGGGCCGCACGGCCCGCGTCGTGATGAGCGGACCGGGTGGTGGCGACTGGACGATCGCGTGCGGCGCGCACGACGTGGCCGGACCGGTTCCCGATGTGGTGCTGCGGGTGCCGGTGGTGGAGTTCTGCCGCCGATTCGCCGACCGCCTCGCGGTCGACGCAGTGCCGTTCGAGGTCGACGGTGACGCCGAGCTTGGGCGCGCGCTCGTGGACGCAGCCCCGGCCTTCGCCGGTTTGTAGCCCTCGGCGCCGCCGGCGGCGTGAATCGCCTTCATTCTGCAGCTGCGCCGGCCGACGAGAACCTCAGACAGATGCCGCGCCGCGAGCATCAAGAGCCCTGAGAGGGCCGATTGAGGCTCGACAGACCGCGCCACGACGAAATCGACCAGGCGTTCTGGTTGGCGCACATGCGGGTCGGGTTCGGGGTGCTGGTCGGGGAATCGTTCGCGATCCTCGTGTACCTGATCGCGTCGGCGTCTTCTCCGAACCGGGGCTTGCTCGTTGCCATCGCGTCCGGCAGCGCCGTTGTCGGCTCGCTCTCGTTCCTTGCGCTCCCGGCGATTGCCCGCCGGCCTTGGTGCATGACCTTCTCGTTGATCTGGTCGCTCGGATCGGGCTGGGCCCTCGCAGAGTGCGCGCACCTCGACGGCGGGATCGACAGCCCGTTGCTGTACCTCGTTCTGTTCCCGGTGATATTCGCCGCGTTCGCCTATCGACCCGCCGCGGTCGTCGCCTGCGGTGTCTCGGCCATTGCGCAGGTGATCGTGATCAGCGCGACCGGTACGCGCACTACAACGCCCCGCGATCTGCTGATGATCGCGGCGGTGATCGGGGGAATGAGTGCCTTGGCGGTCGCGGCGTCAGTGTTTCGCGCCCGCCTCCAGCGCGCCCGAGCAGTGCTCTTGGAGGAGATCGCGGCACTGGCCGACACCGATGGGCTGACCGGCTGCCTCAACCATCGCGCGTTCCACGAGCACCTGCGCGTCGAGATCGATCGTGCCGTTCGTAGTGGCCGGCCGCTGAGTCTCGTCGTGGTCGACATCGACAACTTCAAGTCCGTGAACGACACGTACGGTCACGCAGTCGGCGACGAGGCGCTGGTTGCCGTCGCATTCGCGCTCCGCCGCGAGCTCCGAAGTGTCGACGTGGTCGGGCGGGTGGGCGGCGACGAGTTCGCCGTGATCTTGTCGGACACGTCGCTCGACGGCGCCGAGACCCACGCCCGGCGAATTGCGCGCACCCTCGAGCGACGGCCGACACCGAGAGTCGCGGTGAGCATCGGCATGGCCGCGTTGGACGCCGCTCGCCCGGATGCGCCGCAGCTCTTGAGGGACGCAGATCGTGCGCTGTATCACGTGAAGGAAACCGGTCGGCACGGCATCGCGGCCGCGTCGTCGACCGGCACCCTCCGGCGTCTTGCCGGCTGACGGCAGCTCAGCCGGTGGCGGCGGCGTCGCCGTCGACGTTGTTCGCCTCTTGCTGCTTCTCGATCTCGGCGATCTCCGCGACCTTGGCGTCGATCTGCGCGGCGGCGTCTTCCGGTGCTTCGTTTCGCTTCTGCGCGACGACGAGCGCGCCGATCTCCTGACACAGATCGTTGATCTTCTTCTGGAGACGCGTGTCTTCCAGCTTCTCCTTGCCGACGGCGGTTGCGTGCTTCGCCTGATCGGCGGCTTTCCCGGCAGCGTCTTTGACTTTGTCGAGGAATCCCATCGTGTGACCTCCAAGGGTCGGGGGAAGGCGAATCCTACTTGTGGAGCGTGAGGCCCTTGTACCCGTCGGCGAAACCCGCCGCGCGCAAGCGGGGCGCATGCGGCGAGGTGCGGGCGGGCTGGTCGTCGATCCGCTCGAGCTGCAGCCGCCCGATCCGGCCTTCCTTGTGCGCCTCGACCAGCGCGTTCACCCACGCGTCGGGATCGTCGGCGGTCGAGATCGCGGTGAAGGTCAACAAGGTGCGCCCGCCGCGCTCGATGTACGCGATGCACGCACCGTCGACGAGCACGACGTGCGCGCCGGCGGCCCGGGTCGGCCGGCTGGCGCCGACGTGCTCGGGCCAGCTCAAGGCGGCGCCGTACGGCTGCGCGGGGTCCGTCGCGGCGAGCACGACGATCCGCCCGGGTTCGTCGGCCGGAGGATGACGATGCGCGCGCAAGCGGTCGACTGCGCCGGGCAACGCGAATTGCGCGGCACCGAGGCCGGCTACGAACCAGCCGCGCCGCACGCGCCCCGACTCTTCGAGCGCGCGGAGCACCGGGTAGACGCCGGCGAAGCCACCTGGTGTTCCCTCGCCGCGCACCGCTTCCCGAGTGACGACGCCGTGCCGCTCGAGGAGTTGGAGGGCGGTCGCGTGCGTCATCTCGGTTTGTGTGGGCGCGGGCGTGAGGAGATTCGCGACGAGTGACCATCGCCCGGCGCCGGCCGGCGGGCCGAGCCGGGTCAGCCGACCCGGATGTGGTCGCGCGCGGGTCGTGCGCCGGGTCGACGCGCGCCGCGACGCGCGGAGCGGGCCGAACGTGTCGTTCGTGATCTCGCCCGCCCACACGAGATCCCAGAGCGCGGTGAGCAGCACGGCCTCGTCGGCGCCGCCCGCCGCGGCGAGGAGGTCGGGCCAGAACGACGCGCCGGCGCGTGTGAGCTGTTCGCGGATCGCGTCGTGCAGCGGGCCTTCGGGCGCTTCCGGCAGCACCATCGACGACGCCAGGAGCTTCACGCGATCGCGGAAGAAGAGGCGGACGCGGCCGTCGTCGGCGCCGAGCGCACCGGCCCCGGTCCACACCAGGTCGCCGGCCGCGCACAGCTCGTCGAGCATGTTGGGGCGGTAACCGTCGACTCGCGCGGGGAGCACGTCGCGTTCGAGCACCGACACCGGGACGGCCACACCTTGGAGCTGCTCGATCGCCTCGACCAACGCGTCGGTGCCGCGGCGGCCGCGTTCGATGTGGTGCCAGGCCGAGAGGAATCGGACGAACGTGGTGGCGTCGACCGGCTCGACCTCGTGGCGCAGCGCCGCGAGCGAGCGGCGACGCAGCGACCGGAGCACGCCGGCGTCGCACCATTCGCGTTCGGCGCCACCGGGCCGGAACTCGCCGTGCACGAGCCGGCCGGCCGACTCGAGCCGCGACAGCGCGACCAGCGCGCGCTCGGCGGTTACCCCGAGGCGGCCGACGACCTCGTGGGTCTCGAACGGCACATGCGTGCGTGCGTAGCGGGCGACGAGGTCGTCGAGGGGTTGGGGAACGGGATCGGTGAATGCGGTGGGCAGGCCGGCCGGGATCGCGAGACCGAGCGCGTCGCGTAGCCGCGCCGCGTCCTCCACCGCGGCGAACCGCGTCCCGACTTCGATGATGCGGCGCTCGTGCAGCAGCGTGTCGATCCACGCGGCCGGCTCGGTGGTGCACCGGGCGCGGATCTCGTCGAGGTCGAGCGGGCCGAGGTCGGCGAGGAGGTCGTGCAGGTCGTCGGTGTGGCGGGCGCGCCGCTCGGGCGCGAGCCGTTGGAGCTCGAGCTCGAGGGCCGCGATCACCGCCGGGTCGAGCAGCTCGCGTAGCTCTTCGGCGCCGAGCAGATCGCGCAACAGGTCGCGGTCGAGCGCGAGCGCGGCGACCCGCCGCTCGGCGAGCGGCGCGTCGCCCTCGTACATGTACACGGCGATCCACCCGAAGAGCAGGCTCTGCGCGAACGGCGACGCGTGCCGCGTCTCGACGGTGACGACGCGCACCCGCCGCGACCGAACGTCGGTGAGCACCTCCCGGAGCGACGGGAGGTCGAACACGTCGCGGAGGCATTCGCGTGTCGTCTCGAGCAGGATCGGGAAGGTCGGATAGCCGGACGCGACGTCGAGGAGACCGGCCGCGCGCTGACGCTGCTGCCACAGCGGCGTGCGCTCGCCCGGACGCCGGCGCGGGAGCAGGAGTGCGCGCGCCGCGTTCTCGCGGAAGCGCGACGCGAACAGCGACGTGCTCGGAACGCGCGTGACCACGAGCTCGTCGAGCTCTTCGGGGTCGACGAGCAAGACGTCGAGCGGGATCTCCTCGAGCGATTCCGGCAGGCGGCAGATGATGCCGTCGTCGCTCCAGAGCACCTGGACCGGCAGGTCGAGACGGGCCAGCTTCTCCTCGATCGCGAGCGCCCAGGGTGCGTGCACGCGCGCGCCGAACGGCGTGAGGATGCAGACGCGCCAGTCGCCGATCTCGTCGGCGAAGCGCTCGATCACGATCGTGCGGTCGTCGGGGACGGCGCCCGTCGCCTCCGCCTGCTCGTCGAGATAGGCGCGCAGGTTCGACGACGCGCGCTCGTCGAGGCCGCTCGCGCGGAGCTTCTCCTCGGCTTCGCCGGGCGCGTCCCGCAGCTCGCGTACGAGCGCGCCCATCGCCCGTCCGAGCTCGAGCGGCCGGCCGGGCTTGTCGCCCTTCCAGAACGGGGTCTTGGCGGGCTCGCCCGGCGCGGGCGTGACGACCACCCGGTCGAAGGTGATCTCCTCGATGCGCCAGGTGGATGCGCCGAGCACGAAGCACTCGCCGACGCGGCTCTCGTACACCATCTCCTCGTCGAGCTCGCCGACGCGTGCGCCGTCGGGAAGGAACACGCCGAACAGCCCGCGGTCGGGGATGGTGCCGCCGCTCGCCACGGCGACGTGCTGCGCGCCCTCGCGGGCCCGAACGCGGTTCTGCGTGCGGTCCCACACGACGCGAGGGCGGAGCCCGGCGAACTGGTCGGAGGGGTACCGGCCGGCCAGCATGTCGAGCGTCTCGCGGAACACGTCGTCGGAGAGCTCGGCGAAGTTGGCGGAACGACGGATCATGGCGAGGAGGTCGTCGACGTCCCACTCGTCGAGCGCGGTGGCCGCGACGATCTGCTGGGCGAGCACGTCGAGCGGGTTGCGGGGGTAGCGCATCTCCTCGACGAGCCCGGCGCGCATGCGCTCCACGACGATCGCGGTCTCGAGGAGGTCGCCGCGGTACTTCGGGAAGATCTTGCCCGAGCTCGGCTCCACGACGTGATGGCCGGCGCGGCCGATGCGCTGCAGCCCTCGGGAGACCGAGCCCGGCGACTCGACGAGCACCACAAGGTCGACCGCACCCATGTCGATACCGAGCTCGAGGCTGCTCGTCGCGACGATGGCGCGCAGGCGGCCTTTCTTGAGGTCGGACTCGACGTGGAGGCGCTGCTCGCGCGAAAGGGAGCCGTGGTGCGCGCGTACGAGCTCTTCACCGGCCAGCTCGTTGAGGCGCGCGGCCAGCCGCTCGGCGGTGCGGCGCGCGTTGCAGAAGACGATCGTGGTGCGGTGCGCGAGGATCAGCTCGAGCACACGCGGGTGCACGTGCGGCCAGATGCTCTTGTCGGCCTCGGGCGTGTCGAGCCCGAGCGCGTCGGCGGTCGCGCCGGATGCTCGTGAGTGCGCGCCCGGCTCGGTCATGTCGTCGACCGGGACGATCACCTCGATGTCGAGCTCCTTGCGGGAGCCCGCGTCGAGAATGGTGACCGGTCGAGGGCCTTCGGCGGTCTGCCCTCCGAGGAAGCGCGCGATCTCGTCGAGCGGGCGCTGGGTCGCCGACAGGCCGATGCGTTGCGGCGGTGCGTCGGCGATCGCGTCGAGGCGTTCGAGCGACAGCGACAAGTGCGCGCCGCGCTTGGTGGGTGCGAGCGCGTGGATCTCGTCGATGATCACCGTCTCGACGCTGCGCAGGATCTCGCGCGCTTGCGACGTGAGCATCAGGTAGAGCGACTCGGGCGTGGTGATCAGGATGTCGGGCGGGGTGCGCGCGATGTGCTGGCGCTCCTTCGCCGGCGTGTCGCCCGTGCGCATCGCCACGGTCGGCGGGTTGAAGGAGGTGCCGAGCCGCTCGGCCGCGAGCGCGATGCCGGCCAGCGGCGCGCGCAGGTTCTTCTCGATGTCGACGGCGAGGGCGCGCAGGGGGGAGATGTAGAGCACGCGGCAGCGTTTCGCCTTGGCCGGCACGGGCGCGCGGCCCAGGCGGTCGATCGCCGAGAGGAACGCGGCGAGGGTCTTGCCGGAGCCGGTGGGCGCGAGCAGGAGCGTGTGGTCGCCGGCTCCGATCGCCGGCCAACCCTGCTCCTGGGCCCCGGTGGGCGCGGCGAAGCTGGTCTCGAACCAGGCCCGGGTGGGCGCGGAAAAGGCTTCGAGCACGTTGCCGGCCACGACGGCCACGGTACCGCCGGGTTGAGACAGCCGCCCCCGCCCCGTGGGCGTCGGCTAGTGCGACTCGTCGAGCTCGTACCCGAGCGTCACGACGACTGCTTCCAGCCGTTCCAGTACGTGATCTCCTCGATCGGTCGACGCACCGCCGGCTTGAACTCGGTCCCCACCGTGTAGGCGACCGGTATCAGCGCGGCTTGCGTCACGGTGTCGGGAATGCCGAGCAGCTCGCCCGCTTCGCGTTCGTACGCGAGGTGCAGCGTCGTGAACACCGAGCCGAGGCCGCGGCTGCGCAGCGCGAGTTGCAGGTTCCACACGGCCGGGAGGATCGAACCGTAGAAGCCGGCGCCCTCCTCGTTGGTCGGCGTGCTCGGGAGCCGGCCGAGCAGGCAGGGGATCACGAGCACCGGCACCTCGTGCAGGTGCTCCATGAGGTACTCCGAGGAGTCGAGCACGGAGTTGTTCGTGCCGGGCGCGGCGGCGCGGTACCCGCCCAGGTAGGGCTCCGCGCGCCTGCGGTACAAGCCGGCCACCGCCGCGCGCTTGTCGGGGTCGTCGACGACCAACCAGCGCCAGCCCTGCGAGTTGCCGCCCGTCGGCGCCTGGATCGCGAGCCGCAGACACTCGAGCACGACCTCGCGCGGCACCGGCCGTGCGAGGTCGAGGCGCTTGCGCACCGCGCGCGTCGTCGTGAGGATCCGGTCGATCGGCGCGTTGTCTGCTTGGGTCACCTCGAGCTCCCTCTTCCGGAACGGACGCTAACGACCGAGCAACGCCGCCGACAATCGCTCGCGTTCACGATCGACCACGGCCCGGTGCACGCGCTGGCGCTCGAGATGCTGGGCGATCACGCGCGCCCCCTCCGGCACCGGGTGATCGGCCAGGAAGCGCGGAACGTCGGCGATCGACGCATCGTCGACCAGCCAGGTCACACCGTCGAGGATCCGCGGGATGAGTGACCCCGAGAAGCGCGCCCGCACGTCGTCCCAGTGGTCGCGCACGAACACCCACACCGCGGGCCCGTGCTCGCGGCTGCGCAATGCCCGCTGGATGAGGAACGGCCCGTTCTGCGGTCGGACCGCGTCCGACATCGCGTAACGCGCGGCGCGGAGCACCATGTCCTCGGTCGGGAACGCGCCCAGCGCGTACAGGTAGCGCAGCTGCTCCTGGGGCGTGGTGGCCGCGCTCGCGCGCTGCACGAACTGATCGAAGATCTCGGGCTGCCCGGCGCTCGCGACGATTGAGACCGACGCCGTGATCAGATCGGGGTCGCCGCGTTCGCCCTCGAGCTGCTCGCGCGCCCAAGCGATCGCGGCCGGGTCCTCCACGAGGGTTCCCATCGCGTCGAGCACGACGCCGCGCAGCTGCCGGGAGCGCGCGTCTTCGTTCCCGGTCGCCTGCCAACCCAAGCGGGACAACGCGGGCGCCAGTACCTCGGCGACTTCGGTTCGCAGGCGGGCGAGGGCGTCACCTTCGACGAGGCGGGCGGTGGCGCGCAGGACGCTCACGAGGACGCGCCAGACAACCAGATCGTCCTCGTCGCGCAGCTGCCCGGCGAGGGCGAGCACCTCCTCCGCGCTCGCCTTTCCGGCGAGCACGGCCGCCCACAGATCGTCGACGAGCGAGAACCGCTCGAGCGGCGTCAACACGCCGGCGCCGAGCAGGCGATCACGCCACGCGCGCGGGTACGCGACGCGGTAGAAGCCTTCGCCGCCCGCGTCGAGCACCACGAGCGAGCCCGCGGGTGCGTCGAGGATGGTGCGGTCGCCGTCGAGCAGCAAGGTGGAGTCGGTCGAGGACGCGCCGTTGTGCACGCGCGCCCGGATCGGGATCGCCCACCGTTGCGGGCTCGGCTCCGAGGTCGCGTAGCCGAACCGCTCCTGCGTGATCGTGATCGAACCGCCGGTTTCCGACGCCGAGACGAGCGGAAAGCCCGGTTGGAAGATCCACGAGTCCATGATGCGGCGCACGGGCTCGCTGGTCGCCGATTCCAACGAGTCCCAGAGGTCGGTCGTCTCGGTGTTCGCGAGCTTGTACCGGTCGAGATAGTGACGCACGCCCGCGCGGAACGCGTCGGCGCCGAGCCAGCGCTCGACCATGCGCAGCACCGATCCACCCTTTTGATAGGTGAGCAGGTCGAACATGCCGTCGGCGTCTTCGGGCGTGATCACCTCGTACTCGACCGTGCGCGTGTTGGAGAGCGCGTCGACGTCGAGCGCGGCGGCGCGACCGATCGCGAAGTCGTCCCACGTCTTCCACGACTCGCGGTACGCGTCCACACCGAGGTGCTCCATGAACGTCGCGAACGCTTCGTTGAGCCAGATCCCGTTCCACCACTTCATGGTCACGAGATCCCCGAACCACATGTGCGCGACCTCGTGCACGATCGTGAGCGCGGCGTCGGACATCTCGGTGAGCGTCGCCTGATCCGGGTCGACGAGCAGCCGGGCCTCGCGGAACGTCACGCACCCGAGGTTCTCCATCGCGCCGAACGAGAAGTCGGGGAGGGCCACGAGATCGCACTTCTCACCGGGATACGGAATGCCGTAGTAGTCGGCGAAGAAGCGGATCGCGAAGGAGCCGACCTCGAGCGCGAAGCGCGTCAGATGCTCCTTGCCCGGCACGTGCGCGACCCGCACGGCGACCCCGCCCGCGTCGACCGGATCGGTGAGCACCAGCGGGCCTACCACCCACGCCACGAGATAGGTCGACATCGGGATGGTGGTCGCGAAGTTCACGCGCACGCGTCCGTCGCCGAGCGACTCGCGATGGACCTCGGGTCCGTTCGAGATCGCGAGCAATCCTTCCGCGACCACGAGTGTCACGCCGAAGCTCGCCTTGAACTCCGGCTCGTCGAAGCAGGGGAAGGCTCGCCGGGCGTGCGGCGCTTCGAACTGCGTGGCCGCGAGCACGCGCTCGGTGCCCGTCTCGTCGACGTAGGTGCTGCGGTAGTAGCCGAGCAGGCCCGAGCTCACCGGGGCCGCGAACCGCAGGGTCAGCCGGGCCGGCGCCTCGTCGAGCGGACGCTCTGTCCGGACGGTGATCCGCTCGGCGGCGGGATCGGTCGAGAGTTGGGCCGCGACGGTCCGGTCGTGCTGCGTGAGGCCGACCAGCTCGACCTCGAGCTCCTTGGCGTGCAGGACGATCGTCGAGGTCGCCTCCATGACCTCCACGCCGATCGTGACCTGGCCCGAGAACCGGGTCGCGTCGGCGTCGGTCTCGACCAGCAGGCTGTAGTGGACGGGCAAGACGGAGCGGTCGAGTCGGGCGGTGTCGGTCATGTTGTCCTCCGGGGCGGCGAGCGTACGCGGCGATGAGCGGTTCCGTCGCAGTTCCCTCTCAGGGCGCCCGGTTCGCGTCCGATAAATGGGAAGCCCGGGGGCACGGAGGCACCACTTTGAGCACAGCCGAGACCAACGATCTGATCAGCGAGGTCACCCAGCTGCCGGTGCAGCCGGGCGCCGCGATGCGTCTGCTGTGGATGCTCGAGGATCCGCGCACGTCGGCTGCCGATCTCGGCCGCCTGATCGAGTCGGATCCCGCGTTGTCGACCCAGGTGATCCGCCTGTCGAACACCGCGTTCTACGGCCTTTCGGGCAAGGTCGCGAGCGCGTGGCGCGCCGTGACGGTGCTCGGCCTCGCGACGGTGCGGGCGATCGCGACCACCGCCGCGTTCGACCTGTTCTCCGAGAAGGGTCGCTCGGTCCCCGACGAGTTCTGGGAGCACTCCGTGACCACTGCCGCGGCGGCGTCCGCGATTGCGCGTCGAGTGGGGATCCAACCCAACGACGCGTTCAGCGCCGGCTTGCTGCACGAGCTCGGGACCGCGCTCGTGTTCCGCCGGGCACCGCGGCGCTACGACACCATGATGGAACGGCGGGCCGCGAACCCCGACACGCCGCTCGTCGACATCGAGCTCGAGGAGTTCGGCGCGACGCACGCACAGGTTGGTGCCGCCGCGCTCGGCGTGATGCGGTTCCCCGCGGAGATGGTCGAGGCGATCGGTGGGCATCACAGTCCGCCCGCGCTCGTGACGCCCGTGCTCGGCCGCTTGCTCATCGCGGCCGATGCGGTCGCGCTCGAGGTCGACGGTCTCGATTCCGAGGAGAACGCCCCGATCGGCGAGGCGCTCGAGGCGCTCGACGTTCCCGCGAGCGCCGCCGAGACCTTGGTCGACGAGGTGCGAGCCGATCAGGAGAACCTCTCCGGCTTCCTCAGCGTCCGCTGACGCACGTCGCCGGCGGGAAGTGGCTCAGTAACCTTCGGTGGTGCCCGAGCCGAAGATCGTGATCACGGGGACCGGGCGCGCCGGCACGACGCTGCTGGTCAGCGTGCTCACGCACCTCGGGCTCGATACGGGCGAGGCGGCCGGCAAGTTGTCGGGAGTCGACGCGCGCACGCGCGGCGGGCTCGAGTCGTTGCTCGATGCTCCGGATGCGCCGTTCGTCGTGAAGGACACGACGCTCCCGTTTCGGCTCGGCCAGCTGCTCGAGGCCGGGACCGTCTCGGTCGGCCACGTGATCGTCCCGATACGCAGCCTCGACCTGGCCGCGGCGAGCCGCGTGCGCGGATCCGACTACGGGCGCAACATCTTCGCCCGTGGGGGTCTGTGGGGAACCGTCAATCCGGTGAAGCAGCGCGACGCGCTCGCCGCCATGCTCTACGAGTTGATGTTCACGATCGCGCGGTTCGAGCTCCCGCACACGCTGCTCGAGTTCCCCCGATTCACCACCGACTGGCAGTACACATACCGCGCGCTCTCGTTCCTCGCACCCGACCGCACGCCCGACGACTTTCGGGAGGCGCTGTGGGCGGTCGTGCGCCCGGAGCTGATCCACGAGGAACCGCTCGACTCGAAGGAGCAATGGCGGGCGCGCCGGCGTTCGCTCCGGTTGAGGCTCACCGCGGCCGAGAAGCGCGCGAGCAAGACCTAGCGACCCTTCCTCGGGAGCTCAGGTCTGCGGCAACCGGTTCAGGATCTCGTCGGCCCACGCCAGCTCGGGACGCGCGCGTCGCCGTTGCGCCATCGACTCGGGCACCTCGATCTCCAAGCGCACCAACGCGCCGCCGAGGGTCTTGCCGAGGTTGTCGGCGCGCAACGTACGCGGCCCGCCGCCTCCGAGCGCGTCGTGCATCACGAAGTTCAGCGCGCGAACGTTCGGTGCTTCGTAGCGATCGACCCGGCCGCGCACCATCGCGCCGAAGTGCGCCTTCACCCGCTCGGCGGTGACCTCGCGCACGATCAACGCGTACGTGTCGTCGTCGTCGGCGAAGATCGCGACGTTGGCAATGTCGGCCTTGTCGCCGGCGCGATAACCGCACAGCTCGCGCAACGGCAGTCGCGGCATCAGCGCACCTCCTCGATCGAGACCCGAACCTGGGCGTCGACGATCTGCTTCTCGACGAGTGTCGGCCAGATCCCGAGCAGCTCGGTTGCGCCCCGCCCGCCACCGCCCGCGCCGGTCATGCCGGCCGGCGGCGCCGAAAGGGTGAGCGGCACCAACTCGCGTCCGACCATTCCCGCCGTGCGCTGATCGTCGCAGCGCCAGGCGACCCGCAACACGCACTCGGGTGGTTCGTGCAGAGGTGCGCCGTCGTCGGCGCGCGGCACGGTTGGTCCTCCGAGCGCGTCGACACCCCAGTACTCGAAGCGCCATTCGGCGACCTCGAGCCCGGCCATCTCGACCCGCTTCGCCAGGATCGCGGCCGTGGCCTTCGCCTTCTCGTACGCGTCGGGCCAGGAGAACGCGACGCGGGCTTCGCCGGCCCAGCCCGCGTGGTAGGCGAGCAGGAGCTTGTACGTGTCGGTCGCCGGTGTGCCGCGAACGCCGGTGATGCGCACCTGGTCGCCCTCCAGATCCTCGAAGCGCGCGGAAGTGAAGTCGGCCACGACGTCGGGTGACATGTAACGCGCGGGATCGTGCACCTCGTAGAGCAGCTGGTGGCGCAGGGTGTCGGTGCTGACGCGGCCACCCGAGCTCGCGGGCTTCGTGATCACGGCCGTGCCGTCGGCGTCGACGCGAGCAATGGGGTAAGGCAGGTCCCACGGGTGGGGGAGCGCCCACCAGTCACCGGAGTAGTTGCCGCCGAGGCTCTGGCCCGAGCACTCGAGGAGATGACCGACGACGATGCCGGCGGCGAGGCGGTCCCAGTCGTCCCAGCTCCAGCCGTGCTCGTAGGCGAGCGGAGCCAGGAAGAGCGACGCGTCGGCGACGCGACCGGTGATCACGATGTCGGCGCCCTGCGCGAGCGCGTCGGCGATCGGGCGCGCGCCGAGGTACGCGGCGGCGAGCAAAGGAGGTGACGGTATCGACGACAGCGAGGCGGCGGTGTCGAGGTGCGCGAAGGCGTCGGTCCGTTCGGTGTGCAGCGCGTCGAGACGGGTCAGCATGTCGTCGCCGAGGACCGTCGCGATCTTGATGCCGGTGATGCCCATCGCGCGCGCGGTCTCGGCTGCCGCGCGCGTCGCGGCGGCGGGATTGATGCCGCCCGCGTTGGTGATCACTTTCGTGCGACCGTCGGCCACGAACGGGAGCGCACGGGAGAGATACGCAGGCAGATCGCGCGCGTACCCTCGTGTCTCGTCGCGTTGGCGGTCCTTCTGGAGGATCGCGAGCGTCAACTCGGCGAGCGCCTCGAGGCACAGGTAGTCGATGCCCTCTGCCAGCAACGCGTCGACCGCGGTCGGCGTGTCGCCGTAGAACCCCTGGCCGCCGGCGATCGTTACGGTGGTCACGAGCGTTCAGGCGTGCACGGGCGGGCGACGCTCCGCCCAGGGTCTTGCTGCTTCGAGTTGGGCCGCGACGCGGATCAGCAGGTCGTCGCGGAACGGCGCGGCGACCAGTTGGGCGCCGATCGGCAGCCCCGAGTCGCTCCAGTACAACGGGACCGACATCGCGGGTTGGCCGGTGACGTTGAACGGCGCGGGGTACGCGGCGAACGGGATGGAGCGCGCCGCGGAGTTGCCGCCGCCGTCGTCTTGACGGCCGATGTCGCCGAGCAGCGGCGGCGGCTCGGCCACCGTCGGCGTGAGGAGCAGGTCGAACCCGTCGCCGGTCCACCACGACACGACTCGGCGGGTCCAGCGGTGCAGCTCGTTGAGCGCGTGCACGTAGGCGCCGCCGTCGAACGCGCCACCGAGCTCGTGGTACATCCAGGTCATCGGCTCGACGTCGTCGGCGGTCAACGGCCGGCCCGCGATCTCGGCGATCTCCGCGAGGTCGGCGCGCACCCACGACGTCATGACCGTCGTGAAGTTCGCCATCAGGTCGCCTTCGCCGAGCGCGACGGGCGACGCCTCGACCACGGTGTGGCCGAGCGACTCGAGCAGCCGGGCCGCGTCCTGGGCGGCGGCCACGCAGACCGGGTCGGTCGCCGCGAGATCGGCGGGCGCGTTGGTGCGCAACCCGATGCGCAGCTTCCCGGGGTCGGCGCCGACCTCGGCCGCGTACGGGCGCGAGGGAGGCGGTGCGGTGTTGGGATCGCCCGTCATGTAGCCCGCGATCGCGTCGAGCACGGCTGCGCTGTCGCGCACGCTGCGTGCCACGACGTGACGCATCACCAGACCACCCCAGGGCTCGGACTCGGCCGGCCCGAGTGACACGCGGCCCCGCGAGGGCTTCAGCCCGAACAGGCCGCACATGCTCGCCGGGATGCGGATCGATCCACCACCGTCACCGGCGTGCGCGACCGGCACCATGCCGCTCGCAACCGCCGCCGCGGATCCGCCGCTCGAGCCGCCGGGCGTTCGCGTCGTGTCCCACGGATTGTGCGTGGGCCCGTGCGCCAGCGGCTCGCTGCTGGTCATCAGCCCGAGCTCGGGGGTGTTCGCCTTGCCGACGATGACGAAGCCGGCCGACTCGAGCTTGGCGAAGATGTGGCTCGTGACGGTCGGCCGGTAGTCGAGCGCCTTCAGCAGGCGGTTGCCACCGTTGTACGGCGCGCCCGCGAGCGTTCCGTCGAGGTCCTTCACGACGATCGGCACGCCGAGGAACGGACGATCGCCGCCGCCTCCCGCGCCCATCGCGGTCGCCGCCGCTCGCGCCCGATCGAACAGCGGATGGATCACCGCGTTCAACTCGTCGTTGACGCTCTCGATCCGCGCGATCGCGGCGTCGACCAACTCGGTCGGATGGGCGTCACCGTTGCGGACGAGGTCGGCTTGGGCGGTGGCGTCGAGACTCGCGAGATCGGTCACGGCCGAGAAGCTATACCGGCTCGTTCCAACCGCGAAGGTCGACGGACCAGCGATCGATCACGTCGGCGTCGAGGCCCGGTCCTTCGGCCAGGTGCAGCGCGTCGTGGTACGCAACCGTCGGGTCGACGTGCGCCGGCCACACCAGCACGCGCTCGCCGACGCGCAACGGGGTGCGCGGCGAGAAGGTCACGTGCTCGTCGGAGCAGAACATGACGTCGGCGTCGGCGATCGTCGGGTTGCCGTGGTCCATGCCGAGCGCCTTCAGCCCGCAGTCGGCGACCGACCACTTCGGATTCGCGTGGATCACCGTCGCGACCACGGCGAGCGCGAGCTCGAACGGGATCGCGAGCTTCGCGTAGGCCGTGTCCATCAACGCGTACGAGCCCGCTTGGATCTCGGTTGCGACAGTGTTCGCCGCGTATGTGCCCGTTCCGCCGCCGGAGAGGATCGGGCCGCCAACTGCTTCGTGCGCGCGAGCCAGGATCGCCATCGACTCGTCGGTGAGTCGCGAGCGTTCGCGGTCGTCGGCTACGAGCACGGCGTGGCCCTCGTAGCCCATCGTGCCGCGAACGGTGAGGCCGTGCGTGCGTGCGAGATCCGCGAGTGCACCGGCGTCGTCGGCGCGGACTCCGCACCGCGGGATGCCGACGTTGACGTCGATCAACACTTCGCGGATCCCGTTGCGCGCGGCGGCGACGACCGTCGCTTCGGAGTCGACGGCCACCGTGACGCGTGCGCCGCATTCGGCGAGCGCGCGCAGTCGCGCGTCGTCGACCGACTCGTTGGCGAGCAGGAGATCGTCGGTGAGCCCCGCGCGCGCGAGACCGAGCACCTCCCGGGGAGTCGCGGCGGTGAAGCCGTGGTGGCCGCGATCCGACTGTTGGCGCGCGAGGGCCGTGCACTTGTGCGCCTTCACGTGCGGGCGCAGGTGCGGGCCGGGCCGCGCCGCGGTCATCGTGTCGAGATTGCGGGTCAGGGCGAGGGTGTCGACGACCAGGGCCGGCGTCGGGAGTTCGGCAACGTGCATGCGCGAGGATGGCATGTGTCGCCCGTACCCGCCGAGGAGCGCCCGCCCACGGATCGCGACTGGTCCACGGGCGAGCTCCCGGCCACCCCGCAGCGATACTTCCTGATCCCGGCCGAGCGCTGGATCGAAGCGCCGGCCGAGTTGCGGGCGCTCGGCGCCGACCTGGGAATCGCGCTCGTCGCGTACAAGCGCCGCATCGGCCGGTACCTCCTCTGGCGGGCCGGTCCGGCGGCGGGCGCGGACGCCCGCTACATGGCGATCGCCGCCGACGATACCGACGAGCGGTGGACGTTCCGGTTGTTCGCCGACGGGTCGGGCGAGGGAAACGCGCCCGGTGGATCGCACACGCGCTTCCGAACGTGGAAGGAGGACCTGCGTGACGCCTCCGCAGCCTGAGGTCACGAACCCGTTCGCGGCTCCCGGAGCCGGCACGCTGTACGAGCGCGGCCGCCCGTTCCACCACCCCCGTTCGCTCGCACGAATCCGCGCGATCGTCGCCGATGCACCGGTCGAGCGCGCGCTCGATCTCGCCTGCGGCACCGGGATGTCGACCGTCGCGCTCGCCGATCACGCGGCGTTCGTCGTGGGCGTCGACGCCTCGGGCGAGATGCTGCGTGACGCGCGGCGCGCGCCGAACTGCAGCTATCTCCTCGGCCACGCAGAATCGCTGCCGTTTCCCGACGAGTCGTTCGACGCGGTCACGTGCTGCTCCGGCGTGCACTGGTTCGACCAGGCGCGGTTCTTCGCCGAAGCGCGGCGAGTGTTGCGCCCGGGAGGTTGGGTCGCGCTCTACGACCACTACTTCCTCGGAGAGATGGTCGGTGCGCCCGAGTTCGCGGAGTGGACCCGGGTCGCGCTGGAGCGGTATCCGCTGCCGCCGCGCAATCCCCAGGTGGGCGATCCGCACAGCATGATCCCGGCGGGCTTCGAACCGGTCGACGACGAATTCTTCGCCGACGACATCGCGCTCACCCAAGACCAGTTCTGCGACTACCAGCTGACGATCTCGACGTTCGTGGCGGCGGCGGAGCGAGGCACGCCGCGTTCGGTGCTCCGGGAATGGCTCGTCCAGTCGACCGAGCCGCTCTTCGCGGGCGCCGAGACCCGCATCGTCCGCTTCCTCGGCTCCATCACCTGTTCCCGCCGCACGTAGGGGATCCGACGCCGCGCGTCGGGAGGCTCGGGCGACTCGCTCGGAGCCGCGGTCGTCTACTTCGAGACGTCGATGACCATCTGCAGCCCGTTGTCGGGGTGGTAGGTCCACGAGACCGACCCGTCTGCCGTCCGCTGGGTGCCGTCGAGCGCGCGCGTCTCCACCATGCGAGCAGCGTCGGCGTTCGACCAGAGGCCGCTCTCGTTGCCTGCGGTCGCGAGTTGGGTCTCGCCGATCGACGCGCTGGTCACCGTCACCGCGATCACTCCGGCCGTCGATCCGTCGACCGTGCATCCCGACTGGTCCGGACTGCAGAGGTCCGCATTCAGGGCCCGAGCCTTCTCGACGGTCTTCTGCGCCACCGTCTGGGTGGGAGCGGCGACCTTCGGTTTGCTGCCGGAGCCCGCGTTGACCGCGACGACCGCCCCGATCACGATCAGCGCCAGCGCCAGGGCGCCGACTCCGATCCAGATGTTGTCTCGTACTCCTCGCCGCTCAGATCACCCGCGACGTGGAGTTGTGCGAGGCGCGCCAACTCGTCGACCAGGCTGGGCTGCACGTCGGCGGCATCGCCGGCCGGGTTTCGGAGGTCTCCCATACGACCGCCCTTCGATCAGGCACGCTGCGGTCGGGAAGTCGTGGTCCGGGCCGAGCGGGTGCGACGACCCACGCGTTGATGGCTTCACGATGCACGCGCTCCTGAGCCGCGTCCTAGTGCCTGAAGTCCTGATTCGGGGCGTATGTCCGCAGCGGGAGCATCGATCGCCCGCGCGCGGCCGCGGTCCGGCCGATTCGTCGGCCGGGGCGCGGCTCGTTACCCTGACCGTGGGAGTGAACGCTCCCATGGTCAGGAGGAGCGGCGTGGCGTCCGACATCGAGATCCGGCCCGGCGCGGAGTGGAAGCCCCAGACCCCCGACGGCTTCACCGACGTCACCTACGAGACCGCCGAGGGGATCGGCAAGATCACGATCTGCCGGCCCGAGGTTCGCAACGCGTTCCGGCCGCGCACGCTCTTCGAGTTGCGCGACGCGTTCGAGCTCGCTCGCGACGATCCGAGAGTCGGCGTGATCGTGCTCACCGGCGAGGGGCCCGAGGCGTTCTGCTCCGGTGGCGATCAGCGCGTCCGAGGCGACGACGGGTACCGCGACGACCACGGCATCGGGCGGCTCAACGTGCTCGACCTCCAGGTACAGATTCGCCGCCTGCCCAAGCCGGTGATCGCGATGGTCGCCGGCTACGCGATCGGCGGCGGGCACGTGTTGCACATCGTGTGCGACCTCACGATCGCGGCCGACAACGCGCGCTTCGGCCAGACCGGCCCCCGGGTCGGGAGCTTCGACGGCGGCTACGGCTCGGGACTGCTCGCACGCATGGTCGGGCAGAAGAAGGCGCGTGAGATCTGGTACCTCTGCGAGCAGTACGACGCGCAGGCCGCCGCCGACATGGGTCTCGTCAACAAGGTCGTGCCACTCGCCGATCTCGAGATCGAGACCGTCGCGTGGGCGCGCCGGATGCTGCAGCACTCGCCGCTCGCGCTGCGGATGTTGAAGGCGTCGATGAACGCGGCCGACGACGGGCTCGCCGGCATCCAGCAACTCGCCGGCGACGCGACACTCCTCTACTACATGACCGAAGAGGCACAAGAAGGCAAGAACGCGTACCTCGAGAAGCGCCGCCCCGACTTCGACCAGTTCCCGAAGCGCCCGTGAACACCCCCGACCGAGCCGAACCGGCGTCGCTCTGGCAGGCCACACCTGCCGATCTGACGCCGGTTCGGATCTGGTGGGCGGGGGCGCGGCCGAAGACGCTCGGGGTCGCGTTCGCACCGGTGCTGGTCGGCACCGCGGCGGGTGCGCTCGGGCGGTCGGTCCGCTGGCCGCACGCGATCGCGGCCCTTGTCGTCGCGCTCGCGCTGCAGGTCGGCGTGAACTACGCCAATGACTACTCCGACGGTGTGCGCGGCACCGACAAGGCGCGGCGCGGGCCGATCCGGCTGGTTGCGAGCGGGCTGGCATCGCCGGCGGCGGTCCGCAACGCCGCGGTGGTCTCGTTCGCGATCGCGGCGGTAGTCGGCGGCGTCCTTTCGCTGGTGGTCGATCCGCGGCTCCTGCTGATCGGGCTCGCGGCGCTCGTCGCGGCGGTGACCTACACCGGCGGACCGAAGCCGTACGGGTACATCGGCCTCGGTGAGGTCATGGTCCTCGTGTTCTTCGGGTTCGTCGCGACCGTGGGCAGCGCGTACGTGCAGTACCGGCATCTGCCGGCCGCGGCATGGTGGGGCGCGCTGGCGGTCGGTCTGCCCGCGTGCGCGATCCTGCTCGCGAACAACGTCCGCGACGTCTCCTCCGACGTCGGCGCGGGCAAACGCACGTTGGCCGTGCGCATCGGCGCGCCCCGGGCGCGCGTGCTCTACGTCGGCTGCCTCGTCGGTGCGCTCGCCGCCGTCGGGGCGTGCGGAGCGGCGCACCCGTGGGCGCTCGTCGGGCTCGCGGCCGCGCCGCTCGCCATCGCGCCGGCGCGCCTGGTGCGCACCCGATCCGACCCCCCGTCGCTCGTCGCCGCGCTCGTGCGGACCGTCCGCTTCCAGCTCGCGCTGGCCGTGCTCCTCGCGGCCGGCCTGCGTGTCGGCTGATTCGATGCGGCTGCGACCTCAGCCGTGCGGCTACGACCTCCGGCCCTCGATCGCCCGTGCGGACTCGCTCGACGAACCGGGCCTGCGGTCTGCGCCTGGCCCGGCCCTCTATCGCACGGCTACGTCTCCTCGCGGTCCGGGCCTCCGGATCTGCGCCTGGCTAGCCGTGCTCGGTCGCGAACGCGGTGATGAGGCCGCCGAGCACCTCGGGTTGCTCGAGCGGCAGCGCGTGGCCGCCGTCGAGCTGCACGAAGCCGACCTGCGGGTGCATGCGCTCGAGCATGCGGCGCGCGATCGCCGTGTACTTCTCGTCGCGAGTGCCGGTCACGAGCAGCACCGGCATCGTCAGTCGTGGCACCTCGCTCCACATGGGTTCCATCGCGCCGGCACCGAGCCGCCGGAGGCACGCGGCCAGGAACTCGGGAGTGAGCCGGCGCCGATCGGCCAGGCCCGGCGCCTCGGGCGGGACGCTCGCGAACATCGGCTGCGCCAACCAACTCTCGAGGAACGCGCCCACACCGTCGCGTTCGACGCTGTCGGCGAGCAGCTCGTCGGCCTCGACGCGCGCGGCGCGCTCTTCGCGATCGACGATCCCCGGAGACGTGCTCACGAGCACGAGCCCGCGCACGAGCTCGGGCTGATCGAGCGCGAGTCGCAGGCAGAGCCGACCGCCCATCGAGTAGCCGACGTAGATCGCGCGGTCGCCGGCCGCGCCGATCGCGCGCGCAGTCGATGCGAACGTTCCCGGTGGCGGCACCTCGAGCGATCGCACGTCGCACGACGTTCGCACGACGTCGGCGGAGCGGCGCCACGAGCTCGCGGTCTGGGTGAAGCCGGGAACGAGAACGACTCGAGGTCGGGCCACGGTTGCATTCTTGCGCGCGGTCGGCGGGCGTGACCGGACGAGACGTCACCGCGGCGTTCGCGGCAGCACTCGTCGACGAGTGGGCGCGCTCCGGTGTGACCGACGCGGTCATCGCTCCCGGGTCGCGGTCCGCGCCGCTGTCGCTCGCACTCGCGCGCGACGGTCGCCTGCGGGTCTTCGTGGTCGTCGACGAGCGGTCCGCGGCCTTCCGGGCGTTGGGCCTCGGCCTCGCGACCGGCCGGCCGGCCGTGCTGGTGTGCACCTCGGGAACCGCGGCCGCGAACTTCCATCCGGCAGTCGTGGAAGCCGCCTACGCTCGGGTGCCCCTGCTCGTGTGCACCGCCGACCGGCCCCCGGAGCTGCGCGACACCGGCGCCGGCCAGGCGATCGACCAGACGCGCCTCTACGGCGACGCGCCCCGTTGGTTCTGTGACCCCGGCGCGCCGGTCGACGAGCCCGGGTCGGGCCCGACGTGGCGCGCGCTCGCGTGCCGCGCGTTCGCGGAGGCGATGGGACCTCCGGCCGGACCGGTACACCTCAATCTCCCGTTCCGGGAGCCGCTCCTGCCGACCGGGGAGCCGTACACCGACGCGCCGGGCCGCGCCGACGGGCAGCCGTGGACGCGCTCGACCGTGGGGACGCGCGCGCCGCGACCGGCCGACGTGGCGCGTGTCGCCGAGCTCGTGCGCGCACATCCTCGTGGTCTGCTCGTCGCCGGGTGGGGTGCACTGGTCACGCCGGCGACTGGCGCGCGATTCGCCGCCGCGGCCGGGTGGCCGGTGCTCGCCGACCCGGTCTCCCAGCTCCGGTGCGGCGACTCCGCGGTCTCGACGTACGAATCGCTGCTGCGCGCTCCCGGCTTCGCCGACGCGCACCGTCCCGATCTCGTCGTGCGCGTGGGTGCGGCGCTGACCAGCAAGGTCGCGACCGCGTGGCTCGATCCCGAGGTCGCGCAAGTGTCGGTCGATCCCGACGACGCGTGGCTCGACCCGCGGCACGCGGCCGGAGAGCGAGTCGCGGTCGACGCGGAGGCGTTGCTCGGCGCGGTGGCCGCCGCGTTGGGCGCACCACCGGCCGGAACGCGTGAGTGGTTCGACGACTGGTTGCGGCTCGAGCGCGACGCCCGGGCTGCCATCGACGCCGTGCTCGACGCGCCGCGCGAGCCGTGTGAGGGCCAGGTCGCCCGTGACGTCGCGGCGGCGCTGCCGCCCGGGTCGACACTGGTCGTGGCTTCGAGTGTCCCGGTGCGGGCACTCGAGTGGTGCATGGCGCCTCGTGAGGGTCTGCGGATCCTCGCCAACCGCGGCGCGAACGGCATCGACGGTTTCGTGTCGACGGTGATCGGCGTCGCCCACGGCGGGCGCGGGCCCACGGTCGGTCTGAGCGGGGACCTGAGCTTCCTGCACGATGCAAACGGGCTGAACGGCGAGCATCGACTGCCCGACGGCGCGTCGGCCACGCTCGTTGTGCTCGACAACGACGGCGGCGGGATCTTCTCGTATCTCCCCCCGTCGGAGTTGGCGGAGTTCGAGGAGCTCTTCGCGACGCCGCAACATCTCGATCTGGTCGACGTCGCGCGTGCGCACGGCGCGAACGCGGAACGGATCGACGACGCGCGCAAGCTCGTCGAGGTGCTCGCGTCGCCCGCGCCGAGCTCGACCGGAGTGCGCGTGTTCGTGGTACCGCTCGATCGTCACGCGAGCGTGGCGCGTCATCGCGAGATCTGGGATGCAGTCGCGGCGGTCGTACGCGATCGGGGCTAGCGTTCGCGATCTGTGGTCGCGCGATCGTGGAGTCAGGTCAAGACTCGTCCGGCAACCGGCGGCATGTTCCGAAGTGGCGCCGGCAAGCGGCGACGCGCCGATCCCGATCTGCCGGCGCCGGCCGCGAGCGTCGAGCCGGAAGCGCCGATCATTCACGCGGTACGCGCCGGCGAATCGTCACCGGCGCGTTGGCCATCGTTCGCGCCTCCGAACTACGAAGGTCAGCTGCGCGAGGAGTTCCAACGCGCGCTCGCCGAGGAGCGCGTCGCGCTGACGCGGGCCGACTGTCGCTTCACACAGTCCGTCGAGCTCCCCGGCGGTGAGGTCATCGACGGACCCTGGGACCTGCGCGGGCACGAGCTCGAGTTCCTGGGCGGTGTCGATCTCGCCGGCCGGCGGGTCTTGGAGCTCGGCCCCGCGACGGGCGCGCTCACGTACTTCATGGAGCGGAGCGGCGCCGAAGTCGTCTCCTTCGACGTCGGGTACGACGTGTCGATCGATCTCTATCCCGCGCCCGGCAGTGCCGACACCCGCAAGTTGCGCTTGGACCACGCGCGTACGACCAACGAGGTGCAGAACTCCTGGTGGTACCTGCACCGCGCGTTCGCGTCGTCGGCCCGGATCGTGTACGGCGACTTCTACGCGTTGCCGGGCGACCTCGGCGAGCACGACGTGTCGGTGTTCGCGGCCACGCTGTTGCATCTCCGGAGCCCGATCGCCGCGCTCGAGGCGGCCGCGCGGCACACGCGTGACACGATCGTGGTCACGGAGCCGTGGGGGTTCGGGCGCGAGTCGATGCACGACAACGTGATGAAGATGTTCCCCTTCGGCGAGGCCGGGCGCTGGACCCTCTGGTGGGCCATCTCCGCGGGCGCCGTCGTGCAGATGCTCGACACGATGGGGTTTCGCGACGCTCGCGTGATCGAGCACACCCAGCGGCACCGCTTCGGCCACCTCGCCGACGCGCCCTACGACGACGTCGAGATGTACACCGTGGTCGCGCAACGCGCGTAGCAGCCGTCGCGTCGGTGTTCAGACCCGAACGAGCGCCCGCAACATCGGTTCGAGCTTCGCCTGGGTCTCGGCCCACTCGGCGTCCGCTCGTGAGCCCGCGACGATGCCGGCGCCGGCGTGGAGCCGGGCCCGGGTGCCGTCGGTCTGCGCGCCGCGGAGCGCGACGACGAACTCGCCGTCACCCCGAGCATCGACCCAGCCGCAGGGCCCCGCGTACAGGTCACGGGGCGTCGGCTCGAGGCGGGAGATCGCGGCCAGGGCGGTAGCCCGCGGGGTACCCGCAACCGCCGGGGTCGGGTGCAGCGTGAGCGCAAGATCGACCGCCGAGATCTCGAGGTCGAGCACTCGGGCGGTGATCGTGGTGGCCAGGTGCGCGAGGTCGGCGAACGCGACCGATTCGGCCGGGTGCACGATCGCGTCGGCGCACGTGGGCTGCAGCGCGTCGACCACCGCGTCGACGACGAGCTGATGCTCGCGCGCGTCCTTGTCGGAGCGGAGGAGCGCCGCCGCGTGCGGTCCGGTGCCGGCCATCGGCCGCGCGGTTACCGCGGTGCCGGCTCGCCGCACGAGCAGCTCCGGGCTCGCGCCCACGAACCCGTTGTCGACGTAGACGATGCAGCCGGGCTGGGTCGCGTGCAGCCGATCGGCGATCGCCGCGATGTCGAACGGCTCGGTCGCGTCGATCACGACCTCGCGTGCGAGCACGACCTTCTCCGCCGCGCCCGTGTCGATGAGCGCAAGGACGGCCGCGACGTTGGCCTCCCACGCGTCGGCGTCGGTGATCTGGGCGATGGTGAAGCGCGCCGGCGTCGTCGATCTCGCAATCGCGCGAACCGGCGCGAGCGCGGAGAACGGCTCGATCGTCGTGCACCAGGTGCGGCCGGCGGCGTCGCGTTCGACGACGCGCGCCGGCACGATCATCCGGCCGCCGCCCGCGAACGGCAGCGCACCCACGGCCCGCGGCCCGATCGGACGGCGTGACTCCGGTGCGTCCAGGTCGCGCAAGTCGCCGGTGTGCGTGATCGAGCGCAGCGTCGTGACCGCGTTCGCCGGCTCCACGACCGCGGCAACGCCGGCGGTCACGAAGCCGCGCGGTCCGTCGAGCCACGCGGTTCCGTCGGCGCCGAGGTGCGCGAGCAGGTTTGCCGCATCGTCGAGCGGCTCGGTGTGCGCGACGAGTCGCGGCCGGTGCGGGGCGAGGCCGGTGTCGGCGGGCGTCACGCGCGTGTCCCGGTGATCAGTTGCGCGGCACCGGCGCCGAGTGCGCGATGAGCGACGTCGACGAAGCCCGCCGCGCCGACGATGCGCAACAACTCCGAACGCGGCGGCAGGTACGCGGTCGACGCCGGGAGGTAGGCGTACGCGCTCCGGTCGGAGAGCAGGCCGCCGACGAACGGCACCACCCGGCGGAACCACAACCCGTGCACGGCCCGCGCCGGTGCGCTGGTCGGCTCGCCGACGTCGATCAGGGCGATGCGGCCTCTCGGCCGGACGACCCGCGCGCACTCGGAGAGCACACTGGCGAGGTCGACGAAGTTCCGGAGCGCGAACCCGCACGTGAGCCCGTCGAGCGCGTGGTCGGCGAAGGGGAGACTCGTGGCGTCGGCGCGCACCAGCGGCGCGTCGGTACGCGCCGCGGCGAGCATGCCCGCCGAGAAGTCGACACCGATGGGCCGGTACCCGTTGTCGGCGAGTGTGCGGCACAGGTCGCCGGTGCCGCACGCGAGGTCGAGCACGCGCGCGCCCGACACGAGCTCGAGCGAGCGCACCGCGGCGCGTCGCCAGGAAACGTCGAGCCGGAAGGTCAGGAGCCGGTTGAGCAGGTCGTAGCGAGGCGCGATCCGGTCGAACATGTCCTCCACGACGCGTGCCTTCTCCGCGCCGCGCGGCAGGAGGTCGTTCGTGTCGATCACGTCGGGAGCCTCGACTGCGAGCTCGGGCGGCGCGTCTCGAGGCGCCTCGCGGCCTCGGCGCTCGCGGCGGCCAGCTCGTGCGCCTCGCCCACGGATTCGAGGTGTTCCTGCGCGACCGCGAGCAACACCCGCCGGAAGTGGTGCTCGACGAGCGCCGTCACTGCCGGCAACAGCGTGCGGAACGCTTCGACGAGCTGTTGCGCCTTCACGTCGTCGGAACGGCCGGACGCCCGCAGCGGCGTGCGTACGTAGCGGTCGAAGAGCGCGACGGCCTGCTCGGCGATGTCGTGCGTGGCCGCGTTGTGCTCGCGGGCGAGGGCGAGCAGATCGGAGAGCGGGAAGCCGGTCTCGAGCAGCGCGAGCCCGGCCCGCACGACCTCGACGTCGCTCGTCGTGTACCGCTCGTCGCCGTCGTGGATGCGCGGCACGAGCAATCCCTCGCGCGACACCGCTTCGAGCAGCGCGGGCGGCACACCCGACCGCTCGGCCAGCTCGGCGAGCGAGAGGAACTCCTCGGGCGGCTCGGCCACGGCGACGGCGACGGCAAGCGGGGCGTCGGTGGCGTCGAGGTCGCCGCTCAGGACGCGACCGATCAGCGCGAGCGTGAGTCCCTGCGCCTGGAGATCACGGATCCGGGCCAGGCGTTCGAGGTGAAGCGGCCCGTACCAGGCGACGCGGCCTTCGCGCGTCGGCGGCGGCAGGAGGTGCCGCTTCTGGTAGAAGCGGATCGTGTCGACCGACACGTCGGCCTGTTCGGCCAGCTCCTCGACACGCCATCGGTCCACGCACCGATTCTAGGAGTGATCACTCCCACGGTTCGGATCGGGCCCAAGGCACCTCCTGCGGGTCCCGACCCGGGCCTAGGTCGGGACCGGATCGGGGCTGCGGTCGTTCATCAGCGCCGCCAGCTGCGTGCGGTTGCGGATGCCGAGCTTGCGATAGACGATCGCCAGGTGGTGCTCGACCGTGCGGCGGCTCACGAAGAGCTCGGCGGCGGCCTCGTTGCTCGTCATGCCGGTCGAGACCGCGACCGCGACCTGGAGCTCGCGGTCGGTCAGCTGGTCGAACGCCGCCGTGCGGCGCGCCTCGCTCGGCGCGAGGTGCTTGCGCGCCCGGGCACTCCACGGATGCGCGTCGAGTTGGTCGAACGCGTCGAGCGCACGCGTCAGATGGGTTTCGGCCTCTTGGCGATCGCCGTACCGAAGGAGCGCCTCGCCGAAGAGGAGGTGTGTTCGTGCGCGCTCGAACGGGAGCGGCACGCCGTCGAGAAGGCCGAGTGACGCCTCGAACGCGACTCGCATGCCCGACTCGTCGCCGGCGACGAGTCCGCGAGCGCGCGCGGCAAAGGCGCGGGCTTGCCTGCCACCGTGGAGCTCGGCGTCTTCGTCGAGACGCGCGCTCACCTCGCAGGCGAGCGCGTGATCGCCGAGCATCGCCGCGACCTCCACGAGATCGACCTGCCACGGCCAGAGCGCCGGGTCGCGGTCGCCGCCCCGGGTCGTGCAATCCCGGCTGACCAGGAGATGGGTGCGCGCCGCGTCGAGCTCCAGCGCGGTGAGCTCCACGAAGCCCAACGCATAGGACGCCATGTACCGAAGTGACTCGGAGTCACAGTCGTCGGCGAGGGTCAAGGCCTCGGCCAGCAGCCCGCGGGCTTCCTCGAAGCGACCGATGCCGCCTTGAATCCTCCCGATGGCCATCAGCGTGACGACCCGCTCCGTGAACTGCTCGGTCTCGTTGATGAGCGATAACGACTCGGTGGCGTCGGCGAGCGCGCTCCGCCAAGACCCCATACGCCGGCGCAGCTCGGCGCGCACGGCCAGCGGAGGGGCCAGGAGTCCGAGCGCGCTCTCCCGGCGCGCGTAGTCGATCATTCCTTCGACCAGACGCAACGCCGCGGCGAAGTCGTCACCCGAGCACAAGGCGAGAGCCGTGTACTCCGCGAGTCCCGAGTACTGCGGCCCGGGTCCGGTCGCGTCGAACACGTTGACGAAGGCCCGGAACACTTGCATCGCCTCGCGATGCTCGCCCATGAGACTGGCGACCAGCGCGCCGAGCAACTCGGCCACGAAGTGCATCGGACTGGTCGGGTCGAGGAGCTCGACGGCGCGTGCCGCCGAGCCGCGGGCCGATTCGTAGTGCATGCACGCGAGGGCCGGAAACACTGCCTGCGCGTAGAGCATCGCGGCCCGGTCTCGATCAACGACCTCGGTGGCCTCGGCCTCACGCGTGAGCTCCTGGAACACGTCGGCGAACGAACGAGAGCGTTGCGTCGTCAGGCGCTTCAACAGCACGTCCGCTCGCTGCTGCTGATCAGTCGCCATGGTGAGCGCGGTGTCGAGCACCTGGGCCGAACGTTCGATCTGGCCCGCCAACCAGTAGGCGTCGCCGGCTCTGAGCAAACGAGCAGCCCGCGTTCCGGACGCGGCGGTGAGCTCTGCGCTCCGCTCCAACGTCTCGGCGGCGACGGCGTACGCACCCCGCGCGTACGAGTATTCGCCCGCGCGCGCGAGCTCGTCGGCCGCGGCGGCGTCGGGCCCGTCAGTCGCACCCGCGAGATGCCACGCCCGTCTCGTCACGTCGGTGTCCCGGCGGAGCACCGCTGCGAGGCGGCGATGGGTGTCCCTGCGCGCTTCCGGGTCCATGGCCTGGTACACCGCAGCGCGCAGCAAGGGGTGTGTGAACACGAACAGTTGGTGGTCGTCGAGCCGGATGAACCCGCCGTCCACGAGCGTGCCGAGCAGCGTGTGCTTGTCGTCGATCGAGTCGGTGAGCGATCGCAGCACGCCGGGCTCGAGGGCACTGTCGACGGACGCGATCTCGAGAACGCGTCGAGCGCCCGACGGGAGTTGGTCGACGCGATGCAGGAAACCGGCCTCGACGGTCGGCGTCCGCAACAGCCAGCCGGAAAGGGGCGCGCGGCCTGCGCGCTGCTCCTCGTCGAGGCTCTCGGCCAGCTCCAAGAGCGCCAGGGGGTTCCCTGCGGTGTGCGCCGCGAGTTGGCGCGCAACGACCGGTTCGACTGCTCCGTCGAGCAGCTCGCATGCTTCCGAAGGCGTCAGCCCCTCCAGATCGAGCGTCGGAAGATTGGCCCGATCGAGCGCGCACGGTTCACCTTCTCGTCGCGCGAACACGATCGCGACCGAGTCGCTCTCGAGCCGGGTTCGGGCCAGGAGGAGGGCGTCGAGCGACGACTCGTCGGCCCACTGCGCGTCGTCGACCGCCACGAGCACGGGTCGCTCGTCGGCCAAGGCGCTGAGCGCGTCGAAGACGACCATCGCAACCTTGAATCGATCGGCCGGTACCGCACCTTCGACGAGTTGCGCGAACTGCGCCGACCGGTCGGGATGCTCGACGGCCTCACGCGTCGGCCACGCCTGCCTCAACAGGGTTTCCAGGAGCGCGAACGGTTGGCGCATTCCTCGGACGGAACACGTGGCCCGCAACACTGCACAGTCGCCGGCCTTGGCGACGGTCCAGTCCAACAGGCGTGACTTGCCGACACCGGGCGGTCCTCGCAAGACCAATGACACCGACCTGCGCTCGGCGGACGACTCGAGCGCGCGTGCGATCCGCCCGCACTCGGCCGTTCGGCCCACCAGCACGCGATCCCCGCAGTCCACGCGCATTCATCTTCCCAGACAACGCTGGAGCGGGCCAGTCCGGGATGGTCGTGTTCGCATGCCTTTGCGGCCACAAGATCACGTAATTCTACGGATGCGTGACCCTCGGCCGCCTCGGATTATGTAGAAGTGCCGAGGTATGAGATGGGCGCCCGAATCCGGCGGCAGCGGCGCGGCGCGGGTGTGATCGCAATCGGAATCGTGTTGGGCTGGTCGGGGTTCGGGTTGTTCATTCCGACATCGGCGGCGGCGTCGGCGTCATCGCCGTGTCACACACCGATCTATTCGGGACATTGGTCGGGAACGTGGGTCGAACAGGTGCCGGGAGGGCCGAGCGGTCCGCCGCCTCAGCCGGCGTCGGGCAGCTGGAGCGCCGACGTGACCGTCTCGATCGCGGATGTGGTGACGGGCTCGTTCTCGATGGCCCAGACGAACCCGAGCCCATCCCCGCTCTTCACGAGTGAGGTCCTGGCCGGGACGGTGTCGTGCCAGTCGAATCAGATACACGTCGACTTCCACGGCATCAACAACTACTTCCAGCTCGATGGACCGCTTTCGTCGGACGGCTTGTCTTCTTTCGGCACCTACCAGTTCGCCAACAATCAGGGCACGTTCCAGGGAAATGCGCCGGCGCCGAGTCAGAGCACATTGATCAGTTGCGCGAGTCCACAGGCGTGCAATCCGGCGGTCCGAGCATCGGCATCGGTGACGGCTCCGGGGCTCTCCCTAACTGTGGCCGGGACACCGGCCGCCGGTGCGGGGACGGTGCAGCTGACGATCGCGCCCGGGAAACTGGCTTGTCCGAAGCTCGTGCCGACGGTCCGTCCGGTCGCCGACCTCACCGATGCGGGGTTCGCGCCGTCCGATCGCTTGAAGGTGACCGCGACTGTCCCGTTGTTCTCGTCGAGCACCGCGGAGCAGGTGTGTTTCAGCTCGACCGTCCCGTTCAAGAGCCGGTCGAACCCGACGGCCGCGAAGGCCGGGACCGCGTTCCTGCTCGACTGTTCGAAGGTCGCGAATGTCGCGCCGTGCGTGATGTCGAGCAAGCAGGTGGGAAGCAATGTGCTGGTGCAGTTCGTCGTGCCGGGTGGTGATCCGACCTTTACGATCGATGTGCCCAGCGGTCGACAGCTCTGGCTGTCGCAATACGGGACGGGCAAGGTCGGCGCCGCGTTCGACGCACGATTCCAGACGAGAGGTGGCCTCGCGCCGTTCCATTGGAGTGTCGCATCGGGAAAACTGCCGGCGGGTTGCACGCTCAGTGCGACGACCGGAACGATCACCGGCACGCCGACCGTCAAAGGGACCTACAAGATCGTCATGCAAGCGAAGGACTCCGAGCGGCAGCAGAAGATCGCCACCCTGCCGGTCCCCATCACCATCACGTAACCGTCGGCGGGGCGCCGGGCGATCAGTCGGCGAGCGCCTCTGCGCCGAGGCCGGCGCGTGCGAGTACGTCACGGGAAACGCCGACGTCGCGCCATGCGCCGTAGCTGATGCCGCGTCTTGCCGCGAAGAGCTTTGCGTGCTCGACGAAGTCTCGCTCGAGGGCGTCGAACGCGTCATTGCCCGTCGGCAGGTGCCCCGCAAGTGCGAGCAGATACCGGTCGACCGCCAAGGCGCCGTCGGTGCCGATCGGTCCATGCGACGTTGCGACGCGGGTTCGAGGCCGGACTGACACGAGGACTCCTTCGAAGCAGTGCGCCGATCTTGCCTTCGACTGCATCGGGACACATCCGTAGAATTACGTATTGGCCCGGACCGGCTTCTGCGTGCCGCTCCGGTCGGTGCCCGCTCAGGGCTCGAGGTCGATCCCGAGGTGCAGGAGCCGGCGGACGAGATCGACCCGGTTGTGGATACCCAGCTTGCGGTAGGCGTTGAGTAGGTGTGATTCGACCGTGCGCACACTGATCCCGAAGTGACGACCGACCTGCGTGGTCGAGTGCCCGCGACCGATCGCGATGGCGATCTCGCGTTCGCGGTTGCTCAGGACCGCCAGCTGGGCGACCACCACAGGTCGACTCGGTGCGTGGGGCGAAGGTGGCTGGCGCGGCATCCGCCAATACTGCCTATGGCGGTGTCCCGTCGCATCAGTGAGATTACGGAACGTGTGAGACCGCGCCCGGCGTGCGTGTCTACGTGCTCTTCCACACGGGCTTGCGCTTCTCGGCGAAGGCGGTGGCGCCCTCCACCGCGTCGCCGCTGGCGAAGATCTGCACCGCCAGCTCGTTGGTGCGCCGCCAGCCGTCGGCTTCGGGCATCTCGGCGGCCTCGCGCACGAGCTGGCGGGAGAGCCGCACCGCGATCGGTGAGTTCTCTCCGATCCGCTCCGCGAGCACGCACGCCTCGGCAACCACGCGTTCGGCCGGCACCACGCGATTGACGAGGCCCAGGGCGAGCGCGCGGTCGGCGTCGATCGGGTCGCCGGTCATCGCGAGCTCGAGCGCGATCGCGAGGGGCACGCGCTTGGGCAGGCGGATCAGGCCGCCGGCCGCGGCCATCAGGCCGCGCTGCACTTCGGGGATCCCGAAGCGCGCGGTGTCGGCCGCGACCACGAGGTCGCAGGAGAGCACGATCTCGAAACCACCGGCGAGCGCGGGGCCGTTCACCGCGCCGATGATCGGCTTCGGGAAGTCGCGGCTGACCACGCCCGCGAAGCCACCCTTGCCGCGCGCGATGTCCATGCCGCGGCCCTGAGCGACCACCTTCAGGTCGGCGCCGGCCGAGAACACCTCGCCCGCGCCGGTGAGCACGACGGCGCGCATCGTGGCGTCGGCCTCGATCTCGTCGAGCAGCCCGGCCATGGTCTGACTCACCTCGGGACTGATCGCGTTGCGCGCGTTCGGTCGGTTCAGGGTGAGCAGCGCGATGTTGCCGCGCCGTTCGAAGGTCACAAGTTCTGCGTCGGAGCTCATGGCTGCGACCCTAATCGTGCGCGAGGGGCGGAGTCATCGACGGCGAGCCGACCATTTCCAGCGGATTTGCCGGCTCGTCGATCGCGGCCGTGACACCCGGCCGGACCAATCGGGTCGCGACCATCACCGCGGCCATCAACACCGCCGATGCGAGCGTGGTCGTGCGCAGTCCCACATGGTCGGCGACCTTGCCCTGGATGATCGAGCCCAGCGGATAGAGCGAGCCGAGGATCACCGTGAACACCGAGAGCACCCGACCCCGGATCTCCGTGGGGACGCGCAACTGCGCGATCGTCGTGAAGCTCGAGAGCGCGCCGAGGTACAGCAGACCGACGGCGAAGATCGCGAAGGCCGAGAGCGCGAGATCCGGAGCCACGGCGTAGGCGGCGAGCGCGATCGGGAGCAGGCTCATCAGCGTCATCAACACGCGCCGGGCCCGGTATCGCTCCACCAGGGAGCCGAGCGAGAACGCCATGAGCACCGCGCCGATGCCCTGCGCGGTGATGAGCACCGTGGTGCCGGCCGATCCGCTGTGGAGCACCTTCAGCGCCATCGCGGGCACGAGCGCGATGAACGGCGCCGCGAAGAACGTGTTGAGGCACATGGCGAACGCCGTGATCCGCAGGCCCGGATCGCGACGTACGAAGCCGAAGCCGTCGGCGATCGAACGAAAGAAACGTTCACGGCGAGCCCCGGCCGAAGGGGGAGGCAGCGTGATGAGCAACATCACGGTGACCACCGCGAGGAAGCTCACCGCGTTCACAGCTTCCGCCCACGCGAAGCCACGCGTCGACGTGCCGGCCACCCCGCCCACGTAGATGACGACTCCGGCAATTGCCGGACCGACCACGCGGCCGAGGTTGTACTGGGCCGACGAGAGCGCAATCGCCCCGGGCAGGTCTTCCACCGGCACGAGGTCGGGGAGCATCGCCTGGAACGACGGGAATCCGAGCGCGGCGCACATGCCGTTGCCGAGCGCGATCAAGGTGATGGTTGGCGCCGAGGGATGGCCGACGACGAACAGCACCGTGAGGAGGCTCGCGAGCGCGGTCTGCACCAGGCTCGTGACGATCATGAGCAGCCGGCGCGGATACCGGTCGGCGAGCGCGCCGCCGATCGGGCTGAAGAACGCGATCGGCAGGAACGCGGCCGCCGCGACCGTGCCGGTCCACGCGGCCTGATTGGTGTGCTTCGTCACGTAGATGCCGAGCGCGATCGACTCCATCCACGTGCCGATGTTCGAGATGAACGCACCCGTCCAGAGGCGCGCGTACGCGGGATGGCGCAACGGCGCGAATGAGATGAGCGGCTTGCGGGGGGCCGCCTCGCCGGCGGCCCCGTCGTCGGCCGTTATGTCGTCGGCCACTGGGGCTCGCGCTTCTCGAGGAACGCGTGCATGCCTTCCTGGGCGTCGTCGAGCTGCGCGTTGTCGACCATGACCGCGCAGGCCAGCCCGTACGCCGCGCGCTCGTCGAGCGCCTCTTGTTCGTAGAACGCCCGCTTGCCGAGCGCGAGCACCGTCGCGCTCGACTGCGCGATCCGATCGGCGAGCTCGAGCACCGCGCCTTCGAGCCGGCCGGCCGGCACCACGCGGTTCACGAGGCCCCACTCCTCGGCCGTGGTCGCGTCGATCATCTCGCCGGTGAACAGCATCTCGAGCACGCGCTTGCGCCCGATCGTCCGGCTGATCGGCACCATCGGGGTGGAGCAGAACAGACCGATGTTCACGCCCGGCGTCGCGAAGCGGGCATCGTCGGCCGCGATCGCGAGATCACACGCGGCGACGAGCTGGCAGCCGGCCGCGGTGGCGACGCCGTGCACCTTGGCGATCACCGGTTGGGGAATCGTGTGCAAGCGCGTCATCAGGTCGACGCACGTCTGGAACAACTCTTCGTAGGCGCGGGCGTTGGGGTTCGCGACGACCTCGCCGAGATCGTGACCGGCCGAGAATGCGGGTCCGCGGCCTTCGATCACGAGCACCCGGATCGACGCGTCGCCCGCCACCCGATCGAGTGCCGCGAGCATCTCGCGCATCAGCGCGAGCGAAAGCGCGTTGCGGCGCTCGGGGCGGTCGAGCGCGAGCCGGGCGATCGGCGCCGTCGCGTCGAGCGACAGGTACTCGAAGTCCATTAGACGCACTTCGCGTCGGTCATGGCGGGTTGCGGGATCCCAACGGTCACGGCGCTCAGCGTACGTTGGGGAATCGAGCGTTGACCCACCTATATAACGGTGTTATAAACGACCGGACGAGAGCGAGGTGTGCCATGGCGGTCACCGAGAACCCCTTCCTCACCGGCAACTACGGCCCGGTGTCCGAGGAGTCCACCACCACCGATCTCACGGTCGACGGTGCGATTCCCGCCGAGCTGCGCGGCCGGTACCTGCGCATCGGCCCCAACCCGTTCGCGACGCCGACGGGTCCGTATCACTGGTTCGTCGGCGACGGCATGGTGCACGGGATCGAGATCGACGGCGGCGAGGCCCATTGGTACCGCAACCGTTGGGTGCGCACCGACGACATCGCGCGTGCGATGGGCGAGGAGCCGGTGCAGGGCCCGGTGCCGCCGCTCTACGACACGAGCAACACGCACGTGATCGGTCACGCGGGCCGCATCCTCGCGTTGACCGAGGGCTCGATGCCCTACGAGCTGTCGCCCACGCTCGAGACGCTCCGGCGAACCGACTTCGGCGGACCGCTGCCGACCGGGTTCACCGCCCACCCGAAGGTCGATCCGCTCACGGGGGAGATGCTGGCGTTCGCGTACTGGTTCGCCGAGCCGTACCTCACGTATCACGTGATCGACGCGGCCGGGAAGCTCGTCCGCAGTGAGCCGATCACCCTGCCGCGCTCGGTGATGATGCACGACTTCGCGGTCACGCGCGACAACGTGCTCTTCTTCGACCTGCCTGTGGTGTTCGATCTCGAGACCGCGCCGTTCCCGTTCCGGTGGGAAGAGGATCACCAGGCCCGGGTCGGCGTGATGCCGCGAACCGGCGGCGACGCCGACGTGCGTTGGTTCGATGTGGATCCCTGTTACGTGTTCCACCCGATGAACGCCTTCGACGACGGCGACACCGTGGTGGTCGACGTTCCGCGCCACCCGACCATGTTCAAGCGCAGCAAGGTCGGCCCGAACGACGGCGGCGTCCCCACGCTCGAGCGGTGGACGATCGACCTGCCGGCCGGCAAGGTGCGCGAGGAGCGGATCGACGAGCGGGGCCAGGAGTTCCCGCGCGTCAACGAGACGTTGCTCGGTTCCCGCCATCGCTTCGGCTACGCCGTTCGCGTCGACACCCAGGATTCCTTCGACGGCGCGAACTACCTCAAGCACGACTTCGTGGCCGGCACCACGCAGGAACACGATTTCGGGAAGGGTCGGATCCCGAGCGAGTTCGTGTTCGTTCCGAGCGAGGCGGCCACGAGTGAGGACGACGGGTGGCTCATGGGCTACGTGTACGACGCCGCGGTCGACCGCTCCGACTTCGTGATCCTCGACGCGCACGATTTCGGTGCCGCGCCCGTCGCCACCGTGCACCTGCCCGTGCGCGTGCCCTACGGCTTCCACGGCAGCTGGATCCCCGACTCGCAGTAGACCGTCAGCGGCTCGCGAGCCAGGCGGCTTCGGCTTCGCCCATCGCGGTCGACGGCGGACCACCGACGAACGGCCACAGCTCCTCGGCGATCCGGCGGAAGTTCGCGGTCGGGCGGAGCCGGCCGAGCACCGCGGTGAGGCCGAGATTGATGCGTTGGGTGATCACGAACGCGGGCGGCACGTTCGCAGCTCGCGCGACGTGCGCGTAGCGGCCGTTCGGATCGAAGTACATGCGCACCGTCTCCGACGAGTACTCGGGCTCGATCGTGAACACCGCGTCGTTCATCACGAGCTCGTAGAAGTGACCGAAGTAACCGGCGACGTCGTCGTCGCTGATGGCGGGATCGCGGCGGAGCACGTGGTGGTCTTCCAGCAGGCGGCGAAACGCGGGCACGTCGTGTTCCACGACGAGCAGGCGGATCAACGACTCGAAGAGCTCGACGTCGGCGGGGAGGTACCGCTTCACCAGCCCGAAGTCGAGGAACGTCACGTGACCTCCCGGGCGGAACAGGTAGTTGCCCGGGTGCGGATCACCGTTGAACGCGTGCAAGCGGTAGATGCTGCCGAACACGAAGCGGTAGATGGCTTCGGCGGCGAGGTCGCGCTCGGTCTGCGACCACTGCTCGACCTCTGCGAAACGTGACCCGACGGCGAGCTCGGTCGTGAGGACGCGGCGCGTCGACAGCTCGTCGATCACTCCCGGCACCGAGATGTTCGGGTGGCCGCGGAACGCGTCGACGAAGAAGCGTTGGTTCACGGCCTCGTTCCCGTAGTCGAGCTCTTCGGTGAGGCGCGCGCGCAGCTCGTCGACGAGCGGTCCGGGATCGAGACCGGGGAACATCATCCCGAGCGCGCGGAAGAGCAGATCGGTGTTCACGAGGTCGGCGCGGATCGCGTCGTCGACGCCCGGATATTGCACCTTCACCGCCACCGCGAGTCCCGACTGCGTGACCGCCCGGTGCACCTGCCCGATCGATGCCGCGGCGATCGGCTCCGGATCCCACTGCGCGAAGACGCGCGCCGGGTCGGCGCCGAGCTCGTCTCGGACGACCTGCGCGGTGAGCTCCGCCGACATGGGCGGCGCGTCCTGCTGCAACGACGCCAGCGCGGCGCGCACCGGTTCGGGCATGCCGTCGTCGAGGTAGCTCGCCATCTGGCCGATCTTCATCAACGCGCCCTTCATGTTCCCGAGCGCGGCGGCGACCTGCGCGGCGGTGCGCAGCTGATGCTCGGACTCGAGCTGGTCGCGCCGTTCGCCGGAGGCGGTGACCAGCCGGGCCCGGTGCACCGCGTGGGAGGCTCCGGCCCGGGCTCCCACCGCCGCGAGCTGGGCGTTGCGCGAAGCGAAGGTGGTGCTCGACACGGGCTGCGGACGCCGCCGCCGGACGCGTCGGGCAGCGAGCGCGACCGCGGCCAACACGGCCGTGCCGATCGCCCAGGTCCGGCTGCGCATCGGGCCAGCTTGGCAGTCGGGAGCTCCGGCTTCGTACACTTGACCGATCGGTCAAGATTTCCCGGGGGCCTCGGAGCCACCCGCGTAGCCACGAATGAGGGACGCCGTGACGACTGACACCGTGACCGCCGACGAGCAGCTCGTACGAGACCGGTGCGACGAGCTCCTCGCCGAGCACGACCCGAAGAAGACCCGTCCGGCCGACGTGCTCGCCGCGCAGTACGACGCCGGCCTCGCGTGGGTGCACTTCCCCGAGGGCTTCGGGGGCCTCGGCGTGTCACCGAAGCTCCAGAACGTGGTGAACGCCAGGCTCACTGCCGCCGGCGCGCCGCTCCCTTACGGACGCAACCCGATCGGGCACGGCATGTGCGCGCCGACGATCGTGACCCACGGGAGCGACGAGCAGAAGCGCCGGTACCTCCGGCCGTTGTTCACGAGCGAAGAGATCTGGTGCCAGATGTTCAGCGAGCCGGGCGCCGGATCCGACGTCGCCGGCCTCTCGACCCGCGCGATTCGCGACGGCGACGAGTGGATCATCAACGGCCAGAAGGTGTGGACCACGCTCGCGCACGTCGCGCGATTCGGCATCGTCATCGTGCGCACCGACACGGAGAAGCCGAAGCACAAAGGGCTGACGATGTTCGTCGTCGACATGCAGGCGCCGGGTGTCGAGGTTCGTCCGCTGGTGCAGGCGACCGGTGAGGCCGAGTTCAACGAGGTGTACTTCACCGACGTGCGGGTGCCCGACAGCGAGCGGCTCGGCGACATCGGCGAGGGCTGGCACGTGTCGCTCACGACGCTGATGAACGAGCGCGTCTCGATCGGTGGCCAGGTGCACCCGCAGGGGTCGGGCCTGATCGCGCTCGTGCGGCACATCTACGAGCAGCACCCCGAGGCCGCGGTCGGCGCCGCCCGCGACGAGTTCGCGCGCTTGTGGATCGAGGCCGAGGTGAACCGGCTCACCAACATCCGGGCGTCACAGAGCCGCAAGAAGGGCACGCCCGGGCCCGAGGGGTCGGTGGGCAAGCTGGCGATGGCGCTGCTGAATCAGCGGATGATGGACTTCACGATGAACCTCATGGGACCCGAGGCGATGCTGTATCCGGCCGGCTATCCCATGTCCCGACCGACCACGGCCATGGACCTGTCGAGCCCGCAGAAGGCGTTCCTTCGCGTGCAGGCCAATTCCATCGAGGGGGGTACGACCCTCATCATGAAGAACATCCTCGGCGAGCGGGTGCTCGGCCTCCCGGGCGACATCCGGGTCGACAAGGACCGCCCCTGGAGCGAGGTCCCCCGCAGCTGACCGGCCCAGGTCCTGAGGCGTCTGTGGACCACACGTCGTGTGGTCCACAGACGCCTCGGTCGGTCGCGGACCGGCGGACCCCCGGTACTTGGGTATTGACGGCGGGCCACCGCCGCCGGAAATGTCGCGCGACGCGGCGACGCCGGCTGGAGTCGGCGAACTCGCCCTGAAGATGCGGTGCCGACATGCCGACTCCCAACAGGATGTTTGCAAAACGCCGGGGTGTAGTCGCGCTCGCTCTCGTCCTGACCGCCTCGCTGGTGGCTCCGGCCGCCGCGCTCGCGTCACCTTCGACGTCGACCTCCACGTCGACGACGAAGCCGAAGGCGAAGCCGACCACGACCTCGGGCCCGAGCACCACGACCACCACGATCGACCCGTCGAGCGTGCCGCCACCCCCCGCGTTCACCCTGCCCCTCGACCTCGGCCTGCAGCTGCTCGCCCAGAAGGACCAGGCCAACCAGGACATCCAGACCTACGGCGCCAAGCTCCCCGGCGACCGCAAGAGCGAGGCGGCCGTGGAGGACACGTGGCGGGGCCTCAAGCGTCAGCTCGCCCGGCTCGAGGCGCGCGAGCGCCGGACCCAGCGGGAGCTCGACGCCGCGCACGCCGACATCCAGGCTGCGGCCGTCGAGGCGTACATGGACTCCGGCAGCGACCGGCTCGAGGCCGCGATCTCGGCGATCGGCAGTGCGACCAGCGCGATGGACGCCGGCCGCACGATCCACCTCATCGGCTCGTTCGGTGACCAGCAGAACGAGCTGATCCAGCAGTATCTGGCCCTGCAGAAGCAGCTGGGTGCCGAGCAGCGGCAGGTCGCGGCCCGCAAGAAGGCGGCCGACGCGATGCTCGTGAACGCGGAGCTGAAGGTCACCGACGACCAGACCGCGATCGCGCATGCACACGTTCGCCTGACGGCATCGGTGATCGGCATCTTCAAGTTCGAGCAGGCCGCGACCAGCGCGTCGAGCCCGATCCTGGGTCCGAGCCTGCTGTCGGCGCAGCAGCTCGCCGACTTCGTGCGGACGTCGGGCTACAAGCCGCGCATCACCGTTCCGCTCGGCGTGCTCGCCAACGACTACATCAAGGAAGGCGAGAATGCGGGCGTCCGCGGCGACGTCGCGTTCGCACAGTCGATCCTCGAGACCGACGGCTTCTCGTTCCCCGGTGGCGGCCAGGTCGCGGTGCAGGACAACAACTTCGCGGGCATCGGCGCGTGCGACTCCTGCCCGCACGGCTTCTCCTTCCCGACGGCCGACATCGGTGTGCGCGCGCAGATGCAGGACCTGCGGATCTACGTCGATCCGACGCTCACCGACACGACGCTGAAGCAGCCGCTCGTGATGCCGAAGATGCTCGGCCTCGGTTTCCGCGGCAAGGTGCAGACGTGGTGGGACCTCTGGGGGACGTGGGCAACCGGCGCGTTCTACGGTCAGCGCGTCTACGACATCTATACAGCGATGGTCGCGTTCGCGAAGAACGACCCACCGCACAAACCGGTTCCGGGCTGATCACCGCGCGGTCAGCCGCACCGGGAGGCGGCGGATCCCGGTGTGCTTGTTGCTCCGCGTCCACTCGACCGGGCCGCTGAGGTCGATCGTCGCGATTCGTGCGAGCAGCTCGGTGAGCACGACGCGGATCTCGAGCCGCGCCAGGCTCGCGCCGAGGCAGTGGTGGACGCCGTGACCGAATCCGAGGTGCGGATTCGGTTGGCGGCGAACGTCGAAGCGGAACGGATCGGTGAACACGCGCTCGTCGCGATTCGCCGACGCCTCCCAGAACACGACCTTCTCGCCGGCGCGGATCTCGTGGCCGCCGAGCTCGACCGGCCGGGTGGCGGTGCGGCGGTTGTAGGCCGCGGGATGGGTCCAGCGCACGATCTCCTCGACGCCGGTCGGCATCGCGGTCGGGTCGTCGCGCAGGACCGCGAGCTCGTCGGGGAACTCCGTGAGCGCCACGATCGCGCCGGCGATCGCGTTGCGCGTCGTGTCGGCGCCGGCCGCCCACAGCAAGCTGAAGAAGAACTGCAGCTCCTGGTCGGTGAGCTGGGGCGGATCCTCTCCGGGCAGTGCCGCGTTGCAGACGACGGAGAGCATGTCGTCGGCCGGGTGCGCGCGTTTCTCGGCGATCAGTCGTGAGCCGTACTCGAACATCGCGACGGCCGCGCTCGCGACGTCGTCGGTGGTCTCGAACGCCTCGCGGTCGTCCTTGAAGTCGAAGCTGTGCTCGATCCAATCGAAGAGTTGGTGGCGGTCCGCTTCCGGGATCCCCATCAGGATGCAAATCGCCTGCATCGGGAGCTCGCCGGCGACGGCCGAAACGAAGTCGCACGCGCCGGCGTCGAGCGCGTCGTCGACCAGGCGCGCGGTCCGGCGCCGCAGCTCCGACTCCAAACGCGCGATCGTCCGCGGCGTCAACCCCTTGCTCACCAACATGCGGACCCGTTGATGACGCGGGTCGTCCATCATGTTGAGCATCATCCCCGCGACGGGCAGGTCGGGGATCGTCGTGCCGCCGTAGGGACGGTCACCGCCGGTCTCCGAGGAGAACGTCACGGGATCGTGGATCACCGCCATGCACTCCGCGTGCGTGTGCACCGACCAGAAGCCTTCGCCGTCGGGAGTGTGCGCGGTGGGCTCGTGCCACCACACCGGCGCGGCCGCCCGCAAGGTCGTGAACAGCGCGTGCGGGAAGCCGTGCGCGAACTGGTCGAGATCCGTGAGATCGATCCCGGCGGGCTCCACGGCACCATTGTCGCGTTCGGGAAGCATCGCGACTCGACCTCGGTTGAGACTCAGGTCCGCTGATCACCTGGAGACCGCATGGCCGCAGTCCACGACTTCAATCGCTCCGTCATCGACGAGTTCCGCACCCACGACGGCAAGGTCGGCGGTCCGTTCGAGGGTGCACCGCTCCTGTTGCTGACCACGACGGGTGCGAAGACGGGTCGCCGGCACACGACCCCGGTCGTGTACCTGCCCGACGGTGATCGCATGGTCGTGTTCGGGTCGAAGGCGGGCGCGCCGAGCCATCCGGCGTGGTACCACAACCTCGTCGCCAACCCGACGGTCTCGGTCGAGCTGCCCGGCGAGCGGTTCGACGCGCGCGCCGTGGTCCTCGAAGGTGACGAGCGCGATCGCTTGTTCGACCGGCAGAAGTCACTGATGCCCGGCTTCGCCGACTACGAGCGCAAGACGACGCGCCTGATCCCCGTGATCGCGCTGGAGCGCATACCGAGCGAGTAGCGTCTCGCTGTTGGACGAGCACGACGACCCGCGCTGGATACGGGTCGTGGCGTTCGCGATCGCGGCGGCGGTCGCCGCCTTCGGTGCCGTCGGCCTCCTCCTCGCAGTACTCGGGTGGTACCGGCGGCCGGTGGTGCTCGTCGCCGGCGCGGTGGTGTTCGTCGCGCTGTGCCTTCTCGCGCGGCCACTGCTCCCGCGCCGCGGTGAGGTGAGCCGAGCCGCGCAGATCGGGGCGGTCGTCGCGGTGGTCGCGATCGTCGCGATCACGATCTGGAACGTCTCCAACGCGTCGCAACAGGTGCTCGTGATCCGCGACGGCGGCACGTACATGAATGCGGGGAAGTGGGTCTCCGCGCACGGCACGCTGGAGGTCAAGCCGTTCGCGGGTCCCTTCACCCCCAAGCTCCTCGCCGCGAGCTCGGCGGGGATGAGCCGCGAGGGGAACCACCTCGAGTTCACGCTCGAGCACATGGTTCCGGTGCTGCTCGCCGAGGCGCAGGGTCTCGGCGGCGATCGCCTCATGTTCGACGCGATCCCGCTGCTCGGCGGTGCCGCGCTGCTCGCGTTCTATCTCTTCGCGCGACGCGTCCTGCGATATCCGATCGCGGCGCTCGGCGCGATGCTTTGCCTGGGGTTGTTGATGCCGCAGGTGTCGTTCTCGCGCGACAGCACCACCGAGATCCCGATGCAGGTGTTGCTGTTCACAGCGGCGTGGTTGCTCTGCGACCGCCGAACCCTTCGGCACCGGGGCGCCGCGTTCACGGCCGGGCTGTTCCTCGGATTGCTCCAGGCGATCCACATCGACGGGTTGGCGTTCGTCGTGGGGTTGCCGTTCGTGTGCCTGTTCTTCTGGCTCGGCACCGATCCCGCCGATCGGCGCCAGGTGGGTTGGGCGATCCTGTTCGCCGGCATCGGCGCCGCAGTGGGCGCGTCGATCGGGTTCTTCGATCTGGTCGTGCGCAGTCACCTCTACCTGCGAACGCTCCGCGCCGACCTCGAGAAGCTGTCGGTCGGCGCGGTGGTCGCGGTCGTGGTAGCGGTTGTGTTGTTCGCCGGGTTCCGGCGCTGGTCGCGGCGCGCGGCTGATCTGGTCCCGCGCCTGCGGCGCGCGCAGGGACCCGCCGCGCGCGTCGTCGGCGGGGTGGTGGTGTTCGCCGGATTCGGCGCCTGGTTCCTCCGCCCTCATCTGCAGACCGTTCGGGGCGCTCCCAACATCGTCGTGAAAGCGGTGCAGCTCCGGACGCATCTCACAGTCGATCCCACGCGCCGCTACTTCGAGCACTCGATCCAGTGGATGAGCTGGTACGTCGGACCGATCACGCTCGCGCTCGCGATCGGCGGCGCCGGCTACGCGACATGGGCTTTCGTGCGCGGTTCATTGCGCCTCCCGGTGCAGGTCGCCGGGTTCGTGCTCGGGCCGCCCGCGCTCCTCTACATCTGGAAGCCGAGCATCACGTCCGATCAGATCTGGTCGATGCGGCGTTTCCTGCCGGCCGCATTTCCGATCGTGGTGCTCGGCGCCTTCGGCGCGCTTTGCGTCGTGGCCGCGCGCAATCACCTCGGCTTGCCCGCCGCGCGCCGCGCGCTGGCGCTCGTACTCGGTGTGCTCGCCGTCGCGTTCCCGGTGTACACGATCCGGAATGTGTCGAGGATGACGAGTCAGCGCGGATATCCGTCGGCCGTGCAGGACGCGTGCAACATCGTCGGCCGGAGCGGCGCGATCGTCGTGCCGCAGGAGTCGTCGCCGCTCACGTGGCTGTACGACCCGCAGACGTTGCGCTCGTTCTGCAACGTTCCCGTCGCGATCATGCTCTCCGGTCAGAGGTCGGCGTTGTCGACTCGTTTGCCGGGCGGGAAGCTCGATCCCCGGCTGCTCCACACGCTGGCGCGAGAGTGGGAGCACCAGCACCGCACGCTCTTCATCGTGGCCGGCAGCGCGCGCACGATCCGGAAGCTGTTCCCCTTTGCGACCATTCGGGTCGTGCCCGGCGTGGCCAACCCGCACCTGCTCGTGCAGACGCTCGTGAGCCGACCCGACGCGTTCCAAACGGAGCGACTCTCGTTCGCCATTGCCCGGGTGCCGACCGGTTAGCGGCGACAGGAGGGCCGGTGGCCGAATTCGTGGAGCTCGGCGGTACGAACGTGAGCATCGATCGGCTCGCGCCCGACGTACCCGCGCCCGACGACCCGCAGCTGACCGCGGCCATCGCCCGCCTCCAGGACGAGCCGCGAGGTGAGCGGGTTCCGCCGGATGGCTGGCGGGTGCTGCGCGAAGACGACGAACGAGTGATCGTCGCCGCGTTCGATCCGGTCTGGCCGGGTTGGACCGTCGTTTCGTTCCGTCGTGTCGAAGGTCGTTGGGAGTGGGCGGGAGCGTCGTACGGCCGCACGCCGCGTCCGACCGCGAGCGAGCGCGGTCGGGGTTTCTCGCTCCGATTCGCGGCGAAACGGTACGACACCCGTGCGGGAGAACCGCTCGACGTCTCGGTGATCCTGACCAACGGCAGCCCAGGCACCTACGACGGTTTCCGGCCGCGCGTGATCGGGAGTCTGCGCCTCGTTGGATCGAACGACTGGATGCCGTCGTGGGTCGCGTTCAGGCTCATCGGCATTCCGTGCAAACTGGGCCCTGGTGAGCACCTCGAGCTGGCGGTGGCGTTCGGTTCGGTATCACCGGCCGCGGGTGTCTACGAGATCCGCGCGACGGTCGGCGAGCTCGATCTCACGGCCGGTGGTGCGCAGCTGCACGTGCGCGCGCAGTAGTGCGCGGGGTCGGCGGGTTCGAGCTGTGGTCTCCGGTCCGGCATTGAGATGATCGGCAACTCGCCGCGAGTGGTGATCCTCAACGGCGGTTCGAGCGCGGGCAAGACGACGCTCGCGACCGCGTTTCGTGATCGGCGGAGCGCGGTCGGAGACCTCTGGTTGCTCACCGCGATTGACGACGCGCTGGCGAAGCTGCCTGCCGATTGGCAGGCCGCGGGCTCCGAGCGCGGCGCATTCGCGTCCGCCGGCGTCCGCTTCGAGACCACGGCAGACGGGCTCGAGGTTCGTGTCGGCCCGGTCGGTCGGCAGTTGTTCCGCGCCTACCAAGCCGGCGCGGCCGCGGCGGCGCGCGCCGGGCTGAATGTGATCGTCGACGACGTCGTGATCGACCGCGCTCATCTCGACGGCTGGTTCGACGTGCGCGCGGGGCTCGACGTCGTGTGGGTCGGGGTTCGGTGTTCGGCCGAGGTTGCCGAGGAGCGCGAACGCCTGCGCCGCGACAGCCGGTACGCAGGGTTGGCGCGCGCGCAGGCCGATCTGGTGCATCGCCACACCACGTACGACTTCGAGATCGACACCACGACACGGACGCGCGACGAAGTGCTGTCGGACCTCCTCCAGGGTCTCGGCTATTGAGCACGGTGCGACGGCGTGCTGGTCGAGCAGATCGACGAGGCACTTTCCCCGGTCATCGGCCTGCAATCGCATGGTTCGGCGTCGCGGGAAAACCGGTGGTCACCGCCGGAGACGGCTGGCATAGTGCGAGCGTGCCGCACATCTCTTTCGACGAACACCGGGCCGAGCGGTACGACGCCGACTCGAGCGACATGTTCGAGCCGGCGGTCGTCGACCCGGCCGTGAGCTTCCTCGCCGATCTCGCGAGAGGCGGCGCCGCACTCGAGCTGGGCATCGGAACCGGGCGCATCGCGCTCCCGCTCATCCAACGCGGCATCCCGGTGCACGGGATCGACATCTCTCCGGCGATGGTCGCACAGCTGCAGACGAAGCCCGGTGGCGCGAGCATCGGCGTGACCGTCGGCGACTTCGCCACGACCACCGTGGGCCGCACCTTCGAGCTGGCGTACCTCGTCTACAACACGATCATGAACTTGACCACCCAAGACGAACAGGTTGCGTGCTTCGCCAACGCGGCCGCGCACCTGGAACCGGGCGGGTGCTTCGTGATCGAGTTGATCATTCCCGCGCTGCAGCGCCTCCCGCCCGGCGAGACCGTGCGCGCGTTCACGGTGACGCCGACTCGGCTCGGCTTCGAGGAGTACGACGTCGCGACACAGATTGCGTACTCCCACCACTACTGGGCGAACGACGGCGAGCTCGAGGTGTTTTCGGCGCCGTATCGCTATGTATGGCCGTCGGAGCTCGACCTGATGGCACGCCTCGCGGGCATGACGTTGCGCGATCGCTGGAGCGACTGGCATCATGCCCCCTTCACGAGCGAGAGCACATCGCACGTCTCGGTATGGGAGAAGACGGTGCAGTGAGCGAAGACCTGACTCTGCCGGCGTTCGCGAGCTGGCCGATCTTCCCGTTCGTCGGCGACCTGCGCGTGCGCGCCGTCGAACCGCGGCTCTCGGCCGATTGGCCGCGCGAGGGCGAACCGGGAGGTGCGCCGTGCCGGTCGTGTGCCGAGTCGGACGATCGCTGCATTTGGGTGGATGAGCACTGGCGGGTGCTGGCTCCCGAACAGCGGTTGGCTGTACCCGTGCAACTCTTTCTGGAGACGCGCGAGCACGTGGACATGGACGGCTTGAGCCCGGCGCGCGCGGCCGAGCTGGGCCAGTTGATCGTGAGGCTCGACCGCGCGATCCAAGCGATCGGCGGCATCGGACGCGTGCACATCAGCCGCTGGGGCGACGGCAACTCACACTTTCATCTGTGGTTCTACGCCCGACCGGTCGGCGACGTGCAGATGCTCGGATTCTGCCTGCCGATGTGGGCGCAGATTCTCGATCCGACCCCCGAAGACATCTGGAACCGCAACCTCGCGGTCGTCGCGCGAGAGCTCGCAAGGGATGGCGGCCGCGCGATCGCCTGAGAGTGGGCGTCAGGCGATCTGTGGAGCTGCCGATGACGTACCGGTGAGCCGAGCCGAACAGATTCGGGCCGAGAGTGCGAAGCGTCGGCGGAGCAACCTTGCCCGTGCCGTGCCAGTCGCCGTGACGTCCTTCACGATCACTGCGCTCCGTTGCGACGCCTGCTGTTTCACGCTGCGCGACGGGCGAGAGTTCGTGGTGAACGTCACGAGCCCGGCCCGGATAGAGGAAGCCTTGGGCGCGATCGGCGTATCCGTGGCTGCGGGATGCTGACGGTGACCGATCGCAGGCCGAGCGGTTGCGGGTTGCTCCCGCGCAGCTGCGTCCAGAGGTGCGGCGCGGGAACCGCACGGCGCGTACGCTGTTCCTCGTGCCCGTGAAGGAAGGACCGGTCCCGCCGTTTCCCGATGGCGCCGACCCCGACGAGTACGACCGGCTGCGGCGCCGGGTGCTCTGGAAGATGCCGTCGGGCTTGTACGTGGTGGGGAGCACCGACAAGGCCGACCGGCGCAACGGCATGACCCTCAACTGGGCGAGCCAGGTGTCGTTCGACCCGAAGTTGATCGGGATCGGCGTGGAGCGGGAGGCGCTCACTCACGAGCTGATCACGGCCGCGGGCGTGTTCTCGCTCTGCCTCCTCGACCGCGAAGACCGTGCGATCGTCCGCAAGTTCACGAAGCCGGTCGAGGTGGATCTCCCGGCTCGCACGCTCAACGGTTTCCCGTACGTCGACGGCCCGGTCACCGGCGCGCCCGTGCTCGCGCAGTCGGTTGCGTACGTCGAGTGCGAGGTCCGCCAGCCGGTGGAGGTCGGCAACCACACGCTGTTCCTCGGTGAGATCGTCAACGCCGCCTTCCTCAAGGACGAGGAGACGGAGATCCTCCGCATGGAGGACACTCGGATGAACTACGGCGGCTGACGCCCAGAGTCACACCGCCGTCGTGGCCACGTACGCGCCGCGCAGCGCCGGAACGAGACCTCGGGCCCGAACCGTGGTGTGGTCGGATTTCTCGATCTTCGAGACCCTGACCGCGAGGATCGCGGCTGCGAGCGCGATCGCGAGGCATGCGGCCAACGCCACGAACGAGAAGATCGGGAACGGGAACATCAATCCGTTCTGGATCCACGTGGCCCAGGCCGCGGTCGCGGCGACCGCGATCATGGGGACGAACGAGTGTGCGAACGCGCGCGCCCGATCGTCATGGAGAGGACGCGGCGAAGCGCCCGCGTCGTCGGGTCCCACCTGGAGGCGGGCCCGAGCAGTGAACAGCGCCCGAGTCGCGGCCGCGAGAACGATCGCCGCGCCGATCGCCCACCACGTGGCGCCGACCGGGTGGGTGTTGTCGGCCGAGATGAACGCGACGGCCTTCGTGTGCGGGAACAGCAGCGCGGGAACGAGCAGGCCGATGCCGAGGAGGCCGCCCACGGCGAACCCGAGGAGCAGCGGAAGCGCTCGGCGCGGTCGCACCTTCGCGGCGCCGGGCCCGAAGAAGTCGCGGCGCACAGCTCCGTGATCCTCGAACGCGTCGCCGGTGTCGGCGACCCAGCGGGTCCACTTCGCGCGGTTCAGGTATCGCACCCGGTGGCGGCCGGTCGGGTCGGCGTACCAGCCGGTTGACGCGTCTCGTTGCTCGTGCTGCTCGATCCATCGCTCGTACCGCCGACGCTTCAACCCGCCCGGCCGCCACCAGTAGGCCTCGAGCAGTGTCAGCCCGCCGATGCACCCTCCGAAGAACAACAACATGTCGCGGGTCATCGCAAAGGGCCCGCTCCACGCGAGGCCGGAGGGCACGGTGATGATGAGGTAGATCAACGCCAGATTGCACAGGAAATAGCGGACCGGGTGCCTCGCCTGCGCGTGCGCGCACCAGTCGGTGATTCGGCGCACGCTGTCGGAGATCTTGTTCATCGGCGGGCCCGTTCTCGCGTCGGAAAGGATAGGTCAGCCCGGCTTCCAGCGGCGGCGGGCGCGAGCAACCGATGGCGTTCTACGCTGCATCGCATGACCGACGTGGCTGCAGGTTCGGGCGTCTCGCGGGGCGAGCGCGGCGGGTTGGTGCGCAACTGGAAGTACGTCCTCACGACGACGAACCCTCCCGCCGGCCGGCTCGATCCCGTGTCGAAGTGGCTGTACCTCACCCGCGCCGGCGTGCTGCCCATGACGCTGGTGGCCGCGGCCCTCGCCGGGCTGCTTGCAGTGTTCCGCGGCGCCGACGTGTCGTGGGGTTGGTTCGCGCTCGCGGCGGCCGGGATCGTGCTCGCGCACATGGCCAACAATCTCATGAACGATCTCTTCGACCTCGAGGTCGGGACCGACCGCGAGGACTACCCGCGCAATCTCTACTCGCCCCACCCGGTGCTCTCGGGCGTGATCACGCGCAAGGGACTGGCCGCGTGCGCGCTGGTGGTCAACGCGATCTGTCTCGCGATCATGATCGTGCTCACCGTGGCGCGCGGTTGGCCCGTGATCGCGTTCGCGCTGGGCGGGTTCCTGCTGTCGGCCGCGTACACCGCGCCGCCGTTGCGCCTCAAGAAGCACGGGCTCGGCGAGCCCACCGTGATCGTCGTGTGGGGGCCGCTGATGGTCGGCGGTGTCTACTACGCGGCCACCGGAACGATCTCCGGCGCCGTCGTGCTGGCGTCGCTGCCGTACGCGTTGCTCTGCACGACCGTGCTCATGGGCAAGCACATCGACAAGATCCCGTGGGACGCGGCCGACGGCACCCACACCCTGCCCGTGCTCCTCGGTGAGGCACGCGGCCGCCGCGTGACGCAGGCGATGTTCGTCGGCTTCTACGTGTCGGTGATCGCGCTCGTGATCGCGCGGGTGTTGCCGGTGGCATCGGTGCTCGTGTTGCTTTCGCTGCCGGTGATGCGCCGCACCTGGCAGGCGTACTCGGAGCCCAAGCCCGCGGAGTCGCCGGTCTACAACCCCGTGTGGCCGTTGTGGTTCGCGGCGATGTCGTTCCTCGTGACGCGGCGGGCCGGCGGCCTCCTCGTGCTGGGTTTGATCGTCGGCGCGATCCTCGGTTGGTGACCGCGGCCGCACAAGACGCGCGCGATCGACATCGGGGCGGCGATAGGAGAGATCTCGCGTTCGCGCTCATGGGGGCGTTCGCGTTCGGCTGCACGATCCTCTTCAGCCGCACCGTCGCCCGTGACCAGCTCGCGCCCGGCGTCGCGCTCGGCATCCGCTTCGCCGTCGCGGGCTGCATCCTGTTGGGCGTGCTGGCCGCGCGGCGGCGGCCGCTGTTGCCGCCGCCGGGGGAGCGCGTCGCCGCGTTTGCGCTGGGCCTCTGTGTCTACGCGGTCGAATCGACCTTCTTCTACATGGGCCTCGAACGCGGGACCGCGGCCGCGGTCGCGCTGATCTTCTACGCCTACCCCGCAGTGGTCGCGCTCGTGGAGACCGTCACCGGCGCGATCCGGCTGCGGGCGCGGATGGTGGTGGCGCTCGCCCTCTCGGTCTCGGGGAGCGCCATCGTGGCGATCGGTGGCGGCAAGGTCGCGATCTCCACGACCGGCGTGGTGCTCGTGTGCGGCTCGGTCGTGATGTTCTCGACGTACGCGCTGCTGAGCGACCGCGTGCTGCCCCGCACCGACTCCCTCACCGCGGCGGCCTGGACCGCGATCGGCGCGTCGATCGGCGTCACCGCGTTCGGCGCGCTCCGGGGACAGTTGACCGAGCCAACCGGTCACGCGCTCGCCGCGCTCGTCGCCAACGGCGTCGCGACCGCGGCGGCCTTCGCCTTGTTCTTCGTCGTGCTCGACCGGATCGGCCCCACGCGCACCGGGATCTGCATGGCGTTCGAAGCCGTCACCGGGATCGCGCTCGCCGCGATCTTCCTCGGCGAGTCGGTGCGGCCGATCGTCGCGCTCGGCGGCGCCGCCGTGCTCGCCGGGGCCGTGCTCGCCGCGCTGATCTCGCCCGCGCCCGTGGAGGCGCGCGAGCGATCCTCGCCGCCCTAACCACTCGGCTACGAGCTGCGGCTCTCGATCACGCGTCGGTGTCTCGAAACCTCCGAGCCTCCGCTCTGCGCCTGGGCACCACTCGGGAAGAAGTTCCCTGCGGTTTGTTCTTCGCAATGCCGGTTCCGGCGGATGAATTACGGCGCGCTGCGGTCTACAGTCCGAATATGGCGAACTCCTTCACACCCAGCACGATGCAGGACTTCCCGCTCTCCATTGCCGCAATTCTGCGGCACGGTCAGCGCGTCTACGCCCAGAGTGAGTGCGTCACCTGGACCGACTCCGGCGCTCGTCGTGCGACCTTCGCCGAGGTCGGCGCGAACGCGGGCCGGCTCGCGAACGCGCTCGCGCGCCTCGGAGGGGAGAGCTGCGATCGGATCGGCACGTTCTGCTGGAACAGCCAGGAGCATCTCGAGGCCTACCTCGCGGTCCCGGCAATGGGCGCGGTGCTCCACACGCTCAACATCCGGCTCTTCCCCGAACAGCTCACCTATGTGATCAATCACGCACAGGACCGGATGATCCTGGTCGACGATTCACTCGTTCCGGTCCTGGCCAAGGTCGCGGCCGAGTTGCAGACGGTCGAGCGTTACGTCGTGATCGGCGACGGCGACACGTCGGCGTTGGAGTCGGTGGTTCCCGACGCCGAGATCCTTCGCTATCACGAGCTGCTGGCGGCGGAGTCGCCGGAGTACGACTGGCCCGAGATCGACGAACGCCAGGCGGCCGCGCTCTGTTATACCTCGGGCACGACCGGCAATCCAAAGGGTGTCGCCTACTCGCATCGCTCCGCCTACTTGCACTCGCTCGCGGCCACGACACCCGCCGCGCTCAACTTGTCGGAGCGCGAGCGCATCCTCACCATCGTGCCGATGTTCCACGCCAACGCGTGGGGCATTCCGTACGCGGCGTTCATGTGCGGTGCGTCGCTCGTGATGCCGGGCAAGTTCCTCCAGGCCGAGCCGCTCACGCGCATGGTGCGGGAGGAGCGCGTGACGTTCTCCGGCGCCGTCCCGACGATCTGGGCCGACATCCTCCGCTACGGCGACGAGCACGAGATCGACCTGTCGTCGCTGCGCATGATCATCTGCGGCGGTTCGGCGGTGCCGCGCTCGCTGATGGAGCGGTTCGAAGACAAGTACGGCGTTCGTATCGTGCAGGCGTGGGGCATGACCGAGACGTCGCCGCTCGCCGCGGTTGCACATCCTCCGGCCTCGGTCGAGTTGGGGAGCGCCGGCGAGATGGACTGGCGTGCTCGCACCGGTCGCATCGTGTCGGGCGTCGAGCTCCGCATCGTCGACGACCTGGGCAACGCGTTGCCGTGGGACGACGAAGCCGTCGGCGAGATCGAGGTGCGCGGTCCGTGGATCACCGGTGACTACTTCGGTGACCCTTCGCCCGAGAAGTTCGACAACGGGTGGCTGCGCACGGGCGACGTCGGCTCCGTGAACGCGCTCGGCTTCGTGCAGATCACCGACCGCGCCAAGGACGTGATCAAGTCGGGTGGCGAGTGGATCAGCTCCGTCGAGCTGGAGAACCATCTCATGGCCCACCCCGACGTCGTCGAGGCCAGCGTGATCGGTGTTCCCGATCCGCGCTGGCAGGAGCGGCCCATGGCCTGCGTGGTCCGCAAGCAGAACTCGAGCGTCGACGCGGCGGCGCTCGCCGAGTTCCTCGGGACGCACGTCGCGAAATGGCAGGTACCCGAGCGGTGGACCTTCATCGACGAGGTGCCGAAGACCAGCGTCGGAAAGTTCGACAAGAAAGTGCTCCGCGCCCGGCACGAGAAGGGTGAGCTCGCCGTCGAGTCGCTCGGCTGATGGGCTCCGAGCAGGATCGGATCGCGGGCATCCGGCGCGACGCCAAGCCGTCGGGCGTAGCGGCGGCGCCGGCCGCCACTGTTGTGCTCGTACGCGACACCGCCGCCGGGCTCGAGGTGCTGCTGGCCCGCCGGTCGTCGAAGCTCGCGTTCCACGGCGGCGCGTGGGTGTTCCCGGGCGGTCGCATCGATCCCGACGACTACGCCAGCGTTCCCGACGACGTCTTCGGCGCCGCGCAACGGGCTGCGGCACGGGAGGCGAAGGAGGAAGCCGGCCTCGACGTCGATGCCGGCTCGCTCGTGCACCTGTCGAACTGGACGACGCCCGACATCTCGCCCAAGCGTTTCGCGACGTGGTTCTTCGTCGGAGAAGTCGCGGGCGGTGAGGCCGTGGCCGATGGCACCGAGACCGAGAGCCTGCACTGGTTCCGACCCGACGACGCGTTCGCCGCACGCGATGCGGGCGAGATCGAGCTCGCGCCACCGCAGTGGGTCACGTTGCTCTGGTTGCGTGACCACGGAACGGTTGGCGCCGCGATGCAGGCGGCGCGGGATGCCGAGGCGATCGACTACTCGCCGCGCTTTCATTTCATCGAAGGCGACGGAGCGGTGTGCGTCTACCGCGAAGATGTCGCGTACGACGATCTCGCCCGCATCGACGACACCGGACCGCGCCACCGCCTCTTCCTACGCGAGTCCGCGTGGAGCTACGAACGCGACTAAACGAAACGAACCGGCGTGAGTGAGCGGTCTGTGCGACCGCCTATGAATGCCTCACCCACGCCGGTTCGACGTTGGGCGGGACTACTTGTTGGGTTGGGGCGTGAGGCGCAGGTAGGGCTTGAGCGTCTTCCAGCCCTTCGGGAACTTGGCTTTGGCGTCTTCGTCGGAGACGGCGGGAACGATGATCACGTCCTCGCCTTCCTTCCAGTTCACCGGGGTCGCGACGCTGTAGTTCGCGGTGAGCTGGAGCGAGTCGATGACGCGCAGGATCTCGTCGAAGTTGCGGCCGGTCGACGCGGGGTAGGTGATGATGAGCTTCACCTTCTTGTCCGCGCCGATGATGAACACCGAGCGAACGGTCAACGTGTCGTTCGCGTTCGGGTGGATCATGTCGTAGAGGTCGGAGACCTTGCGGTCGGAGTCGGCGATCACCGGGAAGTTGAGCTTGGCGCCCTGCGTCTCCTCGATGTCGGCGGCCCAACCCTTGTGGTTGTCGAGCGCGTCGACCGACAGCCCGATCACCTTCACGTTGCGCTTGTCGAACTCCGGCTTCAGCTTGGCGACCGCGCCCAGCTCCGTGGTGCACACGGGCGTGAAGTCCTTCGGGTGCGAGAACAGCACTCCCCAGCTGTCGCCGAGGTAGTCGTAGAAGTTGATCGTTCCTTCGGTCGTCTCTGCGGTGAAATCGGGGGCCTCGTCGCCCAGTCGGAGCGCCATATCAGCTACCTCTCGTGTCTCGGTCGTCGTTCGCGGGTGCAGGCTAGGTCCGCTCGGCGTCGAATGTCGAGCGGACCAGTCGGGATTTAGTAACCCCGGGCGCGTCGCTAGTGTTCCCGGTCCGCAGATATGAGCGATCCCGACCCGACCCGCCGCAGTGCTCTCGCCGGGCGGGTCCGGAGGATGACCGTCGACATTCGCCCGCTCCGGGCGTCTCGCGACTTCCGCCTGCTGTGGACGGGCGAGGCGATCTCCCAAGTCGGCAGTCAGATCACACTGGTCGCGCTGTTCGTGCAGGTCTACGCGCTCACGCGATCGTCGTTCGCGGTCGGTGCCGTCGGCATCGTGCAGCTCGTGCCGATGGTGTTCGTGTCCGTGGGTTTCGGGCCGCAGATCGACCGCTTCGACCGGCGCCGGATCCTGCTCGGCGCCCAACTCGGGCTGATGGTCTCGTCGGTGTTGCTGCTCGTGGGCGCGCACCTTCATCATCCGCCGCTCACGTTGATCTACGGCGCCGCCGCGCTGAATGCCGCGTTCGTGTCGATCTCGATGCCGACCCGCGCCGCGATGACGCCCAACTTCGTGACGCCCGATCAACTCGCGCCGGCGGCCGCGCTCAATCAGGTGATGTGGAACGGGGCCGGAGTGATCGGGCCCGCGCTCGGAGCGGTGATCGTCGGGTCGCATCTCGGTCTGCGGTGGGCGTACGGGATCGACGTCGCGTCGTACGTGGTGGCGATCGCGTTCGCCTTGATGTTGCGTCCGCAACTGCCGAATCGCGATCCCGACAAGGAGTGGGTGGGTGGCTGGTCGGCGGTAAGTGCCGGGTTCAGGTTCCTGAAGGGTCGGAGCGTGCTGCAATCGACCTTCACGATCGACGTGGTTGCCATGGTGTTCGGGATGCCGAGAGTGCTCTTCCCCGCGCTCGCGGCCACACAGTTCCACCGGGGCCCGCAGGCGGTGGGATGGATGTTCAGCTCCGTCGGATTCGGCGCGCTGGTCGGGGCGCTCACGTCGGGTTGGGTCGGTCGGGTACGCCGCCAAGGCTTGGCGATCATCGTCTCGGTCACGGCTTGGGGCATGGCGATCGCTGCATTTGGCCTGGTAGGCGACCGACTGTGGCTCGGCCTCGGATTCCTGGCCCTCGCCGGCGGCGCCGATGTGATCAGCGCGGTGTTCCGTTCGACGATCCAGCAGACGACGATCCCGGACGAGTTGCGCGGCCGGCTTTCGGCGTTCAACATCTTCGTCGTCGCGGGCGGACCGCGAGTCGGCGACTTCGAGGGCGGCGCCGTCGCGTCGATCTTCTCGCCCGAGGTTTCGGTCGTGTCGGGCGGATTGCTGTGTCTGGTAGGCGTCGGCGTGATCGCAGCCACGGTGCCGCGCTTCGCGCGCTGGCGAGTCGGCGATCCGCCGTGATTGACCGCACCGGCACCGCGCGATTGACTGCACCTCGTGGCGGGGTATTCGGGAACTCCCCTTACTCAGAAGCTCGGGATCCGACCTGGTGCGCGGGTCGCGTTGGTTCGCGCGCCCGAAGGCTTCGAGCGCGCGCTCGAGCCGATGCCCGACGGCGCGCGGCTGCGTCACCAGGCGCGCGGCCAACACGACGTCGTGCTCTTCTTCGCGACCCGGCTCGCGGAGTTGGAACGTCGCTTCGACACGCTCGCGCGCGCGACCGGGAGCGCGGGGGGACTTTGGATCGCGTGGCCGAAACGAACCGCGGGAGTCGCGACGGATCTTCGTGAGAGCACGGTGCGCGAGGTCGGACTCGCGCACGGTCTCGTCGACAACAAGGTGTGCGCCGTCGACGACACGTGGTCGGGCTTGCGCTTCGTGTACCGCGTCTCCGATCGGCCGAAGGTGAAGCGCAACGGCTACGCGAAGTAGCCGGCGTAACTAGCCGGTTGCGTACTTCTCGCGCGGGAGTGGCATCGAGGCCGCGTACTCGCCGCCGTCGAAGTGCACGGCCGCGTCGGGAGAGAGCTTGCGCATCAACTCGAGCGCGGCGCGGTTGTCCGGTTGCATCACCGCTTCGAACGACTCGATCCCGTGGCCGATGGCTCGCACGGCCAGGCGCTTGGTGAGCCTCCGGCCCACGCCCCGCCGCTGCCAGGCGTCTTCGACGGTCACCGCGATCTCGGCGGTGTTCCCGTCGGCGCGCCCGTCGTAGCGGGCCACGGCCACGATCTCGTCCCCGTCGAGGGCCACCAGCGCATCCCGGCTGTCGTGGTCGACGCTCGCGAGCCAGAGGAGCGCGGTGCGGGAAGGCTCCTGGATGGGGGAGAAGAACCGGCGGTAGACGCTGTCGGGCGAGAGCCGGTTGAACATCCGCCGCAGCCGCTCGACGTCGGCAATGGTGATCTCCCGCACCGTCAGCGAGCGGTCCCCGACTCGCATGGTCGACGAGTTCTCGGTCATCGTGCACCTCGCAGGATCAGGCACGTGGATGTCGCGTGCGCGTAGAGCGTGCCGTTCGAGTCACACACGCGTGCCTCGGTGGTGGCGACGCGGCCACCCGAGTGCAACACGGTTCCCTCGGCGTAGACCCGGCCGGTCGCCTGCGTGATCGCGCGCACGTAGTTGGTCTTGAGCTCGAGGGTCGTGAAGCCCGCGTTGGCCGGCAGTCGTGACGACACTGCGCAACCCATCGCGGTGTCGACGAGCACCGCGACGATGCCGCCGTGCATGGTGCCCATCGGGTTCTCGTGCAGCTCGTCGGCGAGCATGCTGAACACCGTGCGGCCGGGCTCGACCTCGTCGAGGTGCAAGCCGAGCAGGGTCGCGGCCGGCGGCGGCGCGATCTCGCCGCGTTGGATGGCGACCAATCGTTCGTAGCCGGTCAACCCGCGGCCGCGAAATCGCGATTGCGCGGGATCGGTCCACGTGATCGTCCGGCTGCGGACTCCCTCTTGCGACTGGGCGTCGAGTGCGGTCATTTCGCCTCCTCGGGCCGCGCGCGCAGTGTGTCGACGTGCGCAGTCAGGTGATCGACCACGTGGTCGATGTACGACGGGTCGTCGTAGAGCCGGGAGAGCATCAGCCCGCCTTCGAGCGATCCCGTGACGAGCGCGGCCAGCGCGTAGGGATCGGTGCCCGGCACGAGTGTGCCGGCCGCGACGCCGTCCTTGACGATCCGCCCGATGAGGCGGTGCCACAGGGTCATCGAGGTCTGCGCCCGCTCGCGCAGCTCGGGGTGGGTGTCGTCGGCCTCGATCGCGGTGTTCATGATCGGGCAACCGCCGGCGATCGCGGGCTTGCGGGCGAACGTTGCGAACGCCCGGATCATTCGCTGCAGGCGGTCGATCGCGTCGGTGGCGCCGTCCTGGGAGCGGGCGAGGCCATCGGTGACCCGGCTCATCGCGAAGTCGTAGGCCTCGAGCGCGAGCTGCTCCTTCGAGCCGAAGTGGTTGTAGATGCCGCCCTTCTCGAGGCCGGTGGCGTCGACCAGGTCGCGCATCGAGGCGCCGACGTAGCCCTGGCGGTTGAACACGGGGGCGGCCAGCTCGACGATGCGCTGCCGGGTCCTCGTGCCCTTGGTACCCCTCGTGACCATCATCCCGGTGCCGCACCCTTCGACCGCTCACCATCGAAAAAACCGACCGTTCGGTCTTATCCTACGTCTCGGACCGGACCGGGTCAATGGATTACCGAGCGCGGGTACGTTCGGTTCGATGTGCGGCCGCTACGTCACCGTCTCGTCGCCGGCCCTACTGGCCGAGCGGTTCCACGTGACCGACATCCGGCCGCAGGCGCTGGAGCCCAGCTACAACGTCGCGCCGCGCGCCGATGTCCCGGTCGTCGCCGAGCGGCACGGGGAGCGCGTGCTCGACGTCGTGCGTTGGGGCCTGGTGCCGTTCTGGGCCAAGGACCCGAAGATCGGCGACCGCATGATCAACGCGCGCGCCGATCGGATCCTCACGAGCAACGCGTTCAAGCGACCGTTCGAGCGGCGCCGCTGCATCGTGCCCGCCGACGGCTTCTACGAATGGCAGAAGCTCGAGGGCAAGCGCCCGAAGGTGCCGTGGTTCATCCGGCGCCGAGACGGCGAGCCGCTCGCCTTCGCCGGTCTGTGGGAGACGTGGCACGACCCGGCAGCGGGAGACGACGCGCCGCGGCTGCGCTCGTGCGTGATCATCACCACCGACGCCAACGAGCTGGTCGAGCCGATCCACGATCGCATGCCGGTGGTGCTGCCGGAGACCGCGTGGGACACATGGCTCGACGTCGACAACCACGACACCGCGACGCTGCAGAAGCTGCTCGTGCCGTTGCCGGCGAGCGAGCTGGAGGCGTGGACGGTCTCGACTCTCGTGAACAAAGCCGACAACAATTCGCCGGACCTCATCGAGGCCGTACCGGTAGCTTCCGGCTGATGGAGTACTCCGACTATTGCGCCGCGATCGACCGCGAAGGTCACGCGCTCGGCGCGGCCGCGCGTCGCGCCGGAGTCGACCGGGCGCTCCCTTCCTGCCCCGACTGGCAGGTCGCAGACCTGCTCGGCCACGTCGGTCGGCTCCACCGCTGGGTCGCCTCGATCGTCGACTCGGCGGGTGCGGCTCCGCCCGATCACTGGTCGAATGCCGAGCCCCCGCCGGTCGACGAGCGCCTTGATTGGTTCGAGGCCGGCGTCGTCGTCGTCGTCGACGCGTTACGGCGCGCGGATCCGACCCACCCGGCGTGGTCGTGGACCGACGATCACACGGCGGGCTTCTGGGCCCGCCGCCAGGCCAACGAGACCGCCGTCCACCGTTGGGACGCGCAGCTCGCAGGCGGCGCGGCCGAGCCGATCGATCACGACCTCGCGGTCGACGGGATCGACGAGTTCTTCGGCCTGATCCCGTTCTGGCGCCACGAATCGAGGGTTCGCGGCACCGGCGAGTCGATCCATCTGCACTGCACCGACGGCGAGGGTGAGTGGCTCGTGCGGCTCGGGGCCGACGCGGTGCTGATCACGCGCGAGCACGCCAAGGGTGACGTCGCCCTGCGCGCGCCCGCTTCGGACTTGCTCCTCTTCCTGTGGGGCCGCGCCGGCCACTCGGGCGCCGAGGTGTTCGGCGATGCGTCGCTACTCGATCGCTGGCAGCAGCTCGTGAAGTGGTGAGCGGCGAGCGGTAGGGCTCAGTCGGGCACGACGGCGTGCCGGAGAACCTCGATCACATGCTCGCGCCGCGCCGCGAGCGCGTCGGCCGACAGCGGATCGATGTCGAGCAGGTCGTTCATCAGCGGGGCGTCGGAGAGGTACGAGAGCACCGCGCCGTAACCGGTGAGCAACAGCTGGCGCGCGTCGTAGCGGCGCAGCCGGCCGGCATCCATCTCCCGTTCGAGGAAGGCCGCGCCGCGGTCGAACAACGGGCGCAACAGCACCGCCAGCTCTTCGCGCAGGATCGGACCGCCTTCGAGGGCTTCCCAGCGCACCAGGCGGACGAAGTCGGGGTGCTCCTCGAAGAAGCGGAAGGCGGCACGCAACATGCGCTCCACCTGGGCCCAGCCCTCGCGGGGGCCTTCGATCGCGTTGTCGACGAGCGCGACCCAGTCGGCGAACGAGTCGAGCACGACCGCGCGATAGAGCGCGTCCTTCGAGGGGAAGTGGTGCAGCAGGCTCGGACGGCGGATGCCGACTTCGTCGGCGATCTGGTTGAGGCTCGTACCCGAGTAACCGTGGTCCGCGAAGCGACTGCGCGCCACCTCGAGGATCAACTCCTTTGTCGACCGCTCGACCATGAGCTCCTTCGTGGAGGGCAGGTCGTCCCGTTGCGGCCTGGAGGCGGCGAGAGCCACGGCCTGAGTCTACCGACGGGTCGGTAGTAGCTTTTGGGAGATGTCCGGACCGCAGATCCTCGCGGCGGTGAGCGCGGCATTCGTGGTCACCCAGATCGCCATCTTCACGACCACGATCTTCTTGCACCGGGGCCTGACGCACCGGGCCCTCACCATGCACCCGGTCGCCGCCTTCCCGTGCCGGTGCGTGATCTGGCTGACCACGGGGATGCGCCCGCGCGAATGGGTGGCGGTGCACCGCAAGCACCATGCCGCGACCGACACCGCCGACGACCCGCACAGCCCGCTCGTCGTCGGCTTCTGGCGGGTGCAGCTCGGCAACGTCGGCCTCTACAAGCGGGCCGCTCGTGACGACGAGATGGTCCGGAAGT
>Ga0265338_10000268_pt1 | contig 95143 bp, 96 predicted proteins | sample 42126metaG_FD_193579 | JGI IMG/M metagenome (GOLD analysis project Ga0265338, IMG submission 193579) | Rhizosphere microbial communities from Carex aquatilis grown in University of Washington, Seatle, WA, United States - 4-21-26 metaG | ecosystem: Host-associated > Plants > Roots > Rhizosphere...
GGTATTGGCGACTTTCATGGTTTGACGGGCGGTGTGTACAAGACCCGGGAACGTATTCACGGTAGTATAGCTGACCTACCGTTACTAGCGATTCCAGCTTCATGCAGGCGAGTTTCAGCCTGCAATCCGAACTGAGACCGGCTTTGATGGGATTTGCTCCCCCTCGCGGGTTGGCTGCCCTTTGTACCGGCCATTGTAGTGTGTTTGTAGCCCCAGACATAAGGGTAATAATGACCTGACATCATCCCCTCCTTCCTCCCCGTTACCGGGGCAGTCTAGCCAGAGAAATTCAACTGGCTACAAGGGTTGCGCTCGTTAATGGACTTAACCAAACATCTCACGACACGAGCTGACGACGGCCATGCAACACCTGTCATCTGGTTCCAAAAGGCACAGTCTGCTTTCGCAGACCTTCCAGAGATGTCAAGCCTGGGTAAGGTTCTTCGCTTACCGTCGAATTAAACAACACACTCCACCGCTTGTGCGGGTCCCCGTCAATTCCTTTATGTTTTAAGCTTGCGCTCGTACTCCACAGGCGGGACGCTTAACGCGTTAGCTTCGCTACTAGAAGGGTCGATACTTCTAACAGCTAGCGTCCATAGTTTACGGCGTGGACTACCGGGGTATCTAATCCCGTTCGCTCCCCACGCTTTCGTGCCTTAGTGTCAGCAATGAGCTAGTAGACTGCCTACGCCATCGGTGTTCCTTCTAATATCTACGGATTTCACTCCTACACTAGAAATTCCATCTACCTCTCTCATGCTCAAGCTTAGCAGTTCAAACAATGGGTGTATGGTTGAGCCACACAATTTCACTATTTGCTTGCTATGCCACCTACGCAACTCTTTACGCCCAGTAATTCCGGATAACGCTTGGATCCTCCGTATGACCGCGGCTGCTGGCACGGAGTTAGCCGATCCTTATTCATCTGCTACCGTCATAATCTTCACAGATAAAAGCAGTTTACGACCCTAGAGCCTTCATCCTGCACGCGGCGTTGCTCCATCAGGCTTTCGCCCATTGTGGAAAATTCCTAACTGCTGCCTCCCGTAGGAGTCTGGGCCGTGTCTCAGTCCCAGTCTGGCTGATCATCCTCTCAGACCAGCTAACGATCGTCGGCTTGGTGAGCCGTTACCTCACCAACTACCTAATCGTACGCAGGCCGTTCCCATAGCGCCCGAAGGCTTTAATCCGGAGATCACATGTGGTATTAGACACCGTTTCCGGTGCTTATCCCTCACTTTGGGGTACGTTCCTACGCGTTACTCAGCCGTCCGCCGCTCGTGTATTCTCACATCTTACTCAAGCTACCGATTCCTCCACTCTACTTAAAGGGTGTTTTGGAATGGGCGCTTATCTCTTCGATTTAGATGTGAACAGCCCTGTCGGGTGTTCACTCCTTTTTGCTTGAGTAAACTGTGAGAACCTTACCGCTCGACTTGCATGTTTTAGGCACGCCGCCAGCGTTCATCCTGAGCCAGGATCAAACTCTTCAAAAAGAAAATGTTTGAACATTTTCAGGAACTAGAGACTAGATACTCGATGGATTAGGATTACTCCGTCACCACAAGTCGCTAATCACTAGTCTTGTGCGGTTTTAAACCGCACTTAAAACTGACGTTGATTTGCACTACTAAAGTTTTCAATGAGCGCTTTAAGGTACACGGCCGCCATTATTGGCGACCCGGCCCCATCTTTATTTCGTGTCTTCAATAGTAGTTCTTGGACACTAAAAAACAGGCACCCCAAAAGCTGATCTTATGTTAGCGCATTCGCCTGCGCTATGCAACACCTTAATTGGTGGCTTTTTAGGTTTTGGTTTTATCTAAAACTACTTCGGGGATAACATCTTCTGGAGTATCTTCTTCCACATCAATCTGCTTATCGACCAGGGCCAGTGAAACTACATGGTCACCGTCGTTGAGGCGCATGATACGCACCCCTTGGGTGGCCCGTCCAAGCTGGGGGATATTCTGAAGACCTAAGCGAATAGTTTGGCCGTTGGCGGAGATGATGATGACCTCTTGTTCTTCGCCAGCCAGCGTTTTGACCCCAACCAGTGGTCCAGTTTTCTTATTGACTACTGCCGAGCGAATACCAACTCCGCCGCGCTTATGGGCCGTGAATTGATTAACTTTGGTTCGTTTGCCATAACCAAATTCACTTATCACAAAGACGTAAGAATCTTCTTCTACGATGTCCATACCAATGACTTGATCCCCGGTGCGCAGACGAATACCTCGAACACCGCGGGAAGTTCTGCCCATTGGGCGGGCATCCTTTTCATGGAAGCGGATAGCTTGTCCTTGGCTAGTAGAGATGATAACCTCGTTTTCCCCTGTAGTCATGCGAATCCAGCGAAGCTCGTCGCCTTCATCTAGTTTTATCGCTATCAACCCCGAACTTCGAACATTCTTGTATTGCTCAAATGGCGTTTTCTTGACTACTCCATTTTTGGTACACATCAGTAGATGAGCTTGCGAAGCCTGTTTGCTAATGTTGATCACTGAACTAACAATTTCTTCAGGTTGCAACTGCAATAAATTGATGAGGGCAATGCCTTTTGCGTTCAACCCAACGGCCGGGACTTCGTAAGTCTTGATTCTAAAGACACGGCCTTTGTTAGTGAAGAAAAGTAGGTAGTCATGTGTTGATGCATTTACAACGTGTTCGATGACATCTTCCTCGCGCGTAGCCATTCCTCTCCTACCCTTACCCCCACGACCTTGTTTTTTGTAATCAGCTATGGAAGTGCGTTTAATGTAATTTGCTGATGTTAGAGTTACTACAACTTGTTCGTCAGGCACTAAATCTTCGTCGTTGAGTTTGCCCAATTCCTGAGCAACTACTTTGGTCCGACGCTCGTCGCCAAATTGTTTTTTCATTTCGATAAGTTCGTCTTTGATAATCTTTAGGATCTTCTTTTCATCGGCCAAAACGATTTGCAAGCTTCCAATTATTGCTAGAAGTTCAGCAAGTTCTTTCTCTAGTTCCTGCCGCTGTAAACCGGTTAGCGAGCGGAGCTGCATCGCCAGGATAGCTCGAGCCTGAATCTCGCTAAGCTTGAACTCTTTGATCAAGTTTTCTTGAGCTTCTTCGGTAGTTTGGCTAGCTCGAATGGTTTTAATAACCTCATCGATGTGATCTAGGGCGATCTTCAAACCTTCTAGAATGTGGGCTCGTTCTTGAGCCTTCCTAAGTTCGAACTCTGTCCGCCGCCTGACGACTACTTGGCGGTGTTTGATATATTCGATCAGGATATCCTGCAAGCCTAGAACTCTTGGCTGTATGCCATCTATAAGAGCTAGCATATTGTAGTGAAAAGCGGTTTGCAGGGGCGTGAGTTTATACAGCTGATTTAAAAGTTTTTTAGGGTAGGCATCTTTTTTGAGATCGATCACGATCCGCACAGAACCTCGAGAACTTTCATCACGTAGATCGCTAATACCGCTTATTTTTTTGTCGCGGACCAAGTCAGCTATTTTTTCGACTAGACCAGCCTTGTTCACGGCATATGGTATTTCTGATATGACTATCCGGTGACGACCCTTACTGGCCTCCTCTATGTCAGCAACTCCTCTGACTACGACGCCTCCGCGCCCAGTAGCGAAAGCCGTCCTTATGGACTCTTTGCCGTAAACAATGGCGCCTGTTGGGAAGTCTGGGCCCTTGACGTGTTCCATCAAGTCATCGAGGGTGGCCTCTGGATTATCTATTTGGGTGATTATGGCATCTGCCAGTTCGTTTAAGTTGTGCGGAGGAATGTTGGTGGCCATACCAACAGCAATGCCTACCTGGCCGTTTAGCAACAGGTTCGGCAACTTAGCTGGCAATACCTCGGGCTGCTGATGCGAGCCATCAAAGTTATCTACAAAATTCACAGTGTCCTTATCCAGGTCTTCTACTAGGGCCTCGCTAGCTTTGGTCATACGAGCCTCGGTATAGCGATAAGCGGCTGCTGGGTCGCCATCCATTGATCCAAAGTTGCCTTGGCCGTCTACTAGTGGATATCTGGTGGAAAAAGGCTGCGCCAAGCGAACCATGGCGTCATAAATAGCTGTGTCGCCATGTGGATGGTATTTACCCATGACTTCACCGACTATCTGAGCGCTTTTGGTGTGTTTTGAGCCGCTTCGTAAGTTACTCTTGTCCATGACATATAAAATTCGGCGATGAACCGGTTTGAGGCCGTCACGAACGTCAGGCAAGGCCCGGGCAACAATCACGCTCATGGAGTACTGAAGATAGCTGGTCTCCATTTCGTTCTCAACCGATCGATCTATAACAAGTCGGGAGTGCTTTTCGGCCGTTGGCAAAGCCTGTTTCATTCTTTCGTCCATTTTAGATATCCAAGTCCTTAACGAATTTAGCGCGAGATTGGATAAAGTTCTTTCGCAGTTCAACCTCTGTACCCATTAGCTTGCTAAAGATAGCGTCGGCCTTTTCGGCGTCCTCGATCTTCACTTGGACCAACACGCGATTGGCGGGATCCATAGTAGTTTCCCATAGCTGGTCAGCGTCCATCTCACCCAGGCCTTTGTAGCGCTGGATGGCAGCGCCGGCCTGTTTGATCCGGTCATCGTCCTTATCAATTTTTATACCCTTGGCCTTACGCTCCTCGATCAGCTTCTCAACGATTTGGTCACGTTCTTCGTCAGTGTAAGCATATTGTTTCTTTTTGCCTACCGAGATAGCAAACAGTGGTGGTTGGGCTACAAAAACGTGGCCGCCCTCTATAATCGGGCGCATGTGGCGAAATAGTAGTGTCATGAGCAGGGTTGTGATGTGTGATCCGTCGACATCAGCATCCGTCATGATAACGACTCGTTCGTAGCGCAAGCCGGCCATGTCGAATTGATCCTCTATGCCAACACCTAGGGCCTTAATAAGGTTAAGGATCTCTTGGTTGGCCAACATCTTATCTAGGCGGGCACGTTCTACATTCAATACCTTTCCGCGAAGTGGCAAAATTGCTTGGTAGTAACTATTGCGCCCATCCTTGGCAGAGCCGCCAGCCGACTGACCTTCTACAATAAATAGTTCTGCTTGAGATCGGTCACGAGTGGCACAATCGGCCAACTTGCCAGGCAGCGTGGCGCCTTCTAGGGCACCCTTCCGGATAATGTTGTCACGAGCTGCACGGGCGGCCTTGCGAGCACGGGCGGCCAACAATCCTTTATCTACAATTTTACGAGCTACGGCAGGATGTTCTTCTAGGTAGTAGGTGAACCATTCGCCCATGACTTGCTCAACGTAACCACGCACTTCGGGGTTGCCGAGTTTATTTTTGGTTTGTCCTTCGAATTGCGGATTAGCTAGTTTAACTAAGATAACAGCGACCAGGCCTTCGCGGCAGTCATCACCTGACAGGTTATCTTCTTTTTCCTTGATAAGTCCATTTTTGCGGGCATAGTCGTTTATGACGCGTGTTAAAGCAGTTCGGAAGCCAGTTAAGTGCATGCCGCCATCGGGGTTATAGACATTATTAGCAAAGGCCATGACGGTGTCTGAAAAACCGTCGTTATACTGTATAGCTATTTCGACAACAGTATCTTTTAGCTCTTTGTCGACATAGAAAATGTCCTGATCTAGGACCTCTTTATTCTGATTAAGGTGGCTTACATAAGATTGGATGCCGCCTTCGAAGTAGAAACTGTAGCTCTTGCCGAGCCGGTGGTCGACTATAGAGGTACGTACACCCTTGGTGAGGTAGGCCTGATGACGCAATCGATCCAAGATCGTGTCGTACCCAAACTCAGTGGTTTCGAATATTTTATCGTCTGCATAAAAGGTAATCTCGGTACCGGTCTTGTCTGTCTTGCCGACAACTTCTAGTTTGGTTTTTGGTGTACCATATTCATATTCTTGCTTGTAGGCATTGCTGTTTTGGAAGACTGTTACTGTTAGCTTTTTACTTAGGGCGTTTACTACACTCACGCCGACGCCATGCAGGCCACCAGAGACTTTATATCCACCGCCACCAAACTTGCCACCGGCGTGCAGCATAGTTAAGGCTACTTCTACTCCGCTCTTTCCGGTTTTGGCGTGCTTACCGGTAGGTATGCCTCGCCCGTTGTCGCGCACTGTTACGCCGCCGTCATCAAGCATCTCAACAGATACCTCGGTAGCAAACCCCGCCAAAGCTTCGTCTATACCGTTGTCTACTAGCTCCCAAACTAAATGGTGGAGGCCCTCTACGCCTGTACTGCCTATATACATTCCGGGTCGTTTGCGGACGGGGTCTAAGCCTTCCAGGACCTGGATTTGATCAGCTCCGTATGCTTCTACTTTTTGTTTATTCACTCTTTGTTACCCTCTTGCTAAAATTTCTTGCCCTACTAAGGCCGACAGCCTCGCCTAATTGGCGCTGCTCCCCTACATTTTATTGATTATAAACCTCTAGGCTTTTGCTAGCCTGGCTATCTGAAGCGCGTGGCCAAAGGTACTTATTACCTTCCCCCCACTCTTACCTTCAATTATAGAAGAAACGCCTCTTAAAAACAATTGTATTTACTCGCCAAATGATAGGTTGCCATCCCTATCGATGTGGACGGTGTGGCTCTGTTCCGAAGCCCCCTGGCTGCGATCGACTTTAATCTCACCGTTCTCGGACGCTGCAGATGAAGATGGTTGCGCGGGTTCCGGCTTGATAACTTGAGCGACGGGTTGAGGCCGCGGCCCGCTTGGTGGCACTGCTGAAACGCCACTGGGCACGGATGGAGTGGTAGTTTTGCGCTTGGCAAGCCACTCGTCCAGGAAAGATGACGTAGAAGGCTTAGCAGGGGGTCCTAGTGGCCCGGGAGTTAGAGTCTGAGATATCTGAGTACCTTGAGTGGTAACGGCGCTAGGAAGTGGGCCAAATGGGCTAGAAGAGCCAAAACTCGGCGGCATAGCTGGCCGAGGCGGAGCCTGTGTCGTCAAGCGGGCAAAGATCTCACTCTCGACTTTTGCCTTAGGCCGACCATACTTAGCGGCAGATAGTTGTTTAAGAGCGTCGGCCAACTGAGGATTTGGATTCCCCAGTGGCGGCAGCGTGGCCATGCTGAACGGCTGCACGGGCACACCACCAATCATCATGCGCACCGCAGTGTTAGCATTGGGCAGGAATTGTAGATCATCTATATCAAATACCGGCGCGTATTGCTTGGCCAGGAACTCAGCGTCTGTCGTACCGACCCTAAAGCAGACCACCGAGCCTACGTTGCCGAACACGGCGTCTCGTATTTCTTCAGAAAGCTGGGTCGTGAACTGGTTGGCAACTATCAAGTTCAGGTGATATTTGCGGGCCTGGCTCAAAATATCGGCGAATGAATCTGTAGAAAAGTTTTGAAACTCGTCAACGTACAGACAAAAGTCACGCCGGTATTCCTCTGGCACATCGGCTCGGCTCATCGCCGCCGCCTCAAACTTCATAACGAATATCATGCCCAGTAGCTTGGAGTTTAGGTCGCCAGTACGGCCACGACTAAGATTGACCAAGAGTATCTTCCCGCTATCCATTATCTCGCGTAGGTCAAAACTACTTTTGGTCTGGCCGATGATATTACGCATCATCTCATTACTCATGAAGGCCCCGAATTTACTCACAAACCAACTGGTAACCTCGCCAAATTCATTGCTCCGCTGACTGGCGGGCATTTCCTTTCGCCAGAATTCGAGCACGTTTTGATCAGTTACGTGCTTTAACTTTTGCTCGACAAATTGTGGATCGCGGAAAAGTTTAGGTATGTCTATAAACGTGCCGCCTTGCGGATCAGCCATAATGGCCAGAGCTGCGTTTCTAAACAGGTGCTCATACCGGGGGCCGATTATACCTTGGTGTTGTGGGTCGTACAATTTATACAGCATGTTTATAGACTCTTGAATCAAGAAGTCTTTCTGGTCCGGAGAATGAAACTCAAACATGTTCAGGCCCAGCGGGTATTCCATGTCGGCCGGACTAAAGTAAATAACATCTTCTGTACGCTCTTTGGGCACCATAGCCAAAAGTTTTTCGGCTGTGTCGCCGTGAGGGTCGACAAACGCGAATCCGCGGCCCTCTAACATATCCTGTAGAGCCAGGTTCTCAAGGTAGGTGGATTTACCTGTGCCGGTTTGGCCCACTACATACATATGCCGGGCTCGATCGGCCTCAGCTAAACGAATAGCTTTCTTAGCTCCGCGGAACATGTTATAGCCAAGCAATAATCCCTCGTCAGGAACGTTGCGAGGACCATCCACCTGCTTGCTGGCTTGACGCTCTAGCTGACTGGTGGGAATATTTTGTTCGTCTGGAAAGTGAAACAGGGTCGCTATCTCCACTGCGTTTAAGATGTTGCTTGTGTTCTCCTGCGGGAAAAACCGTAATATATACGCCGTAATAAAGGCTTCGGGGTCTTTAGCCGGCACAAACTTGAAGCCGTTTTTGCCAGGCGCGTCAAATAGCGCGAAGGTGGCGACTAGGTTTCCAAGTATATTCTGTGCTCGATGCGAAACGTTAGAGGAAGCGACCACTCGTATCAAAACCTCGTAGCCGGGCTGTTTGGTCTTGTCTTCTATGGCCTGGATGATTGATTGATCTAGCGACGACACCTCGGGTGACTGGCCGTCTTTATCTTTCTGTTCGGGTGGCTTGGTTAAGGCTGTAAAAATATCGCTGAGCCCCGAAAAAACCGATTCAAAACCGCTTGATTTGGCTTTGCCATGTCTTTTTTTATCAGCCTCGGCGGTAGCTTTTTTGCGCCACGAGCTATCGGCCGGCCGGAGTAAGATCTGAACACCTGCCCCATCTTCCTTCGTTAAAGTCGATAAGGCGTTTAATAAGGACTGCATAGTATCCCGCTTGAGATCCTCATAAGTCGCAATCGGATAAGCAAAGTTTTCTTTTAGTACAAGCTCACCACCTAGGGTACCGGCGCTTCTGCCTACTGGGCTAAATATATTGTGTTCAGCCACCTCTTCTAGGCGGGCCGCCGGATAAGCGCTCACAATGGCCTGTTCGACGATGCCGAGCAAAGGGACGGGTACCGCCGCATAGTAATGCACCGAACCCTGGGTAGCAATAATCTCCAGAGCAATATGACGTTGTCCGTAGAACCTGGATTTGTAACCCTTCTGGAAAGTACTCGCTAAGATACTGTACAAAACCTGAGCTCTCGAGATGTTTTCGTTGGCTACGTCTCTGGCATCGCGGCCTTTGCTCTCGGCGTCATCGCTCAAGGGCGGCAAATGAATGAGCAAGGGCACCATCTTTAGTCCTCGTTCATAATTCTTTTGTTCTCTATAAATGTTTCGTAAGTAGTAGTAAGCAAAAATACCACCGCCGCTCACCAGTCCCAAAAATACTAGAAAGACTATTAATAAACCTGTCATACCACTGGGCTGTCACTAGTTTTAATGACCTTATTAAATCTTTTTTGAATGTATTCGGCCTTAACTTGACTCATCTCGTTCTTCTGTTTATAGGGGTCGGTTTTTGTTTCGGCAACAATAACTTTAGCTCTTTCTACCCATTGGCGCTCTATCCTATCGCTGTTATGACTGGCGGGAGGGCGGATCTCTGCTACGCTACCAGAGCTCTGAGCATCATCGTCTGTCACGGCATCATCTTGCACGGAGGAAGTACTCTGAATAACGATCTGAGTAATAGGTGGAGCGACCGCCTGCTTAGACGGACTAGTCTCGGGGCTACTCGGCGCTACTTCTAGAGGTAGTTGCCCTTCTTCGGCAGCTCCCACCGGTACGACCGGCTTTTCAAATTGCGGAGACTCCCCCCTATTTGATTCCATGTTTTTTATTATACTTTAGAGCTATTGCTTGCCCAAGCACCTTTAGGCACTAGGCGCGGCGATTTATGTAGAAACTCAAACCCATTATGATTAGCAAGGTAACTAACAGATCTATCGCGGTCAGTGATTGAGCCCCGTGAAACATCACTAGCAAAACAAATGCTCCAACAGCTACTATTGCTTTATAAAAGTTTACGGCCGAGAGTAGTCCGAGACGGCCAAGAAATAAACAACTAATACTCAGCAGACCAGCGAATAGACAGATGAAGAAAACAACGACCGAACTAATATTTTGGGCCGGACTAGATAGCAATACGCAGCCCAGTAAGCCTAGTAAGCTAATCAAAAAGATAAGTAGTACTGGGCGTTTGTTTATTATTTTTGTACTCACCATCACCATTGTAGAATAAGGAGCCAAAGCGGTAAATGCGCTCTTTGTAAATTACTATTCAGCGCTTACCGCAATTGGCTTGACTGACCGCTCTCTTTTTGGAGAGCGATATCCGTGCACCGACTCCCTTGGCAGCTGCACGTGAGCGTAAGTTTTTTTTGTTTTTGACTTACAGAACCAGACTACTACAAGAAAAGGCCAAAGTCAAGGATACTACGTTGTTTTAAACACAAATAACAGATTGTTTTCTAATTAATAACTGTAGCTTTTTATACAATTTCACTATATTAAGAGGTCTTAAAGCCATCTTTTAGGCTCCCAAATGTCCCAAATCCATGGCTAAAATCACCACATATCCTGCCGCTCCAATCTCCATATTTGTCGCTACTACTATTGAACCATTGAGCCTAGTTTTATTACTCAATTTTAATGCTCTGTGCAGATTTTGAAGACTCACGCTCCTGCACGGTTCGACATTCTATTGCCCGGCTTCGGGCAGCTGCCGACTTTGATGGATCTTCAGCTAACCACCGACTTGAGGGTCTATTTTCCTAACTTTTGGCCTTAGCTTTGATGTTTTAGGGGTAAAATTATCGTTCAATTCCGCTAAAATCAGACTTTTACCCCGAAGACTTAGCGGAATTTAGGTCTTTCTAGGCAATTTAAGCTTGTTCGGCTATTGAATTATGCTCAAGGCCCTAAAAAATCTATGGCTCATTCTATCCTGGTCTTGTATTTTTTGTTCGAACCGTCTAGCCTGGCGTATGGCAAAAAATGTCGCTTCAACTTGCCCCGAGTGTGTTCCTGGATTAAATTAGAGTCGCAACATGAGACTTTGACTGGCTCAATTAGCCCAAAATACGTTCTTTGTCAGTCTTTTGAACTTTAAGGAACCAGGCAAATCAAATTTTGTGGCGGGCTGGCCAAAAGTTATACGGTGATTGTCCCCTTATAGCAAGTACAGAGTACAATTAGGTTTAAATGAGTAAAACTAGACTTTATATTGATGAATCTGGTCACCACAGATATGTAATTTCTCCAGACTTAAAAGAGCGATACTTAGGCTTAACAGGAGTAATTATTGACCAAGATACCTATATAGCCGAGGTTATTCCTAGAATTGAAGGAATCCGCTCTTTATTTCAGACTGACCCGGATTTTAAACCATCGCTGCACCTTGAAGACATTATGAGCGGTAAAAACGCCTTTATCAGGCTAAAACAGCCAGCGGTACAGCAAGAATTCAACGAGAGACTTATAGAAATGTATACCAATGTCGAATACTCAATCATAACTATTGTTATTGATAAAGCCCGCCACTTTACCCAATATACAGAGCCAGAGCACCCCTATGGTTACGGTTTAACCTGTATGCTTGAGCGATACTGCAAATATTTAAATATTAACGATTCAAAAGGTGATGTTATAGCTGAAGCAAGGGGTAAAAAGGAAGATAGAACTTTAAGTGATGTCTATAAACGCTTCTACGATAGCGGTACTCAATACTGTAAAACAGAACTTATCCAACAGACACTTACATCTGGCGAGATAAAATTAAAAACTAAAGCCTCTTTAATCGCAGGGCTAGAGATGGCTGACCTCTTAGCTTTAGGGTCAAAGCTTGATGTTCTACATTCATATGGGCATTTAACATCGCTGACTAATAACTTTACTAAAGTCGTCATCGAGACTGTCCAGCCTAAATACTTCAGGGGTTTCAAAGGTATGAACGGTAATGGCAAAAAGTTCATATAAAAACAAAAGAGACCCCTTGCGGAGTCCTCCTGCGATGCTCATACGAGACATCCCCCTGCCATAAAGGCATTACTAAAATTGTATGCTTTTCGACCAAAAAATACAAATATTTGAATACAAAATCAGTACAATTTATCCCCAGTTGTAAAAGTACTTAACATTATTTACAACAATTACAATTAACTTAACGGGGGTAGCAGTAGTATAAAATCCCCACATTTTATACTTGCGCCTCATAAGCTCAATGTCTATACTATGTATGTAACTCGTTGGACAGCGTCCATCCGAGTTGCGAGTTACACGCTATCCTTGTGGCACACGAATACCGGCTTCCGAGCCGGTATTCATTATTAAGAACAGAAATATCTGCAAAGCACAAGCTTTACAGATTGCTATCACTTACATTAAAATAAATGCTAGCTTAGAATGTATGCGTTCTCTGTGAGGCGTACGGCGTTAGCTAAGCCTCCCTTGTGCCACAAGGATAGCGTCATCTAGAGACCCGAGGTGCGCCGCCGTAAACCGTAAAGAATCGCCCGAGTAGGGGCGGTTTTTTATTGGTGATATACTGAAGTTATGGGCAAGAAACGCTTCTTAGAACTTATTAAACGGGCTTCTTTGCCCTATCCAAAAGAACTCGACCCACAGCGTCGCCCCGATGGTTATACCGAAAAGCAAACTCGTCAGCGTAAGACTGTAAGTAAGCCGGACTTACAGCGTGGTACGTCCCGTTAATAGATCTCTTTAGTTGCGACCAAAACCCCTCTAAGGTGTTCGTGTGCACCCCTGTTGGGCTAACATAAGTCCGCCAGCCGTGGTCAACCTTACGGTGTTTGAACGTTTTATGCGCTTGATTATAAAGCCCACTCTCATCTGTATGTAACACCGACAGAGGCTCGATATTCTCTTTTAGGTATGGTAAAACCAGCCCTGCTCTTACTTTGCCGTCCAAGGCCTTAACCTTAACTCGCCCTCGCTTCTCAGCAATGCCCAAAATAGCCGTCTTATTGTCAAAACGGGTCTCTATGGGTCTTTTACCCCCATAAAACGTCTCATCGGCCTCTACAATGCCCATGAACTTACCTGTGTCCTCGGCCATAAGCAGCCGGATCTGCTTGGCCATACGCCAGGCCGTTTTGTAAGTAACGCCCAAATGTCTCTCCAATTCCTTGGCACTCACCCCATTTTTGCTAACGCCAAACAAATAAATGGCAAAGAACCAGTCCTTAAGGCTCGTAGAAGACTTTCTAAATATGGTATTCGCTAGTGGGTGGAGCTGGTAAGCGCAGTGCATGCAGGCATAGGCTTTGCGCTTCTTGATTTTATAAAACTTGGTCTGTGCTGCGCAGCGCGGGCAGAACTCCAAGTCGCCAAAACGTGCTTGGAAGACTGCTTCAAGACAAACATTGTCATTTGGGTACTCTCTGTCGAATTGTTTTTTCGTATATCTCATACCATAAATATAGCAAATATGTACTTGTCTGTCAAGGGATTAATTAAGGTGTTATCTATGTACTTATATATTGCCGAACACACGCCCTGTATAAAATAAATCAACTTGTTGTGGTGGGATAGTTACGAGTTATACACAGCTTTTATACATAATCATGTTGACACTCAAATCACGTGTTTATAAGATGAAGGTGGCGCTTGAATAAAAAAAGTGCTCAAAACAAAAAACCAACTTGGAACAACGACTTCTCGCAAGTCGTTGTTCCACCCAAATCAAAACTAACAAACAGACAAAACACTCCCAAAATCTAAAACATCCGCTCGTCAAAAAAGGAGCGGATGTTTTGTTTTATTCAAAAAAGTGCCAAAATACGAAATGTGAGAAAGAGCGTGAAGAGCATTGTTGATTATTCGGGCACTGGCGCAGAGCTAATTGAAGTAGAGTGCCACATCACCAACGGCTTACCATCTGTAATAATAATCGGCTACGCATCTAAGGCAGTTGACGAAGCCAGAGAACGTTTGCGGGCAAGTTTTGCTAATTGTTCTATTTTATTCCCCAAAAAACGTATAACCCTAAACTTATCTCCGGCCGATATTCCCAAGGATTCAACCAGCCTTGATTTAGCAATGGCTGTATCTATTTGGCTACAGAGTAATCAGGTGCCCCAGACAGACATATCGAAGACCATTTTCCTGGGCGAGCTGAGTTTGGACGGATCACTAAATGCCGTTCGAGGATTAATTGGCAGACTGCTGCAAGCAAAGAAATTGGGCTATGATACATTCTATATCCCTGCCGACAACCTAGAGCAGGCTTTGTTAATCCCCGAGGTCAAGATAAAAGCGGCGGTCAATCTGCGCGATGTATATCTTGATCTAAGCGGCGATGTGCCCCTGCCGGTGAAAAATAGCGGCCAGGGCATGCTTACTAAACCCAAGGCTATCACCGACTTTATAGATCTAGCCGAGATAACTGGTCAGCCTATGGCTAAACGGGCGCTAGAGATTGCAGCCGCCGGACACCATAATATTTTGATGCATGGTCCGCCGGGCACCGGCAAAACCATGCTGGCAAAAGCCATGTGCGGTATCTTGCCAGACTTGGATCACACCGAGATTCTCGAAGTTACTCAACTGCATAGCTTAGGTAACGGTGGTTTTAGCGAAATTATAACCGCTCGGCCATTCCGGACTCCGCACCACACCGCCAGCACGACGGCGTTGATAGGTGGTGGATCCAAGCCAAAACCCGGCGAGGCTAGCCTAGCGCACCGAGGCGTTCTGTTCCTGGATGAGTTGCCAGAGTTCAGCCACGGTTGCCTAGAGGCACTACGTCAACCTCTTGAAGACGGCCAAGTAACCATTGCTCGGATAAGAGATTCAGCCACCTACCCAGCTCAATTCATCTTAGTAGCCACCCAAAACCCTTGCCCGTGCGGCTACTATGGCACGAGCAAGCCCTGTATTTGCTCGGGGGCCGCGATTGCCAAGTATCAGAAAAAGGTATCCGGCCCAATACTCGACAGGATAGATCTACATTTGGCTGTACACGGCGTTGATCACAAACGACTACTAGAAGCCCGGGAACCCACTGGTGAAACTAAGGCCGCTAAAGCAAGGGTTGAGGCTGTTTACGACATTCAACGACGGCGATTTGGCGAGACTCGCTTTAACTCTTCTATGTCGAATAAAGAGGTCCGTGAATTGGCTAAGCTATCAGAGGCTGCCAAGGCTCTGCTGGATACTGCTGCTGCCAAACTATCTATCTCGGCCAGGTCGTATGTGAGAACGGCAAAAGTCGCTCGGACTATAGCTGATTTGGCCAACGAATCCACGATTCTGCCGCAACATGTTAGCGAGGCCCTGCAATATCGACAGCAAAATTTTGGCTAGTTCCCTTGAAGCAATCACCAGCTCTTGATATTATCTAAAGCTAAGGAGTACTAAAGATCGCTAAAGACACCCGGACCAACCAAGAGATCAGAGCCACTGAGCTGCGAGTTATAGGAGAAGATGGTAAGCAATTGGGTGTTTTGAGCCGCCAGGAAGCCCTGGACGCTGCCGAACAGGCTGGGCTGGACTTGGTTGAGGTTTCATCTGATGCCTCGCCACCAGTGGCCAGGATTGTTGACTGGGGCAAATTTAACTACCAGCGAACCAAGCAGCTCCAAAAGAACCGCAAGAACTCCAAACCACTTGATGTAAAACAGATGCGAATTGGCTTAAAAATCAGCGAGCACGACCTAGGTGTTAAGTTACGCAAAGTGGAAGACTTCCTAGAGGCTGGACATAAGGTGAAAATTACTGTAATCTATCGGGGACGAGAGCTAGCCCACAAAGAGTTGGGATTTAAATTAGCCGAAAAAGTTACCGCCCTGTTGGGAGACAATATTGCCGTCGACCAACCACCGCAATTCGCAGGCCGGCAACTAAATTTTGTCGTAAGGAGTAATCATGCCAAAGCTAAAAACCCACAGCGGGACCAAGAAACGCTTCAAGCTCAGTAAAACTGGGAAGATTTTGCGTCGTCACGCCAGTGGTGGCCACTTTCTGCAGAAAAAGAGCGCATCTCGCAAGCGTGAATTTGCTGGCACCGAGACTCTTGAAGGCAAACAAGTTAAAAATATCCGACGGAATTTAGGAGTTTAATCGATGCGTGTCAAAAGAGGAACAACTTCTCACAGAAGTCACCAGAAAATTCACCGTGCCACTAAAGGCATGAGCCGAGGTAACCGCACGAGCATTAAAAGAGGTAGGCAGGCCGCCACTCGGGCATTGGTTTATGCTTACCGCGATCGTCGAAACCGAAAACGGGACTTCCGAGCCGTATGGAATGCTCGAATAAACGCCGCCGCTCGTCTGAATGGTACAACCTATAGTCGACTTATCAACGGACTAAAGGTAGCTAATATCACGCTCGATCGAAAAATCTTGGCTGAGCTGGCCGTTAACGAACCAGCTGCTTTTACTGAAATCGTCAAAGCCACCTCAAAAAAATAAGCTTCAATCCCAAAATTAAAACCCCCTCTTAGCGAGGGAGTTTTAATATGCCAGACTATCTGTAAGCCGGGTTCTGTTTTGCTAGCCATCTATCTAGTTCTAGTGTCGCCACCAGGATCGAGCGGTTCTTATGATGAAACCTTAGCGGGAACTTCAGAGCTTTAAGGCTCTAAAGGATCCATCTCCTTGCAGCAGGCAGGGTTTACCTTTTCTGCCGGTCACCCGACAGAACTGTGGGCTCTTGCCCCACTCTTTTCACCTTTGCCACTCCTTGCGGAGCGGTAGTTTTGTTTCTGTGGCACTTTCCCTGGGGTCGCCCCCGGTTGCCGTTAGCAACTGCCATTCCCTACGCTGCCCGGACTTTCCTCCCCGATAAATCAGGGTAGCTAGCCAATAATCTGGCACAAGGTCAATTATACTTTACTTTGTTCATCGAGGATACGATTTACTTCTTTGTCGGCCAATTTGTTTAACTCTCTCGGCACATAGGTGAAGTTTATCTTGGTGAACATTTTTGCTAGAGCTAAGACCTCTTGATATACGGGCGCTAAATCAGGATTTTTAACTTTGTAGGTTCCGTTCACCTGGTTGACTACCAGCTGGCTGTCCATGAAGACCTGCAGATTCTGGATGTCAGCTTCCCTGGCCCTTTCCAGCCCCAGTCGTAAAGCCTGGTATTCGGCTTGATTATTTGTTGTAATACCCAAGTAAAACCCTGACTTTTCTACAACACTATCGTCCAAATTACAGATTACATAGGCCGAAGCTGACTGGCCCGGGTTGCCGCGCGAGCCGCCATCGGTATATAGTTTGGCGCTATCTATGCCAAGGCTTTCCATGATGGTTGTGGGCTTGGATCGCTCAAAATCAAAGTAGATGATTTTGACTGGAGTGGCACCGCTGACCCTATTGCCGTAGTAGCTCTGATATTTTTTTATCATCTCAGCTTTGGTCGAATAAGCGTGATCAGCCTTAAGATAATCTTCGGTTATGTCTTCTAGACGCTTTTCGACTATCTCTGTTATTCTGGCTACTCCAATAATTACCCAGGATTTTGGGTCTTTGGAGTCAACCTTATCTATTATCCGGACGTCGTCGTTGACACTCAAATCTTTGTCGTCAAACATCCGCCAGGTAGATATTTTGCTACCTTCCTGGATTGATTTGGCTAATTGGTGGTCAAATTTGAGTGTTTTCATAGTTTTTATAATTTATTCAGAGCAATGGTCGGGGTGACAGGACTTGAACCTGCGACCTCACGGCCCCCAGCCGTACGCGCTACCAACTGCGCCACACCCCGAGGGTGACTCTCCTATACTTTATCAAAGCTTCGTCCAAAAAAACAAAGAGGCCGGGATTAGGCACTCAATTTACCTCTGCCACATGTGCAAAGTGGGTGCTCTCACAGCCGAGCCACGGCTCGGGCCGAATAGTTGAGCTCCCTAATAAATTGTATTGAGAAAATTTATTGTGCCCTTCTCCGACCTATTTAATTATATCACCCTAGATGATTAGGCCGGGCGCCAAAAGGTGAACTACTTTGCCCAGAACTTGGCCAATAGAGCCGCCGAATTCAAAGAAGATGAAGATGAAGAATACTAGACCTATCATCCCCGCTCTCTCGATTGATTCCATAACCTCCTGCACGGCTCGCGGAGCGAAAGCATAAAGCAATCGTGATCCATCAAGCGGTGGCCAGGGGATGGAATTAAAGATAAATAACCCGACGTTCAGTTCGATAGTTATTTGAAAAATGCCGTAGGTAACTGTGCCGAACTCGGGCTGAACTGCATTAAAGATGAGAGCGGCTGCGGCTGCCACTACCAGATTGGTGAGTGGCCCTATCATGCCGACTATGGCGCCCCCAAATTCACCGTACCTTAGGCGCCTAAAGTTAACCTGCACGGGTTTGGCCGCGCCAAATAACGGACCGCCACTTAGTAGCATTAGAAGAGGTACTGCAACCGTAAATATTGGGTCTATGTGCTTTATGGGGTTCAGCGACACCCTACCCATCATCCGAGCGGTATCATCGCCCAACCAGTCGCTAGCAAAGGCATGCATCATTTCATGAAGCGACATGCTAAGCAGTAAAACGGGCAATAGAATGAGCACAAGTTCGGTTGTGTTGGTCATTGTCTACCAGTATACATTAGGCGTCAGAGCATTGACTTTATCTGTTATTGCAGCTAAAATTAAGCGTTGAAACTTTAGAAGGTAAGAATTTAATAATGCAAAAATGCGAAATCACCAATAAGGGCAAGCAATACGGCAATAATGTCAGTTTTTCTCAACGCCATACCAAAAAAGTCTGGAAGCCGAATCTGCAAACCAAAACCCTGACCGTTAATGGCCAGAAAATTCGAATGAAAATCAGCACACAAGCTATACGCGGCCTCAAGAAAAAGGGCCTGCTTTAGTTTAAGCCTGTCCGCGAAAATTTATTGACGTTCTAGCACAACCAGGAGAGTAGAGGTGGTTGGTTCGCTTGGTCGCGCTTTGTAGCGCGTTGTGGTCTCGGCAGGCTCCATGCCCAAGCCTTTGAGAGCAGCCGCCAGTTCTTGTTGTGGCACCTCATACTTGATAGCCTTGTCAGCAAAGTGGGTCGGAATAACTACTTTGGGCTCGATTTTTTTAATTATTGATAGTGCACCAACACCGTCAAGGGTGTAGCCATTGCCGCCTACCGGGATAATCGCTAGATCAACCGTGCCTATTTGCTCTAACTGCTCTTCACTGAGTTCCGGGAATATGTGGCCGACAACAACGATTTTTGTATCGCCGGAGGCAATCGTGTAGATAGTCGCTGTTTTCTGATTAGCCTCGTCCATATGGCCCCTAGCTGCTATGCCCTTCATGGCAATCCCGGATATTTCGTACTCTCCGGGAGTCTCGGCGGTGAATTTTGCCGATTTATGAGCCGGCATCGAGTTAGTCGTCCGGAGATATATGTCGTTGGGTCCAGTCATTGTCTTAAGCCCCAGCGAAGCTAGGTTGTCATCAATGACTATGCTGGCCTTTTTAGTGGTTATGCGTAAGCAGTTTGCACCGTAATATTGAATATCCATATCTTTTCTTGAAGCTCCTTTTTATTTAATTGCTAGGTTTTGAGTATTGGTGATAACTTGTTTTTTGGCGTTCAAAACATCGTTGATAAAGCGGTCGTTAATCTGACGGCGGTATTCAAATTCGCTCATCGGCATAACAACGTATTTGATCTCTTTGTTTTCTGATTTCTCTAACTCTTCAATAACTTTAGCCATCTTTGATTTGTTGATATCACCAACCGCTAAAATATCTGCGCCGCTCGATTCATCACGGGTGAATTGGCCCGTCAGTAGCGCCAGCTCAACCCGGCCGGCAGTACCCAGTGCTTTGGCGATTGGATGAGTTGATTGTTCGGGAGCTTTGGCGGGCGAGGCTGATTTTTTAGTGCCAGCCTTAGCTTTTGGCTCGGCGCCGGCTCCAAAAATCATCGATAGTGCCGGGTAGTGTTCGTAGTTTTGGTTAACCTCGTAATAAAGTCGGTTGTTGGTGGCATCAGAATGTATAAGTCCAACACTCAAAAGATTGGCCAGCTCACGCCGGACAGAGTTAATCTGTTCATCTATTTTGCGCGTTATTTCGCGCACATAAAATGAACGGTTGGGGTTGGTGTAAAACAGCTGTAGTAGCTTGACCCTGGTTTTTGATCCAAATAATTGCTCGAACATACTTCCCTCTCTAAAATATTGTATCAGACTGCGCCAACAAGTGTTAACTTAGGTGTTCAGGAGCTGATTGATAGCCCGTTCAGCGCTAGCACTGTCGCCGTACCATCGAATAAAAGGGTTGCGCCTGAACCATGTGCGTTGGCGGCGCGCGTACTGCCAATCGGCTTTTGTGAACCAGTCTTTCGCCTCTTGCTGACTTAGTTCGCCATTGATCAACTTGGCGCAGGCTTGGTAGATAATTCCACCGGTTGACTTTAGAGCCTTCTCCCCGTACCTAGTCCTTAAGAGTTTCGTTTCGTCAACCACTCCACTAGCAAACATTTTATCTGCTCGCTCAGATATATTCATACGCAAAGCTTCAGGCGTCGGCATTAAGCCGATCATTGTGGTGCCAGCCAGTGGCCCAATTGACCTATCACCGGAGCGACCCTTTTTTTCAACGATTCGTAGTAGATGGCGGGCATTAGTTGAATTAAAAGGAGGCTTCCACGACCTGTGTTCGATAACCTTTTGGAGCTTGCCAATTGAAAAGCGTCTATATACAAACCGCCGCACCGGGCTTGGATTTATAAATGAAAAGTTAAAAATTAGTCCATCGACGTATAGCCCCGTGCCGCCTACGATTATCGGCAGCCGGCCTCGGCTCTGTATATCCTGGATCCTTTCCTGGGCATAGCGCTTAAAACGAGCCGCGCTGTAGCCCTGCCCTGGCTCGATCAAGTCCAAACCCCAGTGTGGAACCTCGGCTTGGTCGGCTTTGCTTGGCTTGGCGGTGCCAATATCCATCCCCTTATAAACAGTGCGTGAATCGGCGGCGATGATTTCCCCGTTATGTTTTCTGGCGATCTTCATCGCTAGGGCCGACTTGCCGCTGGCCGTTGGGCCGACTATAACAAGGAGTTTTGGCTTGGGTGTGGTGGTCGCCATAAAAGCTCCTGAATATTAACTTTGTAATCCTCGTCCACCACTATTCCCTCTTTTTCTAGAACTTGTTTGTGCCCTTCCACCCCACCTGGATAGCCGCGGGCCAATCCACCACTCTTATTAACCACCCTCTGCCAAGGCAAGTCCGAGGGACCAGTGTGAGCTATCTGGCCAACCTCCCAGGCTGCCCAGGCTGCACCAGCCAAAGCTGCTACTTGCCCATAGGTAGCAACTCTGCCCTTAGGAATTTTGGCTACAATTTCGTAGACTTTGTGCTTGAACTCAGCATCAACCCTGGTCATCAACTTTAGCTCCGCTTTTTAGATCCATCGGCGATCTGAGCCAGAAACTCCTGGATACCGATAGTTTCGTCTGCTGGGGGTAAATCTTTCCTGGCTCTTGGAGATAGTTTGTTACTTTGGACCTCTTTATCTCCAATAACTATTGTGTACGGGACCTTCATAAGCTCGGCGTTACGGATCTTTTTGCCAACCGATTCATTGCTGTCGTCAATCTGGGCGCGAATACCCAACTTCATTGCATCTTCTACGACAGATTTAGACATTTTTAAGATGGATTCGTCGTCGTTCAGAGTCAAAACCCTTAACTGTTCTGGTGCCAACCAAAGCGGGAATTTTCCACTAGTATGCTCAATATAAACGGCCAGGAAGCGCTCCACCGAGCCCAATAGCGCACAGTGAATCATCACTGGCTGGGCCGGTTGGCCCTTTTCGTCGACGTAAGATAGGTCGAATCGCTCCGGCATCACAAAGTCTAGCTGAATTGTAGCCACCTGATGGGTGCGGCCGAGCACATCGGAGGCCAAGAAGTCGATTTTGGGACCATAAAATGCAGCGTCCCCGGACTGTACGTGATAATCAAGCTTTTCCTCTTTGGCTAGGCCCTCCAGCATACCTTGGGCTTTTTCCCATAGCTTCTCCGATCCCAGGTAACCCTCACCGTCATCCTTAAAGGACAGCCTAAACTTGAGCCCCATCCCCAAAGTCTTGTATAGCTCCTGGGCGGCCTCGATCAACTCCTTAACAGTTTGCTCTATCTGGTCTTCTCGGACAAACGCATGGCTGTCATCCATGTTTATTGATCGAACCCGCAGCAGGCCCATCAGCTCACCGCTTTTTTCATCCCTGTATACGGTAGCCGTTTCCAGATATTTAATTGGCAATTCTCTATAGCTGCGGGGTCTTGAGGCGTAAATCTGGATGTGATGCGGGCAATTCATGGGCTTAAGTACTAGCTGATCTTTAGTCTCCTGGCTTTTGACCAGAAACAGCTCATCACCAAACTTGTCCCAGTGCCCGGATTTTTTATACAAATCTGTCTTTGTGAGGTGTGGTGACCAGATTTTTTGGAATCCACGCTTCTCGCGCAGCTCATTTACATAAGCCGTAAGTTCTTCCTTGAGCACGGTGCCCCTGGGAGTCCACAGAGGCAACCCAGAGCCCACTAGGTCGCTTATCACAAAGAGATCTAGCTCTTGGCCCAGGCGACGGTGGTCGTTGGCGTCTAACTTCTGAGGGTCATCCATGTTGATTTCAATATCATAACACCTTAGTACGCGTTAATAAAAGTCGCTAAATATGAAAATCGGCTTGAGCGTTCTCGCAAACTGACGCTCAAGCCGATTCTTGGCCGTTAACAACTCGGCAAAACTCAACCTACGAACTAGTATATCTACGCTAGCCGTAAAATGCTAGTACTTTTATGGTCGACTTATCCACATTGTGGATTCCCTCTTTTTATACCTTTTGTGATAAGTTGCCAACAGGTTAGAGCTAGGCTAGTATAAACATGGTCCGGGCACATAGCTCAGCTGGCTAGAGCGCCACATTGACGTTGTGGATGTCGGGGGTTCGAATCCCTCTGTGCCCACCAAAGCAAAACTTCGCTAACCAGCGAAGTTTTTTTGTTTATCTATAGCTTTCGCAAAGACGCTGCAGAAATCTCAGGTTGTGCACCGAAGCCAGGCTGCCAGCCAGCGGATTGTCGGTTTTATAGAGGTGGCGCAAGAAGGCTCGGCCGTAACCCGCCCGGCAAGTTTGGCAGTCACATAGTGGGTCAATCGGCCCTTTATCATCTGTAAATACAGCGTTTGTGAGATTAAGTTTCTTATTATTAGCAATCCAGACCGTGCCATGGCGGGCATTTCGGGTCGGCAGTACGCAATCTGCCATATCAATGCCATTTTCTATAGCAAATTTCAGATCAATGGGATCACCCACGCCCATTAGGTAGCGGGCTCGGGCTGGGTCGTACAATGTTGATAAAAAACTCAGCATGTCGTGCATCTCTGTCCTAGTTTCGCCGACCGAAAGACCACCGATTGCCACACCGTCTACCTCTGTTGATTGTACGAATTCGAGGCTTTGAGTGCGCAACTTTTTATCTAGGCCCCCCTGGGCAATGCCAAAAAGCAGCGGCCGATCGGCCTCATCGACGCTTTTAGTCAGTTTTTGAAATTCAGTAATGCAACGAATGAGCCAGCGGTGAGTCCGGGCTACGGCCTCGGCCGTCCGGTGGCGGTCAGTCTCGTCCATCCCTGTTAGATCGTCGAAGGCCATGATTATATCGGAGCCCAAGGCCACCTGAATTTGCATCGATATCTCTGGTGAAATGAATATTTTATCGCCGGTTTTGGGATCGCGGAATTCGACCCCCTCCTCTGTTATTTTACGAATTTTGGCCAGTGAAAAAACTTGAAAGCCGCCAGAATCTGTCAGGATTGGGCCTGACCACTTGTTAAATTCGTGAAGGCCGCCAAAACTCTTTATCAATATCTCACCGGGTTGCAAATGGAGATGGTAGGTATTGCTTAACAGAACCTGCGCACCAGTACCTTTGACGGTCTGCGGGTCAACACCTTTGACCGCGCCGCGGGTCGCCACCGGCATAAAAAAAGGAGTCTTAACTGCGCCACGTCGAGTGTTGAGAATTCCACTGCGCGCCCCGCCATGGCCCTTTTCTATCTGTTGAAAATGACTTTTTGACACTTTGTCCATTGTAGCAGGCATTGACACTAACGGACGCCAGTGATAACTTATTCGGGTTAATAGTGAGGTAAATTTTGAGTACCAATAAAGTTGGTAACCCGCTTGAGGAGTTCAAGCTGTTTTACGAAGAAATAATTAGTGTTAAACCGGCCAACAATAGGATTCGTCGAATCCGACAGGTTAGCGCTAGCGCCTAATACGCTAAAATAGATTTTTCTACCCCGGTAACGCCGGGGTATTTTTTATTTACACAGAAATTTTGCGTTTATCCACTAGAATTATGTCTAGCGTTATGACAATATGTTGTCATGGTTTGTGAATATTGTGGGAGTCCGACAAGTGTAATTAATTCGCGCCACCAAAAGCGTAGCAATCAAATCTGGCGGCGGCGGCGCTGTCGGGGTTGCGGCGCCCTGTTCACCACCCATGAATCTGTCTATTTACCAGCGGCTTTCTCTGTTAATACTCGGGGTCAGATAAAACCGTTTGTACCAGATAAGTTATTTGCTGAAATTCTACTATGCCTGCAAGACCGCAGCGACGTTTATATTGCTGCTCGGGAGCTAAGTGCCACAATTACTCGAAAATTACTAAAAAGGGCCGCAGATGGGCTTATTTCGTCTCAGGATATTAGTGCGCAGGCCGCGGTGGTACTGAAAAGATTTGACCGCCAGGCCTACCTGCGCTATTTGGCCGAACACCCATCTCTACATATCTGACACATCGCTCCGCTCACTCTTGACAGCTTTTTCGGTGACGTCAAAAGTTCCCAGATACCAACCAAACATCAAACGGGTCTGAGAATTAAGGGCGGCAAAGGAGTTATATAAAATCGGCGTGATAAACATATAGACCCACTGGATAGTCATCCAAAACAGTCGCCGGTTTTTGTAGCGGGGCGGTTTGGGAGGCAAGCTGCGCATGGCCACGAACAAGCTCATCAGGATACCAGCCATGGCTATTCGTTGTAGCCAGCTAGCCAAGTGCGGCAACTGATTGGCTAAGTAGCTCTGCGGGTGCAGGAAAAGTGCCGGATAAGCCGCTAGGAACAGTATTAGAGGCATGGTTGCCCAGCTAATGTGACCTTCTAGCAGTCTGAAGAACTTGGACAGAAGTTTGTAGCGCGGGATTCTATTCTTTTTAATAAAGGCCTGATTGGCAAAATAGGCGATATCCGAAGCCCCATAAGCCCAGCGACGGATCTGAATAAACTGGGCTTTGAGCGTTCGCCGGTAACTATCCGTTAAAACCGCGTCTTGGTAGATCGGGGCGTAAATCGGAAAGACTTGATGATTGCCATCGTAGCGAAAGTACGTCCGCCAAAACTGATGGCCATCTTCGACTATGGTTCGAACACTCCAAAAATCGGTATCTATCAGAGCGGCCAGAGGTTGGGTGTGAGCCGAAAAGTTGCGCAGCATATGGGGTCGCATGGACATCGTGACGTTAAAGAAAGAGTTGCCGCTGGCAATAACCCTCATTGGCGCCGGAGCATCCCAGATGTTGTTGAGGTACATGGTTATTGGCTGGTAAGAGGCGTGTTTGGGATCTTCTGTCGAGCAATATGTATAAGTCAAAGCGCCGAGGTACTGTGGGTCTGGGCGGTTATCTGAGTCTAGGGTGGTAACCAGGACTCGCAAGGGGTCCAGGCCCTCTTTTTCGACATATTTTTTGAGTTCGCGGCCGGCATAAGTTACATTGCCCCCCTTGCCCACGATCTCTCCCGGTATGTCGGCCGGATGTTCGACTGCCATGGCGTGATGGAACTTATCGCCATATTTTTTTAGCAAAAAGTTAGCCAGGTCTTTGGTAGGTTTGCCGGCTCGAGCCTCGTAGGCCAGCACCAAAATGACCTTTTTCATATCATAATCGCCGACCAGAACAGATTGAACTGTGGGCTCGACTATCTCCTTGGGCTCACTAACAAAAGCGATGAATATGGCATGGTATATCTCGCTGGGCTTCATCCGGTAGCCGGACATGTGTTGTTCAACACGCTGGAGATTACGGACGTGCCAGTCCGGCGCCGATTTGGTATCGGGCTTTAGAATTTCTAGGTCGTGGTTGAGCTTGGGCCAAGGCAACTTTTTGTGCTGGTTCATCATGCGCCAACCCTGCATCGCCCGGACATCCACGGCCAGTCCCCTAGCAAACCACATCAACAGATAGGCGATGGCAAAATAGGCAGCAAAGGCGGCGCTTAAGATGCCCAGAATTATTGGCGTGAATAAAACCGTCCAGCTGATCGTCCCAGGTAGAATTTCAAATAGCCTATAGCGCCAGTGGCGATCTTGGGGTTGAGGAATTTCTATCGATCGCATGCTTTTACTGTAGTGAAATCAGAGCGTTGGCAACAATGATGGACAAGAGCAGCAGGAAAATCCCGGCGCCAAGGGTAAAAGTAGAAAGTTCGCGGCGCAAAGCATAGACTTTGCTGCCTATCATAGTGGCGGCAGTAGCGGTAATAATCATGAAGACTGCCATGCTATAGATGTCGATGGCTTTGCCGCTCTGGTAACTTGAGCCGGATATGTTTGGACGATAGGCCACGATTGTGGTTGGATTTTTAGTAACGTCAAATCTGACCAAAACCGTGCTAACGCCAATGGCCACTAAGACTGCCAGGATGGTAATTAGCAATAGCATGAGCCGGTCTTGCAGGAATTTTTTGGATATTTCCATTGATTAATATTTTACGCCTTAAGGATAAAAAAGATAGATTTTAGTTGGTGCGGGTAGCGGGAATCGAACCCGCATCTCAACCTTGGGAAGGTCACATTCTGCCACTTAACTATACCCGCCAGGGCATGAAAAACTGGAGCCAATGGTGGGACTCGAACCCACGACCCCCGCTTTACGAAAGTGGTGCTCTAGCCAGCTGAGCTACATTGGCACGTGCGATTGCGCCTCTTAAAGCTAGTTGAATTATACCAAAGTTATTCAGCCTCTAGTGCTGTGGGCTGGGAGGTAGATGGTCTCACACCTTGGATAGTGCGGCAATCGACTTCTGATTTAATCTATTGTCTCCATGAACGTCTTTACAACATACCCGGTAATTAGGCCATTAGAGATTATGGAATTAGTGTGTAAAATTTTTGCTCAATGCTGCGGGTGGCAATAAAAAGACTTAAGCCATTATAATTTATTCTATAGATGCTAACTGGGAGGTTAAAGTGAGAATAAGTGTTACATTTTCGACAGCTCGGAGTCCTAGCGAGGCATTCGGCTTCATCGCTCAGGACTTCTTTAAAAACCATCAGAAATGGGATCCTGATTTGATCAGCAATGTTAAGTTGAGCGATGGGCCTATTGGTGTTGGAACCAGGGGGCGATCCGTAACCAAGTTCGCGGGTAAGCAAACAGCTGATTTTGAAGTTACTGAGTTTGAACTGAACAAAAGCTTTGTTTTTGTAAATACCAGTGGCGCTGTAGCGCTTGAAAGAAGCTACTTCTTTAAGCCAAACAGAAGTGGCGGCACGGATATAAACTTTGTTTTTGATATGAATCCCAGGCGGCTAGATACCAAGTTGGCTTTTCCGGTTCTTGGCGCCATCACTCGCAAGAAAGTTAATAAAAATATTGAAACTCTGCGATCATTATTGGATTCAAAAAAATAAAACAACCATCCAAATGGATGGCAATTTTATTTCTGGCGGGCCCTAGTGGAACAAGTCTGGAACTATTTCGCTTTAAATTATGTAGCGAATGCCCACAGCATCTAATCGGGCTTTAACTGCCTTAACAACATCAGGATCCCATTCGGCAAAGCCACCATTAACAAGTTTTTCTGCTAATTCGTGATCGGTTACCTCGGATGCACCTCTTTCCGTATCAACTCCTATTGCACCCCTGAGCCAAAGCACAGGGTCGTGCTCATATACAGCTCTACTACCTTCCTGGTCTAGTACAGCATCTCTCAAGTTTTCATCACTGTAGGGCAAAACCACCCGCTCTACTTCAAAATGTCCCGTGGGACCTGACTCAACTCCCATAATAAAAACACTATACAACTTTGATTGCATAGTGTCAATATCTGGCGGGCCCGACCGGATTCGAACCGGCGATCTCCTCCGTGACAGGGAGGCATGTTAGGCCTCTACACCACGAGCCCGCGTCGCAGCACGACGCCAGCTTACGTCATAATAAAAATAGCGGGTAGCGGTTTTTATTAGACTCCAGCCTAAGTCGACTGCTCCTTTCAAAATCCCAAACGCTTCGCTGGTTTGGAATTTTGGATATAGTCAGACCAGAACAGCTAAAAGTTTAGCAATTTACAGATTAAAAAGCAATTTAGAGCTTGATATAGGTCTTGGGCGGATGCGCAGCTTTGAGCTGGTTTATGTAGGTGTTTATACTCTGGAGATTGAATGAGATGTGCTGAGCAGTGGCTGCCCCATCACCGATTTGGTTGACCTTGACGATCTCTAGAGTAGAGCCGGCATCTATAATGCCGGATGTCTGGCCGGCTTTGAGTTTGAAAATCTCCTCTATGACTTGGGGTGGGATATTGGGGTTATCCTGGGTGATCGGGCTGCCATAATCGCCCCCGTTATCCTTGGTAGTTGTATCGTCCGAGACTTGCTTGGCCAGGGTGGCGAAGTCAGCACCGGCTTTTAGTTGATTAAGGGCATCGGTGGCTCGTTTGGCGGTGGCAGTATCCATCTGGGCGTCTACTTTCTCGCTCAGCATTTGGGTCTTTAGCTCACGCTTGAAGTCGTTAACCGACCAACCCCAATAATCGCGTAGCACGTCGGCAAAGACCTTGTTATTGCCACCCAGGCGGTTTTGAGCGCGAACCTCAGCTATCCGGTCGTTGACTTCCCCTGAAGATACACTGACATGGTGTTGGTTGGCCAAAATGCTGATGTAGGCGTTGTCGACAACATCGCTGAGCGCCTGACGCCGGAACAAGAGTAGTTGCTGCTTGTCGCTGCCATTAAAATCACGTTGTTGTTGGGTCTGGTAGTAGTGGACATAGTGGCGGAGCTCAAACAAATAGTTTTCGTAGTCGACAAACTTGCCATCGGCTCGAGCCACCGGAAAAGGCACGACTTGCGTGGTGCGATAAAGAAAGGTGTTATATTGGTGAAAATGGTATAGCGCCAAAATACAATAAATCAGCAGTGTCACGATTGTGATACCGATAATACTGCTGGTGACCACTACAATACGATGCTTAGAGTGCTGCAAGGGGTATATGTACTTACGAGCACCTTTTAGAACCTGCTCACGGTGTTCGGCGATGGTTTCGTTGGTGATTCGCGGTACTGCCTCTGGTACAGCCGGTTCTTCTGCCCTGTTCAATGGGTTTAGGCTTGTGGCTCGTTCTTTTATGTCGCTAGCACTCGGCAGTTGCCGAGCTTCTTTGAATTTTCTAAGTTTTTTAATCATGTTTTCTCAAGCGGCATGTTCATCGGCGTCCAGGGCTGGTCTAGCGGTATGATGGATGCCCAGTTCGCGGAGGACACCGACCATTTGCTTTTGAATAGCAGCCGGGTGATGAACGTTGTGAATTACCAAATCTCCCACATAAGTTTGCACCACTATTGTACCAAATCTCAGCAGAGTTTCCTCTAGCCCAGATATCTGATAATTGATCATCTGCACTTGATCTAGGCCGAGGTCGACAACATTGACCTGCAGCAGACTGCGTGTTTGTTGGATAAAACGCTTGTCGGTCATGATGTAGACGCTGAAATACCAGCGTATCCAGTACGGAAACATGGCGATCGCGGCTAGAACGAAACCAGCTGCCAAACCTATGAACAAGTAGTTGTATTGGGGTTTGATAAGAGCCGGAATTACGCCGAGCAAAACAGCAAACGAAGCTAAGATTAGGCCTTTGCGCATAACGATCGGGTGCTTACGGAAAACCAGTTTTACTTCTTCGTCATCAAATTGTTCTTTGAAGTATTTTGGTTTAGCTGGAGGAGTGGCGTCCGGCGCCTGTTTGTCGCTCATGCTTAGTATTTTAGCTTAAAAAGACTAAAATTAGACAGCGCCCCTGTAGTTCAATGGATAAAACAACTCCGTCCTAAGGAGAAGCTAGAGGTTCGAATCCTCTCGGGGGCACCAATTTTAATTGATCATTTGTTTTTGATGAACACTGTCGTAGGCCTGCAGTTCTTCCTTGCTGAACCATAGGGCGACTTCAAACTCGGCTTCTTTTTGATCACCAGAAGCGTGCACCAGATTACGAATCGCTCGCTTTTCCTTATTGGCCAGGGCTGGTGAGTCAAAGGAGTAATCACCGCGGACAGTTCCCGGTTCGGCCTTGATCGGCAAGGTGTTGCCGCAGATCTTGCGCACCAGTTCGACGGCGTGTGGCCCCTCAAATACTATGGCGATAACTGGTCCGGAGGTAATACCCTCTACTAGCCATTGTTGAATAACGAGACCGATTTCATGAGGGTCGGTGGTACCGAACTGTTTTTGAGCATCGAGTCCCTGCTCTTTATAACTACCAAGGGTCTTCTTGCCCATGCCTTCGATGAATTCACGGCGTTTTACGGGGTAATGTTGGTCGGCCAATGTTCGGTCAGGGCTAACCATCTTGGCGGCGATCATTTTTAGGCCGGCTTTTTCGAAGCGCGATAGGATTTCGCCGACTAGGCCGCGCTGGACGGCATCTGGTTTAAGTATGATGAGCGTTCGTTCCATCTTATTACATCCTTTATCTTCACTGTCATTTTAACAGGTGTAAAAGTGATTTGCCAGCCTGAACAACAAAAATGTTCGAACCAGAGCTTTGCTACAATAGGCTTATGCCTTATGAAGAAGCTGTTGTTAGTTTTCTGGAATACCTGGAGCTAGAACAAAACCGCTCCAGCAAAACTATCGCTAATTACAGTCATTACCTGACTCGCTTGAGTGACTTTGCCGGCGATATCAAGCTAAAGGATGTAAATATGGAGTTGGTCCGTAAGTGGCGGCTCTGGCTTAACCGCTTGGGTACCAACACGTCCGAAGAGCTATCTAAAACTACCCAGAACTACCATTTGATTGCCTTGCGTAGCCTGTTAAAGTTTTGCGCCAGACGGGGCTGGGAGGCTATGCCAGCCGATAAGATAGAGTTGGCCCGGGTAAACCGGCCGCAAGTTACTTTTTTGACCCCGGAAGAACTAGAAAGATTAGCGGCTCAACCCAATTCGTCCAATCTGGCCGGTGTTCGGGATCGAGCGATCATTGAGTTGCTGTTTTCAAGCGGTTTACGCGTTAGCGAGTTGGTTGGGTTGGATCGTGGACACATAAACCTAAAACGCCGCGAGTTTATGGTCCGCGGCAAAGGCCAGAAGGACCGCCCAATATTCATAAGTCAGGAGGCTGCCGATTGGATAACTAAATATCTGGAGCAGCGCCAGGACAATTCTAACCCTTTGTTTATCAGATACAGCGGCAGCAAAAAGGCCGATACTAGCGGTAATTTCCAGCGACTGACGGCCCGCAGCATACAGCGTATGGTGGCCCGTTATGCCCGGCTGGCTGGCATTACTAAACACGTCAGCCCCCATACGCTGCGCCATTCGTTCGCGACTGATTTACTGATGAATGGGGCCGATCTGCGTAGCGTGCAAGCCATGCTGGGCCACAGCAACATTTCGACCACTCAGATATATACTCACGTGACCGATCCGCACTTAAAAGCCGTGCACGAACAATTCCACCACAAGAAAAAGTAGCTTCGCCCTATTGATTATTGGGCGATTTTATTGTAATAATTAGCTAGATCTTCCTTTTTGTGATCTGAGTAGCCCTGCCCCCGTGGCGGGGTAGACCTTTGAAAACCCGTGTCCTATCAAGCCCCCGAAAGGTGGTGATCCGCCTTGCGCGGAAAGTGTTTGTTGGCAGCCGCAGTGCTGGCGCTGTGCGCGGCCGCGGCCGCTACGATCAGCCGAGCCTCAAGAGCCGCCAACTCGTGCCCGAGTTACTACATCATCGATTCTCGCGGATCGGGAGCATCAAGCAAGACCCTCAGTTCGCCTGGGGTTCAGTTCGTGCAGGAAGCCAAGAAGCTTGTAGGAGCCAGCGCCGTAAACGCGGTGCCCAACCTCCCCTACAAAGCAGTTGGCATCACTCCAACCCTGACGGAGATCCTGGGATCGCTATCCATCAGCCCCGCTGGTGCCTTGGCTCAACTACGGGCGATTCAGAATGCTCTGAACGGCCTTGGAGCGCTGGCAAGGAATGCAAACATCGGCACCTATCACGGCTCAGTCATGGACGGAGAAGCAAACCTCAAGCGAATGATCCAACAAGAGATCGCATGGTGCGGTCCGGTGGGCACAAAGCTGCTGCTGGACGGCTACTCGCAGGGGGCGCAGGTGACAGCCGATGTCTACCAGTCGCTCAACTCCCAGCAACGACAGTTTGTGCTCGGGGTTGTGCTGTTCGGTGACCCGCGCTACAACCATCTGTCGTTCGCGGCGATAGCTCCACGCGACAACAATGGCATCTTGCCGGTACGAGGCGAATTCCCAGCCGATTCTCGAGGCAAGGTGCTTTCGTACTGCCATGCCCGCGATCCGATCTGCCAGGGCCTCGGACAACTCGTACTCCACGGTGATGGAGCCCACAAGACCTACAGCACGCTGGGCGAGCCGCAAGCAGCAGCCGACATCCTGCTGAAGAACGTCACGGCAAAGCCGACACCTCCAGCACCGGACGGATGGCCAACCCATCGGCATGACGGACCTCCGGCCCTGTTCGTGTATCTAGGGGCCAGCTCCATCAACCCGGAATGGTCGAGTTGCAACTCGGACTACTGCATCGTCGGGTCTGGCTATATGGTGTATGTGTTCTCGATCAGGACAAAGCTCGTGTTCTTGGGCGAGGCAGAAACGGCAAACGATCCAAGGCTTGGACTAGCGCCGTACATCCCACCGCCAGACCTAGATGAGCTGCTAGACCCGTAGACAAGAGGTAGTCATGAGCCTAGGCGGCGGCTTTTAATTAGCGCCGTCTGAGCTCAAACTTCTTGAAGCCAAAATCGTGCAGACCGGCAATCTTTTGAGATCAAAAAAGGAAGATTTTAGACCCCTAGACCAGGGGTCTTTTTTCTTTGACTGAGGAGTTTATGAGTCTTTTGCGGGGTCAGATCTTGCAAAGATGGTGTCAGCTAGTTCGTACTGCAACTCATCTAGCATGGCTTTGTGTTCTTTGTAGTCCTCTAGAAACTTTAAGTAATCGGTCCCCTCGAAGAGATCCAACACTCTCTTGGGGCTAAGCCACTCCGCACGCCGACCATCCAAATAGTACGGCAGGCTTGACCACTCATACTGCCGGTAATCCTTGGGGTTAAGGTGAATATAGCGGGAAATATGCTGCAAATACTCGTCCCGACTAACTCGCGAGGCCTTAAACCGCCCCTGAAATAGAGGCCCTACCCTTTGGTATTTACGATTAAAGTACATGGTGTAGGCCGTGCAAACTGACTTCATGAATCGGCTAAGCGCTTGGGCATCCTTATCCTGGTGAATCAAGAAATGGAAGTGATTTGGCATCAAGCAAAAGGCCAATAATTCAACCTGGTCCTTATAGTGTGGGTGCAGCCGTCCGAATCTATCTATTTGCGGTTCGTTGCTCAGATGTCGCTTTAGCAAGCTCAAAAAAACCGTGTAGTCTGAGTTATCTACAAATATCGGCTGTTTGGCCACGCCTCGGTTATAAACATGGTAATAGCTACCGGGCGCGTATTCTCTAACCGTGTTTCGGGATGGCATAAATTTAGGATATCTCATGGCTCGCTTGATTGCAAGATCTGACCCTGCTGCAGGGTCAGATCTTGCAGGGGCATTGCAGAAACAAGGGGATGAGCACGGGTGAGTTGACAAATGAGTCTGATTATTGCTTTTTGCTTACGTTTATGCTACTATATGGCCACGATCTTTCTTTGATCGGAGGTGCGCCCTAACAGGGCTGCAAGACCTTTGAAAATTTGCTTACTTCTTCAAACATGAGACATCCGCCTATGGCGGATTTCTTATAGCGCCGGTCCGCCTTGGGTGGATCGGGCTATCTTCGCGTAGAGCGTTCCAAGCTCCGGATTTGTCAGGGGTGATTAGGTGATAAAACAGTTTATCCCCTGTTCACCTCTGGCATAAGGCTAGAGCAACTAAGAGAGTGAGGTGATCCCTGTGACTGGGATCTTCCGCAAGACGCGCTGCTTGGCGCTGATCATCCCGATCCTGTGCCTTGCCGTCGCGACTGCGGCGGCCCCGGCACACACCACCACCAACCCAACGGTGAAAATCACTGGGTTGAACTGCTCCAAGACGACGTTCACCACTGTGACGTGCACGTTCAAGACGAACGTGCCAGCCAAGTCGAGTGTGGCCACGGGTACGGATAAGGGCAACCTGATTCCGACGCCTGACAACCACTATCGCACGGCTCACAGCATCACCGTCAAGGGCGAAATGCCGAATACCAGCTACTACGCGCTGGCGACGGTGACCGCCAAGAACGGCCAGACCGCTAAGCCCGCCTGGGCAGGCTTCAAAACAGCCGCCCCCGGCAGCATTCCGGCCAAGTCGACACCCCCGAAAAAGCGGGTCAACTTGAACGGTTCCCTGTTCTTCCCGGTGCTGGCCGACCAAGTCGGCACATGCTTGACCCCCGCAATCGTGGCCGAAGAAACGGCCATGGGGATCAACACGATCGCCGGCCGGCTGGCAAGTTGCCCGGACGTCAGCGCACTCGACAAGCAGGCTTGGTACATCGATTCACTAGGCGATAGCCAAGTCGATCCCAAGCTGATCGAATCAGCGGATGCCCTGCCGTCACTGCTGGGATGGATCCAGGAACCAGAGCCCGAACTGAGCCTGTCCCCCGCAGATCTACCTGCGGCACCAGAAAATGGCAGGTTGACCTTCATGGTGGTCGGGTTCGCTTGGTGGGAAAACGATGCAGTGCCTTGGCTCGGCCAAGGACCCTCGCCAGGGCCATGGAACCAGGTGTACGGGCATTACATCGAAAAAGCAGATGCACTCGTCTGGGAACGCCATCCATACGCAGGCAGTTGCTTGAGCGACACTCTTGGCGGAACCTACGGTCATCTCGTAGGTCTGGCATCACATTCCGGTAATAAGGCTGTTTTGGATGAGATCAACGTCGCCCAGAACAGTCTCGGAGCTAGCTGTCACGCCCCGCAGCCGACAGCGAATCGAGTGGCCGCCCAGTTCTGGACAGCCATCATCGCCAAGGTCAACGGGATCAGTTATGTGACCCAGCACATCGGGTCACTCGCCATCACGATCACGCCAGTAATTCGCGCTCAGGTAACAAAACAGGACAAGCAGTTGGCCACCCTTGCCCCCGTCCTGCTGTACGGCAAGCCTGTCGCAGTTGGGAGCGACCCTACCAGCCCCGTGAGATACGGAGCCTGGAGCTATCAAGGCACGACCTACGTCGTAGCCGTGAACACCCAAGAGACGACAGTCAGCGCGAGCTTTTCGACCGCCGACAGCACTAACCGGACCGCCCACGTGATGTGGGAGAACCGGAGCGTAAAGACAACGTCTGGGAAGTTCGGCCCACTGGCCGCACGCATCTATCAGATGGTGCCAGCGGCAAAGCAGAAGTAAGCAAGTTCCACCGGGGCCCCGCAAGGGGCCCCTTTTTCTATGGCAACATTACTGCCAAGTGGCGCTATATCCGTCATTAGCCTGACAGTAGACGCTCAAGCTATAGTTGCGAAAGCCATTGTTATTTGAGGCGCTCAGGGAATCCCAACCTATGGTGCCGTGGCCAAAGGCCTGGGGGAAGTTTTGCCCATAATTACCATTTACGCCACCGTAATTCAAGGTGTAGAAAGGTACACCGTTATCCCTAATTTGGCAATATGACATGCGGCCATCAGGACTATTGAATTCTTGAGCGCTGCCACTTATGCCACAGATAGTGTAGGTATGTTGGCTATCGTTACAGGGCCCTGTCCACTTGCCCGTGATAGGATTGATCGAATTAGTGCATATATGTCCACTGCAGTCACTTATATTGACGCCGGATATTTGAACATAAGGCTGTACGACTGTCACGCAGACGTTTGGCGTGATTTGGTTGGGAGAGGATTCGCTGCTCCAGCCATCAATCCAAACCGAAATTTGGGCACAATAGGTGCCCGGAGTCGAGGTAAACCAACTGGCGTTATATGGCACACTTACATAGCCGCTACCTAAGCCGGTGTTGCTGGCCAGATGAGCATGGGCGCTCGATCCCCCTGAGCACGAAGCAGATATTTGGCTAAATCCGGCATTATTTGTATTATTGCCAGCTCCGGTCACAACTGCCGAGCAGTTCGGGGTGGTCTGCGGGACGCCGTTGCCATTGTTGAGGTCAGTGGTAGCGGAACGACCCACGGGGTCGTAGCAAGTGACCGTGAAGTAGTGCGTTGCATGATCGTCCCAAGAGGTGCCGACTGTTTCTGAGCCGCTAGTATCGTGAATGTTTAGATTTGGCCAATTGCCGGTAAGATTGCAGGTGCTGGCATTAGCCGAAGACCAAGAAACAGTATAGGAATTACCAGCTGGGTTGGAGCTAGGGCCAGAGATAGAGACTCGCGGCGGCGGCCAAAGGGTTACAGTTTTGGGCGAAGTGGTGCCACCAGGACCAGAACAAGTCAGACTGTAGCTAGTTACATTAGAAACGCCACTAAAGGTTTGGCTGCCGGTGCCCGTTACGCCAGAAAAGCCAGAATTGCCGTTTTGATTACCACTCCAGCCACCGCTAGCATTGCAGTTGTAGGCAGCATCTTGGCTTTGCCAGTTGACCGTAGCCGAGCTATCGACATAGACAGTGCCTTTTTGTGATGGGCTTTGGCCGGCATCCGGGTTATTAGCCTCGCTGTCGACATTTAAGCCAGAGTCTTTGCCGTTATTGCCGGTGATAGACAACGTTAGCGCTGGAGCATTGGTGACCAGGCTAGTGTGGCAAACGCTATCCTGAGTGCCGCTATCTAGGGCTACAAAGTCGTAAAAGTAATTAGATAGATCCGGGGAATAATGCTGGAAGCGTTTGCATAGCGCATCGGCGGTGCGCACAGAATATTCCGGAATGGAGTTGGTATAAGGCGAGATGTTGCCGTCAAAGCTCTGCCCGACCCCACCGATATCCAAGCGCGCTTGCAAGCGCTTAGCCACACCGGCGGCTTTGGCTGTAACATCGGCAATAGCTTGGACACCAACAAAGTTAACTGACTGGCCCCACAGGTCATTAGCCTTTATCTTGATATCGGCTTGGCCATAAATGGGCGTCAAGCGGATGTAAAAATAGCTGACATCGTCTGGCAGATTGGACGTAGATAAGTTAGAGAAAATCATATTGCAGGTGTAATCGGCGGCGCCAGTGAAATCCCCAACGCCCAAGCTATTGGTGCAGCGAACCGGCAGGATACTACCGTCGGTAATAGAGCTATAGCTCTGGACCGGCACCGTGCCACTGGCTGGTTGGGGGTACAAAAAGACAGTTTTGGAATTGGCCTGGGCGTTAGCCAAGCTGTTGCTGGTTGGGACTGGATATAAGGTGACCCTCAGCATTGGCATGTAGTTGTTGCTTATCGAACTCCAGGTGGACTCGTCTAAAAGCTGGCTGCCAGCTGGCGGGAAACCAGTGATTTGAGTATTAGTTGGTTGCCAGGAAATCATTAACTTGTCGAGCGAGCCTGGATAGGCAGAAGTGGTAGCTTTGACCACTCTAGAACCACCAGCAGGCAGTGCTTGATAGGCCAGGTCGGCCGGCGTTTGATTGAGCAATAAACAAGTGTACTGGACGTTACGATCGGTGCTGCCACCGAGGTTAGCATCGTTATAAAAAGGCCCTGGGTTGGAACTGGAACCAATCAAACTATTGGTGCCCACACAGTTGCTGGAATAAGCCGTGGGGTTGGTTTTGATATAGGTAGAAATATCGTTTATAGCGCTTTGAGCGGCGTAAGTTGCCACGCTGCTGGCCTGGTGGGCTTGAGAATTTTGGGCAGCTCGGTCCATGAGACGAGCAAAGCCTAGAGCGATCAGCGTGACCAAGACCATCATCACGGAGACGGCTACGATGCTGGCCATCCCCCCCTGCCCCCGCGCCACAGCAGCCTGCCGTCTGGCAAAGCCAGTCACTCCGCTGATGTTTCTGGCGCATCTCTGCGTTATCGGCTGCGCTGCTCCTTCGCCGTATTTTTTATACGACTCAGTCCGCTGCTTGTCGCTGCCTTGAGCTGCGCTCAGACGCGAAGCCAGGACTGTACGGTTCATAGCGGGTGCCTTGCGTCTTATCCAAACAGACAATTTCCGAAGCCCCTTGATCTGCTGGCTGCGAAAGTAATCTGAAAAAACTCTAAAAGGCATACCTTTGAGTTTACTATGCTTATGCTTTATGGTCATCGCCCGCCCCTAAAAACGCCAGTACCGATCCGGCTGATCGAGCAAAACTGCTGATCGCGAGAGTTGCCTTTGCAGTAAACGGTGCTTGGATCATTGACGTCGTTATAGCCCAAGCGATCATCATCGCCATAAGCTATGACGATTGAAATATTATAAAAATTAGCACCGACGCCAGCATCGGGCTGAATAGAAAAATCGCTCAGGCGCATATTATCGCCAAGCATCTCGATAGGATTGTTAAACTTAACGGTCGAGGTTGGGCACGGCGTGACCACTTGGTCGTTGCAGGGCGCGGCGCAGGCACTAGAACCAGGTAAATTATCTCGTAATAGACCGAAATTACCGCCGCTGCCATCCGGCACTGGAGCGGCGTGATTGGCGGCCGCCGAAGTATCCAGGCGGAAACCAAGGTTGTAGGTGTAGCGGGTATTGCCAACACAGTAGTAGGTATAGCCGTTGCCGCTAGAAGCCGATGATACGTTTTCGGCAGTGGTGAAATCACCCAGAATGTCCTGCGATATTTGGTTGGCAATGTTCTGTGTGCCGGTGGTCGAGACGCCTTTGTAAAATAGCCGCCCGATCTCTATAAAACCAGCCAGAGCGGTCAGTAAAATGACCGAAAATATAGATGTAGCTATTAGTAGTTCTACTATTGTGAATCCGTCTTGGCGTGATGGTTTTATGGCTTTTTTCATTGGTCGATCTTAAGACTGTTAGTGGTTTGGGTCCAGATGGCAGTGTTGTTATCCCAGTTATAGGTGGTGTTGAATATCAAAAAGTAGTAGTAGGCGTGTTTGCCAGCGGCGAAAATCACCTGGCCTTTATAGGGTTCTTGCCCTGGAACTGAGGTTTTGGGCAGTGATGTGGCTTTGCTCGCATCATACGGGGTTGTGGAGTCTTGGGGAGCAGTTGGTGCCAGAACAATCGGCGTAGCCGTAAGGTCCCAGGCCCAGGCATTGGTGTGAATATTTGTGGATTGAAAGCTTGTGGCAGGTGAAAGTTTAACTGTGTAAAGCGGTCCAATATGGTCGGTGACGAATTTCTGAATGGAGGCTACCTCGCTCTTATAGTCCGTTTTGGTAGGGGCGGCAAAAGCATCGTTCAATAGTTTTAATTCTTGGCTAGAGATAGGGGCCGAGGTATTTAAACTGGCTAGATCGATCCCGCCAATCGTGGCATGAACGTACGATTTTACGATCGCGTGGCGGAAGCTGGCTTGATCGTGCCCGGGTGACTCGTAAAGCAAACTGTAGGCTGCTGGTTTTGATAAAACTACGCCGCCGCCAGCATCGGTGCCTTTGAGTGTGAAGCTGTCGAACTTGATGTAGCTAAATGGGTAGGCGCCTTTTTCGGTGGCCTTAGAGGGCGGCGAGATAGAGTGATGCCAAACGTAGGCGCCGGCACCCAAAATAGCCGCCAGTACAACTATGCCCGACAGGCCATAAATTAACTTCCTGGATAGTTTAGGAATTGGAGTTTTGGCTGGTGGGCTTGGTTGTGTTTGATTAGTCGGCATATAAAATCCTTTGTTTATCCGCACCATTGTTGTGATGATAGCCATCCCCAGGGGTCAACACCACCGCTTTCGGTGTGGCAGAACCTGCCAGGAGAGAAAATTGGGCCCCAGGTTCCGCCGCCATTCCAGCCTATATAGCTATCGTAAAAGTAAGAGCAATTAGAGCCACCGCCGGATATCGTGACATTATTGCCGCTGCGTGATCCGCCAGCGTAGGCCTGACAATTTGGTGGTGGTGGAGGTGGTGGCGGGCTGACAAACACGGTGGTGGAAGCGCTGGTAGTACCCCCGGGGCCCGAACAATTGATTGTATATCCGGCGTTGCTGTATAGGGCGCCAGTGCCTACACTGCCGACTGGCCCGCCCCAAGTGCAGCCAGTGGTATTATTGCTGCTCCAATAGAGAGTGGTTGAACTACCATAGCCTATCGAGCCAGGGCTAGCGTAGAAGTAATTCATTGTCGGAGTTGGTGCCGGCGAAATGGATATTGTCACCGTTCTGGTCGGTGAATTACCGCCCGAACCTATGCAGTAAAGATTGTAGGTTTGGTTTGAGGTCAAGGAGCCGGTTCCCTGACTGCCGCTGGGCAGCTGTTTGTTACCGTTCCAGGCACCCGATGCCGGACAAGAGGTCGCGAATGCATCGGTGGACCAGTGCAGTGTAGTAGAACCACCATAGGTAAGACTGGTTGAGTCGGCCGAAAAGCTCAAGCTAGGTATTGGCTGGGCGGATACTGTCACCGTGACATCTTTGGAAAGTTTTGAACCATCAAGCCCAGTGCAGGTTAATGTGTAAGTTGTGGTGGAGGTTAGTGGGCCCACCGATTCACTACCACTCAGAGCCTTGTTACCATTCCAGCCGCCAGTACCGTTCTGAGTAGCCACGCAGCTCTTAGCAGTTGTTGTCGTCCAGGTTAGGGTTGTAGAGCCCTGCCAAGCCACAGATGCTGGGTTGGCTGAAAAAGATAGACCAATGGGTGGCGGTGGTGTTGAGGTTGGCGAGGTTGGCGGCACAAATGCCGACTGTGTGCCCACGAAGCTATCATGGGCCTTGTAATAAAGCACCACTTGGTTAGTGACGCCATTGGAGCTTTGCCATTGAACGGTGGTAGCAAAAGTTTTAGCGGTAGAGTCATATGAATCGACTAGGCTATATTGGGAAAGGTTGCCGCCGTTAGCGCCCAGTGGCCAGGGGCAAACGTGGGTATTGGAATCAACGCTTTGGACCTGTGTGGTCGAAGGATCGACGCAAAATTGGCTGAGTTGGTAGGCCCCGACGGCGGCAGATGAGGTGTTATCGGCATTTTTGATGAGCTCGACTTGCTGCTGCGCGTAGCTGAGTGCTTGGTCGCGATACTGTGAATTAAAACCAGTTTGCAGGCTGTGATTAGAGGTTGCGTAGGCTGTAGCTAAAACCACCGCCAGGATGCTCATACTCAACATGACCTCGATGATTGTGTCTCCCCGCCCTGTCCGTGCCGTGTTGGCGCGGCGTTTGACCCAGGCCAGTCCGCTCCCCAAAAGTTGGCGTTTGTCCTTAATCATCATGAGCAGCCCTCTTGAGTCTTGGTTGTAAAGCCAGTGGGTGAATTTTGGATATTGAGCTGTGATTTCCGACTGCCATCACTGCTAACAACGCATAGTTGCCAGGTGGCGCTACCAAGCTTGACGGCCGGGCTACTACCACACGTACCATCCTGGATACAGGAACGTAATCGAGCCGAGGCCACGTCTGCCTGGCTAAACGTATAGTCTCGAGTATAAGCCGTGGCTTCATTGCCAGAGGTATTGGTGTCTTGGAGGTTGGAATAAAACATTAATAAATCCCGCTCTGTGGAGCTGCCGCTAACTTTGGCCGAAACGACCGTGGTGCCACTCAGCAAGGTGTAAGGTTCGCTAAGGACGTAGTTGCCGTTAGTATCAAGTGCCGGTTCGGGGTTGGCCTGGTCTGGTGTACCGGGGAAGTTCCCTGTATCTGTGGTGCCGTTCCAGATTGTTCGAGTACCGAGAACCGGATAGACATAGATGGTATCGCTGCCCGGGATAACCTGGATGGCTTTGCCCAGGTAAATGCAATCTTGGTTGCTGGTAGAATCGCTGGATTGGCTGGCGTTTAGGGTCAGAGCTGGGTAGTTATTGCCGGTGTTGCTATCTAGATTTAGACTGCACGTATAGCCAGACGGTATGCTGGCTGAGCTAACTTGAGTGCTATAGCTTTGAAACTTTGATTGGATGTCAAAAACGCTCTGCGAAAATTGCGTGGCCGCCCGCTGCCCACTAAAAATTGCTATCGAGCTAGCCAAGATCGCGCCGCTTACAGCTAAAACGATCAACACCTCGATTATGGTGTAGCCACCCTGGCGACGTATCATAGGCTAAATTATAGCATAAGCTTTACAGAGATACGGTCTATATTTACCCCTTATAATTTATAATATCTCGCTTAGGCCGCCGACTTTTCAAACTAGCTGTCGGATTAGTGGTACTGGGCTAGCCGCTAAATAAGTTTGTATACCAATTGATTACTCGATCACCAACAAACACCACCAAGCCAGTAGCTACTATCAAAAATGGACCAAACGGCAGCTGGCTGCTGAGGTTTTTGCGACCCTTAAAAACACCAGGTAAGGCAAATACTAGGCCCAGGGTTGAGGCCAAAAAGAGCATCAAAAAACTCCTGGAGGGACTGGCTAGTAGCGTACCGGTGACAAGACCCAGACGGACATCTCCGTAGCCAATCAAGCGACCGCGCGAGATCATGAATAGCAGCCAAAACATTCCGCTACAAAGCACCAGGGCTGCCAGCCAACGGAACACAGCCTGGGTTTTATCTGGCTCGTAGGCTATCAAATAGGTCAGCCGGCCAGCAGTGGCCACAGCTAGAGTTGGATAAATAATCTTGCTAGGCAAAAGCATCCAACGGGCGTCATAAATAAGCAAAGCCAGCAGTCCAACCGACGCCGCTAACCACGCCGCCAGCAAAATCAAACCACCGGAGTCAAGTCCGCCCGGCCAAAAATAATAAGATACTCCAAAAATAATGGCTGTCAGTAACTCGACCAGTGGGTATTGAAGCGAAATTCGCATGCTGCAGTAGCGACAATGGCCGCGCAGAGCCAGCCAGCTAAAGACCGGCACCAAATCCCGCGCCGAAAGCCGATGGCCACAGCCCGGGCACATCGAACGTCCATGCAAGATTGACAAGTCAGCTTGGTGTGGTAGTTGGCTGTTCTCTATGGCTAACTCCTGTTGGTGGAGCCGCCAAACCAGTGCGTTAACGAAACTGCCCAGGACAAGACCCAGCAAAGCCAAAATGAGCGCAATCAAAACCATTACCATTATGCTAGCACGAGCGATCGGTTGTTAGTAAATGGCTTTCTCTGGCACAAGGGATCAAAAAAGGCAGGCTCTCGTTAGAGGAGCCTGCCTTTAAGTTAGTCGATTGTAGGGTCTAGCCGTTGTCGACGCAGTAGAAAGTGTTGCTTCTGTCGAGCGCGATGTTGATAGAGTAGGTTTTAGAGGTAGCCGAACCAGCGGTACCGGTGGAAGTTGGCAGTTCGCCGCCACACCTGGCACCAACGGTTATCCAGAGGTTACCCTGTGCCCAAGTAACAGTTGGTACTGAGTTCGCGGCGGCATCGGCGATGTTGATTACTTCGTTAGCGCCAGTCGACGGATCGGTGATAGCTACAGGTGGTGTGGATCCGGTGATATAGCGGCTCAGCCAGTCATTGCAGGTCTGGGTGCCAGTAACGGCGGTGCAGTTTTGGTAAGCTCCGGTAGCACTCTTGAACGGATAGACGCCCTGGTTGTTGCCAGAAAAGCTCTCAATTTCGGTCTTGAGCCGAGCAGCCATATTCTGGCGTTGATTATCTCGGGTGTTCCGCTGCAACTGCGGCACAGCGATAAAGACAAGAGCCATGATAAGCCCAGCAATCGCCAGCACAATCATCACTTCGATGATGGTGAAGCCTCTCTGTGATTTAAGAATTAATTTTTTCATTGTGCCCTGATTCCCCCTTAGAGTAGTTTTATAGCGCTTATTCTTACATATTATGGATACGATGGCTAAAATGCAACCTTTTTATTGGGCTCCTAGGTTCTTGCCTGCCAGGCTATAAATAGGCAGTAGAACCGCCGCCACCATGATTAGCGCCAGTATGCCAACAACGATCATCAGGGCCGGCTCAATGATAGTGGAGATCGATTTTATTTCGTTATCGACCTCTTTTTCATAATAATCAGCAACCTTGCCCAGCATGTCGCCAAGCGCACCGGATTGTTCACCAATGTGAATCATGTTGGGGACCAGTTCCAAAAAGTGGGGGTCGCTCTTGATGCTATCGGATAGAGCTTTGCCGCCTTTGACTTGGTCAATGGCTTTGGTTATGGAACTGGCAATCTGAACATTGCCAACCGCTCGCGAGGACGTGTTTAACATCTTTATCATTGGCACGCCACTACCGACCAGGGTTGAAGCGGTGCGAGCAAAGCGTGACATGTAGAGCTTCATAAACAGTGGTGCAATTGGCCAGATGGTAATTTTGAGCTCGTCCATATAGGCCTTGCCCCTTGCGGTATGCATTGCCTGACGGGCAACTATAATGACGAAGACTAGCAAAAGTAGCATGATCCACCAGAAGTGAGTTAAGAACCCGGAGATACTAATTAGCCAAACTGTGATTAGGGGCAGCTTAGTGCCGGGCAGACTTTGGTAGAGGTTTTGGACTTGCGGCAAAACGCTGACCATCATGAATATCAGCACTGCGAACAGAACCAGTAAGACTATCAGCGGATAAATCATAGCTCCGCGAACCTTGCTAACAACGTCAGAATCTTTTTCCTGTTGAGTAGCCAACCTATCGAGCGCCGTATCCAGGGTGCCGGAAGCCTCGCCGGCGGCGACTAGGCTAACATAGACATCGTCGAAGGTCTGCGGATATCTAGTGAGAGCCTCGGCCAGCGGCGAACCACCCTCTACGGCCTTGATAACCTCGCCGATTATTTGTTTGAGGTTTTTATCAGCGGTTTGGTCGCGCACGGTTGTCAAACTTTGCATCAATGGCAAGCCGGCGTTGATCAGGGTTGACAGCTGGCGGCTAAACAAGACTCGGCTTTTGGGGCTTACCTTACGAGTGAATCCTAGGAGGGGTTTTTTGCTTTTAGCCTTGATTTCTAGCGGTGCTAGTCCCCGCTCCACCAGTAGTCGGGCGGCCTCTTTCTCGCTATTGGCTTCGATATCGGCGGTAACCTTTTCGCCGGTTTGGGTGTTCCTGGCCGTATAAACAAAGCTTAGCATTTGCTTAACCCCTCATCAGTCGATCTAGCTCTTCGATATCAACAGCATAATTGCGGGCTTCGTCATAACTGATGACACCGCGGTGGACTAGCTCCAGTAGCGTGCGATCCATGCTTTGCATGCCTGATTCAGTACCTGTTTGAATAACTGATTCCAATTGGTAACTTTTACCCTCGCGGATGATGTTGCGGACAGCCGGCGTAGCGATTAGAACTTCGGTGGCCACCACCCGACCGCCGCTCAGGGCTGGCACTAGACGCTGGGAGCAAATCGCCATCAGGATATTGCCTAGTTGGGCGCGGATTTGCGGTTGCTGGTGTGGTGGAAAAACGTCTATCAGGCGGTCTATGCTTTGGCTGGCGCTGTTGGTATGCAGGGTGGCTAAGACTAGGTGGCCAGTTTCGGCAATGGTCGTGGCAGCAGCAATGGTTTCGAGGTCGCGGAGCTCGCCTATCAAGACTACATCCGGATCTTCGCGTAAGGCACTGCGCAAGGCTGCCGAAAAACTAAAAGTGTCGTAGTGGACTTCGCGCTGGACTACCAGCGAGCGCTTGGATTTGTGGGTGTATTCTATGGGGTCTTCGATGGTTATAATGTGCCGGGATTGTTCGGTGTTTATTTTATCTAACAGAGCTGCCAAAGTGGTTGATTTGCCAGAGCCAGTCGGGCCAGTTATCAAGACCATGCCTCGGCCATAATTCGCAAACTTACTTATGACCGGTGGCAAACCGAGTTGTTCTATAGATCTGATCTCGTTAGATATTAAACGCATGGCCGCGGCCAGATTGCCGCGTTCATGAAAAGCGTTGACGCGGAAGCGCCCAAGATCGCCAAAAGCAAAGCTAAAGTCGATTTCTTTATCGCGCAGCAAAAGCTGCTTTTGGTCTTCGTCTAGCAAGCTAAAGACCAGCTCTTCGACAACCTTTTCGGCCATTGGCTCAAAGCCGCGCATCGGCGCCAATGACCCATCGACCCGCAAGGTTGGTGGTTGGCCAACTTGTAGGTGCAGATCAGAAGCTTTGTGCTTGATGACTTCTTCGAGTAGCAGTTCTATTTTTGGTTGTGGTTGCACTTGGTCTTTAACTCCCCTTAAAATCGGTGCCCTTAGTCCGAGGTAGCCACCCGGTTAACTTCTTGCAGAGTGGTCAGGCCGGCCAAAGCTTTCAGATAGCCGTCTTGGCGCATTATAACCATGTTTTGTTCGGCTACAGCTGCTCTTTGGATGACTGAACTCGGCGAGTGTTTGAGAATCAAATTTTGAATCTGTTCGGTGACCTCAAAAACCTCATATAGCCCGAGTCGGCCGTGATAGCCGGTCGGATTATCGGGGGTGCTTTTACCCTTGAATAAAGTATAAGCGTTTTGGGTCAAGAGAGGCAAGCTCTTGTAGCCTAGGTCCTGGGCAACTTTAGGCATTTCGGCCTGGGTTTTGGGTAGTATATCAGCCAAAGTAGCGTGAATGGCGGCTGTTTCGGCGCTGTTACTGATGTAGGTTTCACCGCCAGGCACAATCCGGCGCACCAAACGCTGGCCGATGATGGTGTGCACAGTGCTGGCAATCAAAAACGGTTCGACCTCCATGTCCAAAAGCCGCGGCAAGATGCCAGCTGCACTATTAGTGTGTAGCGTCGCGAATACCAGGTGGCCAGTTAGGGCCGCTTGAACTGCCAGGTTGGCAGTTTCCTTGTCTCGAATTTCACCGACCATCACGATATCCGGATCCTGACGTAGAATTGAGCGCAAACCAGTGGCAAAAGTCAGGCCCACATCCGGATTGACTTGAATTTGGTTGACGCCGTCGATCTTATATTCGACCGGATCCTCCAGCGTCACGATATTCACAGCATCGCTTTTAACTTCTTGAACCATGGCATACATACTGGTGGTCTTGCCCGAACCAGTCGGCCCAGAAGTTAGAATCATGCCGTGTGGCCGCTGCAAGCCTTTGCGCAACAGCCTAAGCGAACGACCCATATAGCCCATGTCCTCGAGCTTTAGACTGGTACCACTTTTGTCTAGCAGACGCATTACGACTTGCTCGCCCCAAACGGTCGGGCTGATAGCCACACGAATGTCTAGTGAGTTAGTGCCGACTAATATGGAAAATTGGCCATCCTGTGGCACGCGGTGTTCGTCAATTTTTAAGTTGGATAAAATTTTTATTCGGCTTATAAGGGGTGCTTCGGTGCTTTTTGGCAATTTCATGACCTCTCGTAGGACGCCGTCCACTCGGCAGCGGATCTTCAGTTCATTTTCCAGCGGTTCAACGTGAATGTCACTGGCACGGCTCTTGGCCGCGTAATCCATAATGGCACTTAGTGCTTTGCTGATTGGCGAATCCTCGACAATGGTTTGGACTTTTTGCTGAGGCGTGCCGATAAAGTTCATGGAGCTGCGAGCCTTCTGCGGTTCCTCGACCTCCATTGGCTGATTTAGTAGATTGCGGAGGTTGCTGGCATTGTCATACTGTTCTAGTACGTGTCGAACGCCTGATTCACTAGCGGCATAGACCTTGAGTGGCCGGCCGATCTTATTGCTCAAAAAGTCTACCGCTTGGACATTGTCAGCGTCTAGCATGGCCACTACCAGTCGAGTCTGCATTTCCCCCAGTGGTACGGCCATATAGTGCTCAGCAACGTCTCTGGGCAATAGCTCCAGTGTTTTTGGGTCTATATGAGCAGTGCTCAAATTGACATATGGTACTTTACCAATTTGGGCCAAGATTTTGGTCAATTGTTCGTCGCTGACCTTGCCTTGTTCGAGCAACAAGCTAAAGAATGGCTGGTTTTTTTGGCGAGCCTGGCCTTTTAGCAATCCAAGCTCATCGGCCGCGATAACTCCGTCCGCAACCAGTAATTCTTCGACTCGGCTCTGGGTGGTGGGCGATAAAATATTCATCGCAGTATCGCCTAATCCCTACTCCGGATTTGAGTTAAACGGCGTGGAGTTCTGGCTGTTACCAATCTGAACTGGCTGCGTCGGATCTAGGGCATTGCTATTTAGGAAAGCCTTGTACGAAGGGTCATTTTTAATGTCTGGCAATGAGGTCGGTACAACGTCTACAGTCGGCACCTTGGCACTACGGTTGGAAGGAGTGCTGAATATAACGTTGGTTATCAACAGCGAAAGCACAGCGGCAATGAGCGCGACCACAACCAACATTGCTATGTCCTTACGCTTCATTTAATCTCCTTGCTGGTAGTATTTAAGGTCTTGGCCGGCTGGTAGTAGGTGGTCACCTCCATGTTGAAGGACATGGTTGTTTCGTTGCCCGACAGGGTCAGTTTGGTTATATCGAACGGCCGGATTGATCGCTCCAGATCCTTGAATAAGCTCTGAACGTTGGCGTAACTACCGCTGCCAGATATGGATAGAGCGATGCTGACTGGCTGTGGGTTAGATGAGGCCGTACTGTTGACACTGGATAGGTCATCGGTACCGCCAATGCTAGGCGCTCCGATATTATCATTAGCCAATATCTTAGACATGCTGGTCAGTAATGCCGGGAAGTCATAAGTTGTCGGCAGGGCGTCTAGGACAATCCGGCCGTTATCACCGTCCGGTGGTTGGGCGCTAGCATCGGTCGTGTTTTTACCGCCAATAGCGTTCAGGGCAGCAGTGCCTTCAAAAACGTTTTTATATTGGTCGGCCAGTGTAGTGGCGTTTTGGATATTAGTCTTCAGTTGATTCTCGGCGCTGTGCCGAGCATTGACCACCCGCCGCTGATAGGCGGCTTGGCTAAACAAGGCTTTAGTGCTAACTAGGCAAAATACTGTGACTATAGTGGCCACGGCTATCACCAATATCATGGTGGATTGGTCCTTGTCGATTTCTAAGCGAGTTTTGCCGGTTAATTGGATCTTCATAGCCGCTAATTCCCACCCGTCTGGGCTTTAAATAAAGTATTGGTTGGGTCGTCTATGGCGGCTTTGGTGCTGGTTAATTTTGGTACCGTTAATACCGGTGCTTGGGCATTGCCGTTGCTATCCAGCAGGTTGTTGGCGAATAGCTGAGGATCAAACTGAAGGTTCAGCGTATAGCTAACATTGTTAGGGTTGATAGCAAAACCGCTCTCTACCACAGAGGTGAAGGCGGGATGACTAGTATCGCTACCGCTGACCTTGAAGGTTGTGAGCTTTAGAGTATCTATAAAAATATTGACGGTTTTTTGGGTATCGGCATTGCCCGTAATATTCATGGCATTAGCGCCAGTGTCCATATCTAACTTGCCGATGCTCACAGCGCTGGGCGTAACCTGCGATAGGTACGTAAATATTCGCGAAGTAATGTGTTTGTTCTGATGCAGGCTAACCAGGGACTGCAGCTGACTATTAACAGTTATTACTTGGGTGATGTTACTAATTGATTTGAGCTGAGCGTTGGTGGCATCGAGGTTTTTTCCAGCATCATTGAATTGCTTTTTCTGCACAACATCGACACTGAATAACACGATCAAAAAGATAGCCAAAGCGATGGCGCTGACCGCGATGGCGCCGCTGTAGACTAAATCGCGCATGCGGCGAGACTTGTCGGCCTGCAGCTTAATATCTGGTAGTAGGTTAAACTGTACGCCAGCCATCTTAATCTCTCTCCGCTAGGCCAACAGCCACGGCAAAGTGGTTGCTAACGGCCATCAATTCGTTTTGACGGTTAGCTGGGAAACTAACGTTGCGCCAGGCATTGCCGATTTCGACGTTGATAGCGAACTTATTGGCCAAATATAGCGGAAATTCAGGCAGTACACTGGCCCCACCAGTAACTATGATTCTTTCTAGTTTGGCGCTCGGGTAACGGCTGGCAAAAAACTTTATCGATTTGTCTATCTCAGCCACCAAACTTTCCACGACACCTATGATGGCGTTATAGACTTGACCCTCAAGCTTATCTTTAACCAACCCAAATTTGAACACAAACTGCTCGGCCTGAGCTGGTTGGATGCCGAGATTCTGAATGGCGGCCCGGGTTATAGCCTGGACCCCGACCGGGATAGACCGCGTCAGGTGCGGCACGCCTCCAATTGATATGACTAAGTCTGTAGCCGCGCTGCCGATGTCTAAGACCATCTGAGGCAAAGTTGCCGTGGGCGAAACGACCGCTCTAACTAAAGCCATGCTGTCCGGCTCAAATGCCAGTACATTCAGACCAATGCCTTGTAAGATTTCCAGCCGGGCCTCCACGAAGTCATTGGCAGCGCTGGAAAGCAAAAGCTCGACTTTTTTCGGGTCCTTTGGTGATTCGCCGATCACTGCCCAATCTATTTTAGACTTGGCTACAGGCGTCGGTATGTAGCTGTCAGCCTGATAGCGGATGGTTTTGTTGAGTTCCTCGGTGGGCATTTTGTCGATATCTATAACAGTGGTGAAAACGTGGTTGCTCGGTAGATTGACGGCCACGCTACTGCTGGTGATGCCGACCTGCTTGATCAAATCATGTACGGCCTGTCCCACTCTTTGGCGGTCAGTTTTAGAATCGCTGAGGGCGAGTGTGCCTGCTATTGGCGCTTGGCCATAGCGGTCTAGGCTCTTGGTCAGACCACCACCACGTAGTTGCACCACCCTTATGGCACTGATGCCCATATCCAGTCCAAAAAAATCGGAGTGCCCACCGCTTAGTATTTGCATAGTTGCCTCTGATTATAGCATGAGCGCTTTAGTGTTTTCACCTTTTAGCCCCACCTTTGCTTTGTGCCATAGTTTAAAAAATTGGCGGTAGTGATATTAGGCTATCAACTGGCAGGTTGGTAGAGGTTGTTTGGTTGAAAAATGGGCCACCAATGTCCATCTCTGGTGTGTAATTGATGACTTCGCCGATGTTACCGCTGCTATTGGCGCCGCCCAGGTTGTCTTCGGAATTAGAGGCGCCCCCTACATCGCCCTTGAGGCGCATGAAGATGACCTGCTTAGCGATTAGCGCTCCGTTAACGGTCAGTTTGTTGGCTGAACAAGATGCCACAAAAGCTGGGTAAGAATATAGAACCGGGTTGGTAGTGTTATCGTGGCAGGTCCAGATATCACCGTCGTCAGCGGCTGGTGATTGGGTATTGTTGGTAGCTGGCTGAGCCACATAGACTCCGTCGAGCTCGGTCACTCCAGCGCCAATGTAAATACTGCCCTTAGCGACCACGGCAAACTTTGGTACATTTGTGGCATCGTGGGCAGCGTAGGTAATGTTATTGCCAATGTAAACGTTGCCGTTAACGTAGATGGTTATATAAGTCCCGGCCGGCACAACGGTATCGTTATTGGTCAAGTTAAACACCGAACCTGCCCCGCTGTTGGCGCTATAAGCTGCGCTGCCGCCAGCTATGGCCGCGTCTATGCTGGCAACACTGACAGTTGTCGTCGGTTTGTGGCTGTAATAGTCGGGGATGCAATTACTCTGGCGTACGCTACCTTCAAAGTAACCACCCCAGGGCGTGCTTGGATCGCTATTGGCGAAGGTAAGAGTACTTTTGTTGGTACTACCGCCCGATACCTGGCTGCCGGCGCTGTAAAATCCGTAGTTCGAGGCATCTACCCCTTCAACCATGCCAGTAGCGTAGGCTGCGTATTGCGAGGAGGACCCGGCATAGGCACCATTGCCCTGTTTGGTAGCATAGGTCAGAATGCCGCCATTGCGCGCATTAGTGGCTATGCCCGCTCCGGCGTTGGCATAACTGGGGTCTTGATAGTTAGAGTTTGGATCGGTGGCACAAGCGCCACCAGCCGAGAACCAACCCCCACTCATCACATCACTACCAAAAGCCTTTAAATACGGCCGTGTCGGATTGGCAGCCGAGGCATTAGCTGCCGGTAATATAGCCACCAACAGGCCCAAGACCACCAATGGCAATTTTTGTTTTAGGATAAATCTCATACCATTAGCAGTATAAACCCTAAGCCTTCACCCCTGCAACCAAAGAGTTATTACTCAAAGGAGTAAAACTGCTAAAATAGGGGGATGGCTCTATCTATTGGAATTGTTGGATTGCCCAACGTGGGCAAATCTACTCTATTTAATGCTCTGACAGATGCCGAGGCTCTGGCGGCCAACTACCCCTTCGCCACTATCGAGCCCAATACCGGCATCGTGCCCATCCCCGACCACCGCCTGGATAAGTTGGCAGAGATTTATAAAACCAATAAAATCGTTCCAGCCACAGTGACTTTCGTAGATATTGCCGGCTTAGTGGCCGGCGCCAGCCAGGGCGAGGGCCTCGGCAATCAGTTTTTGGCCAATATCCGTAGCTGCAACGCCATCGCTCACGTCGTTAGAGCCTTTCATGACCCCAACGTCACCCATGTAGATACCGAAGCCAATCCAGCCAAAGACATAGAGGTTATCAATACGGAGCTGATTCTGGCTGATCTACAAACGGTGAGTAAACGCTTGCCGCGGCTAGAAAAGGAATCTCGAGCCGATCCTAAACTTAAACCGCTCTATGAAAAACTGCAAAAAATTAACCAGGCGCTCGACGCTGGCAAGCCAGCAAATACGATTTTTGAAGCCGATGCGCTAGAGGGCTTGGAGGATCTACAACTACTAACCATGAAGCCAGTAATTTATGTGTTCAATGTCGATGAAACTGGGGTGAAAAATCTCGATGAAAAAGAAAAGTTGGCTAAACTAGTTGCTCCAGCTGAGGGTATTTTTGTCTGCGCCAAACTAGAGAGTGAACTACGTGGCTTGGATAGCGCTGATCGTACCGAGCTGCTGGCCAGCTATGGCCAGGCCGAGAGCGGACTCAACCAGCTTGTCCACGCTGCTTATGATGCGTTGAATTTGCAGAGCTACTTAACAGCTGGTGAAAAAGAAGTCCGGGCCTGGACCATTCAAAAGGGCTCCACTGCCCCGCAAGCCGCTGGGGTCATCCACGGCGATTTTGAACGTGGATTTATTGCCGCTCAGGTTGTAGATTATGAGGATTTAGTAGCCGCTGGCAGTGAAGCAGGCGCTCGAGCAGCTGGCAAGCTGCGGACCGAAGGCAAGACCTACATTATGCAGCCTAATGATGTCGTTGAATTCCGGTTTAATGTCTAAGGGTTCTGGGGCATAGCCGCTTGAATTTGGCTGGTTAGTTGGGCGATTTGGGCATAACTAGCTCCACTGGTAAAGATCGACAGGATATAGGCGCCACCTTTGTAGGTGATGATGCCAGCATCGTGCCGGACAGATCCCAAGTCGCCAATTTTGTCAGCTACACTACAGCTGGGACAGCCGGCTGGCAGGCCACTACGGTAAATTTGCTGGCTCAACTGTCCTAGCACAAAATCGCGAGCCTCCCCGCTAATCCACTGGTTATTATATAGGCCTTGCAAATAGGTCGCTGTATCGGCAGCCGTCGTTGTTGGCCCAGCCGCACTATCCAGGGCGGTATTGCTTAAGCCAAGGTTCTTCAATTGGGCGTCAGCATAGCCCCAGCCCACCCAGTCGCCAACGGCATCGCCACAGGCATTGTCCGAGACTCGCAACATGGCGACCACGCAGGCATTAAGTGAGCGCAGTTGTCCATCTACCCCCAGGGTAACTCCCGACCACGTGGAATAAGGGGCTTTTTGCAGCAGTGGGTAGACCATCAATAATTTATAAATACTAGCTGTATTAAATTTTTCGCTGGCATTATAGCTAACCGAGCGATTGTCGCCCGCCAGGCCGGTCAGCTGTACAGACCATTGTTGAGCTGAATGGCTGACAGCAAATTGGCTAATTATCTTGCTAAGTCGGGCATCCTCCAGGGGTGCAGTAGCGATAGTCGGCGACTTTATAGAGTCCTGAGCGGCCGGGCTGTTAATGCCTAATGTTAAGTCGCTAGATCGTGGAGCCGAGGCTAAGCTGCTATTGCTCTGTAGATAAGCCAGCCCCGCAGACAAGCCCGTAGCGCAAAAAACTGCCATAACATAGAGTCCTAGGCGCCAACGGCGTCTATAATTCACCCGCCCAAGCGTCAGACTATAACTATATGTTGACCGGTTTCGGCCAAACCCGATTTTTATTCTTTTCATTTGTTTTAGAGGTTTTGATTTTACCGTCCACAAGGTACGAATAGCTTCAAGCTAAAGATAATCCCAATCGAGCCAAAAATCAAGCGATCCAGTTTGGCCTAGTTTGCCCGCGACCACTGGCGCCGGATCATTACAGAGCCGTTGGTGTAGGGATTCTGCCAGGCCGATCCGCGCAAAGCTGCAGAACCGATTAGCTGAGGGGTGCTGTGGCTAATAACACCTGGTAGTCGTCGCAGAGCCGAGGTAGGCGGCAGCGCCGGCTGGGCCAGCTGGCCATTACGTAACTGCATGACCCGCTGTTGCACATACGAGGTTAATTGCCGCAACTGATGCCGGTGCTTGTAGCAGGTAAAACGGTGTTGTTTGTTAACTGTAAATAGCGTTATTGTCGAATCAAGTAGGCGCGAGTTAAAGCCTATCTCGCTGATCATATCGTAGCGGATATCTTCTAGGGCCATGAAGAAGGTTTTCTTATCTATCAAAAGCATTCGTTGGCTGGTAGCCACCAGCAGCGCGTAGCCACCATAGTACCGGCCAGCCACCAAAGCTATTATCTCCTCATTGTCGGCTAAGGTTTTTTGCAACTCTCGGAGTTCTGCCCTAAACCAACCGCTAATTTTTATGTTCAACTTAGCAAGACGGGCCTCGATAACACTTGGATGTACCATGCTATTCCCCCTTGTCTTAACTAACTTTATAATGTGCTCCGGCGCCAACTTTGACAGTAATTTTAATTACCCAGGGTGCATGATTTAAATCACAAAACAATTACAACGCCCCCGAGAGTGGTTGCGGGGCCTTGGTGTGAGATAATATGCTCATGCTAGCCCGGCAGCAGCAGTTGGCCGCGTTCGTAGATTTATTCCATAGCGGCACCAAGCTAACCTATCGAAAGGGTGAGTACATAATCCGCCCTGGCGAAACACCGACGGCGGTCTTTTTTATAGAAAGCGGCTTAGTGAAGGCACTAAACATCAGCAAATATGGCGAGGAAAACTTGCTTATCATCCGCAAAGAGAATGAGATTTTCCCACTAATTTGGTCTTTAACCGGCGAGGAGCATGACATAATTTACGAGGCCATTTGTCCAACTGTTGTATGGCGCCTGGATCACAAGATCTATCTCGAACACTTAAAGAAGCAGAGTAGCGCCCTGCCTGTGGTGTTGGATATGGTGACCGAAATGTATCGCATACACTCCCAGCGAATTTTAAATTTGGAGTATCGGACAGTCCGCGAACGACTAATTTCGTTTTTGCTGACCATGTCTACGCGCTTTGGCGAACAACTGCCTGACGGCATTGAGCTTAGAGTACCGCTGCGACACCAAGATATTGCCAGCTCCATAAACGCCAGCCGCGAGACGGCTAGTCGTGAACTGTCATATTTGGAAAAACGCGGTTATATAAAGAACAAACGGGCACACATACTCTTATTGAATACCGAGGCTCTAGAAAAATATTTATAAGGTTAAATTGGCGGTTGTTAGAGGAGTTAGGCTGCCCCGCTCGCGCGGGGCAGCCTTCTAGACCTCCAGAGAGATGGGCGTAACAGCGGCCGTTGAGAAACCGCAGGCCGGTGCTGTTTTGGGCCAAGGTCCAAAACCACTGCCCGAGGCATAGCCCCTTTCCGCTGCTTTCATCTGAGCCCAGGGCGGCCACTTGTCGGCCGTACCCCACTTGGCCAAGAACTCCGGCCCGTAGGCCTTCATGAAGTTCAGATCCATCTGCAAGCCACCAAAGTAGGTGGCCACGCCATGGAAATATCCGATCGCATTCCAGGCACCTTCGCCACGGTGGATGCACGCAAAGCTCTGGTAGAGCCGGTCGTGCACGAGGTGCGGCTGGGGCAGAAGCGACTTGATCTTGGCGTTCAGCTTTGTCAGCTTAGCACTATGGATGCGTACTTCGGCCCGAGCTTTGACGCACAACTTCTCGGGCCCCTTCAGCAGATGCTTGGCGCGCAGTTGGGCGCAGTTGTAGTGCTGGTAGTGCATGTACAGCGTCCAGATGTAGCTGGGCTGGTGCCAGAATCGCACTTTGCTGGCATGAACTGCAGCCTCTTTGCAGAGCCGTTGGACTCGGCTTTTCTTGGCGCTGGCCAAGCTCCGAGCCACATGCACCTGCGCCACAGAGCAGCCGCTCTGGTATGCCGGCCTCCCGGCGGTGGGACTCTGAGCCCACGCACCACTTGGGGCCAGCGCGAAGAAGATCGTGCTGGAGCAGATGATGGCAAGACGAAGCAATTTCGTCCTCCTCTTGTCGAAGGTACGACGAACCGAGACAGCAGTTCGCCACTGATCTTTTGGTCGTAGTGTAAGCCATCGCTGCCCTGCGCCTAAGGCGCATGACTAGGCTTAAGATGCGAAATTCCGAGGTTTGCGTGGATTAGTCTCTACGCTCGAGCTAATCGAATGCAGGGACTAATCCACTCCCTGAGAAATATAATTTGTCGCATCGGTCTAACAACCGCCATCTATAAAACTAGCAGTTTAAGAGAGTTTTTTCAAGAGGTAAAAGCGCTCTAAGTTGCCTTTGGCGCCGGCCACACCGCTATCGGCTTTGTTGATTATTAGGAATTTTTGCTTGCTGGCCCAGGCTTCGAAATCCCGCAGTACGGCTCGGCGCAGCGTATCGTTTTTTATAATGCCTTTATTGATATCGTGAGCCCCAGCTTCAAACTGCGGCTTGACCATAGCTACGATCTGAGTATTCTTGTCTGCCAGTTTGGCCACCACCGGCAGAATATCCCGCAAGCTAATAAAGCTAACGTCTATGACAATTATGTCTGGTGGCTGATTTAGTACAAAGTTTCTGATATCGGTTTTTTCGTGCAGTTCTATGCGCGAATTATCCACCAAGGAGGGATGCAGCTGATCCGAACCAACATCCACGGCAATTACTTTTTTGGCCCCGCGGCGCAGCGCGTAATCCGTAAAGCCCCCTGTACTGCTACCTACATCCAAGATCGTTTTGCCCCTAAAATCCAGCTCTAGCTTATCGGCCACACTGGCCAGCTTCAGCCCTGCCCGGCTAACGTATTGCTCTGGCTGATCCAGGTTTATTTTGTCAGCCGGACCAACCAAATGTCCAGGTTTGAGTACGGTTTGGCCAGCGACTTTCACTTTGCCGAGCTTTATATAGCTTTCGGCTTGTGACCGGCTGGCCACCAGCCCCCGCTTCAGCAGCTCCTTATCCAGCCTGGTTTTCATACAGCCTTATTTAACCCGTTCGCGGTAAGCGCCGGTGGTGGTATCTACCGAAACTATATCGCCCTGTCTTATGAAAGCCGGGACCTTGATAATCAAACCGGTTTCTAGGCGAGCGTCTTTGGTTATGGCGCTACTGGTGTCGCCTTTTACAGCCGTTTCGGTATAAGTAACTTTGAGCGGCAGGTTTTTGGGCAGCTCGATGTTGATTACCCGGCCATCAAACAGCTGAGCGGTTACCATATCGCCCTCTTTTATATACTTTTGTTGGTCCTGCATGTCGGCTGCTGGCAGTTCAAATTGCTCGTAGCTGCCGGTGTCCATGAAAAAGTAATTGCTGGCGTCATTGTATAAATACTGCACGCTTTTGGTAGATACATCGGCGCTCTCGATTTGCTCACTGCCCTTAAATGTTCGGTCCAGCACCCGACCATCGAGCAAACTCTTGATCCGCACGTTGACTATGCTGCCGCCACGGCCCATAACTTTTTGGCCGTAGTCCAAAACTCGGTATGGAACACCTTCTAATTGAAAAACCGTGCCTTTTTTTAGATTAGTAATGCTCAACGCCATTTATAAATACCTCTCACGGTTCATTTTCATCAATTTAAGGCCTCTATGATTTGATCAATTTGGGCGCCCAGGTGGGCCACATCGATCGCCCCAAATATATTATATTCGCTGGCACTCAAGATGTTTTTTTGGGCCGATACCAGCCATTTTTTGGCCAATCGAGCATTGGCCAGCCGCTCCTGCTGATCTTCGCTCGACTCGTAATCGGCTATGTAGATACGGGTGTCATCTAGGTTCTGCTGCAAGTCGCTGACAAATTTTTTTTCTTTAATACTCAATTCGTGCATATTTAATTTACGCAAAATCTGCCGAACCTGACCTTCCAGTTTTTTGACCATCTTTGATAGTGATTGATCAGCTTCCATACAAGTTTATTGCGCCAATAAGTAGCGTCTTGTCTAGCCGTTAACTACAAATGGTAGCAATGCGATGTGCCTGGCGCGTTTGATAGCGCGAGCCAGCTGGCGCTGCTTGGATTCAGTCAAACCAGTCTTTTTGCGCTGTTCGATTTGGCCGTACTGATTGATGTAGCGCTGCAAGGTCTTAAAGTCCTTGTAGTCAAAAAACGCTACGTCTGTCCGGTGTTTAAATATCTTTGCCATTAATTCTCCTCTATGGTTCGTTCAGTTTCTTGTACTTGTTCTATTTCTACATCCAAAATATTTGGGTGATGAATGGATATGATGTTTCGTGCTCGTTCTTGCGATACGCCCAGTTGATCTGCTGTGTAGTCGACCAGATCTCCCTGGTTTAAATCTTTGAGTTTAACTTCAGACACTTCTTCTCCTTAGAATGGGATGTCGTCTAGGTTAATTGGCTCATCGCCAATGTCTTCGATCACGACATCTTCGTCTTTAGCTTTGCTTGATTTTTTGGCCGGGCTGGCTGGGGCTGGTCCATCAGAATCAGAGTCGCTTGATCCACCGGCCTGACCGCCACCTGGGCCACCCAGGAAGGTTACGTCTTGGGCTACAACCTCTACTTTACTCCGCTTGGCGCCGTCTTGTTCCCAGCTACGGCTTTGCAGGCGGCCGTTAACTAGAGCCGGACGGCCTTTGCTTAGGTACTGGGCAACACGTTCGCCCAATGGCCCCCAAGCTACTATGTCTATGAAATCGGTAGCCTCTACCCAATTGCCTTCGGCGTTTTTGTAACTGCGGTTTAGCGCTAGGCTAAAGCTGCAAACATTGCTGCCGTTAGGTGTCGTGCGCAATTCTGGATCGCGCGTCAAATTACCCATTAAAATTACTTGATTAAAGCTGCGTGCCATGTCAGATCTCCCTTATTATTCCCTATTTTACTCTTCTTCGTTATCTTCGTCGTCAGTGCCGCTGCGTTCAGCGGCTTTTTTGGCCTTGTCGGCCTTAAGCGCCTCGGCTTTAGCAAAGGCTTTTAGGTCCGGCTTGGTTAGTAAAAACCGAATGATCTCATCTGTTATATTAAATGTTTGTTCAATCTTGGCCACATTTTCGCTGGGTATTTCTACCGTATAAAAAACATAGATACCAAACTCTTGTTTGGCTATTGGATAGGCCAGTTTTCGCTTGCCCCAGTTATCGGTTTTGGTGATTTTGGCACCATTGGCCGCTAATATTTTTTCGATTTTGGCGGTGGCTTTTTCTAGATCTATCTCTAGATCCGGATGATAAATTACTGCTATTTCGTACGCGTTCAAAGTATGAACTCCTTCCATTGGTCTCGGGCTGGACGCACGTGGTGGCTCCAACCTGAATTAGTTGTTAGTGACTAAATTGTACCTGATTTACCCCTGTTTGTAAAGCTTAAAGACGACTAAAGATTGTCAGGTCGCGCGGGTACAATGTTATCGATCTGAATATCAAGCCTGCGTTAATTCCCTGCTATATTGGCGTCGGTCAATATCCGGCTTACAAGAGTTGCAAAACTTATCAACAAAATAAGCCAGCCAATAATTTTTATAAACATTGATCTGCTTGCCGTCAGTAAGACGCCCGCCCATACCACCGCTAGCCCGCCAAGTAGATAGACTAGGTTCTGCCAGGAGAACCCACCACGATGAGTTGAGGGAACGATCTGGATTAATAGAATTATGCTGGCGACCAAATACGCAAGCACTGTTAGTTTTTGATGGGCGGATTGTAGCTTTATTTTATTCATCGGGCATATCGTCATAGACATCGCCATCAGGTGAGGCTGGCGCCGGAGCGGCTGGTTCTTCGGGCTCTGGCGCCGGACGGCCAAAGACATCATCGGCACTGCTCACCAGAACCTCGCGTGGGCGGTTGGTGCCGTCACTTGGAGCAATTATGCCCCGCTCTTCCATAATATCCATCAGCCGGCTAGCTCGGCCGTAACCAATCCGCAGTTTGCGCTGCAGCAAGCTGGTGCTGGCTTTGCCAGCTGTGGCTATGACGCTAACGGCGTCTTTGAGCATATCGTCGTCGGCACCATCGATATTGGCCACAATACCGCCCTTACCGTTAAGCTGCACGGGTTGGCTAACAACCTCATCGTCATACTGTGGTGGGCGTTGGGCCCGCAAGAAATCACAGACCTTGCCAGTTTCGTCATCACCTATAAGAGCCCCTTGAACGCGTTTGGGTTTCATATATTCGGGAATGCTAAATAGTAGATCGCCGCGGCCGAGGAGTTTTTCGGCACCGGCTTGGTCTATGATGGTCCGCGAATCCACCTGGCTAACGACCGTAAAGGCAATCCGGGCTGGTACGTTGGCTTTGATCAGGCCGGTTATGACATCTACGCTCGGTCGCTGCGTGGCAATTACCAGGTGAATGCCGGCCGCGCGAGATTTTTGGGCCAAGCGGACAATCAGCGCCTCTACATCTCGAGCGGCCATCATCATTAGATCGGCCAGCTCGTCTATGACGATCACAATGTAGGGCATGCCCTCTTCTTTTTTCAGATCGTTATAGTCATTGATATTGCGCTTGCCAACCTCGGCAAAGGTCTTGAGGCGCCGTTCCATTTCGGCCACGGCCCATTTTAGGGCACTGATGCACTTCTCTGGCTCGTGTATGACTGGGCTGAGCAGGTGCGGGATGTCCTTATAGAGGTTCATTTCTACCTGTTTAGGATCAACCAGGATGAGTTTTAGATCCGATGGGCTGTTGCGGTACAAGAAACTAGTCAAAATAGTGTTTATCATTACCGATTTACCGGAACCAGTTTGACCAGCAATCAACAGGTGGGGCATGCGTTCTAGATCGCCGGTTATCGGCGTACCAGTTATATCTTTGCCTATAGCAAAGCCTAGCGCGCCCTTGTTATCTTGCCATTCCGGGCTGGCCAATAGGGCGTGCAGAGTAACGGTCGCGGCTTTGACATTAGGTACTTCTACGCCCACGGCTCGCTTGCCGGGAATTGGAGCTTCCATGCGGATGCTGGTAGCCGCCAGGTCCAACGCCAAGTTATTCTCCAGGGCCGTCATGCGGGTGAGTTTGACGCCACTGGGTGGTTTTAAGGTGTATTGAGTGACGCGCGGCCCAACATTGGCTCCTTCAACCTCTACGTCGATATTAAAGTTGGCATAAGTTTCTTTTATAGTTTCGGCATTGCCTTTTACGTCACCAGCATCGGCTTTATCCTGCTTGGCACTGAGCAAATCCAGCGGCGGGAACTTCCAGTCTGGATCACTCGCCGTAGTTAAGGCGGCGTGATCAGCGCCCGGAGCTAGCTTTTCGGCGGTATTGCGCAGGTTAGTCATTCGGGCAGTGGTATGGTGCTCTACTGGCACGCCCTCGTGCAGCTGAAAGTCCGGCTGCATCTTGCTTTTGAGAGCCGCTAGGTCCTCTTCATTGTCTTCTCTCGGTTCACGCTTAAATAATTCGGTTAGTTTGAGTAGCGCTCGTGGATCGATAGAAAAAGTGAAGAACACGGCAAAGGCACTGAGTATAAAGAATACTAATGAGGCCAAAAATTTGCCCAGTGCGCCTAGCAATAGGCCGCCAACGGCCTTGCCAACACTGCCGCCGTGGCCACCAACCCAGATGCTGGGGTCACCGTTGTGGTGCAAAAAGGCTGTGTGCAGCCAACTGGCAAAGAAAACCAGCAGAGCGATAGTACCGGCCATGTTAGGCAGCGGTATACGCTGGTCTTCACTCAAAAACTTCAGCGATCCAAGGTATAAAAGCGCAAATGGCGCAATGATTGCCGCTACGCCAAAGGCCCACCAATCAGCGTGCCAAAAATCGTGCGGGATCGGCGCATGTATAAAAGCTCCAAAAGCTAAGACTATGGCCGCAACTATCAGCGTTACGGCACCTACCCCGCGCCAAAAGCCAGCATTACTAGCCTTTTTTTCTTTGCGCAGGCTGCGCAGGTTTTTTTTGCCGGGCGGCCGGCCTCTTTTTGCTTTTTTAGGCATGGTTAGATTATAACCCGTTTATGTTTGGAGTGACAGATGGGCAACATGTTGTAATTATAACACGTTTATGCTTGGGTCGTCAAGTAAATCCACGCCTAGTAGGTGTACCACTTGTATTTTTTGGGTACTTTGGGAACAGACGTTTTTAATTCTTCAATTAGGGTACGCCCCTCTTGCTCCGTGACGAGGTCAAAGCCTAGTTCTCGCTCCGCTCGTCGAGTCGCTTCGATCTCCAAATCTCTGTGTTCCCCTAACTCCCTCCGCTCACTCTCAGCATCGTCCAGGGCATTTCTATCTCCTAACCTAAGCTGCCTTATGAACCTAGCGTGTCTTTCTCGTTCGGCTGTGATTTCTTCTTCGTGCCTTTTCTCTATGTCATATGTGGCCATTGTTCTCTCGATCTCTAACGTTTTATCTGGAGTCACAACAAGTTTGTAGAAGGTTTCTTGCCGCTCGAAAGGCTTTTCATCTTTATAAAACGTTCTTCTTACGGTGCCCGCAGTTGCGGGCAATTGCGGACTTTCGTCGTGTAAGTAAGTGACATCGATTTTTATGTCCGGATCAGGAGATTGCAAAAACTGGTGCGCAAGATTGTAGTCGTCTGGTTCGCCTGCTTGATTTTTAATCACGTCTAGTAGTTCTCGCTTCGTCGCGGTGGATATGATTTCCGTTTGAGACGGATCAATATTTGGCAATGGGGTTGGATCAGTGTTTTTTGACATTACTAAATAATTGTAACCTGTTTATGTTTATAGCAACAGATCAGCAACGTGTTGTAATTATAACATGTTTATGCTTGGCCCGTCAATAGTCTTCAGGCTGCTTCGGGGATGCCCAGAGCCTCAACGGTAGCCAGGTGGCCGACTTTGGGAGCTATATATGGGTAGGTGTGCTGTTCATGCCTAATGGCCTGCACTTCTTCGAAAGTTACATCGACTGATACCCGGTCGCCATAGTCTGTAGTTGGTACCAAATCGAGCGCGAAGCGATTTTCGTTACCCTCGACGCGCCAGAAAATCTCGACTGTATGGGAAGTGCTATCCCAGCCGTCGATTTGTTCCCACAGCCCAACCTCATCTCTCTCTGCTGTGGCCCTTGGCTCTTGCAGGTCCTGGCGTTTGACTAGTTCTATATTCTTGCTCATTTTGCAACCTCTTTATTTCGGCGTTTTGTTGACCGAATATTCCCCGATTACACTCCAAAAATGAACCTGTGTCAACCCAGGACCTCGGATTAAACAAAATAAATACCGGTGGCAGCCCGAAGGCCACCACCGGCTTCTTCACCCACAGCGCGCTCTGTGCCGCTCTGCAGAGCAGCCCTCCAGCGGGCCCGTGGATCTTGCAAGACAAAGCTTGCGACCCAGCCGAAACCGGGGATTAAACTCGGGGTCGAGGATCTCAGAACACGCTCGAGCATTCCTTGATACTCAACCCCGCTGCACCTTCCTGCGAGCGGGACCTCTCTGCGCCGGTGAAACGCAGCAACTAATGCAGTTTCGCCTACTCGCGTGAGTCGGCACGCTTTCGTCCACTGCACTTACCCCAGGCTTGGATCTGGCACTCCACCCAACGCAGCGTCGCCGCCACCCCAGGCTTCGACGTAACCGATCCAAGTTGTGTGGGCTTTCGCCCATAGTTCATAGTTGCGGGTTCATCCCATCCGCTTACATGATGCCCGCGTCAGCATGGCACCAAAGGACAGAACCGGAATTTCCGCTTAAGCGTACTATCCCGTCCGAGCGCGCTCGGAGAACCCAGCCCTATTGACCTTTTGCGAGGTCGTTTCGAGGCTTTTTTATTGCCCCGGTACCACCCCGCAAAAGTTAATTAATATTACTCTCGACTAATTATTTTTTGCAAGCATAAGCTAGATATTTAATATGCTAAGTATTGCTTGCCCTGGCGGAGGCTACAGCGATTTAGCCTTCGCGAGAGTCTGGGGCGTCCTGGTTGAGCAAGCGCTGGCGCATCTGTGCGAACCGACGCTGCTGCTCAAGCGCAATCTGCTCAGGCGTTATTGGCTGACCAATACTGTTATCGCCCGGCTTGTGCTGGTCATTGTTGGCTTTTTCGGTACGACCACCAACTACATTGACTACCGGGATGACTATTGGGCTGCGCTGAGTCTGTTCGTACAAGAAGTGGGTTATGTAATCTTTGAGCTCGGCCTTGAACCTATCTAGATCAACGCGCTTGTAGCGCTGCGAAACAGCTCGGCGCAGTTCGGCGCGAAAGGCGTTCATCAACTCTTCGTTATCCTTCATGTAGATAAAGCCACGGCTGATGATATCCGGACTGCTCAGTAGCTGGCCGGACTTTTTATCGATCGTCAAGACGACGGCTACTAGACCTTCTTCGCTCATCAGCACGCGATCCTTAACGACTACGCCAGATACTGCAGCGCCGGTTTGGTCGATCAAGATAGTACCATTGGGCACCTGGCCGGTGACCTGCATGCTGTTTTTGGTTAGACTGATCAAATCACCGTTTTCGATGTTCACGCAGCTGGAGCGAGCAATGCCGTGCTCAAGTGCAATATCAATATGGCGCTTTTTGCTGCGATAATCGCCGTAGATTGGCACAAAGAACTTGGGCCTGACGGCGTCGATCAGCTCACCGTATTCCTCTATGGCGCCGTGCCCGGAAACGTGCAGCGGGCCAACCTTGTCGAGCTCATGAGTCTCGTGGCGGTAAACATGCATGCCACTGCGCAGCAGGTTATTGACCATGCTGCCGACATATTCGTCATTGCCGGGGATAACGGTGCTAGAAAGCACTACGGTATCTTGTTCTTTAAGCGCGATATACTTGTGGTCACCCATGCTCATGCGCACGAGGGCGCTATTGGGCTCGCCCTGGCCACCGGTGCAAATTATGACGATGTCTTCGTCCTTCATGCTTGGGACACTGGCAATTGGCACAATCGTGCCCTTGGGGATCTTCATGTAGCCGTTGCGCACAGCCATTTCAAGCGTACTGATCATGCTGCGGCCGTCCAGAGCAACTTTGCGCCCGTGGTGAACGGCAGCGTTGACGATCATCTGGATGCGGTTAACATTGGTCGAAAATATAGCCACGAACATCCGGCCCGGAGCTTGATCCATAATGTCGACAAAGCTTTTTTCCAACGTGCTTTCACTGGGTGTGCGGCCCAGGCGCTCGGTGTTGGTGCTTTCGCTAAGTAGCAATAGCACGCCTTCATCACCGAGTTGCTTGAGGCGTTCCAGATCGGTAGTTTGGTTGTCTAGTGGCTCGGGATCCAAGCGGAAGTCGCCACTGTTAATCAGCCGTCCCACCGGCGTATCAACCACTACCATGGTGCTGCCTGGTATGGCGTGGGTGACGCGCACTAGTTCTATGAAAAACTCGCCAATTTTTAGACGTTCGTGGGTGTCGGCGTTCATGATTACAGTCTTTAGCTCGAAACCGTCAGGCATTGGCAGGCCAAAGTTTTGGAATATTTCCTCAACTCGGCCAATAGTAAAGCGGCTGCCGTAAACTGGCACGTTATACTTAGGCAAAATGTGAGCCATACCACCAATGTGATCCAAGTGCCCGTGAGTGATCACAAAAGCACGCAGTTTAGATTTGATCTGGTCGAGGTAAGTAGTGTCGGCGATGGCGTAGTTAATGCCAGGCAAGTTTATGCCCAGGGCATTGCCGCAGTCGATGACAATCGCATCATTTTGGTACTCAACTACTATCATGTTTTTGCTGCCAATGCCGTCCATACCACCCAGGCCAATGACTTTTAGCTGGGGGGTGTCGTCTATGACGTTGGCTCGACCGGAGCGGAATTTTTCAACCGGCATCGTCGAGGCGTCTTGGTACTGGTTGGCTATGCGATTAGCATCTTGGACAGCTTGTTTTTGGGCGCGAATAGCCGCACCGCGGCTGACATTGCGCCCGGTGGCTGTTTGACCGTTCGACTTACGTGGCGTTCCAGCTTGCCTACTGGCAGAGCCAGCAACTCCGCTGGAACTTCTGGCGCCCCGCTGTGTTGGGCGCTGCGCTGCTCCTTTACCGTATTGTTTATACGGCTCTGTCCGCTGCTCGCTCCCGCCTTGCGGGGCATCCATTCGCGTAAGCGAATCATTGTTTTTTGGTTTATTGTTAGTTGGATTAGTTGGATTCATATTTTATTTCCTTTCTTTTTAGATTTATAAATATTGAATTTCGTTATTTAATGGCGGCCAGAACTTTGGGAATTTTGTTAAAATCGTCGATCAAAGTTTGGCGCATACCGCCGTTATAAAGGGCTGCCGCCGGGTGAAACAGCGGCATGTAAACTTGGCCGCTATAACGCTTGGCTTGCCCGTGGCATTTGCTAATTTGCAAACCCGGCAAGAGGCTATCCATGCTGTGACGACCTAGTGTCGCTACAAGCTTGGGTTTGATAACCGCTAGCTGGGCCTGTAAAAATGGTAAGAACGCTTGTTTTTCTTCTGGCAAGGGATCGCGATTGTTGGGTGGGCGGTATTTGACGATGTTGGTTATATACACGTTAGCCCTATCCATACCGATTCCGCTGAGCATTTCATCCAAAAACTTACCAGCTGCGCCGACAAACGGCAGACCCTGCGAGTCCTCGTTTTTGCCTGGCGCCTCGCCGATAAAAACTATGCCGGCATCGGGGCTGCCATCGCCAAAAACTAGCTGAGTGGCGCCAGCGGCCAGCTCCGGACAAATATTCTTGGCGATTATGTCTGCCTTTATTTCTTCTAGTTTTGCGGCTTTGGTTGTCATCTTGGAATTTATCGGCCTAGAGCGTAGCGGACACCTAAAACTATCCGACTTATAGCCCAGGTTATGCAAAACAACGTCAGGCCGTAGAGCAGTAAATTACCGGTGTTAATTGCCCAAGAGGCAAGCCCGTAGGCAATTAATAGACTAGCTATCGCTGCCGGAACGTTAAACCGTAATTTATGAGTAACTGGTTCGTTCTCCGAACGGCGGCTGACGCGTTTGCTCACCCTTATTTCTCCCCTTTTTCTTTAAGTTCGCGGGCCGCGGCACGCATGCTTAGCTGCAACCGACCGCGGTCATCAATGGCTACCAGTTTGACGGTGACTTTGTCACCCTCTTTTAGCACATCGCTGGGTTTTTCAACTCGGTCTTCGCTGATTTCGCTGACATGCACTAGCCCATCCTTGCCCGGCATAATCTGTACGAAGGCTCCAAAATCCAGAACACTGACTACCGGCACGTCTACATATATTTTACCAACCTCTGGTTCGGCGGTGATGCTTTCTATCCACTGCCTGGCAGCGTCGATAGATTTTTTGTCAGGGCTGGCAATCATGATCATACCGTCGTCCTTGATGTCTATCTCGGCTCCGGTCTCACCAGTGATTTTCTGGATCATTTCCCCACCCTTGCCAATGACTTCGCGGATTTTATCGGGGTTGATCATCATAGTTTCGACGCGCGGCGCGTAGGGGCTGAGTTCGGCTCGTGGTTCGGCCAAAGTTTCTAGCATGTGCTTCAAGATGTGAGCTCGGCCAGCTTTGCCCTTGTTTAGAGCCTCGGCCAGGATTTCAACGGCCAGACCGTGAACTTTCATATCCATCTGTAGGGCGGTTATGCCCTTGGCCGTGCCAGTTACCTTAAAGTCCATGTCACCGGCAAAATCTTCAGCATCGGCAATGTCGCTCATTATGTAGTGCTTATCGCCGTCTACCATCAAGCCCATAGCAATTCCGCTGACCGGTGCCTTTAGCGGCACGCCGGCGTCCATTAGGGCCAGGCAAGAAGAACAAGTGGCGGCCATGCTGGTAGAGCCGTTCTGGCTCATGATCTCGGTTACAGAGCGCATGGTGTAGGGGAACTCGGCCTCGGTGGGCAGTACGGCATCTAGGGCCCGTTCGGCCAAATAGCCGTGGCCGATTTCACGCCGTCCTGGCGATCCTAAGCGGCGTACTTCTCCAACTGTGTAGCCAGGGGCATTGTAGTGGTGCATATAGCGGCGTTCGCCTTGGCGTTCCATGCTGTCAACCAACTGCACGTAACTCAAGGGGGCCAGGGTTACGACGTTCATGCCCTGAGTCATACCGCGCGTGAACAGGCTGGATCCGTGGGCTCGTGGCAAAAGCCCAACCTCGCTAGATAGTGGCCGGATTTCGTCCAGCTTGCGGCCATCGGGCCGGATGCTTTCGTCAACTATTCCCTTGCGGACATCTTTGTGCAGAGCCATTTGGAAGGCTTCGTCGTAATCATTCTTAAGCTCGGCAAATTCTTCGCCGTGTTTTTGCTCAAAAGCTTCGTGCATGGACTGGCGCAGCTCATTCACCAGGTCGTTGCGCTCCGGATACGGGGCACGCAGGCCAGCGCCCAATTTGCCGTCTAGCCATTTGTCTACCTCGGTCTGGACCTTCTCGTCGGGCAGCACAAGTTGGTATTCTTGTTTGGCCACGCCGATTTTTTTGATCAGTTGGTTTTGGATATCAATAGCCGGCTGGATGGCTTCGTGAGCGTACTTAAGAGCGTTGGCGACAACTTCTTCACTGACTTCGCGAGCACCAGCCTCAACCATCATAATGGCCTCACCAGTACCGGCTACAACTAGATCCAGTTCGCCGTTTTCTAGCTCTGACAGCCCCAAAAAGGCCTGCGGCTTGCCATCGGCCAAACCAACGCGTACGCCGGCTACCGGGCCATCGAAAGGCGCGCCGCTAAGCATAAAGGCGGCGCTCATAGCAATCATAGCAATGGCGTCTGGTCGGAAACTTGGATCCATAGATAGCACAGTGGCTACACCCTGCACTTCGTGGCGATAACCTTTGGGCCACAAGGGGCGGATTGAGCGATCAATCAAGCGGCCAATCAGAATAGCTTCGTCGCTCGGGCGACCTTCGCGCTTGATAAAGCGGCTGCCACTGATTTTGCCAGCAGCATAAAACTTTTCTTCGTAATCAATGCTCAGTGGGAAATAATCCAGATGAGCAGCAATGGTTGGACTGACCATGGCGGTGCCCAAAATTACGGTGTCACCGTAGCGAGCCAACACGCTGGCGCTGGTTCGAAAGCCAACGCGGCCAACCTCTAGACTAAGCTCGCGTCCGCAAAACTGTGTAGTTACTTTTATTATTTCTTTACCAAAGGGGTTTATGGTTTCTGCCATATTTTTGGCGTCCTTTCTGGTGTTCTAGGAGTTGATAAGACCAGGGTGCAAATATATAGGCGCCTTGTGCTAGGATCCGGCCAATATATCTGAGGCTCTGGCCTCAACTATAGATAGAACAGTTATCACGTCTTAATGTGCACAAGCCATGTTCTCCGCGCGTGCGGGGAAGCTAGGTCTGGGTACTTTAGCGCCTAATTCCAAGTTTTTTGATCAAAGCTAGGTATTCTTCTCCACTTTGCTGCGCAATGTACTTCAGCAAACGCTTGCGCTTGCCCACCAACTGTAGCAGGGATCGGCGAGCAGCAAAATCGTGCTTGTTAGCCCGCATGTGATCTGTTAATTCGGCAATTCGAGCCGTCATAATAGATACCTGAACAGCAGGCGATCCGCTATCTTTGTCGTGCTTACGCAGGTCTTTGCTGACCTCGGCCTTTTTCTCACTAGTTATCATCGTTGAACCATATATTAACAGAGGAGCCCAGCAAATACAAGCTATTTAACAGGTGTTTGCTCTAGGTGGTTAATTATATCACTATATGATATTTTGTCAAGGGTTAGTGCCTCTTCCAGATCATAGCTATCGACTTTTGTGCGCTTGAGGGCACTCATGTAGGCGCTGGTGCCGAGTTCGGTACCAATATCTTCTGCCAAGCTGCGGATGTAAGTACCACTACTGACAGAGGTGGTAAAAGTCAATTTGGGGTATTTGTATTCTATGTTTTCAATAGAATGAATAGTGACCGGGCGGGGTTCTAATTTGACCTCTTTGCCTGCCCGGGCCAGCTTGTAAGCTCGCTGGCCGTTGACTTTTATGGCGCTATAAGCCGGCGGGGTTTGGCTTATTTGGCCCACAAATTTGCTCAAAGCAGTTTCTACTTCTTCCAAATCGGGCTGACGAGTACTTTTCTGAGTCAATTTCCCTTCCACGTCGCCCGTTGTACTAGTGGCGCCGAGAGTCAACTCAACCTCGTACGTTTTGTCTAGTTTAGAAAATTCAGCTGCCCGTTTGCAGTATTTGCCTATTACTAAAATCATCAAGCCGGTGGCCGCCGGATCTAAAGTGCCGGTGTGCCCCACTTTGACCTTATGGCCAGCCTGCTCGCTCAAAACTCGACGAACACGGGCCACGACGCCAAAACTAGAGATACCAGCCGGTTTATCAACCAGCAAAAATCCATCCATGCCCTAAGTATAGACTGAAGTCTTAGCTGGACTGATTGTTGCTAGGGATCGGTGGAACAGATGGCAGAGTTATCGGCGGCGGCCCCGGGGGAGCTTTGACGGAGTTTGGGTCCTCCGGTGTGGCAGCTGGCGGCGTTGGCGCCGGCGCGCTAACGCCGGGCAGTGGCAAGCTTGGTTCGGTGCTGGGTGGATCCAGGTTGATAGGGTTAGCATTAAGAGCCTTTATAGGGTGATCGGCGGGGTCAAACGGTGCTGTATCTATAGCACTTTCTACGGCGTTGCGGATCCTATCTAGGTCGGGCTGATCTGGACTATTGCCAACGGGTGTAGCGTCGGGTGGTTTTACGGGGTTATTGTGCTTGAATAAATCTTGATCACTCGATCCATTCGTACTTAGCGGATCCATAGCCGCGCTGTTATAGGGGGTTTCCCACTCCGGCTGAGTATTGGCCGTAAACGGGGTATCCATGGTCGGCTGGTAGCTTCTGGGGTCCAATAGGGTATGCGGCCCTGGCGGCGGGGCTTGTGGAGTTGGGGCTGGCGGAGTTGGTGTTACTGACGCGGGCGCGGATGGCTCGGGGGTCGGAGCGGCTTTGGCTGGCTCCGTTGGCACCGGGCTGTCGGCCGTAGAAAGGTTACCCTGCTCATCTATGTGGATTTCACTGGGGTTGATGGCCACTTCTGGGCTATCCTTTTTGGCCGGGCCATGGGCCACATTCAAAGTACCGTCTAGGGTTTGGGCCGGCTTGGGTTTGGGTCCAGTCGGGACCGCCTCTTGCGGCTTGGATTTAGGCACCCAGGGCTTGGCAGCGACTACTGGGGGCTCTAGTTTACTGACGATTAGCTGCTGATTAGCGCCAGCGGCCATTAGCTGGGCGCTCATGGTCATGGCTTTAGGTGTGGTACGGGCCGTACTGAAGCGTTTAGTTTCGGCAACTATACCTGTCAGAAAGGCCGTAGCCATCTGATTATCTATCAACCCCGTCCCAAAGGCCTCGCTGATACTAACTATCATCTCGCAAAGGCTACTAGCCGTCGCGTCTTGCCAGTTCATTTGGCCGACATCACTCTTGCCAGGTCCAGCCATCAGCGAGATTACCGTGGCGTCGTGCAAAATCCGGCCGTGAGCGGTGATAGCCGCATCGATATGGGTTTTGTCAGCGATGCCGAGGGCCATAACCACGTCGACGTTAAAGTCACCCTGGCTAAAGTTTAGGTCAGCCTGGCTGAGGCTAGTTTTATAAGGAGTGATGAAGATCCTAACGACGTCGTTTTCTACTTTGTAGCGCAGCTTGTCGGCTTTGTTTTTGTCGAGCGAAATTATAAAATCCTGCAGGCTGTCGGTGTTAGTTTCTATAGTCTTGTCTGGCTGCAAAAATTCTATGGTTGATGGCACTATGCCCGAAAACACCGCTGTAGCGTGTTTTTCCATACGATTTAGCAAAAGTGTCAGGCCAATGCAGGCCGCTAGCTGGTCCACGCTGGGGTTAGCGCTAACAGTGACCAAAATATTATTGGCCTGTTTAACGCGTTCGACGATCTGTTGCTTGACGGCTGCTGGATCCATTTTTGTTCAAGTTTTATTTTTATTACTTCTATCGCTCAGATTAGCATAAGCTCTACCCTAGTGCAATAGATACTGCTCTGTGGTTTAAGAAGCCCTAAATCGGACTCGAGCAAACCGACAGAATGAGCAAATAACAAAAAGCTGAACCGAGGATCACCCGCCACGGGCGGGCGCTATAAGCGTTCCGCGGGTTCACTTTTGTTATGAAGTGAGTGATCATCGGGTTTGCGAATGTCCGAGAGGTTTGGTGCCACCTTTACGGCTAAAGGTGGCAAAGAGTAGTTTACAAATTAACACCTTAGCGGTATAGTCAGTGATTGTATTTCAGTTATAAATTTATGGTAAGAGGAGTTTAGCCCGTGCCCATTATCAAGTCTGCGAAGAAGAGAGTCAAAGTAGCCGCCAAGGCCAACCTGCGCAATAACCGCACCAAGCGTTCCATGCGCGAAGCCCTGAAGGCCTTTGCCAAGGCTGTAGCCGGTGGCACACCTGCCGAAATCGCTAAAGCCGAGCGCGCCGCCGTTAGCGCTATTGATGTCGCTGCCAAAAAAGCCGTTATTCACAAGAATAAAGCCGCTCGCCAAAAGGCCACGCTGGCCAAACAAGCCAAATCTGCCGGCGCCAAGCCGACGGCTGTTAAAAAAGCTGTTAAAGCTCCTGCCAAAAAGGCCGTCAAAGCTAAGCCCGCTGCCAAGAAACCAGCCACCAAGAAGTCCATAGCTAAAAAGTAGCTTTTTCTCGAGCCCTCAAAAACAGAGTGAGAGAAGGCCAAGGCACCAGCCGGACCTAGGTTTACCCGCCAAAGGCGGGCGCTTGTAGTTCCGCGGGTCCACTTTTGCCTTGGCCCAGAGCGAACATCTGGTTTTTGAACCTAGGCTCGAGAGTTTGGCACTACCTTTGCGGTCAAAGGTAGTAAATCATATCGTCGCGATATAAGTTTTTAGAGCCTCATCTAAATCGATCGCTTTGGTTTTACCCAGGCGGTCGATTTTTTCGGCTTCGTTGACTAAGTTTTTGATCTTTTGGGCGTCCATTTGCCGGGCTAAGGCAGCCGCCTTGCTCACTGGATATGGGCTGACGCCCAGATCTTGGGCGATCTCGTTAGGCTGCTTGCCTGCCCCGTGTTTGGCTACCGCCAGAATGTTCAACTGCCAGGCCAGCATGGCCAAAATAGCCTGGGGTTCGATTTTTTGGGCACGTTGTTCGTCATACAGGGCCAGAGCTCGGTGCTGATTACCGCCAAAGGCAGCATCCAGCAGGTCAAATACCTTGCCCTGAGGCGTTTTTTCAGTTAATAAGTCGATATTTTGGCGGCTAATTTTGGGGTCATAGATGATCAATTTGTCTAATTCGTTGCCCAACAATGCTTGGTTTGTGCCTACCCGCTCAACTAGATAATTGGCATCGGCAAGCTTAAGTTCGCCCCTACGAGCAGTAGCTTCGGTTGCTAGCCAAGTTGCCAGACCGCGTCCGTCTAGGTCAGTGAATTCACGAAGGTCGGTTTTGGCTTTTAGGGTTTTGTAAAAAACCGTCCGTTTGTCTGGTAATGGTTCGTAAAAGACGAGGCTAACAGGGGTCGCAACTGAACTAATTATTTGTTCAATTTTCTCTGCGGCTAACTTGTTAGCGCTCAAATTTCTCACCACTACGAGTTTTCTTTCGGCCAAAAATGGCAGGCTCTGAACAGCGTCAATAACTGCCTGCGGCTCTATATCTTCGCCGTCTAATCGTTCCAGCGCTAGCTCGCCATATTTATCCATGAATTGGCGAGTGGTTTCATCTAGGGATTTTTTGAGCAAAAACTGGTTGGGCCCGGCTAAAGTTACTATCATCGCTTGGCCTTTGGTGGTTTTTGGCAAAATGGGCAAAAGTGCGTACCGCGGCCAGCCACCCTAGTCTTCTCTATGGTATGACCACAACGTGGACAGGGTTGGCCCTCTTTGCGGAAAACATTGGCAAAGCTAAGGTAACTGCCCCGCTTCCCCTCGGCATCTACGTAATTTTTATCGGTGCTACCACCCTTCTCGATGCTCAGCCTTAGTACGCTCAGTAGTGAATCATGGAGGGTAACCAGCCTGGTCTTGGGTATTTGACTAACAGGGGTAGCCGGGTGGATTTTGGCCGCCCACAGCGATTCATCGGCGTAGATATTGCCGACGCCCGCCAAGGTTGTTTGGTCCAGCAAGACGGCCTTTATATTGCTGTTTTTGCGCCGAATAATGCGCTGTATGAACTTATCGGCGGTAAAATCATCCTCTAGCGGCTCTGGTCCGACGCTCCTGAAAAAATCTATTTCTGGAACTTCTATAGAGGGCAGCAGGCGCATCCAGCCGAATTTGCGCTGGTCATTAAAAAATAACTGGCTGCCATCTGTAAAATCGATCACGACGCGGGTAGCTTTGGCTGGCAGATCGCTCACCAAATCTTTTGTGGGGTGCCCTGCCCCAAAGCGTTTTTTGCCGATATAAACCAGTTGGCCGGTCATTTTTAGGTGAATAACCAAAGAATATTGGCTGGAAAGCTCGATAATTAATACCTTGGCCCGACGCCGAACGTTGACTATCTCGGCACCAACCAAAAACCGAGCTACGTCGGCCGGGGCGTTGGGGAAAGATTTAGCCCAATCGTGCCAGACGTCTTTTACCCGCAAACCGGGCAAAAGCCTGGCAAGACCAATCCGAATTGTTTCAACCTCTGGCAGCTCTGGCATACCTTCTAGTATAAGCTATTGATTAGAGTCCCAACCCCCGCATCACGCCGGCGGAGTGGCTAGCTTGGCTTGCCAGCAGGCTGGCGTGGTGCGAAACTGGGGGAGTGGAAAGCTTACAGGATATTCTAGGCAGCCGAGACTTCACCCCGCCCAACGAGATGCAGGCCGTGAAGGACTATATATTTAGGCGCTATAAAGCCAAGTGCTATATCCGGATCGAGCGCGAGATTATGACTTTGAGCGTGGCTAGCAGCGCCCTAGCCGGCACTCTTCAGATGGAAAAAAACCGCCTGATAGAGACTTGCAACATCCGCCACCGGCTAATTATCCGTACTGGCCGGCAATAACTCTTCTAAATCCCTCTTGAACTGCTCAAAATTTTCATACAAAATTGCCTGCATGCCAGCGTCTTGAGCGCCAAGACAGTGCATTGGGCTATCGTCCACAAACACACACTGTTGTGGCTCTACCCCGAGTTCCTTAGCAGCGTGCTCGAATATCTCAGTCTGGGGTTTGGCTAAACCAATTTTGCCCGATAGTACGATTTGTTCGAACAAATTGGCATCTGATTCTGACAATACGCTGCCCAGCCAGCCACCGCTGGAGTTAGATATGATACCCAGTTTATATTTGGGCGCCAAGTTCTGTTTTATATAATCCAGCAGGGGTTGGTTGGCGTGGCCCCGCTCTTCTAGCACCCCAAAAAAGTCGAAAATAACCGCCTTAATCATTTTTTATTTCCGGGAAGCGCTGCGGGTCGGCGGCGTAATACTGCGCCCATTTGTTATCGGCGGCCAAAGTTACCGTTTTTATATAATGGCCTTTGGCAAAGCCGCCATTTTCCGCAATCTTTTTGGATTGCAGCTTTTTAAGCTCGGCTGGCGAAAGTTTGAGGTTTTTGGCTAGTTGGTCCAGGATTTCTTGTAAGTCGGCTAGTTCGGCTGCCGACACTGCGGAGCTTTTGAGTTCTTTGGCTTCCTCGATAAGTTTCTGGATCAGTGCCTGGTTTAATTTATTGCCAGTTAGAGTAGTGTACTTTACTTGCCCGCCCATGTTTATGCTGTGTCGCACAATCTTGTCCCGTACCAGCTTGTTGAGCCTAAAGGTCCGACTTTTCACTTTTTACTCCCGAATAGTTCAGGCTTTTGTTCTAGAATTTTTAGGATTTCCTGGTAATATTCTTCAACTAGCGGTGAGGGTTCAATTTTGCCTTTTTTTATTTGCTTCATTTGCTCGAGTGTACGTCCTTCTTTTCGCCAAACTTTTCCCCCGTATAGGTAATTATTAATAATGGGCATTAGTTTATCCATCGCGTAAACAAATTTAGCTTCAGAAGTCTCCCGCTTTTCATATTCATCAATAAGATTATGCATTGATGTGAACTCGGGCCATTCTTTGCGCAGCCTAGCGATGGCCTTCTTCTCTCTTGCTTCATGAGCCGCTCGATCCTCAGCCGAGGCAAAGGCGGTAGTGTCGCCTGCATATGCTTCAGCTATATCGTGAACCATCGCCATACCAACACAGCGATATTTGTCTAGTTGTAGATCGTGCCTATCAAGTAAAAACCAAGCTACAAGCGCAAGTTGATAAGCGTGTTCGGCATCGTTTTCGTGCCGGTTTTCTGTTTCTAGTAAAACGGCTCGCTCAACATTTCGGATCTGGTGCGTGAATCTTACAAAATCCAGTAGCTTTTCTAGGTCGTCTTGCATAATTCCCCTCAGCTTCTGCTAAATGGCTTAGGCGACATTGGTTGGGTCCCAGTTGGTACGGTAGTTCTGGTCTAGAGTTTTGAGTTTTCTCATATCTTGCGCATCTAGGGCAAAATCGAAGATATCGATATTGGTTTTGATGCGATCCTCGTGCGTAGATTTGGTCAAGGCCACCACGCCGTAATCTATGCACCAGCGCAGCATTACCTGCGGCACCGATTTGCCGTGCTTTTTAGCGATTTGCTTCAGGGTCGGGTCGTCGAAAAAGTGACCTTCCGCTAGAGGCGTATAGGCTTCTACGATTATGCCCTGCTGTTTGCAATAATTTACCAGCTCGGGCTGCTGCAGCACCACGCTTAGTTCTACTTGATTCACGGCCGGGCGCACCTTGCAGTCCGCTAGCAGCTCCTCTAGGTGGTTAATCATGTAATTGCTGACGCCGATGGCCTTGGCGGCGCCAGATTCGTAGATCTGCTCCATAAGCAGCCAGGCGGCGCGGCGAGTTTCGGTGACCGGAAAGTGCAATAGCAACAAATCTACATAATCCATCTGCAATTTTGCTAGCGACTGTTCAAAACTGGGTTTTAGCTTATCCGCAGCTTGGTTGGCATTCCAGATTTTGGTAGTTATAAATATGTCTTCGCGCTTAAAATCACTACCCTTCAGAGCTTCGCCTAGATATTCCTCGTTAGAATAAGCCTGGGCATCATCAAAATGTCGATAGCCAGTCGCCAGGGCAAATTTCACCGAATCGACACATTCCTGTTTATTGTCATTGCGCCACAGCCCAAAGCCAATCTGTGGAATCTCCGCCCCGGTATTTAATTTCAAATTTGGTACTGCCATAAAACCTCCTAGCTCTTAATCTTTCCTAGGTATTCTTGCAAACCCTTTAACCATCCATCTGTAAAATAATCTTCTGGCTTGAAAGATTTAATGTCTACCCACTCCATACGATCGTGATGATTACCCAGCTGAATATCACCACCTAGATATTCGGCCTCGTAGCCAACTGCAAAAATTCGAACCATTTCACCTAAGCGTTGTTCTTTTCGCTCGTGACGGAAAAAGACTTTTGGCTGGCCAAGTTCGTATTTGACCTCCGGACCGAGCTCCTCTGTTATTTTGCGCTCGATTACCGACTCGAGCGGCTTATCAAACTCATCTTTTTTTATCCGACCACCAGGAATATCCCAGTCGCCAAAGATGTCATGCGTAATAAGAAGCTTGTCTCCATCTCGCAGCAGTAATTTAACCGCTACAAAATATAAATCCCGTTCATCCATATACTTAAATACCGTTCATAATTTTAATGACCCCTAAGAAGAAAATCAGAGCAAATATATAGCCTAATATAAAGCATGTGTATCCAGAGAAAGATGTTGCATGAGCCGACCAAAAAAAGATTTTTGTATTCTCCCTGTCCTTTTGTCTCTGTTTTTCAACTAATTTTAGATAGTTTTCTCCTTTACTTACTTGTTTATTAATCTCTTCAGCTGACATATTCTCATAGCTTTCAGCGTTTACGAATCCAACCCCTGATTTCATAAGCCTTAACTCCGATTCGTGTTTGTTCTTTAGCGATTTAAGATACTGAGAGTGCACGTCGGTGTATAGATATAAAGACCACAGCCTTTTTGTTATAAGCAAGAAGGTTATAGTAAGAATAAAGAATAATGAGCTTAATGCTACGAATTTGAAATGTAGCGAGGCCACATTCTTATGCCCATTAAATAATATCCCTAAAAAAGTTAGTAGCAATGATATCGAACCAGCAGCCAGGAATATTATTTTGTCATCAGCATCAGCTGTGACTTTTCTGTATTCACCACCGACATCATTCAAGATTTTTGCGCTCTCAACAAAGTTTTGTTGCGCTTTTTCCAGCGTTGCCTGTTCGTTCTGCTGAATATAAATCGGTGGTAGCTTATCTTCTGGTCCCATCTTACAGTTCGCCCCAGTTTTTGCCGGTGCTAATATCGGTTTTTAGCTTTATTGGCAGTTTGGTGTAGGCAGTCTCCATGACCTCTTTGACCATTTTGCCAACGGCCTCGGCCTTGGCTTTAGGCACCTCTAATATCAAGCTGTCATGGATTTGCAGCAGCATGTTGCAATCATCGTCCAGTTTGGCGGCCACGTTGTTCATGGCGATCTTCATAATATCGGCGGCACTCCCCTGCAGTGGCATATTAACGGCGGCGCGATAGGCAGCCTCACGAACGACAAAATTGCTAGATTGCACATCTGGCGTTGGGCGGCGGCGGCCTAGCAGAGTTTCTACATACCCCTGTTCGTCGGCCATTTTTTTGGTTTTTTCGATATACTCTTTCAGTTTGGGCCGGATCTCGAAATATTTAGCTATGAAATTGCGGGCCTCGGAAAAATCCATGCCGGTACTGTTGCTAAGAGCGTGTGGGCCCAGGCCGTACATAATGCCAAAGTTAACTTCTTTGACCGAGCTGCGCTGGGCTTTGGTGACATCCTTGGGGTCAATACCATAAACCTGGGCCGCGGTTTCTACGTGGATGTCGGCATCGCGGTTGAAGGCCTCTATCATGCCCGGATCACCGCTGAGGGCGGCCGCTAGGCGTAGCTCGAACTGGCTGTAATCGGCACTGACCAGGGCGTTGCCTTTATCGGCCACAAAAGCTGTGCGGATCCGCCGGCCGAGGTCTGTTTTAACAGGGATATTTTGCAGGTTAGGATCAGAGCTGCTCAGCCGGCCGGTAGGGGCGACAGCCAGGCTAAAGGTAGTGTGCACGCGGCCATTGGCATCGACCTGCTGCGGCAGTGTATCTACATAAGTGTTCTTGAGCTTCACTACCTCGCGGTACTGAGTTATTAGGTTGATTATGGGGTGCAAGCCGCGTAGTTTGTCCAGCTCGCCAGCCGCTGTAGAATAGCCGGTTTTGCCCTTTTTGACCCCCTGGGTGGGCAGATTCAGCTTGCTAAACAGTACATCGGCCAGCTGGCTAGGGCTGCCAATGTTAAACTCGTGATCAGCATGGCCGTAGATTTGCTGCTCTAGATCGCTGATGCTGCCCTCTAGTTCTTTGGCAAATTTGTGCAGGTAGCCGCTATCTAGCTTGATGCCTATATATTCCATATCGGCCAGTACTGGGATTAGCGGCCACTCGATGTCGCGAGCCAGCGCTTCCACTTTGGGAATTTGCTCTAAGGCCTTGGTTTGGCCCAGGTAAAGTTCGCGAATGACGGCGATAAATTCAGCACCACGATTGATTAACTCCTCTGTTGGCACGTCTTCGAAAGCCAGGCCGCCGTAATTCAAGCCGGCGCTAGCCAGATCCGTTAGGCTCTGGGCGCGGATGAGCGGATTGATGAGGAATGCCCCCACTAGTACGTCATGGGCAATGCTTCTAACCTCAACGCCGAGGTTTTTTAGAACCTTCAGGTCGCTTTTGATGTCGTAGCCCACCAGGCCTTTTTTGTGGCCGGCTAGCAGCGGGCCTATGGATTTTTGAACCTTTTGATTATCCAGTTTGGCTAGGTCAAGCACGTAAGCGTTGATTTTATCACCCAAAATTATTACTCGCGGCTCGGCGCCCTGCCGCCCAGCGGAGCGGGCGTGCACAAAAATAGGCTCACTGGCGCTAAAAGCTAGATCTTTTAGCTCGGCGTCTTGGTTTATTAGCTTGTGTTTGGGCAAATGCAAGTTGGCCGATAGCACCTGGGTGGGCGATTCGCTAGCCTGCATGCCGGGCGGCAAATTGCGCAGCAAAGTGCGGAACTCCAGGTCTTCCAGCAGTTTTTTCAGGTGTTCGACGTCTATTTTGGTGCCGTCCATGGCCGCTAGGTCGAGCTTAATCGGCGCGTCGCACCAGATGGCGCCGACCTTTTTACTCAGATAGGCCAAGTCCTTGCCGACTTCTAGTTTTTTGCGCACCGATTCTTTTATGTCTGGTAGGTGGGCGTAGACTTGGTCCAAGGTTTTGAATTGCTTGAGCAGTTCTATGGCCGTTTTTTCGCCGACGCCGGGCACGCCGGGCAGGTTGTCGGAACTATCGCCCTTTAGGGCTTTGAGGTCCAGGAACTGGATAGCTTTGATGCCGTATTTGGCCTCAAAACTCTCTGGATGAAACTCTTCTATGTTGCTAAAGCCGCGCTTGAGAGCGTAAACCTTCACCCGATGGTTGATAAGCTGGAGCATGTCCAGATCTGAAGTGACCAGTAGGGTTTCGAGGCCGACTTTTTCGGCTTTGACGGCCAGGGTGCCCATGATATCGTCGGCCTCGTAGTCGTCCAGCTCATACAGCGGCCAGCCAAAAGCGTTGAGTAGATCATGCAAGATGGGAATTTGGGTATAAAAATCCGGCGGAGCTGGTTTGCGCCCAGCTTTGTACTCCGGATAAATTGCTAGGCGCTTGCGAATGTTGGTTTTGGGCTTATCCCAGGCCACGGCTACGTAGTCGGGCTTGAGTTTTTTGATAAGTTCTAGTGCCATAGTGGCAAAACCATAGACGCCGCCAGTTGGTATGCCCTCTTTGGTGGCCAGGTTGGGCATGGCGTAATAACCCCGGTAAAATACGCTTTTACCATCAATAATTGCTAGCTTTTTGTGGGCCTCCGCCATACCTGAAATTATACCCTGGCGGGGTTAAACACGCGACTGCTTATGGCTTTAACTAGTAGATTGAGAATAGTTGTCCGCTGGCGAGATTCAGTAGATTCAGCTGGGTGGACGGTAGCGTCGAATCGCGATCGCCAGTTATCACTACGTCTTGGCTATAGTAACCTTCGATCAAAGTGCCGGATGCAGCGTATGTCTGGCTAACTTTGCTGGTAGCCAGACTGACCTCGGTTATCGGCGTAGCCATGGAATCTTGCAGGAATAGTCGATTGTCAGCCTGATCCAAGACAATTGCTCCCAGCATTTCGTGCGTAAGTCCACTAACGAGCTGGGGTGTGCCGCCCGGATATGTCATTGTGTACAGTTCGGCAGTTCCGGCCGCCGGACCACCGGCTAAATCTTCGCCAGTTTTGTAAGCAGCGAAGGCCAGCGTATTGTTCGAACTAAGCCCAAACCACGCTATTGAGTATTGCTCGGTGCCGGCTATTGGGTTCAGTTTTCCGGTACTAAGGTCTAGAACGGCCAGGCTATTTTTTGCGGTAGCAATGTGAGTACCCTGAGAGTCAACCGTGTAGCTTAGCGGCGCCCCGGTAGCCAATAGTATGTTGCTGTTATCGGCCCAGTCTATTTTGGGGTAACCGTAGGCTCGGGCAGAATTGCCGTAACTGTCGCCATCCTGTCCGTGGGTCACTGGTACAAATTTTGCGCCAGTCACGACCAGTGTCTGTGTCTTGGGGTCGCCAGCGGTATAAACTACAAGTTTGTCATTGGGAATGGCCATTGCCAGATGTAAACCGTCGGGGCTAACTGCGCAGCACGAGCTCCACGGCAAATTAGCGGCCGAATCTTCGAACAAGGTAGTTTTGTCCCCTGTTCGTAGATCAACAACGATCACCGAACCGCGAAGAGTAACTGGATCGTTCTCGGTTGAGAGATAGTAGGCTACATAGTGGTCGCTAAGGATGACGGGGTCGTAGAAGTTTCGCACCTTGCCGTTTTCTTGATCAACTAAGTAAGTAGTGCCTTTAGCAAAATCGTACATAACCAACTGCTGTTCGTATGTATCGACATTTATTTGATAGAATCCGACGCCTGAATATTTACTGTCAGCGGCCGGAGCACTGATTTGACTAAGTTTCTGCTGAGTCGTGGCCGAGGTCTGAATTGGCTGGAGTTTTTTGGAGTCGTAATTAACGTATCCGACGGCAAAGTTAACGCTACTGCGATTCTTGCTAGAGGCCGGATTTTGATTAGAGGCCAAGCTAATACCCCCAGAGCTGGTATTATTGGTCACTTCGGATGGTTTTGACGGATTAGATTTGGTTAGCCAGTAGGTAGCGGCGGCTACGCCGATTATTACCAGTACGGCTAATGCTATCCATAGCTTCTTGCGGTGTTTAGGCTCTGGCTGGAGGCCCAGGCCGGAAATTGGTGTGGGCACACCCACTGGTTGGCTGATGTTTTGATTAGGGTTTATTGGTTCTGTTTGTATCGGGGCTGGGGGAACTTGATCTTCTTGCATATTTACATTCTATATCAACATTCCTAATCATGGTTATGCTTTTTTAGAGACAGGCCTATACCCGTTATAGTCGCCTAGCTTATGGCTTTAAAAACCGAGGGCTTTTTCGACTTGAGAGTTAAAGTCTGCCAGATCAGTGCTGTCATTGATTATAAAAATATCGGCCTTCTGCTTAACTCCAGCCATGTTAAGAGTTGCACTATCCCCGCTTTGGCTCATTTCTTCTGCCTCTTCAGCCATAAATTGCTCAAAGGTTTTATTGTCTTCGCTGCCGCGCTTGCGACTTATAGCCCGCTGGTACCTAAGTTTTGGATCGGCATCAATCCAGACCACTTTGCCACCAAGTACGTGAACTTCATCAGCTTCACCAGGGTTGCGCAAACTAGAAATAACTAAGCCTGTATATTCCCCATCCGATTCTTTGTATTGCTCTACGGCTTTATCAATCAGCACCCCAAGCCCTAATTCACGACGCCACTGTGCACTAATTTGGCTAGTGTACTGGCGCTCGCTGGGCAAACCACGGCGTTTGGCTTCTGCTCGAAGCAAATCTGTTACCGAGATGAATAGCCAGCCAAAATCACTAGCTAAAAGCTCGCCTAGCGTGTCTTTGCCCGACCCATTTGTGCCAGCTATGCCAATTAGTTTCATAATCTTAGAAATCGGCGCCTAGAGCTTCTTCATCAAAGCGCATCGAACCATCGGGATTGTGCCAATAGCTAGTAGGCATCAGGTCCAAAGGCGTTGGCTCGCCTTTTTCAGTGCGCTCCCTGACCTCTTTCGGCGTGAACGGCCGCGGTAATTGCATTAGACCTACCACGCCTTTTATTATGCGCCCCTGGCGCCGGCTTTCTATATCGTCACCGAGTTCTTGCTGTGGAATTTCTGGCTCCGGCCGCAGGCTAGTTAGTGACGGCGATGCTAATGGTTCTTGGGAGGCGGAGGAAGTAACTATATTTACTCCGTAAATAGTCTGCAGTTTTTGGTGGGCAGATCGCTCTATCTTCCTGACCTCTTTCATGGTGATACCCAGGGCTAGAGCTGTAGCGCCGATTGATCCCGAAGCATGGGTCTTCATACCAAAACGCATTTCTATGACCCGGCGCTCACGCAGTGTTAAGCCATCTAGCGCAGCATCGACTTCGGCGACTTGTTCGTTCATTACCAGTTCTTCCTGGGCGGTGAGAGCATTGGGGTCGGTTATAAAATCGCCGATTTCGCCGTCGCCCTTGCCTTTATCACTACCCATCAGTTCATGCATGGAGACCGGCTGAATCGCCACAGTGGCTCTGGCTTCTTGAATGTCGCTAATCCCCAGACCCGTTATTTCGGAGAGCTCTTGGTCGTCAGGTTCAAAGCCGTGTTCAGCAACAAATTCACGCCTTTTGTTGCTTAGCTTAACTATCCTTTCGTGCACTTCCACCGGGGCGCGTATGGTTCTGGAGGTGTTGGCCACTGCCCTCTGGCACCCCTGACGCACCCACCACATGGCGTAGGTGCTAAATTTGTGACCCTTCCGCCAATCGAACTTCTCCACAGCTCGAATGAGGCATATATTGGCTTCTTGGACTAAGTCGGCCAGCTCAACGCCAGAATAAGAGTATTTACGAGCTACTGCGTTCGCTAGGCGCAGGTTGGAGTTGACCATTTTTTCTTTGGCGCGCATATCACCACGCTCGATCGCCTTGGCTAGTTGTACCTCTTGGGCAGCTGACAGCAATTTAAATTTGCCTGCCACGTACCCAAATTGGTCTAGAGAGTCCACAAAGTAGGCTTCTTCGGATTCCAATGCCGTGTTTACCAAAGCCCTGAGTTCCGTGTCCTCAAGGTCTTCGGCAGTGGGTTCATCGACACTGTCGAGCAACTCGGCATCATCACCTGCATCTTCAGCATCCGGATCTTCGTCTAGGTCGAGGGGTGTTAGCTCGTCTTCACTGGGCAGTATATGAAAATCCGACCTGTCAGGTCGGATTGCTTTTTCTAGTTCCTCGGTAAGCGCGAGCTCACCCAGCGCTGCCTCTAGAGGCGGTAGAGTGTCTTCAATAGACGATGCGGTCCTGTCGTATTCTGTAAGACCCTGCTCTCCAACCATTAGTTCTAATTATAGATTGTCTATACGTAAAATCTGTGTCGTAGTTTTTACTGCAAGTATTCGTGCCCGGTAGTAGACTTTCGAGTCGCTTGCAAAGCAAGCCAGCGCCAAAGGCGCAATCTCGAAAGCTCACTACCAGGCGTGCAGGCCTGTTTACTGAAGATATTCGTGGAGCCTTCGGGTGTCTTTGTTCTTGCGCAACTTAGCCAGAGCCTTGGCCTCTATCTGGCGAATCCGCTCACGGGTGACGCTAAATTCCTGGCCGACTTCCTCTAGGGTGTGGCTTTTGCCGTCTTCTAGGCCAAAACGCAGTTTGAGGATCTTTTGCTCGCGTTCGGTCAAAGTCCCCAAAATCTGGCGGACTTGTTCTTTGAGCAACTGTTCGTTGGCTGATTCGGTAGGAGTTTTTTGGTCTTCGTCCTCGATAAAGTCGCCCAGCACACTGTCTTCTTCGTCGTCACGGACAGAAGCATCTAGACTGGAGATATCTTGCTTGATCTTCATGATGTGCTCTACTTTGTCGACTTCCATTTCCATGGCGGCGGCGATTTCTTCGTTGGTTGGTTCGCGGTTGAGCTCTTGAGTCAGACGACGCTGGGTGCGCAGCAGTTTGTTGATAGTCTCTACCATGTGGACTGGGATGCGGATGGTGCGAGCTTGGTCGGCAATGGCGCGGGTAATAGCTTGGCGAATCCACCAGGTAGCGTAGGTGCTAAATTTGAAGCCACGGTCTGGATCAAATTTTTCGACGGCCCGCAGCAGCCCAGTGTTGCCCTCTTGGATTAGGTCCAATAGGTCGAGCCCGCGGCCAACATAACGCTTGGCGATGGAAACAACCAGGCGCATGTTGGCTTCGGCCATGGCATCTTTGGCTCGTTTGTCACCGGATACGACTTTTTTGGCTAGGGCCAGCTCTTCCTCGGCGGTCAACAGAGGTATTTTGCCTATTTCGCGCAGGTATAGCCGGACGCTATCATCGGCGATATCGTCTATATAGCTAGTATCTTGGACGATTATTTCCTCTTCTTCTGGATCTTCGGCTACCCATTCTTCGCCAACCGGTTCTGCGCCAGGTTCGGCCAGGGCTATGTCGTTTTCGGCCATCTCGGCGTATAGCCGCTCTAGCACGTCAATATTAGCCGGCACGTCTGGAATCAACGCAAATACGTCAGCAGCTGGTAGTTTGGTATCTTTTTTGCCCTGCTCTAGTAGCTGGGTGATTTCTTTGTCATAAGTTTTGGTGGTGCGCTTGGGCGATTTAGTATCGGCTGCAGCTTTGGCTTTTTTTGGCATAGATATGGCTCCCTCTATTTAATAAGTTCGTTGAGTTTGTCGGCTGATTGCATGAGTTTTTTTAGGTCGGATCCCTCGGCCGTTTGCATAGCCGTGGCTAGCGCTTCTTTTTGGGTTTTGACGTGTCGTTCTATTAGACGCTGTTTGAGCCTGGCCGCTTGGACCGTAAGGTCATCTCTGGGCAAGTCTTGGTATAACTCCTCAAACTGTAACATTATAATTTTAACATAATCAGCGATGGGTTGCAATTGTGCGGCGACCTTGGTAGCCCCTTTAAAGTCGGGGTTAGCCTGCAAAAATTCTAGCAGCTGGCGGGCCGGGCCGTCTGTGAAGTAATCGCTGCTAAGCCCGTGCAAAAGCTGGCGCAGCTTGGGACGGGCCAAGGTCATGCACAGCAAGTGATCTTGCAAGCGGCGGTATTCCAAAGTGGCGCGGTCTAGTGCCGCTGGCTCAACCTTGATCTTTTTTAACAACCGCGGTTCAGGCCGGGCGTTGGCAAACTTGGCCTGCACAGCCTCCAGACTGGTATCTGTTAGGGCGGCGATTTTTTTGAGGTAATGTTCTTGCTCTATGGGATCTGGCAAACGCCGGACAGTGGCTAGTAAGGCATCTGTAAATGCCCGTTTGCCACTGGCGCTGGTTAGATCCGATTCGTCTTTGTACCTGTCTATTAGCCAATCCGGCGCGTAAACGGCTTGTTCAATTGCACCCTGCCAGGCGCTTAAATCTTTTTGAATAAGTTCGTCCGGATCTTTGGCGCCAGCAATGCTAATAATTTTTAGATTAACCTCAGCCTTGGCAGCCAGCGGGATAACCCGCTCGGTAGCGGCAATGCCGGCCTTGTCGGCATCAAAACTCAGGCGAATATCGCTGGTAAAGCGTTTTAGGCCCTTAAGGTGCTGATCGGTCATGGCCGTACCGGCGCTGGCTACAATGTTGCGCACCCCGGCCTGCCAAGAGGCAATCACGTCCAGATTGCCTTCGGCCACAACCACGTAGCCGCTCTGGCGGATGGCGTCTTTGGCCAGGTGCAGGCCATAAATCTGGCGGCTTTTGTCGTAAACAATAGTGGCTGGCGTATTTATATATTTGGGTGAGTTGGGCTCGTCGGCCAGCAGCCGGGCGGTAAAACCAACAATCTGGCCGCTGCCATCGGCCAGCGGAATCATAATCCGGCCACGAAACATATCGCGCGCCCCACCGCTGTAGCTGCTGGCCAGCCCGGCCCGCTGCATTTCATCGGCGCTAAAGCCGTGTTTGGTCAAAAAATCGGCCAGGGCCCGACCCTGATTGGGTGAGTAGCCGAGGCGCCAAGCCAGGATTGTTTCGCGCTTGAAGCAGCGTTTTTTGGTCAGGTATTCTAGCGCCGGTTTATTAACGATAAGTTGTCTTTGATAAAACTTGGCGGCTAGTTCTAGCGCCTCCAAGGTACGGTTTTTTAAGGCGCTGGTGGCACGATTGGGGCCGGATTTGTACTGGTCCAGATCAACGCCAGCCTTACGGGCGAGTAGTTCCAGCGCACCGCGAAAATCCAGGCCCTCTACCTCCATCACAAAGCTAAAAATGTCGCCACCGCGGCCACTGCTAAAGTCGTGCCAGATTTGTTTTTCGGGGCTAACTATGAAGCTCGGTGTTTTTTCGTTGCTAAAGGGGCTCAAACCCTTAAAGTTACGTCCGGCACGCTTGAGCTGAACGTACTCACTAAGCACGTCCTCTATACTCAACCGAGCCTTTACCTCACTCGCCGCATCCATCCCGTTAGAACCTCAAAAAAGTTACAAAGTTAATATTACGTTGACGCATGCACTCGTGTTCGAACGGCAGACGTGGTTCGGAAGGTAAGTGAGTTCTAACGGGATCCATGTCATTTAAGTATATAGCTAATCTACTGGGGCTAACAGCTTAAGCGCTTCAGTCTTGTGCTGGAGTGGGAAAATAGGATTCTATTTGTTCGATCAAGACTCCGTCTAATTCTTCACCGTAATCATAGGCTGGGTGATCTCTAAGTGCCGTCAGCACACGAGCTTCCACCTCCTGCTGCGGCTTGCTGTAATCAAAGATTAAAGCCACGCCTGTCATTAAAGTCGGATCCGATGGATGAGCTTCTGTCGTACTGGCTAAAGCCAGGGTCGAATCTAGCAAGATCGGGTTAATGCCAAAGCTTAACTCCCCTAAATCCGCCGACAAAGAAGTGAATCTAGCCTTGAAATCAGGAAAACTACTAGTATCCGGAGCCAAAATATAATATTTTCCGTAATCGCTCCAGTAGGGATTGTAAAAATGGGTAGGTATATTTGTAGCCCTGTCCCTTGAATCCAGGACGTCTATTGCCTTCGCGGCTTCAACTAAGGCTTTCTCTTGGTTGGCAATTTTTCTTATCAAATCTAGCTGGGATTTTAGCCTTTTAAACTCCTCAGGAGCAATTTCTAGAGTCCCCTTAACCACCTCTAGCTTGAAATCTTGGCTTTGTTCACCCTGGGCTACATTTGTTTCACTCATTGACAATGATTGTACGCTCAGAAGAATTCAGGTCAATTGCTAATGCTTATCGTCATTCGCCTGTTAAAATAGTGCATATGCCCAGTAGTGAGCTTTCTGTACTGCTTTGCAGTAAAACCGGGATCGCTCAACTAGTCTACTACGAAGACACGGGCATGATTCAATTTACGAACGTTTTGGCGAAAGCCAGACAGAAAGTCTACTACTAGGTATGCAGCCAGAGCAGCCACAAGCCAGCCCGCCAGGTCAAAACCCGCAGTATAACTTCATTATGGATGCTGGCAAACAGCCCAAAAAAGGCTTGAGCCTGCCCAAGCTCAACCTGCCCCGCCCCATCAAGATAGCTATTGGCGGCATAATAGCCTTGTTTTTGATTATAGTTTTATCTTCTTTGCTGTTTGGTAATAAATCGAGCCGTTATCAGCCCTACCTAACCGTCATGGCTCGAGGCCAGGAAATCGCCAGGGTTAGCGCCCTGGCCAAAGACGATTCCCAAGATCAAACCGTCCAGAACCTGGCCAGCACCGTCCAAACTACTCTGCTTAGTCAGCAGTCGCAGATTACCGCTTACCTCAAAAGTAACAAGGCCAGCTTTAGCGCCAAGCAATTGGCAGGGGATAAAAGCAGCGCCAGCGATTCGCTGCTGCAAACTGCTGCCCAAAATAACAATCTGGCAGCTGCTTATAGCAATTACCTAAAGCAAAACTTGGCCACTTATAAAAATGATTTATCAGCCGCCTTTGCCAAGGCCACGCCCAAAGGCAAACTTATACTAAACAGCGCTTATGACAGCGCCCAGACACTCCTAAGCACCCCGCCGCTATCTAGCTCGTAGATTTACTTTTACTTTGTTTGAGTGTTTAATTCTACAAAAGGAGTTTTATAAAACTATGGAAAGAGGCGGATTCGAGCACGACCACCCACAGCAAAAACTAGCCAGGGCCTTTGGTGATGTAATTGAACGTATGGCGGGGCCAATACCGGAACGCCAGACCGACGATTTTATGGGGATGTCTCTGGTAACTCAAGAGGCTGATGCCCGCACAAAGACTGATGTCGGAGATATACATATAAGTTTTGTTCATTCTGACATTTACGCTCAATTCGACTTTAAACTGCAGCATGCCGCCGAGATAGATAGTGGGAATATTCACCACGAATTCGGCCTACGCGAAGATGGAGTGATTGTACGGCGACGCCATGTGCGCGGGCACGGAATGGTTGCACCACATACCCAGAGAGAACTAGATGGGATGGAATCCTTGGCGCTTATTACGTATTTAAATAATCCAGGCCAGGACCCGGCGCTTTACCAACTATTCGGCCATGTAACACCCGAGGAACAGATAGAAATCGATGCCAAAATCCGCGAAGCGGATGCCGTGGTTGCCGAATATTCCAGATTTTTGGAAGAATCAGAGGCATCACATCGAATCAGACCCGATGACGATACGATACTTTACGGTTCAGCAGCTTAGCTCTTAACTAGTTCGTAAGAGTGGCGGATCAAATCCCGGACTTCATCATCCGGCACCTGCCCAGTTAGCAAAATTGTGTTCCAGTGCTTTTTGTTCAGGTGGTAACCAGCCAAAATCGTCTCGTATTTTTCGCGTAGTAAAGCGGCCAGCTGCGGGTCGCATTTGAGGCTGATTTGCAATGGCGTAGATTTTTCGGCCATTAGTGCAAACATCTTCCAGTCGCCCCGCACCGCCTTGCCCTGCCCACTGGCAAAGCCAGTAGCTCCGGCAGGCTCTTGGCGCATCGCTGTGTCAGTGACGTTCTGTCGCTCGCTCAAAGTAGTATTTCTACGTTTCGCTCGCTCCTCGCTACTTCCTTGCGCTGCATCCAAGTGCGAGTCGCTGGACTTATTTGGAATAAAGACTTTATAAACGGCTACGGTTGGACCAAATGGGTAGTCAACCACTGCGCCTGGCAGATCTAGGAGGTGTTTTTCTAATTGAGCTCGGGTCATAAATCGATTCTATCAGATGTTGTAGATTACGAGGCCAGCTGTTTGACATCTGGGTTTACTGTATATAATAAAAGTTATCAAATAGTCGGGTGTGGATGGGGAGTTATATGAGCTTGAGTAGCATAAAGGGTACTCTCAAACAAACACTACAAAAAACAGTCAATTTATCATTGTCCGTAATCATAGGTGCCAGCGGCCTAGCCGTCGCCGCACCATTTTTGTTCAGTCAGAGTGCTATGGCCGACAGCAATACAACGACGTTCGATTCGTTCAACACCGGGAGCGTCAATGGCCAAAATGGATGGAGCGCAACTGGACCATACGATGAATCAATCGTAGATAATTCTGGCAATAAAGCCCTGCGCGTATCGGATTCTGTTACTAGTGGTTCATTTGGAGATTGGGTCTTTGCGGCGCCTCTCGCCAATTCAGTAGGCGAAAATAGCGCAGACAATCATTTTGAAATGCAGTTTGATATTGCTGCGGCTGGTCAATCCGACCCAGCAGGCTCACATGTTTCCGTCTCTCCGGATAGGGGCGATGGTTCGCGCATGAGCTATTTGCGTTTTGAGTATCAGGCGGATGGCATTCACGTCTTTTTCGACGATGTTTCTGACGCCGGCCCCATCGGGACCACGGCCACATTCAACGAAACAGACATTGCTACTATGACCAAGACAGCCTCGCACAACATTAAGCTAACTATGGATACGCTTACTGGACCGTCCAACGATATCGTTAACGTATACATTGATGGCTCATTAGTTCATACCGGAACCAGCTGGGAGAATTACTACCGCTACGACAGCGAAGCTTCGGCAGAGCAAAGCCCCCGCCCCGTAGATACTATGATCATCCAGGCTCGCGGAACTGCACAGCCTGGCGATCTTGGCTTTTTGTTCGACAATGTCAGTTTGTCCAGCTCAGTTACTACGATTACTGTGCCGGATAGCGGCGGTAATACAACGGTAAATAACGCCACGCCAACGGCAGTGGTAACATCACCTAGCCAGCCAGTAAATGTGACCGTAACTAACGGTACTAGCAATGCAGGCGTTGACTATAGCGCGCTTAAAGCAAACCCTTCAGATAATTTTGTTCAGGTACCTGCAACCACTATTCAGACCCAGAGTGCCAACGTCCAGATCCAGGCCGGAACGACAGTGACCGCTAGCGGCAGTTGGAACGGCGTAATTATCGCTCCAACGGTTCAAACAAATGCCAGCGTTACCATCCCAACCCCCTCAGGTACTTCGACTACGATTGGAACTGTTATCGAGGTAGGCTCTAGCAGCGTCAGCCTGACCTTTGACCAAGCTGTCAGGATTTTGATCGCTGGCCAAGCAGGCCAGCTGGTAGGCTTCGTTCGCAATGGCGTATTCACCCAAATTTCAACGGTTTGTACCGCCAACGACCCAAGCACTCAGCTGTCAGCCAACGGCGACTGCTACATCAACGTCGGCTCGGACTTGGTTGTATGGACCAAGCACTTTACGCAGTTTGTTACCTACGCCCGCAACAATAATTACGTCGTCCAACCAGGAGACACGTTTTACATTATTGCTCAAAAAGTTGGTCTCACATTAGCTCAGCTGGAGGCTTTGAACCCTCAGGCCGGCCACCCAGCGGGCAACTTCAGCCTAATACTGCCTGGCGACATACTGAACATTGGCAGCGCCAGCGCGGTGAGCCTAACTTCCGCGACAAAGCCATCGACAAGCAGCTCCGCAGGCTCAAATGGCGAGGTTTTGGGCACCACGACTCCAGTCGCTAAGGCTCTTTCTACCAGCACCACCAAGCCGGCAGCAACTGTCGCATCGGCTGCCAAGGCAAGCTCTGGCAAGATCCTAGGTATGCAGTGGTATTTCTGGCTAGTAACCTTAGCTATATTGGCCACCGCCGGGTACGGTATTTACCGCTACGCCGAAGGCACCGAAACTAAATAGCTAAAGAAGTTTTAAAAACTTAGGCTTCCAGCCACCCATAAAGTGGCTGCCGGGGCAGAGTGTCCCCGGTTTGGCCTCGCAATGGCCAATAATATCTTTGGCATCAACCTCTGGATAGTAACGTTTGATATGGGCAGCCAGTTTTTGTAGAATCTCCGGGGCCGGATCTTGGTTTTCGTAATCATTATCCAGGCAAATACCAATGCTGCGTTTGTTGATATCCCAATTGCCGGCGTGCCAGCCGATTTGATCGTCCGCCAGCAGCCGCTCAAAGCTGCCGTCCATGCGCATCAACCAGTGGTAGCACAAAAAAGTCTGGCGGCCGTTTCTCAGGTGGCCCGACCAAATGGCTTGACCCTTTAGTCCCCTTTCCTCTTTGATGGTCGGATTCGTATAATAAGGCGCGTAAATATTTAAAAGCTGCGTGGCTTCCATATAGCTCAATCGATAATTGAGGTGGCCGGTGTGGTGGATAACGATAGTATCGAGCGGCTGGCGTTCAATATCCAAATCGGGGCCGTTGGAGGCCAGGGCGACTCTGCCCTGGGCCAAAGCCTCTTCGAAAAAATGACGCCAGACGCGGTGGAGCTGGCTGCGCTCTTTTGAGCCGGGCGGAAATTGTTGGTGAGCTGATTCCATATATGGCACAAATTCCATATACCAGTCTGGCCGCTTGATAGCGGCGGTCCAATAATTTTCGTCAAGGAACGCCGACTTACCCACTAGATATGTCTCTTGAACCATGAAGATGTTTCTTCAAACAAACGTAAAACAACATCATCGGAATCATCAAACTGGTGGCTGCCATCTTTAATAACAGTTAATTTCTTGGGCTCATTGGCTGCGTTGATATATTTTTCCTGTAATTCCGTCATTATGCCTTTGCCTGCTGCGACAATCTTAAGTGGATAGCCTTTATCGGCAGCAAGATTAGTCGTATCTCCCATGATTTTTTGTTCATCATCAATGGCTTTTGGCTCGATGTATCCCCAGCCATCCAAATACAAGATAAGATCATCTACCCTTTTCTGGCGACTATTTTTTCTCCATTCTACAGATTCTGGTTTATGGAATACTTCACCGTGAGTGGGGTCCCACAGAACAGCGCCATCAAGCTTAGACTTGGATCGCAAAATAGTTAAGCCGCCATAGCTATGGCCTATAGCAAAAACTTGCTTTACCTTTTTACTTCTCAAATAGTCAATAACCGTATCGAAATCTGTAACGTGAACTGGTAAAGTGCAATCGATCAGATCTCTAGTATAAGGCTCGCTGTCGTACATAAATAAACGTAAGCTCGCGATGCCCTGCTCATATAAATATCGAGCGGATAAATAAGGGAGTAATTCATTGCCTGTGCCCGGTAGGCCGTGCACTATTACGGCTAAGGGTTGGTCGAAGCTTCCCCTCAGAATCCCCTTAATCTTTAGCCCATCAGTGTTTGGCAAATCGATAAAAATGGTTTCTTCTGGCTCTGATCGGTAATTCATCTCAGTCATTTTCTTCGGCATCTTTGGTGGGTTTGAAATCTAGGCTGTTGGAATTGATGCAAAAACGCTTGCCGGTAGGAGTTTGTGGCGCGTCGTTGAAAACATGCCCCAAATGGCTGCCGCAATTGGCGCATTCTACCTCTGTGCGCTGCATGCCGCCGCTATTGTCATCCACCAATCGAACAGCATCGCTAGAAGCTACATCGTAAAAACTCGGCCAGCCCGAGCCAGAATCGAACTTGGTGTCACTTTTAAACAGTTCGGCGCCGCAAACCGGGCAAACGTAAGTGCCGGCTTGTTTATTCTGCAAAAGCTTGCCGCTAAACGGCGCCTCTGTCCCCTTTTGGCGCAATGCGTAGAACTGCTCGGGCGTTAGCTTTTTCTTCAGCTCATCATCACTTAGTTGTTTGGATGGCATATTACTTAGATCGGCGGACTGCCAGTTTGCGCCCGATTACGTATACCCAGCCCAACAATTCCAAAATAACGATTTGCAGCAGGGCCCAGACTACAGGCGATAGGTATTCGTCCTTCCAGCCATTGCCGTTGAAGCCCATACTATATGACCCGGTGTTATGGTTGAATAATATTTTATCAACTAGGGGCAGCGTGACCGAAGATAGAGGCTGGGTAATGATCAAGGCTAGCAATATGGCTACGATCAGAGACGAAGCATCTTTGCGCTTTAATATTTTTATTAAGATCATTGTCAAAAACTCCTAAATTAATAGTCGAATTATAGCTTGGTTTACGGCAATTTGGTTACATTTTATCGGGAGCTTCGATGCCCAACAGATTTAGACCGTTTTTTAAGACCTGGCTATAGTTTTTTACCAAACCTAGGCGCACGGCTTCGCGCGGATCGCCGATTATGCGGCTGGATTCGTAAAAGCGGTTAAAATTCTGGGCCAGTTCGTACAAATAGGTGCCGATACGGTGCGGCATGAGCTCGGCCGTAGCTTTGGCTACCACTTCTGGATATTCGCCGATTTTGCGCACCAGGCTTCTTTCGCTTTCTTGAAGAGTTGAGCCGTCTTGCAGGATCTGACCCTGCAGAGTTGATTTGGCCAGGATCGAGCGAGCCCGGGCATAAGCGTACTGCAAATACGGTCCGCTGTTGCCTTCCA
>Ga0265338_10000269_pt1 | contig 95081 bp, 95 predicted proteins | sample 42126metaG_FD_193579 | JGI IMG/M metagenome (GOLD analysis project Ga0265338, IMG submission 193579) | Rhizosphere microbial communities from Carex aquatilis grown in University of Washington, Seatle, WA, United States - 4-21-26 metaG | ecosystem: Host-associated > Plants > Roots > Rhizosphere...
GAAGAAAAGACGGGTTTGAATCAATGGCTTTAAAGCTGTGCGCCGTGCGCATGGCAGACCCGAGGAAAGAAAATCGGGGCCGCAGACGTTTTATCGATTGACCGCTCGCCCTAATGGGTGACCCCTTTGAGAAACCAATGGTCAGCGTGGCGCGGAACCGCGCATCTCGACCGTTAGCCAGGCGCGTGTATAAGCCCACCATTGTTTGGCCGTGGGCACCGCGATACCGAGGGCTGCGGCGGTCTCCTCAAAATTCAATCCAACGAAATAACGCAGCTTCACCAGTTCCGCCTTGCGCGGATCCACGACAGCGAGTTTCTCCAGAACTTCATTCATGGCGAGCAGTTGGTCGTCCTCCGCCACGGGAGAAGCAATATCCAACCCGTCCACGTCAACCGCCTCAACACCCGCGCCGCGTTTTGCCGCCAGTCTTCGCCGGGCGTGCTCGATGAGGATGCGGCGCATCGCCTCGGCGGCCGCGCCAAAGAAGTGAGCCCGATTTTGAAAGGCCGGCGCATCCTCACCGCCCAGCCGCATCCATGCTTCGTGAACGAGCGCAGTTGCTTGAAGCGTGTGACCGGCGGCTTCACCCGACATCTTGTGCGCGGCCAGACGGCGGAGTTCGTCGTAAACGATGGGGAGCATTTCGGCGGCGGCTTTTGGATCGCCATGCTCCACTCGTTCCAAAATGTGCGTGAATTCACTCACCTTTCCCAAGAATAGAGAGAAGTTTTCCGTCAACAACTTGAAACCATTACCCTATGGCCTCTTTTTAGAGGCGTCGTGGATGGTGCGGATGGCGGTCAACATGCCGGGATCTCTAATGTCGTTGATGGCGCCGCTATCGGTCAAAATCTCTGCGAACATCAGCGCGGCCTTCTGGTCGTGCATGGCCCAGTAGGTGGCAATCATGCCGATGGCACCGGCGAGATTGGTGCCGGTTTGGTGGATCTTCTCGAATGTCCTGAGGGCGGCTGCGTGTTCACCGCTGAGAAGCCAGTCGGCGGCGTTGCGCAGCGGGGTGGCTTTGAAATCGTATTGAAGGCCGTTTTCGTCCTCTTGCATGGAGGCAAATACGTCAACGAAGATGAAATTGACGCCGATAAACAGCACCGAACCATCGGCGTCTCTGGGCAGGAGCTGGCGACCAGCCGGGCCTTCATCCAATGGTATCAAAAGCTACTGGCGTATCGCGCCGGTGAAACCATGACCGGCGTGAATGCGCAGATCAGCAAGCTTGGCAACGCGCTGCCGACCGCTGCGAAGATATTGGAAGCGGCGATGGCGGAGGCGGACGCGGCAGCGGTTGCGTAACCACGAATTAACACGAATTGACACGAACAGGCCCCGGGAAACCGGGGCTTGTTCGTTTTTGGATGTAGCCATAGAGGCATAGAGAGCATAGAGGAGGTTTATACTTGGAACTTGCTGTGGGTTTGCGATGGCGTCATTTTTCAACCATGAAAATCCATCGCCTGCCGGTGTTGCTGCTGGCCATCATCAGTACGCCTGCAATGGGGGCGGCCCCGTTCTTCAATGTTCTGGATTATGGCGCGCACACGAGCGGTTCGGCCAGTTCAACTGAAGGAATTCAATCCGCCATTGAAGCCGCGAAATCCGCGGGCGGAGGCACGGTTTATTTTCCACCCGGCCATTATGTCAGTGGCCCCATCGAACTGGCGAGTGACCTCACGTTGGACATTGATGCCGGAGCCACGCTGCAATTTCCCGCCCACCGGCTGCCCTTCACCAAGGGGCGCGAGCAGGGCATCGAATGCCTGACGCCGGTTCCGTTGATCGGTGGACATGACCTGCATAACGTCACCATCACGGGCCGCGGTCTCCTGACGACCGACAATGCCGAATGGCTCAAGATCATGCCCCGGCAAAATGCGTCCGGGGATGATCCCGGCACGGCGTTTGGAACGAATTGGGAGCATCTGCTGCAGGAGCTCGAAGTCAAAACGCCCGCGCCAGACGAAGATTACCAAAAGGCCGCGCCGGAACTCCGGCCTTCCTTCGTTCGCTTCATGAACTGCACCAATGTCCTGGTGGAGGGGATTCATTTCACAGGTTCTTCGATGTGGACGGTCCATCTGCTCTACACAGATAACGCCGTGGCCCGCAATCTTATCATCGAAACATATCCGGGCGTGCACACAGATGGCATCGCGGTGGATTCCAGCCGCAACGTGCGGATCTCCGATTGCTACATTGATACCGGCGATGACGGCATCGTTATCAAATCAGGCAAAGATGCGGATGGACGGCGGGTGAACCGTCCCAGCGAAAACATTTCCATCGCCAATTGCACGGTGCATCACGCCCATGGCGCAGTGACGCTGGGCAGTGAAATTTCCGGCGGCATCCGCAATGTCGTGGCGGACAACATCACCTGTGACGGAACCCAGATCGGCATCCGCATCAAGAGCCGGCGCGGGCGCGGCGGCATGGTGGAGGACGTGCGATTCAACAACTGGACGATGGAAAACGTGGGCACCGCCATCAATGTCACGAGTTATTACCTGATGGAAGGCGAAAAGAAGACGGCGGAAGAACCGGTTTCGGAACGGACACCCCAGTTCCGAAATATTGGCATCAGCCAGGTGACCATCCACCACGCGCGGCTGGCCATCGATATTGAAGGGCTGCCGGAAATGCCGGTTTCCGGCGTGCGGATCAGCGATGTGATCGCTTCCGCAAAAACGGGAATGCGCGGCTCGTTTGCTGACGCACTGGAACTGCACGATGTCTGGATGGAGGCCGAAAGCGGGCCGGCCTTCCTGTTGCATGACACGAAGGAACTACAGCTCGACAACGTTTCATCACGTGCGCCGTTAAAGGACGAACCCGTCATACGCCTGGAGCACTGCCCCGGCACGGTGGTACGGGATTGCCAGGCCTTCACCGGCACCGGCACTTTTCTGTCAGTCGCTCCGGGCGAAGCGAAGGAGGTAACGCTGGAGGGAAACGTGCTGGACCGCGCGAAGGAAAAGGTGGCGGAGACGAAAGGGGACTCTCAGTAATATGGGCGTTAGTCCTTTTGAGTGACGCCTTATGAAGAGGGTGGAAAATGACGAATGACGAATGACGGGTGCGGGAATCTTTAATAAGGAAGCCAGGAGGACAGGAACATGGCAGGCCCGTTGGACGAGCTGTTTCGTTTCGTGTCAAAACAGATGACCCTTTTTTGACAACTCTTGGTCGCTTTTCACGCAGCTGCGAAAGGGCAATTAATTCGACAGTTGCGACACACTCAACTCTTCGCAATGATGGTCGTGTGATGTCTATACTCAAAACGATAGTTCTGATGTGCGGGTCGGTTTGTTTCATTTCCGCAAACGTTCAGGCTGAAGTGGTGGCAAATTCTGATACCGGACAAATTTTCAAATTCAAATTTGAACTCAACAAGCCAGTGACTTACGCGATCCAGAACAAATCATGGACAGTCCATGATAGCAGCTCCGCGACCCGCAGTTCACTGATCCGGGATTCAGCGGACATACGCTATAAAATCAGACTGACAGCGATCAGCACAAACCAGGACGGAACAACCGTGGTGTTTTATGAACGATTTGAACTTGAACAGAGTTTTGAAAATGTGGGGCCTGCGGGGAAAGGCACGGTTGTAACTCATGGATTAGATATAATCAGCAAACAAAACGACATCGTTACGCTCGATACCGCGAAAGAAATCGGAATTTCACAGGCAAGAAATTTGAAACTCGCGGTGTATCCCTCATTGTTAAGTGGATATTTTAATGTGGACGCTTTGGGGCAGATTAAGAGTATAGAGGGAGATCTGCCATTTATTGATTACTGGCAAGAGCGGCTTAAATATGCGATCGGGTTTTATTCAATTGTTTTTCCGACCAACTCTATTTCTGTCCACGATTCATGGACAAATAGCATCGTCTTGCGAATCGTCGCCGGTGTTGTTCTTAATGGTAATGGAATTTTCCAGCGAAATGTATTTAGCCGGGAATTGGATTCGCAAACCAATGTCTCTTTCACACTATATGAATCGGGTGGCTTTCAGAATTTAAGTGGTTATGTCGAGCAATCGGGGCAAAGAACGAGCGTGGCGATACCTGACCATAGCGACAATATGAGTGCCACTTTTATTTTTGATCCAAAGCTGGGTCGGCTGATCAGTATGAAGAAAACTCAAAAAATTGAAGATTCCACGAGCATGATGAATCAAGGTGTGGTGAGCACTGGACATGACACCGCCGAATTTGAAAGTTCCATGACGCTTGTGTCTCCGTAAATAAATCCTACTCCTCCTTTTGACTTTTTGCGCAATGGGCGTGATGCGAAATGAATTATTTTGAGCACGTTTTTGGATTTGCGCTGGGTTCGCCGGCACGAGCACTTTCTGTCCGTCGCCCCGGACGAATCGAAGGAGGTAACGCTTGAGGCACTGTGAATTGACCTGTTTTGGACTTCTTAGTTTATAAGTTAACGTCGTTCAACCAAGATGTGTCTCACTTTGCGTTTCCATTTGACAGTGCCTCGAAGCCTGAGATTACGTCGAAAAGTTCCTCGTCAATGCCCGCCTGACGGGTTCGGTGGAAGGTGCCATGGAGCGTTTCCAGTAATTCATCAATGTTCTTATCGGCCCGTTCCATCGCGGCCAGACGACTCGCATTCTCACTCGCGAGGGATTCGGCGCAAGCGCGGAATAGCGAGATGAAAAGGTATTCGCGAATGAGCGCGCGTAGCGTGGTGGTGCCGCCACCAATGACCTCGGGCAAAAGCTTGGTCGGCCAGAGAACTTTGGCCAGATCCTGCTGCCATGAGGCATCGAGCGGCAGCAGCCGCTGACTGACTGGTTCGTAAAGAGCGCCGGACCTGGGGCGGTTGTGGAAGATGTAAAGACGGGTATATTCGCCTTTGGCCCGACGCGCTTCGCTTTCGATTTGAATCTCTCCGACCAGCGGCGTGATGGATTGAACTGAATTCGGCACGGCAAAGAGTCCCAACAACGGCACGCCTGCGTCCGCCAAACGCGCATGAACGCGCTCACCGACAGCCCAGACTTCGGATTTGCCTGGCAGAGCGGCAAGTGTCTTGACCGCATAATCGGCGACCACGTCATTAAACTGGCCGACCAATCCCTGATCAGAGCCGAACACGACTGCGCCAATCGTTCCGATGTCGGTTTGTCCCTTCCACTTGATGGCCGGAGCGGCTGGCTGGCTTTCCCGAAAGCACGCTCCCAGCCCCAATTCGACGGTGCGATAGTAGTCACCCAGTGCGCGCACCGACTTGTCGTATTGTCCAATGCTCGAAGCAGCCAGGGCTTTCATGGTACGGACGACGGATTGGAGGTCGGCAGCGCTGCCAATTTTTCGGGTCAAGCTCGTTGTGGATTCGCTCATGGCTTCTCCTGGAGTTCGACTTTTCCGGAGGGTTTAACTTTCGCCTGAGGCTCCGGCTTGGATTCGATTTTAGGCTTCGACTCTGACTTAGCTTCCGGATTGGGTTCAACTTTACCCGGATCCTTGGTCTCAGTTTTAGGTTCGATCTTAACTGCGGGTTTCGCTTCTGGTTTCGCTTCTGGCCTGGGCTGGAAAGGCGCTAGCGTTTTGCGGGCGATTTCCACGATGGCCTTTTTATCCTCGTCATTTAATTTTTCAGCGGTTTCAAAGCGCGCACTTATTTCCGCCGGGATGGAAGCCGCAGCTTCGCGCACGGCATTACCAGCGTCCGTCATTTGGTCAAGCGGAACCGGATCAAACAAGTTGGCGGTCAACGCCAGCAGGATGGTAATTTGTGCGGGCACATCCACCGGAGCGAATTCCGGCTGCTTGAGGCAGGCGCGGATCCGCCGCCCATGTTCGATGATCTTACGGGTGTCGTCGTCCAGACGCGCGCCGAACCGCGCAAAGGTTTCAAGTTCTTCGAATTGCGCATAGGCGAGTTTCAGGTCGCCCGCGACGGCGCGGTAAGCTGCCCATTGCGCCTCGCCGCCAACGCGCGAAACGGATTTACCAACATCCACTGCGGGTAACACGCCCAATTCGAACAGCGTCGGAGAGAGGTAAATTTGCCCGTCGGTGATGGAGATCAGATTGGTCGGAATGTAGGCGGAAATATCCTGTGCTTCGGTCTCGATGATCGGGAGCGCCGTGAGTGAACCACCGCCGCGATCCTTGCTCAAATGCGTCGAGCGTTCCAGCATTCGCGAATGAATATAGAAAATGTCGCCGGGAAAGGCTTCACGGCCAGGTGGCCGGCGCAGCAAAAGCGATAATTCGCGATAGGCTTCGGCGTGTTTCGTAAGATTGTCATAAACAATCAGCACGTCACGACCCTTCTCCATGAAATATTCCGCAATACTGGTGGCGGCGTAAGGTGTGATATAAGTAAGTCCCGGCGCGTCGTTGCCTTCGGCGACCACCACCACCGTATAATCCAAGGCGCCTTTTTCGCGGAGGTTCGCCACTGCCTTGGCGACGGCGGAAGCACGCTGGCCAATGGCACAATACACGCAGATCACATTTTTCCCGCGTTGGTTTAGAATACTGTCGATGGCAATCGCCGTCTTGCCTGTCTGGCGATCGCCCAGAATCAATTCGCGCTGGCCGCGGCCAATGGGAATCAGCGCATCAACCACCATTAGGCCGGTCTGGAGCGGGACCGTGACCGGTGCGCGGTCCATGATAGCCGCAGCTGGGCGTTCGATGGGAAAGCGTTGGGCGGCATTCACCGGCCCATGACCATCCAGAGGCCGACCGAGCGGGTCAATGACGCGTCCCAGTAATTCCTCCCCCACCGCCACGTCCATAACGCGCCCGGTGCGTTCAACTTCGTCGCCCGCGTGCAGGTCTTGATATGCGCCAAGCAGCACAACACCGATTTCATCCTCGTCCACGTTGAAGGCGATGCCGAGCACATCACCAGGAAACCTCACCAATTCCTCAAAGCCCACGCCGGGAAGGCCAGAAACCATGGCGATGCCGGTGGCAACGCTAATGACCGTGCCCACCTCGCGTGGCGTCAATTGCGGCGCAAAGTTTCCCAATCCCTGGCTGATTCCAGCAAACGTTCGGTCGAAGACACTCTGCAATTTTTCAGGGGCAACGTTCATGCGCTCTTTATTGCGGGCTTGGTTTCCTCAGGTAAGGTTTCGGTTTTGGATTCAGGCTTGGACTCAACTTTGGTTTCCGGTTTCAACTCAACCTTGGCCTCAAGCCTGGGCGCAGCTTCAACTTCAGGTTTAGTTTCGACTTTGACTTCTGTTTTGGATACAGGCTTGGCCTCTGGTTTCGGCTCGGACCCGGCTTTTGGTTTACTCCCGGCGTTGGCTTCAGTTTTAGACACCGACGCAGATTCGGGTTTGGGTTCAGACTTAACTTCTGGCTTGGTCGTTGGCTCTGGGGGCTTGGGGGCTTCGGGTTTAGGCTCAACTTTGACTTCAGGCTTGGGTATGGGTCTGTCTGTTTCCTTCAGAAGTTGGCCGACGCCCTTTTCGAGTGACACCAAATAATCCGCGATGCTCCAACCCATTTTTTGCCCATTCGTGGAGATTTCGATTCCACTGACCAGGTCTGGCGAGGTTTCAAAACGCAAGTGAATATCAGCCGAAAAGGTTTCGTTAAGCGCATTTTGGATGGCCGCGCGTTGCGGCGCCGGCAAATCAAAAGTGCTGCGGACAAGGGCAGGCTCGTGATTTTTCTTAAGTGCTTCGCCCAACACGGCTTTCGCCTGTTCGTCCAGTCCTCGCAGGCGGCGGGTGAACACTTCTCCCATCCGCTCTTCCAGACTCGTGGTGGCCAGATCCGTCAACGCCTTGCGCGTGATGGCGAAAACTTCCTTTTGCATCAAACGACTGATGGCCTGATTTAGGTTGCGCGCGTCCGTGATCAGTGATTCCTGTCGCTTGGCGCTCAAGGCATCAGCGGCCTTCCGCGCTTCGTCGAGGAGTCGTTGACGTTCGGTTTTCGCCTCCTCCGTGGCTTTAGCCAGAAGGGCTGCGCGCTGCTGGTCGAAGTCCTCGTTCTTCTTCTCAAACTCGTCACGCTCCTTTTGGGCTTCAGTCTTTTTCGCGTCCGCGTCCGCGAGTTCCCTGGCGATCAACTTTTCCCGCGCGTCGATGGCGTTCAGGATGGGTTTGTAGAGGAAATGCTTCAACAACCACACGAGGATGAGGAAGTTCAGCGCCTGTGCACCGATGGTGAACCAGTCGATCAACATAGGTTCACTTTCCTGCGGCCTGGGTTGCCCCGGCAATGGCGTGATTCCAAAATGGATTGGCGAAAATCAGAATCATGGAAACCACAAAGCAGTAGATAGCCGTGGACTCGATCATCGCCAGGCCGACAAACAGCGTTCGGGTGATGGTGGCGGAGGCATCGGGTTGCTGCGCCAGCGCGGTCAGCGCCGTGGCGACCGAGCGCCCTTCGCCCAGTGCGGGCGCCATGCAGCCGATCCCGGTGGTGATGCCGGCGGTGACGATTGATGCCACCGCGATAATGGTCATGCTATCCATAATTTTTCCTTTGTTTTTGTTGTTTCAAGTTTTGGCTTTCGCGGAGGGCTTGCGTTTGCGCGTGGCGGCCGCGATATAAACTGTGGCCAGGATGAAGAAAATGTAGGCCTGCACCATGCCGGTGAGCAGACCGAGCGCCGTCATGATAACCGGAAAAATGAATGGCGTGATGGTAAGCAGAATCCCAATGATCATCGCTCCGCTCATCATGTTGCCAAACAAGCGGACGGCCAGCGCGAGCGTGCGCGAAAGTTCGCTGATGATATTGAACGGCAGCATGATGAAAGTCGGCTTGGTGTAGGATTTGAGGTAGTCCCCCAAGCCCTGCTCCTCGATGCCGAACAAAGGCACAGCCACAAACACGGACAGTGCGAGCGCCGCGGTGGTCGAGAGTGAAGCCGTTGGGGGTTCGTAGCCGGGGATGATGGTGCAAAGCGCTGCCAAGGCGACGAACAAAAACAGCGTTCCCAGGAAGCCGATATATTTTTCCGGGCGCTTCAGGCCTACTTCTTCGATTTGCTTCTCGATGCCGGTGATAATGATTTCCAAAAGATTTTGCCAGCGTGAACGTTTCAGCTCCGTGGAAAGATTGCGCGTAATAAGTATCGCGCCCACAACCAGCACGAACATCAGTCCCCAGGTGAACACAATCGTACCGTTGAGTTTGAAGAACCCATGCTGCCAGAAAATCATCTGGTCGGGACTAAGGTGCATGACCGACCTCCTTTACCGCAGGATGACGATATTTGAGCGGCGGACGCGTCAGCCGCACTACAATGAATCGTGCGATGACAAATCCAACCAAACATGCCATCAACCGGTGCCAATCGCCGCGACCGACAAAATAAAATCCGAGCAGGACAAGGCTCATTCGCAGCAGCAAACTGCCGAGAAACAAAAGCGCCGGATGTTTGGACGAAACCCCCTTGCCCACCGTCCACCAAAGGCCGCCAAAGAAAACCGCGCCAAACAAAAGACCCGCGATCAAAACGACCGCCAGGATTAAAAAATTACTCATCGCTATCCTCCGGTTCGTCCTGCATCGCTCTTTCTTCCTTGGCTACCCAAAACCACGCATTCAGACAGCCTAGTGCCAACCCAGCCACCAATAACGCCAGCGTCCAGGGGTGTTTGCCTGGATAATGTTTGTCCAGCCAGATACCGAGCGCCGCACCGAGCAGAGTCGGCACGACCACCGACCAACCGACGAGCCCCATCATGCCCAGGCCCAACCAGACACCCTGCGTGGATTTGCGCGCCTTGATCTTTCGCGTCGCCTTTGCGGCAATTTCTCCGGCGAACGTCGATTCGTTTTTCGAGGCTTTGTTCGGTTCGTTAATCATGTTGCAGGTTTGCGAAGCGTCGCAGAAATCCGGTTTCCAATTTCACCGTAGCCTGACGCACGCTCTGCTCGGTTTCATCCAGGGTCAGAAACTCCTTTTCCACAACTGCGTGCAATTGGCCAAGGTCCTTACCTCCGGTCGCACGGCGAACAGACACCAGCACATCCAGGCCGGTCTTGACCAGCACGCCTTCATCCACAGCCACAAATACTTCTCCGGCGGATCCGGTCTGATAAATCAAAATTCCCGGCACAAGTGCCGCCACGCAATCCTGCCGGTGCGGCAGGAGTCCAAACGAGCCTGCGTGAGTCTCGGCGACTATGCGCAACACGTCGGTTTTCTCGGCGAAAATTTGGAACGGCAGAAGAACTTTAAGGTGCATGAGCGACGTCGGCATGTTCGACCTTTGGTTGAGGTTTCGATTCCGGTTGTTTTGTAGGTTCAGGCGGGGTTTTGGCTGGCGCACCAGCAATGGGTTTTTGGTCGGTTTTTGATTTGGCCTCCGAATTGGACTTTGGTTTCGGCTCTACCGTTGCATCGGCCTTGGCTTCCGGTTTAGCAGGAGTTGTGGGTGGAACAAGTTTCGGTTTTCCCGTCGCTTCGCTGATAGGTCCGATCATGTAAAGGCCTCTCTCCGGGTAATCCTTGAATTCGTCGTGCAGGATTCGTTCGCATCCGTCCAGCGCGTCTTTGAGGCTGACGAGCTTTCCTTTAAGTCCAGTGAATTGTTCAGTCGTGAAAAACGGTTGCGTGAGAAACCGCTCCAGCCGGCGGGCGCGCACGACCACCGTCCGGTCTTCCGGCGAGAGTTGCTCCAGCCCGAGCATGGCGATGATATCTTTGAGCTGGCCGTATTGCGCAAGTGTCCGGCGGATCTCCTGCGCCAGGGCGTAATGCCGTTCGCCGACGATGCCCGGCGTGGCCATCTTGGAACTGGACTGCAACGGATCGATTGCCGGAAAGAGTCCTTCGCTCGCCCGCTTGCGCGAAAGCACGATGGACGCAGAGAGATGCGAAAAGGTATGGACTGCCGCCGGATCGGTGAAATCGTCTGCGGGCACATATACTGCCTGAATCGAGGTGATCGCGCCTGTATCCGTGTTGGCGATGCGTTCCTCCAACCCCGACAGCTCCGTGCCCATCGTTGGCTGATAACCCAGACGAGACGGCATCTGGCCCATCAAGCCGGATACTTCCATGCCGGCCTGGATGAATCGGAATATATTATCAATGAGCAGCAGGACATCGCGATGCTCGTCGTCGCGGAAATATTCGGCCATCGTCAAGGCCGTATGGCCGATGCGAAACCGGCTACCCGGCGGCTCATTCATCTGGCCGAAAATCATCACCATGTTCGCCAACACGCCAGCTTTCTTCATGTCGCGATAAAGCTCCTCGCCTTCGCGGCAGCGTTCACCGATGCCGCAGAAAATGCTGACGCCCTGCTGATGACTGATCATGTTATGGATCATTTCGGTGAGCAGCACTGTCTTGCCCACGCCCGCTCCGCCAAACAGTCCCGCCTTGCCGCCGCGTTCCAGCGGCACGAGCACATCAATGACCTTGATACCTGTCTCAAAGATTTCTGACTTGGTGGAACGTCGCGCCAGCGGCGGCGGCGCACGATGCACGGAACGCCATTGGACATCCGGCGGTGCCGGCTGTCGATCGATCGCGTGACCAAAAACGTCAAACATCCTCGAAAGAATCGCTTTACCCACCGGCGCTTTTAAGGGGCCGCCGGTGTCTTCCACCGTCATGCCGCGGGCGAGACCTTGCGTGGGAGTCAAAGCGATCCCGCGCACGTGATACGCATCACGCTGCGCAAGCACTTCGATGACGATCTCGTTTTTCGCTCCGGTCCGAAGCACCGAGTAGATCGGAGGCAAATTCGTATCGAACCGCACATCCACGACGCTGCCGCGCACCGAGGTAACTGCGCCGAGATTCGGGGAATTTGCCTTACCTTTCATACTATTGGACCCCATCCAAACAGACGGTGATGGCTTCAATCACCCTTTTAGTCTCATTGGGGTCTCTGACGCGGATGGAGGCAACGCCGGCTTGTTCAGCTGGATAATCATTACCCCCGGGGAACAGGGCATCCCCGATAAACACCATTTCCTCAATGGCAATGCCCAGGATGTCCCGGAGTTTTCTTATCCCGTAGGCTTTATCAATGCCCGGTTTGGTGACGTCAATGGAAGTCGTGCCTCCCAGACGCACGGAGAACTCGGGGATCAGTTTATCAAGAAGTGCCTTAATCTTCTTCCGTTTGGTGAAGTCAGGGTCCCAGTTTTTCTTTTCTTCGATAGGTGCCTGCTGTCCCAATGCGGAAAATGTAATCTGGCTTCCGCGGTCTTCAATGGTTTCGCCCCAGACCTTTTCAACTTTGAAACCCGCTGATTCAAGTGCCTGTTTTAGCGAATTGATGATTTCCTTTTTTTCGTCCGTCGTAAAATCCTCTGAATAGATCTTTTTCCAACCTCCTGCATATTGGTAGAACTTTGTTCCACAGGTGGGCAGAAGAGATAAATTCTTCAGGTGTTCGTCGCGGGGAAGATTGGAGAGAACTTGTTTCTCAAACTGCGGCCAATCGCCCCCGGAAATCACCGCTACTTTCGTAATCCCCAGCAAAGCAGTGAGCAGTTTGGCCATCTCGATGTCGAGCGGTGCTTTGCTTTCGGCAAGCGTGCCATCCAGATCGAAAACGATGAGCTTCTTCATTGGATCGTGGATTTCCATGCTCCTGCCTGCGTTCGTTCAGTTGCCGTAGTGTATTCGCCACGCCGCGCGGCGCGATTGCAGTGGGCCCGATGAAGCAGAGCCTGCTGAGCCGCTTTCACATTGGCTTCCTTACCTTGCCAGATTTCCAAAGCCGGTTGCTGGATGGCACGGGCAAACGAAAATGACAACGCCCACGGCAGTTGCGACTTGAAACGAAGATTCATGGAATTCAAGCGGGCCGAGGCCAGTTCGGCAGATTGGCCCCCGGACAAAAAGGCAATTCCCGGGACCGCCGCGGGAACGGTTCGCCATAAACTCTTAACCGTGATGTTGGCAACTTGGTTGATATCTTGTTCCTCGTCCGGCTGACGGTCGGCCAGTCTCACTTGATACTGCTGTTCGCCGACGCCCACTTCTTTGACTTCCTGGTGCGGAGGACAGGTCAATCCCGGCAGCACCATGTTGGGCTTCAAAATCATGCCTTCCAGCAATACGCGCTGGCAGTTGAGCTGGATGAAAACGTTTCTAAGGACTTCCTCCGTTACCTCGCGGCAACGCTCCAAGGAATGTCCACCATCCATGAGCACTTCAGGCTCGACGATGGGCACCAGTCCGGCTTCCTGACACAGTGCAGCGTAACGCGCCAGGGCGTGGGCATTGGCTTCAATGCAGCTCCGGCTCGGAAGACCATCGCCAATCGCGATCACCGCGCGCCATTTGGCAAAGCGCGCACCCATTTGAAAATACTCTTTAAGACGATCGCGCAACCCGTCCAGACCTTCAGTGATTTTTTCGCCTGGATGAGCGGCCAGGTCCTTTGCGCCGGTGTCCACTTTGATGCCGGGGATGATGCCCGCATCCGCAAGGACCTGGAGAAAGGGTGTGCCGTCTTTCTTCTGCTGGCGGATGGTCTCATCATAAAGGATCACGCCGCTGATGGACTCGCCGAGACCTGGCGTGGTCACAATCAATTCTCGATATGCGCGTCGGGCCTCGACCGTTTGCGGAATGTTGAGTTTTGCGAATCGTTTATTGCAGGTGGGATTGCTTTCATCCAGTGCGAGCAAGCCCTTGTCAGCGGACATCAAAGCCCCCGCCGTGTTTATTAGTTCCTGTGTATTCATCTAAAAAAGTGCGGGTTCGCGGGAACTTGTGCTGCCACGGTTAATTTCCCATTGGGACGGAAATTGGCTGATGCGTATGGCCATGATTCCATCCTGCGAGGCCGCCAGTCGTCACATAAACAACCATGGCCGCCAGCATCAAAAAAACCGCGATCCAGAAACTCAAACTGCGATGGGCGCGTTTCCAGTAGGGACGGTGGATTTGAAGATTGCCACTGTTATCCGGGCGGTCGTTTGGATTATGGTTATGCATTATTTCACTCAGTGCTTTCCTGTCCGGGCTTCGCCCAACCAACCCCACTCTGCAGTGGTCCCAGAGTGACTGAAATATCAGGCGTGGCTTTCAGGAACAGCGGCTTTTCCGCTGTTATCTTAATCAAGTTGGATTGATCTATTCTTTCTTTTGTGCATTTTGCTGCCGTCACCGTAAAAAGTTTAAGGCCTTGAGCGCGTATTCACTATAGGGTGTTCACCCCATACAGCCGCAAATGAGAGAAGTGAAAAGTTGTCAGTAAGAAGGCTGAAAATGAATTTTCCCGTGGATGAAATACTGCAATTTTAGAAACAAGGTTTATTGCTAAAGCTTTTGATCGCGGCAGGTACGGATTTCGTGATGAAGGCCTTGCGATGAGTCGGTTCGGCAATCGGCTGGATCATCGTTACAGACAGCTTTCGGATTTCGGAATGTAAAATGGCAATTTCTTAGAATTAGCGAGCTGTTGTTCTTTCGCCAGCGATATAGGTTCATTTGAGGTTGGCCATTTAGGCGCTCCGCAATCCACGCCGCGCTACCTTCCCTAACTCCGGGTCGACTTTTATGCGCGTGATGAGCGACTGTGAATTGAATTATTTTGAGCACGTTTTTGGATTATTTAGGATGCGTTTGTCGCATCTGGTTTGGGTGCAATCGGTTAGCTGTGGAAAAATTGATAAAAAAATCTGCATGACTTCGCGACGGTCGCGATTACAAGCGGAGGGAGGCGTGGTAAAATCGCGGGATGATAGAAAAAGAAATGATACAGGATGCAGGTTGCGGGATGCGGGAAAAGGCGGGAAAGGCGCCAGGGGATTGGCGCACTCTTCCGACAGGTCGGGACTTCTTGCGACTTAAAAGGCGTCTGATTCAAGGCTATGACGGAAAGGGGCCGAGTGGTCTGGGGACGGGAAAGTCCCTAGAACCCGGAGGCTGGGAATCCTGCGTTTCGCGGGAGATAGCGGTGAAACAGGGGCAGAGTGGCCGGGATTTCGGGAAATGGCCAAGCTCGAATTTAGGTAAATTTAACCAAATTTAGGTGTTTTTTTATTTTGAATCAGCCCCCGATTTGGTGGACGTGGTCGAAGGGACGATGAAATAACGGAAAGAACGAAAATAACAATAATGACGTTAATTGCACCGACGGAAAATTTGCGAATAATTGTTAAAATTAATTCGCGAAATTTTTTGGTGAGGTTGGGAATTTGGACTCATGGCCAAAGGGGCACGAAAAGCTCTAGCAGTGGTTTAGCATTCTTTCAGCTTTTCCATGACGATGTCGGCGGCGTCGCGCATGTCGTAGGGCTTGGAGAGGATGCTGGCCTGGCATTGTTCGATGCGGATGCGGGTGGGGGCATCGAGATAACCGGAGGCGAGAACGAATTTCATTTTGGGCCAGCGTGGAGCGATGGCTTCGATGAGTTCCACGCCATTCATGCCGGGCATGGAGTAATCGGTGAACAGGAGTTTGATGGGTTCGATCTCGCGTTCGAGAATCTTCAATGCCTCGGCCCCATTAGCGGCGACAAGCACGGTGAAGCCGGCGGCCTGCAGGAAGCTTTTGGTGAAATCGCGCAACAGGTCGACGTCATCGACGATGAGCACGCGGCCGGTGCCGCGCGTGAGCGGGGCTTGCGACGGGGTAGCGACGGGCGTGAGTTGTTCGCCGGCGAGCGGCAGATAGAGATAGAAGGTGGTGCCTTTGCCAACGGTGCTTTCGACTTCGACAAAGCCGCCGGCTTCCTGGGCCACGCGCTGGACGATGGGCAGGCCCAGACCGGTGCCTTTGCCTTTTTCCTTGGTGGTAAAGAATGGCTGAAAGATACGGGACAAGAGTTCGGGTTCGATGCCACTGCCGGTGTCCTGCACGCTGCAACGCGCGTAGACGGTCCCGGCTTCGAGGTTGCGACGGGTGGCGATATCGGCGGGCAATTCGACGATGGTGTTGGTGATGGTGAGGTGTCCGCCATTGGGCATGGCGTCCTGCGCGTTGACGCACAGGTTGAGCAACGCCTGGCTGGCGCGGGTGGAATTCATCTTCACGCCGATGGGGCGGGGCGTGGGGTGAAGTTCGAGGCTGACATTATTGCGCAAAGTGCGCCGGGCCAGATGACTGGCTTCTTTGATGATGCCGTTGAGGTCCAGAACCGTGTTCCGGTCTTCGGATGCGCGGCTGAAGGAAAGCAGTTGTTTGGTGATGTCCGCAGCGCGGGCGGCGGCCATATCGATGCGTTCGAGGCCGTGACGGATCGGTTGGTCCGTCGTGGTCTGCATGAGGATGAGGCCGGCATGGCCGCGGATGGCCTGGAGCAGATTGTTGAAATCATGCGCGACGCCTGCGGCGAGCGTGCCGATGATCTCCATCTTCTGCGACTGGAACAACTGGTTCTGCAACTCGTGATAATGGGTCTGGTCCGCCACGTTGCAGATGAGGCCGCTGACACGGTCGCTGTTGATCCACGGAGAGATCTTCATCAACCAATGCCGCCCGTCGGCGGACTGGAACCGGTTGTCCTGCGTCTTGCCGCTGCTGATGACATCCTGGAAAACGAAGCGCAGTTCGGCGCGGCGCGTGGTGTCGGGCACGTAATCGAGCAGGGCCCGGCCGATCTCCGGCGCGCCGATCAATTTGATGCCGCCGTGTTCGGCAGGCATGTTGCGCCAGCCGTGGTTGAAATGAGTGAGGCGAAAATCGCGGTCGAGGCTGTAGATGGCGCCATCGAGCGATTGCAAAATGCTCTGGACGAAATCGCGCTCGATGCGCAGGGCATCCTGCAATTGTTTGCGGCTGGTGACATCACGTTCGCAGGCGACGTAGCCCATGAAACGGCCGGCGATGTCACAGATGGGGGAGATGGTGGTCTCGGTGAAATAGCGTTCGCCGTTGCGTTTGACATTCACCAGTTCGCCGAACCATTCGCGGCCCTGAGTGATGCAGCTCAGGTACGCCTCGACCTTGTAACGTTCTGCCGGAGCGCGCAGGAATTCATCGGAACGGCCGAGCACTTCCTCGATATGATAACCGGTGAGCGATTGGAACGCGGGATTGACGAAGGTGATGCGCAGGTCGGCATCAGTGATGAAAAAGACATCGGGCGTGGCATCAATGGCGGTGACGAGGCGTTGGACGTGGGATTCAAGGCGCAGGCGATGGCTGGCTTCGCGCAGGATGACAAGATTGTGGTCTTCGCCGACGGGAACGATTTCGACATCCATGGGCGCCTGGCGCATGCCGTTGCGAAGCGTGGTGACCGAATGGAGAGTGTCCCGATGGCGGTTTTCGCGCGTGAGGATGATGCGGATCTTTTCGTCCGCAGGCGGCGAAAGGATGTTATAAATGGAAAAAGTTCCCGTAGCCGTCGCGGGATCGAGATTGAACAGGCGCGCGGCCCGCTTGTTGAGCTGGTCCACCGAGCCATCGGCACGACAAACGAACTGGGCTTCTTCAGAGGACTGAAACAGTGCGGACCACCACCCGGCAGCCGCTTCCCGATCCGGCGCGGTCGTCTGAATGTGCATGGCGTTCATGAAAAACGTCCTGGTCAACAATAGACTACCAGTGATTGGTTTATCGGCTGGATACGATTGTGGTTAAGGAGCTTTTCGATAAAGGTGGCGTTCAATTGTTGTCCTTCGGGCATCAGCAGCAGCCCGTTGTGTGTATAGATCCCCTGGGCCAGCACCATGCCGGGTCGCAGGTCCGAAAGCGTAATCTGCCGTTCTTTGCGCGAAACATCCGCAATGACATGGGCGCGGAGAAAGGCGCGGACGGCTTCAGGGTCGAACGCGGAACCGGAACCGTACTTCACGCGTTCCACGGCGTCGTTATCCATGAGCCGGCACGAAGCATAGGCCACGGCCACGGCGAGCAGGCGCGCGAGCCAGGGAATGTTTTCACCGACGAGCTGGTCGGGATAGCCGCTGCCGTCGTATCGTTCGTGATGGGCGCGGATGACTTCGCCGACCTTGTCAAGATTGCTGGTGAAGGCGGCGAGTTCCTGCCCGAGAATGGGATGTTGATGGATCAAGGCGGCCTCGTGCATACCGAGCAGGCGGGGTTCCTCCTGCCATTTTTTGATAATGTTTCGCGGGACACCGACCAGACCGATGTCGTGCAGCAGCGCGCTGCTTTCGAGGATGCGGCGATCTTCGTTGCTCAGTTGCAGGACGGTGGCGATGGATTTGCAGACCTGCGAAACGCGGCGGGCCTGATTGCCGAGCGTGGGATAAAATGTTTCCATCGTGTGCACACAGAGTTCCATGGAGCGCACGAGATTGTCCTCGAGGGCGGTATTGACACCGGTGAGCTGATCATTTTGGCGGGCGACCAACTGGACCTGTTGTTCGAGGGAACGGTTCAGTTCGATGAGCTGTTCGTTCATGGCCTGCGTGGCGTCCTGCAGGCGGGCGTTCTGGCAGATCAATTCGTAACGCTGGACGCTGTTCTTGATGGTGGCGAGAAATTCCTCGTGCAGCCAGGGCTTGACGATGAAGCGGTAGATTTCGCCCTTGTTGATGGCATCGACGACAATATCCAGATTGACGACGGCGGTGATGAGGACGCGCGTGATGTAAGGCTGCACCTGGCGGGCCTGGGCGAGAAGTTCAAGGCCGGTGAGGTTGGGCATCCGCTGGTCGGAAATGATGACCGAAAACTGTTGTTTCTGGAGGATCTCCAGCGCGTGTCGGGGATCGGAGATGCCGATGGCGTCGTAGCCGGTCCGACGCAGGGTGAAAATGATGGTGGAGACGATCTGCGGATCGTCGTCTACGACAAGGATGGGAAGCGCCGACTTACCATTGGCATCGGTTATATTCATGCGCATCACCAGCCGTTAGGAAAATGAAGTCCAGGCAGCCTGTCGTGCCGGTGCGTAGGAGCGTTGGATGCGACGCAGGTTCCGGCCGGTCTGGTCGAGTTTATCAATGTGGCTTTTGACATTTTTCTGCATGCCCGCGAGGAGCGTGCTATTCTGCCGTTCCAGTTGCAGCAGTTCGGAAATGATAGCGCGAAAGTTTTTTTCTTTGGCGGAAACATCGGATCCGAATTGAGCCCATTCCCTTCTGGTGTCCGCAGTGAGAGTGGTGATGCGGTCACGCAGGTGTCCGAGCGCGCGTTGGCTGGCGGCGAGCAGTCCCCAATTGGCAGTGCGGACGGCGTCGCCTTCAGTTTCGGCGAGTCGGCGCCATTCCTGATAAGCTTCGACCAATGCTGTTTCGGCATTCATGGCGGATCACAGCGACACCAGTTGAGGCTCAACCGGTTCGGTAGTGGGGGCGATTCCCTGGTTTCTCAGCATGGTCGCCCATGCGTCGCGCAGCACATTCAAGTGGCGGATGACTTCTTCGACACCGGTGCGGTTTTTCTTGATGTTGCTTTCCCAAAGACGTTTTTCGAAATAGTTGTAGAGGCCGCGGAGAGTCCTGGCGAATTCGCCGCCCTGTTCGAGATTCAAGGCCATGTTCAATTCGCGGATGATCTCCTGTGCTCGTTGGAGATTGTTGTGGATGGTGGAGATGGATTCGCCCGGGTCTTCGTAGCTGAAACCAGGCAGGGCGCGTTCGAGCGCGTGGATGGCGCCTTCGTACAGCATCAGAACGAGCTGGCCGGGCGGCGCAGTCTGCGTGGCTATCCGGCGATAGGACTTCCAGGGATTGGCTGAATGCATGGCAGGCATATATTTACAACTCGGTTAAGACTTCACGTGCAACGCCAGAAGCGCTGAAATGCGATCTAAAACTTCGTCTGGGGGGTATTTTACATCGGCGACGAGGGCACGGGCGCGGTCGACGACTTCCGGCCGGACTTGTGGAGCATCGCGTAACGATTGCTCGAGGGCCTGGGTGCGTTCATGTGGCAACCCCGAGGTATCGGAGGTTGCAGGCGTAGATGGCCCACGGGCAATGGGCTGGCTCGTCCCTGGATCGCTAATGCGACCCGGATTAAACTTAATTTCCATAGGACTGACTCACTTTTTGGCAGGCGATTGTTATTTAACTAAACGCCAATCTATCTATTCACATCATCGGCACGATTTTTGATTACTTTAGCTATTATTGGCGTGCCGGCAGGGTGGCTAATACGAGGGCCACCGAATCCCGGCCCACAAGGGACGGGGAATGTAAATTGGTCCAATCCTCTTTGGGAGACTGGTAAAACCCGGCGACCGCATCGTGCAGCCAATGGCGGGCTTCCTCGGTTGTCGCCGGCTGAGCAGCGTCAAAAATCTCATCAGCCGCCCACAGGATCTGGCGCGTTTTGGTGTCCACCAATTTGAAACGCCAGCCGATGGCGATGGGCGCGTAGGGGCGGAACACGGTGAGCTCGGAGAAGAGGACGGCATCACAACCGGGGCCGTCGCGGAGCGAGCCAAGCAGATTGACCGGCAATTTTTCATCGCCCGTCCAGCATGGTTCGCCGGAAAGGCTTCGCAACGTTTCTGGAGAAATCTGTACGGCCTCAAACTTTTTAGTTTTGGCGAATTCCTCGAACACGACCGAAGAGAGCGTTTCGCAGGCATCCGAGAGCTGCGCGTTGCCCGGCTGACCGGCCAGGGGCAGGACGGCGACCCGGCGGATATCCGTGGGTAGCACGGCGACGGATTTATGGATGTTGTCGACCTTGTTGGCGAATTTCGAAGTGGCGCAGCCCGTGAGGAGGAAAAGTCCTGCCATCAGGGAGGCCGAAATGGAACGTATATTCATTGGGCGCTTAAGGGAACTGTTTGGTCAAATAGGCCGACTGCTGGTTGAACGCTTGTTGCGCCGACTCCATCGCGGTAAATTCCGTCGTCCAATGGGCGATATCGTCCTGGACCAGTTTTTCCATGTTGGCGACCTGCGTATCGATGTCCGTAGACTGTTTCGCCAGGTCGGTCTGTTTTTGCGTGACGGTGCCGCTATCGCCGATGGTGCGATCCACAAAACTATTCAACGTAACGGCGAGCCCGGAGGTCGAATTGGTGAAGAAATCCTTGACGGAACTCAGGTTGTTGCTCAAGGCCGAATCCAGCGCCGTGCTGTCCGACAACGTGAGCGTGTTGTCAGTACCGTTTGTCTGGATGCCCAGGTCGGCCAGGTGATTGATCGAACCGGTGAGGCCGCTCAACTGTGTGAACACCTGGCTGCGCAGGCTTTCACCGAGATCCGTTGCATCACCGTCGCTGGCCAGGATGCCCGCAGTGACCACGCCCGATGAATCCGTCGTGCTTGCGGTGTCGGTCGTGATGAGCGATTGCACCCGATTGTACTGGGAAATGAAACCATTGATCGCGGACGAGATCGTGGCGTTATCGGAGGCCACGGTCACGTTCGCCTGGCCTTTGATCGCCACTGAGAGCGACAGGCCCGTCACGCCGGAACTTGCATCGGTTATCGTATTGGATTGGCTCACCAATTGGTCGCCGCCATTCAAAGTGTAGAGCAGGTTGTTCCCATGTGTCAGCGTACTCGCAGCCAGGCCCGTGGCTGTTAAAAAGTTTCCGCTCACGTTCTGTAATGCGATATTGATATCTCCGGTCGCCTTGCTCGTGAGTTGAAAACGGTCATTGATCGAATCGTAACTAGCCGTGACCCCGGCGGTGGAATTGTTGATGCGCGTTAAGACATCGTTCATGCTGTCCACTGCTGAGTCATAAGTGATGGACACCCCATTGACCTTGAACTCACCCATGCCGTTGGTGCCGCTCGTGCCGTTAATTACTGGTAATGACAGGTTGGAGTTCTGCAGCGCCGCATTCAACAGCACACCACCCAATGCATTCGTGCTCGTTACCGAACCCGTGCCGTTATTGTAGAGTTTGGCTACCTGGAGAAAATTGCTCGAGTCCGTCGCGCTGCCCAAAATGATTTCTTTGGTGCTGTCCGTACTGGTCAGTACAATCTTATCATTACTGACCTTGCCAGTGACAGCCCCACTCGTGGCGGCCGAGATTTTCGCGAACACTGCGTCCAACGTATCCGAAGTTGCGATCGTCACCTGGCTGCCATTCACCGTGAACGTTCCCGCAGTTATGTCCGTGGAAAATCCTGCGGTCGTCAGCGGATTTGAGCTCGTCAACGGCCCGGCAATATTGCTCGTGCCAGTCCGTTGCGCAGCCGTCGCCAACTGCGTGATATCAAAGGCGTACGTCCCGATCGACGCACCCGAAGCCACCGTAGAACTCGCTACGCTGGTGTCCGAGACCGACGACGTCCGGCTGTCATACAGCGTCGGATCCTTCAAGGTGGTCAGATTGTTTTGCAACACCCCCAACTCCGTCTTGAGAGTGCCATAGGCATTATTCTCATTGTTGATCGTGGTTTGCTGCGTCTTAAGATTCGTCTGCGGCGTGCGCTCGGCATCCGCCATCTGTTGGATGAGTGTTTGCCAATCCAAGCCGCTAGCCAATCCGGTTAATTGAATGCCTGCCATATCTTATCGGTGCACCGCACCGTGGTCTATATCGGCAGGATCAGGGGAGGGTTGAGCACGATTATCCTGGATCCCCCGCACGCCTCTATCCATTATTACTATATAAAATAAATACTTTGTTATTTATTTTAAAAGAAAAATATGTCAACGCTATTAGCCGCCGTAAATGTGTTGAGATACGCGGGAACTGTCGATGTACCCCCTCTGCAAATCAAGTGGCCTCATCACTCTGCCTTCTGACTACCCGCGCCCCTCCATGCAGTCACCCGACCCCTTCGCGCCTGATATTCTTACGGCAATTGCACCGCCCGATAAAACCGAGACGACCCGTTCGTAGCGCCAACATTTGTGAAATTCACGATGGGTGGTGGCAAGAAAAGATTCCGGTCCGGCGGTGGCATATTGGTCGCGATAGTGACCCAATCCACAAAATTCGTCGTGACCTGCAATGCATAACCTTTGCCGATCAAGCCCGCCAATTGCACCTGGATCTGCCGGTTCGTGCCGCCGGATATAAAGGCGGACAATCCCGGCATGCTGGTAGGAAAAAGTTGTGTTTGCGGCACATTCGTTTTAGCGACGCTCGGGCTGCTCCACAATAATTTCGCCGCCGACCCGCCGCCCAATTGGAAATATTCCATCGTGATGGGATATTTTTGGCCAGCCGTCAGCGGGATGGTGCCAAACCATTCCGTCGGCGATTGGCCGATCCACGCGTCCACCACCAGTTGCCCGTTGATCCACAAACGCACGCCGTCATCGGTCACCGTGTAAAAATTATATGCCTCGCTGAACTGCGGTTGCACCGACCCCGACCAGCGAACGGTGAAATCGGAGAAACTCACACCTGCTGCTGGCGAGTTGCCTTGAAAATCAAAATTCACCGTTGCATCCGTGCGCACCAGTGTGGGCGGATTCGTGAATGCGAGAAATTGCTGCGTGTAATATTCCGCCGTCAGCCCGGTGCCCTGGCCGATGCTGGCATTGCTCAAAAACGCTGCGAACGCCATGGCGCTATCCACGTATCCGGCTTTGAACGCCCGCACCCGCAGCCCGACCGAACTCCCGACCGCGAACGGCGCAGTGTAAGCGATGGAATTCGTCGTCGGCACAGTGCCATCCAGTGTGCAATAGATCTGCGTGCCGGCCGTAGCATCCGCCAGCGTGACCGTGACCGAATTGGTGAACGTCCCGCCATTTGGCGTGATGGTCGGCGTAGGCAGGAACGTTCCCAGGCCATACACTGCGAGATTATATTGCGCGCCGACATACACCTTGCCATTCGCGACGGCCGGTACCACAAACTTGACCGCCTCACCCGGATTATCCCGCGCACCGGACTCCGCCTGCCCGCTGTCGTACAGCTCCAGCGCGATGTTCGTTGCGTTGTACGCCCGCAACATGGCGGATTGATGATTTCGCGCGCCTTCGGTTTGCACTACCCAAACGATGGCGTTATTGGTGCCGTTCGCGGAAATGGCCGGGGTCGGCCCCGGATAACCAAAGGCCTTCGTGCTTTGCGCGATGGGAGTGGGGTTGATCATCCCATTCGTCAACTGAAACGCGAGGAGGGCGCTGTTTTCGCCACAATAATAAAGTGTCTGGTTGAAATAAGCCGGTGTATCAAAACAACTACCCACGTTCGTGATAGATTCCACTATCTGGCTGTCGTCCGTGGCGTTGAAGTGACCGAGATTCTCGCGGTCCAGCATATAGAGCCGGCCTTCCTTCCCCGCGCTCACCATCAGGTGCCGATGCGCCACGCTTCCCGCCTCATCTGGCAGCAACAGCACACCGCCCGAACCCAGGTCCAGGTCCGCATCATCCAAATACTGTTGATTGAACGGCGCAAAATAATCCATGACCTGCAGGCCATTAGTTGCGGAAATTTTCAGAAAACAATCGCCGTAATTTCCGTTGGGAACATCGAATGTGCCATTACCCGTCGCCAAATAAATAATGCCGTTCGTATCTGTGGACGGTCCGCAACCCGCCAGCCAGATGCCGCCCAATCCACCATTCGGCGTCACGTTGAAGACATTCGTCAACGCCAGTGTTTGCGCGTCATACCCAAACATCCAGCCATGATACGGCTCATGATCGCAATGCGATGCGTACGCGATATAGATCACACCTTTGTTCAACAACAGGGCAGGGCGGTTCATGTGGCTGAGCGCGTTAAACGTGACAGCGCCCGCGCCGTTGTTCCCTTCGCCTGTGCCCGGGACGGTCGCGCTCACCACCACGGGCCCGCCAAATTTTTCCGCGCCCGTCGTGATATCCAGCGCGTGCAACCGATGAAAATAACTCACTGTGTTATTTGTGACCTCTTTCGTCTTCGCCTCCACGTAAATCGTCCCGCTGGCGGGGTCGATGACCGGTGTGCTCGTGATGCCGATCTCCGGAATCAAATCCGTGCAACCCACATCCTGGCTCGGCACACTCGAGACGCCCGCCGCCAGATTTGCCAAGGCCGCTTTCCACAGCGGCACCGCGTTGGAACCGGTGTGGTTATCGGCATCAAACGCGAAGACGCTGTCATGCTCCGTTGCCACATAAACCACGTTGTGCACGCCCTTGCCGGGAATTGTCACATTCGTCACGATCAACGGCTGTGCATAGACGTAGCCATCTACCGGACAATCGAACAGCTTGCCGAAATTCGTGGAATTGACATTGCCCAATGTCAACAACGCTTCGTTCGTATTCACGCCGCTCCGCGCATTGTCGTTGTGATAGGTGAGAACATTGACTGCGCCACTCGAGGCAAGCGACCCGAGCAAAAGCAGGAGAGCTATGGAAAAAGTGCCGACAGCGCAAAGCATCCGCTTCGCGTTTTTCAACGGTAGATGATCGCCCATGCCCACCTCATTAAACACGAACAGTCAGCAGATTCCAATAGTCAAAGAGTTACTGGTTCAACCGGGTTCAATTCTCGTAATTAGCTGGTTTCTTACGCGCTTATTTGCGATTAAACCTGCCCCCAAAAGTGGCGAAATGTAAGAATTGGAGTATATTAACTTGGCTCTGATAGTGGGCAGTATCTGTCCATTGGTTCCTCCGATGCTCGGGTTTCCCCCGCCGTCAGGGCCATTTCTGTCCAATGAGGCATTGAATAAGCCCATCGCCCGGATTAGCGGTTTAAGTATCCCCCGCGTAAATCGTATATCGTAAATCCCCCCTTGACCTTTCCTGCCCAATTGATATTGTCTCCCGCTCTTTGAATTTCAAAGGCGGGCGAACCGGCATTACGGCGCGTCCGAAGATAGAATTTAAGACATGAAATCTGTAGCATTAAAAGCGGTCGCTCGCACGCAATCCCGCCGCGCTGGAGCCAAACAATTACGCGCCAATGGCAGCATTCCCGCAGTCATTTACGGACGCGAAACCAAACCCCAAAATCTCGAGCTCAACGCCATCGAGATGAACGATCTTATCCATCGTTCTCATTCCGAGAATTTGCTCGTCGACCTCACGGTCAAGGACGACACCAAGCCCCAGCGCCTGGCGCTCGTGCAGGAAGTCCAGCATCATCCCCTCAGCGGCAAGGTGCTCCACGTGGATTTTCACGAAGTTTCCCCCACCGAAAAAGTCACCATCATGGTGCCTGTGGAAACCGTTGGCGAAGCCGCCGGCGTCAAGAACAGCGGCGGCGTGCTCGAACACGTGTTGTTCAAGCTCAAAGTCCGCGGCCTCCCCAAAGATTTGCCCGAACAGATTTTGATCGATGTCACGGCGCTCGAACTCAACAAGACCATTCACATCGGTGAAATTCCCGCGCAACCTGGCGTGGAAATCCTTGGCAACAAGAACACCCCCGTTGTGTCGGTCGCGCCTCCTCGCGCCGAAGAAGAAGTGGTAGCCGTCGAAACCAAGACCGCCGGCGATGTCGAGATGACCAAGGAAAAGAAAGAAGACGGCACCGAGACCGCACCGGCCAAGCCCGGGGACAAAGCCGCCGCCAAGCCCGATGCGAAAGCACCCGCTGCCGGCGACAAAAAAGCCGAGGCAGCCAAGCCGGACGCCAAGGCCGAGAAGAAGAAATAATTTTTGCGGTCCCGCGCTGCGGGGCCGAAAGCCCCGCGCATGGAGCAATGGCATCTCATCGTGGGTTTGGGGAATCCGGGCGCGGAATACGCCCACACGCGGCACAATGCCGGGTTTCAATTGGTCGAACAATTGGCCGGGCGCCGACGGGCGGGTTGGACATTGGAAAAGAAGTTCCACGCGCGCGTCGCGAAAGCGGAACTGGACGGCAAACGCCTCCTGTTGTGCGAGCCGCAGACGTTCATGAATTTGAGCGGCGAAGCGGTCGGCGCCCTGATGAGTTTTTATCAGGTGGCCGTAACAGATTTGTTGATAGTAGTGGATGACGCGGATTTGCCGGTCGGCGAGATCCGCCTGCGGCCGGGTGGCAGCAGTGGTGGTCATCACGGGCTGGACTCCGTGGAGCAGCACCTGGGTACGCGTGAGTTTGCGCGGTTACGCATCGGCATTGGGCGCAAAGACGGGGCGCGTGGAATCACCGGCCATGTGCTGGGCAGGTTTGACAAGGCCGAGACGGCTTTGATGGAAAAAGTTTTGACGGCGGCGGGCGACCAGGCGGAAACCTGGCTGCGCGCCGGGATACAGAAAGCAATGAACCAATTTAACGGAGTCGTGGACTCCGCGAACGAAAAGAAAAAATTGTGAAACGATACGAAGGCCTGTTCATCTTGAACACTACCGGCAAGGAAGAAACCTTGCAGGAAACCATCGACAAAATCTCCACTGAGATCGCCAGCGCCGGCGGCAAAGTGGAGACCGTGCAGAAGATGGATAAAAAACATTACGCGCGCGTGGCGAACAAAAAGTTCACTGCCGGCTACTATGTCAATGTCATCTTCAACGCCGCGCCCACCGTGGTCGCCGTGTTGCGCAAACAATTTTCGTTGAACGAAGACGTGTTCCGCGTCCTCTTCACCTCGTCGCCCGAACCTAAACCCGCGAAATAGTCGCCCACACCAGGGAGGCCTATGGCCAATTTCAACAAAGTCATCATTGCGGGCAACCTGACCCGTGACCCCGAATTGCGCTACACGCCCAAGGGCACAGCCGTCGCTCGCATCACCTTGGCCGTCAACCGCACCTACAGCACGGAAAGTGGTGAAAAAAAGGAAGAGGTGACCTTTGTTGACGTGGATGTCTGGGGCCGCCAGGCCGAAGTCATCGGCCAATACATGAAAAAAGGCCGCCCCTTGCTCGTCGAAGGCCGCCTCAAGCTGGATTCCTGGGAAGACAAGAACACCAAGCAAAAGCAGAGCAAGCTCAAGGTCGTTCTCGAAAGCTTTTCGTTCATTGACAGCAACAAGGGAGATGCCGGCGGCGGCAGTGGCGCCCCCGAAGCGCCCCGTTCGCGTCCCACTGGGGCTGCCTCCTCAGCGCCTTCGGCTGAACCCGCCGAGAGCGAAGCGCCCTCCGATGACGATGTCCCGTTTTGATTTTTAATCCGCAAATAAATTTATGAAGACCGAAGTTATCTTGACTCACAATATTGTTGGCCTCGGCGGTGAATCCGACCAGGTCCGCGTCTCCTCCGGTTACGCGCGCAACTATCTTTTCCCGCAACGCCTCGCCGTTCCGGTCACCGGCGCCAATAAGCGCCAGCTCGAGGCCTTGCGCCAGCGCCGCGCCGAACGCGAAGCGCATGAGCTCAACACCATGACCGAACTGGCGAAAGGGCTGACCAAGCTCACGTGCGTCGTGAAGGTGAAGGCGGGCGAGGATGGCAAGCTGTTCGGCTCCGTCACCACCGGCATGATCGCCGACGAATTGAAGCATCAATTCGACATCACGCTCGACAAACGCAAGATCCATCTCGAACATCCCATCAAGGCGCTCGGCGAATTCGAAGTCCAGGTCAACTTGCACGCCGACGTGAAGAGCTCGCTCAAAGTTCGCGTCGAGAGCACGACCCCGATTGTTGCGCCCACTGAAGCCTCCCAAGCCGAAGCTCCCCGCACCGAGAAACGCGGTCGCCGTTCGGACGAAGCTGAAAAAGTCGAAGCCGCTCCCGCTGACAAAGGTGACCGGAAGCCCCGCGCCACTGCCGCCGCCAAGACCGAAAAGCCGGCCAAAGCCGAAAAACCCAAGGGCAAAAAAGCTGAGTAAGTTTTCTGTTCTAATTTCAAGGCAGGCCAGCGAGGGCCTGCTTTTTTGCTTTCAAGCGTCGCCGGGACGTTTCAAACGGGTCCGCTCCCGTTGCTTATCCCTTTCGCCCATTTGCTTTATCAAGGCATTGCACATTTGCCACGCGCCTTTCACGGTTAAATTCCAGATGGTCCCTTCGGGATTCACCGGCCTAGCCAGGCCCATTTGTTGCAACCGCGAATAGGTGGCCATTTCCATGTTCTCCCGAACGGCACAAATATTTTCCCGCGGAATGATTTGGGCCTCAAACCCGGTTGACACCAATCGTTGCCGATGCCGTCCGTACAGTTCCGGCAGGTGGGCGTTCAGCACGACTTCTTTGTCCGTCAACCCGCTTAAGTACGGCGCGACAAATTTATCCGAAGTCATCAGCTGTCGCCCGTCTGATGACCAACTGATTAGATTGGTTATCTTGATGGGTACCTTCGCCGTTTTGCCGCCGGCGATCACCGCCAGTATCGTGCCTTCCGGCGCCACCCAGTACCCGATGACCGCAGAATATACCCTGGAACCCCGGTCCTGGGCAAAAGTGCCCAGGTCGGTGAATCCCAATGCCGCCGCCTGTTGTGTGACGGCCGAGCAATAGAACGAGGAGGTGGTGAGCAGGCTGGGGTCACACGGCACAAATTGTTTGATGTGGCGTTTCTCTAAAAGGCACGTAAAGAAAAAGATTATGATAAGGCCGGCCATGACCACTACGAATGAAGCGGCTAAAATGATACCGATGATGATGACGAGATGAGGCATGTCCCTTTGGTTGTTCCACGAGCGATTAAACCATCGAAGACCGAAACACAATCGAAAAGAGGCACGCTCCAATCCGACTTTCCTCATCCGTGTTTATCAGTGTCCATCCGTGGTTAAATCTTCGCGTCTTCGCGTTCTTTGGGTCTTCGCGTTAAATTCCGGAACGGCCTTTTCTTTTCCTTGCGCTCCCTGCAAAAAGGGTGAGAATCGCTTGGCAACAGATGAAGACCAAGAACGACATCGTTGCGAACTGGCTGCCGCGCTACACCGGCACACCGCTGGCAGAATTCGGCAAGTACATCCTCCTCGTCAATTTCACCAATTACGTCCGCCTCTTCGCCAAGTGGAACAACGTCCCTGTGCGCGGTGAAGACCGTTTCATGCCCAACGCCACCGCCGAGGGCATCACCATCGTCAACTTCGGCATGGGCAGCGCCACCGCCGCCACCGTCATGGACCTGCTCACCGCCATCAAACCCAAGGCCTGCCTCTTTCTCGGTAAATGCGGCGGGCTCAAACGCAAAAACAAGATCGGCGACCTCATCCTGCCCATTGCCGCCATCCGGGGCGAAGGCACCTCCAACGATTATTTTCCGCCGGAAGTCCCCGCGCTGCCCGCGTTCAGTCTGCAAAAAGCCCTTTCTACCATCATCCGCGACCACAAGCGCGATTACTGGACCGGCACCGTCTACACCACCAACCGCCGTGTGTGGGAGCACGACGAAGAATTCAAAAAATATCTGCGCCGCATCCGCTGCATGGCGGTGGATATGGAGACCGCCACCATTTTCAGCACCGGTTTTTACAACGAAATCCCCACCGGCGCATTGCTGCTCGTCTCTGACCAGCCCATGGTCCCCGAAGGCGTCAAGACCGACACCAGCGACCAAAAAGTCACCAACGATTTTGTGGAAGAGCACCTCCGCATCGGCATCGATTCCCTGAGCGAACTTCGGGACAATGGGTTATCGGTAAAACATCTACGGTTTTGATCGGAATGCCAGACATAGCGGAAAATACAATGTTATGACGGATGAAGTTACTTGAATCAATCGTTGGAAGTTATTTGGACGTCCTGTTCCCCCTCACCCTGACCCTCTCCCTCGGGGAGAGGGGATAGCAATGGGCATTGCTTAATTTTTCATTCGGGTCTCCGGCAAATACCATCGCACGTTTGCGGATGGATTCTTCGGGAAAAAAGTTATTCACAATTTTCACTTGGACAGCCAATGTCCAAGGCTCTGTGCCATGGTTGTTGGAAAAATGCACGACTAGAAAGGAAAACATTATGGCACGAAGAGGAAAGATAGCGCGGTTGCCGAAAGAAATCCGGGACCAACTGAACCGTCGATTACAGAATGGTGAGGCAGGAAACCAACTGGTGGACTGGCTGAATGGATTGGAAGAGGTCCAGGCAGTGCTGAAGGCAGAGTTTGAGAGCCGACCCTTGAATGAGCAAAACCTATCCGATTGGCGTAAGGGCGGTTATGCAGATTGGGAACGGATGGAGCAGGTGCGGGAGAGGATAGAGGAATTGCGGGAAAACTCGGAAGGATTGACGGATACGAGCGGCCGCGTGGACATCAGTTATTGTTACTCGACGCTGCTGGCGGTGAAGATAACGGAGTTGGGGGACTTGCTGCTGGCCAAGGAGGATGACCCGGAAACACAATGGAAGCGGGTGTGCAAGGTGCACCAGCAGATTTCCCGGATGCGCCGGGATGATGACCGGCGGGCGCGGACGCTTATCCGGCAGGACAAGTGGAGTTTGCAGGCGCGGAAGATTGTGGCGGAACAGCGAAGCGAACCGGAAAATATGACGCGCGAGGAACGGGAACAGCGGATTAAGGAGATATACGCATCGATCTGAATACGGCAAAAAATGCCTGAGAAACACGCCCTCCGGAGCGGGAATCAAGGCTAATCAAGGTTAATCAAGTTATTTTTTAACATCCACTTTTTGTTCGGGACTTCTGCGATTGAATGAGTGGGTAAATTCGTCACCTTGACATCGAAAGGGCGCTAACAAACACTATTCGTCTTATGGCCGAGCCTAAAGAGAACGTAGTCATGGAGAAGATTGTGTCGCTGTGCAAGCGGCGGGGGTTCATTTTTCAGTCGTCCGAGATCTACGGCGGCATCAACGGTTTTTGGGATTACGGTCCGCTCGGCGCCGAACTCAAGCGCAACGTCAAAGAGCTCTGGTGGAATAGCATGATGCGCCAGCGGGAAGATGTGGTGGGGCTGGAAGCCACCATCATTATGCACCCGCAAATCTGGAAAGCCAGCGGCCATGTGGATACGTTCGCGGATCTGATGCGTGAGTGCCCGCTGACCAAAAAAAGAGTCCGGGCTGATCAAGTTGAACCGCAAAGTGGAATGGTTTATTCCTACCCAGGTGCGCTCAAATCGACGATCGATCCTTATGTCGTTGGCGGCGAAGTATTAATGAACTATGACTTTGAAAAAGAGGCCCTGAATCTTTTTTTAAAAGAAACGTTAGCAGGCTCATTGGCGGAGATTAAAGACGAAGAGATTAAAAAATATGCGGAAATGGTTTTGAAAAACCTTGGCCCAGATATTGTTAGCCAAACAGCATTTCCTAAATTTGTTGACCAGATAGTTAGTCGAGTTGCTGCACGATTAAATCCTAATAAGATTTCCGTTCTCGTTCCACTTGGAAAGCCAGTTGAAAGCGCTCGCAAAACTGCTGTTCAGTATTTTGAAAAATCTGATTTCCCATCGCCAATTTTGTTGGGCGAATCAGGTGTAAAAGTTGAGAATTCCATCGATTTTCATCCCGAGAGCGGCGTAATGCTGAGTGAAGCTCGCCCATTCAATTTGATGCTTCAAACCTGGGTCGGCCCGATTCAATCGGACGAGAACATCGCCTATCTCCGTCCCGAAACTGCCCAGGCTATCTTCGCGCAGTTCAAGAACGTGATGGACACATCACGCCAGAAAGTCCCGTTTGGCATCGGGCAGGTCGGTAAGGCTTTTCGTAATGAAGTCACGCCGCGCAACTACACTTTCCGCTCCCGCGAGTTCGAGCAGATGGAATTGGAATTTTTCATCAAGCCGGATGAAGTCATTGAGGCCATCTCTGGCAGCGTAGCCACCGTCCCCGAAACCGGCCATCCCGGCGAGCCGCAAGCCAATTGGGGCTGGCAGGCATGGCATCAATATTGGGTCGAGGAACGCGTGCGCTTTTACGAAGGCATCGGCCTGGATCGCTCGACGCTTGGTTTCCATCGGCAGACCCCGGCAGAACTCGCGCACTATGCCCGCGCTTGTGTGGATATTTTGTTCAAGTTTCCGTTTAGCAAGAAGGACGAGCAGGGGAACGTCGTTGGCGACGAGCTGGAAGGCATCGCCGCCCGCAGTGATTTTGACCTGAGCCAGCATGCGCGTTTCTCCGGCAAGCAAATGGGTGTGTTCGACGATGAACTTCGTGTCGCCTGGGGCAAACTCGATGAAGCGAAAAAATCCGCCCTATCCAAACGCTACTACGAAGCGCGGTTGAAATATTTGACCAAGTGCGGCGTGGCACAGGAAAAGGCTGAGAAGGACGCCAAAGCCGACGCCGAAGGCCTCGCCAAAGGCCAATACATCCCGCACGTCATCGAGCCCAGCGCCGGGGTGGACCGTTTGATCCTCGCCCTCATTGCCAATGCCTACTCCGAGACCGTGAAGACCGATGACAAAGGCAAGAGCGAGATCATTTACGTGATGAAATTTCATCCGCGCGTCGCGCCTATCAAGATCGGCGTGATGCCCTTGCTCAAAAATAAGCCCGAGTTGGTGGCCAAAGCCATCGAAGTCCGCGACCTCTTGCGCCCCTGGATGAACGTCTTTTACGACGAGACAGGTTCCATCGGCAAACGTTACGCCCGCCAGGACGAAGCCGGCACACCTTTCTGCGCTACGATTGATTTCGACACACTCGGCGAAAAAGGCCCTGAGCTGAAGGACACCGTGACCATCCGCCATCGCGACGACGGCAGGCAGGAACGCATCGCCATCGCTGACCTGCTGAATTGGCTGGTGCCGAAGATCCGCTGATTCCGCTCTCCAAATTGGGTTTGTGATTACTGCTATCTTTAAACGTTTTTACTGCTAGAATGGTCAGACACCATGTCAGCCATTGTGGAAGAGACGATCAAACCAGTTGAGACAACGCCCGTCGTCGCCGTGATAGAAAAACACGCTCCGACGCTGTATGCCATTATTGTGGTCAAACTATTGAAGGGCACTGGCTTGCTCGTCCTGGCGTTGGCTGTCTTTATGTTGCGCAACCACGACTTGCCTGACCTTTATAAGCGCAGCGTACTCTTTGTGCATGGGGATCCAGAAAGCAGATTTTTTGAACCCGCTGGCGAAAGGATTGCCACTATCACACCTGCGAATGTCAGGACGGTCGCGATCGGAACCTGCGTCTACGGCCTCCTGTTGATGACCGAAGGTATCGGCCTGGCCATCCGTGCGCGTTGGGGTGTGTGGTTGGTCATTTTTCAATCGGCTTTTTTCATCCCCATCGAGTTGAAGACTTACCTTTTTGGCCGCAACAGCGGGAATCTGATTGTTCTGGGCCTGCTGCTCCTGAATGTGGTCATCATGTGGTATCTGTTCAAGAACCGGCACCGTCTTTTTCACACAAAACTTTGAGTATTATTTGCAAACCGCTGTCTTACCGGTAAGTTTCCATTGTGCAAAACGAATTTTCAGTATCAGCCCATTGGCGGGGCGGTTTTGACGAAACCGCGTTGCAACACTGGGCGGAAGGACTCCGCGCCAAATTGCACGCGCCGCAGGTCTCGCTGGGGCTCGTTTTCATTTCACCGCGTTTCTTTCCCTACACGAAACAACTGCTGGAGATTTTTCAGGTCCATGCACGCATCCCGCTGCTCGCCGGATGCTCCGGCCAGAGCCTCATTGTCGGTGACGAAGAAGTTGAGGAAAACGCGGGCATCTCGCTGGCGCTCTATGCGTTGCCTGGCGCAGATCTGAAGGCCTTTCATTTTACGCAGGAACAGGTCGAAGAAGCCAACGGCCCGGGTTATTGGCGGTTGGAGACCGGCATCGAACCGGAACAATCCAACGGCTGGCTGGCGTTCCTTGACCCGTTCCACATGGACAGCGAAGCCTGGATCCAATCCTGGAACGAAGCTTACGCGCCGCTGCCGGTCCTCGGCGGTTTGGCCAGTGGGGTTTTTCAGGACCAGACCACGCAGATTTTTCTGAACGGTGACGTCTTTGAAGAGGGCGGGGTGGCCATCTCCTTCGGCGGCGAGGTGAAGCTTGCCGGCGTCATCTCGCAGGGTTGCACGCCCATCGGTGAAACCTGGACGCTCACCAAGGTGGAAAAGAATTTCATCCAGGAGATCGGCAACCGGCGCGCCCATGATGTGCTGGCCGAGACCTTCAATAATCTGTCAGCCGAGGATAAACGCAAATCCCAGGGCAATCTTTTCATCGGTCTCGTCATCAATGAGTACCTCGAAGATTTTCATCGCGGCGATTTCCTCATCCGTCCGCTGATCGGCGCCGACCCGAATTCCGGCGTCGTGGCCGTCGGCGCACTGCCCCGGACCGGCCAGACGATGCAGTTCCAACGCCGCGACGCCGCTGCTGCCACTGAAGACATGGATGAATTGCTCACGCGCGCCAAAAAAGGCATCGGCGAAGCGACTGTCTACGGCGGCTGCCTCTGCAGCTGCAATGGTCGTGGTCGTGGGCTCTTCGGCGAGCCCAATCATGATGCCCACATGGTCCAACAACAGTTTGGTCCCATTGGTTTGGCCGGATTCTTCTGCAACGGCGAGATCGGACCTATCGGTGAGAAAAATTTCGTCCACGGCTTCACTGCCTCGCTGGCCCTGTTCGTGAAGAAATAGTCAGTTCGCCTCGTGCTTCTTCCCAAAGTCCGCATCCAGCGGTATAAGTGCTGTCACGATGAATCCGGGAATCGTCGCCAGCAACACCCATACAAAGAAATGCTGGTAACCGATCTTTTCCTGCAACCAGCCACTCCATAATCCTGGCAGCATGAGGCCGAGGGCCATGAAGCCTGTACAAATGGCGTAGTGTGCGGTCGGATGGTTTCCGCGCGCGATATAGATCATATAGAGCATGTAAGCCACAAAACCGAATCCATAACCGAACTGTTCCACCGCCACGCAGGAACCGGTGAGCCACAGATTTTGCGGCTGGCTGTAAGCCAGGAAAACAAACACCACATCCGGCAGATGCATCACAAATACCATCGGCCAGAGGACAGAACGCAATCCACGCCGGGAGACAAGGTATCCGCCCAGCACTGCTCCGCTTACCAATGCGATGACCCCCGCCGTTCCATAAACCACGCTGAATTGCGTGTTCGTCAACCCCAGCCCGCCTCTGTCCCGCGCCTCGATGAGGAACGGTTGCACAATCTTCAGCAATTGCGCTTCGCCGAACCGATACAGCATCAGGAAGCAGAGCAGGGTGACAATCTTTGGCTTCTGAAAAAAAAGCCTGAACGTGACCAGAAATTCCCGGAAGAAATGTTTTACCGAGCGCGTGGTGCCCGCCTGGTCATTTGCCGGGGTTGGCAGGATGAAACGATGATAGAGCGCCACACAGGCATATCCACCCGCTGCAATCCCGAATGTCATGGACCACGCCGATGCGAAATCATTGGTGCGCTCTTTGAGCTTTCCGGCAATCGCCACCAGCAACCCTTGCGCGGTGATCTTTGCGACATTGAAAGCCACGCCGCGAATGCCGGAGAACATCGCCTGCTGGCGTTCCGTGGTTGCGAGCATGTAAAAACCGTCCGCCGCGATGTCGTGGGTGGCTGAGCTGAACGCCATTAACCAGAAGAACGCAAGGGTCAGTTGAAAATAATAATGGGTCGGAATTGTCAATGCCACGCTCGCCAGGCCTGCGCCCACCAGCATTTGCATTGTCCATATCCACCACCGCCGCGTCCGCAGAATATCCACCACGGGGCTCCACACGGGCTTGAGTACCCACGGCAGGTAAAGCCAGCTCGTGTAAAATGCCGCCGCCGTGTTGGACAAACCGAGATTTTTGTAGACCACTACCGAAACCGTGCCTACCAGCACATTTGGGAATCCCTGCGCGAAATACAGCGTGGGTATCCACCACCACGGATTGCGCGGAATGTCTTTGTTGTTCGACCGGAGCACGTGCCCGTTTAGCAGCAAACTTCCTCGCTGGGCAAGCGTTAACCCGCCCCATTTTGCTTTTGCTCCAGCCATCGAACTGGTACAAACCGCGCATGGCTGCCAAACTCACGGTCGGATTTCTGGGCGCTGGCAAGATGGCTACCGCCCTCGCCAAAGGTTTTGTCCATGCGGGAATCGTCAGCGCGAAACAACTCATCGCCAGCGACCCCTTCAAACCTTCCCGGGATGCGTTCGCCAAAGAAGTCGGCGCCCGTGCCACTGACTCGAACCTGGAAGTCTTAAAAACCGCCAACGTCCTCGTTCTGGCCGTAAAACCCGACCAGGTCGCCGCCGTACTCGTGGAAATCCGTTCCTCCTTCACCAACGACCATTTGCTTATTTCCATCGCCGCTGGTGTGCCGCTCGCAAAGCTCGAGGGTGGTCTGGGTGGAAATCCTCGCGTCATCCGCGTCATGCCCAATACGCCTGCGCTTGTCGGCGCATCCGCCTCGGCGTTCGCTCCCGGAAAATCCTGCACCGCTGCCGATGCCGATCTCGCGCAAAAACTATTGTCCGCCGTTGGCGTTGCTTATCAGGTGAAAGAATCGTTGCTCGATGCCGTCACCGGCCTCAGCGGGAGCGGACCTGCCTACGTCTATCAATTCATCGAAGCCCTCAGCGACGGTGGGGTTGCCGCCGGTCTGCCTCGCGACATCTCCACGAAGCTCGCCGCCCAGACCGTGCTCGGTGCCGCCAAGATGGTCCTCGAAACCGGCCAGCACCCCGGCGCGCTCAAAGATCAGGTCACCAGCCCCGGCGGAACCACGATTGAAGGGCTGCACGAACTCGAAAAAGGTAAACTGCGCGGCACCGTCATGAGCGCCGTGCGCGCCGCGACCGAGAAGTCTAAAAAGCTGGGACAAGGATGAGTTTCCCACCGCCAACTCCCCGCCAGGCTCGCATCATTTGGATCGCGCTCACGGGACTCTCGGTGGCCTTGGTCATCGCCCTCGTGGTCGGGGCCGTTTGGGGCCTCGGCCAGGTGGTGAGCTTGCTTTCTCCTGTTCTATGGCCGCTCGCCGTCGCAGCCGTCATCGCCTGCCTCCTCTCCCCCCTCGTAGATTTTCTCGAACGGCGCAAAGTCCCGCGTACCCGCGCCATCATCTTCGTATTTATCATCGCCGTTGGCATCGTCGCCGCCATCGCTGCAAGCATCGTTCCGCAGGTCGTGGTCGAAACGCGCGAACTGGTCTCCAAGATTCCCGATTACTACAACAAGGTTGAAGCAAAGACGGAGCATTGGATGGCGGAACCGCCGGAATTTCTCCGGCGCATCTTGCCGCCGGAATATTTTTCGTCAGCTGCCAACAACGTCAGCCACACCACGAATGGTGTGACCGCTCAAACCTCCAACGTCCAGCTTAACAACCAGAGTCTTTCTCCGGCAACCAACTGGCTGCGCGAAAATCTGCCCAAGCTCGGCACATGGTTATTCGATCAGTTCGGCAAGATCGGCTCCTGGATCGGCATTCTCGTCGGCATCGCGCTGATTCCCGTCTACACCTTCTATTTCCTCATCGAGAAGCGCGGCATTAAGACCCACTGGAAGGAGTATCTCCCTGTCCGTGATTCGCGTTTGAAAGACGAGCTCGTTTTCGTTCTGGATGCCATTAACGAATACCTCGTCGCTTTTTTCCGTGGCCAAGTGCTCGTCGCCATCTGCGACAGTGTGCTCTACACCATCAGTTTTCTGGTCATCGGTCTGAATTACGGCTTTCTCCTCGGATTCCTCGCGCTCCTGCTGACCATGATTCCGTTCGTGGGACCCATCATCCTGTGCATCCTTTCGCTAGGGCTGACCTTTGCGCAATACACCGATTGGCAGCATCCACTCATGGTTATGGGCGCCGTGGTTGTGATCCAAACCCTCGAGTCGGCTTACATTTCTCCAAAAATCATGGGGCATCGCGTCAACCTGCATCCGGTCGTCATCATCGTTGCGGTCATGGCCGGAACCGAACTGCTCGGCGGCCTCTTGGGTGGAATCCTGGCTATTCCGTTGGCAGCAGCGCTCCGTGTGATCCTCTTTCGCTACGTCTGGAAAAGACGCACAAAAGAATCTACTTAGTTCGAATCATCATCTGGCAAAGGTCTCGCCGCCGTAAAAAATCCCATCGCGATGAGGAAGGCGACCAACCCGATGACGAATGATTGCGGCCCCGGATACTTCAGGTCATCTATCAAGCCCTCCATCTGTTGCCCCGACTTTCCATAGAGTGCGCCCATTTGCCGCGATTCCGCGCGCTCCGTGGCGCTGTCATATTGCGTCATCGTGGAATCGGCTGACTCCGCCATCCGCGTCCGCACCAGGTAAAGCACCAGCGCCCCAACGACGCCCACCACCAGCACGGCAATGCCGATTTTCTTGTATCGTGAGCGCCGTTCGTCGAATGTCATTCAGCTGGAAAGTAGCAGAAAAGCCTCGTTTTTGCGAGTTTGAACCGGCGTTACCTCCGCCAGGCTCTACATCCGCGCCGGTTGCCTTTTTCTAATGTTCTGTTAGAGAATTGTCCGGGCACTCCAGTTTCAGGGAAGAACGATCGATATGATTCGAAGATCATTAAGGCAGGTGCGACGACGGATTTTGATGACCATCAGTCTGTTTAAGAACCGATGGCGTTTGCGAAAGATTCGCCGGCAGCTTCGCCCGGGTCAACGGCTCGTCGCCATCATTTTGGTTGATCGTTTTGGAGATATTGTCGCGTGCGAACCGGTTGCTCGATACGTTCGCGCTAATCATGCAGACGATTTCGTGCTTTGGATCTGCCGCCATCAGTATCGGGAGTTGGTGTCTTCGCATCCTTGCCTTGATGCGGTTCTGACCGTTTCCTGTCTTACCGAAGCTTTTTTGCTGAGGGATGGCGCGGCTTTTGACCGGGTGATTGATTTGCACATCAGCGGGCGCGCTTGTGATTGGTTTGACACCGTTCAGGACAAGGCGCAGGGAAATGCGAACATCAACATCCACAACTATTTTTCTTATGGAAATCTCTTGGAATCATTTTGCCTCGCGGCGGGGTTGCCGCCATTGCACGAAGGCCCCACCTTCCATATGCCACCGGCCTATCGCCATCCGAAAACGCTTCCACCCGCGCCTTACGTCCTCATTCACACAGCCTCATCAAAACCGGAACGTGATTGGCCAGTCCCAAAATGGAAGGCATTGTTGGATGTTCTTGTGAAAGAAATTCCCTGTGCATTTGTTGAGGTGGGGTTGGAGCCGCGTATCGCCCCGGCTATGGGCGTTTTAAATCATTGTGGCCGTTTGTCCCCGGTTGAGCTGGGCCATCTTTTTGAACATTGCGTAGGCTTCATCGGGGTGGATTCTGGTCCGGCCCATCTTGCCAATGCCTTTCAGCGGCCTTCGGTTGTTTTAATGGGACGATTCGGGATATTTGATCGATACACCCCTTTTAGCGGATTTCTTCAAGACCATTCCGAAGAGATGATCATTCGATCCAAAGAGCCAGTCGCCGAACTTCCGGTGGAAGTGGCCGCCGCGCGCGCCGCCGAAATCCTCCGGAAATATCGCTGACCTCAACCCTTCTGCGCTTCCTTCGCCCACGCATCTTTCAACGTGATGGTGCGGTTGAAAATTATTTTGCCCGGTGCGCTGTCCTTATCGAGCGCAAAATATGCGAGCCGTTCGAATTGATACCGTTCCTCATGCGTCGCGTCTTTCAATGACGGTTCACACTTCGCCGTCACCACTTCGAGCGAATGCGGATTCAGGTGCTTCTTGAAATCGCCTTCCGCATCCGGCTCCGGCACGGTGAACAACCGGTCATACAACCGGCACTCCGCGTCGATCGCATTCGCCGTACTCACCCAATGGATCGTCCCCTTCACCTTGCGGCCCGCCGTCGCGCCGCCGGTCTTGCTGTCCAGGTCTGCCGTGCAGCGCAACTCGACGGTCTTGCCCGCCCCGTCCTTGATGACCTCATCGCACTTGATGATATACGCATATTTCAACCGCACTTCGCCGCCCGGTTTGAGCCGGAAAAATTTCGGCAGCGGCACTTCCTGGAAATCATCGCGCTCGATGAACAGTTCGCGCGTGAACGGAATCTTGCGCGTGCCCTCGTCCGGCTTTTCCGGATTATTGACCGCGTTAAGCTCTTCGGTTTTGCCCTCGGGAAAATTCGTGATGACCACTTTGATCGGCCGCAACACCGCCAGCCGCCGGAACGCGCGTTTGTTCAGGTCTTCGCGGATCGCATGTTCCAGCACCGCCACGTCCGTGATGCCGTTGTATTTTGTGATGCCGATGTTGTACGCGAACGCCCGCAACGCCTCCGGCGTCACCCCGCGACGGCGGATGCCTGAGATCGTCGGCATGCGCGGGTCGTCCCAGCCGCTCACCAGGTGTTCATGCACCAGCTGCATCAGTTTGCGTTTGCTCATCACCGTGTAACCCAGCGAGAGCCGCGCAAACTCGTACTGATGGGGGAGGGGACGCGGCAACCCGAGGTTGTCCAGCACCCAATCGTAAAGCGGACGATGCACCTCAAACTCCAGCGTGCAGATGCTGTGCGTGATGCCCTCGATATAATCGCTCAAGCAATGCGCAAAATCGTACATCGGATAGATGCACCACTTCGCGCCCGTATGATGATGCTCCGCATGCCGGATGCGATAGAGCAGCGGGTCGCGCATCCAGATGTTCGGCGAGTCCACGATGATCTTTGCGCGCAACGACCGTTTGCCGTCCGGAAACTCCCCGTTCTTCATCCGCGTGAACAGGTCAAGATTCTCCTCCACGCTCCGGTTGCGGTACGGGCTTTCCTTGCCGCTCCGGCGGTATTCATCCGTCTCCTCCGGCGTCAGGTCGTCGACAAACGCCTTGCCACGCTTGATCAACTCGATCGCGTATTCGTAAATCTGGTCAAAATAATCGCTCGCGTAAAACGGCTCCAGCTTCGTGTCCGAATGCTTCCGTTCCGCTTCCGAAGTCCCGAAGACTGGCGGGAGATAAAAATCGGACTTGCCGTTGCTCGTCACGGTCGGAGGCGTTTTGCCTTTCGGCTTCAGTCCCAATCGTACGTCCGCCCAATCACGGATCAGCCAGTTCACGTCCTCCTGGATGGAGTCCACGTATTCCACGTCTTCCTTCGTCGGGTTCGTGTCGTCCATGCGCAGGTTGCAGATGCCGCCGAACTCGCGCGCGATGCCAAAATTCAAGCAGATGCTTTTCGCGTGGCCGATGTGCAGGTAACCGTTCGGCTCCGGCGGAAAGCGCGTGTGGATGCGCGGATATTTTTCCTCTGCCACGTGCGCCGCCACGATGTCGCGGATGAAATCAGAGGGTGCCGGTGCCGCAGGTTCAACGTTCGGAGTATTCATGTTCAACCTGCGCAAACTAACAAACCAGCGCAGGAATAGCAAATTAGCGCATGGCCGACTACGGAGCCGCCGGCGGATTGGCCAAGGTTTCAATCTGCTTTTCCGGGAGCTTTTCGCCGCGATAAAACCTGATGATATTATTATTCCAGCGGGCCATAAAAATCATGGAGCCGGATTCGCCACTCAGCCCGTAAAAAATATTCCCGGAGTCTGAACCCCAGGTGTCCGGATTTATTGGGTCCTCCAGGTTGATGGTGTATTGGAAAATCTGGCTGATGACCGTCGTGACCCCATTCAGCGTGAATTTATCGCCGAATCGCAGGGTTCCCGCTTGTTGCGGCGTCAACGTGTCGGAATCGACCGGCGTGAATAAAACCCAATCTTTTCCGCCCGGTTGCCAGCCATACACCAGGAGCATTTTGCTGTCATCATCCCCGGCCAATTCATACTCATGTCGCCTGAACGCCAAACCCACCTGCGCGATCTCAACAGCCAAATGCTTCGAGATGCGATAGGACGTTCCTTTTACTTTGATAAGAGTGCCGACCTTAAAAGGCGCGTCCGCTGCGAGTGTTTTAACCACGGCTGGTCCCCGTCGTCTGGGGATGGCCAGATTCAAATTTGGCACGATGACGATCAGGATAAAGATGCCGGCGACGATGGCCTGGATGATTCCGGAATAATTGGTTCCCTCGCCGTTCGTTCCTGACAACGTAAAATTGGAGATGGTTTTCGGATAGGTGCTGCGGAACGTTTCCTGGATGCCAAAGGCCGCCGCCACCATTCCGCTCTGCAACGTGAATCCCCGGAAGAATTCCACTTCCTCGCCCGTCCAGCTCACCACTTCCATAGTGGGGCCGGATTCCGCATTGAAATAATGCGCCACATCGCCGACTTCCACGCCCTCCGGCGCAGTGCCTTCGACGTAATAAACGCGTGAATTATCCTTCAACGTCACGGGTAGGTTGGTGCCATCCAGGTTCACCCGGTCGCCTGGCCGTTTTTTGGCAGCTTCCGCCGCCGTCATCGGGTTCGTCGGCTCGAACATCACGAAGAGCTTCCATTCACCGCCGCGCTCGCTCTCCTCGAACACCAACGTCGCCGACTTGCCCTCGTCATTGACCACGTTGAACTCCTGCCAGTAATACGTGACGCCGTCGTCCACAACCCCCATCACCACGCGCCCGGCCACCCGATAACGTTTGCCCGACAGAGTGCCTGTCATGCCCACCATCAATTGCGTTGGATTTTCGAAGCTCATCTCAATGTTCGAAAAAATGCGGCACAAACCGGCTCAGATTTCCCGTGATACGCTTCGTATCTTCTCGGATGCCCATACCGCCCGCTTCGTGGTCGATCATCCACACGCCGAATATCGGATGTTTTCCCTCAAAGTCCGGCAATGAAGCGATGGCCTGGTAAACATACCCCTCCTCGCCATAATCACCGCCGTTCTCCTCCAACGTGACACCTCCTTCCACCCAACTGACGTTGCTGCCTTCCCGGCTCAACTTGGGCTTGCGCACATAACTTTGGCCTAGCCGCACCGCATCATCATAGGCAGGTAAAAGATTTGGATGGTCCGGAAACAACTCCCAAAGCACCGGCAACAATCCTTTATTGCTCAACAACATCTTCCACGCCGGCTCAATGAACCTGACCGGTTCGCCGGACAGGTGAGTGCCGAACTCTTCGTGCCAAAGCCATTCCCACGGATACAGTTTGAAACAGTGCTCGATGCGTTTGAGGTCCAGGTCCAAAAAGCATTTTTGTTTTGCGTCCCAGCCAATGTCTTCCACATACACGTGGGCTGTCTTCACGCCGGCTTGTTCGCAGGTGTCGCGCAGATAGAGCACGGTCATTTCGTCTTCCGCGTGTTCCTTGATGCCGCTGAAATGAATCGTTTGTCCCGCCCAGCGCCGCCAGGCCTCGATCAGTCGTTCATGGATGGAATTGAACTGGTCGGACTGCGGCCGGATTTCCTGCAGCCAAAACCATTGGGCTACCGATGCCTCCACCAGTGCCGTGGGCGTGTCCGCGTTGTATTCCAGGAGCTTGGGCGGGGTCAACCCGTCATAGCTCAAGTCAAACCGGCCGTAGAGGCTGAAATCATCGCGCTCCCAGGAATTCAAGATGGACGGCACGGCCGCCGCGGGTATGCCCAGGCGCGTCCACCAATCATTTTTGATGACCGCCTCCGCCGCGTCGATGCACAGGAAATGCAACCTGTTGGCTGCCGCTTCCAGCGTATCCACTTCCGCCGCCGTGAATTCATAACAACCGGATTCGTCCCAATACGGGCCGTTCTCGTGCGAATGAAAAGTGAGTCCCACGCCTTCCACTTTTTCGCGCCAGTCCGGACGGGGATTACAGTTATGTCGTTTCATCATGCATGAAATCCGGAGCCGCCCCAATAGTGGCCCCATGATGTTCCCCCGAATCCGCCCCGGGAGATATCGTTACGCGTATTTTCTGCCAGTTGCGCCGCCGCCGGGGTGGGGGAAGAGATGTTTGTCACATTTTCAAAAGGGGCGCTGCCCCATTGCCCGCCGTAGAAATAACGTTGTGATTGTGCGTCAAAATGATTGTAGGGCAGGGTATACCACGCGCGGAATGGGGCGTGATAATAACCCACCCCAGGCAGGTAATAATTGTTGGTGTAGAAGGCTTCCGCGCTGACCGGAGGTTTTTCCGTGCAGCCGTTCAACGCGCCTGCCGCCACGGTTCCGATCAACACCAGCCGGATGCTTTTGCTCCGTTTCACGGGCGCAGGATTCAACCGATCATCGCTGCGGCGATGATGATGCATACGCCGATGATCACGGCGGCGCCGATCATCGCGGCTGCCAGGTTTTTGTTTTCGATGATTTCTTTGTGGAGCTCGCCCGGCGTGCACTTGTCGAACAATTTGTAGCCGGCGATCGCCGCCAGGATTCCAATGACTGCGAACAGCAGCATGTAACCCAGCGCCAGCATCAGTGAATGGGCGTGCCAGGTCAATGTACTGCCGTCCCCATCAGCCGCCATCAGGCTGGGGACAGTGGTTAGTAAGAACAGCACCGGGAGGATTCGAGGTGTTTTCATAGGTTTGTGGATCGCTGCGAGTCTGTCCTCTCGCCTCAAAACGGTCAATTACAAGAACGCGACTTTTTTGGAATCAACCCTCCGATTTTTCCGTCGCCATATCTGATTGGAAGCGCTCCATCTCCATCCCCGCCGCTTCCCATTCCATCGTCGCTTCCTTCAGCCGTTCGTGGATATTCACAATCTCGCGATTGAGCGCCCCCGCTCGGCCCGGCGTGCTATGCGTCTCCGGCGCTTCCATTTTTTCCGTGAGTTGTTTTTCCATCGTCTCCAGGTCGGCGATCTCTTTTTCCAATGTCGTCACGCGTTTCTGGATCTCCTGCCGTTTCTTTGAGCGCGCCTGACGTTGCTCCGCCTCCAACCGCTTTTGGGCCTTGCGATCCGCGCCTGACATCTGCGGCTTGGCCTGTTTCGCCACCGGTGCCATGCTTGAACTCGTCAGCGCCTCGCGCGCCGTCTGCGCTGTCTTATCGAGGTAATATTGATAACCGCCCGGATAATGTCTCAGGACACCAGCCTCCACGCGCACGACGTGGGTCGACAGGGTGCGGATGAAATGCACATCGTGGCTGATGAAGATGATCGTGCCTTCATATGGCTTGAGCGCCTCGATGAGCGCATCCACGCTCGCCAGGTCCAGATGCGTTGTTGGTTCGTCCATCAACAACAGGTTCGGCGGGTCGAGCAACAGTTTCACCAGCGCCAGCCGGCTCTTTTCACCACCGCTCAGCACGCTCACCTGTTTGAACACGTCATCACCGCGGAACAAAAAGCTGCCCAGGACCGTCCGCACCGATTGCTCGGTCACGCGTTGGGGCGTGTCCAGGGCCGACTGCAGGACTGTGTCGCGCGGATTCAGCATCTGCGCGCGATGTTGCGCGAAATAGCCGGCCTTCACATTATGACCCAGTTCCCGTGTGCCGCCCTGTGCTTGCAGGAGGTCCGCCAGCAATTTCAGCAGCGTGGATTTTCCCGCGCCATTCGGCCCCACCAACACCGTCCGCTGGCCGCGTTCCGCTTCAAAATTCAGGTTTTCGTAGATCAAATTCTCGCCGTAACCGAACTTCACCTTCTCCAGCGTGATGACCCGTTGCCCGCTGCGTTGCGGCTGTGGAAAACGGAAGCCCACCGTCGGCCCGCTGCTCCCGGGCACCTCCACCATTTCCTCCTTCAGGCGCTCGATCTGTTTCAACTTCGACTGGGCCTGCGAAGCCATGCTGGCCTTCGCGCGGAAGCGGTCCGCGAACACCTGCAACTGGTCGATCTTGCGTTGTTGCGCTTTGGCGGTCGCCACCATGTTTTTCTCAAAGGCGGCGCGTTGTTCGATGTAATTGTCGTAATTGCCCGTGTACCGGAGGATCTGCGCGGAGCGCAATTCGGCGATGTGCGTGCACAGGGCGTTCAGAAATTCACGATCATGCGAGATCAACAAAATGCCGCCCGGATAATATTGCAGGAAATCCTGGAACCACAGCAACGTCTCCAGGTCCAGATGGTTCGTCGGTTCGTCCAGCAGCAGCAGTTCCGGTTCATCTGTGAGCAACCGCGCCAGGTGCGCGCGCATCACCCAGCCGCCGGAAAGTTCCTTGGCCGGCCGGTCATGGTCCGATTGCTTAAAACCCAGCGAATCCAGCATCTGCTTCGCCTTCGCGACAAACTGTCCGTCATGCTCATGCTCATGCGGTATTGCGATTTCCATCACTGTCTCTTCGCCCACCGCTTCGCCCTCCTGCGGCAGATAGCCGATCCGTGTGCCGCGATTGAACGTCACGTCGCCGGTGTCGCCTTCCTCCTTGCCGAGGATGATCTTGATGAGCGTGGATTTCCCTGCGCCATTCGGCCCCACCAGCCCGACCCGGTCACCGGCCTGGAGCGTGAACGACACATCGTCAAACAACTGACGACCGCCAAAAGTTTTACTGAGTCCTGCAACAGTGAGCATAATTACTGATTGACCGTTTTCGCGCTGACGAGGCGCATGAGCATGTAGGTATCGTCATCGCCCGCCTTTTCGGCCAGCAGCCCGACCACCCCGCCGCACATCATCAAGGGCCCCCTGGGCTGCGTGACCACCAGCGTGATGGTCATCGCGTCTTCGCCGTTCAATTTCGCCAGCCAGGGAAAGGTGTAGGCCGGCGCGGATGGCGGCAGTCCCCAGTCTTCCGCCTTCACCGGTGCCGGCAATTTCCCGTTCCCGAACGTGACATCCGCGTCAATGCCCCGATGCAGTATCATGGACTTTAAAGATGGCAGCGTCACCACTTTATACATCAATAGCTCCAGCCCTTTGGTGTTTTGCACGATATTGATATACGACAAGAGCGCCGGAAAAATTCCGCAGATCGCCCGTTGTTCTGCGCGGGTCGGCTTCAACGCTACCAGCGCTTTGCTGGAAATCGCTCCCGTGAAATTCGTCGTCCGGCCCCAGCGATCTAACAGAGCCGCCGCCCGGTCGAAACCAAGGCCCAAAAAATCTTCGTTCAGCGAAATTTTCGCCGTTTTTTCGTCCTTCCAGACTTTGAACAGGTGGCCTTGCACACCATACGGCCCAAGCAGTCGCAATTTCACATCAACCGGCCGCGAGTAGAACAGCTCCGGCGGGCCAAAGCTCGAAGTGACTGTAAAGGCATTGGTCCCTGCCTGCGCTTTGGCGGGATCGGATGGAAGCGCTTCCAGGTACAAAAGCCATTGCGTCTGCTTTTCTTTCTGGAAGAGCGTGATCAGCACCGTGATGGAATCTCCGGCCAGGATATTCGTCGAGCCGGAAACCGGGCCGATGCCGTCCATTGGCACGTGGTCGAGAACCGCATCCGCGAGCAGGTTCGAACAGGCGGGAACGTATTGAAGCTTGTGCTGCCATGCGGCTGGGACTTCAGCCCCCGGGGCTGGCAACCAAAAAACCAAGAAAGCAAACAAAGCCAGAGGACTTTTTTTCAAAATAGGGATGGGTAGGATGGTTTTGCGGGTTGCCATCATGGCATCAATTCATTTCGGTTTTATCCGCACAAATCGTGGCCAATACAACCGTGCATCATTCATCACCTGCGTGAATTCAAAGGAATTCGCCGCGTAAGTGACGATCAATTCGTCCGCGGCCGATGCAAGCATCGGATGCGCTTTGGCCGCATAGCAGAAAATGTTTTTGTCCCATGTCATTTCCGGGGTGTGATAAACAACGGACGCTTCACTCCACGGGCCCCATGGTTCAGTCGCCGTGCGCACGATGATTTTATCCGATAATCCATTTTCCGTGCAGACCAGAACATAGCGTTGCAAAGCGGGCATCCATGATACTGAGTATTCGTTTGCCATGCCGTTGCACAGATTTGCCGTGTCAGCCACGTTCGTGGTCCAGGAATCCCGGTCGCGGAATTGCCAGGTTGCGAAATCGCCCAGGCTCATTTCTGGAGCGCGTGCCAGGATCATGGTTTTGCCCGCTCCGCTTATTTCACGGGCGCCGTAGATGTAAACGAACCCATTGGTCACCAGCACCGCCGAACCAAAGATGCGATTCTCATTTGTCCCAAATTGCGCGAAGGGGATTTTCTTTTGCGCGACGTGCCATTGTCCCGGCGGCGCCAGCGGGTTGGAGATTTCGCCGAGCCAGACGCCGGATTGGCGAAAGCCAAAAACCGATTTTTCATCTGTGTGCTCGATCTGCGCGAGAAACAAAAATAATTTCCCTTGTTTCATCACGCCATCGAACAGCCAAAACCAGCCTTTGCCATCGGCAGGCTCGATGAGCGCAGCCGGTTTGCCATCGGCCGATCGGCGATAATAAAACTTAAGGCGCGCATCGGCAGAATCGTTGCCGTATTGCCACGCTGCGGAATTGTTGACCATCCGGGCATTGGTCCGATGCCCATCTATCACGTCGCCAACGAACGTGTCGCTGAAAAGCCAGAGGGTTAGGCCGTTGGTCAAGGCGACGGTGAAATCGCCATCTGCACCGATCCAGCCATTCGTGGATTGGAAGAGTTTGTCAAATTCTGGAGCGCTTGCGCCTCTCCAATCCGCGCCATGACCCCTTAGCAGGAATGCAAACAAAACACTCATCGTCAATAGACGGCGCGTTAGTTCATTTGCACGGAATAAATACATAGCACGCCGTCTGCTAATTTTGAGAAATTTTGAAATATCCGTTTGTCCCAACCAAAGCCACTTTAAGGCTGTAATTATCGCATAGCGCGGCCAGAGCTTGCTGTATGGTCAAATTTTCCCAACGGATATTCACCATTTCATCCGATGCCGAAAGTTGACGGTCAACTTCAAAAGGAACACCCACCTCGAGGGTGAAATGATTTAACGCTGAATAAAGCGGAACATCCTCCATGGTAATTAAAGGTATCACCGAATTGGTACCATGGATAAATGCTTCGTCAAATTTCGTGGGTGGTTTATCAATATTCGAAATTTTGGCGATGGTGGTCTGCTGGTTGTAGATCAGATATATATGCCGGTCTTTCAATATTTGTTCCAACGCTGTTTTGACAGTGACATTTTCCCAGCGGTAATTCACCCGGTCGGCCTCATTGGTTCTTTGCATCATCGGCGTTAGATGAGGATCTATCACATAATTGATTTTGGCAGTGCGTGCGAAATTTAGAATGGCGTCGGACAGAGTAACATTCGTTATTATTATCAGGGGAGAGGGATCGAGGGCATAGTTGCCTTCGACCTCTGTATCGGACCAGCATCGAAAGGTAAAAACCCCGATTATGAAAACCACAATCGAGGCATACAGCAATCGCTTGAAAAAAAACAAATTCATTTCGGCTTCAACTGCGGGAACAAGATCACATCCCGGATGCTTTCCTGCCCCAGCAACATCATGCACAAACGGTCGATGCCGATGCCGATGCCGCCCGCCGGGGGCATGCCGTGTTCCAGCGCGATGAGAAAATCCTCGTCCAGCTTCTGTTTTTCCCCGCCCGCCTGGTGTTCCAGTGTGGCGCGCTGCGCGATGGGGTCGTTCTGCTCCGTGTAACCGGGCGAAATCTCCTGCCCGTTGATGCAGCACTCAAACACCTCCACCGTCGTCGGGTCTTCCGGCGAGAGCTTGGCCAGCGGCACGAGTTCCTTCGGCAGATGCGTGACAAAAGTGGGGTTGATCAGCGTCGGCTCGATGAATTTGGAGAACATGGCGTTCGTGACTTCAAAGTCTTCAAACTCTTTGCCGATCTCCGCGCCCATATCATGCGCGCGCTGGCGGCGTCCAGCGGGGGACACATCAAACCAATCCGCCCCGGCTTTTTCTTTGACCAGGTCGTTATATTTCGCGCGACGCCACGTCGTGAGATCGATGGTCTTCGTTACTTTGCCTTCGGCGTCTTTGGTCTCAATGAGCAGCGTGCCGAGAACTTTCTGCGCGACATCTTTGATGAGCGACTCCACCAATTCCATCATGCTCGCGTAATCGCCGAACGCGCAGTACGCCTCCAGCATTGTGAATTCCGGATTATGCCGGCGCGAGAGGCCTTCGTTGCGGAAGTTTTTCCCGATCTCGAACAGTTTATCGATGCCGCCCACGAGCAGGCGCTTGTGATACAGCTCCAGTGCGATGCGCAGGTAAAATTCGCAGCCCAGCGCGTTATGGAACGTCTTGAACGGTTGCGCCGCCGCGCCGCCGGGAATCGCCTGCATCGCAGGCGTTTCCACTTCCACGTAACCACGGCTATGAAAGAACTGTCGTATCTCGTGCACGATGGCGCTGCGCTTCAGGAAAATATCCTTCACTTCCGGATTGCCAATGAGGTCGAGATACCGCTGGCGATAGCGCACCTCGGTATCTTCCAGCCCATGCCATTTGGCCGGCGGCGGGCGCAATGCTTTCGCGAGAATAGTGAAGCTGGAGAGCTTCACCGAAATCTCGCCCGTTTTCGTCGTGAACATCGTCCCTTTGACGCCGATAAAATCCGCGAGATCGAGGTGCGTGAAGATGGCCCATTGTTCGTCGCCGATGACATTTTTCTGCGTGTACACCTGCATACGCCCGCTCTGGTCGCGGATATCGATGAACATGCTCTTGCCCATGTCGCGATGCGCGGTGATGCGTCCGGCCAGCGCCACTTCACGGCCTTCGGCGTAATTCGCCCGCGCCTCGGCACAGGTGGTCGAGGGTGAAAATTTGTTTTTGAACGGGTCAATCCCCTGCGCCCGCAACGCCGCGAGCTTCGCCTTGCGTTGTTCAATCAATGAGTTCGTGTCGTCCATAGACATGCGGCGCAAAGTTAAACACGGATTAGGGGCGAAATCCACGAAAACAAACAGCCCCCGATTTTGGAGTGCGGTGGCAAATCCCGCTCTGCGGGAGTCGACACCGCTTTCAAATACCGTATAACGCTGGGCCGTCGCGAGACGTCCCTTAAGTTGTTGACGGTGAACTGGTCTCTTTTAGCCATTCTCGCCTGCTACCCCCCATTAAAAAACTCCTCGGATTAACCCGGATTAACTCGGATTAACTTTGATTCGTGCTCAGCTCCATTAAAGTTTTGAGACTTTTATGGGTGTTTCACGCTCGCCCATAGATTTCCTTGATGCGTTGTTGCCGTTGTTCGGGCGTAAGTTGCGGGTGATTCAACGGTTTCTCCACCTTGGCTATTTCCCGCTTCCACCGGTCCCGCTGGATCATCACCCGCACCATTTGGTGATCTTGCCGGCGCATCCGTGATAACTGCTTGTTCACTTGGCCGAGCAGTTTCCACCGTTTCATCGAATCCGTTTCTTCCGCCAACATGGTGCGCGCCAGGTTCGTCATTTCCGTCGCCACGACCGTCGCCAGGCAATCGCTGATGCCCACGTCACCCATCGATTGATTCAGCAGGTCCGCCCAAATCCTGGTGTCCCGCAAAATTCCCGTTGCCTGCTGTTGTGCTTCCCATTCCCGATATCCCCCGTTTCGCCACTCGGAGAGATTTTGCTCGCTGACGGGGTTCCCTTCGAATTGCGTCTTGAGCACCTCCTGCACCGTCGGCAGCCCGTTGAGCCACTCAACCAAGGGCGCCGCCGCCTCGCCATTTTGTAAACGTTGATTCAGTTCTTCGCGGACTTCCTTCGGCAACCGCGCTATCTTTCCTCGTCGTGCCATAACATTATTCCTTTCGATTTTTGTGGATAGAACTATCATTACTGATTCTTCCACGTGCATTCTAAAGGAGAGCCTTGGACATTGGCCGTCCAAGGCTAAATTGTGAATAACTTTCCTCCGTAGCGGCGCGTCGGCAGACCCCCGCAAATCGTGTCCTTTAACCAATTACTCCGCACGTCTTTGGCCATGCCGTCGTTCAATTGCCTGATATCAACCGATGCTCACCCTCTCCGCCATTTGAAAAATGGGGGAGAGGGGCGGGGTGAGGTGGCACTTGGCTCTCGTTCTAAATATTACGGCTCTTGCGCCTTTGCTTTCCCTATTGGAGACTGGCCAAGTTGAAAGTCTCCATCGTCATCCCGGCCTTTAACGAGGAACGCCTCCTCGGCGAGACCCTGCGCCATGTGCAGGCCGCCCGCGCCGCTTTCATTCGCCTGCATTGGGATTCCGAATTGATTGTCTGCGACAACAATTCCTCCGACCGCACCGCGGAGATCGCCAGGGCAGGGGGCGCCACCGTCGTGTTCGAGCCCATCAACCAGATCGGTCGTGCGCGCAATAGCGGTGCTGCTGCCGCGACCGGCGATTGGCTTATTTTTGTGGATGCCGATTCCTCTCCCACCGCCGAACTCTTTGCCGATGTTGCTGAACAGATTAAATCCGGCAAATGCCTTGCCGGTGGCAGCACCATCCAGATGGAACCCGGCTATCCCAAGGCCAATCTCCTCACCAAAGGCTGGAACCTCGTCAGCCGCTGGAAACGCATGCTCGCCGGCTCATTCATCTTTTGTGAAACCGCCGCGTTCCGCAAAGTCGGTGGTTTCAGCAGCGAACTCTTCGCCGGTGAAGAATTGGAATTAAGCAATCGCCTCAAAAAACTCGCGCGCGAAACCAATCGCAAGATAGTCATCCTGCATCGGCATCCCATGCTGACCTCCGCCCGCAAGATGCGCCTCTACAAGACGAGCGAGCTTTGGGCGTTTTTTCTCCGTGCCGCCTGCAACCAGAAAAAAATCCTCACCAACCGCGACGCCTGCGGCCCCTGGTACGACGGTCGCCGGTAGCGTCAGGCATCCTGCCCGGCGGCGCGAATACCCTTTCCCATCAATCACATCTTGCGCGATGCTGAAATCGGCGGACAATTCCTGCATGTTCTCACGAGTTTTGATTCTCGGCCTTTTGGTTTTTGGCATCAATCGCGCCGTTGCCAACGTTGCCGGTGGTGGCAATGAAGGTCCCGCCGTCACCGTGGGCAGCTCTGGCAGGAATGTGGTTTTGGCCAATGGCATCATCACCGCCACGCTCCAGCCCAATCCCATCGGCCTTGTTTCTCTGAAATACAAAGCAACCGAGATGGTTAGCCGGGCGGGGCGCCACAAGTTCATTTATCTCTCTATCAACGCGGATGAAGGATTCGACATGCTGGGCGGCGGCGTATTTTCCCTTACCAAACAAACACCTGATATGGTGGATATCTCCTGCAAACGCACCTATTCCCCCGGCAACACCAACATGTCTCCCTGTGATGTGGATACTCATTTCGTCCTGCGTCGTGGCATGAGCGGGCTGTATGTGTATGTCATCGTGGACCATCCCGCCTTGTATCCGGCGTTGGACGCCAGCGTCTGGCGAATGGTCTGGTCGCTGCCCCAGCCCGATCATAAATGGTTATTGGAAAAGATTTATGTGGATGCGGCGCGCCATTGGGAAATTCCTTCCGTCGACGACTTCGACCACCAGGAAGCCACGGGTATCAAAGAAATCGTCAAGCTCACCACGGGCGCCTGGAAGGGCGGCTACGATTGCAAATACATGTATAGCGCCAGCTATTGGGACATGGGTTGTTATGGATTTGCCAGTGACCGCAACAAGATCGGCGCGTGGTATGTCATGGGCAGCCAGGAATATTTCAACGACGGCCCTACCCACGACGATTTGAATGCCGAAACCGGCCTCATCGAGATTCTGTTCAACCAGGTTCATTACGGTGGCTCTGGCCTCAACATCCCCAAAGGCGAGGCCTGGAAAAAGATTTACGGTCCGTATCTGCTGTACTGCAACACCAACGCGGCGGGCGGTGATGCATGTTGGGCCGATGCCAAACGGCAGGTGCAAGCCGAAGAGGCCGCGTGGCCCTACACCTGGCTCGTAAACAATATGTATCCTTCAAAATGGGGCAGGGGCACGGTCACCGGCCGGTTCATCGTCAAGGATCCACTCAAACCCACCGTCTGCGCCTCCAACGCGTGGGTCGGTCTCTCGCAACCCGATCCCGGAGGCAACTGGCAGTTCGACAGCACACATTACCAGTTTTGGGTCCATGCAGATGCGGACGGAAATTTCTCCATCCCCAACGTGCGTCCGGGAACGTATGTCTTGTCAGCCTTCACGACCGGTGCTTTGGGCGAATTCACCCGAACGAATGTCACTGTGACCGCCGGTGAAACCACCACTCTGGGAGCCCTGACGTGGCAGGTGTCGCATCCCGGCGTGCGCATTGCCTGGGAGATCGGCGTGCCCGACCGCACAGCCAAAGAGTTCCAGCATGGTGATGATTATTTTCGACCTTACTTATGGGAAAAGTTTTCCAGCGAACTCCCCAATCCCCTCGAATACATCGTCGGCGTCAGTGATTGGTCCAAAGATTGGAACTATGTCCACTCCGGATATCTGAAGGATGGCAAGTGGACGCCGTGGAAATGGCGCATTCATTTCACGCTCACCAATGCCCCGGCCAATGGCACTGCGACGCTCACCATCGCCTACGCCGGTTCCAATCGCGGTCACACGGAAATCATTGTGAATGATGAGAACAAACAGTTCAAGCTGGTGCGCCCTGCAGTTGACGGAGGCAACGCGCTAATCCGCGAAGGCATCCATGCCAAATATTGCGTCGAGCAGGTGACCATTCCCATGTCACAACTCAAATCCGGGGCAAATACCATCACCCTCAGTCAAAGCACCGGTCCGTCCAACCTCCCATTTTTTCACGTCATGTACGACTATTTGAGCCTCGAATTGCCGGCCGCCAAATGAGCGACCTTTCGAACTTCATCTTTGTTTTAATCGCCCTCTCTGTTATTCAAACCGCGTGAGCAGCGGCCACACATTTCGCATCGGCGTCCTCGGTTCCGGCAAAGGCTCCAATTTTGTCGCCATCGCTGATGCCATCGCCGCCGGAAAAATTCCGGCGGAGGTCGCCCTCGTGTTGAGCGACGTAGAAAACTCCGGCATCCTTGCTTACGCGCGCGAGCGCAAACTCCCGGCCTGGTTCATCCCGCCGGGTAAATTCCGTACCAAGCTGGATGAAGACGCCGAGCGCGCCTTCGTCACCGCGTTGCAAAACGCAAAAATCGATCTCGTCGTCCTCGCCGGTTTCATGCGTGTGCTCAAAGGCGATTTTCTGCGCGCGTTCGAAGGCCGCATCGTGAATATCCATCCGTCACTTCTTCCGTCCTTCCCCGGTCTGGAGGCCTGGAAACAGGCGCTCGATCACGGCGTGAAGTTCACCGGTTGCACCGTTCATTTCGTGGATGCCGGTGTGGATGCCGGCCCCATCATCGGCCAACAGACCGTTCCTGTGCTCGACCATGACACACTCGAGGCCTTGCATCAACGCATCCACGCCGCCGAGCATGAGTTATATCCCAAATGCGTCGCGGCACTGGCGCGCGGCGAAATATCCGTGGTCGGACGGCGCGTGATCTGGGGAAAATGATCCTTCCCAAGGCTTGATTACGTTTCGATTTGCCCGGGTGCGTTCCGCCGTGTGGATACCCACGCGACGCCGGCCCATCCCAGTAATAAGCAGATTGCTGTCACGGCCAGCCGACACCCCCGCGTAAAACTTACCGGCCGGTATTGAAAATCCAACGACCAACTGCCTGCCGGTACCACCACTCCGCGCAGCGCATGGTTCGCGCGCAAAATTGGCACCAATTTCCCGTTGAGCCTGGCCTGCCAGCCGGGGTCCCAAAGATCGGCGAGCACAACCAAACCCGATGTTTCCATTTTGACCGACAGGTTTACCCGGGTTGGATTCTCATTGGTGATCTCTGAATGGCCGGTGATGTCTCCCGGAAGATCCACACCCGACTCGACGTAGGCCACCTCGCCCGCGTCAAAATCCGGCAAGGCGAGTTTTACGAGGCGTTCCTCCTTGTTGGTGACCACTTCCACATGGCGCGGAACATAGGTGCGCGGCAAAGCCCGGCGATTTTCAACCGCCCAATAATCCGTTTGTACGAAAGTGGGCCGGACATTTGCGGGCGCGTTTCCGCGGGCGATGAGATATTGAACCCCCAACATATCCAACACTGGTGAAAGGCGCACCGCACCGTCGTCCGTAAAATGGGTGGCGGGTACGAGAAACTGCGTGGACGCGTATTCCTGTCGAACCGAACCCGGGCTGGCGGCCAACGCCAGCAATTCCACTATCCGCTCAGGATCCACCGAATCGTATCCGCGCACGTCATTTAAACCCTGCATGGACGCTAGGGCGGGCGGCAAACACGCTGCGCCAATGATTCGGGAGGGCGAAGTCTTTGCGATGTCTGCAAGGACAGGAAGGGGCGGATAATAGAGCGACGGATCACATTGCGCGCTCCGTCCATAGGCGAACCAGAGCAAGTCACCCACTGCCAAAAGCGCCAGAAATGGGACCAATCGTGTATGCCATTTTGTCTTTACGCGCAGCAGTGCCCAAACCAAAAGGGCAACGACGCACCAGCCCAACGACATCGCGTACGATTGGACCAGGCCGCCATGCAACCGCAGCACGTCTTCAGGACTATGGATCCAGCTCACTGGCTTTCCGGTCTGCAACGCATGCATCAACACTGCATCAATCCGGCCGGGCAGGACCGTCATCCTAAAAAGGCTCCAGGCAGCCAGGCCCGCCAGCAGCGCGGGCGGTATCCAGGCCCAGCGTGTCCAACGCACCGCGCCTTGCAAGAGTACCTCCAGACCAACGGTTGCCATCGCTAGAAGCGCGAAGGAGGCGAGGAATACCAGGCGGTTATGCGACATCATGTTGAGGCCCGGCAGTCGCAATACGTCGACGAACCCGGGAATGGCGAGGCACCAGCTCAACGCGCAGAAGGCCAGCACCGACCAAAAAATATTCAGCTTGTGGTGTCGCCGGCTGCACCAGGCCAGCGGAGCCAGCACCAGGGTGGCGATTAGTCCGGCGTAGGTTGCCGCCGCACTTTCCAATTGGTTGCCTTTTTGCAGATAGTAGCTGCCGGCCTGCATGGTTCCGTAAAAGTCGGGTAACACGATTTGCGGCAGGGCCGCCAGACCGGTCGGCGGCCGTTCCTCCTGGCCCATGGCACGACGCACCATGCGATCGCCCGTCTTTGCATATTCCGTTGCCGGCAGGATCTGCGGCGCTGCCAGCATGAAGCCGAGGGTCCAGGCAGCCAGCAAGGCCAGCACTGACTTTTGTGCGCGCCGTCCAAACCATTGCCCCGGATAGGCATCGTACCAACACCAGATGGCGAACATCCCGGAGCCCATCAAAACCTGGGCCGCCACATCCAGATGACCACTGATGAGAACGAGTGCTGTGGCTACGCTCAATCCGATGGGCGCCTTGCGACTGGCTCTCCGGATTGTTTTGTCCGTGGCCAGGAAAATCCAAGGGAGCCAATACACTGCGGCACAGGTGGGATATCCCTGCCAAAAAATAAAGAATCCGGTCAACGGGTAGCACCAGGCCATGACCGCTCCGGGCCAAAAACTTACCGCTAATACACTGCGCGCAAAAAAATAGGCTCCCAGGCCCGCAACCAGCGCCGCTAATAATTGGGACCACGCCAGGATTGTGGGTGACGCCGTGCAACATTCCAATGCCAGGAACGGCGAGAACTTCGGCCAGATGAATGGAGCCCCGCTAAATTGATAAGGGGCCCACTGGGGCAGCCGGCCAGCGTGAATTTCCGTTACGGCAAAGCGCCGCGCAGGTTCAAACAGATAGATCAAATCCTGCCGGATGCGATCATGCGGCTCAATCGCTTCGTTCTCCGGTGAATCGGGGAGGTACACTCCCGGTTGCGCGAGAAAGTCCAGGGGGAGTAAAACTTTTTGGCCCGCCAGCGACGGGCCATACAGGATGCCTTGTTGCAGGAAAAGCCCGGCGATCACGATGCCCACGTGGAGCAGGTTTCGTGTTGACCGGTTCAATGCACGTCTCCTGTTGGTGATGGCGCGCTGCCATCCTGGTTTTTCCGGTGATAGACGAGGAACGCCTGGTCGAAGAGTAAATAGTTTTTTCCCGGCAGCCATCGGGTCGCCAGGATTTCATCTCCCGCATCAAAAATCTTCACCAGATCGTAATATTCAGGCAGCGGTTGGGGATCGATGATTTTCGCTTTCTTCAGTTCGATCGGGCGTAGCACCAGCCAGTCCGGTTTCAGTTCGAGATACACCTGATTCTGGTTTTCAGGTCCCAGACGCCGGCGGATTTCAACTACCTCTCTGGAACTGAGTCCCAGCGAATCAAACATCTTCAGTCGCGAAAAATAGCCGATGTATCCCAGGGGTTCGAGATAGACCGTGTCGTTCGTGGAGTGAGCGTTTGCGCGCAGCCACAGCCCGATCTGTCGGCGCATCCCGTCTTCAATCAACCGCTGTTGCACCTCCATTTGGCGCGCCTCTCCCAGGGTGACCAACGTCTGACCGGCGATCAGGGCGAACGCGCAACCGGGCAAAAATTTCGTCATCCCCCGTAACATTGGATGAGCGCCACTGCCTCCAAACCGGGCCAGTGACAATAGTTCATCGAAAATACAACTGATGGTCAAATAACCGAAGAACGCAACCGGTGGCAAATACCATGGAAAGGCCACCTTCACGATATGGTCCAAAAAGAACAAACCGAGAAAAAATGTGAATGACAAGGTGCGTGTGTGTGCTTGGACCCGGGGTACTACCCAGATGAATGCAGCTACCAGAGCGAAGGCCAGCCCGATGAACGGGAGGATTTGTGTCCAGCCACCAAACCAGGCGTAGGTTGGCAGGAAAACCCAGCGGGCGTAGGCAGATGTTTTCAACATCAGGACAGGCGACAACAACATGCCTTCAACCAGGCCGAAGGGGGAAATGCCCGGCAGATTGGTGCCTTTCGCGATGATTGTATGCGGAACCGGGGAGCCATAGTACGACCAGGCCCAGGCGAACCAGGGAAGGTACAGTATGGTGCAAATGATTCCGGCCGGGAAAATCTTTTTGGACAGATCTTTGCGTGATTGGCCGCCCATTGCATTTGGGGAAAATATGAAGGCAGCCAGGGCTAATGCTGCGATATAAATGCAACTATCGGGGCGCGTCCACATCAACCCGCCCCAGCCAATTCCGATCCGCCAGGCTTGCCTTCTTCCCGCGACGAAGAATCCGTGGAACGTCAGCGCCAAAAAAAAGAATAAAAAACCTGTCTCCATGCCGTTGATGCTGAAATCAACCGTTTTCGCATCCAACCCCAGCAATGAAACCGCAAGCCAGGTGGACAGGCGATTTTTGTGCAGCCTCGTCAGACCAAGGAAAACCAGAACCATCCCGGAGGCGAAAGCGGTCATGCTTACGAACCGGAACAGCCAAAGGACTGTCTGGTCTGACTCATTTCCGGTCACCCAGCTTAGACCGGCGGGCAACAGTGTGCCCAGCGGGGACGTGAACGTATGGAGGCGGTCACCCACTTTGTAAACCAGTCCATGTCCCGTGGCTAAATTATGGCTGGCGCGAAAGGTGATCCAATAGTCTTCCCAGGCGTGGTTCGTGTAAGCCGCAAAGGTAACTGCGATTGCGAATACCGCCAGAAACAATATGGCGCACCGTCGGGTGGTTGCATCTGGCATTTTTGGATTATGTCCTTGGGCACAATTCGGGTCAAAAAGTTTCGTGCGCTATACGGTCGTTCTTGCAATAATGAACCAATTAATGAGCAAGAAATTACGTTTTGGCCTGCCCAAGGGCAGCCTGCAGGATGCCACCATCCAAAAGATGGCCAAGGCAGGATTTAACGTTCAGGTCAGCAGCCGTTCTTACGTCCCTTACGTGGACGATGACGAAATGGAGATCCGGCTTATCCGCGCGCAGGAGATCAGCCGCTATGTTGAGCACGGCTATCTCGATTGCGGCATCACCGGTTACGATTGGGTCGTCGAAAATGGTTCTGACGTCCACGAAGTCGGCGAATTTCTTTTCAGCAAAGCCACGCGCAAACCCGCGCGCTGGGTCCTTTGCGTGCCCGAAAATTCCAAGGTCAAAACCGTCAAAGACCTCGAAGGCAAACGCATCGCCACCGAAGTGGTGAACCTCACCAAAAAATATCTCAAGAAAAACGGCGTGAAGGCGGAAGTGGAATTTTCCTGGGGCGCCACCGAAGTCAAAGCGCACGAACTCGTGGACGCCATCGTGGAAGTCACCGAAACCGGTTCCTCCCTGCGCGCCAACAAGTTGCGCATCGTGGAAGAATTGCTCGTTTCCACCCCGCGCCTCATCGCCAATCACAAGGCCTGGACCGATAAGTGGAAACGCAAAAAGATCGAGACGCTCTCCATGTTGCTCAAAGGTGCGTTGGAAGCTGAAACCAAGGTGGGCCTGAAGATGAACATCGCCGAGAAAAATCTCAAAGCGCTCCTCGCGTCACTGCCTGCCTTGCGCAACCCGACCATTGCCGCGCTCAGCCTCAAGGGTTGGGTCGCCGTGGAAACCATCATCGACGAGCACGTCGTCCGCGAACTTATCCCCGCCCTCAAAGCCGCCGGCGCCGAAGGCATCATCGAGTACCCGCTGAACAAAGTTGTTTATTAAGCCGGGTAGGGATGTCGCATTGGAGAAAAATAAACCTAAGTATATTTAGCGGGTCTCAGTTGATTTTGTTTCCAACGTCCACGAAGTTATGATTGTGAAGACGAAACCACGTTTGTTCATCAAGCCTTATTGCGGGTGGTGCCACAAAGCCATGCGGTGGATGGAAGACCACGACATCGAGTATCAAAAGATTGACGTCATTGCCGACGAAGCCGCTTTTGACGAAATGATCCGCATTTCCGGCCAGGACCTCGCGCCCGTATTGGACGTGGATGGCCAGGTGCTCGCCGATTTCGGCCCGGAACAATTGCCTGCTTTTTGGAAAAGCATCCATCCGGAGATGAACACGCACACGTGAGTCGTATCTCCGCTTTTCATCCCGTCTCATCTGTGTTTATCTGTCGTTGAAATGACTGCGACCGAACCCGCGCCGCGCCCCCGCCTTCCGGAATGGCTCCGCATCAAGCTGCCCACGTCCGATACGTTCGCGCATACCCGCGCGTTGCTCGACGAACTTAAGCTGCACACCGTCTGCGAAAGCGCCAAATGCCCCAACCACTGGGAATGCTGGAGCAAAGGCACCGCTACTTTCATGATCGCCGGTGACCGCTGCACGCGCGCCTGCGGTTTTTGCGCCGTCAGCACGGCCAAACCGCTCGCACTTGAAGTCGACGAACCCCTGCGTGTCGCCGAAGCCACCCGCCGCATGAAACTCAAGCACGTCGTCATCACCGCCGTCGCGCGCGACGACCTGGCGGACGGCGGCGCCAGCCACTTTCAGCAAACCATCGAAGCCGTGCGAAGATTGAATCCCGGCATCGTCATCGAAGTGCTCGTGCCGGATTTCAACGATTCCGATTTATCCATTGATCGCGTCCTCGCCGCGCACCCGCACATCTTCAATCACAATCTCGAAACCGTGCGCCGTCTCACGCCGGATGTCCGTCATCGCGCCACTTACGATCGCAGCCTCACTGTGCTGGCGAAGGCTAAATCCAAAGGGGGCGATTCCATCTACACGAAGTCCGGCATGATGCTGGGCCTGGGTGAAACCGAACCCGAAGTCATCACTGCGATGGCAGACCTGCGCAAAGCCAATTGCGATATCCTCACGCTTGGTCAATATCTCCAACCCTCGCTGAAGCATTTGCCGGTCGTGGAGTTCGTTTCGCCGGAGCGATTTGCCGCTTACAAGACCCACGCGGAGGCAATGGGCTTTGTCCACATTGCCAGCGGACCCATGGTGCGCAGCTCCTATCACGCCGACGAGTTTGCCGTATCTTAGGGTGTTGGAGGAGTCAACCCACCGGTTTTGCGCGAAACATACAGCCACAACGAAGCGCCGATCAGGACGAATGCCAAAAGAAACGCCAGGACTGTAAAGATGACGCGCAGCGTTTTCGCGCTTTCAATGATCTTTTCCGTGCGCTGCTTTTCCGTCGCCATGAACAACGCCATCTCGCGTTCCGCCTTCGCGATCGCAGATTCATCCTTGAGTGGCAGAGTGAGCCAGCCAACGGCCGTGTGATCCCACGCTTCCGGCAATTTTTTCAGCGCCTCCTCGGTCGGCGCCTGAAATCCGAACGGGGCCCAGTTCTGTGAATTTTCCCGGACCCATAACCGGAGCACGCCATGGTTTGCGGCGATCACCTGCAACCGTTTCCAGAAAAGTGCCCGCAGAGGTTCTGCGCTGGAAAGGTCTGCAAACGCTTCGTGGTGTATCCATCCCTGGCTGTTGGCCAGTTGAAAACCAACTGCCCCGATAAATTTTCCGTCTTCCGTTTCGCCGACTTGAAATTCAGTCAGTCTTTTCTCCAGGTCCGTGATGTCGAATCCAATGGGCGACCAAAGCTTCCGGAGTGTCTCCAGATCATCCAACGTGGCTCGGCGGATACGAGGTTCCATCGGCGTTATTTTGCACGAGCTGCCCTTGCCGCCGCAACAAATTCTCCCGCCAGCCGCGTCAATTCGGCCCAGTTCCCCTCCTGCAATAGTTTCGAAGAAACGAGTGACCCGCCTGCACCCACGGCGACACAGCCGGCTTTGAAGAAATCGCCAACGGTCTTCAAATCAACTCCGCCCGTCGGAACGATCTTCAGATGCGGCAAGGGCGCACGCAACGCCTTGATGTAATTGGCACCCAAACTATCCGCCGGAAATATCTTGATGAAATCCGCGCCCGCCTCGAATGCCGTTTGTGCTTCGGTAGGCGTGTAAGCGCCCAGCATGATGGGTTTGTTGGCTGTATGTGCCAACGGGACGAACTCTGTCCGGCAGATGGGCGTCACAATGAATTGAGCGCCCGCGTCCAGGGCGGCCTGCAGATCATACGGCTTAAGGATGGTGCCCACGCCGATCAACGCCCGGTCGCCCAGTTTCGCGCTCGCCTCACGAATGGCCTCGATTGCATTCGGCGTCGTCATCGTGATCTCGATGGCAATGACGCCGCCCGCCAGCAGCGCTTCGGAAAGGGGAATGACCTGCTCCTTTTTTTGCGCGCGCACAACGGCGATGACGCCCGGGTTGGTTAGTTGGGAAATGATTTCTGCTTTTGAACGCATAGGTGCTGGGGGGAAGCAAACCAATGTTCAGCCATTAGTTCAATTTGTTTCTGCGTTCCAGTTGCAAGTCCGGCTTACGTCGCGTATAAGCTTGCACCGGAAAAACGATGAGCACATCCACCAACGAACAACTCCTCCAGGCCTTGCGCTGGCGTTACGCCACGAAACAATTTGATGTCGGCCGCAAGATTCCGGCGGATGTCTGGCACACCATCGAGCAATCGCTTGTGCTGACGCCGACCTCCTACGGCCTACAGCCTTACCGCTTTCTTGTTATCAACGACCCCGCCAAGCGCGCCGAGCTGGTCGCTCATTCCTGGCACCAAAAGCAAGTGGTCGAGGCGTCTCATTTTGTCGTCTTTACCGCCCGCACGAACATGTCCGAAGCGGATGTGGATAAACTCATCTCCCGCATCAGCGACGTGCGCCAGATTCCTGCCGAGGCGCTAAAGAGTTATCGCCACATGATGGTCAGCGATGTCGTTCACGGTGAACGCGGCAAAGTTGCGCACGAATGGGCCACCCGACAAACTTACATCGCTCTCGGCAATGTCATGACCTGTGCGGCGCTCCTCAGTGTGGATGCCTGTCCGATGGAAGGGCTGAATCCCCGCGAGTATGACCGCATCCTTGGGCTGCCCGGCACTGGTTACGCCACGGTCGTTGCGTGCGCCTTTGGTTATCGCGCACCCGGTTGCAAATACGCCAGCCAGAAGAAAGTGCGTTTTGAGACGGGCGATCTCATTCGGGTGATCTGAACCTCACAACGGCTTCTCTTCATGCGCCGCCTGAAGAAACTTTTGCACGGCGGGAGGAAATTTCTTTGGATTGTAGACCGCACCTACCTTTAAGGCCGGCGGCGCGGGCGTGATAGGACGAAGCTTCACCCTTCCACCCGTGAGAAAACTCATGACCGATGGCACGATTGCCACGCCACGCCCGATTTCCGTCGCAGCAACCAACCCCGGCGCACTGTCATGCTCCTCCACGATGTGCGGCTTCACTCCCAGTGGCTGGAATAGTGCTTCGACCATCTCATGATATTCCGGATAATCCGCACGACTAAAAGCGACCAGGGGTTCAGCAGCGATCTGCTTCAGCGTGATTTCTTTCTTCCTGGCGAGCGGATGATTCGGCGACAGGGCGACGCATGTCGGATACTCCCGCAGCAGTTCAAATTTTAATCCGCGCAACGTTTTCTCCGATACGCGCACCATGAGGCACAGGTCCAGTTTGCCGTCGCGCAGGCCACGGATCATTTCTTCCGATGATAGATCATGCAGGATGACGCGCACGTTTGGCGCCAACCCCTGGAACGCATGCAATGCGCAGGGCAGCAGTTCGACCGTGGGCGAGGGCGCATAGCCGATGTGTATTTGCCCGTGCCCGCTGCCCGTGATGGCGCGGACTGCTTTCGTTGCGGCCTCCGCTCGTTCCAGAACTGCTTTGGCCTCCGGTAAAAAAATCCGGCCTGCTTCTGTCAGTTTTACCGAACGCGGCCCGCGGTCCAATAAACTCGCGCCGAGATGATCTTCGAGGTCGCGGATTTGCCGGCTCAACGCCGGTTGCGCTACGCGCAATTGTGCGGCAGCTTTGGTGAAATTTAAGAGTTCCGCCACGGCCACGAAATAGCGCAGGTGTCGAAGTTCCATGAGGTTAATGATACCTAAAAGCATAGTGACTGCACGCTTTGTTGCTGAAAAGAGGAATTGACTCTCCGATTTTAATATGCGAAAAAAAAGCATTCCTCAACTCGACGGACATGTGTTAGCCTACACATATCATCATATTTGAATATGTTGATTGTTTCACATCGCCAGTCGAGATTAACGGATGCCGCAATCCGCAGGGTGATTCATGTCGAAATAATTCCTCAAATCGTTGGCGATTCACCAAGTAAAGTCGTTGATGAAATGTCAATTTGCTCCGGCGAGGCGCGTGTGGATATTGCCGTCATCAATGGGAAGCTGCACGGATTTGAGATTAAAAGCGAAGCGGACACTCTGGCGCGTCTTGACGGTCAGGTGAGTGCCTATAATCAGATTTTCGACACAATGACCATCATTTGCGGCGAGAATCATTTAGATTCGATTAAAGAAATAGTTCCTCATTGGTGGGGGATTTACACCGCTAAAGTCAGCTTTGGAGCGGTTCAGCTTACGAGGATTCGATTTGCCGAACTGAACCAAGAGGTGAGCAATCGGGCATTGGCTCAACTGCTTTGGAAACCTGAACTGATTCAATTACTGAACCAAGCGGGAATCAAAAAAGGCGTCTCCAGCAAACCATGCCGTGAACTGTGGGAGATTGTATCATCCACTTTCGCAACGCCAGTGCTGCAAACAAAAGTCCGTGAGCTTCTAAAAATCAGGGCATGTTGGCGACTTGATTCGCAACGAATGTGATGTGGTGGTTAGTCCCAACCCGTTTCCACGTTTTTGAGTTGCCCTGCGTGGCGATATTTTGGGCGCAATTAACGATGTACTGATCTCCAGCACTAAATCCCGCACCGAGAAATTCAGGTCGTTGGACCAATGCCTGACACATGGCGTGAGTTTCAACAAAGCCCCTTCCCCTTGATGACCTGCCCTTATACGCAATCCAACTGTCATCGTGGGCATAAATCACCTTTGGACTGACCTGCATTGTGCGCGGGTCGAAATTCTCAATGAGTTCTGGATTTGTCACCGCGTAATCTCCGAAATCCAATCTCCGAACGCGGGGCGAAAACTGCCCGCGAACGGTATTGAAGAACTCCCATTCAGTCCTCGGCACTTGTGCATTGCCACCACCAGGGATGTCCAAGATTCTCGGAAACCCCGTTCCAATCAACGTCGTTGTGCCCCATTGAGCCAGATTTGGTAGAAGCCCAACTATGGCTGGAAAAGCCGCGATGACGGTTGCCAAATACTCTGAGTCAATAAATTCTAGGTCGAAGAACAAATGGCTGGCAGCAATGTCCAGCCCGACTGCCCCAACAAGCGTATTGATATTCGCAGTGGTGTTCGCTCCCGGCTCATTAAAGAACAACCGCACTCCGGCCCGACGCCCCCTAGTGGCAATAAAGGCGTTAACGGCTGTGCGGATGTTTTGATTGCTGGACGTTGTAACAACAGGAACGGGAACCAAACCCTGTTGTTCCAATCCGGTCAAAATTTCGCCGATATGGGCAGCCGTTAAAAAACCAATGGCGTCAAAATCAAGGAACACCATCGCTCCAACTCTACAAGAATGAGAAAGTTCGCCAATGACATCTTGTCGCGTCACCGCAGGGGCAACCGTATCGTCCGCGAGCAATTCAAACAATGGATTCCACCCATCCCAAATATTTGCGGCAAGTTCCTGCACACCGGCCAGTTCGCCTGCCTTCTGTTTTAGCACCGAGAGGTATCTGTTTTTTTGACCATTCATGTCAATGATTTAACCATAGCTAATAACGCAGTCAAGGGGTGAATTTCATTTTGTTCCATTTAATTCCACAGACACACAAATGGAAGAAAATGAAAGTTTATGTTGCATTTGAATTGAAAGGTGATATTCTCCGCACATGACTAATGACAGTATTTGCATAGACCGACAGACATTGGAGGACACGATTTGTGACCTTTCAGCGTCCAAGGAATTGCTAGAGCGCGAGGCTCAGACTATCGCGACCCGTGTCACCGCGATTGGGCAGCGGATTCAGTCTTTGCAGGAGAAACTCGACCAATCAGCGCGGGGTAGCAATGGGAAGTCTCGCCTGCGTAAAGGACAGGGAGTCGAGGCTATTTTAAAAGTCCTAAATCCAGAGGGCGGCCTTGGTTTAAGTCAGGCTCAAATATCAGAAAAGACCGGCATACCGGGTGCGACTGTTTATCGCACCCTCAACAAGAACAAAGACAAATTTGTGATGCTAGTGGATAACCTTTGGAGGAAAAAAGTTTAAGGGAATGGGTGCGGAAGCTGGGAGGCTCACCGTAAATCGTGTTTCATCAACACGAGACAACGCACCCTAATCCCGTATTTAACCGAAAACGAAGCCCCGCAGTGCTTGTAACACCGCAGGGCGCAACCAAAACGCAGGGTTAAGCTGCGCTAAAGTCGCATATCTTCGCAGATACGACGGAACGTTAGCTTTCCTTGCCTAGAAAGGCAAGTTGAAATGCCATTGCTGCTCAGGAGAAGTCAAAAAGTCAGGCCGTTATCAAAACCGTAATCCTATCGTGCAACGCTATTGTTGCGTTCGCTGTAATAAGACGTTCAGCGAGCAGCAGCCACTAGACGGAATCCGCACCGATTTTGAATCAGCCTGCAAGGTCGTTCACTTGCTCGCTGAGAGCATGGGAATCCTTGCCATTGAACGATTCACCGGCCATGACGAAAACACCGTGTTGCGGATTCTGGAATCAGCGGGAACGCATTGCGCTGCTCTGCTGGACTCACGCATCCGAAACTTGCGGGTTTATCGGGTCGAGACTGACGAGGTTTTTAGCTGGATAGGCTGCAAGCCTGATAAGGCAGATGACAACGACCCCGAATTTGGGGCTTTCTTCACGTTCCTTTCGGTAGCTGCCAAAGAGAAGCTGATAATCAATTGGCGAGTGTGCAAGCGCACTGGCGATGAAAGTCTGCTGTTCTTGAAAGATTTGAAATCTCGCATGGGTCAGCGCATACAGCTAACAACCGATTGCTTTCGAGGGTATATCAATTGGGGCGGGTCGGCTGGCAAGGTGCAAGAAGTGTTTGGCGATAACATTGATTACGCCACTGAATCAAAGAAGTTCACCAAAGACCCTAGGTTCACCGATAAACGGGCTTTCTTCGCTCCTAAAGTGGTTAAGGTGACACGCAAGCAGCGCATCGGCATTCCTGATATGCGCTTTGCCACAACTAATCATAGCGAACGCACCAACCTGACGCTGCGAACGCTGACACGCCGATTCGTGCGTTGTACCATAAACTTCTCCAAGAAGCTGGAAAACCACCGCCATGCTGTTGCAATCTTCGCGGCATACTTTAACTTTTGCCGGGTTCACAAGTCGCTGGATGGAAAGACGCCAGCAATGGCAGCGGGATTGGCTGACCGTGTCTGGACGGTGGCAGAGTTATTAAACCAACAAGTAAACGGCTAAATCGGTTCGGCACCAAAAAGGCTCAGCGTCATGTTAAGTTTTTGCTGTGGCGTGTTTGGTGATTGAGCAATGCGTTCTGCTTGAATTGAAGAAAACTGCCTTACAATCAAATCGCGTAATTTTTCCGGTTCTTGGCGAGCATCCAAGCGGTAGGAATACGGCTTTTTGATGTTCATGAAAATCTCCCGCGCCTTTTTGAGCGTTCCGGTCTTTTCAAAGTGATTTGCACGATCCCCGCGTGTCCTGATGCGTTCCAAACCGAGCTTTGGTTCAATGTCGAGGATGACGAGCAAATCCGGTTCTGGGGCGAAAAGCTCATTGCGCCGCATGATGTCCTCGGGGTCTATGCCGTGCGCTCCTTGATAGGCCATGCTCGAAAAATAATATCGGTCACAGATAACAATGTGTCCGTCCGCTAAGGCGGGATTGATTTTGGTTTCCACATGCTCGCGCCGGTCTTTGATGAAAACCTCGACTTCTTCCTCAAGAGAAAGCCTGCCGGTCAGCGCAGAATCCCTGAGCATTTGCCCGAATTGCCCAGTGGTTGGTTCTTTTTCCCTATAGACGACGAGCTTGCGTGCCTGCAATGTCGCCTGGACCAGATGGGCTTGCGTTGTTTTGCCTGAACCGTCGATACCTTCTATCGCTATCAGAAAACCCGGAAAGTGGTGTTGCCTAATCATGGCGCAGACTCTGGGAGTTTGAGGTGAGAGAAGCAAGAAAACCTTGCTCAAAGTATCCGCAGCCGGAGTGAATTTTTCGAATCGTAAACATGCGACCAATCTATTAACAACATCCTCGAACGTTTATCAACAACCCCTTGACCTGAAAATAGCACACTAAATACAGCACTTCAAGGGACTGAAACACGGATGGTTTGAGTTATTAACACCTGTTAACAACCATGAGTCAATCACGAAGTGATTCCAGAGGTGGCATGGGATTCCAAATTAAGGCGCTGCCCTCTGTTTACCTAGTCGAATAAACCAGCAACAATCTAGGCAGTCACTATGCCTAAAAGGTATCGGAACGCGAGAAACAAGGTATTGGGCGGAAAATCAGACCGCCGCTATGGTGTTTCCATGATGAATATACGAAAAGCAACTGATCGAGGACACGCCGATTACGGCTGGCTGAACACGAACTACACATTCTCCTTCGCGGATTACTATGATCCGGAATGGATGGGCTTTCGCTCGCTCCGCGTCATCAACGACGACGTTGTGGCCGGTGGCGGCGGCTTTGGTACGCATCCCCATCGCGATATGGAGATCATCACTTACGTTTTGAGTGGGGCGCTTGAGCACAAGGATTCCATGGGCAACGGGCGTATCATCAAACCGGGTGAAGTCCAATACATGGCCGCCGGGACGGGCATTCGCCACAGCGAATTCAATCCGTCGCCGACCGAACCAGTGCACCTGTTGCAGATCTGGCTCGTGCCGGACAAGAAGAACGCCAAGCCGGCGTATGCCGAACGGTCGTTCGCCAATGCACCCACGGGTAAATTGAACCTGGTGGCGTCAAAGACCGGTCGTGATGGCTCCATTGCCATCAACCAGGATGCCGATGTGCTGGTGGGCAAGTTCGCCAGCGGTGACCAGGTCACCTATGCACTCAAGAAAGACCGCAATGCGTGGTTGCACGTGGCCGAAGGGCAGATTGAATTGAACGGCGAAAAATTGAACGCCGGGGACGGGGTCGCCGTCTCAGACGAGAATCAATTGACGCTGAAATCCAATAGCGCGGCGCAGGTGCTCTTGTTCGATATGAATTGAGTTATGAAAAAACTCTTTCGTCTACTGGCTCTCGTCCTGGTCATCGGCGCACTCGGTGTGTGGCTGGCGACCGGGATGAACCGGGGCTGGACCAAGACCCTGGTCCCGATAAAGACGCTGGATGAAGTCACCGGCATCGAAGGCATCACGTATAAAAAACAATTCGTAGCCGGAGTCGATTTTCTCGGGGCCGCCGTGCTCGGCGCTGTGGTACTGACCGGTCTCTCTTTTTTCTTTCGCAACAAAAACAAACAACCTATCAACTAAAATAAAAATGAAAACCAGGTTAGCCATCCTCGCATCCATCCTATTGACGCAAGCGGCATTCGCCGCGCCGCAGACATTCGACTTCAAAGACCCCAAAGGCGTTAACAGTGCAAGTTTCAGGGTCGACGCGCCGCTTGAAGCGGTAAACGGCAGTGCGAATGGCATTTCCGGCACGATCACGTTCGATCCCGCCAATCCCGCTGACACCAAAGGCAAGATCACGGTTACCACGGCTTCAATGACCGTACCAAATCCGATGATGAACGGGCACCTGCACGGTGAGATGTGGCTGGAGGCCACAAAATATCCCGAGATCACTTTTGAGGCCAAGGAGGTGAAAAACACCAAGACTACGGATAATGTCACGACCGCCGATGTCACCGGCACCTTTACGCTCAAGGGTGTTTCCAAAGACATCACCATCCCGGTGAAGTTCACCTACTTGAAAGACAAACTCGGTGACCGCGTGCCGAACATGAAAGGTGACCTGCTGGTCATCCGCAGCAGTTTCAGCATCAGCCGCAAGGACTACAATGTCGCCCCCGGAAAGTTTGAGGACAAGGTTTCCGACAACATTGATCTGACCCTCAGCATCGCCGGGGCGTCGGCGAAATAATTCTTTTTTCACACGATGCCGGTTGCCCGCGAGGGCGACCGGCATTTTCCATTTGTGTTTCCGCGTTTAAGAATTATGGTCTGGCAAGGAGTTCACTCATGAAAAAAATCTTCGTCGTCGGGACTACGTCTATCGCCCCCAGTATGGGATTATTGATTTTGCGGATTTCGTTCGGCGTCGCCATTTTGATGCACCATGGCCTGGAAAAATTGAACAAGTTCAGTGAGATGTCCGGCAGCTTCCCTGATCCGCTTCACCTTGGCCATTCCACCAGCCTCGCGCTAGCGATGTTCGCCGAAGTGGCCGCGGCCGCTCTCCTCACTGTCGGACTGCTGACCCGCCTGGCTGCGCTCATCCTGGTCATCGACATGGGAGTGGCCTTCATCTTTGTGCACAACATGAGTTTGGGCGGACAACCGCCGGGTGAACTCGCGTTCCTTTATCTGGCCGCCTTCGTGACGTTGCTCTTCGCCGGTCCGGGAAAAGTCTCGCTCGACGGAGCCATATTTAAATGAGCGATTTGCGGGGGTAAACTGGCTTGCCGAGTCGTAGCTCGCGCAGCGAGCGAAGACTGGCGGAGAGGGGGGGATTCGAACCCCCGGTACCTTTTGAGTACTCACGCTTTCCAGGCGTGCGCGTTAAACCACTCTGCCACCTCTCCACGCGGTTCGTTAATGTTAAGTGCCTAAGCGCGCCGCGCAATGTTTTTTGACGCGTCTACCGGCCGTTTACCCGATATTCCACTGTTTCCTGACATGCTCAGGCGTAAATCCTCGTTCCCGCAACGTCCGCAGGCTCAGCACATCATGCCGTTTTGCCAGCCGAACGCCTTTATCATCCAGCATCAATGGACAGTGGAAGAATGCTGGTGGCTGCAAACCCAGCGCGCGATAAATCAATATCTGCCGCGCCGTCGACTTCAGCAGGTCCGCGCCGCGCACGACTTCGCTGATCTGCATTGCCGCATCATCTGCCACGCAGGCCAGTTGATACGACGGCACATCGTCATGCCGCCAAACCACAAAATCACCGAAATCTTTTCCCGCGACAAAGCGCTGCTCACCAAAATGCCTATCGACGAACGACATCGTTTCACCATCCGGCACACAAAGGCGCCAGGAGAATTTCTTGCCACCGACATCTGTTATGGATTTGTTCCGACACGTTCCCGGATAGATCAGTTCATCTTCATCCTCAGCATGTGGCGCGCGGGCAGCCGCCTGGATATCTTTCCGCGTACATGTGCAGGGATATACGTAACCGACGGCTTTTAATTGTTCCAATGCCGCTAGATAAAATTCTCTCCGTTCGCTTTGAGAATACGGACCAAACGGTCCGCCGATGTCCGGTCCTTCTTGCCACTCAAAACCGAACCAGCGCAGGTCTTCGAGCATCTGGGTGACAAACTCCATTTTGAAACGCGTGGAATCAATGTCTTCGTTGCGCAGGACGAGGATTCCTTTGCACGCCTGCGCCCGTTGTTGCGCTATCCAAAAGGTGCGCGCATGACCGATATGCAGATGCCCCGTCGGCGACGGCGCGAGCCGGCCGCGATAGCTTTCAGAATGGCTCATGGGGATTCGCCGCCAGCCATTCGCCGAGGCCGGGCAGGGGAGTGGACAACACATGTTGGGCCTTCGTGATATTGAGCGAGGTGTCGAGCGCGCGCGCCGGGCCGGGATAATCTTTTGCGGAAGCGGGTTGGATATTTGCTGCCAGCTCGGGCCAGCGTTTCACTAAAAGCTGCCCGATGTCCCAACGCGAAAGGCGCGTCGCCCCGGCCACGTGAAAAATTCCGGTGCAGTTCTTTTGGGCCATTTCCCAGACCACCCGCGCCGTTTCCGCGGCGGGAATCGCCGAGCGATATTCATCCTTGAACAGATTCATCATCTTGCCCGATTCCCATGCGCGCCGGATCTGCTCGTTAAAACCGCGGTTGCCCGTGTGCGAGATACCGCCATTGATGGAGGTACGCACCACCAGATGCTTTGGATTGCGCAGTACCAGGAGCTCGGCATTGACTTTGGTTTCGCCATAGCGATGCAATGGGTTCACCGCATCGGTCTCATTATAATTGCCTTTGGTTCCGTCAAAGACCACGTCGGTAGAAAACAGCACGAATTGGATTTCCGCCGCCAACTCAGACAGCACGTTGGTCAATTCCACATTCAACTGGCGCGCCAGTGAGGGATTTGCTTCCGTAGCAGCAATCGTGCTGACCGCCGCGCAATGGATGATAAGTTGCGGCTTATCAACGAGGAACTCCCGGTGGACTGCGCCAAAATCAAGCAGGTCAAAGTGTTCTCGCGTCAATCCACGCACCCGCCATCCGGGGGCGGACTTGGCCGCTGTTTGCAGAAAATAATTCCCGATGAGGCCGGTTGAACCGGTGATCCAGGCGAGCGGTCTGTGATTCGGGTCAGTCAACGAGACGTTTAGTGAGGTTGGCGTAGGCATCAATCCGCCGGTCGCGGAGGAATGGCCACTGGGTTCGCTGCTCGTCCAGTTTCGCAAGGTCCACCGGTACCAACAAAATCTCTTCCTTGTTCACGCTGGCTTTTGCCAGGATTTCGCCACTCGTTCCTGCGACGAAACTTTGTCCCCAAAATTCAAGCCCTTCGCCGCGCACGCCGGCGATCTTCTCCAGCCCGATGCGGTTGGTCGCCGCCACGTAACATCCGTTGGCGATCGCATGGCTGCGCTGGATGGTTTCCCATGCACCATGCTGGTTCACGCCGTATTTCGCTTTTTCGCGCGGATGCCAACCGATGGCTGTTGGATAAAAAAGGATCTGCGCGCCCTGCAACGCCGTTAGGCGGGCCGCTTCCGGATACCATTGGTCCCAGCAGATCAGCACGCCGATCTTCGCGTAGCGCGTTTCCCATGCTCGAAATCCAAGGTCGCCCGGTGTAAAATAAAATTTCTCGTAGAACAGCGGGTCATCCGGGATGTGCATCTTGCGATAGATGCCCAGCAACGATCCATCCGCATCGATGATGGCCGCGGTATTGTGATAGACACCGGCGGCGCGTTTCTCGAAAAGCGAGACGACGATCACGACCTTATTTTTTTTCGCCAGCTTGCAGAACGCATCCGTGCTGGGCCCTGGTATCTTTTCCGCCAGTTTGAAATTTTCGTAATTTTCGCTCTGGCAAAAATATTGCGAGCGAAACAACTCCTGCGTGCTGATGATCTTCGCGCCGCGCTTGGCCGCTTGTTCCACCAGTGCGAGGGTGTGCTTCAGGTTGGCGGCCGGATTGGCCGAACAGGCGGACTGTATCAGCCCGAGGGTGACGGTGCTCGACGAGGGACGTTTCATGACTCAGGCTTTGACAGCAATGCGGGCAGTACGCTCAAGCAGGTCCGTGTCGCCGTGGTTTTCTTGCACGGGGTGGTTTGGAATTGTCGAACCGAACAAATCGCGGATGAATTTACCCATTGTCTCGTTCGTCGGGCCGTAACCACCGCTGTAGATGTAATGCTCCAGATCGTACAACATTTCGTCCGCATTCGGATAGCGGTCCTTCAGTTCGCGGGCGAGCGCGCGTTGCAGGATATAATTCAACCGGTCATCCACGCGGCTGTCCAGGGTGCGAAAATCCGGAATCGTCATCCCCAACACCCGTTGGCGCGATTCCTCGGCGCTGCCGGCTTTAAAAATATTTTTCGCAAGTAACAGATGTCCGAGCACTACCCCGACTGAAAACAGGTCCGAGCGTTTATCGGTAATCTTGAAATCCGCCTGCTCCGGGCTCATGTAATCCGCCTTGCCCGCGACCACTTCGCCTTCCTGGTCGGTCAAAAACCCACGCGCTTTGGCGATGCCGAAATCCATCAGCTTCACATCGCCTTCCAGCGCGATCATGATGTTTTTGAAGCTGACGTCCCGGTGCACGATGCCCAGCGGCTTGCCATCCTTGTCGGTCTTGGCATGCGCGTAGGCCAGTCCGCGGGCGATCCGGCTGGCGATGAAGACGGCCAGTTCCTTGGGCAGTTTGGCGTGCTTATCGCTCAATTGCTGCGAGAATTGCTCGAGATTCACACCCCGGATCAGCTCCATGCACATGAAGTAAACACCGTTGCTTTCGCCCAGATGATAGGTCTGGGCGATGTTGGTATGGATCAGGTCTGCCACCAGCTTGGCTTCACCGATGAAGTTATCGATGAACTCCTTCTGGTTCGCGTAGTTCTGTTTGATGACCTTGATCGCCACCCGCTTCACGAACTCGCGGGTGCCAAGCTGCTCGGCTTCGTACACCACACCCATCCCACCTTCCACGATCTTCCGGACGATGCGGTATTCAAAATTATTTTGAATGGTGAAGAGCGACACCATGCGATGTTCGCCAAAGTGGATTTGAAGTCAAGTCCGCGCATGCCGGTCAAACCAGCGAATTCCCGAAAGAATTCGCATTTTTCGCTTGCGCGTTTCCGTCGAACAGTTTTAATACCGCCCTAGTCGATACGACTTGACGTTAACCAACAACAATCAAAAAACATAATTATCATGTCAAAAGCACTCTCGAAGTCTCAGACCGCGTCGGCCATGGCCGAAAAAATCGGCATCTCCAAGAAACAAGCCGTTGAATTTCTGGACGAACTGGCTGCCCTCGCTTACAAGAACGCCAAGAACACCTTCACCCTGCCGGGCCTCGGCAAGCTGGTGCTCGTTAACCGCAAAGCCCGCATTGGCCGTAATCCCGCCACCGGCGAACAGATTAACATCCCGGCCAAGCGCGTCGTGAAGTTCCGTGTCGCCAAGGCTGCCAAAGTCGCCATCCTCGGAGGCTAGTCTAGATTTTCCCTCAGAGAGCGCTCCGTGACCCGGAGCGCTCTTTTTGTTTCCACCTATCAACTCGTGGTCGAAAAGATGAAAATCGCCGTCGTCGGCTGTGGCGCCGTGGGCAGTTATTACGGCGCGATGCTCTGTCGCGATGGGCACGATGTACATTTTCTGCTGCGCTCCGATTATGACGTCGTCCGGGAGGCCGGCGTTTCAGTCCGCAGTGTGAACGGCGATTTTCACGTTCATCTCAAGCCTGCGCGGCAGCCGGAGGATATCGGTATCGCCGACCTCGTCCTCATCGCGCTCAAAACCACTGCCAACGATCAATTTCCTAAATTGCTGCCTCCGCTCGTCGGTCCCCACACCGCTGTGCTCACCTTGCAAAACGGTCTGGGCAATGAGGAAGCGCTCGCGAAACTTTTTCCGTCCGACCACATCCTGGGCGGACTTTGCTTCGTCTGCCTGAACCGGACTGCGCCCGGCGTCATCCATCACATCGCGCATGGAACCATCGTCACCGGTGAATTTCTGCGACCACCCCAGCCGCGCACCCACCAGATCGTCGAGATATTCAAACATGCCGGCGTGCAGTGTCGCGTCGCCGAAAACCTGGAGCGCGCCCATTGGGAGAAATTGGTCTGGAACATTCCCTTTAACGGACTCGGCGTCGGGGGCAGTGCTGGCTACGAAGCCGTCATCACTGGAAAGCTGGCCCACGATTTCCGTGCTGGAAAATGTCTGCCATCGAGCGAACTATTGGACGGCGCGCGCTGGGAAAAGCTTTTGCGCGGATTGATGCTCGAAGTCATCCACGCCGCCAATCACCTGGGCTTCGACGTTCCTGAATCCGCCGCCGACCACCAAATAGAACGCACCCGCGACATGGGAGCCTACTTTGCCTCTACGCTCATCGATTTTGATCGCCGCCAGCCGCTGGAGCTGGACTCAATGTTCCTCGAACCTCTGCGTCGTGCGCATAGCGCAGGCGTGGCCATGCCACGGTTGAAGAATCTCAGTGAAGTCTTGCAGCAACTGGATGCGTGTAATCGCTAGCTGTCTTACCGATGTCCACCCGCCGTCAACACGGACTCGATATATTTCAAGTCTGCCGGGGTCGTGACTTTCGGATTCGGCGAAGCGCTGGTCACGAGTTTGACTGGCTGATGGATCAACTCGCATGCCGCCGTGTCATCGGTCACCTGCAATCCGCGCCGCCGCACTTCCGCCAGCGCATGGCGTATCACTTCCACCTTGAACGTCTGCGGCGTTTGCACCGCCCACAATTTGGAGCGATCCAACGTGCGCTCGATCATCTGACCAGTCGAAGATTCCTTGATGGTGTCCGTCACCGGTTGCGCCGCTACGGCTGCTCCCGTGGCCTTGGCCGCTTCAATTGTTGCAGTGATGAGCGCTTCGGTTGTGCAAGGCCGTGCTGCGTCCTGGATGGCCACAATGTCGGTGTCATCGGACAACGCCGCCAACCCGTTCCACACCGAGTCCTGCCGCTCTGTGCCGCCGGCCACCATGCGATACTTTTTCTTGAAGCCGAACTGCTGCGCCATTTCATGGAAGGCCGACTGCATGTCATCGCGCACCACGAGAATGATCTCATCGATGGCCTTCGCGTCGTTGAAACGTTGCCACGTGTGCGCCACGACCGGCCGTCCGGCTATCTCGATGAACAGCTTGCCCATGGCGGTCTGCAAACCGCCCATGCGCGTCCCTTTGCCTGCCGCCACAATGATGGCCGATGTCATTTCAGGAGGTTAGGTTTTATACCGCGATACCAAAAGCGGAAAATCAAATTGAGGTCAATAGCTGTCCTTTCTTCGTTTTTTGTGCCTTTTCCGCACAAAGGCACAACTGTTGGATAAGCACAACGAATGCCTGCTCTACACTTGTAAAGATTCCGCTTGACAGTCTCTACAAATGTAGAGAATACTCCGCGCATCACCATGGCAAAGCCCCAGATCGAACTCACCGAAGCGGAATGGACCATCATCAAGGCGGTTTGGGACAGCGAGCCCTGCGCCGCGCCCGCCATCCAGGAGAAACTTCACAAGCAGACCGGCTGGACTTATTCCACCGTCCGCACCGTGTTGGACCGCATGGTCGCCAAGGGTTTGCTGACGTCCGAAAAAGTCCGCCATCTCACGCTCTATCGTTCCACCGCCACGCGCAAGCAGGCGCAACGCGGCGAACTGCTTTACGCCCTCAAGCACGCCTTCAACGGCGCGCTCACGCCCATGGTCCAATGTCTTTTGGAAACCAAAGATGTCTCGCGTGAAGACCTTGATAAAATTAAAGAACTCATCGCTGCCCACGAAAAATCACGCGGCAAAACCCCTAAAAAATCATGAGCGCGCTTTTCCAATGGTTCGCCTCGGCGGAATGGGCGCAGATTGTGGCCGCGCTGCTTCACTCTTTATGGCAGGGAGCTTTGATTGCCTTGATGCTGGCATTATTCCTTCGGCGGATTTCAAATCCTGTTTCGCGGTACCGATTTTCGCTCGCAGCGTTAATAGTCGTCATGCTGGCAGGAATCCTTAGCTGGGCCATGCTGAACGCATCGGAGCGTAGTCCATCATCTTTGCCTGAGACCGGACTTTTGGGCCAAGCACAGGCCAGCCATGCAGATGCTCTTTTGTTGCCGGATAATGCTGACAAACTTATGGTTACCGCCAAACGCCTGCCGGCCGCACCTTCTTTCCGGTGGACAGGCTGGCTCGCCCTGATTTGGTTGATGGGTGCCGGGTTGATGTTGATTCGGACGGTGGTGAAAGTCGCCGGCGCCGGCCACCTTCGCCGCTCCTGCCGCCCGTTGAACGATCCCCGCATTGAAACATTATTGGCCGAAGCACGGCAGGCTGTGGGGCTGGCGCGACAGGTCCGCGTGGGTGTGACCAACCGGCTGACTTCACCGGCAGTCGTGGGAGTGTTCGTGCCGATGCTGGTTTTGCCCCTGTCGCTGCTCTCCACGCTCACGCCTGAGCAGATTCGTTTTGTCCTCTTGCACGAACTCGCGCACATCCGGCGGGGTGATTATTTGGCGAACCTGTTTCAGTTCTTCGCCGAATCGCTGCTGTTCTTCAATCCAGCCGTCTGGTGGATCAGCCATCAGATGCGTCGTGAGCGCGAGGCCTGTTGCGACGCGTTGGCCACCGCCTTGAGCGGCGCACCAGCCGATTACGCGCGCACCCTCGTGCACGTCGCCGAGAACGTTCTGCAACAAACACCCGCCGTTGCGCCAGCGTTTGGCAATCAGCGCGATTCATCATCGCTGCTGGAGCGCATCCACCGCTTGCTCGTGCCGGGTTACCGTCCCTCCTTGCGGCTGACCTGGCGCGCGATGTTGGCCGGACTCACGCTTGGGAGCGCATTGCTGATTCTATCGGCAGTCGGAACCCGCACCACCGTCGCAGCCATCCTTTCGTCTGAAAAACCCGCTACAACCGTTTCTCAGGTCACGAACCAAATGAGTCTTCAGACGCCGGTTCAGACTAACGGGATATCCTCAAATCTACTAGAACTCCGGGAACTCTCCACCAACCTCGATTTTTCTTATGTTACCGGAACAACCAATGCCGAATCCTTGTCGAATCTCGTGAATGATCGGATTCTGGGGAAGCCCGATAAGACGACGACGTACTCGACGTACTTTATATCCGGGAAGTTGGATGGCAGGGCGGCCTACGCATTCAGAGCCGCAGCGCAAAGGCTTTCTGGTCGGGTTTCAACGAACAGATTTAATATCAAAGATAAACTCGAGGTTATTCATTTGGATCATGTTTCTTACGACAGCATTCCATTAAGCGAAATTCTTTTGGATTTATATAAAAATTCCAAACAGTTCGACCCGGACAAAATCGGAATCAATTTCATTGCCGATGATGCGGTCACCAACACCTCCATCATGATTCATCCGGATATGAACGATGTTTCGTTGAAAGAAGTGTTGGAGGCGATCGTCAAGGGCTCGGCAAAGCCGATTCGTTATTCGATTCAGGATTACGCCGTGGTTTTTCAGCCGGAAACCACGGCCCTGGCGCTCGAGATGCGGATTTTTAAGATCAAGCCCGACATTTTTTTCCCCAACTTGCGCAAACAGACGGGGCTTTTCGTCACCAATAGCGTCGAACGGGAAACCGTAGCCCTGCTGAAATTATTTGCTGACGCCGGCGTCGAGTTTCAACCGCCCAAATCGTTAGTCTTGAATCCAAAAGGCGCGGTTCTGGTGCAGGCAACACCGGATGATTTGGCTACGGTGGAAAGCATCATTGGGAAATTGAATTACTCATTGCCCCAGGTTTCCATCCGCAGCCGGTTCATCGAACTGCCAGAGTCGTTGGCGCAGTCATTGATGAAGGAATTTTCTCCGGCGACCAATCATATCGATCTGGGCAGTTTCAGCCTGGTGCTGACACCCACGCAGGTAAAATATTTGCTGGATCGTTGTAACCAGGATCCGGGCGTGAATATCCTGGGAATGCCTGATGTTGTCACCATCAGTGGCCGACAGGCCGAGGTCCAGGTGGTGGATGTCATGACGATTGTCAAAGGCCTCAAGCCCGAAGCGTTGACACTCCCGGGTGTCACGAATCAGGTTTTTTATCTGACCGAGACCCTCCGACTGGGCCCAACATTGAATCTTATTCCCCGGGTCGGGGCGGATGAGCGCACCATTCAATTAAGTGCGGTTCCTTCAGTTACGGAATTCCTGGGTTACGACGGGCCGACCAATTCCGTCCCGGTTTATCTAAAGGGCAAAAAGCGGGTCGCCGCCACCATCCCGATTCCACGCCCTCATTTTCGTACCCGCGAAATGGCCGTTAGCGTGACGATGACGGACAATCAAACTCTCTTGTTGGGCGGTGCGCCCTGGGTTGAATCTGTCACCAGCACCAACGGAATCGTCGAAACGAAAATCGCTGAAAACACCACCCGCAAACAATTGTTTGTGCTCGTTACCCCCGTCCTTATTGATCCTGTGGGGAATCGAATCCATACCGGCGCGGAGACTACGGAATTTTCAGCCGCTAAATTTAAATCGCCTTAGCCGAGGATCGTTAACGCGATCCCCACGAGAATCCCCAATACCGCCGGGAATTTTTGCCAGCCGTTCTTTTCGCCAAAGAGCAGCAATCCGCCCACGAACCCGATCAAGGTACTCCTGCGCCGCAGGCTCATGACCAGTGACACGAGCGAGTGTGGATCGTGCAGCGCCCCGAAATAGATGTAATCAGCCACCAGCAGCGAGATGGCGATGAGCGGAATGGTCCAGCGCCAATAAAATTCATTGCGCTGCCACCAGCGCCGTTTCCAGCCGATGGCGAACGGCGTGAACAGCACGAACAAATAGATCGAGAACCACGCCTGCACCGTCGGCACGGAAAACTTCAGCGTGGTAAGCAGGTATTTGTCATAGAGCGAACTCACCGCGCCGAACAGCGTGCCGGCCATGATGAACGCGACCCATTTATTGCGCATGAAAAAGATTCCCTCACGCTGCCCCACCAGCGAGAGCCCGATGAATGACGCCAGCGTGGTCACTACGCCAAGACCTTCCAAAACGGTCGGTCGCTCACCTAAAATCAAAATCGCGCCGAACAAAGTGAACAGGGGACTGGTCGCGCGGATGGGCGAGCCGATGGAGAGCGGCAGGTTTTTCAGCGCGAAGTAGGTGAATATCCACGACGCCGCGACAATGGCTGATTTCAGCAATAACTGCAGATGCTGGTTGGGCGACAGTGGATCAGTGACCAGCGACGGCGGCAGAAGGCCTGGATGCACTTCCTGGATCGCCAGCAGAACTCCCCAAACCACTGCGCCGGTCAGCGTGCTGTAAAACAAAACCGGCAGGATGGCGTTCTTGTTCACCGCATGCTTGGTGCACAGCTCGTAGATGCCCAGAAAGAACGCCGAGAGCAGGCTGGCGATGATCCAGTTCATTAAACTTCAGGAAAGTGTTCGCTGCCCAGCCCGAGCGGGACCGTCGATTTGATATCGATATTTCAAGTCGCGACAGTCTACATAACGAAATAGCGTTGTCGAAACCACTGTTTCGGGTTTTCACCTTGATAACGCGCATGGCCTGACCATAGGTTGGCACCCATGACTCTTCGGCGGAAACCCCAATCCTTAACGTGGTTATTCACGCTGCTGTTCGTGGCTCACCTCGTTTCTGCCGTTGCGGAAGACAAATGGACGCCGTTGGAGTATGCGCCGGATAACCATGGCCTGTTGGAAAATCCTTTGAAAGGATTACTGCCCTGGGCTGGCCGGTCGGTCAACGATTTTCCCCACAGCATGGAATGGTTCTACATCAAGCTTAATGAAGTGATGAAGGGCCCGGCGCAATTCGATTGGTCCATCTTTGACGCTACGTTGAACGCCATAGCTGCGGCCGGCCACCAGGCGATATTCCGGTTTTACGTGGATTATCCGAACCAGACGAGCGGCATACCTCAATTCCTGTTGGAGGGCGGTCTCAAGACGTTTTCCTATACCGACGCCAGCAACACAGTATCCGTCGCGCCGGATTACACCGATCCTCGGCTGATCAAGGCTTTCACCAATTTTGTCGCGGCCCTGGGTGCGCGCTACGATGACGATCCGCGCATCGGGTTTGTCGAGGTAGGGCTATACGGTTTCTGGGGTGAATGGCATGTCCACCAGCATCCCACCGCTGGTGAACCTGCCGGTTGGCGCATTTCGCAGCAAAGCAAGGACGCCATCCTCAAGGCCTACCTGAAAGCGTTTCCGAAGACGCTGGTGATGGTGCGCTACCCCGCGGCCACTCCGGACCGGCAACTGCAAATGGCTTTTGGATATCATGACGATTCGATCGCCAGGGACACCATCGGTGACAAAAAGAATTTCTTTTGGCGGCAGATCATCGACCAGCACCTCGAAAACATCTGGCAGCGGCGGCCCATCGGGGGCGAGATGTACCCGGCGCTCAACAAGACCGTGTGGAACCTCTACCCGCGCACTGAAAACCAGGATTTGGCTGAGTGCATCAAAGAAACCCACATGACCTGGATTTGTAATAATGCGGCGTTCAACAAATCGGAGACAGCCGACCAGCGCGAAAAAGCACTTCGGGCGCATCGCTTGTTGGGCTACGAGTTATTTGCGTCGGCCATGCAATTGAACCGCACGGGAGATGGCGGATTGACCGTCTCGATTCGGATCGAGAATCGCGGCCTCGCACCGTTTTATTACGATTGGAGCGTTGAATTGGGTGTGGTCGACAAAGATCAGCATCTCCTCACTCGAGTCAAAACGCCTTGGCGTTTGACCGGCGTATTGCCAGGAAAAATCACCCAGTGGACCACAACTTTGGCTCCATTGCCGTCAGGTTCTACTACTGTTGTCCTACACGTGGTGAATCCGTTGGCGAACGGCAAGCCGTTGTCTTTCGCCAATGCAGGTCAGGATAAAAATTTGCCCGGCTGGCTCACGCTGGGTATGGTGCCGGGCAAATAGGTTCCGCTATCACCATTTCGGCTTCGCTGAGTCGGCGCCGGCAAATTACATGTGCTGGATGATATTATCGCCGAACTGCGAGCATTTGATCTCCGTGGCGCCTTCCATCTGGCGCGCAAAATCGTAGGTCACGCGTTTGCTGCCGATGGCGCCGTTCAGGCCTTTCAAGATCAAGTCCGCCGCCTCGGTCCAACCCATGTAACGCAGCATCATCTCGCCGCTTAACACGACGGAGCCCGGGTTCACCACGTCTTTGCCCGCGTACTTCGGGGCGGTGCCGTGCGTGGCCTCAAAGATGGCATGGCCGGTGATGTAATTGATGTTGCCGCCGGGCGCGATGCCAATGCCACCAACCTGCGCCGCGAGCGCATCGCTGAGGTAATCGCCGTTCAGGTTCAGTGTGGCGATCACGTCGAAGTCCGTCGGGCGCGTCAGCACCTGTTGCAGGGTGATGTCGGCGATGCTGTCCTTGATGACGATGCCCTCGCCGGGCTTGCCCTCGGGAATCTTGCACCACGGGCCGCCATCGATCTCCACCGCGCCGAAAAATTCTTTCGCGGTCTGGTAGGCCCAGTCGCGGAATCCCCCTTCAGTGAATTTCATGATGTTGCCCTTGTGGACGATCGTCACGCTCTTGCGCTTGAACTTTACCGCGTAGGACAGCGCGCTGTGCACCAACCGCACCGTGCCGCTGTAACTGACGGGTTTGATGCCGATGCCGACTTTCACGTCGCTCGGAAAATTCGGCATGCCGACGGCTTTCCAAAACTCTTCGGCGGCGGGTTTCGTTCCAAAACGGATCTTCTTAAAATCTTTCGGAAATTCCTTCGCGATGAAGTCCAAAACTTTTTGCGCCTCGGGCGTGCCGCCGGCGTATTCGATGCCCGAGTAGATGTCTTCCGTGTTTTCGCGGAAGATGATCATGTCCACTTTTTCCGGGTGTTTCACGGGCGAAGGGACGCCGGTGAACCATTGCACGGGACGCAGGCAGACGTAGAGGTCCAGCATCTGGCGCAACGCGACGTTCAGCGACCGGAACCCGCCGCCGATGGGCGTGGTGAGCGGACCTTTGATGCCGATCAGATATTCTTTGAACGCTTCGACCGTGTCATCGGGCAGCCAGTTGTTGAACCGCTTGAACGCTTCTTCGCCCGCGAACACTTCGAACCACGAAATCTTGCGTTTGCCGCCGTAGGCTTTGTGCACCGCCGCGTCGAACACCTTCTCGCTGGCCGCCCAGATGTCCGGCCCAGTGCCATCGCCGCGGATGAACGGCAGGATGGGGTTTTCCGGCACGCTGAGTTTACCGTGAGTGATTAAAATTTTGCCGCCCGTCGGCGGCTTCACGTCTTTATATGCCATGGTCAGATTCGGTTATTGATTATCGGTTCCAAAAATTCGTCCGTCAGGGTTGGGTTCCAGCCCCAATAAATCAAGATAACTTTTTCGCCCCCTCCGCCACCCGGCAAAAAACTCCTCGCTCCCGTTGTGATGCAGGAATGTCCTGCCGCCTGATTCAATTTTTGACAAGTCACTAGGCAAAGATGGGTAAATCACGCGGCACATCGGCTGCTATTGCCGCCCTGTCTTGTGCAGGGTTGGGCCTTCATGGCATTGCACAACCCGTCCGTTTGGATTTGAGAAAATTATCGTTTTAACAAACGCAAGAAGTGTTTCTACGCATGAAAAACAATCTCGTTATTGGAGCATTCCTGGGTATTTGCCTCCTGGCAACCACCGCGTTGGCCGACCATATCGTAGTCGTTCCCGGCGGTTTCAGCGGCACGGAAGCCAATTCATCTGACAACGCGCCTCTCGGTGCTGCGGAACAACATTTTCAACAGGTTTTCAGCGCAGCCCTGCTGACGAATCTTACCGCGGGCGATATCATCAATGGAATCGCATTTCGCGTGGAAGGCAATGAGAGTGCATTGCCGGCGCAAACGGTTACCACCTATGACATCAGCATGAGCGCGTCACTGAATGCGCCCGGGAGCTTGAGTCCGGTGTTCGCGGATAATCGCGGCGCGGATTTTCTTAACGTGCGCAGCGGCCCGCTGACGTTGAATGCCGGGGATTTTTCCGGCGGCACTTCGCCCAATACGCTTGGCTGGATCTCATTTTCATCGCCGTATCTCTATACGGGTGGCGATTTGTTGGTCGAGATCGCGTACCAGGGCTTTTCCATCGGACGCGATGCCGATGCGGCCTATCCGTATAACGCGAGCCTGGCACAAACTGCGTTTGGCAACGGTTACAGTTCCACTACCGCAGATGCCGGGCTCTATGCGGAGGCTTTGGTCATGGGTTTTTCCGTTGAAACTTTCAGTATAGTCCCCGAGCCATCTGCCTCAGCGATGTTTGTTGTGGGCGGTCTCCTTATCTGCGCGCACCTGTGCAAAAGATCAAGGACGGCTTGAAAACTTTTTTTGCCACTCTTTGCGTGAAACTTTGCCACGCGGATTGGCATGAAGTACTTCAACGAACCACCAATGACGCGGCAACTGCCACGCCGGGATGGAATCCAGTGCGAATTGGCGCAACGTGTCCTCTTTCACGCTGCTGACGAGCACGGCGACGATCTCCTCCGTTCGTTCCGAGTCACGACTGGGAATCCCGAATACCAGGCATTCCCGCACGTCCGGATGTTTTAACAAAGTCCGCTCAATGCTTTCCGGGGAGATTTTCCGCCCGGCGACGTTGATCTGGTCGTTCGCGCGCCCGCGCAGGAAAACTTTCCCACCCACTAGTTCAGCCAGGTCGCTCGTATGAAAAACACCATTAGCAAGCGGCAAAGCTGTTTCATGCAAATACGCTTTCGCGACCGCGCGGCTCCGCACCATCAGGCAGCTATCTTCCGCAACAGACAATTGAACATCGTGCATCGGTGTTCCAACAAACGCAGCGTCAACTCGTGGGGTGGTTGATCCATCGAACGCGATTCCTCCGCATTCGCTCGCCCCATAAAAGTTGTGGACCTTCAAACTATGCTTCGTAAAAATTTCTTCCTCCAACAACAACGGCAGAGGCGCCCCGGCGGAGATGGCGAGTCGTGTGTTCGGCGGTATCGCATCCGTCTGGTGCCACGCGCGCCACATCGCGGGCACCGCGGGCAGGGTGATGTGTTTCGTGGAAGTGGCCGCCTGCCGCACTGCTTCCGGCAATGGCGCTTTGACGAGTATCAAAGGAATGCCATGCAATAGCAGCGGCAACACGAGGTTCGAAAACCCATAGGAATGTGCGAGTGAGATGACACCCAGATTCGGCCAATCAGCGCGCAGGCCCATCGCCGCGACAACGTTTTCGGCATCTGCCGCCAGTTGTTCCGCCGTGAATGCCACCAGCCGGGGTAAACCAGTCGTGGCGGACGTCATTTTTAGATGAACAATTTCGCGGGGAACCTTTTCGATGATTGGCGCGGCCTGGCCGGTTTCCAGAGGACAAACCACGCTTCCTCGCCGCCAGGCGCGCAGCACAGTCAACACGAAGTCACCGGAAATTCCCTGAGGGAACGCTATGACATCCGCGCTGTTCCCGTTACGTTCGGCCTCCTCCGCGAGTTGCTTGAACGTCCAATGCCGGCCGGTCGCCGTTTCATGAATGGCGGTTTCATTCGGGTTGGCGTGCGCTATTTGCCGCCAGCGGTCGTAAAGCATTGTCTCTTAGCTAATCGGTCGGTAGCTTTATGTGCAAGCGCAATGAATTTACGTTTTACGGCTCACAACACTCGAACGGGCGGGCAGGGCAGGGCAGCGTTCAAGCATTTTTTCCCGATGGCAATGGCTTTGCTGATGGCGATTGCGCTTTGTGGGTGTGCCTCCACCCGCAACGGAATGCCGGCGGGCTTTCGTAAATTTGATTTTCAAAAGGACACGTTCACGTTCGCGAACGGGCTTTTGTGGGAGTATCACTACACAAACGGCGTCGCCACCCACCAGCGGCGCGTGCCCAAACCGGATTACGCGCTGCATTGTTTTGCCGTGGCCCGGTCTGCCCGTCAATTCTTTCAGAACGCGCGTTTTGATTCCAACCAGCCGCCTGTCGATGAAGCGGCATATCGCAAGTTGGTCGACCGCGTCGTGGCGATCGACCCGGCCCATCATACGCTCGAAAAAGAACTGGTGGTGATACCCGGCTATCCCGACCTGAAATCCTTCAGCACCACTCATGAACGCATGCTGAAAGAGGAGTGCGGCAGCGTCTGGCGCAGTTACACTCAGCGCGGCAATTGGCGCATGGTGTTCCCCTTCTTCCGTTCGTCGCAGGAAAAGACCGCGCAGGCGTTGCTCGCCAAAGTCCATGCGAACACGCCGCCCATCGCCCATCTCGTGCGCTTTCCACAGGAGACCATCAATCATGCCGTCGTCGTCTACGACGCGACGGAAACCGATAAAGACATCCGCTTCACGATCTATGACCCGAACCATCCGGATGAGCCAGGAGCTTTAAATTACGACCGTGCCACCCGCACCTTCATTCTACCGGCCAACAATTATTTTGCCGGTGGACGGGTGGATGTTTACGAGATCTATCGGAACTGGAGTCACTGATTTTGGCTTGCGTTTGGCGGCGTTGCGGCGCAATTAGAAGCCATGCGTGTCGGCCTGAGAATACCCTATGTTCTCTCGATATTGGTGTGTGTCATCACTATGTTAGTGCATCGTGGCCTCGCCCAATCGAACGCCGTGCCGTTCGAGTGGCAGCAGCAGACTAACTATGGCCTGCCGTCGCTCATTATCTCCAACCTGGTCGTGACCAACATTTCCGGCTCGGTGACTGCTCTGCCGCCTTTGCTGATCACGAATCTCGTGGTAACAAACTTTTTGCCGGTGACCAACTTCGGTCCGTGGGGTCCAGCCGGCCCGCCGCCCGCGCCGGCGCCGAGGCCGTGGTACAAAAAGATTTGGGATTGGCTTAAAAGACTGTTTTAAGCGCCCGTTTTATTGAAGCCGTTCGCGGCCCGCGAATCCGGAATCGAGCTCGTGCCAGAATTCCACGTCGTCCTCGTCTTTTTCCCAGCAGAGAAAAACTTCCCGCCCGCCGACGATCGCCGGAAAATCCACCAGCCCGCGGTCGATGTCCTTGATCATGATCTCGCGCCGTTGGAACTCGCACAAGACCTCCTGCATGTCCGCCACCGTGCGTATCCAGCGGTTCACCTGTTCACCGCCGACATCATGGCCTTCCGACATCAGTGAGCGCACGCGCTTCTCCGATTTCTCCATCTGCTCACGCAACGCCTCCAATTTTGCCAGCCATTGGCGGATCTGTGGCAGTAACGCGGAGGCTTCTTCGCGTGTATAATGTTTTTTGAATCGTTGCATGAGCCTGGCCACAGTCTGCTATTTCCGGCCTTCCGGCGCGAGTTTCTTTTGCACCTTGTCGTTCGGTTCCACGGCGACCGATTTCTGCCAGGCCTCGCGCGCTTTATCCATCTGTTTCAACGCGGCGTAAACATCGCCCAGATGGTCCAGTAATTCCGCATCCGGCGCCTCCGACGCCGCGACCGCGCGCAGCATATAGTCCAGCGCCTCTTTGGGTTTGCCGAGTTTGAACAACACCCAGCCCATGCTGTCGAGATACGCGTCATTGTTCGGTTCCGCCTGCAACGCTTTGGCGATGTAATCCTTCGCGCGATCCAGGTTCGTTCCGTGATCCGCCCACATGAAGCCCAGATAATTCAACGTCTCGTCATCGTTCGGCCGCAGCGCGAGTGATTTTTCAAAATACTTTTCCGCGTCTTCCACCTTATCCAGCCGTTCGCAGGTGGCGCCGATCTGGAAATAAAACGCGGCGGTCAATCGCTGGGGTTCCTTGGCTTCGGCGATGATCTCCGCCGTGGTGAAATCCTTCAGGGCCTCGCTGTAATTCGTCTGCGAGCTGGCGATGACCCCGGAAAGATATTCCAGCATGAAATTATCCGCGAACCGCTGGTCGCGCGCCTTGGCCAGGGTGCTCGATGCCGTCAACGGCTGGTTCATGTTGATCTGCGCGCTCGCCAGGTCATAATACGCCGCCTCGAAATCCGGCTGCAGCAGGATCGTCTTGGAAAAATAATCAGCCGCATTCGTCATCTCGTTCTGGTCGAACGCCAGGCTGCCGAGGTAGTAATAGACCCGCGCATTGGCCGGATCGTCCTTGATGATGGCCTCCAGTTGTTCAAGTGCGCGGCGGTGGTTCTGCTCGCGCATGTAAAGGTCGGCCAGTTTGGCACGGATGTTCTCCCGCAGGTCCGGGTCGAGCGATTCATCTTTGACCAGGGCTTGATACATCTCGGAGGCGTGTTCGGGATCGTTCAGCAGGCCGAAATCATCACCCAGGCGCAACTGCATTTCGGTCGAGAACGGTTTCAGTTTCAGCGCCTGGATCAGGACCGCTTTGCCTTTCGCGAGCGAGTTGGTGCGCAGGGCAGGGGTTTGCATCCCAAAATTCAGATACAGCTCCGTGAGCCCGGCCATGAATTCCACATCCACGCCTTGGACCTTGGCGGCTTCATCCAGCGCCGCGAGCGCCTTGTCCGGCTGTTTGTTCTGGAAATAACTGACAAAGAGGTTTTGGTAACCCACCAAAGCTTGCGGCGCTTTGTGGATGGCCGTCCGGCTGGCTTGCACGGCCAGGTCCAGTTGTCCCAGTTGCGAATAGACGACCCCCAGCCGCCCATACAGCGCTCCGGAAGCATCCGGTTGGTCAACTGCGTGGATCAATATCTCCAGCGCCTTGTCGGGCTGTTTGTTCAGGAGAAAACGGCGCGAAACTTCGAGGATGAGGTCTTCGTCATCAGGGTCCATCATCGCCGCCGTGTAATATTCATCCAGCGCGAGTACGGCTTCATCGTTGAGATCGTGCATCACCCCGGCAGCGTAATGCGCGTGCGCTTCGGCCATGTGGTCGATCTCGTCTTCTTCCCGGAGTTCGGCGGCACGTTGGGAGACAGTCCGGCAGCCGGTCGCCAGCACGATACCTGTGACCGCCAGCGTGAGCGAAAGCAAACAGCGACGTAACATGCCGAAATTTAGCACATCACCGGCAACTCGCGAAAACAAGTTGCCGGTGAGTGAGTGAGTCACCGCGCGGCAGACTACTTCTGCCAGGTGCGCTTCTTGTGACGATTCAAGCGCAGCTTCTTGCGCCGTTTGTGACGATTGATCTTTGCCTTGCGGCGTTTTTTAATGGAACCCATAGGTGTTAAACGGAATTACTGGCTAATGGAGTATCGGAGTGGCGCGGTAATGCCAATCAAAATTTTTCTCTCGCAGCTCAAATTGTAGTTGAAAAACGCGGGCCATCCGTTTAGAGCATTGACAGAAAAGATGTAGCGAAGAGCAGCGAGGATTTTTGATTTTTGGCGGGGCTTTGGCGAAGGAGCAGGTTTGAAAAACCCTATGACTGAGCCGAAACGAAGCCAAAAATCAAAAAGACCGCTGTCCGCCGATTTAATCTCATCGCTACAGCTTTAATGGAAATGCTCTAGCCGCCGATCTGGCTTTTGTATTTGTCCGGCGTCATGAGCGCGTTCAACTCCGCCGCGTTCGCCAGTTTGACCTTGAAGAACCAGCCCTTGCCATACGGCTCGGTGTTCACCAGCGCCGGATTATCCGTCACGACTTTATTGATCTCTACGATCTCACCGCTCACCGGCGCATAAATATCGCTGGCCGTCTTGACCGATTCCACCACCGCGCAGGCTTCGCCGGCTTTCACCTGGCGGCCCACCTCCGGCACTTCCACGAACACCACGTCGGTCAATTCCTGCTGCGCATGGTCGGTGATGCCCACGGTGGCCACGTCGCCGGCAACACGCACCCATTCGTGCGACTTCGCATATTTCAGGTCGGATGGAATCTGTGAACTCATAAATTCGTACGCGCAGCTTACGCTGACCATGCGGTTTGGCTCAAGCGAAACAAAAAAGGGGTAGTGCCTTAATTTGGATTCTTGACGTGTGTGGCCGTAATCTGAGCCGATATTGAAAACTGTTTCACGGGTCGCGGTTTAGTTCTTCCAGATTGGGTAAGCCATTTACGGCGGAGCAATTGCTTTCGAGACTGAGGTTTTTTAGTTATCATTTTTTGTCCCTTCGTTGTGTTGATTCGTCATTGAAGCCCTAATAATACCCTCTGGCGACACCCAAATTGACCGATCTGAACGCAGTCCAGACGTTCGGAGTGAAACCGTCCATGCGTCTGGACGCTTCTTTCCACTCACTCCGAACGTCTGGAGTGACATGGTTTAAGTTCAGAATAAATATTCTTTCCACGCCATTAATCTTATTAACAAAACTCCCGCGCCACAGAATAAATCAAGGCAACATTTCCAGCCATTGGCGACTTCAGAATGCGAATCCCCATGCTATTGGAATCATAGGGAAAATTGCTAAAGTTGTAATACATTGATATATAACTACTTGTAAATCAAATTGTAACACATTCCAAGCGACTCCAACGGAATGGGGATTCGCATTCTGAAGTCGCCAATGGCTGGGCGTGTTAATAACCAACTTAAATCAAACCAGATTCCATTCAAAAAGTTCCCATTGACACCTCTTGGGAACTGGCATAATCTTGGCGCACGTTCGTAATACGATACGAATGGTAAATATATGAGTGACCATATTCAAAAGACCATTGAGGATGCTAAGGCCGAACTGCGAAAGCACGAAGAGGCCGTTATCACCACAAAGAAATTAATCAATCAGCTCTGTCTCTTCGGCAAGCTGCCACCCATGTTTGGTGACGCAGAGCTTCAGGCCGGAAACTCCTCCGGAATTACTGTCATCCGTAAAAACGCATTTTATGGCCGTCCGCTGGCGACTTGTGTCAGGGAGTTTTTGGAAGCGCGCAAAGCCATGAATTTGGGCGAGGCTTCATTGGATGAAATTATGGAAGCCCTTAAAGAGGGGTCGTTTGATCTGGAAACGGTCAGCACTGATAAGGACGGCCAGCGGCGAGGTGTGGCGATTTCGATGGGGAAAAATACGCCCGTGTTCCACCGCCTCCCTAGCGATGACTGGGGATTGACGGCATGGTATTCCAACCTCAAAGACAAAAAGAAAGCGAAAGTTGAGGAGCCGGAAAAACCTAATGGAGAGGCCGGAAAGACTGATGATTCCAAGCCAAAACCGGCTGCGGAACATATCCTTTAAAGAATTGCCCCCCAAACGAGTGACCGTTTGAGGGGCTACTAATTTTATCCGTGTTACGAGCAGCGGATAAGGCGGGGAAGCCGCCACAATTGCGTGTCAAACTTGACACAGGATGGCTTCCCCGTCAATCAAAAATGCCCGTTAGAAAGGCGTTTATATGGCTGACGAAATACTTGTCAGTCTGAAGCCAAAGCCAGGATACGACCTGATCTTTCGCCCGTGGTATATCCACCCGCGAACGAAGAAGGTTATTCATCCGAAGCGGTCTAAGGTGTTCCCGATTTGGGTTAAAAATCGGAACCAATTGACCTTGCCGCTTGATGGCGAAGCTCCAGAAAACAACTAAAAACAACGGCCTCCGTGCCGTTAGCATGGAGGCCGTCACTAAATTTATGGGCACGTAGGTTAATCGGTTAAACCGCTGGCGCTTTACACCCCAGAGACGTGGGTCCGAACCCCACCGTGTCCACAAACTTTATGTAATACAAATATCATGCGAAGCGACGTAAAGCAAAGACTTTCTAGCCCAGTCAGACTGGCTTAAACCAGAGCGTTTTACCGCTGTGTCTATGGGCTTTCGCTCGTCAGGCGTTAGCCTGACCGAGATTCCCGGCGAACGGGCTTTAGCTTTCGATACTTTTGGCCTGCCAGCTTTCTTGCTCATAAAATAATTGATGTAATACGCAAATACTTGTTGACCGGAATGTATATTTGTAATACAAATATAGCAAGTAAGAATTAACGTTATGGCAAACAAACTCAAAATCGAAAAGAAAGTGGCCGTGATTTCCATGCTCTGCGAAGGGGCGAGCATCCGCGCTATTGAACGCATCACCGGCGTCAACCAGAACACGATAATGAGTTTGAACCGTCGCGTGGGTGATGCCTGCAAACGCATCATGGACGAGAAGATGCGCGGCTTGTCCTGCAAGAACCTAGAGGTGGACGAGCTTTGGGGGTTCATTTTTAAGAAGCGCGCCAATGTCAAAGCGGGTGATGCGGCGAAGGGTTTTGGCGATGTTTGGACGTTCATCGCCTTGGACGCTGACACCAAATTGATTCCTTCTTACCTCGTTGGAAAACGCGATGCTTACCACGCCAAAGCATTTATGAGCGACTTAGCCGGACGTTTGGCCAATCGGGTGCAAATCTCATCTGACTCGCTCCGCGCCTATGAGGACGCCACAGAACGCGCTTTCGGTTCGGAAGTGGATTACGGACAAGTGGTAAAAACCTACTCCCTCACCAATCTCGGTACAGCAGCCGCCCCCGCAAACGTGCGGTATAGTCCTGCGGAAGTCGTTTCCGTTGAAAAGACGGTTATCACTGGCTCGCCTGATGTGAACCGGATTTGCACCTCTCATATTGAAAAGCAGAACCATACGTTGCGGATGCATTGCCGTCGTCTTGCTCGCCTCACGAACGCTTTTAGCAAGAAGCGGGAAAACTTTGAGGCTGCGGTGGCGTTGAATTTCGCGTATTACAACTTTTGCAAGACGCACAAGGCTTTGCGGATGACACCGGCAATGGCCGCTGGTATCGCAACGAGCCATTGGACGGTCGAAGAACTAGTTAAACTCTGTGGCGAATAAACAAGATTACATAGCAAGGGTTCAAGTCGCCGTCTCGCAGTTGCATAACTGCGGGGCGGTTTATCATTCCACCGTGCCTGTCCACGAAGTCTTTCGCGGCGAAACTGTATGGCAAGGCGAGGTTGAGGTTTTTGATCTACACGGACATCCCAAGGCCAAACGCGCCTATGCATGGAGTCACCGAGAAGGTGCAGATGACCAAGGCGAACGGTTCGTAGCCGTGTTAGAGATTCCGCCAGTTGAATCGCCAATAACCGCTGTCCGCGCTTCCATCGTGGCTGACAAGAAGAAGCGGGAAGGCAAATAAAATAACTAATTATGAGTAAAACCCCCGGCAGGACTGAAATAATTGACGGCATTCAAGTCACTTTTCAAACAGCCAAGGGTGTTCTTATTGCATGGGCCCGTTGTCCGATATGTGGGGCACCTGAAGACACGAGCCAGAAAAGTCCTAACATTGGGAAGATTGTTGCAGACAGGATGAATCATCACATCCAGATTTCGCATCCTGATTCCCCGCAAGCAAAAAACAAGAACAAGATTTCAAATTAAGGCACTACCAAAAAAGGCTTTGCGGGGCGTGGGAAAATCCCAAACTTCAATCCCGCAGAGACGGGACTCAGGAGCAGAATCCAAATGCCGGGCGTGAAAAAAAATGTACTTAAAATAACCTTAAACAACCTAAAAACATGCTTGGCCCTGATCCCGGGTTCAGTTGTTCTTTTGGTTCTTTCTGTTCCTTGCGTTATTTCCTCATCCTTGCCAGCCATTTTCCCACCCACCCCTTCACCCTGCTTATCTTCCCTGGGCACCCCCTACAAAGTGGTTTGAATCGGTTTGACCACAATTCGCGCAGCGAACAACTCATCTGGGCACCTGACTCGTGGCGGGCC